>SWCF01000721.1_pt1 | contig 135198 bp, 129 predicted proteins | sample 4690081 | NCBI WGS metagenome assembly SWCF01 (sample SAMN10267280, study PRJNA491770) | bioreactor metagenome | isolation source: DHS bioreactor inoculated with | place: Japan: off Shimokita Peninsula
ATTCTCGGTGAAAATACCGGGTCACTTCTCAGCAGAAATCAACACCGATCCGGGGACACCACAGCTCCGAATTCCCTCGGGCTCGATCTCACTGGCCAGGCAACCGCGGCCACTGCGCAGGATAGCCAACTCGCTTTCCTGAATGCGGCGGCTGATCGGCGCACCGTCGCACCCGATCGCGTCCTGCCGCCGGGCTCGCCCTATGTCCTTCAGGCCGGGTCGGTCATTCCCGCAGCGCTGATCACCGGCATTCGGTCCGATCTTCCCGGCCAGATCACCGCGCAGGTCACCCAGCACATCTATGACAGCCCGTCCGGCCAAATCCTGCTCGTCCCACAGGGCACGCGCATCATCGGCGAATACTCCAACGATGTCGGCTTCGGCCAACGCCGCATCCTGCTGGTCTGGAACCGCCTGATTTTTCCCAACGGCCGCTCCATTGTTCTCGAACGTCAGCCGGGCGCCGACACCGAAGGCTATGCCGGCCTGGAAGACGGTGTCGATCATCATTGGTGGGATCTCGCGAAAGCCGCCGGACTGTCTACATTGCTCGCGGTCGGCGCGGAATTGACGATGGATGACGACGACCGCCTGGTCCAGGCGATCCGCAGCAGCGCGCAGGATACGATCAACGACGCGGGCCAGCAGATGATCCAGCGCCAGTTGCAGGTCTCTCCCACGCTGACGATCCGGCCGGGTTTCCCGATGCGCGTCATCGTCACCCGCGATCTGGTCCTTGAACCCTATCGAGGCTGAGCCATGACCATGAAACTAAAGCTCTCTGCCATTCCCGACGACAAGCCGGTCAAGCTCACCATCGAACTGCCCGCGGACGTGCATAGGGATCTTGTCGTCTATGGCCAAGTGATGGCGCGAGATTCCGGTCAACCCGTGCCCGAACCGGCCCGGCTGATCGCGCCGATGCTGCAGCGGTTTATGGCGACAGATCGCGCCTTTGCCCGTTTGCGGAAGGCGCGTCCACAGACGCCTTGACATCGAGCCGGCGCGGCAGCCAGTCGGAGTTGCCGCGCCGAACCCGCCCGGCGAGTACATGGGCTGCACTGACGAGACATCGCAGCGCGGGATTGTCGTTCTCGGCCAGCCAGATCGCACTAAAAGCAAGCGCGTCTTCGGGATCGGTCAACGGGCGCAATACGAGGTCCGGCAGCTTCACCGCGGCCCAAGCAGCCGATGTTGCTGTGAGGCCCTCCCCGAGGCTGACCAGATTCATCAAGGTCTCGAAACACGCGCATCTCGCCTCAATCTTCGGGAAGACCGCGTGGTCGGCAAGCCGCCGCACGATATAATCGTGGACTTCCGGTCCCGGCGCGATGCTGCTTGTGATGAACTGCTCTTCGCACAGATCTGGCCAGTCGAGCTCACTTTGTCCGGCAAGCCTGTGCCCCGTGGCAAGGGCAATATGAATCCGCTCACACCACAGCTCCGCACATTCACAGTTCCGGACCGGGCGCGAGCCAGGCATGAAGACAATATCGAGCTCGCGCGTCCGCAGGGCAGCTATATGTTCGTCGCGGCCACCGTCGCGAACGTCGATCCGAACCTTCGGATACTCCTGGCGATAAGCGACAAGCAGTTTCCTGAGGAACCCGCCAGCGAGCGAGGTCAGAACGCCGATCCGGACCGTTCCCGCTTCGGCCCGGCCGGCGGCGCAAGCCGCACGACGTGCCTGGTCGAGTTGCTGAAGTGCGGGCAGCGCGTCATCCAGGAAACGCTGCCCCGCATTCGTGAGCCTAACGCCTGTATTGCTCCGTTCGAGGAGCGACACCCCGAGCTTGTCTTCCAGGCGCATGATCTTTCGGCTGACGCAGGACTGTCCCACTCCAAGCGTTTCGGCCGCTTGGCGAAAACTTCCATTCTCAGCAGCGGCTAAGAAGTAGCGAATCTCTGTTAGCTGGGGCACGACACTTCACAAAACTAGCCCAGAAGCTCATCGGCAGCCTTGTGTTGGTAGCCATGGCTCTCAGCGACCGCCTTGTAGGTTACCGATCTGTTGGCAATATTGAGGCCGCACTTGAGATGCGGATCGTCAGCCAAAGCCCTTTTCCAGCCCTTGTCTGCTATCGCTAACGCATACTGAAGGGTCACGTTGTTCAACGCGTAGGTCGACGTCCGGGCAACCGCGCCAGGCATATTTGCGACACAGTAGTGCACGACATCGTCGACAACATAGGTGGGGTCCGAGTGAGTAGTGGCCTTTGAGGTTTCGAAGCATCCACCTTGATCGATAGCAACATCGACGATCACTGAACCGGGCTGCATTTTTGCCAGCATGGTTCGTGTAATCACTTTCGGCGCGGCCGCTCCCGGGATGAGCACGGCACCGATTACCAAATCCGCGTCAGAGACCAATCTATCAAGAACGGACCTGGTTGAGTAGATGACCTTCGCCGCACCTCCGAAGTGACTTTCAAGCCGCTCGAGAACGTTTGGGTTCCGATCGAGAATGGTCACATCGGCATGCATACCGACAGCCATCTGCGCCGCATTGAACCCAACAACCCCGCCGCCGACAATCACTACTTTTCCAGGCGCCACGCCCGGAACTCCGCCAAGCAATACGCCGCGGCCACCCCGAGCGTTTTCCAGTGCTGCGGCTCCAGCCTGGACCGACATCCTTCCGGCCACTTGGCTCATCGGCTTGAGGAGCGGAAGGTCGCCGTTTGCGTCCGTCACTGTCTCATAGGCAATACAGACAGCGCCGGAAGCGACCAAGTCCCGAGTTTGTTCGTCATCGGGAGCCAGATGTAGATACGTATAAAGAACTTGACCTTCTTGGAGCATGGCCCGCTCTTCCGCCTGAGGCTCCTTGACCTTGACGATCATCTCCGCGCGGCCGAACACATCCCGAGCCGAACTGGCGATTTCAGCGCCTGCCAGTTCGTATTGCCGATCATCTGAGCCGATACCAGCTCCTGCCATGGTTTCAACGATGACACTGTGCCCCCGAGCAACCAGCTCCATGACGCTTTCGGGCGTCAAGCCAACACGATATTCGTGGTTCTTTGTTTCTTTGGGTACGCCCAAGAGCATTCGCTATTTCCTAGGTTATTATTCCGAACTGACCGACAGAATCGAACGGAACCGATGAGATGGATATCGCGCTGCGGTCACTAATTTGCGGCAAGATGAATCGGCAAAGCACCTGAGGCCTGGTAGCTGCCAACGCTTGGATAGCGAGGAAAGGCAGCTCTCCAAAGGCGCAAGCCCCGGCGCCTTAAATCAGTGAGACAGAGGTTGAATGGCAGACGGCTCAATGCGGACGTCAACTTGACTGCCAACTTCAAGTCCTTGCAACCGCCTCACCGCAACTAGCGCCTTTAGGACGACGTCCGGGGAAACTTCGATCCACAGATCTACGTGAGCTCCCAAATTGACCATCTTGTCGATCCTGCCGGAAAGACGGTTTGCACTCGCCTCCCCCGGCACGGCCAACTGAACGTTTTCGGGACGAATACAGCACAGCTTTATTTGGTCCAGGTCCATGCCTGGAGCCTTGTGGCCAATGAGGCTCAGACCGTTGCGCAAAATGAGCCTACTATCGCCGTCCACGAACTCGGCGCGTTCTACCGGCAAGAGGTTGGACTTGCCGATGAAGTCGGCCACGAACGACGATGCTGGATTCTGGTAGATGTCCACCGGCGGCCCTGCTTGGGCGACCACGCCGCCCGACATGACGACGACCCGGTCCGACATTGCCATCGCTTCTTCTTGGTCATGGGTGACGTAAACAAAGGTCATTCCCAGTTGCTGCTGGATTTCCTTAAGCTCAACGCGCATGGACTCTCGCAGTTTGAGGTCCAAATTTGACAACGGTTCGTCGAGGAGCAGCACCGAAGGCTGCGGCGCGATAGCTCGGGCCAACGCTGTCCTTTGCTGCTGCCCGCCAGATAGCTCCTTGGGATAGCGCGCTTCGTAGCCTTCAAGGTGAACGCTCTTCAATGCTCTGCGCACGCCGATCTCCGTTTCGGACTTTGACGTTCCTTTCATTTTCAAGCCAAAGGCCACGTTTTCAGCGACGGTCATGTGCGGGAATAGCGCGTAATTCTGAAATACCAGACCTATGTTCCGTTTTTCCGGTGGTACGCCGGCCTGGTCTCGCCCGCGGATCCGGATTCTGCCGGAACTCGGTGAATGAAATCCTGCCACCATGTTCAGCGTAGTCGTTTTCCCGCAGCCCGACGGCCCGAGAATGCTGACAAACTCTCCCTTTGGAACGTTCAAGCTTATTTGGTCAACAACCAGATGATCGCCGTAGCGTTTAGTTACATCTACTAGCTCGATATCTGCGACATCTGCGGGGCTCATTTGCTTCCTCCATGGATTTGTGCCGTGAACCCGCCAATTCTCTCAAACAGGAAGATCACCGCGAGAAGGAAGAGAAGGGAGGCAACATTGACTGCGGCCAGAACCGGATCGAGGCCATATTCATAGTAATTGATTACCGTAATCGGCAGCGTTGTTTCGCCAGGACGGACGAGAAACAGGGCCAATGGTACGTCGTTGAATGAGAGAATAAACGCGAACGTCATTCCAGAGAAAATGCCAGGCTTAATCAGTGGCAGCAGCACATGATAGATACGCTGCCACCGATTAGCCCCTAAGATGCGGGCGGCCCGATCGAGGTTCTTATCGAAATTGTACATCGCGGTCGCTATCATCCGGACTGCGAAAGGCAGTGTCAGGACGACGTGTCCAAGCACAAGCCCTGGCGTTCCAAGATACTGGTACAATCCGGCCGATGAAAAGAACAGCACGATTGCCACACCTTTCACGATCTGCGGAACGGCCAGCGGCGATAGCAGAAAGGACATGATCGCATCGTGTCCTGGGACCTTCTCATACGCCACTGCATAGGCCGCAAGCGTAGCGAGCACGCCCGTGACCACTGCCACGATCGCAGCAATCTTGGCACTCAGGACGAAGGGATCAAGCCAGCGGGAGGTCCACAGCTGGGCGAACCAATCAGTCGTCCAGGTCCAGAACTCGAAGGTAACCCGCGTCGTCGGGCTGACCGAGGCTGCAAGCACCACGATCATTGGCAGCGCGATAAATAGCAGCACGAAGCCCAAGAATGCGCGATACAAATATGTCAATGGACTTAACGACATGGTCACCTCACATGCAGCCGATTGACGAGACGAGTTTCGATCCGTGAACCGAAAAAGGCCATCGCCATAACAATGATCAGCAAAACGTTGGCCATCACGGCAGCGTAGGGCCAATTGATGTAGACCATCACCTGATGATAAATCATCGTAGCCAACACCCCGAACTTTATACCGCCGAGCAAGGCAGGCGTTGCGTAGGCGCTCGCCGCCAACGTAAAGGCTATCAGCATCGAGCTGACGATGCCGGGAACCGATAGCGGAAGTACAATGCGGCGCAGGACCGAAAGTCTGGATGCGCCCAATACCTGAGCTGCCTTTTCAAGATTGGCATCGATACCTTGAATATTGGTCAGCAAAGACAGAATGCCGAACGGCAAAAGGACGTGGGTAAGACCGACGACGACCGCAAACATGCTGTTGGACATATGCAGCGGCGTCTGTATGATTCCGGTCCACAACAAGAGGTTGTTGATAAATCCCTGGTCCTCGAGAATGATCAGCCACCCGTAGGTGCGCAATACCACCCCGGCCAACTCCGGGGCTATAGCCAGACCGAACACCACCGCGCGCCAACGTGAAGTGGATCTGGCGAGGAAGTACGCGATTGGATAGGCCATCACGGTGACGCAGACAGCCACCGTGGCGGACATAACGAGCGTGCGCCACAGCCCGGCGAGCGCCAAATCGTCGGAAGCTAGCCGCGCATAGCTACCAAGTCCAGGCGCGCCCGTCCGCGAATCTTGAAAACTGAGACCGATCATGAGCCCCATGGGCAGGGCAAAGACTAGAAGCAGTATCGCCAGAGGTGGAAGAAGCGGAAAGTAGCCGCTTGGGACGGATCTGCGGCGCGCTGGCGCCGCAGATGTAATAGGGAAGGTCGTCATTAACGAATCCGTCCTAGTTCGCCGCAGGAACGACTTCGCGTTCCCAACGCTCACCCCATTCCGGCAGCCGCTCGGCCATTACTGCAAGATCTGGCAAAATCAGCTGCTGAATCGCCTCGGAAGTGGTGATTTGGGTCTCCTGCAACTCTTCGGACACCTCGATGTCGGAACGGGCGCTACCGACTTTGTATCCCTCGGCCCATGCCTCCTGGCTGGTCTTTTCGAGGAAGAAATTGACAAATTGCAGTGCTGCCTCCTTGTTGGGAGCGCCAATCGGAATGTTCAGCGTTGAGACCAAGGGCACGGAACCTTCCTCTGGAATGGTAAAATCGACTGGCACGCCCTCGTCTTTCATCAACTGGGCCCGGCCACTGAAATAGGGCATGGCCCAAGCTTGGCCTTCACGGAGGTACCGGTCCATGAGCGCGGAAGTATCGGGAAAAGCGATAGCGCGCGGCGCAAGCTCAACCATCTTAGCGAACCCGGCATCGACCTCATTGGGGTCGCCCCCTTCCATGCTGGAGAAAATCTGCAACATGTTGGCCGCCATGATGTTGCCGAAGTTCGGCAACACGATCTTGCCGTTCAACTCATCCTGTTCTAAGACGCTCCATGAAGTCGGCGGCTCGGGAAGATAATCGGTGCGCCAAAGCAGCGCGACATACTGCAACTCGTGTACTGCGGCGCAATCGCCAGCCAAGTCCCGAACCGCCGGATCGAGGTAAGCCAAGTTCGGAACATTGTCCTCAGTGAGAACCTCGAGGAACCCGTCCCTGCAACCATCCAAAGATTGCGTCGCGGTCATCACATTCACGTCGAAGCCAGGATTCCCGCGAGTTGCTTTGATCTTTGCATAGTCTTCAGACGCAGTCCCCACTGCGTCGTAGATCACTCTTATTCCGGTCTCCTCTTCAAACGGTTTGATGATACGTTCTTGGATGATGTCGGCGTAGGGACCACCATAGCTGTTGACGATAAGTTCTTGCGCAGTCGCGGACGCTCCATGCAATCCGACCCCGAGCACGGCTAGTGAAATCGTATAGAAAGACGTTTTCATTTTGTATATTTCCCCTCTTTGGAACATTGGATAGTCTGCGGCGCATACTAGCTGGTGTCTAATTCGGAAACGCCGCAATTGATTTCAGTTCGGCATCAATCTTCTGGCTCGACGAACTTCTGAGATACGCAAACTCATCCAGATTTCCTCTTGAACCACCGGCGGACGCCAGATCTGAGATCAGCGCTGCACATTCCACAAATGGTAGAATTCCAGGAATGGGTGAATCATTGCGCCATCCGATCCCGATAGATATTTCCAGGTTCAGGTCTTCGACGCGGCGAAGTACAACGTTGTTGTCCGCAATGCTTTCGATCCACCCCGGCAAAAAGGTAGCGCCCACGCCTGCCGAGGCCAGTGCCAAGGCCGCAGCTGTATTTGAGACCTCAACTGTGCCATCCACGTCAATTCCGGCCTCTACGATCTGTTTAAAGACGGCTTCAAAGCTTGATAGTTCGAAGCGGTTGAGAGTGAATACCTTGTGGTTTCGAAAGTCCGCCAGTTTCAGCATGGGACGGTTTGCTAACGTTGAACCTCTTGGAATTACTGCCACGAAATGTTGAGTGGCCAGCGGACGAAACTTCAGCAAATTGCCACTGCTCGGAGGGCGCATGACACCGACATGGCACTCGTCGCGCTCCAGTGCTCTGACCAGAGCCGTTGAGTCATAAATCCTGACGTCCAACCGAGTCTTTGGAAACCGGTTCCGGAAGCGTCGCAGCAGAGCGGGAAGTAGCCGGTGAGCAGCCGGGTCGATTGCACCAACGCTTAGCTTTTCTCCACCGGCGGACATGCCTCCTGCCGCCAATTTGGAGAGCAGGACGGCTTCTTCGACTTTGCTGAATATCTCTTGCGCCCGCGACACTAGCGCCTCCCCGGAAGCTGTAAGTTCGACCATGCGAGTTGACCGCTTGAACAGCGAGACGCCGAGGCTGGCTTCAAGTCTTCGGACGTGCTGACTGATCGTCGGTTGGGTCATGTTCAACCGCGCAGCAGCTCGACCAAAATGCAGTTCCTCAGCGACTGCCAAGAAGCACCTAAACCCCCCTAATTCCGGCGACTGACTCATTGCATACTGTCGGCACTGGCAGATCGCGATCGTCTATCGATTGGGTCTTGAGACGACGCCTTCATTCGTGCCTGCCTCTACGCTTTCGCTGACTGTCGTTTCTATTCGGCCCATCTGCCTGGGCATCGACGCCAACGCTCTACGGTTCAACGACATCAATTGGTTTTCCGAATAAAAACCCGCAGCAGAGGAATTAGTCAAAGTCGTTTTTTTGCCGAGGCTATTCAGGTAGGTTATACCAATGAGAGGACCAATGCTGCATTTTCGCATCACTCCATATTTTTGATATGGTGGGCCGTCATTTGCCTTCGCGTCTCTTCGACTGAAATTGTTGCAAAAGGCAGTCGCACGGCGCTTTCAAGTTGCAGGCGGGAACAGATCCGCCAATTGGAGAACCATCGCGCGATTCCAAGCGAGCCTGTAATGTTGTAGCCTGAGCGCCATTGCTGGCGGGCTGGACGTCTTCCTGTCCAACCTGGTCGGATACATAACGACCCCAATCCAAGCCGCGCCCCTTGATCGCAAATGGCTTCGCACATCTAGGTTCAATCGAACCATGCTTCCTTTGGGCGGCGCAAGCCATTGAAGGGTCAGGAAAGTGAACGCGTCGGTGATCATCTCGTCATCACACCGCCAGATTTCCGCGCGGTTTCTTGCGCCGGCCCAATATGCTCATTGTGGTCGTGTCTCACCTCATTCAGGTACTCGCGCACGCGTACCCGATTGAGCCACCGCGTTACCACCACGGCGTTCTCGGCGCGGCTCGCTGCCACCAAATACGTCGGCGAGTTGCGGTTCTATCGTCCACCTTCCATGTTCGCCGCGGGACCGAATGTGATCGCTCTCTGTTGGCAATGGATGGCCAGTGCGAATTCTAGCCCGAGCCCTTGCCCGACGACCTTGCCGATTTCAATAGACCAAACGCATCTTCGCCGACGCGAAGCGGCTGCTGCCGCCTGCCCTGGGATCAGGATGAAGAAGCGTCTGAATCTATGCACATGGCAACAAGCGGTTCGTTGGCAGTCATCCGTAGAAGATCGCTCATGGCCTCGAAGGAAGGTTCGCGCTTGTCTTCCATGTCAACTGGGCAGCGCATGACCTCCCGACAAGCGAGAAACCTCTTCGTCAATGATCCGTTGGAGCCTATCAGGTTCTATGCGTCTGCCCTCACCTACCACTCGACCATGAACGTTCAAGACGAGCTGGCTTCGTATCCTTTGCTCACATGTAAGCGCAAAAGTTGCCAACTTCCTGCGATCTTCCACGTCCCAGGCCATATCGTGGCGTTGACGCTCCGCGCAGAAAGCAAAGTCGGGCAGCGTGACACCTTTGCGCTCTTCTCGTTCGGCCTCAGTGGCAGCTTCGTTGATAAACCCATTGTCATCAAAAATTATGGCATACGCTTCGGTTGCTCTTGCACGCGACAGCATTCCGTTTTCGATGTCACGCTCCACGGCCGATATACTGCGCTCCAGCGGATCACCAAAACCGCCACCTGCTGGGCTCGTAATGCGCACGACATCACCTTGCCCAAGCTCCAGAACGGAAATCTTTCCTATAGACTGTTCGCCAGGTCGGCCAGGATTCACAACTGTCTGCCCTACTCGACCGTGCTCCCCACCTTTGAACCCCCATGGCGCAAACACAAACCGGTTCATGTTGCGAACAGTAACAATTGCACGGTTTCCCGTGTTTTCTAGTTCCATTTCTATCGCGGCTCCGCCGACGAATTTACCGGCGCGGCGGCTATCGGGAACGACCCTGATTGTGCGCATAACAATAACCGTTTCCACTTCCGTCATTTCCACGGGGACGCTGCGCTGAGAATACCTGACTTCAGTGCCATCGACTCCATCCCGGTCGCGCCGCGCGCCGCTGCCTCCCCCAATGGTGTTGATGACGCTCACGCGATCCCGACCAGACCTCGGGTCCGGTGCGGCGACTACGATGACGCCCATCATCCCGGCACCAGCCGCGGCCAGACCCTGCGGCAGAGCCTGGTTGAGACAGCCCAAGATTACGTCATACGCACGCGTTGCCGAGGCGGCACGCGATCCGCCGGAACAAGGGAAGACTCCATTTAGAACTGTACCACGCGGGGCGTGGCCGTGTATGGGGCGCAAAATACCTGAATTGCGCGGTGTCAACGGATCCATGGTTAGGATGAATGCGACTAGACACTGAATAAGATAAGGATGCGTTGTCGCTCCTGTAGTCAGGTTGTAGGCGGCGGAAAGCTGAGGGTCAGTCCCCGTAAAATCAACATCAATTTCGCCGCCGCGAATGGTCAACCTTACAGTAAAATAGGCCAACTGCCCCTGTTCAATTCCTTCGAGATAGTCGGAGAAGTCATAAGTCCCATCCGGTATTGCCTCAATCACCGCGCGGGTCTTGGTCTCTGCGTAGTCGATGACATCCAGCATCCCTTCTTCAACGGCCGCTCGGCCATAGCGATCGCATAGCTCGTTAATGCGGCGGTCCATACTCTTCAAGCCAGAAATCATAGCTTGAATATCGCCCCAGAGTTCAGCGGGAATGCGACTATTGTCTTCGTAAATCGATTTGATGTCGTCGTTCAGAACGCCACGTTCGTAAAGCTTGACAGGGCGGATTCGGATTCCCTCCTGAAATACCTCAGTCAAAGCTGGCGAGATGCTTCCTGGTACCGCTCCGCCAATGTCGGACGCATGTACGAAGGACCAACCAACCGCGATCAGCTTGTCCTCGCGGAAAATCGGATAGAGCAACGTAATATCCATCAAGTGGGTCACGAGCCCGTCGGTCCCAAAGGGATCATTGGTGATGATAATATCACCGGGCTTCAAATTCTCCCGCCCAATCGCATCTAGTGTTGGCCGCAGCGGCGCTCCGATGAAAACATTAACACCTGACATCATCGGATAGGCGAACATGTCTCCGTCGGCTGTTGCCAGTGCGCATTGGTAGTCTTGCACAAGCTTGACGAAGGTAGTGTGTGCGGTTCGATAGACGGCGGCGGAGGCCTCCTCAACGATCGCGTTGAACCGATTATTCATAATTGCAGTTCGGACGGCGTCCATTTTTAGCTCCGGATCATTAGAATTGTGCCGTATGCGCTAACGTTGGCGACGAATCCTGGGGGTACGACAATTGTTGCGTCAGGCTGCTCAACGACCGCCGGCCCTTGGATGATCTCGCCGGTCTTAAGACAGCCGCGCTCGTAGACTTTCACACCAGAGTGCACCTCTCCTTGGAAGCGCATCGACCTTTGGCCTCTCACGACCTCACCGGCCGAGGACGTCTCACCTGATGCCGGTTCTGGGATTGTCATGGCGCCGCGGACACGCATGCGCAGATCCACAAATTCTACGGCCGCTCTCCGATCGGCATGGCTGTAGATGCGCTCATGCTCATCATGAAACGCTCCATACATCGAAGCTATGTCGCGAGCTTCGATAGCCCGATCTGGAAGCCGCACGTCAACCTGAAAAGACTGCCCTGCGTACCGCATCTCGGCCCAACATTCGAACGATCTGGAAATTAAGCGATTGTCTGAATCCTGTCGCGACAACCATTCGGCGCTTTGCTCTCGAAGATTGGCGAAGCTTTTGGCAATGAATTCGGCGTCAACCTTCTGGCCGTGCACAGTCTCAAGAATATCGTTGCTGAGCTCAGAAACCAGGCCGCCAAGGGCGCAAAACACAGAAGGGGTCGTTGGAACCAAGATACGATTGACGCCGATTTCTGCCGCTAGTAGCGGGCCATGAATCGCACCAGCGCCTCCGTAAACCAACAAGGTCAGATCCTCAGGGTCGACGCCGTGTCGAGCCAGATAGGGCATGACCCCTGCCACCATGTTGGAACTTGCGACGGCGATGCACATCTCGGCAGCACCCACCGCGTCCAAACCAAGTGCTTTGGCAATCGGTTCCATTGCGCGGGCAGCGGCTTCACTGTCCAGCTTCATGCCGACACCACGGAGATCTTCAGGCAGATATCCAGCCAGCAGGTAGGCATCCGTCAGGGTCGGTGCGGTACCGCCGCGCCCAAAACAGGCCGGCCCGGGATTCGAGCCCGCGCTTTCCGGCCCAACCCGCAGAACACCATTGTCCATGTTGGCAATCGACCCGCCCCCTGCGCCAACAGCTTCGATCCCCGTCACGGGCATGACGACCGGGAACTCGCCCACCTCCGCATCTGTAGAGGTTAAAACTTCGCCATTTCGGACGATGGAAATGTCGGTACTTGTCCCCCCCATGTCGAGTGTCAGGATATTCCGCTCGCCAATAGCCCGGCCAAGATACTGGACCGCGGTGACTCCAGACGCAGGCCCAGAAAGGAGTGTATGTACGGGGTACTTTCTAGCCTCTGCCGCAGCCATTGCGCCACCGTTTGACCGCGTGACGAAGAGTTGCGAACCCGGCAGTCTTTCGGCAACGTATGTCTCTACCGCGCCTATGTATTCATCCATGCGCTTTCGGACAAACGCATTCAAAACGCTTACAACTGCGCGTTCGTATTCACCGATACGCGGCCAAATCTCGCTTGAAAGGCTGATCTCGGCAGAGTCGCCAGCGACTTTTCGGATTGCTTCGGCAACAATGTTCTCATGCTCTGGATTCGCATAGCTGTGCAATAGAGCGACGGCGTATCCGGCAGCTCCGGCATCAGCGGCTTGCCGGACAAGCTCTTCGAGTGCAATCTTGTCGACCGGCGTTCGCACGACACCGCCACGAAGTAGCCGCTCGTCGACTTCAAACACCATTGCGCGCTCGACGAGAGGCAGGGCGCGGGTTTCAAAAACGTTCAATGGGTTGCGAACTCCCATCCTCTGCAACGAGAGCAGGTCCCTGTAGCCCCGAGTAACAAAGAATGCGATTTTGGGGCCTTTGCGCTCAATGACTGCGTTTGTGCTCACCGTCGTCCCGTGCATAACCAGGGCAGGCTCGCCTTCCAATGGTGGAAGACGCTTCAGCAACGCCTCAAACCCATTGCGAAACCCCTCTTCGAAAGCAGAAGGGGTTGAGGGAACCTTTAAGCTGACAATATCCTGACCACCTTCTCGCCAGCCACAAAAGTCAGTAAATGTACCCCCGATATCCACACCAATCCTAAGCATATCCTGCTCTATCTCCGGTATCTTAGATCCATTAGAGGTGGATCATTGATGGGTTATATGGCACGCGCAGTATTCCTTCTCGCGCATGGAAGACAATTAGTTGCCGCGCACTCAAAGAATAACTCGGATGCTTGCGGCATCGGCGCAGCGCCGATATCTGATCAGCAAGAGGTGACCTTATCCGCACATCCGTTCGCAACGTGCTCTTCAAAGGCCAGATCAACTTTGCCCCTTTGCCTTGGAAAACGCTGTAGCATTAGACTTGGGTCTGGCGGAAAGTGGGATTTGAGAAGATTAATTACGTTGACCAATAAGTCTGCAAGCTTCGCGTGATTTGGGGAACCGCGGCGGGTCGGTCGGAACGCGGCAACACCGCGCAACTATTCCTTCCGGCTCTGCCAGCGAAGCTTCATATTCTGGACGATCTGTCTTCGTCCCTGCGCGCCTTCACACTATGAATTCGACCGGAGCGCTTCCACCCATTCCCGTGCGACCTCTTGCGCCGCCGAGGAAAATGAATCTACTAGCTCGCGATCCCGCACCGGCTGCGGACGACAAATCAAAAAGCCACTCGCGATCGCAGGCTCAAAAGGCCTCGAAGCCACTCTGTCCCTCACGTGCTCCATCATAAGTGGATGTACAAGGGCCAAACCTAGACCCGCAGCAACCAACTCGCAAATTGTTGTTGCTGTAGTGGCTTCGAGTATATTCGTCGGCGCCACATCATCTTTCTCGAATGCCGCCTCGATTCGCCTTCGGGTGTAACTGTTAGGAACGAACGAAACAAACCGCTCGTGTGCAAGGTCTGCCGGTGTGATTCGGTCAAGTTTCGCCTTCGGATGATTCTTGGGCATGATGCAGCAAAACGGCTCTTCAGTGAGTTGAGTGATTGCAAGATGAGCCTGATCTGGAACGATGGTAATAATTCCAACATCGATTTGTCTCGTGTGCAGCCATTCTACCAGAAATTGCGAAGACCGCGTGTTAACTCGAACGTGCACTGCAGGATGCTTCTCTAGAAAGCGAGATACGACCTCAGCAATGAACTTACCCGACAACCCGGGCATGACGCCTACGTCTAGCCGCCCCCTTTCCTCTCGGCGTACCAGTTCTACTGCATGTGCGATCTGATCGATCCCTGCGAAAATGCGATCTATTTCCTCATACAGCCGCATACCGCGATCGGTCAGCACAAGGCGTCCGCTATCGCGGTCAAACAGCTTTAGGCCTATATCGTCCTCAAGGTTGCTCAGAAGCTTGCTGGCGGCAGGTTGGGAAATATGGAGCATGTCGGCAGCCCGACTTACTGTACCGGCCTCGATAACCGCTCGAAAGGCTTCGATCTGCCTCAGACTGGGCGGTCTCATTGCATAACCCTACAGAATACCAGGCTGTGATTTTCTTCCATTTTTTCTAGCACCGTCCAGTTTGTTCAGACAATAGGGAGCAAAACCCCATAAGTAAGGCGAACTGCCGCGTTGGCCTGCTGCTTACGACCAGACCTGATTGTCACCAGCGGCCCGGATTGGACCGACATAGACTGGAACTTCTGCTTATGGTTGTGAGGCGGAAGATGGATAATTCCCTGCGCAGAGCGGATACTGCAGGCGTTCCGACATATTTGTGACATTAGGTGGGGCAAGACCCCCAGGTGCCTTACGCCTACGCAGGGAACGTCGACACATCCTCACAGTTGCGCCGTTAAGATGTGGATGAATCGCTGTCTATCAACCCAAGTTCTTTGAACACCGGCAGAGCAGCTACGGCTGCGGAGTTTGCGGCCGGAAAGCCGGCATAGATCGCGGTATGAGTGATGAGCTCGCTGATCTCATCCGCCGTCAATCCGTTGGCCAAGCCGAGCTCAAGGTGCAGTCTCAGTTGTTCTGTTTGCCGCAAACATATAAGCGCTGCGATTGTGACAAGGCTGCGATCCCGCTTGGCAAGTTCTGGTCGCTCCCAAATGTCCGGGTAGACAACCTCCTCAATAAGGGCAATCAGCTTGGGCACAACCGGTCTTATTTGCTCGCGCGTCGATTTCTTTAGCGGCATTCCGTATCCTTCTTTGGACTACATCAACAGGCAACGAAGCACCTGAAATTCGTTGCGACAGTCCGCCTTCCGCTCGGAAGAAACTCTCGCTCCACTGAGCCGATAAAACATACAAAGTGAATCCCAATTCGAGACCGCTTCCACTTGCGTTTCCGCAGTGCCGTACGCAGCGACCGATTCTGACACGTTTTGCTGCCAAAAATTGATTGTTATTCAGAGAGATTGATTGATGATTACAGCGGATGGCTCGGCGGTTCGCCACGGACGTTGCTGAGCCCACACGTCATTTCACGATGCGCAATGCTGTTCCAACGACGGCCAACCGACCGCGTACTACCATTGAAGAACCGTCCAAACCGCAGGCGTCGCGACTTTACGGTCTTGAACCCCGCCGGGTCTGAGGCTGCATCGACATTCCTGCGAAACGTTTTGCCGTCGAACACAGACAAGCCCCCAATATCGCTAGTCAACACCTCAGGAGCAGTCAGCCCACCTTTAAGTCGGGTAGCAGCTGACGATATTGTTTAGCACAGTGCGTGCATGGTCGAACGTTGAGGTGCTGCTCGGCATGGGCCCAAACGGACTTCAATCGTGATGAAGTTCTAGGCGGTGTTGTCAAATACCACGGGCCTTGATGCCCGGCTTGGACCCGCCCGAACGGTCAGATCGATAAATCAGCTAGCCTCTGGATCACAGCGTGATACAGTTCCGTTGGTTCGATATCCCTACTTCGCTCGTCCAGAAGGCATAGCTCCCCGGCCCGCCGAACGTCGCCGTCGGTCAGGTTTCTGAATTTCGCTATGACCTCCTCCTCAGACAGCCCATGCTCGGCACCATCAACAATACTGTTACTGTTGACGGGGATCGACAATATTCGATCACTCGTAGTGAACACCTGAATCCTGCAACTGGTCTCCTTGCGGTATTCAATTTCCGGCGCAGACATGCTTTTCTCAGCCAGTACCCACTGGGGGCCCGGATCGATCCCCTCCATTTGACACCTGAACATCGCTGGCAGGCTGAACGCGACATCTGCGGTACCCAACAGCGCTTCAACGCAGAACTTTTCAATATCGGGCGTTGCCGAAACGACAACCTTCTTCACGTTGTCTCCAGGCTCCAACCGCTCCAACAGAGTGGCAAAAGATTTGAGGTATGGCTGCGTCCACCAGCAGCCCGGAAAACGCTTAAAACCGGTCCGAAGGACGGCTGTCTTCTGCTCGAACAACCTGTCGTCAAGCCCCCAACGGTCCGAGCCTATCATTCTCCAGAGACCGTTATTGCCTTGGAGCGGTGAGGTGACGCCTGTTTGCCCCTCTTCCGCCAGATGAATGGCAAGAACTGCCCCCGCGGCGATCCAACCCACATTGTTCTTCATGCTGGGCACAGGGCGCTCATACCATTTGGCCGTGTAAGGAATAACGGTGTGCGCAACGGCCACGCCAATTAACCGATCGACGTCCTTCGCGTCATACCCCAATGCGCAGGCCGCACCAATCGATGCGGCCACCGTGTCCAAGTTGCCGACCGATCGGACGAGTGCGGCATATTCAGGCGTCGGATCCGACGCGCCGCACAGGATGCCATGTGCTTCATAACCAGCAGCTATGCCTCTTAAGACCTGATCAAGTGTCAGCTTCCTTTCAACACCGATGGCCAACAGCGTCGCCACAATGGGCCCACCGGGGTGTCCATAAAAACTATCGTCAAAGTCCATTGCAATTGCGGCTTGCCCATAGAGATACGCAATCAGAAATGGAGAAAGCTCGGGATCTGCGCCAGTTCCGGATAGTGACCGCAGCATGCCAGCCGCAGACTGCTTGAAATGCGGAAGCACGAGTCCTCCGGAAAAACTTGCGAGGCTGTCGAGAAGACAAAGTCGGGTCCTTTTCAAGACCGCTTCATCCCAACCGCCATCCCGAAACATCAGAACGCGCTTGATCAGCCTTCCAGCGTCAGATTCTTGAAGCAAAATGATCGCCTTTCAACAGGTTGAGTCCAGTAGGCGACGGAATAGAATTGGCTACCCTTCACCGTTCTCCAACAGCAAAAACCGTTAATGTCCCGCCGAAGATAAACGCCCGAGCATACACTGTTTTTTCCGCGACCGATCCGTGTCGGGATGACTCAAGAGATGCAAAGCTCGATAGCTCAAATCGTGTCAGCCACCCAACAACCGCCGGCTATGGGCCTCGCAGCAGGTATTGGCCTTGTTAGCTAATGTTTGACACGAGTATTTGACACAAGAGAAATTCGGATTTTCGATTATTCATTTGAAATAGGCATCAATTGCGACACCAACGAGATGAACGGCCCCTCTTTGTCGGAGGCTCCAACTCCTGAGTAGGATGGAGCATCTCGAGCGAGACGACGAAACAAGTATTCTTCCGAGGTCCGCGACCTTCACTTCATTCGGGAGGCAAAAGTCTCGGGCTTATCGGTCATTAGTTCGCAAAGGAAATGGTTACTCGCGCCGATAGCGAAGCCGACCGCAAACTCGCATGTTGGAGTTGCCATATAGCGTTCCGCGCTGCTCTCGGTCTGAGGGGCTTCAATGTCAGGCGTGCGGACTTGCGATGGATCGCCACGCTGTAAAGTGCCAGCACCCTCTTCAAAAGCTGCGTGCGCGCAGTGATCCTGACCGCCCTTACGCCCTTACGCCATTTCGTCAACACGACATACAACAGAGGACATCTGATGGTGGCGGTGGGATGGCCAGATATGCAGCCACACTTCAGCTTCTTTACCGCGCTGACTTCAATCGCCAACGGAATGCTTCGACCTGCCGCACGTCTGACCCCCTTGGTATAACCTTTCGGAAACCCCCAGCAAAAAAAAGGACTTTGACCTAATATCGCCGCTCTTCCTAGCATCGCACCAATGCAAGGAGATCGAAATGAGTCAGGCGGACATCATTGTTGTCGGTGCAGGGATAGCTGGCGCAGCAATCGCGTTCGGACTTGCCCAAAAAGGACTGAGAGTGCTCGTTCTCGATGGCCAGCGCGGGGACTTTCGTGCCTCCCGAGCCAACTTCGGTCTAATTTGGGTTCAGAGTAAAGGCCTAGGCTTTCCTGCATACCAAACAATCACAAAAAAGAGTTCAGCCGATTGGGCCAATTTCGCGGCGAGAATTCATGATGCCAGTGGAATGAAGCTGCCTCTGGAGCAGAATGGGGGCTTGGCATTTTGTCTTGGCGAAGCCGACTGGGAAAAACGCAAAACTATCAACGACGCCCTTGACGCACAACAACCCGCGAATGAGCAGAGCACTGAAATGCTCGATAGGGTGGCCCTTGAAAAACTCTTGCCAGCTGTCCGCTTGGGCGACGAAGTGGTAGGGGCAAGCTTCGGCTTCATGGACGGCGTCGTCAATCCATTAGAGCTTTTGTCTGCTCTACATGTCGCGACCAGAAACCTCGGCGGCGAGTTGCACTTTCAGTCGCCTGTCACTTCCATTGTTCCACGCCAACATGGCTTCAAAGTTGAAACCGCGAAACAATCATTCGAAGCCGAAAAACTCGTTCTGGCGGCCGGCCTAGCCACTCCGGCTCTGGCCGCCCATCTCGATATGCATGTTCCTATCAGGCCACAACGTGGACAGATTTTGGTTACCGAGCGGGCAGTTCCCTTTCTACCTTTACCTGCGAGCGGCCTGCGCCAGACTGCCGAAGGCACGGTGATGATCGGTGTAACCAATGAGGATGTCGGGTTCGACACATCAACTACAGCCGAAGGGGCCGCAAAAATGGCGCGCAAGGCTATCAAAATCGTACCGGCGCTCGAGCAGGCAAGACTTATAAGACAATGGGCAGGGTTACGGGTGTTATCGCCCGACGGTGGCCCCATCTACGTTCAGTCGGAAAAATATCCCGGCGCTTTCGCCGCTACCTGTCATTCCGGCATCACGCTGGCGGCATTTCACGCCAACGAGCTGTGCGACAGTATTGCCACGGGCCAAATGACCGCGGCGCTTACCGCCTTTTCTCCGGAGAGATTCAGTGTTCAGAAGGTTGCCTAAGCTCGATCGTCCGATGGTGGCAGTCACAGTAGACGGACAAGCTATCGAAGCAATTGAAGGTGAGATGGTTGCAGGTCTGCTGGCGCGCATTGACCCCTTTTTTGCCCGGACCAATCCTGTGAATGGAGACCGCCGGGCACCTTATTGCATGATGGGAGTTTGCTTCGAATGCCTCGTGAAAATTGACGGAAAAGGCTCCGTTCAGTCCTGTTTCGTCCAAGTGCGTGAAGGGATGAGAATTGAACGCCAGCACGGTCCGCTAGAGATGCAGTCATGAAAACCCACTACGATGTCATTGTGATAGGTGGCGGCCCCGCAGGGATGTCAGGTGCAATCTCGGCGTCTGAAGCTGGACTTTCCGTCCTACTAATCGATGAGCAAAACGCGTTGGGGGGCCAGATTTGGCGTAGCGTTGAACGCAATGTTAATGAAAATTCTGCTGCGGCTTTGGGGCCTGATTATCTAAAAGGCAACAAGCTCGCCAAGAGGGTTCACGCAAGCACGGTGGAACTGTGCCTCGGCGCGCAAGTTTGGCAGGTCGAGGATGGGTTCAAGGTCTTTCTTAGTATCGACGGAGAAGCGAAAAGTTTGACCGCGCACGCCATGCTGATGGCCACTGGCGCCCAGGAACGGCCGAACCCATTCCCGGGCTGGACGTTGCCTGGCGTGATGACCGTCGGCGCGGCGCAGATTCTCGTCAAAAATGCGGCCGCTATTCCCGCAGAGCCGGTTTGGATAGCCGGCTCTGGCCCGTTGCCTTTACTGTACATGTCGCAGTTATTGGACTGTGGTGGCAAGATTGCTGGCTATATTAATACCGCCCCCAAACACAATTTTTGGCGCGCTGTGCCATTTTTTCCAACGGCTCTTTTGGCCCCTAAGGGTTTGGTAAAGGGTGCTGGTTGGCTTCTGAAACTGCGGCGCTCAGGTGTGCCGTTCTATACAGGCGCCTCATGTCTTGAAGCGCTTGGGCAGGACAGATTGAACACAGTCCGGTTTAAGAAGGCCAATGGTGAAACTATTGAAGCCCCGGCTCGCCTGCTGCTTACACATGAAGGTGTGGTCCCAAGCATTCATTTCGCGCGAGCGATGGGATGTGAGATGGAATGGGACAACGCCCAACTCTGTTTTCTGCCCAAGCTGAACATGTGGGGTGAAACTTCGCTTACCAACCTGTTCATCGCCGGTGACAGCGGAGGCATAGGCGGAGCCGACGCAGCCGTAGAACTTGGAACAATAGCAGGACATGGTATAGCGCTCAAACTGGCTGCCATCAGCCAAGCTACCGCGCAGCAAAATGCGGCCACGGCCCGTCACCGTCTTCGGCCGCTGCTTGCCATGAGACCATTCCTTGACGCGCTTTATAGGCCCCGCTCGGAAATTTTCACGCCTACAGATGAAACGCTGGTGTGCCGTTGTGAATGCAAAACAGCAGGGCAGATTCGTGCGGCAGCGAGGAATGGCGACGCCGATTCAACTCAAGTAAAAGCCGCCACCCGCGCCGGGATGGGGCCGTGCCAAGGCAGACAATGCGGGTATACAGTCACCGCACTAATTGCCGAAACGCACAAGTTGCCCATGGGATCAGTTGAATTCTTCAACATTCGCCCTCCCCTCAAACCTGTGGTGCTTGGAGAGTTAGCAAGCCTGGAGAAAGATGGGGCGTCTTCATGATTTCAGTTCTTCGCTCTCGGCGCCGGTCGCGCTTGCACCTGCTGAAACAACCGGCTCCACGTTTCTAGATGTTGGCTCCGCCTGCGGAAGAAGGACATTGAGAGTTGAACCGAATTGCCACCCAAAAGTGTCGAGGACAGTATGAAATTGGGAATTGCGGGAGCGGGTGCGGTCGCCATGGGCTATGCGGCGCTAACACTGACGAATGGCCATTCTGCAACCGTGTGGTCTCCTTCGGGATTTCGTACTGAAGCACTGCGTGCCAACTCGCCGCTGAGTGTAACAGGGGCAATCAACGGCGACTTCCACCCAGGAGTTTGTACGAGTGCGGCAGAATTAGCCGAGTTTGATGTCATCGTGCTCGCGCTACCTGCCTATGGTTACCGGCACGTTCTGGATAGCCTGGTCCCTCACATTGAATCTCGACACACCATCATTATCAGCGGCCACCTTTCCTTCGCGGCCTTGTATCTTGCCAAAGCTCTGGCCCATTGCGGCATACAAATCCCCGTTGTGGTGTGGAATACCTCCGTCCTCACGTCGAAAGCCCAATCGCCAAATCAGATACGCATAGGGGCAATCCGATCGAAGGTCGATATTGCCACGGTGCCGGTGCGACTTGGGGACAAGGCCTTGGCGCTGTGTGTCGAGCTCTTTGGCGACAGGTTCGTACCAAAGGATGATCTTCTCACGATCGCCCTAAGCAATCTTAACCCCCAAAACCACATGGGCATAGCGCTATGCAACTTGGCCCGAATCGAGCGCGGCGAAGCGTGGGGACAAAACTCAAATATTACTCCCGCGGTCGGGCGATTGCTGGAGGCGTTGGACCGAGAACGTGTCGCGATCGCAGCGGCTTTCGGGAAGAAAGTCCGGACGATTGCCGACCATTACTCGATGTCCTTCGACGTCACGGGCGACTCTGTGGCAGCGATGTCCGAGAAACTGGTGGAGCGTGGGAGCGATCCGATGGGCCCTCGCGATGCCGATACCCGCTATGTGCTTGAGGACGTCCCGTTCGGGCTGGTGCCGACGCTGCTGCTGGCGGAAATGGTCAACGTTGATGCACCACTGCATCAGAGCGGGATCGCGCTCCTCAGTGCATGCTACGGCCGCGACTTCTCGAAGGATAATGATCTCCTCCCTGCTCTCTCTCAGCCTAATGCCGCGTCTCTCATAAACCTTGTGGTTGAAGGGTATAGCATCGACCGGGCGGTGAAGCAGGGCTCTCGCGCATCAAAACCGAAGGTCATCGGAGCGCGCAAAGATCACTCGTGAACGAGTAGCGTCGGCACAGGACGGTGGGGCAGCAGCGGCTGGAGCCCGAAACACCAATCTCGCTATCACGGTCAAACCATCCAGAGTCGGATTGATAGTCACTTGGAGAAGGTATCACTCAGGTCAACTATGTTTTTGTCCGTCTTCGACATCTTCAAGATCGGCATCGGCCCCTCAAGCTCCCATACCATGGGTCCCATGACCGCTGCCAATCGGTTCCTAGATCACCTTCGGTCTGATGATCGGCCGCGCCCAGCGGCAACGCAAGTTAAGACGCTGAAGGTCAGCCTGCATGGCTCGCTCGCTTTCACGGGCGTTGGTCACGGGACAGGTCGCGCCATAGTTCTCGGACTGACGGGCGAGGAGCCTTCATCCGTCGATCCAGATCGAATCGACGAGATCGTAGCGAGCGTGGAGCGAGACGGTCATGTTCGACCTCCCGGCCATCCAGCGTATCGGTTCCAGCCGAAAAGAGATTTGGTGTTTGACAGGAAGCGGCCGCTTCCTGGGCACGCCAATGGGATGAGCTTTGCCGGGTTCGATCGCAATGGACGAATTCTAACTAAAAAAATTTACTACTCGATCGGTGGTGGATTCGTGGTCAGCGAAGATGAGCTTGCCAAGATGCGAGCCAAGAGGGCCACGGCAAGCGAGACTATAGTGCCTTACCCGTTCTCCTCGGCACAGGAGATGCTGGATATGGCCCGTCGTTCAAATCTCACAATAGCTCAGATGAAGCGCGCTAATGAGTTAACAAAAAGAAGCACGCACGATATCGACGCTGACCTCGACCGCATCTGGGAAGCTATGAAAAGCTGCATTGAGCGAGGTCTCCGGAGTGACGGAGCCATGCCTGGTGGACTGAATGTCAGACGTCGAGCCATGGCGATCCATGACAAGTTGAAAGCTGAAACGCTCAGCAACCGCCTAAACCCAGTTCTAGCCAACGACTGGCTTAGCGTGTACGCGATGGCCGTCAACGAGGAGAACGCAGGTGGTGGAAGCATCGTCACCGCTCCCACCAATGGGGCAGCAGGCGTAATCCCGGCTACGATCCGCTACTATCTGCACTTTCACGACGAAACTTCCAAGGAAGACGTAGGTACGTTTCTTCTGACCGCGGCGGCAATCGGCGGGATCATCAAGCACAACGCTTCGATTTCCGGCGCTGAGGTCGGCTGCCAAGGTGAAGTAGGACCGGCCGCTGCCATGGCTGCCGCCGGCCTCGCCGCCGTGATGGGCGGCTCACCCGAGCAGATCGAAAATGCAGCGGAGATCGCACTCGAACACCATCTCGGCATGACATGCGATCCTGTCGCGGGTCTAGTTCAGGTGCCATGCATCGAGCGCAACGCCTTGGGCGCAGTCAAGGCAGTAACGGCCGCATCTTTGGCCATCAAGGGCGACGGCACCCATTTCGTATCGCTCGACGCTTGCATCGAGACGATGCGTCAAACCGGTGCTGATATGAACGACAAATACAAGGAGACCTCCACGGGTGGTCTCGCCGTGAACATAGTCGAATGTTAAAGAACTAAAGCCTGAATGCCGCAGCAGCTATTCATCGATCATCAGTTCACTACGCAGTCTGGTCCGCAAGTTGCTCGCTATGGTTCCACCTGATCATTTTGGTATGATTCCACAACGGATGAAGGCCCAGAGAGTCAGGCAAAGGAAGCTCCGCCAAGCCATTGCTGCTGCAGGTTGCTCGATTTCATGACCTTCATTGCTTCGACAAGTAGAGCTATTTAGTCCCCTGCGAGAAATCGCTCCGCCAGCCGGGCCCACATGGCGGCGCCGGTGGTCAGGCTGGCGTCATTGAAGTCATACCTGGCACTGTGTAGAATAGCGGAATGCTCGCCATTGCCTAGGCGCAAGAAGCACCCCGGCCTCTGTTCCAGAAAATATGCGAAGTCCTCGCTGCCAGGGATCATTGCGCACACCTCCACCTTATCCTCGCCAACCCAGTTCTTTGACCACCGTCGTTGCGAAAGCTGTTTCCACTTCCGAATTGAGGACAACCGGATATCCGCGCTCATATTCGATGGAGGCGCTGGCTCCATGCGCCTCCGCGATGCACGTTGCGATTTCGCGAACTCGCCGCTCCAGCGTGTCACGCACGTGCGGCGAGAATGAGCGGATGCTCACGGCAACCTCCGCGGTTTCTGGAATCACGTTGGACGCTGTTCCGCCGCGAATGGTTCCGACCGTCACGACCGCCGTTTCGGTGGGATCGACATTGCGAGACACAGCCGTCTGCAGCGTCATGATCAGGTTGGCCGCAACAACTATTGGATCGAGGGTCAAATGCGGACGCGACGCGTGGCCACTGAGATCAAAAGTGGAAGTGGGTTGAGTGTGCTTGTTCCGGTGGTTTCGGAAAGCTATGCACTAGTAACATTGGCGGCACGGGGAATTGCCGTTCGCGCAGGTTCGAAATTCTCTATAAAACCGACCAATTCCATACGTGTGGCCACTAGCATTCTGCGATTGTCAGACGTTGAACGCATCGCCAAGGCGATTCAGGCGGCAGCCGCCGCGCCCCGGTAGAAGGCCCGCAGTTCCCTCTCTTCCGGGCTCAGGTATCGCTCACCACGCGAGTTCCTGCGCCTCAGTGCCTAAACCCAACCGCCGACTGTCCGGCGAAACGGGGTCCACTCCATGAACCCGCGACCTAAACGTTATCAGATTCCTTTCCGCCGTAGGGGCACGACACTAGGCAAGCGTCATTTTTGCTACGAAACAAATCATCTATTGCTGCCACGGACACACCATAGTCGCCGATCTTATCCGCGTGGTGCCGTCTGCTTCAATTGAACTTGCACCGGTTCGGTCAATCACTGGAATTGCAATTCGCCGTCGATCGGCAGACCTACATTCAGCCGATTGCCGCCGTATCCCTGTCATTGCACCACTCCTCTCGCCAGCCACTTCCATGATCGGCCGGTATTGACGATGCTAGAGCAGTGATCCAAGAAACTCAGGAGTGGCCACGATGGAGAACCGAATGTATTTGACAGCGGAGGAAGTTGCTGCGCGATATCGTGAGGCGATTAGCGTGGGTACCCTCCGAAATTGGCGTGCGATGCGTGTGGGCCCACCATTTGTCAAAATCGGAAAAGCTGTCCTCTACCCACTCGAAGCGCTAAATGATTGGGACAGGAAGCACACCGTGACCTGTCGTGATTCAAATAGTCCAATCGTTAGGACCCCATTGGAGCCGTGATTGTCACGGTCAGGCATTCACTACCGCTCCCAAGCAACGTCACCACTAGAAATTCTAGGCCATAAAAAGATACGCACTTTCAAACATTTAATTGTAATACCTAGACTGATCCACAATCACCCGTCCGGCGACCCTGCACCGTCATCGGCAGACGTTCAGATGACCCGCCAGATCGCCGATATCGCCAAGCCACTCGGCATCACGGTTCACGACCACATCATCGTTGGCAAATCGACCCACACATCGCTGCGTGGCATGAAGTTGTTCTAGGGCCGCTAGTACAGCCCAATACGCATGATGACCATTATCCCCAGGCAGAAGAACCGGTCCCGTTGAGTTCAGTGGGCTGCATGTCGTGGCCAGAATGATCAGGAGCCGTTCAGCCCAAACGACCCAGCCGGCTGCGCAGCTTGCGATACATATCGAAAAGCCCCGGGTGATTCTTGACCGCGCCCTTGGCCCTTTCGCCAACCGCCAGGCTTGCCGCCGCAACGCGACCAACCGGAGTCAGTGCGTGCGCAAACGCCGTTAGGCTTTGCTTTTCGTTGCACCAGAGGCGTTTCTCGTCGCTGTCGCCCTTGCCCATGTCGATGAACCGATAGCCTCCCTCAAAACTGGCCTGCATGGCGCGCAAAAGGTTCTGTTTGCCCGGCGACCCAGACTGCAAATCCGGACTCGGGTGCATTGAGGTGATGAGCGAATAGAGCCCGCCACCCGCTTCGATATTGTAGCGAACGGCGATCACTTCACCGTCGAGCCGCAACACGTGCAGCAGGCCGCCGGCGCTGTGCATGGCGCGCTTGTAGAATGCCTTGATCGGCGCGTCACGGAACGGATCGCGGATGCCCTGCACCTTGAACCGCTCGGCCCTGTGGGCGAACATCGTATCGATGATCGCCGCCGCCTCCGCACCGGCTTTAACGACTTCAAAGCCAACTTCTCCCTGCCCTGCCAGCTTGCTGCCCTGCTGGCGATCGACCTTGCGGCGACGCTTGTCGCGGCGCTCGGCATCGCAGGACGCCCAATCGCCATAGCGCGCAACGTGGACGCAATCGGCAAGCATCCGGCTACCGAGCGCCGCGCTCAATCCGCTCGATTGGGCGAGCGACACAGGCACATCAGGCAAATGGACAAGATCGCAATTGGCAAGTGCCGAAAATGCCTGCCGCCACAGCCGAACCCGTTCTGCCACCGGAACGGTTTGCCACCGATCCAGATCGACAAGGGGCGCGTATGATCCCAAATGGTCGCCGGTAAACCACGTCGCCACGCGTAACCCATAGACCCGCTTTCGCATCAACGGCAGCAAAACCACCGGTTCTCCGGCCAGCGAGATGATGATGAACGCGCAATCGGCAGTCCCAATCGCGCCAGCCTCTATCCATGCGCTGACCAGGCCATATTTCTGCGACGCCAGAAGGCAATGGTTCTTTTCCAGCCCCTTCCAACTGTCGGCCACGTCTTCAATGCGCTGGTACACGGTGAAAGATGCGCGCGCCGAGCCAGATTCCGGCGCCTCGCCCGCCGCGACAGAAAGTGCCGACATTGCTGCTGATCCCCCAATTGATCCACAGGACCATGGACCGAAGGGGTAAACTCGCGGTTTCGTGATCGCATCGTGTTGCGCGAAAATCGGCACTAGCCAAATTTGTCTATGGCTATGGTTAAGCGCGAATTAGCCGAACTGATTCAGCACTTCAAAATTGGCCTGCATCCAGAACGCCAGACGGGTAAAATTGCCGGAAAGAAAGAGAATTCCGACAATGACCAGCAGGCCCCCCATCACCTTCTCGACCGTTCCGAGGTGTTTTTTGAACCCGTCGAAGAATGACAGGAATGGCCCCAGCGCCAGAGCTGCAAGGATGAACGGCACCCCCAGTCCCGCAGAATAGACCGCAAGCAGCGCCGCGCCTTCCCAGGCTGTCTGCTGGTTTGCAGCGACAGTCAGGATGGCCGCAAGAATGGGCCCGATACACGGAGTCCACCCGATAGCGAATGCCAATCCGAGCAGAAATCCGCCCAGCGGCCCGCTGGCCATTTTCGGACCTTCGAGCTTGAACTGCCGGTAGAGCCACGAAATCCGGAAAACGCCGAGAAAGTGCAAGCCCATCAAGATGATGACGATGCCCGCAAGCGGCATCAGGATCGGAAGCGCCCGGCGCAAAGCCTGCCCGAAAAACGTCGCCGTAGCACCGAACGCTATGAAGATCAGCGAAAAGCCCAGCACGAATGCCAGCGCCGTCACCAGCGTCCGGCCATAAAGCCTGCCACCCGCCACGCCCTCCTCGCGCAACCGCTCGAAGGTCGCTCCAGACATGTAGGTGAGGTAGGCGGGCACCAGCGGCAGCACGCAGGGGCTGAGAAAACTCAAAATCCCGGCACCAAACACCACCGGCAACTCAAATCCGAACATTTCCGCTCCCGAAAACCGATGCGGGACTTGTAACGGTGTGCGTATGGGGCGCAATGGCTTGTTTTGTCTCATCGCAACGTTTTGATGATCCATGGCGACCATGGGCTTTTGCGGCTAGCATGCCCGAACGGCCCCGGGGAGAATGGCATGCGCATCATCGTCCTGACGATCATCGCCATGCTGGCCTTTGCGGCAAACTCCGTTCTCGCGCGCCTGGCGCTGTCAGACGGCGCAATCGATGCGGCAAGCTATACGGGCATCCGGCTGATCGCCGGGGCCGTGCTGCTTTATGGACTGCTGATGTGGGGTCCGCACACAGGCGCTGCCCGCAGGATCGGCGGAAGCTGGCCAGGCGCTGCGGCGCTTTTTGGCTACGCAATCTTCTTTTCGGTTGCCTATCTGATGCTCGGAGCCGGACTGGGTGCGCTGATCCTGTTCACCAGCGTGCAGATGAGCATGCTCGGGTGGGCAGTATTCAGAGGCGACCGCCCGGGCGCAATCGAATGGATCGGGATAGGGCTGGCAGTTGCCTCGCTCGCATATCTCGTCTCGCCGGGCCTTGCAGCGCCCCATCCACTCGGCACTGTGCTAATGGCATTGGCCGGAATGTCATGGGCCGCCTATTCACTGATTGGACGAGGATCGAAGTCACCGTTGGCTGATACAACAGGCAATTTCGTGCGATGCCTGCCCATCGCCGTCGTTCTGGTTGGTTTGGGACTCGTAACAGCCCCGGTCACCCAACATGGTGCGGCCTATGCTATTGCCTCGGGAGCGTTCGCTTCGGGACTTGGCTATGCCGTTTGGTATCTGGCCCTGCCCTCGCTGTCGCGGGTTCAGGCCTCGACAGTACAACTGACGGTTCCCGCAATTGCTGCCGCCGGTGGCGTATTCATTATTGGCGAGCCAATTACGCTGCGGCTCACGCTCGCCTCGATCGGCATTCTCGGAGGCGTGGCCCTTGCGCTTTTGGCCGCCGAACGTCGCAAGCGGTGAGCAAACCGGCCGATCAGACCTTTTGGGACTAGGATTCCGGCGTCCGCCATACTAACAAGCCTGCCAACACACCATTATCCGGGGTTCGCCGTGAGCAGCCATCCCATAAAGATCGCCCCCTCGATCCTTTCCGCCGATTTCTCCCGCCTGGGCGACGAAGTGCGCGCCATCGATCAGGCCGGCTGCGACTGGGTGCATGTGGATGTAATGGATGGTCATTTCGTCCCCAACATCTCCATCGGTCCGCTGATCGTCGAAGCCATCCGGCCCGTTACCGGCAAACTGCTCGACGTGCATCTGATGATCGCGCCCGCCGATCCCTATCTCGAAGCCTTCGCCAAGGCAGGCGCCGATATCATCACCATTCACGCCGAAGCCGGCCCGCATCTCGACCGCTCGCTTCAGGCGATAAAGGCTTTGGGCAAGAAGGCCGGAGTGGCGCTCAACCCGGCAACGCCGGTTTCCACGATCCAACACGTCATCGATAAGCTCGATCTTATATTGATCATGAGCGTCAATCCCGGCTTTGGCGGACAGGCATTCATACCTGAAGCCATTGCCAAGGTGGAACAGGCCAGGGCCCTGATCGGTGGGCGCACAATTGAGATCGAGGTCGACGGCGGCGTCGACCCCTCCAACGCCGGCGCGCTCGCAAAGGCCGGCGCAACCGCGCTGGTTGCCGGCTCGGCCGTTTACAAGGGCAACGACGCCGCCACCTACGCTCCCCGCATCAAAGCCATCCGCGACGCCGCGATGGCCCGATAATCTGAATCAATCTTTGAACGACGGACCCTAAGCCCATGATCCCGCGCTATTCCCGCCAGCAGATGGTCGACATCTGGTCACCCGAGACCAAGTTCAAGATCTGGTTCGAAATCGAAGCGCATGCCACAACCGCGCAGGCCAAACTCGGCGTCGTGCCGCAGGCGTCTGCTGATGAAATCTGGGCCAAAGGCAAGGACGCAAAATTCGACGTTGACCGGATCGACGAGATCGAGCGGGAAGTCAAACACGACGTCATCGCCTTCCTGACCCACCTCGCCGAAATCGTCGGCCCCGAAGCCCGGTTCGTCCATCAGGGCATGACGTCCTCGGACGTGCTCGACACCACGCTTTCGGTCCAACTCGCCCGGGCCGCCGACCTGCTGCTCGCCGATCTCGACGCATTGCTCGCAGCCCTCAAGAAGCGCGCCTACGAGCACAAAAACACGATCACCATCGGGCGCAGCCACGGTATTCATGCCGAGCCGACCACATTCGGAGTGAAGCTGGCGCAGGCCTACGCCGAATTCTCCCGATGCCGCGATCGCCTCATCAACGCGCGTGCGGAAATCGCCACCTGCGCGATCTCGGGCGCTGTGGGCTCATTCGCCAATATCGATCCCTCGGTTGAAGAATATGTCGCCGAACAAATGGGCCTTGCCGTCGAGCCGGTTTCGACCCAGGTCATCCCGCGCGACCGTCACGCGATGTATTTCGCGACGCTCGGCGTCATTGCCTCGTCGATCGAGCGCCTTGCCACCGAAATCCGCCACCTCCAGCGCACCGAAGTGCTTGAGGCCGAGGAGTTCTTCTCCAAGGGACAAAAGGGTTCATCGGCCATGCCGCACAAGCGCAATCCGGTGCTGACCGAAAACCTCACCGGCCTCGCCCGCCTCGTGCGCGGCATGGTCACCCCGGCTCTTGAAAACGTGGCGCTCTGGCATGAGCGCGACATTTCGCACTCGTCGGTCGAGCGTATGATCGGTCCGGACGCGACGGTGACCCTGGACTTCGCCCTGGCCCGCCTGACCGGCGTCATCGAAAATCTCGTCGTCTATCCCGAGAACATGAAGGCCAACATGGACAAGCTTGGTGGCCTCCACAATTCCCAGCGCTTCCTGCTCGCCCTGACGCAAGCCGGGATGAGCCGCGAGGAAAGCTATTCAGCCGTCCAGCGCAACGCCATGAAGGTCTGGCGGGGCGAGGGTAAGTTCCCCGATTTCCTCAAGGCCGATCCGGACGTTTCGGCAAAGCTTTCCGACGAACAGATCGATGCGAGCTTTGACGACGCCTATCACCTCAAGCATGTGGATACGATTTTTCGCCGGGTGTTCGGCGAATAGCATCTAGCGAAAATCCCGCCACGTCCGGGGTTTCTCTTTCGGCCCAATCCCACATCCACCCGCAGGGTATCGGGCACAATTTGTGCCCGGTGCTCGCCCGGCCGCTCTTTGAAAACAAGGGTTATTCTGAGCAGGATCAGAATGCTCCCGACCCAGTTTCCCCTGGCTGTGCCACTCCGGGCCATTTTCCATTCCGTCATGTCTTCGCTCTCCGTTGGAATAAGAACATAACAGAAACATCCTGACAGCCGGTGTCAGCAGTGCGTCCAAAAGCGTCAGAGCGGGGCCGCCCATCCCGCTCAACTGGCCCTTGCGTAACGGCCGGAAATCCACCAAGTAATCGTGCTATGAAAACCGCAGACGCCGACATCCTCATCGTTCCCGGGCTAGGCCATTCCGGCCCCGGCCACTGGCAACACCGCTGGGTCGAAAAGATCCGCAACGCAAAATTCGTCGAGCAGGACGAATGGGATACGCCCACCCTTGCCGGCTGGCTCGAAACCCTCGAACGCGAGATCATGATGGCCACGCGGCCCGTGATTCTGGTGGGCCATTCGCTCGGCGTTCAGGCCATCGTCGCCGCTAGCCAGACCCAGGCCGATACCAAGGTCAAAGGTGCCTTCCTCGTCGCGCCGCCCGATGTCGATGAGCACCCCGACGTTCCCGCCGCGACCTCGCCATTCCGAGGCCTGTCATCTGATCCGCTCAGGTTCCCCTCGATGCTCGTGGCGTCCTCGAACGACCCCTATTGCAGCGTCGAACGTGCCGCCGAATTTGCAGCCCGCTGGGGCTCCGATTTTCACATCGCCGGCGATGTGGGCCACATCAATGTCGAATCCGGTCACGGCCCCTGGCCCGAAGGATTATTGATGTTCACCCGGCTGATGAGCCGGATCTGATTTAGTCCTGGACTGGCGGGCGTTCGCTCATGATCGTATCGATCAACCCCCACTCCTTGCCCTCTTGCGGCGTCATGAACCGGTCGCGGTCGAGCGTTTTTTCCACCTCGTCATAACTGCGCTCGCAATGTTTGGCGTAAAGTTCGATCAGCCGCTTCTTTGTGCGCTGCATCTCTTCGGAATGGATCAGCATGTCGCTGGCCTGCCCCTGAAACCCGCCCAAAGGCTGGTGGACATGCAGGCTGGCATTGGGCAATGCGGCCCGGAAACCGGCTTCCCCGCCCATCAGAAGAAACGATCCCATCGACCGCGCCGTGCCCATGCACAGCGTATGCACCGGCGAGCGGATGAACTGCATGGTGTCGTACATGGCCAGCCCGCTGGTCACCACGCCGCCATAGGAATTGATGTACATCTGGATCGGCTTCTTCGTGTTCTCACCTTCGAGAAACAACAATTGCGCGCAGACCAGCGAGGCCATTGCATCGTTGATCTCGCCATTGACGAAAACGATCCGCTCGCGCAGCAGGCGCGAATAAATATCGAACGAGCGCTCACCGCGCTGGGACTGCTCGACCACCATAGGGACGAGCTGCATCATGTCGCGCATGGGCGACCTCCATTGCTTTGCTAGGAATAAAATCGAAAAAGGTTGGCTCAGGCGGCCAGCATCATCATCTCGCCATTTGCATTGGCGGCAGCCGGCACCTCGACCACAAGACGCTGTATGATTTCGAGCCGCGTGCCTCCGGCGCCGTCGGCGGCAATCTGGAAGGTCACGATGCTTTCCTCATGCGGCGGCTGACTGTCGCGCATGCGATAGCTGACCGCGCTGCCCTCCTCGACCGAAACCGGCTCGTCCTGCGCCAGATCGGCGCCCGGCAGCCAGCGCTCTCGGTATTGGGTAACCGACACCGCCCGCCAGACCTTTTCCGGCGGAGCGTCGAAGGTAAATTCCATCTCGATCGTCTCGCTCATTGGTCCATCTCCCTCAGAACCTCATCAAGATCGGCCATCCGACTGGGCCAATAGGCTCGATATCGCGCCAGCCAGTTCCCAATCCTCCCGATTCCGGCCGGGTCGACTTCGTAATTGACGAACCGGCCATCCCGCTCCTGCCGCACCAATCCGGCGCCGACCAGAACGCCAAGGTGCTGACTCATCGCCGGCTGGCTGATGCCGAAGCCTTCGCGCAAACCGCTCGCATTGCTTGGCCCGGTGGCCAAGCGCTCGAAGATCGCCCGGCGTGTGGGATCGGCCAGCGCCTTGAAAAGAGAATCATCATCCATGCCAACAAATAAGCATACACTTATCTATTGAGCAACAAAAAACCCCGCGCCGATCACGCGGGGTTCTTCAGATTCGATTGGATCAAACTCTAGCTCAGCCGCTCCAGCTTTCGCTTCTTGATGAGATTCTTGTAATCCCACTGGATCGTCCGGGCTTCTTCAAGCCATTTCGCCAGCAGGTCCTCGTTCACATCCTCGGCCCGCGTGAAGCGGGCTTCGGCCGCCTTGAAGGTGCCTTCAGGCGCCAGCCCTGGCGTATCAAAGGATTGTCCGCTCCAGAATAAGAGCCGCACACAATGCTTGAGCTTGCTGTATCCAACGATGGGGTTTCCGTCCAGAAACCACACCGGATGGGCGTGCCAGATCTTGCTCTCGGCCTCTGGCAGCACGCGATCGATGACACCGCGCAACCGCTCGCAGATGGCGCGATCCTCGTCGGCCTGAACCGCGTGATAGCTGGCAATGCTTTCGTGCTTGCTGCCTTTCATACCACCTGCCCGTTCAAGCAAGAACGTTAAGCTTCCGACAGCACCTCGGCGCGCGCCTGGATATCGAATTGGGCGATCTTGGCCTCGATGGCCTTTTCATCGATCTCGACGTTTTTGGCGTCGAAATCAGCCTTGACCTTGCGCACCACATCGGCGGGCCCGGCCTCTGTCATGTCGACGGCGATCACTTCGGCGACGTAATTGGCGATCGCGTCCGCATCGGTCACATCCATTTCAGCACAAGCCCAGTGTGCCAGATGCTTGTTGCGGCGGGCCTCTGCCTTGAACCGCAGCGATGCGTCATGGGCGAATTTGGCCTCTTCGCCTCTCTCGCGTTCCTCGAATGAAGACATTTCCAGTCCCTCGACTTGTTTGGTTTTTCGGTGCACCCGCCACGCGCGGTTTAAGGTTTGAGATAGGCCGTATCGCCTATAAAATCAACTTGCTGCGCTGCGGCACGATACCCGCGTTAAACCTTACCGCAGTTTTTGCGCAACAGGTGGCGGAATCGCGATATGTAGAGCGCAAATGGTTTGGCCCTGCCCATGAAAGGGCTTGCATTGGCCACCCAAAAAGGCGCATGAGTGCGCCCAATTCCGACCCGCTTAAACACGCAATCTACGGGACACCGTCGAAATGAACCGTCGTCGCAAGATCTACGAAGGCAAGGCCAAAGTGCTCTATGAGGGCCCCGAGCCCGGCACGCTGATCCAGCACTTCAAGGACGACGCCACCGCCGGCAATGGCGCCAAGCACGAAATCATCGACGGCAAGGGCGTCCTCAACAACCGGATTTCCGAGTATATTTTCACCAAGCTCAATACGCTTGGCATCCCCACCCATTTCGTACGCCGCATCAACATGCGCGAGCAGCTGATCCGCGAAGTCGAGATCATCCCCATCGAAGTGGTCGTGCGCAACGTCGCCGCGGGATCGCTGTGCAAGCGCCTTGGCCTTGAATCGGGCACCCAGCTTCCACGCTCGATCATCGAATTCTATTATAAGGACGATGCGCTAAACGACCCCATGGTCTCCGAGGAGCACATCACCGCCTTCGGCTGGGCCAATCCCCAGGAGCTCGATGACATCATGGCGCTTGCCGTGCGCGTCAACGACTTCCTGACCGGCCTGTTCATGGGCGTCGGCATCCAGCTCGTCGATTTCAAGATCGAATGCGGCCGCCTTTACGAGGGGGATCTCATGCGTATCGTGCTGGCAGATGAAATCTCGCCCGACAATTGCCGGCTGTGGGACATCAAGACCCGCAACAAGCTCGACAAGGATCGATTCCGCGAAGACCTCGGCGGACTCGTCGATGCCTACCGCGAAGTCGCCCAGCGTCTCGGCATTCTTGTCGAGGCAGACAACGCCCTGACCACCGGACCCCGACTGGTTCAGTAACCGGAGTGTTCCCAGGATAAGTGGGCACCACTTATCCAGTTCGGGAACGTGACAACAAAAATTCTTCCGCCCAACCAAAAAGGCCAAACGGATCGTCATGAAAGCCCGCGTCATCGTCACTTTGAAAACTGGTGTTCTGGACCCTCAGGGACAGGCCATCGAAGGTTCACTCGAGGGGCTGGGTTTTTCCGGCGTCCAGTCGGTACGGCAGGGCAAGGTGTTCGATCTGGAACTTTCCGCCACCGACCCCGTTAGTGCTAAGACGGAAATCGAGAGGATGTGCGAAAAGCTTCTCGCCAACACCGTGATCGAAAATTACGCCGTAGAGATTATCGGTTAACCTCTCCCATTTAACTTAACTTTTGCGCAGTTTGTCGCGTCCGCGCGCCATGGAGTATGCCCTGAAATGCTGAAAACCGTTTCCCTTTCGGCCCTGTTCTTTCTCGCCCTTGGTGTGCTGGTTGCCGCTTACGGCACTGTCCCGGTGGTCTGAGGTCGAAATAGTCTTCCCGCCCCCAGGCGGTGTACAAATCGAAAAGGGCCGGGGCCAAATCCCGGCCTTTTCGCATTCTTAACCACGCTTTCAGTTGTCATCATTGGTGAAAGGCGTCGTTTAGTGCCTTGAACTATGCTCGTCCCAATTCTTGCTTGGGGACGCGACATGACTGACACTGCCAAACAACGCCACGCTTGGGTGGATGTGGCCAAGGGCCTATCCATCATCCTCGTGGTAATGATGCATTCCACCTACGGCGTGGGCGAAGCGACCGAGCGCGTCGGCTTCATGCACTACATCCTCGGTTTCGCGACGCCGTTCCGCATGCCCGAATTCTTCCTCGTCTCGGGTCTGTTTCTTTCGTCGGTTATCACCCGTCCCTGGCGCAATTTTGCTGATCGGCGCGTCGTCCACTACCTCTATTTCTACCTGCTGTGGGCCGTCATCCTGATCGCCTTCAAGCATTTGATCGTCGACCGCGATCCCGCCGGCACGCTTGCCCTCATGGCCAGCGCCATCTACGAGCCCTATTCAATTCTGTGGTTCATCTACGCGCTTGCTGTTTACGGGCTGGTCGCCAAGCTGCTCCATCAGCTGCGCGTGCCCCATATCGCTGTGCTTATTGTCGCTGCCGCCGCGTCCATCGCTCCGGTCGCGACGCCGGTGTCCATCGTCAATTATGTGGCCGAATATTTCGTCTATTTCTATGCCGGCTATGCTCTGGCACCAGCCATCTTCAAGCTGGCTGAATGGATCCAGTCGCGGCCCGCTCTCGCTATCGCCGGCCTCGCCGCCTGGGCGCTCGCCAATGGCGCGCTGGTCTTTTCGCCGGGCCACTCGGTCACCTATGGCGTAGTCACCAGCGGCGTCGATCACATCCCCGGAGCCCATTTCGTCATGGCCATGGCCGGTGCCGCCGCCGTCTGCGCCGCCGCGGTACTGCTCGCCCGCCTCGCCGCCATGGAGTGGCTTCGCTGGATGGGGGCACACTCGATCGTCATCTATCTCAGCTTTGTCATCCCGATGGGCAGCTTCCGCACAGTGCTGCTGCGTTTTGTGCCTGAAATCGATGCCGGCATCGCCAGTCTCGCCTGCCTGATCGTCGCAGTTGTCTGCCCACTGATCCTTTATTGGATTATCGGCAAGACCGGGTTTGGCAAATTCCTTTTCGAACGCCCCTCATGGGCTCATCTGCCGGGTGCGCCCGGCAGCCGCTGGACACAGCGCCAGGCTCCCGCCCCGGCCGAATAGACTTCACTTCGGCGTTAGCGAGGGGATTCGTATGTGAAAGCGTACGAATCCCCTTGCTTTTTGCGGCCAGAATCCCGACAAGGCGGCCATCCGGTTCAGCCCCCAAATATCTAAGAAGCGAGACGTAGCGCGATGAAGTCCGCAGTCGTTGTCTTTCCCGGCCTCAACCGCGAACGCGACATGATCGCGGCGCTGACAAAGATCGGCGGCACGCCGCCTGCTGTCGTCTGGCACAAGGACGCCGAATTGCCCGATGTCGATTTGATCGTCATTCCGGGCGGCTTTTCCTACGGCGATTATCTGCGCTGCGGCGCCATCGCCGCCCGTTCGCCCATGATGGACATCATCCGCGAGCGCGCCGAAAAGGGTGTTCACATCCTCGGCGTTTGCAACGGCTTCCAGATCCTGACTGAAGCCGGGCTTCTTCCCGGCGCCCTGATGCGCAATGCCTCGCTCAAATTCGTTTGCCGCGAAGTCAAGCTCCAGGTCGCCAACGCCAACACCGCTTTCTCGCGCCGCTATGAGCAGGGCCAGGTGTTCCGCTGCCCGGTCGCTCACCACGACGGCAATTATTTCGCCGACAACGATACGATCGCCGCACTCGAAGACAACGGCCAGGTGGTGTTCCGCTATACCGCCGAAACCAACCCCAACGGCTCGATCAATAATATCGCCGGCATCACCAACAAGCGCGGAAATGTGCTGGGCATGATGCCCCACCCCGAAAACCTCATCGAACCGGCTCATGGCGGCGAAGACGGCAAGGGCATTTTTGCCGGACTTCTCAACTAGGGCGCTTCCCAGATCGAGAGGGCATGCTCGGCCCCCGATTCCTCATTGACGACTGGCTAAAATGACTCTTCGCAACGACATCGAAATCACTCCCGAACTCGTCGCCAATCATGGTCTCAAGCCTGACGAATATCAGAAGATTCTCGACCTGATCGGGCGCGAACCCACCTTTACCGAGCTCGGTATTTTCTCGGCCATGTGGAACGAGCATTGTTCCTACAAAAGCTCGAAAAAATGGCTCAAGACCCTGCCCACCAAGGGGCCGCGCGTGCTGCAGGGGCCGGGCGAGAACGCTGGTGTGGTCGATATCGGGGACGGTCAGGCGGTCGTCTTCAAGATGGAATCGCACAACCACCCCTCGTTCATTGAACCCTATCAGGGTGCGGCCACCGGAGTTGGGGGTATCCTGCGTGACGTATTCACCATGGGCGCCCGCCCCATCGCGGCGATGAATGCCTTGCGCTTTGGTGAGCCCGATCACGAAAAGACCAAGCACCTTGTTTCCGGCGTGGTCGCCGGTGTCGGCGGCTATGGCAATTCCTTCGGCGTGCCCACTGTTGGCGGTGAGGTTCAGTTCGATGCCCGCTACAATGGCAACATTCTTGTCAACGCCTTTGCCGCCGGGCTGGCCGATGCCGACAAGATTTTCCTCTCCGAAGCCAAGGGCGTCGGTCTGCCCGTGGTTTATCTCGGCGCCAAGACAGGCCGCGATGGCGTCGGCGGGGCCACAATGGCCTCGGCCGAATTCGGCGACGATATCGAGGAAAAACGCCCCACTGTTCAGGTCGGTGACCCCTTCACCGAAAAACGTCTGCTCGAAGCATGTCTGGAACTTATGAAAACCGGCGCGGTCATCGCCATACAGGACATGGGCGCCGCGGGGCTAACCTGCTCAGCCGTTGAAATGGGCGCCAAGGGGGATTTGGGCATCGAGCTCAATCTCGATGCCGTTCCCGTTCGCGAAGAGCGCATGACGCCCTATGAAATGATGCTGTCCGAATCCCAGGAGCGCATGCTCATGGTCCTGCATCCTGAAAAGGAGGCCGAGGCCCGTGCAGTCTTCGAGAAATGGGAGCTCGACTTTGCCACTGTCGGCAAAACCACCGACGATCTGCGCTTCCGCGTGCTCTGGCAGGGCGACGAAGTCGCCAACCTGCCGATCAAGGAACTGGGCGACGAGGCCCCCGAATACGACCGCCCCTGGGTGGCTCCTACCCTCCCGGCGCCGCTCGACCCCGCATCGGTCCCCGACACCGATATCGCCGATGCGCTGCTAAAGCTGCTCGACTCGGCCAATCACTCCTCCCGTCGCTGGGTCTATGAGCAGTACGATACGCTCATCCAGGCCAACTCGCTCCAGACACCTGGCGGCGATGGCGGCGTGGTTCGCGTCGAAGGTCACCCCACAAAGGCATTGGCCTTCTCCTCGGACGTCAACCCACGCTATTGCGAAGCCGACCCTTTCGAGGGCGGCAAACAGGCCGTGGCCGAATGCTGGCGCAACCTGATCGCCACGGGCGCCGAACCGCTGGCTGCGACCGACAATCTCAATTTTGGCAATCCCGAACGCCCCGAAATCATGGGTCAGATCGTTCATGCCATCAAAGGCATCGGCGAAGCCTGTACCGCGCTCGATTTCCCCATCGTTTCGGGCAATGTCTCGCTCTATAACGAAACCAACGGCCGCGGCATCCTGCCCACCCCGACCATTGCCGGTGTCGGCCTGATCGAAGACCATGCCAAGATGGCGCGCTCCGGCTTCGCCCGCGGAGGCGATGTGATCGTCCTGGTCGGCGCACCGGAAAGCTGGGGCAGTCATCTCGGCCAATCGGCCTATCTGCGCGACGTTCTAGGCCGCCGCGAGGGCACCGCTCCCTATGTTGACCTCGACCACGAGAAAAGGGCCGGGCTTTTCGTGCTCTCCCTCATTCGCGAAGGCAAAGTCCGTTCGGTCCACGATCTGTCCGATGGTGGCCTTGCGCTGGGGCTGGCCGAAGCAGCGATAAAGTCAGGCATCGGCGCTGAAATCGCTGCACCGGAACATGACACGCTCGCAACATGGTTCGGCGAAGATCAGGGTCGCTACATCATCACAACCTCCGCCGACCAGGCCGAGGAAATCGTCGCCGCTTCTCCCGTTTCCGCTGCCATTATCGGCACGACCGGTGGCGACACCTTGAAGCTGGGCGCCACCCGGTCCATATCGGTTGGAGACCTGAGCGCAGCTTACGAAGGGTGGTTTCCCGCCTTCATGGGCGCTACAATCAACTAGAGCGCGTCCAGCAAAAGTGGAAACGGTTTTGCGGTTCGGACGCGCGATGAATCAACAAGTTAGATCAAGTCCGCGATTCGAAGAAAAGCGGACTTGATCTAGTTTCCGCCGCGTTTCGCATAGCGCGACAACAAAGAGAGTGCCTCACATGCCAATGGATGCCGCCGAAATCGAGACCCTTATCAAACAGGCGCTTCCCGATGCACAGGTTGATATCCGCGACCTGGCGGGCGATGGCGACCATTACGCCGCAACCGTCACCTCCGAGGCGTTTCGCGGCAAGTCCCGCGTGCAGCAGCACCAGCTCGTCTATCAGGCCCTCAAGGGCAATATGGGCGGCGAACTGCACGCGCTGGCGCTGACGACCAACGCACCCGATTGAGCTTGAAATGAGCCTGCGCGACAGCCTCGATCTCATCAAGGCCGTCAATCCCGAAGACGGCCATGCCGTTCTCGAGAACGAGATCATGGGTGAGCGCGCCGCCTCGCTTGGCGCTGCCGAGCAGCGGGTCGCAAAAACCGTGGCGGCGTACAACGCGGCGGCGCCGGGCGAACGCACGGAACAGCTCATCGCCGCACAACATGCTGTCTGGGCCTATTTTGTTCAGCGCGAACTGTGCGGCTTCAAGCGCCATCAGGACGTAGTCGCTGCCTTTGCCATTCCGCGCGAAGTGCTTAATGGGCTCGGCGCCGTTCACCGGTGATTTGAACGTGGTGACCTCGACATAGCCACCATCATCACCTATCTATCGGGAAACGCCGATCAACGCCCCGAACCTCCCACTGGGCCGAAAGGACATTTTGATGAGTGACATCAATGCATTTATCGACGAGCAGGTTAAGTCCAATGACGTTTTCCTGTTCATGAAGGGCACGCCCGATTTTCCCCAGTGCGGGTTTTCGGGTCAGGTCGTCCAGATTCTGAACTATCTCGGCGTCGACTATAAGTCCGCAAATGTTCTCGAAACCGACGAACTGCGTCAGGGCATCAAGGATTATTCCAACTGGCCCACCATCCCCCAGCTCTACGTGAAGGGCGAATTCGTCGGCGGTTGCGACATCATCCGCGAGATGTTCCAGGCTGGCGAACTCCAGACCCACTTCGAGACCGCCGGCATACCGGTCAAACAGACCGCCTGATCATTTTCAGAACTATAATTTTCAAGGGGCCTCAAGCCATGCTTGGGGCCCTTTTGGATTCGCTCAGGTTCAAATCAATCATATTGATGACATCCATCGCGCTTTTTCGTTTGTGACGCTCGCGGAAGTCTTTATCGTCGCCAGACGATAAAAGTGGAACTACGACAATGTCCGCCATAACCTCCCGCCGCGCCATGCCGGTTCCCCTGCCGGTTATCATCGTTGCCGGCTGTTTCATCGCCATGGTCACCTTTGGCGCTCGCTCCACCTCCGGCATCTTCCTTCTGCCCATGACCGAGGACCTCGGCTGGTCGCGTGAGGGCTTTGCCATGGCGTTGGCCATCCAGAACCTCGTCTGGGGCATCACCCAACCGTTCGCGGGCGGTATGGCCGACAAGTTCGGCACCGGACGCGTCCTGGCTGCGGGAGCGCTGGTCTACGCCTTGGGCCTCATCCTGTGGTCCATCACGCCCACTGAAGGCATGTTCATGCTCACCGGTGGGGTCCTGATGGGCGTCGGCATCGGCACCGCATCGTTCGGCGTGGTCATGGCGGCCTTCGGCCGCGCCGTCCCGCCTGAAAAGCGGTCCTTCGTTTTCGGTATTGCCACCGCCGCCTCCTCCATGGGCCAGTTCGTCTTTGCCCCGCTGGGGCAGGCGTTCATCTCAAATTTCGGCTGGCAGACGGCGCTGGTCTATCTCGGATTGATCATCCTGATGGTCATCCCGCTCTCGACGATGTTGCGCGGTCGGACCAACAGCGCACCCGGCGATGCTGATATGCCCTTCATGCAGGCGCTATCCAAGGCCCTCGGCCATGGCTCCTATCGCCTGCTGGTCATCGGCTTTTTTGTGTGCGGCTTCCATCTGGCCTTCATCACCGTCCACTTCCCCGCCTTCCTGGTCCAGTGCGGACTGACCCCGGAAGCCAGCTCCTGGGCTCTGGGCCTGATCGGCCTGTTCAACGTTGCCGGCTCGCTGTTGGCCGGCTGGCTGGGCGATCGGCTGCCCAAGCAGATTCTGCTTTCGGTGATCTACTTCCTGCGCGCGGTCGGCACCGCCGCCTTCCTGTTGCTCCCCATAACCGAGATCAGTGCGTATATCTATGCAGCGACCCTAGGCATGCTCTGGCTCGCGACTGTGCCCTTGACCGCCGGGCTCGTCAGCCTGTTCTTCGGGCCGCGCTACATGGGCATGCTTTATGGCGTGGCCTTTCTCTCCCACCAGATCGGCTCGTTCTTTGGCGTCTGGCTCGGTGGTCTCTCCTACGACATGACCGGAAACTATTACGCGGTCTGGTATTTGGGCATCCTCATCGGCCTGTTTTCAGCCGCCGTAAACATCCCCATAAAGGAAGCCAGAGCGCCCGCCTTCATTGCCCCCCAACCGGCAATTTAGGGTTGCCAAACCCGATAGAGGGGTTCAAGCTTTACCAACAAGGCCGGGCCGATGAGTCCCGGCCTTGCCATTTCAAGGTATCCCCATGACCACCACGACAGCGACCCGGGACGTTTCCCGGCCGGAATTCATTGCTCTGATTGCAGGGCTCATGGCGCTCAACGCGCTGGCCATCGACGTGATGCTGCCCGCCCTGCCCTATATGGGCGAGGCACTGGGCGTGATGAACGAAAACGATCGCCACTATGTGCTCACAGCCTACATGCTCGGTTTCGGGGCAGCACAGATCGCATTTGGCCCGCTTTCCGACCGTTTCGGACGCCGCGCCCCGCTCATGGTCGGTCTGGTGATCTACGTCGCCGCAGCATTCTCCGCTGCGTTCTCGCCGACTTTCGCGACCCTTCTTGTTCTCCGCTTCGTTCAAGGCATGGGCGCCGCCTCCACGCGCGTGATCGCCACCTCGCTAGTCCGCGACAAGTTCGGCGGCCGGGCGATGGCCGAAGTCATGTCGCTGGTCTTTATGGTGTTCATGATCATCCCGGTGATAGCGCCGGCAATCGGCCAGGTTCTCCTCTTGACCGGTCCCTGGGAGTATATCTTCTTTTTCATGGGCGGGCTGGGTCTGGCGATTGCCGTTTGGGTGTTCGTGCGCCTTCCCGAAACATTGCTGCCCGAAAACCGTCGCGAGCTGCGCCTGACGGTCATCATTGAAGGCTTCCGGCTGGTTTTCACCAACAAGATGGCCTTCAGCTACGGGCTTTCGGCCATGTTCGTGTTCGGCGCTCTTTTCGGCTTCATCAGCACGGCCCAGCAGATCTATGTCGACATCTACGACCTGGGGGCATATTTCCCGGTCGCCTTCGCGGCCATTGCAGGCATGATGTCGGTTTCCTCCTACACCAACTCGCTCATGGTCCGGAAAATCGGCATGCGTCGGCTGAGCCATGGCGCCATGCTGGTGTTCACCATCATGAGTGGCGTCTGGCTAATGGTCTCGCTCACCGGTTTCATGCCGCTCTGGCTGTTCCTCGCGTTCCTAGCCGTCGTCATGTTCATGTTCGGCTGGTCGATGGCCAACATCAACTCATTGGCCATGGAGCCGCTCGGCAAGGTTGCAGGCACCGCCTCGGCAGTGTTCGGGCTGGTCCAAACGGTGGGCGGCGCTTTGATCGGCACGGTGATCGGACAGTTCTACAACGGCACCGTAACGCCTATCGCTGCCGGATATTTCGTGCTCGGTTGCATGGCGCTGGCATTCATCCTGATTGCCGAGAACGGCAAGCTGTTCGGTGTCGGCGAGGAATACCGCGAAGATGCCGTACCGGCCGATGTGCACTAAGGTGTGTGGGGATTCAGGTCAAGGCTGAGCGAAAATGGCACTTTTCGAGAACCGGAACGGAGCGTACTTAAAGTACGTGAGTACCGGAAGCGCAGAAAAGTGCAATTTGCAGCCAGCCATCAACTGAATCCCCACACACCTCAAACGGTAAACACCTCGCGGCGCAGTTCGTCCCAGCTGTCCTTGCTGCCCGCCACCAGAAGCCCGCCCTCCATATGGGCGGGCTTGTAGGCCGACCCATCGAAATGGGCGACATGCGCGCCCGCCTCGGCCATCATCAGCGATCCCGCCGCGTGGTCCCATGGCGTAAGCTTGTTGTACATCATGAAATTAAGGCTGCCACCCGCACCCAACCGGTATTCGTGCCCCGCGCACCGATAGGCCGCCAGCGTGTGAACCTTGGCGAGATTGGCCAGAATTTCTGCCCGCTTGTCTTTTGCGACATAAGACGCCGAAGCGGTCCCCGCCATCTGGTCGAGCGGAACCGGATCGGCAAATTTCTGCGCCAGCATCCGCCCATCGGGAAACACCTGAAAGCAGCCGCAGCCGCGCTCGGTCATTACCCAGTCATCACCGACCGGATCGTAGATCACCCCGGCAACCACTTCACCCTTCTGCACAACTGCCGCCATGACGGCAAACAGTGGCAGTCCCGCAGCGAAATTCCACGTCCCATCCACTGGATCGACATAGATTACGGTTTCGTTCTCGAAATGGGTGTCGAGCAGTCTGGGGTTGGCTGCCACCGCCTCTTCGCCAATCACGACGGTCTGTGGCGAAGCCGCTTTGATCGCATCGGTAATGAACCGCTCGGAGGCCTCGTCAGCTTCGGTCACCAGATCATGCACGTGCGATTTGGTGCGGATCGCGCCTTCATCGAGCCGCCGGAACCGGGGCATGATTTCCTTGGCCGCTGCCTCTCGCAGGATAGCGGTCAGGCGATCGATATTCATTGGGTCACCTTGGCCGCCAGCGCGGCGAAATCGAAAAGCCTCGGGTCCAACATGTGGCTGGGATTGATATTGCCCAACGCGCGGATCATCACGTCCTTGCGGCCAGGCATCTTGCGCTCGAAATCATCGAGCATCGCCTTCATGGCGTTGCGTTGCAGCCCGTCCTGAGATCCGCACAGATCGCAGGGAATAATGGGAAATTCCAATGCCTCGGCAAATCGTGCCAGATCAGCTTCCGCGCACAGGGCCAGTGGCCGCAGCACTTCCACATCGCCCTCATCATTGAGCAGCTTGGGCGGCATGGCGGCCAGCTTGCCCCCATGGAACAGATTCATGAAGAATGTTTCGAGGATGTCTTCGCGATGATGCCCCAGTACCAGCGCCGAACACTGCTCTTCGCGCGCGATGCGATAGAGATGCCCACGCCGCAGCCGCGAGCAGAGCGAACAATAGGTCGCGCCTTCCGGCAGCTTGTCGGTAACGATCGAATAGGTGTCCTGATATTCGATCCGGTGCGCGATGCGGTTGCGCTCCAGGAATTCGGGCAGAATGTGCTTGGGAAAATTGGGTTGCCCCTGGTCGAGATTGCACGCCAGCAGTTCCACCGGCAAAAGCCCGCGCCATTTCAGATCGAGCAGCACCGCCAAAAGTCCATAGCTGTCCTTGCCGCCTGAAAGAGCCACCAGCCATTTCGTGCCCGGCCGCACCATACCATAGACGTCCAGCGTCTCCCGGACCTGCCGGATCAGGCGCTTGCGCAGCTTGTTGAACTCAACGCCCGCGGGCGCGTCCCGAAACAGCGCAGGGCAGGATTCGTCAAAATCCGCGATCGGTTCGGCAATACTCATCTTGACCCTTCTCGCGCCAAAGGGAGTGTGAAACGAGGCGCATGCGTTTGATACATGCGACCGACGCGGGGGAAAAGGGGCCGGTGCCGATTTCAGCGCAGCAGGCCGGGCGAAAGCCGCTATTGCGGCTCACCCGGCCCAGTGACGCAGAACAAGGCTGCTTTGAACCCGTTCGAACCGAAGCCGTCAGGAACCATCTGCGGTCCGGCTTGCACCTCCATATCAGGCAGGCATTGCCCTCTTCTCAACGCGTCTATACGCATTCTCCTCAAAAACCCGTCAATTGCCTTCGATCAGCCAGGATCTGACCCTCGCGCGCTCTTGCAAGCGCCGGATTCGCGGCCTTAGATCAAGTTTCGCGGCCCGCAGCGGAATGGCGAGTCGCCGTCCCATGTGGAGCGCGCAATGTTTCGATCTTTCTTCCCGGTTCCCAAGCTGTTTTTCTCCTCCCTTCTTGGCTTGATGATTCTGGCGATCATCGGCTGGTCGACGTTGGGGCCGACGCTTCAACCCTATCTCAGTCTGGACCGATTTATACTGCCGCCCCCATGCGCGCCGACCGAGGCGGTCGCGCCGCCGGGCGTGGGCGATACCGCCCAGGCCGTGCCCGGAGCCGAACTCACTGAACCCGATCTGCCGGATTCCTCGATAACCCAGCCCGATGCGCCCTCAGCCACCGAAGCGCGTTGCCTGCCGGAAGGGTCGTTCCTCACCGCCGAGCGGGTCTGGTTCTACCAGTACCTGCTCATTCTGGCCGTCGCGTTCTGCGTCTTCTGGTACCGTTACAAGCGCAACGAATGGTACTGGTGGTCGGTCGTCAGCACCGTGGCCATCATGCTGCTGACCTATTTCAACGTCCAGGTCGACGCCTTCATCAACAATTGGCAGGGCCGATTTTTCAACACAATGCAACAGGCGCTGACCGAACCTGGATCGGTCACGCCGGAAGTGTTTTACGGCCAGATCGCCGAAGCCTTCGTCGTCCTGATGCCCCGCATCGTCGTGGCGGTCATTGTCGCCTTCTACACCGCCCATTACGTCTTCCGCTGGCGCAAGGCGATGAACTCCTACTACATGGCCTGGTGGCCCTCGATCCGCACCACCGAAGGCGCCGCACAGCGCGTGCAGGAAGATACTATGCGCTTTGCCTCGATCACCGAGGATCTCGGCGTCGCCTTCCTCGATTCCCTGATTACGCTTGTGGTGTTCATTCCCCTGCTGTGGACGCTCTCACAAAACGTCACCTCCCTGCCCTTTATCGGCGACGTGCCGGGCAGCCTGGTCTGGGTGGCGTTGCTGTCGGCAGCTTTCGGCACCGTGCTTCTGGCCATTGTCGGTATCAAGCTGCCCGGTCTCAATTTCGAGAACCAGAAGGTCGAGGCGGCCTATCGTAAGGAACTGGTCTATGGCGAAGACCACGAGGAATACGCCCAGCCGGCGACATGGCGCGAACTGTTTGCCAATGTGCAGAAGAACTATTTCCGCCTCTACTGGCACTACACCTACTTCAATCTCGCCCGTTACGGCTATCTCAACCTGGCGGGATACATCCCCCTGCTCGCCCTTTCGCCATCAATTCTGGCCGGCGCGCTGACGCTCGGTCTCTATCAGCAGGTGCAGCAGGCCTTCGGCCAGGTGGCCTCCTCGTTCCAGTTCCTGGCCCGCGCCTGGTCCACGGTCATTGAACTGCTCTCGGTCCACAAGCGCCTGATGCACTTCGAAAGCCACATCCCGCGAGACCAGGAACCGATCAAGGAATCAGTCAGCGAGTACGCAAGCTAGACAAAAAAAGGGCCGCCCGATCGGGCGGCCCTTTGAATTGAAACTCTGTAATTCGCTTAGCGCGAATAGAATTCCACAACCAGGTTCGGTTCCATCTGCACCGGATAGGGCACATCGCCCAAGGCCGGAACGCGGACAAAGGTCGCGGTCATCTTGGAGTGATCGACATCGACGTAATCGGGCACGTCACGCTCGGCGAGCTGAACGGCTTCAAGAACGATGGTGAGCTGCTTGGAGCGCTCACGGATCGAGATCACGTCGCCCGGCTGCACATTGTAGCTCGGGATGTTGACGCGCTTGCCATTGACCTGAACGTGGCCGTGGTTGACGAACTGACGCGCAGCAAACACGGTCGGCACGAACTTGGCGCGGTAAACGATGGCATCCAGACGGCTTTCGAGAATGCCGATCAGGTTTTCGCCGGTGTCACCGCGACGACGGGCAGCTTCAGCGTAAACGCGCTTGAAGGCCTTTTCGGTGATCGAGCCGTAATAGCCCTTCAGCTTCTGCTTGGCGCGCAGCTGGATACCAAAGTCGGAAAGCTTGCTCTTGCGGCGCTGGCCGTGCTGGCCGGGGCCATAGGCGCGGGCATTGAGCGGGGACTTCGGGCGACCCCAGATATTTTCGCCGAGGCGGCGGTCGATCTTGTGCTTCTGCGAATGACGTTTTGACATCGCTTGTCCTTTTTAAAACCAAAGATAAAAGACAGCGCCCTCCTCTGTCCTGCCCGAAGGCAGAACCGACAGACCGTGCGAAAAACGTGGTTGCAGGCCCGGCTTCAAAGCCGAACCAGAAGCACAAACCGACGGTCCCGGGTGCTTCCCGATGGGCAAAGCCGATCAGGATGGCCGGTTTCTATGGGGCAAAGCCTGTAAAGTCAAGCGCCGCGCGACTATTGCAGCGCTTGCCGCCCCTGCCTGCGCTCCCTCTGAAAAACATAAAGACCCGAGGCGAGAATGATTGCGGCACCAACCCAGGTCCAGAAATCGGGAAAATCCCCGAAAACGAGGTAACCGATAATCGTTGCGCCGATGATCTCCAGATACTGGAACGGCGCGAGCGTGCTGGCCGACGTCCTGCGGAATGCCTCGGAAAACAAAAAGAAGGTGACCCCCGAGAACATCCCCATGAAAACAAGCTGCCCCCAGGGTCCGTCGGGATCGATTCCCTCAAGACTCACAAGATCGAAGCCACCAAAAGCCAGCAACCCGCCGCCCAAAATTGCCATGGCGACCAGCGAAAACCAGAACTGCACGGACAACCCGTCCATCTCGCGTGACAGCTTGCGGATGACGATGGCGTTCAAGGCAAAGCCTGTCGCCGCCACCAGCGGCAACAGCGAAGCCCAACCGAATACGTCCCAACTGGGCCGAATGACGATCAGGGCGCCAACAAGGCCCACAGCCACGGCGGCGTAACGACGCCACCCGGTTTTTTCTCCGAGCAGCCAGGCAGAGAGCAGCGTGAGGATCAAAGGCTCGACAAAGAATATGGCAATCGCGGTCGCGATCGGCATTGTGACGAATGCCGCGATCAGTGACGACAGCACCACAGCAATCGTGGCCCCGCCCATGAGCAAAAGCGGCCACGGCCCCCGGGCCAGCCGACGTCGCAGCACGACAATGGCCAATCCCAGCATCAGCATCTGGAACAGAAAGCGCCAGAACGCGATTTCGAAGGGTTCCATTATGCCCGTCAGGCTCTTGGACATGGCATCGCTGATCGGCACCAGCAGCACTGCCGCGATCATGAACGGCATCCCGCTTGTCGAGTTGGCGAGTGCGTCTCGCGCCTGCGATTTGATAACAGCCATGAGGAGAAATCGGCCAGCAAAGGTGGGAGTCAATAAGGCGACACCCTAGTCTCGGGCACAGCCCACCGCAACCTCAGCCCTGTTCGGTTTCGTCCTCGCCCTTCTGCCGCGAAGGGTTGGGCCGCTCGTGCCGCCGGTCGAGTGCTGCAACGATGCCACGCAGCGTCCGCACTTCCTGCGCGTTGAAACCGCCCCGCGCAAACATGGCCCGAATATTGTTCATCATGCCGGGCCGCTTGGCCGGTGTCTTGAAAAATCCCGCCCGGTCCAAAGCTTCGCCCAATTGCTCAGTCATCGCCGCCAGTTGCCCGCGTGGCGCCGGTTCACCTTCATCGGCCGAAAAGGGCAGTGGCTGATCCTTGAGCGCCGCGCGCCGCCACTCATACGCCAGAACCAACACCGCCTGCGCGATATTGAGCGAGGCAAAGGCCGGCTCGACCGGCAGCGTCACGATGGCATCGGCCAGCGCAACCTCGTCATTGTTGAGCCCCCAGCGCTCGCGCCCGAACAGGATGCCCGCCCTCTGCCCGCCCCCGATGTGGGCCGAAAGCCGGTCCGCCGCTTCGTCGGGACCGATCACCGGCTTGAACATTTCCCGGTTTCGCGCCGTCGTGGCGAGAACAAGATTGAGATCGCCCATCGCCTCGGTCAGCGTTTCAAACACCTGAACCCGCTCGATCACCGGCAGCGCCTTGGCCGCAGAAGCCGTAGCCTTTTCGTTTGGCCATCCATCGCGTGGATTGACCAGCCGCAGATCCCAGAGCCCGAAATTGGCCATGGCGCGCGCCGCTGCACCGATATTTTCGCCAAGCTGCGGCTCGACCAGAATGATCGCCGGCGTGGGCCGGAACGCAAATTCCTTGCTGCTGTCGGTCCCCGCCATCAGTTTGCCTTCCGCGCTGCGCGCCACTCATCTTCGAGAATGGCGTAAACGAACTCTTCGTCCCATTCGCCCTTGAATATCGCATGCTCGCGAAAATGCGCCTCGCGCCGCATGCCCAGTTTTTCCATTACTCGCCACGAGCCTGTGTTGCGCGCATCGCACCGCGCCGAAATCCTGTGCAGGCCCACCTGCTCAAAGCCCACCGCCAGTACCGATTCCATCGCTTCTGTCGTGTAGCCCTGCCCTTGAAATGCCGGGCTCATCACATAACCGATCTGCCCCTGCCGCGCCGCGCGGTCCTCAAACATCAGCACCACATCCCCGATCAATGCCCCACTTGCCTTGAGTACAGCTGCATATTGAATGCCTTCGCTGTTCTCTCCCAGACCATCCATGGCGATCCAGCGCGGCATTAGCTCACGGACACGCTCGAGCGAACGCGGCTCCCACATGCAATAGCGCGCGACTTCGGGCAGCCCCTGATAGGCGGCCGCCGCCTCGGCATCGGAAGGCGCGAATTTGCGCAGTATCAGCCGTTCGGTTTCAATGGGAAAAAAAGTCATAAGGTCGACGCTCGTTTGCCCTGCGGTCAGTAATGCCTGCCGACGGCGATGGCAACAATTGCGCTGGCCAGGATTTACGCTGGCAATGTGCGCAGCCTCGTGCCAGCTTTCACCCATGCCAATGCTCAGTCTCGATGAAACCGCCAGTTGCGCCTGTGGTGCCGTGAGCCTCCGGATCAAGGGGCCGGTTCTCTCGATGCTGGTCTGTTCCTGCCTCGACTGCCGAAAATCGACCGGCACCGGCCATTCTGCCGTGGTCCTGATGTCCACCGATTCTGTTGCTGCCTCGGGCAAGATGAAGGGACATACCCGCACGGCCGCTTCAGGGGCCGAGATAACCCGCAACTTCTGCCCGAAATGCGGGACGCCCCTGTTCGCCAAAACCGCCCGCGCGCCGCTTTTGACCCTGCTTCCGGTCGGACTATTCGATCAACCCGATTGGTTTTCGCCCCGACAGGCCATCTTCTCGCGCACCCATCTCGATTGGGACACCCTCGACGAGGCGCTTCCCCGATACGATACCTACCGCGACAATGGAGGATTTTGATGTTTGCAACCGGCCGCTGCCTCTGCGGAGCCATCAGCTTTTCGGTCGCCGAACCGCCAATCCGCATGGCCCAGTGCCATTGCGAGGATTGCCGGCGGCTGACCGGCACCGGGCACATCGTTCAGGCCTTCTTCAAGACCGACGATGTGACCATCAGCGGACAACCGGCAGTTTTCGAGAACGTTGCCGATAGTGGCAGCGAACGCCGCCGCTCCTTTTGCCCATCCTGTGGCTCGACCCTGTTTTCCGAACGCAACACCGCGCCCGGCATCATCGGCATTGCCGTCGGCGCCTTCGACAATTCCGACTGGTTCAGCCCCGGCATGGTCTTTTACACGCATCAGCGCCCTCACTGGGACCCCGAAGTGCCCGGCGTACAGGCCCACGAAAGAATGTAGATGAGCCAGGCCGCCGACGATCTTTCCGACCGCATTCGTGAACGCCTCGCCCCTATTCCGGGAGTCGCCGAACAAAAGATGTTCGGTGGACGTGCGTTCATGCTCGATGGCAATATGATCTGCGGCATCATGAAGGATGGCGGTTTGCTCGCCCGCGTCGGCAAGGACGGCTACGACGCCGCCCTCGCTCTTCCCGGCTGCCAGCCCATGACCATGGGCGCCAAGACCATGTCGGGCTTTGTCGTCGTCGATGGCGATGTGCTCGACACCGAAGAGGGGTTGGCCCAATGGGTCGATCGTTGCCTGGCCTTCGCCGCCACTCTGCCGCCGAAATAGTTCAGGCGCGCCCGAACACCAGCGTCGCGTTGATCCCGCCGAAGCCGAACGAATTGGACATCACATAGTCCACATGCTTCGCGATCGGCTTATTGGGCACCAGCTCGAACCCCCGGCCCTCAGGCACCGGATCGTCGAGATTGATCGTGGCGGGCAACATGTTTTCGCGGATTGCCATCACCGAGAACATGGCCTCGATTGCGCCAGCCGCACCAAGAAGGTGCCCCGTTGACGATTTGGTCGATGAAACCGCCAGCGTCTTCCCCCGGTCACCGAACACGGCACCGATGCCGGCCAGTTCCGCCGCATCGCCAACCGGCGTCGAGGTAGCATGCGCGTTGATGTAGCCGACCACGTCGGGAGAAATTCCCGCCATAGCCAACGCCTTGCGCATCGCCACCTGCGCGCCCGCGCCGTCCGGCGAACCCGCCGTCAGGTGATAGGCATCGGCGGATGTGCCATAGCCCGCTACCACTGCAAGCGGCACCGCCCCGCGTGCCTTGGCATGGCTGAGCTTTTCGATAACCAGCACCGCTGCTCCCTCGGCCAGAACGAACCCGGAGTGACCGGTGTCGAACGGCCGCGACGCCTTATGCGGCTCATCATTATAGGACGAGGTCAGGGCGCGCGACGCGCCGAACCCGCCAATCGATATGGGATCAACCGATCCTTCGGCCCCGCCAACAACGGCAACCTCAGCCTCTCCGGTCATAATCAGCCGCATGCCGTCGCCAATCGCCTGGGCCGACGCCGCGCACGCGGTTACCGGCGTTCCAATCGGGCCACGAAACCGATGCACGATGGAAATCCAGCCCGCTGCCATATTGGCGAGGAACGAGGGCACGGTGAACGGCGATAGCCGCCGCGGCCCTTTTTCTGCAATGGTCCGCGCCGCCTGCGCCATCACCGGCTCTCCGCCGACACCGGACGCGATAATCGTGGCTGTTGCTTGCTGCCCTGCATCATCCTGGGGGTGCCAGCCCGCCTGATCGAGAGCCTGCGCCGCGGCGGCAAGCCCATACTGAATAAAAAGATCCATCTTCTTGATCTCCTTGGGCTCAATCCATTCGGTCGGATCGAACCCATCGGGATCATGGGCCTTGTCGGGCACCAATCCGGCGATGTGGGAGGCAAATCCCGTCGTATCGAAGCGATTGTTCCGCACGACCCCACTTTTGCCCGCAAGAAGCCGCTCCCAATTGGTCGCGACGCCCACCCCAAGCGGGGACACCGCTCCCATGCCGGTTACAACAACCGGATCATCGCTTTGCATCGAAAGTCTCCATCACTGGTTTTGTATTGATTTGGCTTCACGCGTCCGCTTGTTGGCGAGCCTCACCGGCGGTAAGCGCGCGCAACCCGCCGAGGAAATCCTCAGGGCCCGGATCGATCACCAGCGCTCGCAATTCGTCCTGCGAATCCCGCCAGAGGGGCAGGATCTCTTCAAGCAGCGCAGCGCCTTTTTCGGTCAGTTCAAAGTGTCGAACGTTGCCCTTTTCGGGGCGCCCGGCGATCACCAGCCCGCGCTTGCTCAACGGCTCGAGATTGCGCAGGAGCGTCGTGCGATCCATGGAAATCCGTGCCGCCATCGAATTGACGGACATGCGCGGTGAGTTCTGAACGGTCATCAGAACCGTAAATTGAACGACCGAGATTTCAAACGGGCGAAGCACTTTGTCATAGCGGCGCGTCAGAGCCCGCGCGGCCATCACGGTGTTGAGCACGAGGCAATCAAAAAAGGCAAAGGTCATGGCGGCAAACTATAGTGTAATTACACATGTGTAAATACACTATACCATCCCACAAGTCCCCGATGCCGCTCGGCACGCCCCCCTTCGCGGCGAGACACTTTGCGCCTTACCAATGCTCTGCTATAGGGACCGCGAACTTTGGCTGGCCCATGCTGGCCGAACCGGTTTTTTGCGCGCGAGGAGCACATTTTAATGACCAAGATCAAAGTCGCAAACCCTGTCGTCGAGCTCGACGGCGACGAAATGACCCGGATCATCTGGCAGGCCATCAAGGACAAGCTGATCCACCCCTATCTCGACATCGATCTTGAATATTACGATCTTTCTGTTCAGAAGCGCGACGAAACAGACGACCAGATCACCATCGACGCTGCTAACGCCATCAAGAAATACGGCGTCGGCGTCAAATGCGCCACCATCACCCCCGACGAAGCCCGCGTTGAGGAATTTGGTCTAAAGAAGATGTGGCGTTCGCCCAACGGCACCATCCGCAACATCCTCGGTGGCGTGATCTTCCGTGAGCCCATCATCTGCAAGAATGTTCCGCGCCTGGTTCCCGGCTGGACCCAGCCGATCATTGTCGGCCGTCACGCCTTCGGCGATCAGTACCGCGCCACCGATTTCAAATTCCCCGGCAAGGGCAAGCTGACGATGAAGTTCGTGGGTGACGACGGCACCGAGATCGAGCACGAAGTGTTCGACGCGCCAGCCGCCGGCGTTGCCATGGGCATGTACAACCTCGATGAGTCGATCCGTGATTTCGCTCGCGCCTCACTCAACTACGCGCTCCAGCGCGGCGTCCCCTGCTACCTCTCGACCAAAAACACCATTCTCAAGGTCTATGATGGACGCTTCAAGGATATCTTCGAGGAAGTGTTCCAGGCCGAATTCAAGGAAAAATACGAAGCCAAAAAGATCTGGTACGAACACCGCCTGATCGACGACATGGTCGCAGCAGCTCTCAAATGGTCCGGCGGTTACGTCTGGGCCTGCAAGAACTACGATGGCGACGTGCAGTCCGACATCGTTGCTCAGGGCTTTGGTTCGCTCGGCCTGATGACCTCGGTTCTCATGACCCCCGATGGGCAGACCGTGGAAGCCGAAGCTGCCCACGGCACCGTGACTCGTCACTATCGCCAGCACCAGCAGGGCAAGGAAACCTCGACCAACTCGACGGCATCTATCTTTGCCTGGACCCGTGGCCTTGCCCACCGCGCCAAACTCGATGGCAATGATGAGTTGGCAAACTTTGCCGCAACCCTCGAAAAGGTCACCGTCGCCACCATCGAGGAAGGAAAGATGACCAAGGATCTGGCGCTGCTCGTCGGCCCCGATCAGCCCTGGCTCACCACCATGGGTTTCCTCGATGCTATCGACGCCAACCTCCAGAAGGCCATGGCGTAACCTTTATTCTAGAGCACAAGTGCCAAAGCCGCCCCTCGGGGCGGCTTTTCCTTTGCCTGCTGTTCGGCGTTGACGTTGGCAGCAATCTGCAAGACGAAACCTGGGACCGCGGCTCGGTCCTTGCGATCAGCGCCAGCCTCAAGGCGTCGTTCTGAACGCTACTCCACGATACTCCGAACACAAAAATGGCCCCTGACGGGGCCATTCTTTATGCGTCCAGTTGGAGATGGTTCAAGCGCCCAGATGCGCCTTGATCGCCTCGACCGCGGCCTGGGCCTGAGAGGCATCGGGGCCGCCGGCCTGCGCCATGTCGGGGCGCCCGCCTCCGCCCTGCCCGCCCAGCGTAGTCGAGCCGATCCGCACCAGATCGACGGCGCTGTAGCGCGACACCAGATCTTCGCTCACGCCAACCGAAATGCCGGCCTTGCCGTCTTCGGTCGTGCCGACGATCACCACGATCCCCGATCCGATCTGTTTTTTGCCCTGATCGACCAGACCACGCAGATCCTTGGGCTGGAGCCCTTCCACCACGCGTCCCATGAAGGTTACGCCATTGATCGTTTCGCTGGCCCCGCCGCCATTGCCGGTGCCGCCACCCATCGCCAGTTTCTGGCGCAGATCGGCGACCTGGCGTTCGAGGGCGCGGCGCTCTTCCACAAGCGCTTCGACACGCGAGACCGCGTCACGCGGCGAAACCTTCAAAGTGGCCGCGACGGTCTTGAGCTGGTCTTCCTGCGCGTTGAGATAGGCGCGCGCGCCGTCGGCGGTCAGCGCCTCGACCCGCCGCACACCGGCTGCGACCGAGCTTTCCTGCACGATCTTGACCAGCCCGATGTCACCTGTACGCCGCACATGCGTGCCGCCGCACAATTCCATCGAATAGGTCTTGCCTGCCTTTTCGCCTTCCAGCGCCCTACCCATCGAGACAACGCGCACCTCGTCGCCATATTTCTCGCCGAACAGCGCCATGGCACCGGCTTTGATCGCATCATCGACAGCCATCAGCCGCGTTTCCACGGGCGCGTTCTGCAACACGATGGCATTGGCCAGACGTTCGACCTCGGCGATTTCCGCTTCGCTCATCGGCTTGGTGTGCGAATAGTCGAACCGCAACCGGTCGGGCGATACCAGCGAGCCCTTCTGCGCCACATGACTGCCCAGAACCTCGCGCAGCGCCTCATGCAGCAGATGGGTCGCCGAGTGGTTGGCGCGGATCGCGGTGCGGCGGGAATGATCGACCTTGAGGGTCAGCGCCTCACCGATCTTGACCGTTCCAGCCTCAACCCTGACGCGATGAGCAAAGACACCACCGGCCTGCTTCGTGGTATCGAGCACAACCACTTTCGCGCCGTCCTCGCTCTCCATTGTGCCGGTGTCGCCCACCTGTCCGCCGCTTTCGCCATAAAACGGCGTCTGGTTCAGAACGATGAAGCCCTCGTCCCCCGCATTGAGCGCATCGACGCTTGCCCCTTCCTTGACCAGCGCCTTGACCGCGCCGTCGCTGTCCTCGGTTTCATAGCCCAGAAACTCGGTTGGACCTGCAGCGTCGGCAATCGCGAACCATACCGCGCTGGTTGCCGCATCGCCGGAACCCGACCAGTTCTTGCGCGCTTCAGCCTTCTGGCGTGCCATGGCCGCATCGAACCCGGTCTGATCGACCGACACCCCCCGCAGACGCAGCGCATCCTGTGTCAGATCGAGCGGAAAGCCATATGTGTCATAGAGCTTGAAGGCTGTTTCACCAGCCAAGGTATCGCCTTTGCCCAGACCGGTGCTCTCATCTTCAAGGATCTGCAGCCCGCGGCTGAGCGTCTTGAGGAAGCGCTCCTCTTCAAGCCTGATCGTCTCCGAAATCATCGCTTCGCCGGCAACGAGATCAGGATAGGCCTGCCCCATCTCGCGGACCAGCGAGGGGACGAGCTTGAAAATCGTGGGCGCGTTGGTGCCCAGAAGCGTTGCATGGCGCATGGCGCGGCGCATGATGCGGCGCAGCACATAACCGCGACCTTCATTGGCCGGCAGAACACCGTCGGCAATCAGGAACGACATCGAGCGCAAATGATCGGCGATGACGCGATACGAGGCTACGTTTTCCGGTGTCGGCGCATGACCCACAGCCGACGCCGTCGCGTCGATCACGTGGCGGAACATGTCAGTTTCAAAAACGCTCTCTACGCCCTGCAGGATCGAGGCCATGCGCTCGAGCCCCATGCCCGTATCGATCGACGGGTTGGGCAAAGCCTCCTGCGTGCCATCGGCGAACTGCTCGTACTGCATGAACACCAGATTCCAGAATTCAAGGAACCGGTCGCCATCCTCTTCCGGCGTCCCCGGAGGGCCGCCCCAGATATGCTCGCCGCGGTCGATGAAGATTTCCGAGCACGGCCCGCACGGGCCCGTATCGCCCATCGTCCAGAAATTGTCCGAAGTTGGGATACGGATGATCTTGTCATCGGAAAGCCCGGCAATCTTTTTCCAAAGGTCGGCCGCTTCGTCATCGGTGTGGTAGACGGTGACCAGCAGCTTATCCTTGTCGAGCCCGAACTCCTTGGTGACCAGCGCCCAGGCCATATCGATGGCCTCTTCCTTGAAATAGTCGCCGAAGGAAAAATTGCCCAGCATCTCGAAAAAGGTCAGGTGCCGCGCGGTAAAGCCTACATTGTCGAGATCGTTGTGCTTGCCCCCGGCCCGAACGCATTTCTGCGATGTCGTGGCCCGTGAATAGGGACGTTTTTCAAGACCGGTAAAGACGTTCTTGAACTGCACCATGCCCGCATTGGTAAACATCAGCGTCGGATCGTTGCGCGGCACCAGCGGGCTGGAAGAGACTTTCTCATGACCGTTCTTGGCAAAGAAGTCGAGGAAGGTCGAACGGATGTCGTTTACGCTTGTCATGATCGCGCCAAAAACCCTGTCTGCGGCCAATGCGCCGCACCATATTTTATCGTTCCGGATGCGCCGGATACGTGGCCGATTGCGCCCCGTTTTCACCGGCTGAAAACCTGAGCAAGCCTTCTAGCGTGTGCATCGGGCGAGTGCAATGCGAAGGCTGTGGCACCGGGCCAATAAGTCGCGAGCGACTAGCTGCAGGCCAGCAAAAGGAAAGGCGCCGGTTGCCCGGCGCCAGGAGGTCATAGACAAATCTTGCTTCCAGCCGGCTTGGACCGGCAACGGCAAAGCTAGTCTTCACTATCCTCGGCGCTGTCTTCACCCGCCGTAATCAGTTCAGCGGCAATAAGGCCGGCGCTCTCGCGCACCCCGTTCTCGATCTGGTTGGCGATCTCGGGATTGTCCTTGAGGAACTGGCGCGAGTTTTCACGCCCCTGCCCCAGCCTCTGGCTGTCATAAGAGAACCAGGCGCCCGATTTCTCGACGATCCCGGCCTTGACGCCCAGATCGAGCAGCTCACCGGTCTTGGAAACGCCTTCGCCATACATGATGTCGAATTCGACCTGGCGGAACGGGGGGGCCATCTTGTTCTTGACCACCTTGACCCGCGTCTGGTTGCCGACGACCTCTTCACGATCCTTGATTGCACCGATACGGCGGATGTCGAGGCGAACCGAAGAATAGAATTTGAGCGCGTTGCCGCCGGTCGTGGTTTCGGGCGAACCGAACATCACGCCGATCTTCATACGAATCTGGTTGATGAAGATCACCATGGCCTTCGATTTGGAAATCGAACCCGTGAGCTTGCGCATGGCCTGGCTCATCAGACGCGCCTGAAGACCCGGCAGGGAGTCGCCCATCTCGCCTTCGAGTTCGGCCCGTGGCGTCAAGGCCGCCACCGAATCGACGACCAGAACGTCGATCGCGCCCGACCGCACCAGCGTATCGGCGATTTCAAGCGCCTGTTCACCCGCATCGGGCTGGGAGATCAACAGCTCGTCGATATTGACGCCAAGCTTGCGCGCATAAGTGGGATCGAGCGCGTGTTCTGCGTCGATGAACGCGCAGATGCCGCCGCCTTTCTGAGCTTCGGCCAGCACATGCAGGGCCAGCGTGGTCTTGCCCGAGCTTTCCGGTCCGAAAATTTCAATGATACGCCCGCGCGGCAGCCCACCGATGCCCAGCGCGATATCGAGACCGAGCGAGCCCGTGGAAATCGATTCGACATTGACTGAGGTGTTTTCCCCCAGCTTCATGACCGAACCCTTGCCGAAATTGCGCTCGATCTGGCCCAGAGCGGCCTCGAGTGCCTTGTTCTTGTCCATCGAACCCCCGTCAACCACGCGAAGCTGTGAAACTGCCATTGTTAGCTCTCCTTATTTCACCAAATGCCCTGCGCGCGCAACGCGATCAGTCGGCCCTCAACGCCTATTTCTAGGTTGCATATTTGTTCTCATTTTGTTTTCGATATGTCAAGAGACAAAATAAGAACATTCAGGAACAATGGAACCAGTCGGGCCCGCGATCATTGCAAAGGCTCATCATCAGGGAGGCCGCTATGAACATGGGCACGGGAATCGCCATGGGAATCGCGATCGGCGCCGGTATCGGGGTTGCGATCGACAACATCGCCGTGGGAATTGGCATTGGCGTCGCCATCGGCGCGGGCCTCGGCGCAGCATTTCTTGCCAGTTCGAACTCCTCGAAGAAAGACTAGTCCTCGCTTGCCGCCGGACTCCCCGACAGCACTTCCTTGACCTTGGAATTGATCTGGTCGAGCGTATAGGGCTTAGGCAGGAATTCCACGCTCCTGTCGTCCTCGAGCCCCTGGCGCACGCTCTCCTCGGCGTAACCGGAGACGAAAATCACTTTCAGGCCCGGATAAAGTTTGCGCACATGGGTCAGAAGCGTCGGCCCGTCCATTTCGGGCATCACGACGTCGGAAATGATCAGGTCGATCTTGCCCTCGATCTCCTCAAGCACCTCAAGCGCCTCTTCGCCCGACCCGGCTTCGAACACTTCATAGCCCGTCGTCGAAAGGGCTCGTGCTGAGAACATGCGCACGCTTTCCTCGTCCTCGACCAGAAGGATACGTTCGTTCCCGGTCAGATCCCGGACCGGCGCGGCAACCGCCTTGACCACCTCTTCCTTTTCTTGCTGGATGTGCCGTGGCAGCAGCAGCCGGAAGGTCGTGCCCTTGCCCACTTCGGATTCAGGATAGATGTAGCCCCCGGTCTGCTTGATGATGCCATAGACCATCGACAAGCCCAGCCCGGTGCCCTTGCCCAGTTCCTTGGTCGAAAAGAACGGCTCGAAGATCTTTTCCATGACCTCCTGGGTCATGCCGGTGCCGGTATCGCTCACCTCGATCGAAACAAAATCGGCAGGCACCAGTCCCGGATAGGTGAAGGTTTCCGCCTCGGCTTTCTCGACATTGCGCGTGCGCAGCGTGATCTGCCCGCCATCCGGCATGGCGTCGCGCGCGTTGACCGCAAGATTGATGATGACCTGTTCGAGCTGCACCAGATCGGCGCGGATCGGCCATACATCGCGCCCGTGCTCGACATCGAGCGTCACATGCTCGCCGATCAGACGTTTGAGCAGCACCGTCAGATCGTCGATATGCTGGGGCACTTCGAGCACTTGCGGGCGCAGGGTCTGCCGACGCGAGAAGGCCAGAAGCTGGCGCACCAATCCCGCCGCGCGATTGGCGCTCTGCTTGATCGACATGATGTCGCCAAACGAGGGATCGGACGGCTTGTGCTTGAGCAGCAGCAGGTCCGAAAACCCGATAATGGCAGTCAAAACGTTGTTGAAATCGTGCGCCACGCCGCCAGCCAACTGCCCCACCGCCTGCATCTTCATGCCCTGGGCGAATTGTTCTTCCAGCTGGCGCTGCTCGGTCATGTCGAGCGCATAAAGGATTGCCGCCTCGTTGCTTTCTCCGCCCTGCTCGACGCCGGAAATGAACATGCGCACGCTGCGCGGCTTTTCGCCGGGGATCGTCGCATCGACCGGCGCGATTTCCGCTCTGTGTCCCTTGGCATCGACAAGCGCCATCGCCAGCTTTTCCCGGCTTTCGGGGTCGATAAGCGAGGCGACATTGAGCCCCTCGATCCCGCGATCGCCCGATGTAAGCCCGAAAATACGGGTAAAGGGCGCATTGGTGCGCACCACCTTGCCCGCGCTATCGAGCGCCGCGATGGCGATGGGTGTATGATTGAAAAACCGTGAGAATCTCACTTCGGCGGCCCGCAACGCCTCCTCGCCCTCGATGCCGCGTGATCGATCGAGCACCAGCGTACGGGTTTCACCCAGCTCGCCCTCCGCCAGCCGCGCCGCGCGATGCAGCAGCCGCACCGGCAGACTGGTGCCGTCGTGGCGTACCAGATCGAGATCGATCACTTCGGTACGCACCGCGCCGTCCTGCCCGCCGCCCATCAGCAGCCCCGCTCCATCGCCCTGCACGATCTCGCCCAGGTCGAGATCGCCCGCCTCAAAGGCCGCGAGGTCGTAGCCGAGCCAATCGGCCAGAGTTGAGTTGATGTATTGGATCCGCCCGCGCGCATTGGCCGAAAAGAACCCGGCCGGTGCGTGATCGAGATAGTCGATTGCCTTTTGCAGCTCGACGTAGAAATTTTCCTGGGCATCGCGGTCGCGGGTGATGTCCTCGACCGTCCAGATCACCGATTTGCCCGGCGCGCCGTCGTAATCGGGCAGGCTGCGCGCCCCGATCCGGAACCATTGCGCCGCGCTCCGGCCACGCGAAATCCGCACGTCCTCGACAATGGCGCGCCCGTCCCGCGCCGCGCGCGACAACCGGTAAACGGCCTCACTGGCCTCGGGCTGGCTGGCAAACAATCGCGGCACACCAACCGGAACGCCCTTGGAAACCGATTTGGAAAGTTCCGAATACTGCGCATTGGCATAAAAAATCTTGCCGTCGCGGTCCGTAACCACCGCGCCGTATGGCAGGCTGTCGACGATGGCGCGCGCCAGCGTGCGCTTTTCGGTGCCGCCGACGAACCGGAACAGGCCCGCCGCCAGCGCAAACAGCGAAAAAACGCCGACAACCGACAGAACGCCCAGAAACAGCACGATCATTTCGGGCGAAATGGCTTCGCCCATCAGCGAAAAGGCCACCGCAACCGCGACAAAGGCCAGCGAGAGGATGACCACCCGCCACAGCGCGGCATTGGAGGACGGACGCGCCACCATCGGTTCGGGATAGCTGTCCTCGTCCATCGGGGCCACCGCCATCGGTTTCTTTCCTTGGTACAATATCTCAACCCCGATCCGAATCGGGCTTCCTATTGGTAGCAAAACCCGCTTCGCCTTGGGTAGTGCGGATTAACCGCTCATTAACAGTCTCGGTTAGGGTCGACCCTAATTTCCGCTCTTCCAGCTTGAGCGGTTTTTCAGCCGCATCACATAGCCGATGATCTGCGCAACTGCCTTGAAATGCTCAGCCGGAATGGTTTCCCCCACCTCGGCACCCGCGTAGAGCGCCCGGGCCAGCGGCGGATTTTCGACGATCGGGATGTCGTGATCCTTGGCCAGACCGCGAATCCTCAGCGCAATCGCATCGACGCCCTTGGCCAGAACCTGGGGCGCCGCCATATCCTTATCGTATTTGAGCGCCACGGCGAAGTGGGTCGGGTTGGTCACCACCACCGTCGCATCGGGCACCGCCGCCATCATGCGCTTGCGACTGCGCTCCATGCGGATCTGGCGGATACGGCCCTTGACGTGCGGATCGCCTTCCATCTGCTTGTATTCATCGCGCACTTCCTTGACCGTCATCATCTGGCGCTGCCACCATTTGTGGCGCATGTAGATGTAATCGAGCAGCGCCACGATGGTGATGGCGATCAGCGTCGCAATGAAGATCTTGATGCCGATTTCCTGGAACAGTTCCAGCGTCACGATGGGGTCGGCGGTCATGATGGTCGAGAGCCGGTCCCTGTCGGGCCAGACCACCAGCACCATGATGGTGGAAAACACGACGAGCTTGAAAAGCCCCTTGGCGAAATTGACCAGCGCCTCGGTTGAAAACAGCCGCTTGGCCCCGGCCAGCGGGGAGACCTTGGAGAATTTGGGTTTGAGGTTTTCAGCGGAAAACACCATGCGGTGCTGCACCATGTTCCCGGCTATCCCGCACAGCGCCAGAAGGATCATGGGAATCAAAAGCGCGCTCAAAAGGCTGATCGTCGCGCCGTAAACGAACTGGTTGAACCCCGGCCCGCCCACCTCGTAAAGGTCTGCACGGCCGAGATAATCTCCAAGGCTCGTCATGATCTGCGCGCTGGTCATCGGCGCCACGAACGCAAAGATCAGTGCCGACCCCAGGATCATGAACCAGGTCGTCACCTCCTGGCTCTTGACCACATCGCCCTTCTTGTGAGCGTCCTCGAGCCGCTTATGGGAGGGGTCTTCTGTCTTTTCGCTCTGTTCGGGTTTGTCGTCGCTCATGACCTAACCCAGAAACTGCGAAAAATGATCTTCGAGATAGCTCATATAGAGCCCCATCGTGACGCTGAGCAGCAGCGCGAACAGGACGAGCCCGATGATGATGTTGGCCGGCATGGCCATGAAAAACACCTGAATCTGGGGCATCAGCCGGCCCAGAATGCCCAGCCCCAGGTAAAACACCAGGCCGAAAACCAGAAACGGCGCCGACATCTGCGTGCCGATCAGGAACGCCTGTGCCACGATCTCGGTCGCCATCTGCGCCGCGTCGCCCAGCATGAGCGGCGCGTCGGGCGGAAAATAGCTGTAGCTGGCATAAATACCGGCCAGCAGCACATGATGCAGATCGGTGGCGAAAATCAGCGTTACGCCCAGCATGGCCAGAAAATTGCCAACGATCGCCCCCTGCACCCCCGGTTGGGTGGGATCGGAGGTCTGGGCCATCGAGAGCCCCATCTGGAACGCAATCACCGCACCTGCGACCTGCGCGGCGGTGATAATAAGCCGGGTCAGCCCCCCGAGGATAAATCCGACGGCAAGTTCATGCCCCAGCGCTGTCATGAGCCCGCCCAGCGTCACCGGAACCGCCCCCAGATTGGGCAGGATCAGCGGGTAGAGGATCAGCGAAAACGCCAGCGCAAAGGTCAGGCGCAGCCGCGTGGGAATCGTCGATTCCCCCAGCGCCGGCAACAGCATGAGGATCGTGCCGAGGCGCGCGAAAATGAGGAAAAAATAATAGGCGACATCGGGGCCCCAGCTGACGCTCATTCCCCGCTATCCGCCCGTAATGATCATGTCGACGATCTGGGTCATGTAAGCGCTCATCGTGGCGCCCATGAACGGCAGCGTCACCAGCAGCGTGACAAAGATCGCGATGATCTTGGGCACGAAAACCAGTGTCATTTCCTGGATTTGCGTCAAAGCCTGAAACAAGGCGATGATGACGCCGACCACCAGTCCCACAATCATCATCGGCCCTGCAACGATGATAAGGGTCCAGATGCCGGAGGTGGCGATGTCGAGAGTTTCTGCCCCGCTCATGGGAATGGCTCCTGCCGAATCGAGCCTATTGTACACGCTCTGACGCCCAATGGACCCTCGGTGTACTCAGGGGCCACGCCCAAAAGACGGGCTAGATCGGCATGCGCATGATTTCTTCATAGGCCGAGATCACCCGATCGCGCACCGTGACCATGGTCTCCATCGCCGACTCGGTTTCGGCCAGCGCGGTCACGACGTCGACGACGTTGGCCTTGCCGTTGATCATGTCGACAGCGACCTGATCGGAGCGCTGCCCGGTCTCGACGATGCCGCTGAGCTGCTCGGCCAGCATTTGCCCGAAATCGGCGCCGGAGGGTGAGGCGGCGGGCGCGGTCAGCTTGCCGCCAGCCTGATCGGAAACCAGGCGCGAGACGTTGCCGTACGCTGCTGCGGCTGCATTGAATGGCGTGCTCATGAACTTAGTTCCTTTGGTTGTCGCGCTTCCGAACCGCAAAAGTGGAAACCACTATTGCTCGAAGCCCTCCCTTAACCGCGCAGAATATCGAGCGTCCGCCCCAGCATCTGGCGCGAGACGGTGACGACGTTGAGGTTGGCCTCGTAGGTGCGCTGGGCCTCACGCATGTCCATGGTCTCGATCAGCGTGTTGACGTTGGGGTATTTGACATACCCGTTCTCGTCGGCCGCCGGGTGACCCGGCTCATAGCGCGAGGAAAAGTCGCTCATGTCGGTGGCGAGCGCCCCGACAGCCACTTCCGTGGCGCCGAGCTCGCGATTGAGCACCGCATGGAAGGTCGGCACCTTGCGGCGATAGGGGTCTTCGTCGGGCGTATGCCCGGCGGAATCGGCATTGGCCATGTTCTCGGCGATCACCCGCATGCGCGCCGTCTGGGCGTTGAGCCCCGACCCGGCGATCTTGATCGATGTCATGAAGTCGTTCATGCCTTAGCGTCCTATACGTTCTTGCCCAGCGCGATCTTCATCAGCCGAATGGAGCGTGTGTAGAGCGTGGTCGCGGCCTGATAGTCCATCTGGTTGGTCGTGACCTTCATCATCTCTTCTTCGAGCGTCACCCCGTTGCCCTCGGGCATGATCTCGAAACTGTTCATCGTCCGCGCGCCCATGGCGCGGCTTGGATCGCCCCCGACCGAGAAATGGTTGCGGTTTGTCGCCGTCGTCGTGACATTGGTGCCCGAGCGGCGCGCCGTGCTTTCGATGGAGAACGGTGCGAGGTCCCGTCCGCGATAGCCCGGCGTTTCGGCATTGGCGACGTTCTCGGCCAGAAGCGTCTGGCGGGTCTGGTGCCACTGCATCCTGTTCTTGAGCGCGGCAAAAATGGGCAGGTCGCCAATGGCCATGTCGGTCCGCCGAATCCGGTTACAGTCTGTTAACTGGGCAAACATTGCCTACCCTATGGTTAACGACGCGTTAACCGACCCGACATCAAGGGCCGGAAATCTCCCAATTTTGAACAAAGCTAAGCTATAGTAGGCAGCTATTGCCCATCTCCAAGCGTCCGGCTATGTGTCGCGGGACGAGTTGCCCATTTCCAGGAGCGTGCCAGTGGGATTTCTGAACAGCCTTTTTGGCGGTGAAAACGGCTATCTGACAATGATCGTGGCTCTGGCCATCGTGATCGTTTTGATCGTGCTCGCCGTGTGGCTCATCAAACTGGTAGGCGATGCCTCGGCCAGCGTTGGCCGTGGCCGCAACCGGCGCCTCATGGTCATCGATTCCATTGCCATCGACAACAAGCGCCAGGCCGTCATCGTCCGCCGCGACCAGACCGAGCATCTGATCGTCATTGGCGGCCCCAACGACCTGGTGGTCGAAAGCGGCTTTGAAGCCCCACCCGTCCAGCAGGTCCAGCGCCCGCGCCGCAGGGCCGCCGAACCCACTCCGGCCGTTGCTGCGCCCGAGCCCGCGGCCCCTGCCCGGCCAATGGGCAAATCGCTGCGCCATACGGGCCTTTTGCGCCCGGTCGAGGACAATGAACCCAAACTCGATGGGGGAAAGCCTGACAATAAGGGCCGCGCCTCCGCCGACTCAGCTACAAGCGTTGCCATGTCGGCCACCACGACCGTGGAGCCCGAACCGCTGCTTGAAGCGAGGGAAAACGATTACGAGGACACGGCAACAAGGTCCTGATACCGCACCGCGCCGGGCTCGAACGCCCCGCGCGGCACTTGTCGTTGCTCTTGGCCTCGCCGCCATCCTGCTGCTGCCCGCCACGGGAATCGCCCAGGACATCTCCATCGATTTCGGCGACGAGACCACGCTGACCGAGCGCGCGATCCAGATGATCGCGCTCATTACCATTCTGGCGCTGGCGCCCTCCATTCTCGTGATGGTGACCAGCTTTACCCGTATCGTCGTGGTACTTTCGCTGCTGCGCACCGCCATCGGGCTGCAGACCGCGCCGCCCAATTCGGTGATGATTTCGCTGGCGCTGTTTCTCACCGCCTTCATCATGGCGCCCACCCTGCAGCAAAGCTATGAGCTGGGAATAGAGCCGCTGGTGGCCGGCGAGGTCGAAATCACCGAAGCGATCGAGTTGAGCTCGGGCCCGCTGCACGAATTCATGCGCACCCATGTCCGCCCCCAGGACGTGATGCTGTTCATGGATCTGACCGAAACTCCGGCGCCGGAAAACCCCGAAGACCTCGAACTGCGCATCCTGATTCCCGCCTTCATGATCTCCGAACTCCGAAGGGCGTTCGAGATCGGCTTTCTGTTGTTCCTGCCCTTCGTGGTCATCGACATGGTCGTGGCCTCGGTGCTGATGAGCATGGGCATGATGATGCTGCCCCCGGTCATCATTTCCCTGCCGTTCAAGCTGATCTTTTTCGTGCTGGTCGACGGCTGGCACCTTGTTGCCGGATCGCTGATAAGAAGTTTCACGGGGTGAGTGCCGACCTTGCCAAAGGCAAGGTCAAATCGCTCCAGTGGAGCGATTTGAGGCACGAACGCCGGAGCATAAGCGACGGCCGGATCAGCACCGCAGCATACACCGGCCCACTATCAGCGATTGCCAACTCCACGGCCTTTGAGCCGTGCCGCTCCCACCTCTAGCTGGATTCCGGGAATAAATCCCGGAATGACAAGGGAGAGTTTGGTCGTCTTGAACGGTTCAAATGTTGTCGCAAGCGTGCCCCATCCACCGCTTCCCCGGCGAACGCCGGGGGCCATCAGCACACCGTCAACGTCGATGCTGGAGGCTGCGCCCATAGACCCCGGTTTTCACGGGGAAGCGCTGGGGCAAATGGCAATTCTGCCCAACACCTACAAACTCGCCACGGCACCCGTCTCGGGCGCCGCGCGCAGCGGCGTCACAGCGTTCTGGCCGGCGTAAATCTCGCGATAGGCGTTCAGGAACGCGTTGATGGCCTGGGTATCGGCGACCTGCCGGGCAATCTCGCGGAAATTGACGCCGTTGGGATCGACATTTTCGACAACGAAGGAAAAGACCGGCCATTCGGGGGTTGTCGACATGGCCTCGGAGAACCGACTGCGCAGACGGGCCAGCCCGATCTGGTCGTTCGAGAGAACATAGCCCACCGCCGCCTTGACGACATTGGTGCGCGCCATGGGGCTGAGCGTGCCGGTGCCGAGATCGGGCGAATAAAGCGCCTCGATCATTTCAGCGGCCGCCGAATAGCGGCTGGCCTGCCACAGAGCATCGATGCGCAGCAATTCGGTGTCACGCCCCGTAAGGCTCGAGAGCAGGTCCAGCGCCAGATCGTGGCGATGAGCGTGAATGAGCGCGCTGGCTTCGAGCACGCGACGCTGGCGTTCGAGCCCCGGCGGCAATCCGGCCAGCCGGGTCTCATAGAGCACCCGCAACGCCGAATTGGGGTCACGGTTGGCGATATAGATGATGGCCAGATCGGCCGCCACCTGGGCGCGGGCAGCGCCATCGAGCCGGTTTTCGACCTGATAGAGCAGCAGTTCCGACGCCTGGGCGAGCAGATCCACTTCGATCAGCCGCTGGGCGAGATTGCGGATCATCATGTCGCCCTCGGCCCCCGGTGGGGTGAGGTGCCGATAATCGTAATAGATCGAGAGCGCCGAAACCGCGTCGAGCGCGTCGGCCCGGCCATCGAGGAACAGCCCGGAAAATTCGGTACGGGCCCGCGCCAGGAGCGGATCGAGCGCCCGGCTATCCTCAAAACCCATGGCCATTTCCCGTGTCAGAACGAACGCGTCGCGATAATCGCCATGGCGATATTGCAGGTCGGTCAGCTTGGTGACGATGTCGATTTCGAGCTGGTCGCCACGCCACAAGGTCGATTGCACAGCCAGGGTGTGGATGGCCTTTTCCACATCGAGCTGATCCATATCGTCCAGGATTTCGATGGTGTGCAGCACAGCTTCCGCCGTCGAGCCGCGCCGGTCGGCGGCAATGACCCGGCCATAGCCTTCCAGCGCGTCATCCTCGAGCCCGTTGATATGGTCGAGCCGCGCCGAAAGCAGCTGATACTGCGCAACCTGATCGGGCGTCAGAGCGGCCAGATCGACAGCCCGGATCATGTCGGCGGCCATTGTGGCGTCGCTCTGCTCCACTGCGGCGCGTATCGCCGCCATGTGGAAGCGCGCCCTGATCCAGTTGGGATAATTGTCAACGACATGATCGCCCCCGAACGCATCGAGCCGCGCGCCTGCGAAATCGCCGGCATCGACCTTGGCGATGGTCCGCCAGATCATCGCGTCGGGATCGTTGAGCATGATCTCCGCGTTGAGCAGCGCAAGCGCGTCGACATGGCGTCCGGCCAGGGCATTGGCGGCGGCAAGCGTCGCATTGAGCTCGTGTTCCAGACTGGTCTGGCGCAGATCCCGCGAAAGGACGTTGAGCACACCGATCGCCTCGAAGGCGAAATCGTTGCTCAGATAGAACTGGGCCAGATCGAGCCGGGCCCGGTCGAGCGCCCTGCCCTCGGCCAATGCGGCGCGCGCCTGATATTCGTCGCGCCGCAAGACGAAATCATCGGGGTTGGGCGTCATCATTTCATTGAGATCAAGGGCGCTGACGCTGGTTGACGCCGGAGCGTAAAGACGCTGGCCGTCATCGGTCGAAACCGTAAGCCCGGCATCGGCGGAAATCACAGCAAACCTGTCCTCGATGGAAACGCTGACCCCTTCATGGAGCGGCTTGACGACCAGCCCGTGGACCGACCGCGGCGCTTCGAAATCCACAAAGCCCAGATCGCGCACCACGCCGCGGGCCGGCGGAAACGTGGTCACCACATCGAGAATATCGCCCACATCGGGATCGCGAAGCTGATGCACATTGGCGGGCCGCTCGAGATCGGCCAGCATTTCATAAAGTCCCGAAGGCGAGCGGCGGCGCTCAAACGTTACCGGATGGGTGGCCGACAGCAGAATATCACCCAGCGAGAGAACCCAGCTTTGTCCCTCCGAAGCCAGCGTTGCCAGCCGGTTCTGGTTGAGCACCATGCGCACCACATAGGCCGCGCCCGTGCTCTCGACAGTGAGATCGCGAGCCAGACCATCGAGAATTTCACCCGACTGTTCATCGGGGCTGACCAGCCGGGCCGAGGTATCGAACAGCATCCAGACCACGTCGCCGCGACGGAACACGGCCGCGGGCGTTTCCTCGACGAACGGGAAAACGATGCGAACCGTCTGTCCCACCGTGCTGACAAAGGGCTGCACGATGTCCGGCCCGTCATGGGTCGGCTGTTCGGCCGTTTGGGCGTGTTCATCCCCCTCTGCGACAGCTTCGGGTCCGCCCAGGGTCGCGGCAATTTCGCCCAGATCGAACCCCTCGGCACTGGCTCCGGGAACGTCGATATCGAGAATGAACTCGGTGCTCGACTGCTCGTAGAACCGGACCGAAACATCCTCGGGAATGGCCATGACGATTTCGGTATCGGCCCCATGGACGATGTTGGTCACCTCGCCAAGCTGTGCGGGGCGATCGGACAGCACCTGATAAAGATCGACGCGCACCGGCCAGTCGAACCGGATCGAGGCGCTCTCTCCTTCGCGGGTGAACTCGGCCTTGGTGCCCACGTTCCAGTTAAATTCGATGCGCGAGAAGGTCGGATGCCGCCCCACCCTGATCGTGGGCTGGGGATTGTATTCGAGCACCAGTTCGGCCCGGCGGCGCTCCTCGGCGATCCGGGCAGCCTCTTCGGCGCGCTCGGCCAGCTTCGTGATGATTTCGGGCGGCAGCGCCGGGGGCAATCCGACCCAGTCGGTGGGCAGAAGGTCGATATAGAGCTGCTCGCCGGCGGCAATGGTGTTGATCTGGAACTGCTCGCGCATCCCCATGCGGATGCCGGTGCGATCGGGATCGAACCGGGCGACGGCAAGATACTCGCCAAGAATGGTGCCGATATCGGGCAGAAACCCATCCATGGGCGTGCCGGGAACCGCGATGACCAGTACGCCGTTGTCGCTGGTTACCGTATGTTCGGGCAGCTTCATGCGGTCGGGAAAGGTCAGGATCAGCCGGCCGTAATTTTCATGCCGCTGAGCTTCGAAAATAATGTTTTCCTGGGCCAGTGCGGGCGCAATACCCGCCAGCAACGCAAAAAACGCCAGCAAGATGGCTCTTGCAGCGTCCCCATACCCATAAACCTGGCGTCCACGTTTTCTTGTGGTCGAAAGCATTCTGCCTGCCGCCCTTATTCAAGGGCACACTAGGCAGCAGCGCTTAAGATGGGATTACCACGCACGGCAAAAGCCGCGCGATCGGCTATTGGCCAACGATCTGGGGCAAATTGGCGAACTCCTGCGCCGGAGGTTCGGCGGGGCCGGTCGGCCCGGTCTGGGCAAGAAGAACGGTGAGTTGCTGCGCCTTGGCGGGGATCATCTTGGCCATGATCGGCCCCAGCTTGCGCGGGTTCATGGCCTGCCCCACTTTCACCAGCACGCCTTCGTCGAGATCATTAAAGATCGTGGCGGCATCACCCGCCCGCATGTTTTCATACATGGCGACGATGGCCGCGAACTGTTCGGCCTCCGCATTTTGCTGGGCGTCGACCAGCGCGTTGATCTGGGCTTCCATGGCGCTGAGCTCGCTCATGCGCTCCTCGATCCGCAACTCGGCGGCCTCGACCACCGCCAGCCGGGTCTGAAGCTCAGTGGCAAAGCTCTCGAGCTCGACGCGGCGTTCGGCAAGCCGCTGCAGGATGAGGGCCTCGGTCGAACCGGGCTCGGCGTCCCCGGCCGCGGCAAGTTCGGCGTCCTCGGTGGGGAAATTGTCAAAAAGCGCCGCCGCGGCTGCATCGGCCGCCGACATTTCGACTTCCGGCTCCTGATCGGCTTCCGGCGCGGCTTCGGGTTCAGCCACGGTTTCCTCGGTGACCTGGCCACCGCCAGCCGCCTGCGCAGCACTGACCCCGCCGAGCAAATAGCCCTGTCCGGAAACGATGCCGAACGTCTTGAGCATCAGCAAGGCCGATGCCGCGACAACGACGACGGGCAGAAGACGAACCTGGTTCACGCAGCGTGCTCCCGGCGCTTCTGGTGGTCCTTGAGTGTCCTGAGCGCGCTGCCGGCCCGGCTACCCTCCCCACCATCGCCCGGCGTACGCGCTGCCTGGGTGATCTTGGCGATACGATCCATGACGGCCTGGCCGGCATTGACGTGGTTGGCCAGTTCGATGGCGAAGCGCTCGGCCTCGTTGAGCCGGGTGTTGAGCTTTTCGTCGGCCTCGACGGCGGTTTCCCGCAGCCCCTTGATGGCACCGTTCGCCATGGTCGTGGCCTGCACAAGATCGGCAATCATCTGCTGGAGCGCGGCGCGGTCGGCCTGCAGATTGCGGATTCGGCTGTTGAGGACAATGCAGTAACCGATTGTCGTTGCGAGAAGAACGGCAACGGCAAGCTCAATCATCAATCCAAGAGGCATCATTTGCCCTCCGCCTTTTCTTCCATCGCTTCGAAGGCCGCCATCGTTACCTTTGGCGGGTTGAGCGGTCGGGTGACCCGGACCGAAACATTTTTGCCGATATGGCCCATCACCGCCCGCGTCAGGTCCACATCGCCGCACCGCAGCGTAATGGGGTCCGACGGGGTCATGTCGAACATGATCGTATCCCCCTCGGCCAGATTGAGAGCCTTGGACAAGGGCAGCTGCAATTCATGCAGCACGGCGGAAATTTCGGTATCGGCGGCGTAAATCTCGGTGGCCAGATGGCCCTCCCAGATCGGATCGCGCCCGAATTTTTCGCCCATATACATCTGGAGCAATTGCTCGCGGATCGGCTCGATCGTGGCATAGGGCAGCATGATTTCGATCTTGCCGCCGCGATCGTCCATATCGATGCGCAACTCGACAAGGATCGCCGCGTTGCCCGGCCGCGAGATGGCGGCAAAGCGCGGATTGGTCTCCATGCGGTCGAGCTTGAAATTGACCGGCGCCAGCGGCTCGAATGCCTTGTGCATGTCGTCGAGAATGTGCTCGATCATCCGGCGGGCCAGCGCCAGTTCGATTGTCGTATAAGGCCGCCCCTCGACGCGAATGACACTCGATCCGCGCCGTCCGCCCAACAGCACGTCGATCATCGAATAGATCAGCGCGCTATCGACGGTCAGAAGCCCGAAATTGTCCCACTCCTCGGCCTTGATGACCGAGAGGATGGCCGGCAGCGGGATCGAATTGAGATAATCCCCGAACCGCACCGAACTGATCGATTCAAGGGTAACCTCGACATTGTCGGAGGTGAAATTGCGCAGGGTTGTCGTCGTCAGCCGCACCAGCCGGTCAAACGCGATTTCCAGCATCGGCAGGCGTTCGTAGGAAACCAGCGCCGAGTTGATGAGCGCCCGGACACCTGTCAGCTCGACGCTGGATGCGGCGCTGGAATCGAATCCCAGAAGCGAATCGATCTCGTCCTGATTGAGAACGCGCCCCTCAGTATCGGTGGCCCCCGCTTCCGCTTCGAGCATGGCTGCCCAGTCGTCCCCGAGCGCCCCATCCGATTTTCCCGTCTCGTTGGCCATGATCGCCCGCTATTGAACCAGGATTTCCTTGAACAGAATATTGTCCACGCTCGCCGGATAGACAGCGAGGTTGACGCGCCGCAGCAGCTCTTCCTTGAGACGGTAGAGCCCCGCCGAACCTTCGAGATCGGATGGACGCAACTCGCGCAGATAGACCTGGAAGGTGTCGAGCACCCGCGGCATGCGCGGCTCGATCACTTCGATCATCGTCTCGTCGCGCACTTCGAGCGCGATGCGCAGCCGCAGGAATTCGGCTCCGCCGCCGGAATTGTTGAGATTGACCGCAATGTCGGGCAGATCGTAAAACGCCGTTTCCGCAGCAACCTCGACTTCAGCGCCATGGTCGGCACCGCCGCCCGACTGGGTCAGAAACCATGCGCCGGCCGCTGCAACCAGCAGCAGCACGGCAGCGCCACCACCGATCAGCACCAGCTTGGGCATTCCCTTCTTGGCAGGGCCCGATGTGGCGTTAACGTCTGTTTCGGTCACATCACTCATGCCAGCTTCCGAATCCCCCGGTTTTCAGCGCTTTTTCCTTGCCCACAGCTAATCCAGACAGGGTTAACGAAAGGTTACGATTTACCTAAGGGCGGCAAGTATTGCCGGGTAGATTTTTCCCCATCGGCAAACCCTAACCGGGAAGCCGATAACACCCCGCCAAGCTAATACATTGTTTTATAACAATTTATGGAGTTGGCACGCTCCCTGCATTGTCATCTGCGAGACGCTCGGCCTGGGGAGGCAGGGTTCTCAAAAGGTGTTAACGGGGAAACGCGCATGATCGAGAACGCGCAACTGATCGGACTGTCGCGCCAGATGGCGCTCCAGCGGCAGATGGATGTGGTGGCCAACAATCTGGCCAACATCAACTCGACCGGCTTCAAGGCCGAGGCGATCCTGTTCGAGGAATACGTGATGCCGGTCGCCTCCGACCGCAGCTTCCCGAGCGGCAGCCAGCAGCTTTCCTACGTCCAGGACTGGGCGACCATGCACGATCTGGCCGCAGGCAGCATGACCCAGACCGGCAACCCGCTCGACGTCGCGTTGTCCGGCGAGGGCTTCTTGAGCGTCGCGGCCCCCGAGGGCACGCGCTACAGCCGCAACGGCGCCCTCGAGATTGCGTCCGACGGCACGCTGGTCACCCAGAACGGCTTTCCGGTGCTTTCCGATGGCGGCAACCCCATCGTCTTTGGCGCCGACGAAACAGATATCGCCATTACCGCCGAGGGCGAGATCACCTCGAGCGCCGGCAACAAGGGCAAGCTCGCAATCGTCGAATTCGAGAACCCGCAGGCGCTGACCCGTACCGGCGACACGATGTTTGCCGGCGGCACGCCGCTGCCCGTTTCGACGACCCGTGTGGTTCAGGGCGCTCTCGAGCGCTCCAACGTCTCGGGCGTGGGCGAAATGACCGAAATGATCCGGGTGACGCGGGCCTATTCCTCGCTCGCCGACCTCATGAACAAGCAAGACGAATTGCGCCGCAGCGCCATCCAGCGCCTTGGCGACACTCAGGCCTAACGAGGGCTTCCAGAAAAAGTGGACACCACTTTTTCGGTTCGGAAGCGCGACCACTAAAAGGAGCAAGACGGATGAAAGCCCTCTACATCGCATCGACCGGCATGGCCGCCCAGGAGCGCAATGTCGAAGTCATCTCCAACAACATCGCCAACATGCGCACCACCGGCTTCAAGCGCCAGCGCGCCGAATTCCAGGATCTGCTCTACCAGTCCTATCGCCGGGCCGGCGCATCGACTTCGGAAGCTGGAACGCAGGTTCCGGTCGGCATCGAAATCGGCTCGGGCGTCCGCGTTTCGGCCACCGCCCGCATCATGAGCCAGGGCAATGTGGCGCCGACCGAAAAGGAAAACGACGTCGCCATCCGTGGCGAGGGCTATTTCATCGTCAACCTGCCCGACGGGCGCACCGCCTATACCCGCGACGGCACCTTCGAGCGCGATTCCGCGGGCATGCTGGTGACCGTGGACGGCTATGAGGTCGAGCCCGGCATCATCATTCCGGCCGATGCCACATCGGTCTCGATCAGCCGCGACGGGATTGTCGAAGGGTTCTTCAACGGCGGCACCGAACCCGTCCAGCTCGGCCAGTTCCAGATGGCACGCTTTGTCAACAAGGCGGGCCTGGAATCGATGGGCGACAATTTGTTTCTCGAAACCGCCGCATCGGGCGAAGCCCAGATCGGCGTGCCCGATGCCGACGGCATGGGCAGCCTGCTTCAGGGGTATCTCGAAAGCGCCAACGTGAACGCGGTGACCGAGATGGCCGATCTGATCTCGGCCCAGCGCGCCTACGAAATGAACGCCCGCGTGATTTCCGGCGCCGACCAGATGCTCCAGGCCACGGCCCAGCTTCGCTAGCACTTCTAAAAAAAGGGGGTACCGACGATGATCGTTTCGCTTCTCAAACGCACAGGATTTGCAATCGCCGTTTGCGCGCTTGCCGGCGCGGCGCAGGCCGAGCCCATGCTGCGCGGCGACGTGACCGTCAACGCCGCCATCGTAACGGTGGGTGACCTGTTCGAGGACGCGGGCCTCATTGCCGAAACGGCAGTGTTCCGCGCGCCCGCTCCCGGCACCTCGGGCGTTCTCTCGCTCGAGGACATTGCCGCCGCGGTCAAGGCAGCCGGCATCGAAAGTTTCGAGCCAGGCGGCTACGATCGCATCCGTGTTGCCCGCGTCGGCATCGATGTCGGCCAGGACCTGCTTTCCGATTTGATTGCGGACGATCTGCGCGCACGGGGCATCCTGACCGCCGATATGGAAATGGACATCGCGCTCGATGCGCCGCTGCCGGCCATGATCGCCGCCGATACCGACACGCCCGCATCGCTGACCATCCTGCGCTATATGCCCGGCTCATCGAGCTTTTCGGCCCGCTTCCAGGTTTCTGGTATCGACCGCCCGCTCGACGTTTCCGGCCAGATTCAGCTCATGATCGCCGCACCCCATCTCACCCGCACCCTGCCGCAGGGCACCATTCTGGGTCCCAACGACATCGAAATGCGCATGATCCCCCTGGCCTACGCCGAATCCACCGGCCTGGTGGCAATGGAGGAGATCATGGGCATGGCGCTGCAGCGCCAGACACGCGAAGGCGTCATGCTCAAGCCCTCCGACATCGCCGCGCCCGAAATCATCTCGCGCAACGACTCGGTGACCGTCGTCTTCCAGCAAGGCGCCCTCACCCTCACCACAACGGGCAAGGCGCTCAACTCCGCCAGCCTGAGCCAGCCGGTTTCCGTGCTCAACACCATGACCAACAAGGTTCTGCAGGGCATCGCCACGCAGAACGGAACTGTCACAGTCTATTCAGGCCCCCAGCAACTCGCCGGGCTCTGATCTTTCGACCCGTCGCCCTTGGGGAAGGGCGACGTTCACGCAACGGGGAAATTGAAATGAATGCACTTCTCAAACTCGCAACGGGCCTGCTGCTCGTTTCCACGCTCGGCGCCTGCGCCACCACAGACCGATTGGCCAATGTCGGTCAGGCTCCGGCCTTAACGCCCATCGTCGATCCCACGGTGACCGCCGGCTATCGTCCGGTGACCATGCCCATGCCCGCCGCCGAACCGGCCAGCTACCAGCCCAATTCGCTGTTTTCCTCCGATGCGCGCGGCTTTTTCAAGGACCAGCGCGCCGCAAAGATCGGCGACATCCTCACCGTCATCGTCACCATCGATGACCGCGCCCAGATCGGCAACACGACCTCCGCCACGCGCTCCTCGTCCAACACCACCGGGCTGAACGGCGCATTGGGATCGATCTTTAATTCGGTGGCCCCGGCGGACGTTTCCGCCGATGCGGCGCTGGGCACGACCTCGGGCATTTCCAACGCCGGCAACGGCTCGGTCAACCGCTCGGAACGCGTGACCACCCAGGTCGCTGCCGTGGTGACGCAGGTGCTGCCCAACGGCAATCTGGTCATCGAAGGCCGTCAGGAAGTCCGGGTCAATTTCGAGGTTCGCGACCTGATCGTCGCCGGCATCGTGCGCCCCGAAGACATCGGATCGGATAACACGATCTCGTCCACCAAGATCGCCGAGGCGCGCATCGCTTACGGTGGCCGCGGCCAGATCACCGACGTCCAGCAGCCCCGCTACGGCCAGCAGATTCTCGACGCTATCCTGCCGTTCTAGACGGCCTCCAGTCCCCAACCGGCCTCCAGTCCCCAACCGGCCGCCGTTCCCCAACTTTGCGGCAGCCGGTTAACCGGCCCGTCTTCCCCGTCGGGCCGGATTCAAAAGGGGTGCGCCCTCCCCGGCGCGCCCCTTTTCCTTTTCTTCGCCACCGAGCGCAGCTACAAAGCCGCCGGCAAATATCTTTCCTCCGGAGCCTCCCATGTCCTACGCCGATCTCGAAACCCTTGGCAAAAAACTCGAATCCATCGAGCACGCCATCGCCATCCTCTCCGCTGACGAGGCGACCAACATGCCGGTTGGCGGAGGCGAGAAGCGCGCGGAGTCGGTGTCTTTCCTCTATGGGTTGCGCCACGAGACCGCCACGGCGCCCGAGATTGGCGACTGGATCGCCAAGGCCGAATCCGAAGACCTGTCGGATGACCAGAAGCTCGCGGTGCGCGAGTTCAAGCGCGTCTATACCAACGCCACCTGCCTGCCCGCCGATTTCGTGGTGCGCAAGTCGCAGGCCGAAATTCGCTCCGAACAGCTCTGGCGGGACCTGCGGGCCAAGAATGACTGGGCAAACTTCGCCCCGGCGCTCGAGGGCGTGGTGGCGCTGGCCCGTGAGGAGGCGCAGATGCGCGCCGAGGTGCTGGGCCTAAAGCCCTATGACGCGCTGATGGAACAGTTCGACCCCGGCAACCGCGTGGCCGACGTGGCTCCAGTGCTCGAAAAGCTCAAATCCTTCCTTGTCGATTTCGTGCCCGAAGCGCTCGACGCCCAGGAACAGCGTTACGCCAGGCGTCCGGCAAAATCGGTCGAAGGCCCCTTCCCGATTGAAAAGCAGCGTGAGCTGGGTCTGTCCATGATGCAGGCTCTCGGGTTCGATTTCACCCATGGCCGGCTCGATGTGTCCCATCACCCGTTCTGCGGCGGCGTGCCCACCGATGTGCGCATGACCACGCGCTACAAGACCGAAGAATTTCTCACCGCCCTGATGGGCGTTCTGCACGAAACCGGCCACGCGCTGTACGAGCAGGGTCTGCCCAAGGATCTTTCGCACATGGCGGTCGGCCAGGCGCGCGGCATGGCCATGCATGAAAGCCAGTCGCTGTTCGTCGAACAGCAACTGGCCCATGCTCCGCAATTCTGGCAGTGGGCCATGCCCATCGTGTCCCAGCATCTCGGTGAAAATGCGCTCAAGGGCTGGGAGATCGAGGACGTTGTGGCCGAGGTCAACAAGGTCGAGCGCGGCTATATCCGCGTCGATGCGGACGAGGTGACCTATCCGCTCCACATCATCGCGCGCTTCGAGCTGGAACAGGCGCTGATCGGTGGCGATCTCGAAGTGGTTGATCTACCTGAGGCCTGGGACGCGAAGATGACCCAGTATCTGGGACTGTCCACCATCGATAACCCCAAGGACGGCCCCATGCAGGACGTTCATTGGCCCGCCGGTGCCTTCGGTTACTTCCCCAGCTATACGCTGGGCGCCATGCTGGCCGCGCAACAGTGGCAGGCCATCGAAAAGGCCCGCCCCAACGTGCTCGATGAAATCGCAAAGGGCGACTTTTCCGGCGTCAATCAATGGCGAAGCGACAATATCTGGTCGCAGGGCTCGCGCTATTCGACCCCCGACCTCATCAAGCGCGCCACCGGCTCGACGCTCGACCCCGACATCTTCATCGCGCATCTGAAAAAGCGGTATGGGTAGCAGCGTCCAGGCGCTGTACGCCCTACTCTCAGTCCGGCGATCTGTGCCTAAAACGGAACGCTCGCGCCGAGGCTGACGCCGGCATGCCCCGCCACCGACCACGCCCAGAGCGGTCCGGTTTGCGGGCCGCCGGCGCTGCCGAAAGTCACCCCGCCAAGCCCGAGCTGCCCGCCGGCGAAGACGCTGGCCGAAAGCGAAGCGCCCTGCTCGGTTTCATAGCGATAAGCTGCCTCGGCCAGCCCGCCCACGGTGGCCAGGTTGTAAAAAACATTCGGCACTGGCCCCAAGTCGTAGCCCGATGCAGGAGCCGGTTTCCAGACACGCAGATAATGGCTGTCGGTGACACCGAGATAGCCGCCATTGATCTCGAACCGCAGGTCGATGGTCTCGGCCTCCGAGATCTCGTTTTCAAGCCACACGCCCAGCCCGGCTGAAGCCGAAAACATGTCGTGCCCGATCACCGTGACGCTGGACGCGATCGGGCCGCTGGGACAGGCGGCCCCGCAGCGCAACCCGTTCACGTCATAGCGCTGCAGCCCGAAACCACCGGTCACATAGGGGCGCACGACCATGTCATTCCAGATCAGCGTTCCGTCGGTGGGCAATCCGTAGCGCAAGCTGACATCGCCGCCATTGCCGAGCGCCAGATCGCTGAAGGTTTCCGAATAAAGCGCCTGCCCGACTTCATAGTCGCGATCCCCGAACGTGCCGCCCGCCGCGATGGGAAACCCGGCGATCAGATCGAACCAGCCCTCTCCGCCGCGTCCCGAAACGACGAACTCGATATCGGCCTGATAGAGCGGTTCATAGCTCAGGATCGAGGTGGGATCGCCATAGCTTGCCATTCCCGGTCCGCCCGGCGGAGTGAGATGGGAGGCGTCGTGATTGAGCGAGAGATACCCGGCGCTCAGCCGCACGTTCGAGCCGACCGAAATGTCCATGGCGGATGCCCCGGTGGCAAGAGCCGCCGCAAGCGCAATCGTGGTGGTCGTGAGAAATGCTTTCGGGCCCATGTCAGCAGAAAGCGTCAGCATGGCTTTCCTGTCAACCTGCGCGGCTTGACTTGTGGTGTTTAGCGATTAATTTGGCGCCGAACTGCAACACCTACAGGATGTGTGCCCAAATGGATTTTCTTCCGACAGCAAACCGCAATTGCCTCGGAACGGAATCCATCTATGCCCGCACACATCACGCTATCGCGCTTAAGCTTTTCAACGCCTGACGGCACGCAGCTTTTCTCCGATCTCGATCTCGCCTTCTCCCGCCAGCGCTCCGGCCTTGTGGGCCGCAACGGTGTGGGCAAATCGACGATCCTGCGGCTGATCACCGGCGCGCTGGTCCCGCAATCGGGCAGCGTCACCATCGATGGCACCATCGGGTTTCTGCGCCAGTCGCTTAAGGCCGGCCCGGGCGAAACCATTGCCGATCTGTTCGGCGCCACCGGCCAGATCGACATTCTCGCCCGCGCCGCAGCCGGGACGGCAAGCGCGGACGAATTGGCCGATGCCGACTGGACGATCGAAGCCCGGCTCGAAGAAGCGCTCGCCCGCTTTTCCCTGCCCGCAACCGCCGAAACGCCGCTTGAAACTCTCTCGGGCGGCCAGCGCACCCGCGCCATGCTGGCCGCGCTGGTGTTCGCCGATCCCGATTTCCTGCTGCTCGACGAACCCACCAACAATCTCGACAGAGATGGGCGCAACGCGGTGATCGACCTTCTGGCCAATTGGCGCGGCGGAGCGGTGGTGGTCAGCCATGACCGCGAACTGCTCGAAACCATGGACGCCATTGTGGAACTGACCAGCCTTGGTGCCACGACCTATGGCGGCAATTACAGCCTCTATCGTGAGCGCAAATCCATCGAACTGGCGGCCGCAGAGCATGATCTGGCCAGTGCCGAAAGGCGCGCGGCACACGTCGAGAAGAAGGCCCAGCAGACCCGCGAACGCCAGCAGAAATCAGACGCGTCGGGCAAGCGCAGGCGCGCAAAGGGCGATCTGCCGAAAATCCTGCTCAATGGCAGGAAGAACGCCGCCGAAAACTCGGCGGGCGAAAACGCCCGGCTTGCCAGCCGCTTACGGCAACAGGCGGAATCGGATGCTCAAGCGGCCCGCGACAAAATCGAAGTGCTCCAGCACGTTACCATCGCATTGCCCCCGACCGGCCTGCCCGCCGGCAGGACGGTGCTGACACTTGATGCCCTCACGGCGGGATACGATCGGGATGCCCCTATCCTCAAGGATTTCTCCCTTGCCATAACCGGTCCTGAAAGAATTGCCCTGACCGGTCCGAACGGCTCGGGCAAAACCACCCTGCTCCGCCTCGTGGCCGGCGGTCTCGAACCATTCGCGGGCACTGTCAGTATGCATGTGCCATACGCCCTGCTCGACCAGCAGGTCTCCATCCTCGACCCGCAAAAGACCGTGCGCGAGAATTTCCTGGCTCTCAATCCGGCTTCTGACGAAAACGCCTGCCGCTCGGCTCTGGCCCGGTTCAAGTTTCGCGCCGATGCCGCGCTGAAAATGACCGGCTCGCTCTCCGGGGGCGAAACCCTGCGAGCCGGGCTGGCCTGCGTTCTGGGCACCGACACCCCGCCGCAACTGCTGATCCTGGACGAACCCACCAATCACCTCGACCTCGATTCCATCGAGGCAGTGGAGGCAGGACTTCGTGGCTATGACGGCGCCTTGCTGGCGGTCAGCCACGACCGTCCGTTCCTTGACGCCATCGGCATCACGCGGGAGATCTCACTGGCGTAAACGGCAAACAGCCCGCTGAAGTATTCCTTCAACGGGCCGCCGCAAACGATTCTAAAGGTTCGACAATCAGTCGTCGCGATAGACCTTCTCGCGCCGCTCGTGCATTTCCTGCGCTTCAAGGCTCAGGGTCGCAATCGGTCTGGCATCGAGACGGGCCAGCCCGATGGGCTCACCGGTTTCTTCGCAAAAGCCGTAGGATCCCTCTTCGATCCGCTTGAGCGCGGCATCGATCTTGGCGATCAGCTTGCGCTGGCGGTCCCGGGTGCGCAACTCAAGCGCCCTGTCGCTTTCCGAAGACGCCCGGTCGGCCATATCAGGGTGATTGGTGCTTTCTTCCTGCAGGTTTTCGAGCGTTTCGCGGCTCTCGCGAAGGATCTCGTCCTTCCAGGCGTTGAGCTTTTTCCGAAAGTATTCGCGCTGGCGCGCGTTCATAAACTCTTCGTCCTCGGAGGGACGGTAATCGTCTGCAAGGGCCTCGACCGACATCGTAAGACTCACTCCCCTTGGCAACAGGTCGCCGCTTATATAGTGGGGTCAAACTTTTCGAGCAAATGGAAAGTTGCCGGGGTGTTAACAACACCGTGAGGTGCCGCAAACGGGTCACAGCGCCGGGTATCGTCCCAGCTTGGCCAGTTCGACCCGCACCCGCAATTCGATATCGGCCACGATGTCTTCCAGAGCCGGCTCAATCTGTGATTTGGCCTGCTGCAACAGCGCGACGGCGCGGTTGAGCCGCCCTTCGCCCACCTGCCCGATCAAAAGGTCGGCCTGGATATCCTCGAGCATATCGAGCAGGGAATTGGCACGCTTGACCGCCTTGCGGCGTCCGGTAGTCGCATCGTCCGCCGCCTGAAGCGCCAGCAACGCGTCAATGCCACCCGCCGCGATGGGCGCCGAGGTCTGGGCGCTGCGGGCCGATCCCTGTCCCGATTCAATCTGAAACGCCGGCCCCGACGATTTCGCGGCAGTGCCCGGCCGGTTCGTGGTGATGATCCGCCCTGTTCCGTCGATCCGCATATCTGGCCCGATTGGCTCGTGGTTAATCGATTGCTAGCCGGCAGATTTTGCCCAGAGGAGTTAATTTACCCTTAACGACCCGGCAAAGCCTGCCCATCCACGCATCGTCCGCACTGCGTAGGTTTTATTAAAACTACGCAAAAACAATGGATTAAGCGGACTCGCCCCGGTTTGGCACGCTTTTCGCTATATCGTCTGTGAATTGCGGCGCGTCATCGTGGGGACGACGGCACGCCGCCCGGAAACGGGGAATCGGATACAAAATGAAAACAGGACTGCTTCGCACGACATTGGCAATCGCCCTTAGCGCAGCGCTGGCGCTGACGGGGACGATTCCGGCCAGCTCCGCGCCGGCCCGCATCAAGGATATCGTCGAAATCGAAGGTGTCCGCGACAACCAGCTGATCGGCTACGGGCTCGTGGTCGGCCTCAACGGCACCGGCGACAGCCTCAACAACTCGCCCTTTACGCGCCAGTCGCTGATCGCCATGCTCGAGCGCATGGGGGTGAACACCCGTGGCGAAACCCTGCGCACGGCAAATGTTGCCGCCGTCATGGTCACCGCCAATCTGCCGCCCTTTTCCACGCAAGGCTCTCGCATCGACGTTTCGGTGGCCGCCATGGGCGACGCCTCGTCCCTGCAGGGCGGCACCCTTCTGGTCACCCCCCTGCTTGGCGCCGATGGCGAGGCATATGCCATCGCCCAGGGCCCGGTTCTCATCAACGGCTTTTCCGCCGAGGGCGAGGCCGCGACGGTGATCTCGGGCGTCCCAACCACCGGCATGGTCTCATCGGGCGGGCTGATCGAGCGCGAGATCAACTTCGCGCTCGGCGCCCAGCACTCGGTTCGCCTCTCGCTGCGCAATCCCGACCTCACCACCTCGCGCCGCATCGCGCTGGCCATCAACGATCTGATCGGCCTGCCGGTCGCCATCCCGACCGACCCGGCCAATGTCCGGCTGTCCCTGCCCAACAATTTCAACGGCAACATCGTCGATCTTCTGACCGATATCGAGCAATTGGTGATCCAGACCGATCAGGCCGCCCGCATCGTCATCAACGAAAACTCCGGCATCATCGTCATCGGTCGTGACGTTCGGGTTTCCTCGGTCGCCATCGCCCATGCCAATCTGACCATTTCAATCGCCGAAAACCCCAATGTGGTGCAGCCCAATCCGTTTACGGACGGAGAAACCGCCGTCGAGCCGCGCACTCAGATCAATGTCAATGAAGACGGGACCCAGCTTGCGGTGGTCCCGGAATCGATCTCGCTGCAGCAGCTTGTCGACGGACTCAATACACTGGGCATCTCGCCGCGCGATCTGATCGCCATCCTGCAGGCGATAAAGGCTTCTGGCGCCCTGCAAGCTGAAATCGAGGTGATCTGATGGCCATCGCCCTCAACTCTGCCTACCAGTCCCTGCCCGGCTACGCCAATCTGCGCGAAAAGGCCAGCGAGCTCGAAGGCGTGTTTCTCAACACCCTGGTCTCGGAAATGTTCAAGGGACTGGAAACCGACTCCATGTTCGGCGGCGGTTACGCCGAGGAAACCTGGCGCGGCATGATGAGCGAACAATACGCGGCCGAAATGGCCCAGGCGGGTGGCATCGGCATTGCCGACCAGATGGTCGCCGCCCTTATCGAAATGCAGGCAGCACAAAGCACCGCGCCTCAACTGTCATCCATGGGAGCTTACCGATAATGACCGCCGCAGAACGCCTCATAGCGCTTGAATCCCTGGATGCGGAAACCCTTTGCGCTCGCGCCGAAACCGCGCTCGGCGCGCTGGTCGAGGTGATGAACCGCGAAACCACCTATCTGCGGGCCGGTCACATGCGCGAAGCCACGGCGCTGACGGGTGAAAAAACCCAGCTGGCCCAGGATTACGTGACGCTGGCCCGCGCTATCCAGCGCGCCGCGCCGCGCCTGAAGGCCGAAGCCCCCACCCGCATAGACGCCCTGCGCCGCGGCCATGAGGCGCTCGCCACCCAGATGGCTGAAAATCTGCGTGTTCTGGCCACGGCCCGCACTGTAACCGAAAACCTTCTCTCGGACGTCGCCCGCGCCGCCGGCAACGCGGCTAAGCCCAAGACTTATGGCGCAGCCGGCCAATCGCCCAAGCCTTCGACAGAATCCATGAAGGGCATTTCGATCAACCGGGCGCTGTGATTTTCCCGATTGAGACAATTTTCTTAAAACACAACCACCCCGCCTAACCCGCCCGACAGCCTTTGCGGCACATTATGCCCGGCAGATTTTGCCGCATCGGCCAGGGAAATGGTTAACAGGTGACGGGGTTCATTCCACCGCAGCAGGGCCCGCTCGGGATCGCTGCAGCCATGGCGCGACCGGTCGAACGACCGGCGGCACCCCCGCCCCATCGCGTCCGCGATTCCGCCGGAGCGAGCCTCGGCCAGCCCCTTCCCAAACGCCCCGCCCCCAACCGCCAGCGGCGCCAGAATTCCGATGAAGATCAAGTACTTGATGGCAACGTCTCCGCAGCGACACTGCTCGATACCAGCCTGATCGCATCCACCCTCGTCAACACCGAGACGACTTCGGGCGCTGCCCTGATCGTGCGCTCTGCTCCCTGGGAACCGCCGCGATCGAGCCTGACGCTGCGCGACCGCTCCGTGTAGGGCAAAAGGTAAATTTACCCCTTGATGATCAGACTTTGTTAACTATTCGGTAGCACTTGGCGAAGCACTCTATGGTTAACGCGCTCCTAACAGGGAGTGATTCTGTTCATACCAATCGACACGGGGGTTTTGGCCATGTCTGATGTGACGCTATCGAAAGCGGTACGCTCCAACCTTCTGCACCTTCAGAATACCGCCAAGCTCATGGATTCGACCCAGGAGCGCCTGGCCACGGGCAAGAAGGTCAATTCGGCCCTCGACAATCCCACCAACTTCTTTACTGCCGCATCGCTGAACGGGCGGGCCGCCGACATTGGCACCCTGCTCGACGCCATGAGCAACGGCATCCGCACCATCGAGGCAGCGGACAATGGCCTCACCGCCATCACCAAGGCGATCGAGTCGATGCAGTCCACGCTGCGTCAGGCCCGGCAGGACAATTCGTTCAAGACCGAAAGCTATACTGTCAATGTCGCCGACGCGCCGGTTGGCACCGAAGTGCTCAACTTCGCGGGCGGAGCACTGGCCGACGGTACCGATTTCGACGTTGACCTCACCGCCGCGCAGTCCGAAATCCAGGCCGGCGCCTATACCGACATCGATTTCACCAACGGTGGCGCCAATGACGGCGAGATCAGTTTCGACATCGGCGTTCACGGCGGCACAGCCGAGACGATCACAATCACCCATGCCGATGCGGTAACCGCGGGCGTGGCCGATCCCGCCGCGGTCACCGCAGATGAAATGGCCGCCATTCTCAACGCCAAGCTCGACAATGCCGGAGTTGCCGCGACCGCAACCGTCAATGGTGGCGACCTGGTCTTTACCACCGACGCCTCTGCGGGCACGAGCGAAGCCGATATCGAGATTTCCAACTTTACCGTCACAAATGGCGCGGCCGGTTCAGGCATTGCCGACGCAACGGGCACGGACATCAACATCACCGCCCGGACCGTCGACGCACTCGTCACCGCCATCAACGCCGACGCCAACCTGACGGGTGCCGTCCGCGCGTCCAACGACAACGGCAAGCTGCGCATCGAGAACCAGTCGACCGGCGCACTGACCCTGACAGGTCTGACCGACGGCGAAATGACAGGCGGCATCGGCCAGTCCGAAATCGAGGGCAACGACGTTCGCGCCAGCCTCGCCCGCCAGTTCAACGAAACCCGCACCGAACTCGACCGGCTGTCCGAGGACGCGTCCTTTAACGGCGTCAACCTGCTGCGCGGCGACCAGCTCAAGATCGTGTTCAACGAATCGGGCACATCGAGCATCGAAATCCAGGCCAAAAACGCCAAAGGCGAGGCACGGGCGATCAACGTGGCCAATCTCGGCCTGGACGAACTCTCCGCCGAAGATCTCGACCTCAACGCCGACATCGACGCCCAGCTCGCAAACCTGCAGAACGCGCTCAATGAGGTGCGCGCGCAGGCATCCGATCTCGGTTCGACCCTTTCGGTGGTCCAGAACCGCGAGGATTTCACCAAGCGTATGATCAATACGCTGGAAACCGGGGCGGCCAATCTCACTCTCGCCGACACCAACGAGGAAGGCGCCAACCTTCTGGCGTTGCAGACCCGCCAGCAGCTCTCCCAGACCGCGCTCAGCCTCGCCAGCCAGGCCGATCAGGCCGTCCTGCGCCTGTTCGGCTAAATGGTACGTCAAAGAAGATGAAACCAGGCGGGCTCCGGCCCGCCTTTTTTATTGCGCGATATTTCCGATGAGGGGGAACGCCTTAACCAATCTTTAGAAGATATCGCACAGTGTCGGGCCAGCCGTCTCAGGAAGAGGCGCTATAAATTGCATAAATCCTAGAAGGGGATTTCTATATGTCTGACGTCACGCTCTCGAAGGCGGTTCGCTCGAACCTGCTCTCCCTCCAGAACACTGCTGACATGATGTCGGCAACCCAGACCAAGCTTGCCACCGGCAAGAAGGTCAATTCGGCCCTGGACAACCCGACCAACTTCTTCACTGCCTCTTCTCTGAACTCGCGCGCCGGCGACATGAACTCGCTGCTGGACTCCATGGCCAATGGTATCCAGACGCTCGAGGCTGCCGATAACGGCCTGTCCTCGATCACCAAGACGCTGGAATCCATGCAGTCGACGCTGCGTCAGGCCCGTCAGGACAAGTCTTTCGAGACCGCCTCCTACACGGTCGACGACAGCCTGACCTCGGGCGACATTTCGTTCTCCGGCGGTGCCGTTGGCGATACTGCAGTCGATGTCGCGCTGACAGAGTCCTTTGGTATTTCGACCGGTTCGGGCTTCTCTGCCCTCGACTTCGACAGCGCCGCCGACGACAGCTATGCTGGCACCGTCGCTTTTGATGTCGAACTCAACGGCAGCGGCACGACCAACAGCGTTGCCATCTCCGCGACCGACGCTGACACGCTCTCGATTTCGATCGATGGCGGTACCGCGGTCGAAGTTGACGTGGCCGACGTCGAAGCCGTTACCGCCGATGAGTTTGCCAGCGTTCTCAACGCCGGCTTCGATGCCGAAGGTATTGCGATCGATGCATCCACCAGTGGCGGCGAACTGGTACTGACCAGTGAAACCGGTGCTGACACGGCAGACGCAGCCATTACGGTCAGTGCCGTTGCCGAAACTCTTGCGGGTGCAAGTGACTCCGGCCTTGGCGCCGCTGTCGACAGCGCCACCGCAGGCGTTGCCAAATCCGTTGATACGCTCGTTTCCGAAATCAACAACAACTCGTCTCTCTCGGGCGCGATCCGCGCTTCGAACGACAACGGCAAGCTGCGCATCGAGAACCAGTCGACCCAGGAACTCGATGTTGATGGTGTTTCGTCCGCCGGTGCCATTGATGGCACGTCCACCGGTGCGAACTCGATCGAAGGCAACTCCGTTCGTGCGGGTCTGGCCGACCAGTTCAACGAACTGCGCGACCAGCTCGACAAGATCGCAGACGACGCCTCGTTCAACGGTATCAACCTGCTGCGCGGCGACAACCTGCAGATCACGTTCAACGAGACCGGCACGTCGGAAATCAACATCCAGACCGAAGGTGGCGAGACCATCAACTCGGGCAATCTGGGCGTTCCGACCACGCTTGAAGCCTCTGACCTCGACAGCGACGACAACATCGACTCCGTGCTCGCAGACGTAAAGACCGCGATCAACGAAGTCCGGTCGCAGTCCTCGACCTTCGGTTCGAACCTCTCGATCGTCGAAAACCGTCAGGACTTCACCAAGAACATGATCAACACGCTGGAAACCGGCGCGTCCAACCTCACCCTGGCCGATGCCAATGAGGAAGCCGCCAACCTTCTGGCCCTGCAGACCCGCCAGCAGCTGTCCTCGACCGCTCTGTCGATGGCTTCGCAGGCTGATCAGGCCGTCCTGCGTCTGTTCTAAGAAATCTGATCCTCCCAGAACGGGAGTACATCTTTCGGAAAAGGGCGGGCCAGAAGGCCCGCCCTTTTCTTTTGTCCCGCCCCTCTTCATAATCGGTGCAAATTTGAAGAGGTACGAATCATGGCGCTGAAGGTCGAGTTGAAGCCCGGCGAAAAGCTCATCGTGGGCAGCTGCGTAATCACCAATTCCGACCAGCGCACACGTCTGTTCATCGAGGGCAAAGCACCCATCCTGCGTGAAAAGGACATCCTGTCCGCAGCGACAGCCGACACGCCCGCCAAGGCCATCTATCTCGCCATCCAGATCATGTATGTGGAGGGCAATATTGATAAGCTCACAAAGAGCTATTTCGAACTCATCAACGAAATGGTCCGCGCCGCACCGTCCACTTTGCCCTATGTCGACGCTATCAATAATGAGATATTAACCGGCGATCTCTACAAAGCTCTCAGGGCTGCAAAAAAGCTGATCGAATACGAAGGGGAGTTGCTGGGGCATGCAACATCAGGGGGCACTCGCATACCAGAGGACCGCGCAACAGACAGCGAGTCCCAGAGATCTTGAGGCCAATCTTCTGGCCCGTCTTGCCTCTCGTCTGCAAAACATTCGCGACACCTGGCCTGAAAGCCGGCCCGAGCTGACAGAAGCGCTCAACAAGAACCGCAAGGTTTGGTCGATCTTCGTTCAGGCCGTGACCAAAGACGACAGCCCCCTGCCCGCACCGATCCGCCAGAACATCGCCAATCTCGGCATCTTTGTCATGGGCCAGACCTATGAGCTGCTCGCCGGCGCCGACCCCGCCAAGCTCGACGCGCTCATCAACATCAACCGCCAGATTTCCGCGGGCCTGCGCAGCAAGGGCTAAGCCCCTGGCCCAGCGCCGATGTGAAAAAGCCCCGGTCGATGCCGGGGCTTAGTTTTTTGAGGCTCTGAACGGAACGCTTAGAGGTAATTCACCAGCGAGAGCTGGCTGGCCATGGCCGTAGCCTGATAGCTGGCCTGGAGCTGGGTCTGCAGCGTCATAAGCAGCATGGCCACTTCCTCGCGCGGGGCTTCGGAAATCTCGGCCAGCATCGTTTCGAGCTGTGCGCCATATTGGGAATGACGCTCCTTGACGGTGTTGACCGTGGAGGCGGCGATGCCCAGTTCCATGGTGATGACTTCAATCGCCCCGGTTTGGGCGTTCTTGTCTTCCGATAGCCGCGAGCGCTGAACGTCAACCAGAGCATCGTAGCGGGCGGCATTGTCTTCATCGAGCGGCGAAAGCTCGGAAACCGAAAACACCGCCAGCCCCTTGATGAGTTCGACAAAGCCCTGCTCATTGGCCTGAACGCCATACTGGGTCTTGGTGTTCTCATCGATATTGGCCGAAACCGTCTGGCGCGGATTGTCGCTGTCCTGCCCGCGATACCAGGCCGTCGCAGCCGGATCCTGCGCCTCGCCCATGCCATTGAAAAAGTCATCGGCCGCCGCATAGGTCGAGGACGAGCGCAGATCGGTCCTGGCCAGCGTTTCGAGCTTGGCCGCGATGACCGCATCGAGATTGGCCGCTGTTTCGTCGGCGTCCGCCCCGATGGCAAAGCCCCCCTCGGGCACCGGATCGGTACTGGTGGCCGTGAATGTGAGATACTGCACGGTATCGCGGTCATGGGGGAAGGTGATGCCGATCGTGACCGTATCGCCATCGGCCGGCACGCCGCCCGCCGTGATCGTTGCAACCTGCTCGGCGTCGGGGAACAATGGGTCGACCGGCTCCGCCGTCCCGGTGATGGCGGTTCCCGTCGTGGTCACCGAGGCGATCTTGAAGCCAAATTCGTGGTCGCCATCCTCGGTCAGCGTGATCGTATCGGCGGCCAGCGCCTGGTCGATGCGGCCAGAATTGCCCGCTATCGTGCCCATGTCCTCTTCGTTGCGGTTCTCGGTGTAACTGACGAACCCGGTCGGCCCGTCCATGATCTCTTCAAAGCTCGCAACCGGCTTGGTGTCCGACTTGTTGCCCCCGAAAATGAACTGCCCGGTGATATCGGTATTGAGGACGTCGATGACTTCCTTGAGCAGATTGGTGGCCTGATTACGGGCGTTGGTGAGGTTGATGCCATCGGTGCCATAGGCATTGGGCACGGCCAGCGCCCGGGCTGAACCTTCGATCTCGTCGAGCCGCTCCAACCCGTTTGTGTAAAAGCTGAGCCGGTTTTCGACGGTCAGGATATTGGACTGATAGCCCTCGATCCGCGACAGTCGGCTGCGCAGATTGATGTCGTGGACGCGATCGCTGCCCATCTCCGCCAGCGTGTTGTAGCGGTTGCCCGTCGCCAGTTGCAGCTGGAGGTTCTCGAACTGCTTGCTCATCTTGGAGATGGACGTCAGGGTCGAAGATACCGGATAGAGCGATTTGTTGATGATCGTCATGAGACCTCACATAGCCAGCAGAGCATCGATCAGTTCCTGCACTGTCGAAACCACGCGCGCGCTTGCTGAATAGGCGTTCTGGAGTTGCATCAGACGCGCCATTTCCTCGTCCACCGTCACGCCGTATTCGGCCCCCATGCGCGTGGTGATCGATTGTAGCGTATAACTGACGGCTGAGCTTTCCGACTGGGCCTTGGAGACCACATTGCCCTGGTGATTGATCATCTGGCCGATGAGATCGGTAACCTTGCCCGTGAGCCGCACACCGCCATCGGAAAGCGCGGTCATCTTGTCGGAGACAAACTCCATCGATTTGAGATTATCGAGCAGGAACTCCGGCCGCGTCGCATCGCCCAGCGACACGCCACTGGCATATTGCACAAGCTGCGCCGGATCCGAGATCAACGCGGTGTTGATCGAAATTCGCCCGGCAAAGCCGCGCTTCTGACCGCTGCCATCGAGTGAATTGGTAAAGGCCGCGTCACGTGTATCGACAAACAGGTTGAGCGCGCCCGTGCCGTCCTGCGTGCCGGTCACGCTGATCTGGGAGGACATGGCGCGCATGTCGGCGCTGTCGATCGACAGAACGCCGGCAGCGTCGGTGATGACCGCGCCCCCCGGCAACTCGCCAGCCAGCGCCGCGGCAATCGCCGCTGCCGGATCGCCGCCGGAAATGTCGACCCCGATAACCCGTTCGCCCTTTGCATTGGGCGTGGCGAGCGGCAGGTTGGCCGCATCGCCCATCGCCACCACGCGAATGGAGCGGTCGGTCGTTCCGTCATTATAGGTCAGGGCAATCGAATTGCCCGGCTGCATGCCGGAAATGTCGAGCTCGTAGAGGTCGGGCGTCAAATCGTCGGGCGCCGCGACCGTGGTGACGGTGTTCATCGCCTGGGCCAGACCGGCGGCGATCTCGTCGAGCTGATCCTGCATGTTGACCAGCGTCGTGTCGCGCAGTTCCAGAAGGCCGGCAAGGCGACCCGAGGACAGCAATTCGCCCCCGGCCAAGTCGACCTCCAGCCCCGATGGGGTGCGCAGGGTCAGTTCGCCCACCCCGCTCTTGGCCGGATCGGGATCAAACAGCGATGTCGAATTGAGCCCGCCGCCCGAGCGGAACCCGAACTGGGAGGCCTCGACGTCGAGAATGCCCACCCCGCTCTCGGTCATGAGCGCCACGGTGCCGTCGGAGCGGTAGGTGGCACGCACGTCGACCAGTTCGGAAATCGAGGCCACCAGCCGGTCGCGCTCGTCCATGAGCGAAAGCCGCGCCTGCTGATCCTGCGAAATGTCGAGGATGCGCACATTGATATCGGCCAGCGCGGTAAGCTGCCGGTTGAGCTCGGATACCCCATTGGAAATCTGCTGCTCGGCTTCTACGCGCATTTCCTGCACGGCGCCGGTCAACGTGTTGAGCTGACCGACTAGCTGCTGGGCCGCGTTGAGCACGCCCGCCCGCGTCGTCACATCATTGGGGTTGGTGACCAGAGCCTGCAGCGCGTTCTCGAACCCCGCATAGAGCGTATCGAGGGAATTGGCATCGCCCGGCTTGCCCAGATGCATCTGCATGCGATCGAGAAAATCGGTGCGCACATCGTGATAGCTGGCCGAGGAAACCGCCGCCAGATGCTGCTTTTCCAGCGCCTCGTTGAACGCCCGTGTGAGGGTCGAGGCGCGAACCTGCGCACTCGTCCCATAGGCGGTTTCCTCGATGACGATGGACTGCCGGTGATAGCCCGGCGTTCCCTGATTGGCGATGTTGCGCGAAACGACATCGATGCCCCGCTGGCTGGCATTCATGCCACCCAGTGCATTCGATAGCGTCGAACTCAATCCCATCGCATCAACTCCAGCTCACAGGGTCAGTTAACCGGCCGCCGTTTTACCGGCGGCCAATCGATCATCGGATCATGTTCAAGGCTTCTTGCAGCATCTCGTCTGCCGTCGAGACGATGCGCGTGCCCGCCGAATAGGCCTGCTGGGTGACGATCAGCTTGGTGAACTCTTCGGAGATGTCGGTGTTTGACGATTCCAGAGCGCCCCCGGTGATGCCGCCATCGGTGGAAAGGATCGCCTCGCCCGAGGCCGCCGTTGCCGAGTAAATGCCGCCATCGAGCCGCTTGAGCTGGTTCTCGGCATTGAAATTGGCCGTCACCAGCTGGAAGATTTCGATCTGCTCGCCATTCGAATAGGTGGCGACCACCCGACCATTGTCGTTGATGGCCACCGACATGAACGAACCGGCGGGATAGCCGTTCTGGTTCAGCGTGGAGACAGCGGCGCGACCATTGGCGTTGTCGAACTGGGTCAGCCCGCCGGCCCCGAGGTCGATTTCAACGTCGCCGACTTCCGTGCCGTTAATGGTGAGATTTGGCAGGTTCAGCCGCAAAGGCTCGGACAAGGAAACCGAAGCGCCGCCCTGCGTCTGGAGCACGCCATCCTCGAAGGTGAACTCACCATCGGGAACCTCGGACCAGGTCTGGGGTTCGCTGTCGCTCATGTAGTAGAGCCGCCAGGTGTCGGGTTCGTTGGAAACCTTGCCCCACCGCATCTGCACGTTCACCGACGCGCCATTGGGCGCATAAACCGTGATCGCCCCGCCTTCGACCGAGCGCGAGACAAAGTCGGAATTGGTTTCCGGAGCATCCGGAACCGGCTGCGAGGCGATGCCCGTAATGGTGGCCGTACCGCCGATGGCGATGTCGTGGTTGGTGTTCTCGGCCGAAATCTGCAGGCGACCCTCGGAGTCCAGCGACGCTGTGGCGCCGGGAACCGATGAATTGACCCAGTCGATCAGATCCTGGAGCGTGGTACCGTCCACACCTTCCTCGAAAGTCTGGACTGCCCCGCCCCCAACCGAAATCGTGAACTGGTCGCTGGCCGCCCATCCCAGGCCCGGAGCGGCACCCTGAAGCGTCTCGCTGCCGTCCATATCGCCATCGGAGGAAAGGGTCGTCGCAAAATCGGCCGCCAGCCCCACAGCGGGGGTGTCGGGCAGGTTGACTTCATAGACAATGCGCTGGGTTGCCTTGGCCGGGATCAGCCCGTTGGACACCTGCACCATCTCGGGCACCGAGCCGGCAACGTTGCCGGTCGAGGTATCGATCGGCACGCCCTTGAGATAATAGCCCGCGCCGTTGCGCAGAAACCCTTCGCGATCCATCTCGAAATCGCCGCGGCGGGTATAATAGCTCGCATCGCCGAACACGGAATTGCCATCGGACGTGCCGGTCTTTTCCGCGACAACGAAAAAACCCGACCCGTTCAGCGCGACGTGGGTACCGGTCGATGAGGTGATGATGTCGCCACGCACATCGTTTGTGGAGCGCGAGTAGGACAGAACCGCGCCGGGCTTCTGCCGACCGACCGCCGCATCGGGGATCAGATCGATGAACCCGGTCTCCATGCGCTTGTAGCCCGTGGTCTGCGAATTGGCGATGTTGCCCGAAATGTTCTCGAGCGCGAACGACTGCGCCGCCATGCCGGTCACGGCCGTCGACAATGCCCCATAGATACCCATTTTACTCTCCGTCGTACGAGCGACCCCAATCGGGATCGCGACAGCCCCAAACATCTGCACGCCAAGCACGCGCATTCGCAAAGAGATGATGCAAGGGGAGTGCCAGACTCCAAGGGCATTGATTTTATTGACCTTTGTTCAGAAAGACGGGTGGCAAGGACCAGATTTCCGGGAAATTTCCGCCGCCCACCCGGCAAATTTTTCCCTCTTTGCCTGTTCGCTCTCACTGCCTCCCCACTGCCGGGGTGACAGGCTGAGGTCTGGGGCACGCCAGCGAATGACTGGACGGCTGCGCCATAAAAATCTAAGCAGCATGTCTGATTTTCATACAGTTGCCTGGACCCACCCCATGCTGTTTGCCTCCGCCGATGAGTTCCGCTCCCTCCCCCGCAAGGCCGTCACGGTCTTCGGCATGGCCGGCGTGGGCAAGACGCGGCTGGGCAACATATTGCGCCGCGCGGACTGGTTTCATTTCTCGGTCGATTTCCGCATCGGCACGCGGCACATGGGCGAATACATCGTGGACAATTTCAAGCGCGAGGCAATGAAGGTCCCCTTCCTTGCCGAACTGCTGCGCTCGGATTCGATCTCGATCCAGTCCAATATCAGCTTCGACAATCTCGATCCGCTCTCGACCTATCTCGGCACACCGGGCAATCCGGCCAAGGGTGGGCTGACCTTTTCCGAGTACCAGCGCCGCCAGGAACAGCACCGCGTCGCCGAAATCTACGCCCTGCTCGACGTTCCCTATTTCATCGAGCGTGCCAAGGCGCTCTATGGCTATGACAATTTTCTCTGCGACACCGGCGGTTCGCTGATCGAGGTGCTCGACCCGCACAACCCTGAGGACCCCGTGGTCAAGGCTTTGACCGACACCACGGCCCTGCTCTATCTGCGCGGCACCGAGGACGATGCCCAGCGCCTGATCGACCGGTACAAGGCCAATCCCAAGCCGATGTATTATCCGCCGGACTTCCTGATCGCCAAATGGGACGAGTTCAAGCGCGAGAACGGCGTTGCCCATGACGACGACGTCGATCCCGACGCCTTCGGTGTGTGGGGTTTCGAGGCGCTGCTGCGCGACCGGCTGCCGCGCTATCAGGCACTGGCCGACAATTTCGGATACCAGGTCGACGCGTCCGAACTTTCAGGCGTGCGTGACGAAAAAGACTTCATGGAGCTCATGTGCAGGGCCATCGCCAATCGTCCGGTGATGGCCGCAGAAAACAGGACTGCACTTATATAAGATTCCACTGAAGGACGTTTCACGATGCCCATTCGCATCCCCGACCAGCTTCCTGCGCGAAAGACCCTCGAAACCGAGGGCGTCGTGGTCATGGATCAGTCCCGCTCCGCCCGGCAGGACATCCGCCCGCTGCAATTCGGCCTGCTCAACCTAATGCCCAACAAGCAGCGCACCGAAACCCAGTTCGCGCGCCTCATCGCCTCCACCCCGCTCCAGATCGATCTCACACTGGTCCGGGTCGCCGATCCCTTGTCGAAAAGCACGCCCGAGGATTACCTCCAGAACTTCTATTCGACCTGGGAAGAGGTCCATACCAGAAAGTTCGACGGTTTCGTTGTAACCGGCGCCCCAATTGCCAACATGCCGTTCGAGGACGTGCGCTACTGGCCCGAAATGCTCGAGATCATGGATTGGACGCAGACCAACGTCCACCACACTATGTTCATCTGCTGGGGTGCCCAGGCCGCATTGCATCACCTGCACGGCGTCAAGCGCTATCGCATGGAGCACAAGGCGTTCGGGGTCTATCGCCACAAGGTGCTCGACACCCGCCACCCCTTCCTGCGCGGTTTTTCCGACGATCTGGCGGTGCCCGTGTCGCGCTACAACGATATCGACCGGCAAAGCCTTTCGCCCGATCTCGATATCCTCATCGACAGCGACGAGGTGGGCATCTGCATGCTCGACGATCGCAAATATCGCGCCGCCTACATGCTCAACCACCTCGAATACGACAACACTTCGCTGGCCGACGAATACCATCGCGACATCGAGGCCGGGCTCGACACCCCAATGCCGGTCAATCTGTTTCCCGACAACGATCCGACCAAAATGCCCGAAAACCGCTGGCGCAGCCACGCCCACCTGCTGTTCCAGAACTGGATCAACGAGATCTACCAGACAACCCCGTACGACCTCGACAAGGTCGGAACGGGCGAGTGGTGAACTGATCGACTGAAATCGAGCGGAAAATGGTCGCGCGGCCTCAACAACCGCGCGCATCCATTTTGCATCTTGATATGCAGGTAAATACCTGCACATTATCTCTCCAGACGGAAATGAGGCCAATGGACGACGACAAGGTATTCAGGGCGCTGGGCGACCCGACCCGCAGGAAGCTTCTCGACCTGCTCTATGAAAACAATGGACGGACGCTCAGCCAGCTCATCGAAGGGCTGGACATGACCCGTCAGTCCGCCACCCAGCATCTGGATATCCTCGAAGCGGCCAATCTCATCTCCACCGTCAAACGCGGCCGGGAAAAACTGCACTTCATCAATCCCGTGCCGCTCCACGACGTTTACGAGCGCTGGGTCCGCAAGTTCGAGCACCAGCGCCTGAGCCTGCTTTACCAGCTCAAGAACGAACTCGAAGGAGAGAAAGAATGACCGCCGAACGCACCAGCTTTGTTTATGTCACCTATATCGCCTCGACCCCGCAAAAAGTGTTCGAAGCCATCACCCGTCCTGACATCGCCCGGCGCTATTGGGGCCATGAAAACGTGTCGGACTGGACGCCCGGCGCCAAGTGGCAGCACGTCCGCGCCAATGAGGAGCGGACTGTCGAACTGGTCGGCGAGGTCGTCGAGATCGCCCCGCCTTCCCATCTCGTCATCACCTGGGCAAACGCTTCACAGGCCGACGACCCCGAGGCGCGCAGCCGCGTGACATTTTCAATCGAGGAATACGAGGACATGGTCCGCCTCACCGTCAGCCATGACGAATTGATTGCCGGCAGCGGCATGGAAGCGGGGATCAGCAAGGGCTGGCCGGCCGTGCTTTCCAGCCTCAAATCCTTCCTTGAAACCGGTCGCGGGCTCGACATCTTTACCAAGCCCAAGGCGGCTTGACCTCGCGCAGAACGAATTTTCGAGGACCTACAAATGGCCAGATCCTACAAGGGCGGATGCGCGTGTGGCGCGGTCCGCTATGAAACGGGCAGTAATCCCATCTTCGAGAACCACTGCCAATGTATCGACTGCCAGAAGCGAAGCGGCACCGGACACGGCTCCTATCTGAGCTTTCCGCACCGCGCCGAGGTGGAAATCACCGGTGAGGTGTCAGAGTGGCGTGTGACGGCGGACAGCGGGCAAGACAAGATTCACGCCTTCTGCCCGACCTGCGGAACGCCTGTTTACCTGACCTTCACCGCCATGCCTGAGTTGATTGCGATCCACGCCGCCAGCCTCGACGACCCCGGCCAGTTCACCCCGCAAGCGCTCACCTACAGCATCCGCGGCCACGCATGGGATACCATCGATCCGGGATTGCGAGCGTTTGAGAAAATGCCAGCGGCTTGACAGACAGGTAGTTTGGGCACGATGCCGTGCCCGCTCCTCACTCCAGGCCGGCAGCAGCCCTCAGCGCCGCGTTGATCCGCTCCTGCCATCCCGGCCCATCGTCCTGGAAATGGGCAAGCACGTCGCGATCGATGCGGAGCGAAACCAGCTCCTTGCCGGTCGGGATGGTGTTGGCTTTCGCTTTGGGCTCTGCCGGCTTGGTTGTTGCGGCCTTGAACAGCGCTTCGGCGCGCTCCTTGCCGCTGGTGGGTCGGCGCGGGGTATAGGCCATCAGGGTCACCATGCTGTGCAAAAATGAATGACCCGGCCAGGAGGTGGAATCTCCGACCGGGCCAAAGCCTTCAATCGGCGAAGATCGAAGACGGCGCATCGATAATCCAGACCGGCGCCAAGGGCAAGCGATATCGCGCCAAGACCTCTCTTGCATTCTCGTGTTCTCCCCCTACCTTGATCGGGCGTAACCGGAGTTCGAGTTCTTGCCCAGCCTGCCCACCACCATCGCCGACGAACTGGGCATAGCGCTCGGCAATCTCGCCGATGCGGCAACCGGAACCGTCACCCCCACCTTGCGGCTGGGGGTCACCGGCCTGTCGCGCGCGGGCAAGACCATCTTTATCACCGCCCTGATCCATAACCTGCTGACGGGCGCGCGCCTGCCCGGCTTTGCGCCCATGGCCGAGGGTCGGCTGATCGGCGCCCGGCTCGCCGAGCACCCCGACAACGCCACGCCCCGTTTCGCCTATGAAAACCACCTCGCAGCCCTCATGGGTACGCCCCCGGTCTGGCCGGAAAGCACGCGGCGGATTTCCCAGCTGCGCCTCACGCTCCGCTACCAGTCGGCAAGCTGGATCAAATCGCAGTTCGGCACATCGACCCTCAATCTCGACATCGTCGATTATCCCGGCGAATGGCTGCTCGATCTGCCGCTTCTGACCAAATCCTATGCCGAATGGAGCGAGGAAGCCCTGGCGCTCGCCCACCGCCCGGCCCGCGCCGAGGACGCAAAGCCTTTCCTTGATGCGCTGGGCTCGTTCGATCCCGCGCGCGAAGCCGATGACGCGGCCGCCGAAACTCTGGCAACCGCCTTCACCGCCTATCTTCGTGCCTCCAAGGGCGATGCCCGCGCGCTCTCAACGCTTCCGCCGGGGCGTTTTCTGATGCCCGGCGATCTCGAGGGCTCCCCGGCCCTTACCTTCGCGCCCCTACCGGCCCCGGCATCGACGCCGCGCCATTCGAGCCTCTATGCAATGCTCGAGCGCCGCTACGAGGCGTATAAATCCGTCGTCGTCCGCCCCTTCTTTCGCGACCATTTCGCCCGCCTCGACCGCCAGATCGTGCTGGTTGATGCATTGCGTGCGCTCAACGCCGGCCCTGAAGCGGTGGCCGATCTGGAAACGGCGCTCACCTCGGTGCTGTCCTGCTTTCGACAAGGTGCATCCAACCCGATTTCGCGGCTCTTCACCCGCAAGATCGACCGCATCCTGTTCGCCGCCACCAAGGCCGATCTCTTGCACCACACTTCCCACGCCCGGCTGGAAACCATCCTCAACCGCCTCGTCGCCAACGCCTCGCGCCGCGCTAAATTCCACGGCGCCGAAACCCGCTCGCTGGCCATCGCCGCCATCCGTGCCACCCATGAAGGCAACGTCAAACACGGAGGCGAGACCCTGCCCACAATTATCGGCACCCCCGAAAACGGCCAGCGCCTCGGCGAAACCACCTATGACGGCAAGACCGAAATCGCCTTGTTTCCCGGTGACTTGCCCGAAAACCCCGATTCACTTTTCAAATCGGTTGACTCAACACCTCAACTGAACTTCCTGCGCTTTCTGCCGCCCAAAACCCTCTCCCCCAGCCAGACCGGTGATCCCGTGTTTCCTCATATCCGCCTCGACCGCGCTCTGGATTTTTTGATCGGGGACAAGATGGCATGAGAGAACCCCGCGCCATCCCCACCCAAACGCGAGCAGATGACCCGGCGGCCCGCGCCCCGCGCGCCTTTGAAACCACGCTGGCCGAACCGGCCCCTGATGTGTTTGAAGCCACGCCCGAGGACCTCGCCGATACCGATGTCGCCCCGACGCTCAAGCGCAAGGGCCGTTTCTGGCGCAATCTGGCACTGTGGACCGGCGGCACACTGGTGTCTCTCGGCCTGGGCCTCGCCGCCGACCGGCTGATCCGCGATCTGTTTGCGGCCTATGACTGGCTGGGCTGGTTCGGGCTGGGCGTGCTGGCGGTCTTTGCCCTCGCCCTCGTCGTCCTCACCATCCGCGAGGTGATCGGGCTGGCGCGGCTGCGCACAATGGACCGGCTGCGCGACAGGGCGGCTTCTGCACTGATTGCCGACGACTTGCCCGCCGCGCAAAGAATCGTCTCTGAACTCGATGGGCTTTACGCAGAGCGTGCGGACCTGGCCCGTGCACGCACCGGGCTCAAGGCCGATACCGCATCGATCATGGATGGGGCCGAGCTGATCCTGGCCGCCGAACGGACGCTTATGGCGCCGCTCGATGCGCGGGCCCGCGCGCTGACCGCGTCAAGCGCCCGCCGCGTCGCGCTGGTCACCGCAGTCGCCCCGCGCGCCCTGATCGACATCGCATTCGTCGTGTTCGAGAGTTTCCGCCTTGCCCGCAATCTGGCCGATCTCTACGGCGCCCGGCCGGGCTTTTTTGGCTTTATCCGTTTGATAGGGGCCATCATTGCCCACCTCGCGGTCACCGGTGGGCTGGTGTTGACCGACGGGGTGGTCGAACAATTGATCGGTCATGGCGTGGCCGCCAAGCTCTCCGCGCGTCTGGGCGAAGGCGTGCTCAACGGGCTGATGACGGTGCGGGTAGGGATCGCGGCGATCAAGCTGGTCCGCCCCCTGCCCTTTGCCGCCCGGACATCGCCGGTGGTGTCGGACTTCGTGGCCGATCTGGGCAAGGTCGCAACCGGGGACAAGACAGAATAAAGGGCAGCGCCGAAGCGCTGCCCGAAAAGACGTTAAGACGATGCGCGATTATTCAGCGTCTTCTTCGCCTGCGTCACCATTCTATTTAATCGTCCGCGGTTTCTCCCGGAATGGGAACGTCGATCAGACCCGCCTCGGCGCAATCGTCACGGGTGAGCGTCGAAAGATCGATCGAGGACGTGGACAGCTCTTCAGCCGAGCTCGGGGATTCGTCGACAGCCTCGGGAAGCGGCTCCGCAAGGGTCTCGCAATAGTCCTCGACATAGACCCAATCTTCAGCGCTGACGGCAACGCCGCCGATTTCCTGAGCCATGGCAGGAGCGGCGAGGCCGGCGGTGAGGGCGATGGAAGCGAAAAGGGCAGTGCGTTTCATGGTTTTCTCCATTGGTTCTTTGATCGGTTGCAACGAAATACAACCGATGGAACAACGCGGCACCCGCTCTTCCAGTCTCGTCAAGCGGGGCGCTGGTCGAACAATGCATGCCCCGGTCGATGGGTTGCGACCGCAAATTTGATCATTTTACGGCACAGTTGTGGCAAGGACTCGCGACCGCAAAGAGAAAAGGGCGGCTCCCTGGAGCCGCCCTTGTCGCATCTTGAACAATAGCTTTTTCGATCAGATCAGGCCGGCTTTCTGGCAGTCGCTCTGGCTGATCGAGCTCAACTGAACGCTCGGAGTGGAGAGTTCAGCGGTCGCCGACGGGCTGAAATCAAAGGCGTCGGAAACCGAAAGGCCATCAAGGGAGTCGCAGTAATCGGTCACATAGGTCCAGTCCGCATCGGAAACTGTGATCGTGCCGATCGTGTTGGCCATAGCGGGAGCGGCAAGGCCGGCAACAACTGCGACCGAGGCGAGAAGGGCTTTGAGCTTCATTTTTTAAGTATCCTTTTCTTGATGTCCCTCGTTGGAGACAGGACAAGAGATAGGCGCTCTCCAGCCGATTTCCAGATTAAAAATATTAGATTTTTGTCACTTTGTGGCGCGCAGGTTCAGGGAGTCCATTTCACCCGCTGGACAACGCCGGAAACAGGCGGTTTCAGGCTGAAATCGGTCCGCCGGCTGACATGATCAAATTTCAATGGCCAGGATTTCCGGCCCGGTCCAACATTCCGCAAGACGTGCCGCTTCAGCCTAAGGCTTGAGCACGATATAGGCCGCCGCGCCGGCCATGGCACCTGCCGCGCCGCGATTGAGCGCCTTGAGCGCCCGCGGATTGCGCAGGAAGTCGCGCGCCTTGGCGGCCAGTGCCACATAGGGCACAACGACCAGGTAAAGCACGATAATCGTGGTGACGACCAATCCCGCAAACCGCTCGGGGGTCACCGCCTGCAGATCGACCACGGTAGGCAGCAGGGCCATATAGAAGATGATGGTCTTGGGATTGCCCAGCGTGACCGAATAGCCGCCCAGCATCGAGGCCAGTGCGCCATTGCCCTTGCCGGCCTGGATCTTTTCAGGATCGATGCCGGCCCGCCAGAAGCTCCACGCCAGATAGGCGAGATAGGCGGCGCCGAGCACTTTGACGACAACGAAAATGCCCGAAAAGGCCGCCGCGACCGCCGCAAGGCCCAAAACGGCAAGCGTGAGATAGGTGAGATCGCCCAGCACCAGCCCCGTGCCAAACCATACCGCCGGACGAAAGCCCGAACCGAGCGCCTTGCCGACCGCCGCGGCGATGCCGGGTCCGGGAATGGCGGCGGCTATGGCCAGCGCGATGGCATAGGGGAGATAGTCGAGAAGGTTCATGGCAGGCACTCGGGACAAAGCATCAGTCTATGCCGTGCTCATACACCCGCGCGCCCAAACCGGAAAGGACCAGTTGCGACCGATTTCAGGCCGCTTCTTCCTGCTTGGCCGAATCCGCCAGCGTTACCCGCAACCCGTCCAGTTCCTCGCTCATCAGGATCTGGCAGGACAGCCGGGAATTGGCCTCGTAATCGGGCACCGAATCCAGCATGTCCTCTTCCTCGTCGGTCGGCGGGTTGAGCTTGTCCTGCCATTCGGCATCGACAAAGACGTGGCAGGTCGCGCAAGAGCACGAACCGCCACACTCGGCCTTGATATTGAGCCCCCAGTCCCGGATCACTTCCATCACCCGCCAGCCTTCGAGGGCTTCGAGTTCGTGTTCGGTCCCATTCTGGTCGGTGACGTAGATCTGCATGTGAGGTCCTGTGAGGTTTTGGTCGCCCATTTTCGCGGGGCTGGAGTGAGTCGAAAACGGTATTGGATGAGAACCGGAGCGGAGCGTATTACAGATACGTGAGCACCGGAAGCGCAGGCCAATGCCGTTTGCAGGCCACCCCAGTTACGCGACGCCCAGCTTTTTCTGCAATTGGGTGGACGACGTAGTGTACTGAAAAACCACCTTCTGGTCGGGATGCACGATTCTCTTGGCGGCCTGGGCCATCAGGGCGCCTTCGTGGAAACCCGAAAGGATCAGCTTCAATTTCCCCGGATACCAGTTGATATCGCCGATGGCGAAAATGCCGGGCTCGCTGGTCTCGAATTTCTCGGTATCGACCTTGATGAGCGCGTTGTCGTGCAAATCGAGCCCCCAGTCGGCAACCGGCCCGAGCTTCATGGTCAGCCCAAAGAACGGCAGCAGTCGGGTGGCGGGAATGCCAAGCTCGCCGCCGGCGGTCTTGAGATAGACTTCCTTGAGCTGGCCGTTCTCGCCTTCGAGACGCCCGAGCTGGCCGGTAATGAAGTTGATCCGCCCCTCTTCGACCAGCGCGCGCATCTTGTTGACGCTGTCGGCATGACCCCGGAACTGGTCACGGCGGTGGACAAGAGTGAGCGAGCGGGCCAGCGGTTCGAGGTTCAGTGTCCAGTCGAGCGCCGAATCCCCGCCGCCCACGATGACGAGATCCTGGTCGCGGAAATCTTCCATCTTGCGCACGGCGTAGAACACCGACTTGCCTTCGTATTGCTCAACGTCCTCCACCGGGGGCCGCTTGGGCTGGAATGAGCCACCGCCCGCCGCGATCACAACAACCTTGGTCAGAAACACCTCATCAGCATCCGTGGTCAGCCGGAACGAACCGTCATCGAGCTTTTCGACCGACTTGACCATCTGGGAGAAATGGAACTCCGCCCCGAAAGGCTGGATCTGTTTCATCAGATTGTCGGTCAGCCCCTGCCCCGAAATCTCGGGAAATGCGGGAATGTCGTAGATCGGCTTTTCGGGATAAAGCTCGGCGCACTGCCCGCCCGCGCGATCGAGAATGTCGATGACGTGGCATTTGAGGTCGACCAGACCCAACTCGAACACGGCAAACAGGCCCACGGGGCCTGCGCCAATAATCACGACATCGGTGACGATTTCATTTCCGCTCATGGATAAAGGAGTCCTGGTCTGTGGTGCGCTTCCAAGTTCGCGCTTGGGATATATATATGACGTGAACTGTCAAGTATGGATCAATCGGCCGGCCGCCTTAGAAACGGTCGCGTGCCTTCGGGAATTTCAACGCGCGCTCCGACCGGCTGGTAATAACGCGATACCTCGGCGAGCGCATCCTTTTCCAGCGCTACACGCGTCGGCCCGTTCGTCACAACGAACGCGTCGATACCGCAGCGGCGCATGAACGGGATCTGATCGCTCAGAACGTCGCCAACCGCCCGCAATTCGCCATCATAGCCATACCGCTCGCGCAGCAGCCGCGCGCTCGAATAGCCCCGCCCGTCCGTAAAGGCCGGGAAGTTGATGGCGATCGAAGAAAACCGATTGAGATCGTCGGCCACGTCCTCGACCTTTTCGCCGGGGCTGACCAGCAACCCGATCGGGTGCGGGCTGGCCAGAAACACCTCGCGGTTCTCAACGAACACGGTGAGCGGCACATGGGTATAGCGAACGTCGGCAGCGATATCGCCATCGGTCCACATGCGCCAGGGATCGGCTTTGAACGCACCGTCCTTAAAGAGAGTCAAAGAAGATTGGCTCACCGGTTTCGCGATGCTCCCGTTGAAGTCGAAATGAATGCCGCACTCGCGCTTGTCGCGCCCGCGCCAACGGCCGGCCCGGGGGTCTTCCCCTTCCGCCACGGCACTGGTGCACGGAGCACAGCCGATGGATTTGTACCCGCGCTCGAACAGCGGATGCTCGGGCAGCTCGTGGGCCGCCTTGTAGGCATCAATGTCCTCATGGGTAAAGTAGGCCAATGGATTGACCTTGATGCGATCATCGCTCGTCAGTTCGAAATGGGGCAGCACCCCGCGCTCGGCCGTCTGGAAGCGCTTGCGCCCGGTCACCCAGCCACCATAGCCCTCAAGCACTTTTTCAAGCGGCTCGGTCTTGCGGATATGGCAGCACGAATCCGGATCGCTTTCCCAAAGGGTGCCATCGGGATCGAAGCGCTTGATGTCCGCGCTGTCGGGATGAAGCGTGATCACATTGGTCAGCCCGAACCGCGACTTGAGCGTTTCCACATAATCGAGCGTCTCGGAAAAATGCTTGCCTGTTTCGAGGAAATAGACCGGCAGATTCTTGTCGACCAGGCTCACAAGATGCAAAAGCACGGCTGAATCCGCACCGAACGAGGAGACCAAGGCGATCTCGCCCGGCAGCAATTCCTCGACCGCCTGACGCAGCACGCCCTCCGCGTCCATCTCGTCGAACATGCCGTTGAGCGAGAGAATGCCGAGCTGGCGCAGCTTGTCCTGCTTGGGTTCGGCCGCGCTGATGATTGAGCTAACCATTGCCATAGAGCGCCTCCTTGAACGGCGCATCCCCCAGCCGCCGATAGGCTGAAATAAACGTTTCGTCGTCGGTTGTGCGCTGGGCGATATAGGCATCGACCAGCCGCTCGATGGCGCCCGGAACCTCTTCTGCAACGAACCCCGGGCCCAAAATCTTGCCCACCGACGCCTCTTCGGTGCCATCACCGCCGACGGTGATCTGGTAGAGCTCGGTGCCCTTCTTTTCGACGCCCAGAATGCCGATATGGCCCACATGGTGATGCCCGCAGGCATTGATGCAGCCCGAAATCTTGATCTTGAGCTTGCCGATTTCCTTCTGCCGATCGGGCGCTGCGAACCGGCGCGAAATGTCCTGCGCAATCGGGATCGAGCGCGCATTGGCCAGCGCGCAGAAATCGAGTCCCGGGCAGGTGATCATATCGGTGATCTCGCCCGAATTGGCATCCGCCAATCCCGCTTCCACCAGCCCGTCGTAAACGGCGCGCAGATCGCTCAGTGCCACGTGGGGCAAAACCAGGTTCTGCTCATGGGTCACCCGAACCTCGTCGAACGAATATCGTTCGGCGAGATCGGCCACCGCTTCCATCTGTTCGGCCGTCGCATCGCCGGGCGCGCCGCCGATGGGCTTGAGTGAAATCGTGATCGAGGTATAGCCCGACCGCGCATGGGGGAAGGTGTTGTTTTCCAGAAACCGCCCATAGGCCGGATCGAGAATCTTTTCCCGCTCCACATCGATGGAAACCACACCGTGGTCCTTATAAGCCGGCTGCGCGAAATAGGCGTTGATCCGGTCCAGCTCGGCCTCGGGCAGGGTCAGCACGCCGCCGCGCATCTGGGAGAATTCATCCTCCACCTGCGCCTTGATGGTCTCCAGCCCTTCCTCGTGAACAAGGATCTTGATGCGCGCCTTGTACTTGTTATCGCGGCGGCCATACCGGTTATAGACCCGCAGGATCGACTCCAGGTACGCCAGCAGATGCTCGTGCGGCACAAAGCCGTTGATGAGCTTGGCGATCATCGGCGTGCGGCCCAGGCCGCCACCGACATAAACCGCCCAGCCGATTTCGCCCGAGCCGTTGGTCTGCGCCATCAGCCCGATATCGTGGAATTTCACCGCCGCGCGGTCGTTGGGAGCGCCGGTGATGGCGATCTTGAACTTGCGCGGCAGGAAGGTGAATTCAGGGTGCAGGCTCGACCACTGCCGGATGATCTCGGCCACCGGACGCGGATCGATGATCTCATCAGCCGCCGCACCGGCAAACTGGTCGGTCGTGACGTTGCGAATGCAGTTTCCCGACGTCTGGATGGCGTGCATTTCCACGCTCGCAAGATCGGCGAGAATTTCAGGGATGTCGCGCAGTTTCGGCCAGTTATACTGGATGTTCTGCCGCGTCGTGAAATGCCCGTAGCCCCGGTCATATTTCCGCGCGATATGGCCCAGCATCCGCATCTGCCTTGAACTCAGCGTGCCATAGGGCACCGCCACGCGCAGCATATAGGCGTGAAGCTGGAGATAGAGCCCGTTCATCAGCCGCAGGGGCCGGAACTGGTCCTCGGTCAACTCTCCCGAAATGCGACGGCGCACCTGGTCTGAAAACTGCTCGACGCGCTCGGAAACAAACGCCGCGTCAAATTCGTCATATCGATACATGTTCGTCCTCGCCCAGATGCTGGCGGTCAAAGCGCGGCGCGGTCGGCCCTTCGGACCTGATGCGCTCACGGATACGGTTGGCGTAAATTGCGCCGTTGATCGTTTCGACGTCCTCGGATTCAAGGCTGATGATCCGGCCGGTCGCCTTGGTCGCCGCCATCGCGGCCTCGAGCGCCTCGGTCTCGTCCTTTGCAAACACCCGCGCAGCCTGAATGTCCTCGACCCAATTGCCTTGCGGATCGAGATAGACTGTCGCCCCGGAGAGCAGTTCGTTGCCTGTGAGGATTTTCATATGTGCCTTACGCTACCTTGAACTTTTCTGCGGCAATGGCTTCGGCCTGCGCCCAATCGCCTGCGGCCACCGCTTCGCCGATAAAGATGATCGCCGGACCATCGACAAAATCGATCTCGCCCGATGCCAGCCCGCCAACAGTGCCCGCGTAAAGCGTCTTGTCGCTGCGTCCGGCATTGACAACGATTCCCACCGGCACGGAGCCCGAAAGCCCCTGCCCCATGAGATCGCTGGCCACCTGCCCGGCAATCGACTTGCCCATGTAAAGCCCAAGCGTCAGCCCTGATTGGGCCAGCGACGCCCAATGGGCAAGGTCTGAATTGTCCGCGCCGTGCGCTGTGGCGAAAACGAACCCCGAAGAGACCTTGCGCAACGTCACCGGTGTTGCCGTATCCGCGGCCGCGGCCAGCGCAGATGTGACGCCCGGCACGATGGAGTACGCGATTCCCGCCTTGCGCAGCGCCGCGATTTCCTCGCCGGCGCGCCCGAACACCATCGGATCGCCCGATTTGAGCCGCGCCACCTTCTTGCCCTCGCGGGCCAGCCGCACGATCAGCGTGTTGATCTGAGCCTGCGAAAACGAATGATGACCCTTGGCCTTGCCCACCGAAATCCGGTCCGCATCGCGCCGCCCCATTTCGACGACGGCCGAGGGCACCAGCTGGTCATGAACGATAACGTCGGCTTCCTGCAGCAGGCGTTGGGCGCGCAGGGTCAGCAGATCCTCTGCCCCCGGCCCAGCCCCGATCAGCCAGACGACGCCATCACCCGACGCCGCCTCGGCATGCGCGGCCAAAAGCGCATCGGCCCTGGCCTCGCCCTCTCCGGCTGCAAGCGCATTTTCGATACCGGGCGCCGTCACCAGCGCCTCGTAATAGCGCCGCCGCGCCGTGCCATCGGAAAGCAACGCTGAAACCTTCTCGCGCATCGATCCGGCCAGCCGGGCTATATCGCCCAGCCGGGGCGAAAACATCGCCTCGATCTTTGCCCGCACCAGCCGCGCCAGCACCGGCGCATCGCCTTCGGACGATATGGCAATCGAGATCGGCGCCCGGTCCACAATGGCCGGGGTGAAGAAATCGCAGTTTTCGGGAACGTCCACCTCGTTGACCGGCACACCCGCTTCGCGCGCCAGTTTGAGCGCCCGCGCGCCGTCGGGTCCGTGATCGGCCACGAACGCCAGCGCCGCATTGGCAAAATCTTCGGGCTCGACCGAGCGCGTAACCAGCGTCACATCCATCCCGGAAAAATCGGCCTCGAATTCAGGGGCGAACAGCACGACTTCCGCGCTGGTCTTGACCGCCAGCCGCGCCTTGGCCAAGGCTTCCTCATCACCGCCCACAATGACGATGCGCCGCCCTTTGACGGCGACCGAAACCGGGAATGTGTTAAGCCGTGCCACGGGTGAGGTTCTCCTGGCCGCAAACGAGATCGGTTCAGTTTCTGGAGTTGGCGGCGGGATCGGGAGGGACACGCGCTCTGCCAAACGTGTGCAAAATTAGGTGCTTTCGGCCCATCCAGCAAGCGCAAGAACGGCTTTCGGAGACTTATTTCCCTCCCATGATGCCACTTGGAACGCCGCGCGCGGGCAAGGTCCCGATGCGCGAATAAATTTCCCTCTCACTCCCGGCCCGAAAAACACGACCGGAGCGATAGACAAGGACTGGCGCCGATGCTCGGCCTTGGGACTTGATCTTCTTTTGCCGCTGGCATAACTCCTTCCGCGTCGAAAAGATCATGGCCGGTCTGGTTATTCCGGTGCCCGCAATCGCGGGATTGTCGCGATGAGCGAACCCACGGCACCAACCTTGATTTGGGTGGTGCTATGGTGGGACATTCGATCTGCCGTTCTCCGCCCTGTATTGTGAGATCGACATGCCCAGCAAACACACCCTTTTGATCGCCCAGATCCTCATTACCCTGATGATGGCCTTTTCGATGTCCGGGATCATGGGCTTTTTCGCCCTTGGCCCAACGCCGGAATGGCTGGCCAACTGGCCGAAATCCTTCATCATCGCCTGGCCCATCGCCTTTTGCCTGACGCTTCCGGTCGGCAAGATCGCATTTGCCATTTCGGGAAGCCTGACCGCTGCAGAAAAATAGCCGCGCCCGCTTCTATCAAGGGGAAGACGGCGACACCGCCTTCCCCGCCTGGCTGGCCCCGACCCCATTCACCAGCCTGACATTTCCCTGTCATGCCGCTGTAAACCCCTGATCGTACAGCCGTCGCGTATGTTCCCCAACGGAGACAGGACGCGATGACTCCCGCCCCCAGAACCCTTCTTGTTGCCGGTCTTCTCGCGGCAACTGCCCTTTTTGCCCCCATCCCCGCGATGGCCCAGGCCAGCCAGGCTGACGAGCGCCTGTTGACCGACCCGTTCCTACAACTTCCCACAGAGGACGGCGTGCACGTCGTCTGGTTCACCGAATTTGAAGGCGAAGACCACACGGTTCTCGTCGGTGAACGCGAATTTACGGCCCAAACCATGAAGATGAGCCGTCTGGCTGAAGACAATCAGTCCTGGGTCGGCACCCAGAATGGCGACGGTTCGGTGTATGCCTCCACCACCGCCCGCGACGTGTGGCGTCACGAAGCCTATGTGGACGGTCTGACCGCAGGCGAGCGCGAGACCTATTTCGTGCGCTCGACCGACGCCGATGGCGAGACCGTCGAAAGCCGGGCATTCTCCCTCGCCCCGCTTCCCGCACAAGGGCAGCCCCTGCGCATTCTCTTGACCTCCGATCATCAGCTCAAACCGATGACTCCGACCAACATGCAAAAGATCGCGGAGAATGTCGGTGAGCTCGACGCCGTGTTCTTTTCCGGCGATCTCCAGAATATCCCGGACCGGGCTTCCGAGTGGTTCGACGACAATCGCAGTTTCGCCTTCTTCCCCGGCCTTCAGGGCCACGCTGCCTACGCGCTGGCCCAGTCGCGCACCGAAGGCGACACCACCTTTGACACGACGACGACCTATCATGGCGGCGCAATCATCCAGAACGCCCCGCTGTTTCCGGTCATCGGCAACCACGAAGTGATGGGCCGCTACAATCCTGCCACCACTCTGGGCAGCCAGTTCAACGATCCGCGTCCCCGCGCTGTCGCCGAAGCGCTCTATGAGGCCAATGCCGACCTCTACAACCCGTCGGGCGCCACCGAAATCCGCGAACAATGGATCGCCGACAATTCGTTCAACACCACCACCTACGAGGAAATCTTCACCCTGCCAGCAGATGGTCCGGGCGAGGAAACCTATTACGCCATCCGCTATGGCGATGTGTTCATGATCGGGCTTTACGGCACCCGCATCTGGCGCTCGCCCTCACAGTCCGAAGGCACCCGCGGCAAATACCGCGAGGCGGCAGCCGACCTCAACACCCCCGACGATTGGGGTTGGGGCGAGTTCATCTTCGAAGACATGGCCGAAGGCTCCGAGCAGTATGACTGGCTGGTCTCGGTTCTCGACAGCGAGGCATTCAAATCCGCGCCGGTCAAACTCGCCCTGATGCACCACCCGGCGCACGGGATGGGCGACAATTCCATTCCCGCCTACTCTCATCCCGAGCAGATTCTCGACTATGACGATGAGGGCCGTTTGACCGGCGTGCGCTACGACTATCCGGTCGACGCCGACGTGTTCGTCAACCACGTCGAACCGCTTCTTTCGGACGCCGGCGTGCAGCTTGTCCACACCGGCCATTCCCACGTCTGGTATCGCTTCGTGAACCCGGCTGGCATGAACATCCTCGAAACCTCCAATGTCGGCAACAATTACGGTTGCTACATCGAAGGCCATCAGGCGCGCGGCAACGCCCCGTCCGGTTTCGATTACGACCCTGCGGACTATGCCGTCACCGGCGATCCGCACGGCTATGAACCAGTGATGCCGACCGAGTTTTCGCCCATGACCAATGCGACCTCCGGCGAAGACCTCCCCTGCATCGCCAGCAACGAGATGACTGCATTCTCGATCCTCGAAACCGGTGCGGACGGCACAACCGTCAGTTCCTACGTGTTCGACACCACCGACCCCGAAGGTGAAGTCGAACTCTTCGACCGGTTCGCGCTGAACTGATTGCTCTCAGCACCAAAAAAGAAAGCCCCGCTTCGGCGGGGCTTTTGCATATCGGGTCTAACCCTGCCGCGTGGGAACGTTGACCACCAACCCGTCCAGTTCGTCCCGGATCCGGATCTGACACGAAAGCCGGCTGGTGTCCTTAACCTCGAAGGCAAAATCGAGCATGTCTTCCTCCATGGACGACGGTCCGCCGGTCACCCCGAACCATTCCTCTTCCACATAAACGTGGCACGTCGCGCAGGTGCATGCCCCGCCGCACTCGGCCACGATGCCGCGCACCCCGTTGCGGATCGCCGTCTCCATCAGCGTCGCCCCATTTTCCGCTTCGACTTCGCGGCGCGCGCCATCGGGTTCAACGAACGTGATCATAGGCATAAAGTTGCTCCGGGGATAAATCTGTGAGGTGCCCCGGATATAGGAAAACCAGCCCGCACACACAAGCGGGTCAACCTTGCGCAATGTTGGCGCGAAAACTCAGTCCGAAACGATCGAGGAAATGTAGCCGCACACCTCGGAGACCGCCATGCCCAGATCGGCCAGCGTCTCCTCGTCCAGCTTGCCGTCGCGGACAAATTCCGCCTCGGCAGCCCGCGCCTGGGAGGCCAGAACCATGGCGCCAACCCCCTGGGCAGCACCTCTAAGCGTATGAAGCCCCAACGTTATTTCGTGCGGATCGGTCGCCGCGCTCACCCGCTCGAAATAGATGGCGACCTGCTTTTCGAACATGCGCAACACTTCGCATTCCAGCGCCCTGTCCCCCAGCGTCTGGCGCGCCAGATACACGAGATCGATGGGCCGGCTGGTCCTGTCGACCTTCACAGAATCGAGGCTCACCCCCGGCCGTGGCTGCATCATCTCTCACCCCGTTACGCAACTGTCACAATCACTACCGCCAGCTTAACCCTGATTGGATAAAAAGACCCTTAATCGCTGATATCTGCTATATTTTCGGCTCCAGAGGGTGCACGAAAAAAGTCGTTAACGGTCTTTTAATAAAGATTTCAGCAATGGCCCCAAACCGTGTATAACTCAGGATAGAGAAATGGCTGTTGGGGTGATTGCGGGGCATGTTTCCGCGCGTTCGATATCCTGGCAGGCAATGTGACCGAAGCGGTTAGCTCCCGCCAAGGTATTGCCGCAAAAGTCATTTTTCTAAAATGCGGCGCATGAGTAAAGAGTATTTAGAGTATGGCGAACAAGTCGACCCCACCCAAGGACGATCCGGCAGCGCTGGCGTTTTCTGCTGTCGAAAACGCACTCAAGGACTCGGTCTTTTCAATGGATGACAAGCCAGCCCGCAAAGTAGAGAGCCAGCCGGCAAGCCGCGAACCCAGGCGCGAACAGCGCCGTGAGGCGCCCACCAACACCGAGCGTTTGCGCGCCGCCGACAAGATCGCCGCTCAGGCCTCCTCGGTCGCCAATGACGATCGTACCACCGCCGCCTCCGCGCTGTATGCCCTCCAGTCTCGTGCATCCAATGCGCCGATCTGGTTCGCCATCACCACGTCCCTTCTCTGGCTGATCGGCGTTGGCCTGATCGCCGCCCTGCGCTACGGCCCGCGTTTCACTGAAGGGCTCTCGATCGCCGAATTTGTGCAAAGCCTTGATTTTGCAGCGCTCGCAGCGATCACCGCCCTGCCCATTCTCGCGATGATTTCCATCGCCTTCCTTGTGCGCCGTGCCCAGGATCTGCGCCTTGCCGCCGCCTCGATGACCCAGGCCGCCATGCGTCTGACCGAGCCCGAATCGGCTGCCGCACACAAGATCGCCACCGTCGGACAGGCCGTGCGCCGCGAGGTGAACGCCATCGGCGACGGGCTCGAACGCGCCCTCTCGCGCGCCGGCGAGCTTGAAGTGATGGTCCACAATGAAGTGACCGCACTCGAGCGCACCTATTCGGACAACGAAACGCGCATGCGCCAGCTCATCGAAGAACTGGCCAGCCAGCGCGACGCGGTGATCACCAATTCCGAGCGCATGCGCGAAGCCATCGCGGCCGTGCATGGAAACGTCACCAATGACCTTAACGAGATCGGCTCGTCGATCACCGAGAGGCTCAAGACGACCGGCAGCGAAGTCACTCAGGCGATTTCCGACCGCGCAACGGCCATGACCGAATCGATCGAAACGGCCGGCACGACAATCGAAACCACGTTCGAACGCCGCTCGCAGAGCTTCGCCGAAACCATTGAGGGCCGCACCGCCGACCTCATCATGGCACTCGACGACAGCTCCAGCCGCCTCGATGGCACGCTGACCGACAAGGCCGAAGCGCTCGCCACCGCCATCGATACATCGACCGATCGCCTCGATACGGTGCTGACCTCCAGCGCTTCCAGCGTTCAGATCGCCCTCGAGGGCCATTCGAGCATGGTTGAAGCTGCATTGGGCGAAACGACCGGCCAGCTCAACGCCCTGTTTGAAACCCGAACCGCCGATCTCACCAACGCGCTCGACAGCCGCAACCAGATTCTCGAAGACACTCTGGGCTCTGGGGTTTCGCGCATTGAAACCGCATTCGAGGGTCGCGCCGAAGCGATTGCCAAGGTTCTCGGCAGCGGCGTCGAGGATGTCGAAGCCGCGTTTGCGGGCCGAGCCGACGCGCTGGCGGCAGCGCTGGGAACCGGCGTGGCAGAAGTCCGGGCAGCATTCGAGGGCCGGGCCGAAGCTCTCGCAGACGCCCTGGGCGTTGGCGTGGAAAGCATCGAGGCCGCCTTCGGACGCCGGACCGATGCCTTGACAGAGGCGCTCGATCAGCGGGCCCGCGAGGTCACCGAGAATGTCGATGCGCGCATCAACTCGCTGGTGAATTCGCTCGATTCCCACACCATCTCGCTTTCGGCAGCCATCGAAGAAAAGTCGGCTACCATCGGCGAGGTTCTCAAGGGCTCGACCGAATCCATTCTCGTGGATTTCTCGCGGCGTTCCGAAGCGCTCGGATCGAGCTTTGCCGCGATGGGCGAGACCGTCTCCAATGGCATCGCAAGCCGCGCCGAGGAAGCAGAGGCAACCCTGAGCCGGATCACCAATCGGCTCGACGAAACCTTCTCTATCCAGTCCAACGCCCTCCAGAGCCAGATCGAATCCATGAGCCTGCGCCTCGACGGTGCGCTCGAGGAATCGACCGAGCGCACGCGCGAGACCCTCACCAAGGCCGGCACCGATACGCTGGCCCAGCTCAATGCCCGGGTCGATGAGATTTCGGTCATTCTCGATAACCGCATCGGTCAGGTCGACACAATCGTTGGTGAAAAGGGCGAAAAGCTCGTTTCCTCGCTCGATGCGCACACCACCGAAATCGCAGACCGGTCAAACCGTCTGGAAACACTGCTCGACGACAAGGGCCGCGCCCTTGCCAGCGCGCTGGAAACCGGCGGCGAGAGCTTTGGCGCCATGGCGGACGCCAAGACCGCGGCCCTCACCGAAGCCCTCGACGCGCGCGCGCAAGCCATCACGTCGGCCGTGGACCTGCGCACCGAGGCGCTCTCTTCGGCCCTCGACGCCCGCGCAGACGCGCTCAATTCGAGCCTCGATATCCGCACCGAGGCGCTCACATCGGCCTTTGATGGCCGTGCAGAGCAGATCGGTTCCGCCCTCGATGGCCGCGCCGAAGAAATCGCTTCGGTCATCGAAAGCCGCACTGGCAATCTGACATCGGCAATCGACAGCCGGACCGAACAGCTGACCGCGGCGCTCGACAGCCGCACCGAGCAGTTCAACAGCGCGCTCGATGGACGGACCGAGACCTTTACCTCTGCGCTGGATGGCCGGACCGAACAGTTCACCTCGGCGCTCGACAGCCGCTCCGAGCAGCTTACCTCCGCTCTCGATGCACGCACCACCCAGCTCGATACAGCGCTGGCGGCCCGCACCACACAGCTCGATGACACGCTGGCCGAGCGCGCCAACGCCATGAATTCGATGCTCGACATCACCTCGAGCCAGCTCTCGGAAACGCTGACCGAGCGCACCCGCTACATGGGTGGCATCATCGACGAATCCGCCGAGCGCCTCGAACGCTCGATCGGCGATCGGGCTCGCGGGCTCGAAGAATCACTGGATGAAAAATCCCGCCACATGGCGGAGTCGATCGCCGACCGGACAAGCGAACTCACCACCGCTGTCGACGCCTCGGGCGAGCGCATCCGCGCCACGATCGATGGCAGCCTTGTCAACGTCACCGAAACGATGGAAACCCGGTCCAACCAGGTGTCCGAGCTCATCGAAAGCAAGGTGGCCGAGCTCAATTCCAATATCGGCCGCGAGATCGACGTCGCTGTCGAAAAGATCAGCGGCGCGGAATCCGGCGTCACCGCCAGGATCGGCGAAGCCGCATCCTCGGTCGGCCAGAGCGCCCGCGACGCTGCGGACCTGGTCGAAGCGCGTCTCACCGAAGCGCGCAGCGCCATTACCGAGATGGTCGACGATCGTCTGGGCACCCTGCCCGAGGCGATCACCACCCGCGCCGAAATCACCGCCGAACGGTTGGCCGGTCTCAATGAGGCCATCCACGGCACGATCACCGATTCCATGCGTGACCTCGAGAGCGGCGCCGACCGGATCGAATCCACCCTCACCGGTTCGATCCACAGCGCCATCGGCCAATCGATGGCCGACCTCGAATCCGGCGCCAGCCGCATCGAGACCGTTCTCAACGACAAGCTCGCCAACGTCACGGCCAACATTTCCGCCGACGTCGAACAGACGGCAATGCGCATGGACGCCGTGGTTCGCAAGGCCATGGAAGAGCTCAAGGTGGCCACTGTCCATATCGAGGATCTGGTGGAAGTGCGCGCCGTCCATACCGCAGACGAGCTTGGCCGCAAGGCGTCCGAGATCAACCGAATCGTGTCCGAGCATACCGACAGGTTCGCCGAACTCATCGACACCAAGCAGAACCAGTTGACCAACGCTCTGGGCAGCCAGACAAATCTGCTGCGCGCCGCGCTTGAAGCAAACGCCCGCGACGCCGAAGACATCATGTCGGAATCGTCCAACCGTATTCAGCACGAAATCACCGACTCGCTGCGCAAGCTCAACGATGCCAATCTGCTGCTCCAGAGGGTTCTGGAAGCCTCGACCGGCAACCTTGCCCGCCTGCAGGGCAATGTCGGCGAACAGACCCAGGCCTACACCGCCGCCGTCCGCGATGCGATGACGGGCACCGAACAGGCCGGCACCATGATGAGCCAGCACGTCGAAGCGCTGCAGAACACCATGTCTGCAATGCTCGAGCAGTTCGGCCAGCTGTCGGGTAAACTCAACTCCGAGACTGACGGGTTCACCACGGCCGCGGCCAATCTGGCCGAAGTCTCCAACTCCACCATGGATACGCTGGAAAATCGCCGTGGGGCCATGGAGTCGCTCGCCGAAGGCTTTGCCGCGCGCACCGATGAAATCGACAACCGCCTGCGCGGCTTCGCCCAGTCGATCGCCGAAACCGTCAACCAGACCGAGCGTCGCCTGATCGCTGCCCGCAAGGCGATGGAAGACGCGCTCGCCTCGACATCGGATGCCGTGACCGGCCAGATTTCGACCATTGGCGATCTCGCCTCGGGCGAAGGCCAGCGCGCCAGCGACGCCTTGCGCCAGACCCAGGCCGATCTGCTCGCCGATATCGAGCGCGCTTACGCCGACGCGACCCGCCGGTTCGGCGATACTGCCGACGCCATGCGCATGACCGCTTCCCAGCTCGGCCAGGAACTCGAAGCGACCCGCAACGAATTGCAGCGCTCGGTGCTGGATCTGCCGGAGGAAACCCGGGCCAGCGCGGCTGCAATGCGTCGCGTCGTCGCCGAACAGATCGAAGCGCTGTCGGAACTCAACGCCATCGTGCGGGCCCAGCCGGGCACCCACGAAGTGTCGAGCCGTACCACGCCGCGGACGCCTTCGGCACGGCTTGCCGCTGCCGAGCCGACCCGTCGCGCCGAACCGGCGCCTCAGCCTGTGCGCCAGCCTGAGGTGCGTCAGCCTGAGGTGCGTCAGCCCGAGCCGACGCGCCAGCAGGCCCCGGTTGCCACTCAGGCCCGTCCCGCAGAGACGCAGAAATCACCGTCCGAGCGCCTCAATGAAGCGCTGACCCAATCCCGTAGCAACCAGCCGCAACCGGCGCCCGCCGCTGCTCCTGCTGCTCCGCAGGAGGGGGGATGGCTCCGCGACGTCCTGCGCAACGCTTCGGCAAGCCAGCAGGCCGGCACGCAGCGCCCGCTGAACCTTTCGAGCCTGACCGAAGACATCGCCCGCGCCATCGACAGTGATGCGCTCACAGCGGCCTGGAACCGCTATCAGGATGGGGAGTCGGGCGCCTTCAATCGCCGGCTCTACACCATCACCGGGCAGTCGACATTCGACGAAGTGCGCCGCAAGCTCCAGCGCGATCCCGAATTCTCGCGCACCGCGAGCGCTTATATGAACGAGTTCGAGCAGTTGCTTGGAGAGGCGGCCAACGGCCCTAACGGCATGCAGCAGACCTTCAATCAGCTCGTGAGCAATCGGGGCAAGGTCTATACGATGCTCGCCCATGCAAGCGGCCGGTTGAACTAAGCCCGCCCAACCTTGAATTGAAAAAGCGCACCCCTCGGGGTGCGTTTTTGTTTCCGCCTCATGCCGCGGCCATGGCTTGCAAACGGATCGGTGCCAGGCGCCGTGCGAACTGATCCGCCGCTGCCTCCCAGGTAAAGCCCCTGGATCTTTCAATCGCCTCGGATCGCGGAATGGAAAGCGCGCGCCGCACGGCGAGGGCAAGATCCTCTTCCAGCGCCCCACCCTTGCCCGCTCCGATCACGTCGACCGGCCCCATCACCGGATAGGCGGCAACCGGAGTGCCGCACGCCATGGATTCAAGCATCACGTTGCCGAACGTATCGGTGCGCGAGGGAAAGACGAAAACATCAGCGCTGCGATAGGCATCCCGCAAGGCCGCGCCCGTCAATTGGCCCGTAAAGACGACATTGGGAAACCGCTGCATGAGCGCGCCGCGTTCCGGGCCGTCGCCGACCACAATCTTGGTGCCCGGATGGTCAATCTCGAGAAACGCCTCGATGTTCTTTTCAACAGCGACTCGCCCCACATAGAGGAGGTGCGGCCCTGGCAGGCCCGAAAACATCGCCTTGGGCCCGGGGCTGAACGCAGACAGATCCACCCCGCGCGACCAGACGGCAAGATGGCGGAAAAACCGCCGCCGCAGATATTTGAGGACCGAGGGTGTGGGCACCATGGTTGCCGATGCCGCAGCATGGAACCAGCGCAGATAGCCATAACTCCACTCGACCGGCACCGGCAGGCGTGCGGCAAGGTATTCGGGAAAGCGGGTATGATAGCTGGTCGTAAAGGCAAGGCTTTGCGCCACGCAAAGCGTCCGCGCCGCCAGCCCCAGCGGGCCTTCGGTGGCAATGTGGATATGGTCGGGCGCAAAGCCGGCGATCATGTCCTGAACCACCCTGAGCGATGGCAAGGGCACCCGGATGTCGGGATAGGTCGGCAGGGGCAGCGTCCAGAACGGCTCGGGCGTAAGGTATCTCACCTCATAGCCGCGCCGCTTCAATGTGTTGCCCACATTTTCGAGCGAGCGGACGACCCCGTTCACCTGCGGGTGCCAGGCGTCCGAAACGATGAGCAGACGCGTCATGGGGTGGCCTCCTGCATCGGAGGCAGGACCGCTTGGCGAATGGGCACAGTCTCCTCGACCCAGCGGATCAGTTCGAACCGCCCTTCCCGTGTCTCCACGATGGCTGTGCAGTTCTCCACCCAGTCGCCGCAATTGAGATAGGTGACGCTTCCGTGGCTGGCGATTGCGGCGGCATGGATATGGCCGCAGACCACACCATCAAAGCCCTGCTCGTCCGCCTCGCGCACCAGCGCGGTTTCGAACCGCTCGATCAGCGCGGCGGCCCGGCCCACATTGGCCCGCGCCCAGCCCGAAAGCGACCAGCGCGGGCGACCGAGCCGCTGCCGCACCCGATTGATGAGCATGGCACCGCGCAGCGCCAGATTGTAGGAAATATCCCCAAGCCAGGACACCCAGCGGGCATGCCGGACGACAACGTCGAACTGGTCCCCATGGATGACCAGATAGCGCCGCCCGTCCGCGCCGGTATGAATTGCCCGTTCGCGCACGTCTATGCCGCCGAACCGGAGCGCCGCGAACTCACGCAGAAACTCATCGTGATTGCCCGGCACATAAACGATGCGCGCGCCCTTGCGCGTGCAATCGAGCAGATGCTGGATCACCCGGTTGCAGGCCGGCGGCCAGTGCCAGCTTTTTCTAAGCTTCCACCCGTCGACAAAATCGCCGACCAGATAGATGCATTCGGCCTCGACCGATTGGAGAAAATCGAGCAAAGCGCCCGCCTGGGCGCCGCGCATACCCAGATGCGTATCGCTGATAAACAGAGCGCGCAACTGACGTGGCTTTTGTGCGGAATGCATCGGATGTACCGCAAGGCTGTTGGCTCGCGACTGTCCGAATGCCTGATTTGCGCAACTCTATTGTGACAGCGGGCGCGATTCGTTCTGTGCCTTGGTGGACCAGATCGAGAGTGAAATCAGAATCATCCCCGCCCCGATCGCCGACAGCAGCCCCGCTGCCCAGAAGCTTTGCAATCCGAAATGGGCCACCAGCATGCCGAAAAACAGCAGCGCGATAACCGAGCAGATCTGCTTCATGACCACATAAAAGCTCTGAGCCTGAGCCGCGATCTCTTCGCTGGTCCAATTTGCGATGAAGGTGACGATGCCCATATAGGCCAGGCCGAACGTCATCATGTGCAGGGCTTGCAGCAGACCCAATTGCCACACTTCCGTTGCGTAAACCATGCCGACCCAGCGCAGAACCCCACTGGCGCAGGCCGCCAGGAGCAGATGCCGGGCCGAAAACCGCCGTGCGAAATGGGAAAAAAACAGCATGGTGACGATCTCGCAGACCGGCGCCACGATCCACAATATGCCTACCGCAGCGTCCGGCACCCCCGCTCTGAGCCACAAGAGCGCGCCAAAACTGATGAGCAGCATATGGCTGGCCTGCAATATGGCCGCCCCAAGAAGCGTGAGGACGAACCATGGCCGCGCGACCTGCCGCAGGGTCTGGCCCGCACCGGGGGCGCTCACCAGCGGCGCGCCCGCCAGTCCGCTCCCGTTCTGCGACCGGAAATATGGCAGCGGCAGTGCCGACAGCCCGCGCAGTAGCGCCGTGGCGATCAGCAGCGGCACGAACACCGCGATTCCCAGCCAGCCGAACGTCCACCCGGCCAGTGCCGTCGCCCCGATATAGCCGAATGTGCCCCAGATCCTCACCCGCGCAAAATCGGTGCCGCGGCGACGCGTCATTCTTATGGTCGCGGCATCAATCACCGGCTCTATGGCCATGACAGGGATAACGAGCAGAGTGTTAAAGAGCAGAATGCCCCAGAACGCGTCGACAAAAACGAACCCCAACGACACCACAGCACTGATGAGCGAGCCGGCGACGATCACCCCGCGCCAGTCGCTCGCCTTGTCCGCCACACGCCCGACAAGCAGATTGAGCACGATCATGATAAAGATCGGCGTCGCGCTGATGATGCCGATTTCTTCCTCGCCTATACCCCTGCCGTCCAGCCATACGGGCAAAAGCAGCGTGGAGACGCCGATCGGCAGATACATGGCAGCGTAGAACAGACCCGTGCGCATTTCGGGCGTGGTCAGCCGCTCGGGCAGTCTCGGCAACATTGAAGAAGGTTCCGCAAGGCAGGATTGAAGAGAGCGACCATGCGCCGCGCCGCTCACCCTGGCAAGCGCCAAGTACCGTCAATTTCGTAAGAATTCAGCCCGCGCGCAGCCGGCCCAGTCCGCGGCGCTTGCGCGGTGGCGCGGAAATGTCCTTCCAGCGGATCAACTCGAACGCTCCGTCGTGGTCCTCCACGATCGCCGTGCAGCTTTCCACCCAATCGCCTGAATTGATGTAGTGGATGCCGAATTTGTGGTGCATGGCGGCCTGATGGATGTGGCCACAGATCACCCCCTCGACCTTGGAATTGCGCGCTTCGAGCGAGAGGGCTTCCTCGAACCGCCCCATGACCGACACAGCGCTCTTGACCTTCTGCTTGGCCCAGGCCGAAAGCGACCAGTAGCTAAGCCCCATCCGGCGGCGCACCCAGTTGATGGGCGCGTTGATGGTCAGCGCGAAATTATAGGCCCAGTCCCCGATATGGGCGAGCCATTTGGCATTGGCGACGACAACGTCGAACTGATCGCCATGGATCACCAGATAGCGCTTGCCGTCGGCGGTGATGTGGACCATGCGGTCGACGATTTCGACACCACCGAAATAGGTGCCTAGATAATCGCGCAGGAACTCGTCGTGATTGCCCGCAAGATAAACGATGCGCGCGCCCGCCCGCGCCTTGGCAAGCAGCGCATTGGCCAGTGCGTCATATTCGGGCGGCCAGTTCCATTCCTTCTGCAGCCGCCATCCATCGATCAGATCACCCACGATATAGATCGTATCGGCATCATGAACAGCGAGAAACTTGAGCAGTTCCTCAACCTGAATCGCCTGCATCCCAAGATGGACGTCGCTTATAAAGAGCGCCCTGACGTGCCGGACGGTCCCCGTTTCTTCCATGCCCAAAGCACCTATCTAGCGCGCTTCCTGATTCCCGATCGGCGCGGCGGGTACTTTAGACGAGCAGCCCCCGATGGCAAAACCGTTTCGGGTGAAGTGTGTGTCAGATGAGGAACAGGACGACGGCGCAGAGCATAAGACCGGCCAGGATCATGCCCAGATATTTCTCCAGTCCCGAACGCTCGAGGAAAACAGTCAGGCCCAGTCCGAAAATCATCCAGGTACTCGAGGACAGCGCCCCGAAGACACCGCAGCCCAGCGCAAGCAACGCCAGATTGGCGATCCGGTTCGGTCCCGCCGGTACGAACAACGCGACGAAGCTGACCGCCATCGCCCACGCCTTGGGATTGATCCACTGAAACAGCGCGGCCTCATAGCTGCGCATCGGGCGTTCCCGGCCCGTTGCCGCGCCCATGGTGATGCCCAGCATATGATAGGCCATCCAGAGAAAATAGGCGGCGGCGCCATAGCGCATGACGGTGCTGATCTGCGGATAGGCGACAACGAGCTCCCCCAAACCCAATCCCACCACAAACACCAGGATCGGAAAGCCCAGGGTAATGCCGACGCAATGCGGAACCGTCCGGCCCAGACCGAATTTTGCACTCGATGTCATCACCATCAGATTGTTCGGCCCTGGCGAAAACGAAGCAGTCGCGCCGGCCAGAAGGAAGGCGACAAAGAGGGTGGACGTCATGGAAAAGCTCATAATGTCAGCAATGCTGACCTAATAACAGGCTTTCGCGGCCTTGCCAATCGACTTTGCATCACAGCGCATCGGCGATCTTTTTGACTGTATTCCAGTTTCGCGAGGTGCCGATGCCGGTGCGCCTGGATGTGAGCACGCCCGCCAGCTTCGATTTGGCAGTTCCGTTCCCGAAATAGATCCACGGGTCGCCGTCGACCACGCGCACGATCTCGGCGGCGCCGGCCCTATCCTCGATCAATTTCTTCGCGTCTGCAGTGGCCGGATCGCGCATCACGCGCACCGTCACATGGGAGCCGTCTCTGGCCGATTGCTCGGGAAAGGGATTGCCCGCGACCAGTTTTTCCCAACGCGCGCCCTCACGCACAATGAAATCGATATGACGTCCGAACGCCGCCGCGAAGGCCGGCTCGAACGCTTTTTCGATGGCGCGCGGGTCATTATCTCTGGCCGTGAACACCACATTGCCGGTGGCCAGCAATGTCGTCACCTCGCTATGGCCCAATCTCTCGAGCAACTCGCGCAGCGGCGCGTTGAGAACACGTTTCCCCTCCGGCAGGATAATGGAATACAGCAGGCCCACAAAGCGTGTCACGGAACGATCGCGATCCGGCGCTTGAGAGCGATGATGCGCCCATAGCTTTGCGCTATCCGATCGGCAAACTGCGGGTCAGCCCGTGCTTCACCGACCAGCACCTGATGGATTGCGGTGCCCAGCCCCCGATCATAGTCGGCGGTATTGGAAAACAACAGGATATCGACCCCCGCCTCCACCGCTGTCACCACCGTGTCGTGCAGGTCGAACCGTGAGCGGATGGCACCCATCTCCAGATCGTCGCTGATCACAACGCCGGCAAATCCCAACTCGTCGCGCAGCACGCCCTCGATCCAGGTGCGTGAAAGACTGGCCGGAAGCTGCCGCCCATCCTCGCCCTGGATATCGGCATTATAGAGATGGGCCACCATCACCATGTCGGCCAGACCGGCATCGATCATTTCGCGATAGGGTTCGAGCTCGACCGGCTGCCACACCCCGGTGACATCCACGAAACCCTCATGGGTATCTTCGGCGCTCGAACCATGCCCCGGAAAATGCTTGAGCGCCGTCGCTATTCCCGCATCGTGATGCGCTTCCACGAATGCCGAGGCCCGCGCGGTCACTTCGGCCGGATCGGAGCCGAAAGCACGATCATAGCGCGCGATAATCGGATTATCGGGATTGAGGTCGAGATCGACCACCGGCCCGAAATTGACGTTGAACCCCAGCCGCGCCAGATCGTCCGCCAGACCGGCATAGATCACCCTGGCGCGATCGGGCGCCTGGGCGGCAACAGCGCGCGCTGAGGGAATTTCGTCAAATCCCACGGCGGCCGTCAGCCGCTCGATCTGCCCGCCCTCCTGGTCCAGTGCGATGAACGGAGGCAGCCATGGACGCGCGGCTATCAGGCTGCGATTGATCCCCCGCACCGCCGCCAGGCTGTCCACATTGATGCGCAGGAACATCACGCCGCCGATTTCTCCGCGCGCGATTTGTTCGCGCACCGCCCGCACGCCGGCGGCATCGGCAGCATCGCCCCGAAAACCCACCATCACCATCTGACCGGCCATATCCTCAAGGCTCTGCGCCCAGCCGGACGAGCCGCCCGATACAATGAGCCAAAGGGCGATACAAAGTGAGAAAAGAACGCGCATGACCTGCTTTCGGTGGGCGGCGGGAACGGCAAATGTGCCCGATTCCCAACCAAGTGGGCCAACCTTTCGCAACTTTAGGGCACAAATCAGCCCAAGCGCATCACCGAGGACAGCTTGTCGTGTTCGGCGGCGAGCATTTGGGCGAGTATGTCTTCGGCCGGGCCGGGACGCGAGAAGAAATAACCCTGCCCGGTCTTGCACCCGGCAAGGCGCAGCAACCACGCCTGATCCTGGTTCTCGATGCCCTCGGCCACCACATGCTTGCCCAGGGATTCCGAAAGCATGAGCACCGCCCGAATAATGGCCGAAGCCTCCGCATCGCCCGGAAGCCCACGCACGAAGCTCTGGTCGATCTTGATGGTATCGACGGGCAACCGGCCCAGATAACTCAACGAGGAATAGCCCGTGCCGAAATCGTCAAGCGCGACCCCGACCCCTTGCGCCCTAAGGACCTTGAGCTTTTCTGTGACGTGAGAGGTTTCTGTCACCAAAAGGCTTTCAGTGATTTCCACCTGCAACCGCTCGGCCGGCAGGCCCGATATGTCCAGCGCGGACCGGACATCGGCGACGATGTCCCCGTGTTCGAACTGCAGGGGGGAAACGTTGACCGAAAGCCGCACCGGCCGTGGCCAGCCTGCCACTTCCTTTGCCGCGACATGGAGTATCCAGCGGCCGAGTTCGATGATGAGCCCTGTTTCTTCGGCCGCCGGGATAAATTGCCCCGGCGAAACCGACCCCAGTTCGGGATGCGTCCAGCGCGCCAGCGCCTCCACGCCGGTGACCTCCCCGGTTTCAAGGTCTACCTGAGGCTGGTAGTGGACGGAAAATTCCTCGCGCGCCAGGGCGGCGCGCAGCGCGATTTCCATGTCCTGCTTGGACTTGATGCGCGTGTCCATTTCCTTGGTAAAGGCAAGGGCGCGGTTGCCGGATTGATCCGATGCAAGCGAGAGCGCGATACCCGCATGGCTGACCAGCGCATCGGGTGCGCTGCCCGAGAGGTCGGAATCGGTCATGCCCACGCGCGCGCCGACGATGGCCCTGTGCTCATCCAACGTATAGGGCCGAATAATCTCGGCAATCAGCGTTTCGGCAAATGCCATACCACCGTCGTCGCCCAGCAATCCCTCACGCAACACCGCAAATCCATTGCCCTCCAGCCGCGCCACGCTGATCGGCCCCAAGAGTTCGAGCCGCGCCACCACCTGTTTGAGCAGAGCATCGCCATAGGCGTGCCCGAGCGTATCATTCACGGTCTTGAGCCGCGAAAGCCCGACGAGATAGACACTGGCGCCGCGCCCACGGCCAGTGGGCGTCGCGAGCAGTGCGCCGATCGTTTCGACGAACTTGACCCGCGAAGCGGCGCCGGTCAGCGGGTCGTGCTGTGCAAGATAGGTCAGCCGATGTTCGACCTGCCGTCGCTCAGTCACATCCCGGAAGGTAAGGCATGCAACCCGTCCAGCCGACTCCGCGCTCACCTCGCCCGCATCGACGTCCGACAGTGTCACCACGAATTCCACCGTCCGGCTCTCGCCATTGCACACGATCGCGACTTCGGAAACCGCTTCCATCATCCGTCCGCTATCGAGAGCCGCTTCCAGCGCATCCCGGAACGGCGCCGGAAGCACGTCGCCGATATTGGCGCCGCGCAACCCCGGCGATATCAATTCCTCGGCCAGGCGGCTGGCTGCGCGGATGGATTTGTTGTGATCGACGACAACCACGCCGTCAAAATTGTCTGCAACCACGCGGGCCAGGATGCCCCGCATGGAATCGCGCTCGCGCGCCGCATGGGACAGCGAGCGGCCGCGCGCCTCGAGTTCGTGCCAGAACGCGGTGGCCAGAAATCCGATCTGGGCGATATGAATGCCCGCCGTATCGAGAAGCATGCCCGCATGGACCTGCATGGCCAGAGCCGTAAATTCCAGCATCCCCGCATAGGCCAGCGACCCGGCTATGGCAGAACCCAATGTCATGCGCGGCCGCAGAAAGGCAAAGAGCAACGCCATGCCAAAAACGATAATGATGGCCGGCAGACGTCCCATATCGGACAGCGCCCTGTCCTGACGTACGGTTTCGGCCGCCAGAAGTTGAAGCGCTGACGTGGAGAGCAGTCCGTAACGAGGCACCGAATGGCTCGATTGCTGCGAATAGCTCGCCTGCCCCACAATCACCTGCCGCCCCGCGAACAGGCCGGTCTCAAAGCTGCCGCCGATCACGTCCGAAAGCCTGAGCCGCGGCACGGTTGCGAGGTCTATGGAAAAATCGATCAAGAAGGACGGACGCGATATCGAATGATCTAGCGAGAGCGCCGTCGCCAAGGATTCGATGACCCAGCCATCATTGACGATCCGGGCGCGATATATCCCCGATCGCTGGCTGCCGCCAACCGCATCCACATAGACTGGCGGCGCATGGGCTGCAAACCTGTCCAGAGGCATATTCAGAACGCGTGAGGCATTCGATGAACGAACCTCGGTGGCAACCGTCCGCACGCGGCCGGCGGCCCTTGTCATCGCTCCGATAAGCGCGTTGTCGTCGAAATAGTCGAGTGCGCCTTGGAGCCCGACGTCGAGCACTACCGTACGCGCACCGGCATCGATCAGGCTGTCGAGGGCATCGGCATAAACGCTGCGCGCGCGCGATTGGCTGCCTGCCCGCGCCATGGCCGCAGCATCGCCCTCAACAAATACGATGTCGCCACTGGCGGGGCGGGAGGCCATGGAAAACCGCATGTCGCGCAGCGCGAAATCGAAAGCTGAAAACCAGCCCATCGCCACGGCCACCAGCACAGCCGCGCACACGATCGCCGTAACCAAAAGATGCCGAACCCGCGCCACCCTGAAAATATCGCCCCCTGCTTTCGCCCACAATTCATGTCGTGAGCACTTTTTCCTTTATCTCCCAAGCAGTTGAACAACCCGTAAATGCAGGGCGCCGGGCGCCGCGATTGCGGAGCCCGGCGCTGAGCAAAAAGCAGGATAACCCTACCGGTTCTTGCGATTGGCGATCAGATCGTCGACCACGCCCGGATCGGCCAGCGTGGACGTGTCTCCAAGCGCACCATAGTCGTTCTCGGCCACCTTGCGCAGAATCCGGCGCATGATCTTGCCCGAACGCGTCTTGGGCAATCCCGGCGCAAACTGGATATGGTCAGGCGAGGCGATCGGCCCGATCTCCTTGCGCACCCAGTTGCGCAGCTCGACCGCCAGATCATCCGATGCCGCATCCCCTGCCATCAGCGTCACATAGCAATAAATGCCCTGCCCTTTGACGTCGTGTGGGAAGCCAACAACCGCGGCCTCGGACACTTTTGGATGCGCGACCAGCGCGCTCTCCACTTCCGCCGTGCCAAGCCGGTGTCCGGACACGTTGAGCACATCGTCCACGCGCCCGGTGATCCAATAGTAGCCATCTTCGTCCCGGCGGCAGCCATCGCCGGTGAAATAATAGCCTTTGTATTGCTGGAAATAGGTTTCCTTGAACCGCTGGTGATCGCCATAAACGGTGCGCATCTGCCCCGGCCAGCTATCGGCAATGGCCAGGACGCCTGCCGCTTCGGTCTCCTCGATCACCTTGCCGCTTTCAGGCTCCAGCACCACCGGCTGCACGCCAAAGAACGGCTTGGTTGCCGAACCGGGCTTGGTCGGAATGGCGCCAGGGAGCGGGGTAATCATGAACCCACCGGTTTCCGTCTGCCACCAGGTGTCGACGACAATGCACCGCTCGCGGCCCACCTGCTTGTGATACCACATCCAGGCTTCGGGATTGATCGGCTCACCGACCGAGCCCAAAAGGCGCAGGCTGGACAGGTCGGCCCGTTCGACGAACTGGTTGCCTGCCCCCATAAGCGCTCGGATGGCCGTGGGCGCGGTATAAAAGATGTTGACCTTGTGCTTGTCCACAACATCCCAGAACCGCCCGGCATCGGGATAATTGGGCACGCCCTCAAACATCAGCGTCGTCGCACCATTGGCCAGCGGGCCATAGACGATATAGCTGTGCCCGGTCACCCAGCCCACATCGGCGGTGCACCAGAAAACCTCGCCCTGGCGGTAGTCGAAGGTCAATTCGTGGGTGAGCGACGCATAAACCAGATAGCCCCCCGTCGTGTGCAGCACACCTTTGGGCTTCCCGGTCGAACCGGACGTGTAAAGGATGAACAGCGGATCTTCCGCATTCATCGGCTCGGGGTCGCATGTTGCCTCAACTCCGGCCTCCGCCTCATGCAGCCAGACATCGCGACCTGCCTGCATGGCGATGTCGCCGCCGGTGTTTCTGACGACCAGCACCTTTTCCACCCCTGGGCAGTCCTCGATGGCCTTGTCGACATTGACCTTGAGCGGCACTTTCTTGCCGCCGCGGCAACCTTCATCGGCGGTGATGATGACGCGGGAATCGCAATCGTTGACTCGCCCGGCGAGTGCGTCGGGAGAGAACCCGCCGAACACCACCGAATGCACCGCGCCAATCCGCGCGCAGGCCAGCATGGCGTAGGCGGCCTCGGGGATCATCGGCATATAGATCGTAACCCGCTCGCCTTTTTGAACGCCGAGGTCTTTGAGCACATTGGCAAACCGGCACACTTCGCCATGGAGCAGACGATAGGTGATATGCCGGGTTTCCGCCTCGGGATCGTCTGGCTCGAAGATGATGGCGACTGTATCGCCGTGCTCTTTGAGATGCCGGTCGATGCAGTTGGCGGCAACATTGAGCTCGCCGTCCTCGAACCATTTGATCGAGATATCGGGCCATTCAAAGCTGGTATTCTTGACCTTGGTAAAGGGTTTGATCCAGTCGATGCGCTGCGCCTGCTCGCCCCAGAACCCGTCGGGGTCCGAGACCGAGCGCTTGTACATCTGGTCATACTGCTCAGCGGTGACCCTGGTTTTGGCGACCACCTCTTCCGAGGGTGCAAACACTTCCGAACTCATGACAACTCCTCCACCTTATTGGCTCGCTATCCCTGTCTTAACCCGCCGATTCAGCCAGCCGCAAGGCACGGCCGGATGGCAAATCGCGCAAGTTTCGATATGAGCGATTTTGCTCCACCGCTCCGCAAACCCTTTTTTAGCGGACCTTCGGCTAATCTGGCCCGCAAACCGGGGGAAAGATGATGACCGACGCACAGATGACCTCGCGAGCGGCCACCCACGCCGATATCGCCGATGTCCATCGCGAGCTGATGGACCTGATCGATTCCATGCCCTATTACGGCGAGCGCTTCAAAGCCTTTGAAAAGGCGCGGTTCAACCGCACATTCCTGCGCACACTGCTCGAAATCGATCCCTGGCACATCCTGCTGCTTGAAATGGACGGCGTGACCGGCGGCTTTCTGATTTCCGGACCGGCCAACGGGACGATCTTCCAGTTCTGGTCGGCCATCTATCCCGATTATCGCGGCACGCCGCTGGGCCGTTTCGGCATGAATGCCTTCATTTCCCACTGGGACAATTCGCGCTTCCATAAGGCGTCGACCTACACCCGCCCTGACAACCGGCCCGCGCTCGTCCTGCTCAAGCGCTACGGCTACAGCCAGGTCGCCCATCTCGAAGACCATATCTTCGGGGAAGATTACTTCGTCATGGAACGCAAGTTCACCAAGGCGGTGGACGGTTATGATAACGGCATATCTCTGCCGCTCGCGACCAGGCTCAAGCTCAAGGCACGGGCGCTCCTCGACCGCTAGGCGACCGCCGCGCGAAACCGGCCGAAGATCGAAACATCGATCTTGGCCCGATAGAGCGCCGTCGCCCACAGCGAGACCGACCAAAGCGAAATCGCGATAAACGCCGAAATCGCCGCACCCATCAGCCCATAGGGCGGCACGAGGGTGAAATTACCGACGATGAGCGCGGCCAGTCCCAGGCCCACCGACGGCAGGCTGGCCCAGGGCCGGTCATGCATCGAAAGCACCAGTGAGGCCGGTCCGAACGCCGCCCGCACCACCAGCCCGAGGCACAAGATGGCCACCGGCAGGGCCCCGTCCGCAAATTCATCGCCGAACAGCATCAGCGCATATCGCCCCACCAGCAGAACGCCGAGGAACAGCGCCAGCGCCAGCCCCGTCGCCACAAGATTGGCCTCCCCCACCCGCCTGCCGAAAGCGCCGCTGTCCGCATCGCGTTCGGCATCGAACATGTTGGGCAGCGTCAGGGCATAAACCGCGACCACCCCGAACGAAGCGAGCGCGAAAATCCGCGTGCTCACACCGAAGATGGCCAGATCGGTGCGGTCGAGCAGCCCGGCGAGCAGGATCAGATTGATGTCAAAGAAATAGTCCGAAGCGAGCGTAATGAGCACCCAGGGCGCCGCAAAACGCCACCAGCGTATGGGCTCACCCTGACGCACCGCGTCAGCGCGCGGCACGGCTATTACGGCCCGGCGCACCCAGATGCTTTGGAACCCGAACAGTACCAGCAGTGCGGCGGCCAGAAGCCACAACATGCGGCCAAGATCGGCAACCGGGCTCATCAAGGCCACTGCCGCGAAAGCGGCCAGCGTCAGTGCCGGCCTGAAGATCATATCGGGCAGATAGCCCGCCATGGGCTGCTTGAGGCCCACCAACGTGGTGGTACTGATATAGGTGATGGCCGTCGCAATCCCGATCAGCGCCGTCTGCACCCAGATCGGGCGCAAATGCTCGCCCGCTTCGCCCAGAACGAAGGTCAGCGGCCAGCCCAGCGCAACAATGGCCACCCCCATGACCGCCATCTGGATGTAGGCTCGGCCCACGAAACGCCGCAGATGATTGCCTTCGCCCCGCGAGCCGTACTCCGCTGAAAAATAGGTTGAAACCGTCTGAAACCCGAGCGGCAGTACAACGGCGATCAGATTGGCCGCCGCGATGACCAGAAGGAAATCGCCGAGCGACTGGGCGCCCCAAACGCGCGAGATTGCGGCCTGTACAAGAAAGATGAACCCCGCGCCAAAGATGCGCAGGGCAAAGATCATCACCGATTTCGAGGCGAGCCTGCCGGCTATCGACATTGCTGGTATTACCCCTGGGTTCGCGCGCCGCGCCTGAAGCGCTTTTGCAGTTCGAGCCGCGTCGCCAGCGCCGCATCGCGGCTGCGTGTCAGGATCTCGCGCGCCTTGTAGGCAGCGGTTCCTGCCACATAGGCCGGCAAATGCGAGGCAAAATTCATGGTTGGCGGCAAGGGGCTGATATGGCCCGCATCGCCCACCATGCCGCTCTTGAACTGGTGCAGCCCGGCAAAGCCATCAGTGCCGCCCAGATCGTAGAGCCTGGCCCTGGTATTGTCGCGCAGCCATCTGATGATGTGCCAGTGCAGCAGATAGCCGGCCCGCAAATCGAGCGCCGCATCGTCGGTCGCGCCATAAAGATAGCAAGCCGTTGTGCCGGCCGTGAAGATCGCCGCCCCGGCGATGGTTTTTTCGCCCTGCGAGACGAAAAACAGCTCCGGCCGCGCCGTTCCATCGGGCATGGCCATGAGACCTTCGAGCGTATCGATGCCAGAATAATCGGGGAACAACTTACGCTCGCTCATCGCCTGATAAAGCGTCATGAACCGGCCGATGTCGCCTGGAGCGCCAACGGTAAACTCCAGCCCGGCCTTCATCGCCTTGCGCAGATTGTAGCGCCATTTCTGACCGAACGCGGCCAGCCGCGCCTCATCGTCGAGCGAGACATCGACCACGTAACGCATGGGAAATTTCACACCAACCCCGGACTTGAACCCGCGCGAGCCGAGCATTACGGCCATGCGATTGGTTTCGCCGGCCTCCGCATGGGGCATGATCGAAACCATCATGGAGCGCTTCCGGGCGTATTCAGCCACCAGCGTATCGATCATCCGGCCCATGAGGGCGTCGCGATCGCGCCCCTCGGCATTGGCAAGAAACGGTCCCCATTTGACGAGTGCCACGGTCGCCACGCCCAGTGGCAAGCGCTGCAACATCACCAGCGCGCCGCCTACAGGCTCGTTGTCATCGGAAAACAGAACCGGCTCGAGCGCCACCCCAGGCCAACGAAGGCTCGCATAGGCATGGAGCTGCTCCTGGCAGACTCCGTCGAATGTCGAGACGAGCTTGTCCCAGACCGCCCCCTCCACCAACCGGCAGTCGAGAAGCGCTCTATCCTTTCGCACCGCGCCTGCCGCGGTGGGAGCGTGCGTGGTCAAAGCTGGCGAATGGCTGGTCAGAGACATCGGCGTCACCGGGGTTAGATCAATTTGACCCCAACTTAGCCAGCACCCCCTAGGGAATGCTTTCCGCAAAGCCGATAAAGCCCGTCAATTGCTGGCGTGGTAAATCAAGGCTTGCACTTTTGCATAGCGGTTACCGGCGTTTGACCGCCCACCAAAGCGCGGCGGCGGCCAGGAGCATTGTCGCAAAACCCATAATGGCCCAACCGCTTGACGGTCCTTCGAGCGGTTCGCATTCCCCCACGCAGGCAACGGGCTCGATCACAACCAGCCCCGTGCCCTGCAAGAACCAGAGGCCACCCAGCAGGATGGCCAGAACGCTCACAATGCCAACGATACCCCTTATCCACTTCATCGAATCCTCCCACAACAGACGGCGCCGAACACACCATGCCTGCCCCTGCCGGGCAATAGCGTGCGGTCGAGCAATATCTGCAAAATTGGGAGAGTGCGCCGTTGACCAGCTGAGGACCTCTGGCCGAAACTCGGCCAGCGGCGGCGCAAATCGCCGCGAAGCGCAACGTTCAATCATTACATGAAGTTTTCCAGGCAACTGCCGGAAATATGGTGGGTGTACGAGGGCTCGAACCTCGGACCCGCTGATTAAGAGTCAGCTGCTCTACCAACTGAGCTATACACCCGATCCATCGGGCAGCGCGTCTCCGCACCGCCAGAGTGGCGCCTCTCTAGCAAACGCCATTCAAGCTGTCCACCCACATCCGTGCTTTTTCGTTATGCTTGGAGTGCTTCCGAACTCTCGGAGCAGTTGAAGCGATTCAAAGAAGCGCCGAATGCTCTAAGGAAAAGGATTCTCGCTTGTCCCGAGGAACGCCTGATCGCCCCACAACTCGCGAATCACAACATCGCGTCCACAACCGATCCGGTAGCGTTCATAATGGTCCGGATTGGTCTTGTAGAAATCCTGATGCTCGGGCCCCGCAGGATAGAATGTGGCGGCCGGCTTGATCTCGGTCACGATCGTATAACCGCTCGATTCGGCAATGGCGGCCTTGCTCGCCTCGGCAATAGCGGCCTGCTCATCATTGAGCGCAAAGATGGCCGGCTTGTACATCGGGCCATAGTCGCAGAACTGTCCCTCCGCATCGGTCGGGTCGGTGGTGTGCCAATAGACCGTGAGAAGTTCCTCATAGCTCACGACTTCCGGGTCGAAAGTAATTTGGACCGACTCGTAATGGCCAGTGTCGCCGCCATAGGCGACCTGGTTGTAGGTGGGATTTTCGACATGACCGCCAGCAAAGCCAGATACGGCCTCGGAAACGCCTTCCACCTTCTCGAAATTGGATTCAACGCTCCAGAAACACCCGCCGGCAAAAAGCGCGGTATCGGCCAGTGCGGGGCTTGCGGCAAACGCGCTCGCAGCGGTTGCCAGGGCAATCAGTGTGCGATGCATGCTGCACCTCCTCGTTTGCGTCAGTTGGAACGCCTACGACCTCAACAGCAAGTCAAAGCCGCGTGAGCGTACGCAATTCTTCGTATTTTAAGCAATTACGGTAAGCGCCCGGCAATGGTTTCAGCCTAATGTCGCCGCCAGTTCGCCCCCGGAGCTCATTGCATGACCAGCTTTTCCCAACCCGGCCCTTCCCGGCAGGGCAATTACAGTCTTGGCCGGCTGGCACTCGCAACAGCTTACTGGCTCAAACCCCAGCGCGTTAAGCACTTTCCGGGACTTGTGGCCGGGCTTGTGGGAGATCGCCTGGTGCGTCCTGCCCCGATCCCCGACGCCTCGCGAATCCGAACCTCTCCACCGGGATTTGCGGGTCTGGCCAACGATTTGTCGACCCCGGTCGTGCTCGAAGCGATGGCGCGCGGATTTTACCCCCAGGGCCATTGGGGCGCCATGAAATGGTGGTCGCCCCCC
>SWCF01000810.1_pt1 | contig 132304 bp, 133 predicted proteins | sample 4690081 | NCBI WGS metagenome assembly SWCF01 (sample SAMN10267280, study PRJNA491770) | bioreactor metagenome | isolation source: DHS bioreactor inoculated with | place: Japan: off Shimokita Peninsula
TGGAAAAATCTCCCTGAACCGGGTCACTTCTCAGCGGAAATCAACATCGATGAAACCAAAACCACTCTGACCGCAGCCGGATTCGAGAAAACTCGCCCAATCAAGGCACGCAGCGTTCTTTTCGTAAGCATCGGTTCCACGATTGGGAAGATCGCGCAGAACGTTCGGCATTGCGCGACGAACCAGCAAATCAATGCGGTCATTCCTAACGCAAAGCACTCGGATGGCTTTGTCTATTTCGCCTTGTCAAATGCTTCTGAGCGCATCGCGTTGCTTGCCGGACGGCAGGCCGTTCCAATCATCAATAAATCACTCTTCTCTTCGGTTCGGTTACTAGTCCCAAGTCTTCCTGAACAAAAACGCATCGCCGACTGCCTCACCTCCCTCGATGATCTCATCGCCGCAGAGAGCCAAAAGCTCGGCACCCTCAAGACCCACAAGAAGGGGCTGATGCAACAGCTTTTCCCCTCGGTCGTAGAGGATGACGCATGAATCATTCTGAAATCGCCACCACCCTCCGCGATGCCAAAGAAAAGATCGTCCTGCTCTATGCATTCAACGCTACTGGCAAGACCCGACTGTCGGTTTCATACAAAGACGCGACCAAAAACAAAAAGGGTGCTCACACAGGTGTTTACTATAACGCCTATAGCGAAGACCTGTTCGTCTGGCAGAACGACCCCGAGAACGACGGAACGCCTATCCAGCTAGATATCCGCAAGTGCAGTCTGAACAAGTTCCACAGCGCACTGACCGAAGACAACGTCCGCGACAAACTGAACCGCTTCAAGCCAGGCTATCGTTTTGAGTTCATTTACTACGATGACCCACAGGATGGCATCCAAGCAGTGTCGTTCTTCCAGGAAGTGCCAGATCCCAATGACGCCAACAACGTCGCAAAAGTCATCTACAAGATTTCGCGTGGCGAAGAGCGAATTTTCATCTGGTGCTTCTTTCTCGCACTGTTCGAAGTTGATGGATGGGCAGACCAGCAAGCAGCCCACTTCTTCATCGATGATCCTGTCTCAAGTCTGGATGATCATAACATTTTCATTACTGCGTCGACGCTATTCGATCTAATCGAGGATCACTTCGAGAAGCGCAAGATCATCATCACCACGCATCACCTCGGATTTTTCGCGATCCTTGCCGACTGGCTAAAGAAGGGTGAGAAGGCCGACAAGTTCAAGAAGCATTCGAAGGTCGGCATTCTCAGTGCCAAGAATGGTGAGCTGGCGTTGGAGAGTCCGAACAACGACGTTCTCCTTTATCACTTGCGCCTCTTGCAACTACTTGAACAGGCGTGGGCAGCGAACGAGGTGCGGGCGTTCCACTTTGCGCTGCTGCGTCAAGTTCTGGAGAATGTGGCGTCCTTCCTTGGGGTGGGCCAGTTTGGATATGTACTGATGCAAATCGGGATCGATGATCCCGACGATACCGCACGCGTGATCAATACGCTCTCCCACAAAAAGGTATATTACTTCGAAAGTGAAATATTAGAGAAGGACTCTCGGGATCTTTTTGACAAGATTTTTCTTGGCCTAAAGAGCAAGTACAATTTTGTTCTTCATGCTTCAGAACCGGCCCCAGCTCCCGCGCCCGCCCCTTAGAAAGCACCCGTACAATGAACGACCACAACCAAAAGCAGCTGGGCAAAACGCTCTGGAATATCGCCGACCAGCTGCGCGGCGCGATGAATGCGGACGACTTCCGCGATTACATGCTCTCTTTCCTCTTCCTGCGCTACCTCTCTGACAATTACGAGATGGCTGCGAAGAAGGAGCTCGGGCGCGACTACCCCGATCCCAACGCGATCGGCAATGGCGGGCGCTCGCCCCTCTCTGTTTGGTATGCGGAGAACCCCGATGATGTGGTTGCTTTTGAAAAGCAGATGCGTCTCAAGGCGCACTACGTCATCAAGCCGGAACACCTCTGGACCAGCATCGCCCATATGGCGCGCACCCAGGACGACGAACTGTTGAACACCCTGCAGACGGGCTTCAAATATATCGAAAACGAGTCGTTCCAGAGCACTTTCGGTGGGCTGTTCTCGGAGATCAATCTCGGCTCTGACAAGCTGGGCCGGACATACGCTGATCGCAACGCCAAACTCTGCGCCATCATCACCGAAATCGCCAAAGGGCTTGCCGACTTCTCCTCGGATGTGGATGCGCTTGGCGACGCCTACGAATATCTGATCGGCCAATTCGCCGCCGGTTCGGGCAAGAAGGCGGGAGAGTTCTATACCCCGCAGCAGGTGTCAGACATCCTATCCGCGATCGTTACGCTAGACAGCCAGGAGCCCGCAACCGGGAAGAAGGAGCGGCTCGCCAGTGTGCTCGACTTCGCATGCGGTTCAGGCTCGCTGCTTCTGAACGTGCGCAAGCGCATGGGTCCGCACGGTATCGGCAGAATCTACGGGCAAGAAAAGAACATCACCACTTACAACCTCGCCCGCATGAACATGCTGTTGCACGGCGTGAAGGACACGGAGTTCGAAATCTACCACGGCGACACGCTGAACAATGACTGGGACATTCTGCGCGAGTTGAATCCAGCCAAGAAGCCCTCCTTCGATGCCATCGTGGCCAACCCGCCCTTCAGCTTGCGCTGGGAGCCGACCGAGGCGATGGGCGATGATGTGCGGTTCAAGAACTATGGGCTAGCGCCCAAGTCTGCCGCCGACTTCGCATTCCTGCTGCACGGGTTCCATTACCTGAAGGATGAAGGCGTGATGGCCATCATCCTGCCCCACGGGGTGCTGTTCAGAGGTGGGGCGGAAGAGCGCATCCGAACCAAGCTGCTGAAGGATGGTCATATCGATACAGTGATCGGCCTACCTGCGAACCTTTTCTATTCGACGGGCATTCCGGTCTGCATCCTTGTTTTGAAGAAGTGCAAGAAGCCCGACGACGTGCTCTTCATCAACGCCGCCGAGCACTTCGCGAAGGGCAAGCGCCAGAACCAGCTCACCGATGATCACATCGGCAAGATCATCGAAACCTACCAGTTCCGCAAGGAGGAGGACCGCTATTCCAAGCGCGTGAGCATGGAGCGCATTGCTGAGGAGGGCTATAATCTCAACATCTCGCGTTACATCAGCACGGCGTTGGCTGAGGAGCAGCTAGACCTAGTCGCTACGCAAAAGTTGTTGAGTGAAATCGAAGGACAGATCCGGGGATCAACTGAGAGGCACAACGCGTACTTAAGGGAACTCGGGCTTTCCCCTCTACCGGGGCAGGAGTAACCCGAGCTCGGCAAGAGTTCGATTTCTGTTCCATGCGGTAAAATGCCCCTCACGTCGAAGTGCCGGGACATGCCACCACAATTTTTTAAAAATATCAGATGACTACGAGAAATTCACCAAATCGACGCAGGCAACAGGTCCGGAGAATATTTGCCCCGAGAGACCGCTTCCGGGCCACCTGGCACCGGGGCCAGTGTTCAGCCCCTCCCGCATAACCCTCAAATACAACGAGAAAATCCGGCCGCAGCCGGATCGGGAGAACGCTTTCGCGAGGGCAAGTGGCGGAGAGAGAGGGATTCGAACCCTCGAGACGGTTCCCCGCCTACACACTTTCCAGGCGTGCGCCTTCGACCACTCGGCCATCTCTCCGCGTCGCAGCCCGATTATCCGGCTTTGCGGTCGCTGCCAAGGGGCGTGGGGCAAAAAAGCTGCAAAACTTTCTTTTTAGGGGATCATTTGGCCCCGGCCGCGCGTTCAATCCGCGGCGGTTAATCAAATATTGAAAATCCGATTGCGCTTTCCCCCGCCCGCCATGCTATTGTTAACAAAGCCTTTCGGAAAAGATCGAGGTGCAGCAATAGCACCATGCCCGAATAGGCAGGGATGAGTATCATGCGTGTTGTACTGAGAATTCTGGCGGCTGCGTTTTTGGCCCTTTCGGTCGTCCTTCTGGTGGCCGATGGCACCGCCATGCTGGCCGCAAACGCCTTCATCGCCACCCCGCTGGCCACCACGATCGCCAGCCTGTTTCCGGGCACGCTGGAATCCATCGAACTGGCCGTTCAAGATAATGTGCATCCCTTGCTGTGGGAGCCCACGCTCACCACATTGCTGGCGTGGCCCGGCTGGGCCGTGATCGGCGCAATCGGCCTGTTGCTCGCCCTGCTTGGGCGGTCACGGTCCCGGCGGCGCATGGTCAGTATCGACCAGTTCTAGAGTGCTTCCAGGACAAGCATGTCCTCGACCCGATCGGGGATGGGCACCACTTATCCGGTTCGGAAGCGTGACAAAGAAGGGGCTGGCGTCCCGGCGCAGAGCGTGGCCGTTACCTCCCCAAGGAGCGTTTGCACATGATCTTTTCCCTGTTTTCCAAGCCCACCACAACGCCAGCCCCCGGCACGGCAATTCCCGGTCGCGCGACCGAGATGGACGTGGCGGCCGACCACTTCGTCAATGGCAATCCTCTCAAGGGCCCCTATCCCGAAGGCAGCGAGATCGTCTATTTCGGTCTGGGGTGCTTTTGGGGCGCCGAGCGGTTGTTCTGGCAATTGCCGGGCGTTTATGTGACCGCCGTGGGTTATCAGGGCGGGGAAACGCAAAACCCCACCTATGAGGAAGTCTGCTCGGGCCGCACCGGCCACACCGAAGCGGTCATGGTTGTGTACCAGCCCGAAAAGATCTCCCTCGATACCCTGCTCAAGACATTCTGGGAGGAGCACGATCCCACCCAGGGCATGCGGCAGGGCAATGACGTGGGCACCCAGTACCGCTCGGCGATCTACACCACCTCCCAGGCCCAGGCCGAGGCGGTGGCCGCCAGTCGTGATCGCTACGCCGCCGAACTCAAGGCAGCGGGCAGGGGAGAGATCACCACCGAAATCGAGCCCGCCGGTCCGTTCTATTTCGCCGAGACCTACCACCAGCAATATCTGGCCAAGAACCCCAACGGCTATTGCGGCCTCAAGGGCACCGGCGTCTCCTGCCCGCTGCCGGCTGCCTGATTGCTGGAAGCGCGACCAGAAAAGTAACCAGCGCGTCCAGCAAATGGTTTATTGCCAATTCCCTCGGGCCCGACCTATTGTCGGGCTTGTTTTTTGGGGAGATGGGAAATGCCGCGTCTGTTGCTGATCTGTGCCGCGCTTTTGGGGGCACTTGTTCTCGCCTCATGCGCAACCCTTTCCCAGGAGCAGTGCGAGGCGGGCGACTGGCGCGCCATCGGCTTTAGCGATGGTGCCGATGGGCGCCCGGCCGATCGGCTGTCCAGCCATGTCGAAGCCTGTTCCGAATATGGCATTGCCGTTGATAACGCGCTCTACCAGTCCGGTCGCGCCGAGGGTCTCAGGGTCTATTGTCGCCTTGGCAATGCCGAGCGGCAGGGTCGGGCCGGTGAAAGCTATTTCGGCGTCTGCGAAGGCGAACTGGGCGTCGCCTTTGCCCGTGTTCATCAGGCGGGCAGGGAGGTTTTCAATCTCCAAGCCGAGATCAATAGCCTCGATAGCGAAATCGACGCCAAACTGGCCGAACTGCGAAGCGGCAACCCCACCCCCGAACAGATCGCAACACTGACGCGGGAATTGACGATCCTGCAGACCGAGCGCCGCGTGCGCGAACTGCGCTTGCGTTCCGCCGAACAAAGCCTCTCAGCGCTCCGTCGCCAGGAAGAAGCCCGGCTCTCCCTGGCCGGTATTGGCTACTAGCCTGCATCGAAGAGGCGACACCGTCTCCATACCCCTCCATGTCACCCCGGGACTTGTTCCCGGGGTCCAGCAGCATCGCCGCTTGCAGCGCCGCAATTTTCGCCACCACTGGCTCGAACGGACCAGGGCGACCGGCAAAAGATGCAGGCTTTTCGGTTCGGCCGCGTCCAAAAGAAAGGGCCCCTCAGGGCCCTTTCCGATATTGGTTCTCGAGGCTGAAATTCAGGCGCCCGGCTGCTTGACGATGCGCAGATAGGGCCGCACTTCGTTCCAGCCATCGGGGAATTTTTCCTTGGCCTGCTCATTGGTCACGGCCGGGACGATGATGACGTCTTCGCCGTTCTTCCAGTTCACCGGCGTTGCCACCTGATGGTTGGCGGTGAGCTGCAGGCTGTCGATGACGCGCAGGACCTCGTCGAAATTCCGCCCCGTTGAAGCGGGGTATTCGAGCTTGAGCTTGACCTTCTTGTCCGGCCCCACCACGAACACGCTCCGCACGGTCAGCGTGTCGCTGGCATTGGGGTGGATCATGTCATAGAGGCGGGCGATGGAGCCGTCATCGGCAATCAGCGGAAAATTCAGCGCCGAGCCTTGCGTCTCCTCGATGTCCTTGGCCCAGCCCTCATGGTCCTCGATCTTGTCGACCGACAGGCCCAGAACCTTGACGCCGCGCTTTTCAAACTCGGGTTTCAGCTTTGCGGTATAGCCAAGTTCGGTCGTGCAGACCGGGGTATAGTTCTTGGGGTGCGAAAACAGCACCGCCCAGCTTCCATCGATATAATCGTGAAACCGGATTTCCCCTTCAGTCGTCTGCGCCGTGAAATCGGGCGCCGTATCGCCGATCAGAATAGCCATGTGCATGTCTCCTTTTCCGTGCCCGAAAAATCGGGTGATTGGATCAAAAACCGTCTAATTCAATATGGGCCTTAATGCGTTGCCTTGAACCGGGCGCAGGCGAAATGTTTTGCCCATTTGTCCCGGACCGGGGGCAAGGCTTTGCCTTTGGGCCGTTCTGTGACCGATCGAGATTCGGCTCAAGGTGAGTCGAAAATGGTGGTTTTCTGGAACCGGAGCGGAGCGTACCTTTCGGTACGTGAGCACCGGAAGTGCAGAAAACCATCATTTGCAGGCCGCCTTCAGCCGAATAACGGTTGGTCAGCGGTCGATGTGGCCCAGATCGCGCTTTGGATCAATCAGGTCGCGCACTCTTTGCTTGAGCGCCTTGACGTCGGGGAAGCCGCCATCGCGCTTGCGCTCCCAGATCAGAGTGTCTCCGGCGGCAATTGCAAAGATCCCGCCCGTCCCCGGCACCAGCGTCACCCCCGCCAGTTCGGTCCCGAAGGTCGAGAGCAGCTCCTGGGCCATCCAGCCCGAACGCAGCAGCCAGTTGCATTGCGTGCAATAGGTTATGGTTATGGCAGGTTTGCCGGGCTCCATGCTGCCTCATCCTTTCCATGCCAGCCGATGCTGGTATATCTACACTAGGAAAAAAGGGAGACAAGCCAGGTGCCGCCGCGTTCGGAAGCCAGCCGCAACAAGCTCGACGATGCCGCCCGCGCCGGGTGGCTCTATTACGTTGCCGGCAACACTCAGGACGAGATTGCCGCAAAGCTCGGCGTATCGCGCCAGAGCGCCCAGCGGCTCGTCTCGCTGGCCATCTCCGAAAAGCTCATCAAGGTCCGCCTCGATCACCCCATTGCCAATTGCCTTGAACTGGCCGCCAAACTTAAAGACCGTTTCGGCCTGCGCCTTGCCGAAATCGTCCCCTCAGACCCCGGTCACCCCGATACGACCCTTGGTGTTGCCGACGCGACGGCGCTCGAGATCGAAAAGATTCTCTCCGGCTCCAGCCCGGTCATCATGGGCGTGGGCACCGGCCGCACCCTCAAGGCCGCTGTCGATCTGCTCCCGGTCATGGATTGCCCCCAGCACCGTATCGTTTCCCTCACCGGCAATATCGCGCCCGATGGCTCGGCCGCGTTTTATAACGTCATCTTTTCCATTGCCGACAAGGTCAAGGCGCCCAGCTTCCCAATGCCTCTGCCGGTCATTGCCGCGAGTGCGCGCGACAGGCAATTGCTGCACAGCCAGGTGGGAATCGAAAAAAATCTCGCCCTCGCGGCAGAGGCCAGCGTCTGGTTCGTTGGCGTGGGCGATCTGGGGCCGAACGCCCCGCTTTATGAGGATGGGTTCGTCACCCGCGCCGAGCTCAAGGCCCTGCAAAAGGCCGGCGCCGTAGGCGAAATGCTCGGCTGGGTCTTTGATTCCAGCGGGGGGCTGGTTTCGGGCATGACCAATGAGCGCGTGGCCTCGGCCCCCTTGCCCTCTGCCGACAGGGCTCTCGTGGTCGCCGCAGCCCGCGGCCCCAACAAGGTCGCCGCCATCCACGCCGCCGTCGCCCGCGGCCTCGTCAACGGGCTCATCACCGACGAAGACACCGCCGCCAAGCTGCTGGCCTGACCTCACCGCGCCCAGCGTTCCCATTCGTTTGCCCCGTCTCTCCACCCTTGGTCCCCCGGACTTGATCCGGGGTCCAGTATCCCCAGCACCGGCGGCTCCGGCCGTAGCCGCTCCCACCCCCACCCTCGCTTCCCCGGCGAAAGCCGGGGTCCATGTCCGTTGCCATCCCCTCCAGGGGCTGGGCGAAGCTGCTGAGTCTCCGATCAAGTCCGGGACAGCGATAGAGAGGGCAGGACCTCGCCCCCATCCACTCCCCCTGTCATCGCCGCAATCCATCATGATGCTGCCCCGCAAACACGGCCGCTGCAGTGTGCCGCCTTGAGCAATTTCCCCATCCGTGAGCAAAAGCCCCTTGACATTGTGTCGCAGAAAGTGAGTAATTGCCCACGCGTATAGCAAATGCTCATTCTTGGAGCATATGGGAGGATTACCATATGAAGTTACGCTCGATCATCATCGGGTCGTGTTCGCTGTTTGCCCTTGCAGCCGGCGCGCAGGCCCAATCGCTCACCATCGCCACGGTCAACAATGGCGATATGATCCGCATGCAGGGTCTGTCCGACCGGTTCACCGAACAGACCGGCATTGATCTGGAATGGGTGACGCTGGAAGAAAACGTTCTGCGCCAGCGCGTCACCACCGACATCGCCACCGGCGGTGGCCAGTATGACGTCATGACCATCGGCGCCTACGAAACCCCCATCTGGGCCGCTCAGGGCTGGCTTGCCCCGCTCGACGATCTGGGTGACGACTACAATGCCGACGATCTGATCCCCGCCGTGCGCGAGGCGCTTTCGGTCGATGGCACCCAGTATGCCTCTCCGTTCTATGCGGAAAGCGCCATGATCATGTACCGCACCGACCTCTTTGAAGAGGCCGGTCTGGAAATGCCTCAAGAACCCACCTGGGAATTCATCGGCGAAGCGGCTCGGGCCATTACCGACCGCGACAATGAAATCTACGGCATCTGCCTGCGCGGCAAGGCCGGCTGGGGCGAGAACATGGCGTTCATCACCGCTCTTGCCAATTCCATGGGCGGCCGTTGGTTCGATATGGATTGGGAACCCCAGTTCGACAGCCCCGAATGGAATGAGGCGCTCACCTATTACGTCGACCTGATGACCGATGCAGGCCCTCCGGGCGCTTCGTCCAACGGGTTCAACGAAAATCTGGCGCTGTTCCAGCAGGGCAAGTGCGGCATGTGGATGGATGCCACCGTCGCGGCGTCCTTCGTGTCCAACCCCGATGAAAGCCAGGTTGCAGACAGCGTGGGCTATGCGCTGTTCCCGACCAATGGCGAGTTCGACAACCACGGCAACTGGCTGTGGGTCTGGTCGCTGGCCGTTCCGGCAAGCTCGCAGAACGTCGATGAAGCCAAGCAGTTCATCGAATGGGCAACGTCCGAAGCCTACCTCGAAATGGTCGCAGAGGAAGAAGGCTGGGCCAACGTTCCTCCGGGAACCCGCACCTCGCTCTATGAAAATCCGGCCTATATCGAGGCGGCCCCGTTTGCCGAGATCACCCTTGAGGCGATCCAATCGGCCAACACCACCAACTCCTCGGTGCAGGATGTGCCCTATGCCGGCGGCCAGTTCGTGGCGATCCCCGAATTCCAGGGCATCGGCACGTCGGTCGGCCAGATCTTCTCGGCGGCCCTCGCCGGACAGGTCGGCGTCGATCAGGCCCTCGACCAGGCCCAGCAGACAGCCCGCATGGAAATGGATCGCGCCGGTTACTACCGCTAGCTCCTAACTGAAGGGGCCGGGTCAGGCCGGCCCCTTCACTTCGCGATCCCCCAATCGCGCGCCAAGGTCAGGGAGAGGACAATGGCAACAGCTCAAACCCAAACAGCGGCCCGGTTCATGATGGCCCCCTCGGTCATCGCGCTTCTGATCTGGATGATCGTGCCGCTTTCGATGACCGTCTGGTTCTCGTTCCAGTGGTACACGGCCTTCCGCGCCCCCGAATTCACCGGCTTTGCCAACTACACCTACTTCTTTGCCAATCCCAACATCTGGACGGTGTTCCTAAACACCCTGATCCTCGTTGGTGGCGTGCTGGCGATCACCCTTGTCGGCGGCACCTTGCTGGCGCTGTTGCTCGATCAGCCCATGTTCGGGCAGGGCATCGTGCGCCTTCTGGTCATCGCTCCCTTCTTTGTCATGCCCACGGTGTCCGCGCTGGTGTGGAAGAACATGCTCATGCATCCGGTCAACGGGCTCTTCGCCTGGATCGCGCGAACCTTCGGGTTCCAGCCGGTCGATTGGTTTGCCCACGTGCCGCTGTTTTCGGTCATCATCATCGTTGCCTGGCAATGGCTGCCCTTTGCAACACTGATCCTTCTGACCGCGCTGCAATCGCTCGATGAAGAGCAGCGCGAGGCCGCCGGCATGGACGGCGCCGGTCCCATATCGCTGTTTTTCTACATAATCCTGCCCCACATGTCCCGGGCGCTCACGGTGGTCATGCTCATCCAGACCATCTTCCTGCTTTCGGTGTTTGCCGAAATCTTTGTCACCACCAATGGCGGGCCGGGCGTTGCCACCACCAATCTGCCGTTCCTGATCTATCTCCAGGCCCAGTTCCAGTATGATTTCGGTCTGGCCTCGGCCGGCGGCATCGTCGCCGTCATCCTCGCCAACATCGTCGCGATCTTCCTGCTTCGCGTCGTCGGCAAGAATCTGGAGGCCTAACCACCATGGCACGCGCAATTTCCACTCAAAGAAAACTCGGCGTTTCCGCCATCGCCTGGGCAATCGCCTTTGTGATCTTCTTCCCGATCCTCTGGACGTTCCTGACCAGCTTCAAGACCGAAGGCACCGCCATTGCGACCCCGCCCCAGTTCCTGTTCTTTAGCTGGACGCTGGAAAATTACGAAACGGTCCTCGAACGCTCGAACTATTTCCGGTTCCTGGGCAATTCGATCATCACAGCGGTCGGCTCGACCCTTTTAGGCCTGGTCATCGCCATTCCCGCCGCCTGGGCCATGGCGTTCTCGCCCACCAAGCACACCAAGGACATCCTGATGTGGATGTTATCGACCAAGATGCTGCCCGCCGTCGGCGTTCTGGTGCCCATCACCATGCTGTTCCGCATGGCGGGTCTCACCGATACCCATCTGGGGCTCACCCTGGTCCTCACCCTCATCAATCTGCCTATCATCGTCTGGATGCTGTTCACCTATTTCAAGGAAATCCCCGTCGATATCCTCGAAGCGGCCCGCATGGACGGCGCATCGCTCCGCCAGGAGGTGATCTATGTGCTCACCCCCATGGCCATCCCCGGCATCGCCTCCACCATGCTGCTCAACATCATCCTGGCCTGGAATGAATCGTTCTGGACCATCGTTCTGACCACCACCCAGGCAACCCCGCTCCCCGCGTTCATCGCGGCCTATTCTTCGCCCGAGGGCCTGTTCTGGGCCAAGCTTTCGGCAGCATCGATGATGGCCATTGCGCCCATCCTCATCATGGGCTGGTTCAGCCAGAAACAATTGGTCCGCGGCCTGACCTTCGGCGCGGTCAAATAGGAGCGGTTGCAGGAAAAGTGGGAACCGGTTTTCCGGTTCGCGACCGCGACAAAAGGTAGGAGAACTGGTCCCATGGGATCGATCACACTCAAAAATGTTCAAAAGAGCTTCGGCGGCGTCACCGTCATCCCCGACATCTCGCTCGAGATCGAGGACGGCCAGTTCGTGGTCTTTGTCGGCCCCTCGGGGTGCGGAAAATCCACCCTGTTGCGGCTGATCGCCGGGCTCGAGGACGTCACCTCCGGCCAGATCCTCATCGATGGCGTGGATATGTCAAAGGAAGCACCCGCCCAGCGCAAGCTTTCGATGGTGTTCCAGTCCTACGCGCTCTATCCCCATATGAGCGTGCGCGGCAACATCGCCTTTCCCTTGAAGATGGAAAAGGCGCCCAAGGAAAAGATCGACGCGGCAGTCAACAACGCCGCCTCAATCCTCAATCTCACCGATTATCTCGACCGAAAGCCCCGCCAACTCTCGGGCGGCCAGCGCCAGCGCGTTGCCATCGGCCGCGCCATCGTGCGCCAGCCAAAGGCCTTCCTGTTCGACGAGCCGCTCTCAAATCTCGATGCCGCCCTGCGGGTCAACATGCGGCTCGAAATTTCCGACCTGCACCAGAAACTCAAGACCACCATGGTCTATGTCACCCACGATCAGGTCGAGGCCATGACCATGGCCGACAAGATCGTCGTGCTGCACGCCGGTCGCGTCGAGCAATACGGCTCCCCGCTCGAGCTCTACACAAAACCGGCCAACAAGTTCGTCGCCGGCTTCATCGGATCTCCGAAGATGAATTTCATCGAAGGCGCCGAGGCGAAAAAATTCAGTGCCCACACCATCGGCATCCGCCCCGAACATCTCGCCGTCTCCAAGGAGGGCGGCATCTGGTCGGGCATGGTCAAGGTCTCAGAGCATTTGGGGTCCGATACCTTCTTCCACATCGATGTGGCCGGCATCGGCACCCTGACCGCTCGCGCGGCGGGCGATGTGCCCTTCAAGCACGGCGAAACGGTCACCCTCTCCCCCCAGGACGGCCGCATCTACAAGTTCGATGCTTCGGGCAATGCTGTCTAACGCAAAGAACACCATTCGAGGATCAGCGGCATCATGAGTGTCAGACTAGCGGCAAACTCTCTCTCCTCCTTGCCCGGTTCGGTCGCCGTGCCGCGCTACGATCACTCGAATCTCGCGGCGGGGATCGTCCATTTCGGCGTTGGCAATTTCCATCGCGCCCACCAGGCCGTCTATCTCGATGATCTCTTCAATCTCGGGCAGGACCACGATTGGGGAATCGTGGGGGCTGGCGTGCGCGCCAATGATGCCGAAATGAGAAAGATCCTCGCCGCGCAGGATTATCTGACCACCGTGGTCGAACAGGAAGCCTCGGGCACAAACGCGCGCATCACCGCGCCCATGATCGATTTCCTCGATCCGGGCGATCCGGCCACGATTGTCGCCAAACTGGCCGATCCCGCCATTCGCATCGTCTCGCTCACCATCACCGAGGGTGGCTATTATCTTGACGCCGCCGGCGCGTTTAACCCCACCCATCCCGATATTGTCGCCGATGCCGCTCGGCCCGAAACGCCCAGCACCGTGTTCGGCCTGATCCTTGCCGGGCTCAAGGCACGCCGCCAGGCGGGGGTCGAACCCTTCACCATCATGTGCTGCGACAACATCCCCCACAACGGCAAGGTGACCCTCAACGCGGTGGCGGGTCTGGCCGATCTGTTCGATAGAGAAATGGCCGATTGGGTCCGGCGCTCGGTCGCCTTCCCCAATGGCATGGTGGACCGCATCACCCCGGCGACGTCCGATCGCGAACGCACCATCGTTTCGGAAGAATACGGCATCGCCGACGCCTGGCCGGTGTTTTGCGAAACCTTCAAACAATGGGTGCTCGAAGACAATTTCCCCACCGGCCGGCCCGCGCTCGAAAAGGTCGGCGTCACCTTCGTTAGTGACGTCTCCCCCTGGGAGCTGATGAAAATCCGTATTCTCAATGGCGGTCACGCTGCCATTGCCTATCCTTCGGCACTGATGGATATCCACTTTGTCCATGAGGCCATGGAACACCCGCTGATCGCCGCCTATCTCGAAAAGCTCACCAAAGACGAGATCATCCCCGTCGTCCCCCCGGTGCCCGATACCGATCTCGACGACTATCGGCGCCTGATCGCCGGGCGCTTCGCCAACCCCAGGATCGGCGACACCATCCAGCGCCTGTGTCTTGACGGCTCAAACCGCCAGCCCAAATTCATCCTGCCCTCGGTCGAAGACCGTCTTAGGTCCGGCGCCCCGGTCACCGGCCTCGCACTGGTGTCGGCCCTCTGGTGCCGCTATTGCTATGGCGTCACCGATTCCGGCACGCCGATTGCGCCCAACGACCCGAACTGGGACCGCCTCCAGACCGCAGCGATCCGTGCCAAGGACGATGCAAAGGCCTTTCTGCAGATGAAAGACATTTTTGGCGCCGCCGCCGAAAACCCCGATTATGTCGCCGCCTTCACCAACGCGCTGGGAACGATCTGGCAATTGGGCACCCGCGACACCCTCACCCGCTACATCCAGGGCAAGCTTTGATGCCAGGGCAGGGCGCACGCCTTACCCACCCCCTGCAACCCTGCGGAACATGCCGCAATGACAATCCCGGTGAGTGGAAAAACGCCACCCCCCAAACTCCCCCTGTCACCCCGGGATTTATTCCCGGGGTCCATCATCGAGCCTCACAACCGGCAGTGCATCAATGATCTCCCCAGCCGCCCCCGAGCCGCAATCCAAAACGCCCCACCTCGTCATCTTCGATTGCGACGGCGTTCTCGTGGATTCAGAGCCCATCGCCATCGACGTGCTTGTCGAAACCGTTGCCGCGCTTGGCGTCCACATCGCCACCGACATCGCCTACCGCGATTTTCTCGGCCGCACGCTCAAGACGGTCTCGGCCTCTCTTGCCACCGACCATGGCGTCACCATGGATGCTGCGGCGCTCGACGATATGCGCCACCGGCTCTATGCCCGTTATGAAAGCGCGCTCAAGCCCATGCCCGGCATTTCAGGCGTCCTCGATACCCTCGATGTTCCCGCCTGCGTCGCCTCGTCCAGCGTTTACGAGCGCATCGAAATCAGCCTCAAACTGACCGGTCTTTACGACCGCTTTGCACCCAACATCTATTCGGCCACCATGGTCGCGCGCGGCAAGCCCGCGCCCGATCTCTTCCTTTTTGCCGCACAGCAGATGGGCATTGCCCCCGCCGATTGCGTGGTCATTGAAGACAGCCCCGCCGGCGTTACCGCAGCCAAGGCCGCGGGCATGGCCGTCATCGCCTTCACCGGCGGCAGCCATATCGGCCCCGCCGGCCTCAAGCCGCAACTGGCCGCATTGAACCCCGATGTCCTGATCGACGATTTGCACAATCTGCCCAATTGTTTAAGGTCGCTCCCGGCAAAAAGCTCGCAGGCCTAAAGTGAGATCAGAAAAGGCGCAGACTTTTTCGGTTCGATCTCGCGACCAACCAAGTTCCTAGAGGATCAAATGACCGCCCTTCTGGTTGCTGTCGATGTGGGGACGACCAGTGCGAGGGCCGGGATTGTAACCGCGCAGGGCGATATTCTGGGCCGCGCCGAAGCGCCTATCGATATTCGCCGCGAGGGCGCCATCCGCGCCGAGCATCGTTCGGAAAACATCTGGTCCGCTGTCTGCACCGCCGTTCGAGAGGCGCTCACCACGGCCAATGCCGATCCGCTTTCGGTCAAGGCCATCGCGTATGCCGCCACCTGCTCGCTGGTGGTTCGGGGCAGGGACGGGGGCCCTCTCCCCGTCGGCCCTGATGGCGAAGAGGGATGGGACACGATCGTCTGGCTCGATCACCGCGCCATGGCCGAAACCAGCGAGATCAACGCCACCGGCCACGCCGTCCTGCAGTTTTCCGGCGGCGCGCTCAGCCCGGAAATGGAAATCCCCAAACTGCTCTGGCTCAAGCGCAACCTGCCTGCCATCTGGCAAAAGACCGGCTACATGTTCGACCTCGCTGACTTCCTCGCCTGGAAGTCGAGCGGCACGCTCGAGCGCTCCCAATCGACCCTTACGAGCAAGTGGAGCTTCCTTGCCCACGAACTCGATGGCTGGTCGGCCGATTTCCTCGAAGTGGTCGGGCTCGAGGACCTGCTCATTCGCGCCAGCCTGCCACGCACCGCGTCCCCCATCGGCGCCCCGCTCGGAACCCTGACGGCAAAGGCCTCGCGCGAGCTCGGTCTGCCCCGTTCGGTCGTCGTGGGCACCGGAATGGTCGATGCCCACGCCGGTGCTTTGGGCGTGCTGGGCGAGTACACCGAGGATCCATTGGGCGTCGATCGGCATTTGGGGCTGGTCGCGGGCACCTCCAGCGCCGTCACCGCTCTGGCCGAAGACCCCCGCCCAACCCCCGGTTTGTGGGGCCCTTACCATGGGGCGGTCCTCCCCGGCTTCTGGCTCACCGAGGGCGGCCAGTCCGCCTCGGGCGCCGCGCTCGATTACATCATTCGCGTCCATGCCTCGGGTGCTGCGCCCACCCCCATCATGCACGCCGAAATCATCAACCGCATCAACCGCTTGCGCGAGACCGAACCCGATCTCGCCCCGCGTCTCCACATTCTCCCCGATTTCCACGGCAACCGCTCCCCCCTCGCCAATCCCGCAGCGCTCGGGGTCATTTCCGGCATGAGCCTGGATTCCTCGTTCGACGGGTTGTGCAAGCTCTATTGGCGCACCGCCGTCGCCATAGCGCTGGGTGTGCGCCATATCCTGGAAACCCTCAATGCCACCGGCTATGCCATTGATACGCTTCATGTAACCGGCGGCCACACCCGCAATCCGCTCCTGATGGAACTCTATGCCGATGCCACCGGCTGCACCATCCACGAGCTCCCCGATGCCGACGCCATGATCCTTGGCACCGCCATGGCCGCCGCCACCGCGGCGGGACTTTATCCCCGCCTCACCGACGCCGCCTACACTATGCGCCACGCCTCGGTCACCCGCACCCCCGACCTCTCCCGCAAGGCGCGCTACGACACCGATTATGCGGTGTTTTTGAAAATGCACGCCCACCGGCGGGAGATCGAATCCATGCTCTGATAACCTCACGACATCCGATCGTGCCAAAAATGTGCGCCATCATGTAAAATATAATTGACATTAGGTTAGAAATATACGATATAGCGCCAACAATATCTTCCATTGGGGCATATGATGAGCTTTCGGGAAAAGAACGCATGGATCGCCGTTTTGACCACGCTGGTCATCTGGACAGTCTATTTCTGGCAGGTGGGCGTCGCCGCTCTGTCCGGCACGCTCGATGGCGATGCAACCTTCTGGCTTTTCGTCTGGTGCCTTGGCATTTCCATAGCCATCATGCTGCCCATAAACATCGTCGCCGCCATCCTCGCCCGCCAGAACATGGATGCCCCGCCCGATGAGCGCGAGCGCGAAATCGATGCCAGGGCCAACCGGGCCGGCCTGATCCTGCTTGAAATCCTCATGGTCGGCATGGTCCTCTCGAGCGGCCTTATCGCCGATTTCGCCCGCCGGGTCTATGAAGCCGATCCGGCCGGAGCAACGGCGATCATCTTTATAAACCTTACCCTTTTTGCCCTGGCGTTCTCGGCGCTGGTCCGCGAGATCATCCAGATCGTCCATTTCAGGATGCTCGACTGATGGCCCGCCCCCCGATCACCAATCAGATCCGCCGCCTGCGCTTCGAGCACAACGAGATGACCCAGCAGGAACTTGCCGACCGCATCGGCATGACCCGCCAGACCGTGGCATCGATCGAACACAACAAGTATTCCCCCTCCCTCGAAGCGGCCTTCCGCATCGCCGAAACCTTCGGCGTGCCCATTGGCGAGGTGTTTTTCTGGAAGGCCGAGGAACCCCGAAAATGACAGTCCCCACCACCATGAAAGCCGCCATCGTCACCGCCTATGGCGGGCCCGAAGTGGTCGAGATTCAGTCCCGCCCGGTTCCCATCCCGCGCGACGATGAAATCCTCATCAAGACAATCGCCACCACGGTCAATTCCGGCGACGCCCGCATGCGCGCCCTCGATGCGCCGCAGGGCATGAAGACCCTCATGCGCCTCGCCATCGGCATCATCCGCCCGCGCCAGCCGATCTTCGGAACCGAAATCGCCGGCACCGTGGTCGCCGCCGGCCCCGGGGTTTCGCGCTTCGCCATCGGCGACGAGGTTATCGCCTTTCCCGGCGTCGGGCTCAGATGTCATGCCGAATATGTCGCCGTCTCCGAGCGCAAACCCATCGCCAAAAGGCCCGAAAATCTTTCATTCGAAGAGGCTGCGGGCCTATGCTTTGGCGGCACGACGGCCTTGCACTTCCTTCGCAAGGCAAACCTCAAGGCGGGCGAACATATCCTCGTCATCGGTGCCTCGGGCGCAGTTGGCTCGGCCATGGTGCAACTGGCGAAACATTTCAGCGCCAAAGTTACCGCTGTCGCCAGCGCCGCCAACGCCAATTTGGCCCTCAGCCTCGGCGCCGACGCCTTCATCGATTACGCGATCACCGATTACACATCGACCGCCTCGGCCTACGACGTGATCGCCGATACTGTCGGCGCCACCCGTTTCCAGCGCTGCCTGAAAGCGCTCAAACCTGGCGGCCGCTACCTGGGTATTGCCGGAGGCGTCGGCGATATGCTGGCCCGGCCCAAAGACGGCAAGCGCCCCATCGCGGGCATGGCCACGGAGCACCCCGAAGACGTCGCTTTCCTCGCCGATCTGGCAGCAAAAGGTCAATACCGGGTGGTCATCGATCAGACCTTCGATTTCGATGATATTGCCCAGGCTCACGCCCGCGTCGACAGCAAACACAAGCGCGGCAGCGTCGTGGTGCGGATGCCGCAATAGCGCATCTTGACAGAACAAAATAAGAACGACATGCTGGCCGAAATCCAGGGAGATGCAGCATGGCTCATATCGTTCTGTTTCACTCCATCCTCGGGCTGCGGCCCGTCGAGGGCGAAATCGCCGCCGTGTTCGAGGCCGATGGTCATACCGTCACGCTGCCCGATCTTTACAACGGCAAGTCGGCTGACGATTACGATGCCGGTTTCGCGATCAAGCGCGAGATAAGCGACGAGGAGATTTCCGCGCGCGCCACGGCAGCGCTCGAAAGCGTCCCTGACGATGCCGTGCTCTCGGGCGTGTCATTTGGCACCATGATGGCCAGCCGTTTCGCCGCCAAACGTCCGCAGACTGCGGGCCTGCTGTTCTTTGCCGGTGTCGCTCCCTGGTTTGCTCAGCCGCGCGCCGGCCTGCCCGTTTCGGCTCACGTGGCCAAGCCCGATCCGTTCGACGATGAGGATTATTTCCTCGATTGGCTGAAAACCGCAGGCGATGCCGATATCGCGTTGCACCGCTATGAAGGCGCGGGCCACTACTTCCTCGATCCCAGCTTGAACGATTACAACGAGGCCGCCGCCAAACTCTGCCTCGACCGCTCGCGCGCGTTTCTAAAGAGCCTTTAAGGCGCATCGGGCCACGACCAAAAAGCACCCCTCACTGTCATCCCGGGCGAAGACCCGGTAGTCCGCAGCGCGAGTGGCCGTCGTCAGACCAGCGCGTCCGCCCGCACCGCCTTGCCCTCGCCATCGAACAAATGCCGCTTGGCCCTCTCGAACGTTACGAACACCTTCGAGCCCGGCGCGAAATAACGCTCACCGAACAGCCGCGCCGTCAAAAGCCCCGCCTTCTCGTTTTTCAGATAAAGGTTGGTATCGGCCCCAAGCTGTTCGATATGCACCACCTCGCAGGCCAGATCGCCCGCACTCTCTGACACGCTCATATGCTCGGGCCGGATGCCGATGGTCTTGGCCGAAGTTTCCCCCAGCGCGCCCGCATCGATGAAATTCATCTGCGGCGAGCCGATAAAACCGGCAACAAACATATTGGCCGGCCGGTTATAGAGTTCCATGGGTGTGCCGATCTGCTCGATCCGCCCGGCATTCATTACAACGATCCTGTCGGCCAGCGTCATGGCCTCCACCTGATCGTGGGTGACATAGACCATGGTGGCCGAAAGCTCGCGATGCAGCCGCGCGATTTCGAGCCGCGTGTTGACCCGCAGCGCCGCATCGAGATTGGACAGCGGCTCGTCGAACAAGAACAGCTTGGGCTTGCGCACTACGGCCCGCCCGATGGCCACCCGCTGGCACTGCCCGCCCGACAATTCGGCCGGCCGCCGCTCGAGCAGCGGATCGAGGCCCAGCATCTTGCTCGCCACGCCCACCCGATCCTCGATTTCCGATTTCGCCGCGCCTTCCTGCTTCATGGCGAGGCTCATGTTTCCCTTCACCGTCAGGTGCGGATAGAGCGCATAGGACTGAAACACCATGGCGATGCCGCGCTTGGCGGGCGGGGTGGCGTTGACCACATTGCCATCGATCTTGACGGTTCCTGCGCTCGCATCTTCCAGCCCGGCAATGATCCGCAACAGTGTCGATTTTCCGCAGCCCGACGGCCCGACGAAAATGACGAATTCGCCCTCTTCGACCGAAAGATCGATGCCGTGCAAAACGTCGGTGGACCCGAAGGTCTTCTTGATGCCGGAAAGTTCCAGAGCGGTCATTGTTGATCCTCGTTTCACAAATCCACCGGCTTGCCGGTTCTAATCGATTCATCGGCGGCCAGGCAGATGCGCAGCGACTGGATCGCATCGCTCATGTGCCGGCCCAGATCGACATCCTCGACAATCGCCCGATAGACATAATCCTGTTCCCGCGCGCACAAGGCGTCGTGCCCCGGCTCCCCCTCCATCGACAACATCTCGTCTTCATGGATGAATTCCCCATCGCCGCCCAGATCGGCCCGGTGGATGCGGATGCGGTCGGTCTTGGTGTGGGTCTCGTGATCGGACGATTTCGCGCCCTCGTCCATGACGATCGACACCGAGCCTTTCGGCGTTAAGATGTCTTTGACGAAAAACGCGGTCTCCGAAATCATCGGCCCCCACGCCGCCTCGTACCAGCCCACCGACCCGTCATCGAACATCACCTGCAGATGCCCGTAATTATACATCTCGGGCGCAATCTCGTCGGTTAGCCGAACCCCCATGCCGCGCACCTGAACGGGTTTGGCGTCGGTGATCTGGCACATCACATCCACATAATGCACCCCGCAATCAACGATCGGAGATGTCGTCTCCATCAAGGTCTTGTGCGTGCGCCAGAACCGCCCCGCCGATTGCTGGTTGAGGTTCATGCGAAACACGTACGGTCCGCCCAGCGCCCGCGCCTCGGCGATCAGACGCACCCAGGAAGGATGGTGGCGCAATATATAGCCAACCACCAGTTTCTTGCTCAGCCGGATTGCCGTCTCCACGACCCGTTCCGCATCGGCCACACTGGTTGCCAGCGGCTTTTCGATGAACACATGCGCGCCCGCCTCCATCGCCGCCACCGCATAGTCCGCATGGCTGTCCGAATAGGTGTTGATCGAGGCAAGGTCCGGCTTTGTCGCCTCAAGCGCGTCGTAAAAATCGCTCCAGTGCTTATACTCCCCGAGCCCTTCGGGCACAGAATCCTTGCTGCGCGTCACGACCCCGACGATCTCGTATCCGGGATGGTTGTGGTAGGCCATGGCATGCGCCCGGCCCATATTGCCCAGCCCGGCAACGAGCACTTTAATAGGTTGGCTCATTTGACGGCTCCCGAAGTGATGCCGCGGATCAATTGCCGCGAGAAGATGAGATAGAGAACCAGAACCGGAATGATGGCGAGGGTCAGCGCCGCCAGCACCGCGTTCCAGTTGGTCACGAACTGCCCGATGAACACCTGCGCCCCCAGCGTCACGGTCTTGGTCGCCTCGGCCGGCGCCAGGATCAGTGGAAACCACAGATCGTTCCAGATCGGGATCATGGTAAACACCGCCACCGTCGCCATCGCCGGCCGCACCAGCGGCAGAACCAGCGTGAAGAAAATCCGGTACTCCGATAGCCCGTCCACACGCCCGGCGTTTTTCAGATCCGCCGATACGGTCCGCATGAATTCGGAAAGAATGAAGATGGCCAGCGGCAGGCCCTGCGCCGTGTAAACAAGGATCAGCGCTGTATGGGTATTGACCAGCCCCGTCGCCACCATGATCTGCAGGATCGCCACAGTGCCCAGCCGGATGGGGATCATGATTCCCAGCGCCAGATAGAGCGCCATGAGCGGATTGCCCTTGAACCTGTATTCCGACAGCGCAAACGCCGCCATGGCGCCAAACAGCAATACGCAGAACAGCGACGCCACCGTCACGATCAGCGAGTTCTGAAAATAGAGCAGGAAATTGCCTTGGCTCGTTACCGTCTCGAACCCGATCAGCGAGAAACTCTCAGGGGTCGGCACCGCCAGCGGATCGGAAAAGATCGCCCGGCGTTCCTTGAAGGCGTTGATAACGATCACGAACACCGGAAACAGAGCGATCAGCGTATAGGCGATCAGCACCGCATGGGCGGCAAGGGCGCGGGGCAGGGAGGAGCGTGCCGTATTCATCAGAACTGATACCTCCGAAGCCGCGTCTGGATACCGAACAGATAGATCGAAACCCCAACGAGAATGATCAGGAACATCATGGTCGCAATCGTTGAGCCCATGTTCGGATCGCCCAGTTGGAGCTGGAAGCCGAAGAAGGTGCGATAGAGAAGGGTGCCCAAAATGTCGGTCGAAAAATTCGGACCTGCCTGCGCGCCCTGGCTCACATAAATCAGGTCGAATGCGTTGAAATTGCCCACAAAGGTCAAAATCGAAATGATCCCGATAGTCGGCAGGATCAGCGGCAGCTGGATCTTGAAGAACTGCTTGGCCCCCGTTACCCCGTCGATTTCCGCCGCCTCGATCACCTCATCAGGGATCGAGAGCAACGCCGCGTAAATCAGCATCATGGGAATGCCCACGAACTGCCAGACAGAAACCAGCGCCAGCGTGGTCAGCGCCGCGCCCTCCTGTCCCAGCCATGGCGCAAAAAGGCTCCGCAGCCCGATGGCGTCGAGCATGTTGGGTGCAATCCCCCACAGCGGCGACAGGATCAGCTTCCAGACGAACCCCACGATCACGAAAGAGAGGATGGTGGGGATAAAGATCGCCGTGCGGTAAAAGCCCCGCAGCCGCAGATTGGGGTTGGACAGGATCGCCGCAAGCAACACCCCTATGGGGTTCTGCACGATCATGTGGATCACAAAGAACCAGAAATTGTTCGATAGCGCATTCCAGAAGCTCGCCGCCCAGCGCGGATCGAAAAACAGCGTTCCGAAATTGCCAAGGCCCACAAAGGCGCGCTCTCCGTCCACTGTATTGAACAGCGACTGAAACAGCGTCGAAAACAGCGGGACAATCATGATGGCGGTATAAACAAGCACCGCCGGCGTCAGAAACACGGCGATATGCCAGCGCCGCGCGGGTTTGGACACTTTGTCCTGATCCACCGCCATGATGATTTTCCCCTCGGCTTGTAAAAGCCGGGCGGCAGGGCCGCCCGAAACAGGTCGTGAACGTCTGGCGCCCCCTTGCCCCGTCCTCTCCCAGGGGGAAAGGCAGGCCGGGAGGGGGCGCCCGGTGCTTACATGCCCGGCGTGTACCAGCTGTCGAGGCCTTCCTGCAGACGCGCGGCAGCGTCCTCGGGGGTCTCGGTGCCGTTGATCACATTGGCCGAAGCGTTCCAGGTTTCGTTTTCAAGGTTCGGCGTGCCGCGTGACAGGATCGCGTAGGTCGAGCGGATCGTCGATTCACAATCATTGCGCCAGGAGACGAACTCGTTGGCCAACGCATTGTCGATTTCCACCGGCTCGCTCGAAAGTCCGAAAAAGCCCGGAAGTGCATTGGCATAAAGCGAGGCAAATTCGCTCGAGGCTACCCAGTTGAGGAACGTGCGGGCCTCTTCAGGGTGCTCGGTTGCCGCGTTCATGCCGATGCCGATGTCGTTGTGATCGGAAATATAGCATGTACCCCCTTCGGCAACGACCGGAGGCGGAAAGGCGCCCAGGGCAAAATCGGCCTGTTCTTCAAACAGCGCGATTTCCCATGAGCCGGCCGGGAATATGGCGGCGCGGCCCAGCGTGAACAGGTTCTGGCTGTCGGGATAGGTCTGGGCCTCGAACCCCTCGCCGAGATAGTCAGCCCAGCGGGCAAGCTCGCGATAGGGTTCGACCCAGCCCTCGTCGGTCAGTTTCTGTTCGCCTGCGATCAGCGCCAGCCGACCCTCTTCACCCTTCCAATAGGTCGGGCCGATATTCTGGTAGCCCATCGTCGCAGCTTCCCACTGGTCCACAGTGCCCATGGCCATGGGGATATAGCTACCGTCCGCCTTGATGGCGTCGAGCACGGCGTAGAATTCCTCGACCGTGGTGGGTTCTTCCAGTCCCAGTTCGGCAAAGGCGTCGGCATTATAGATAAAGCCGTGGATCACCGAAGCCATCGGCACACAGAACGGGGTCGAGCCATCGTCCGTGTTCCATGCCGATTTGGCGACGTCCGAGAAATTGGAGATGCCTTCGAGATCGTCGAGCGGAGCGAGATAGCCCGCCTCGAACAGGGCCAGCGATGCATCGAACGGACGGCAGGTGATCAGATCGCCAGCCGAGCCCGCATCGAGCTTGGCGTTGAGCGCCGCGTTGTATTCGGTCGGCGCGGTGGGCGCGAAATTGACCTTGATGCCCGGATGGCCGGCCTCGAAGGCCGGGATCAGGGTCTGCTGCCAGATGGTCAGATCGTCATTGCGCCAGCTTTCGATGGTCAGCGTCACGTCCTGGGCCAGCAACGGTGTTGCCGTCAGGGCCACAACGAAACCTGCACTTGTGCAAAGCAGTCTCGATTTCGAGATCATGATGGTTCCTCTTCTTTGTTGACCCCGTCCGGAAAAGCTCCGGACGGGCGTTCCCTCGTCGGACAAGGCTCATGTGCGGCCCAAAAGGCCCAGCGCCTTGCGTACGACACCGCCCGATTGCGCGAGTAACTCCCGCGCCTCGGACAGATCTTTTGCACCCGCGGCCAGAAGGATCGCGGGCTTTACCTCGTTATTTGCCGTTTCCATGGCCCGCGCCGCAATCTCAGGTCCAACCCCGGCGATGTGCGCCACTATGCCGGTCGCTCTGAGGACCAGCTTGTCGTTATCGGCTGTGACATTGACCATGAAATTATCATGCACATGCCCCATCCGGACCCCGATCAGGGTGGAAAGCATGTTGAGCGCCGCCTTTTGTGCGGTGCCCGCCGCCATCCGCGTCGAGCCGGAAATCACTTCCGCGCCCGTGGCCAGAAGGATTGCCACGTCGGCTTCAAGTAGCAGCGGCGCGCCGCCATTTCCGGCAATACCGACCGTCCTCGCACCCGCGCTCCTGGCCGCTCGCAAGGCGGCAACGGTATATCGCGTCGTCCCGCTCGCCGAAATGCAGATGGCGCAATCGTTGGGCCCGATACCGAGCGCGCCAAGATCGGCCTCCCCCAGCCCGGCATCGTCTTCCGGCCCGCCAAGAAGTTCCTGGGTCATCGCCAGTCCGCCAGCCATCACGATTTCGATGCGATCGCGGGCAATGCCGTAAGTCTGGGGAATTTCCAGCGCATCGCCAAGCGCGATCAGCCCCGGACTGCCGGCGCCGACATAGATCAGTCGCCCGCCCGCCTGCAGCGCTTGAACGCCCATGGCTGCGGCTTTGGCAATGTCTGGAATGGCGGCGGTCACAGCGTCGAGGCCGCGCTTCTGGCCGTCGAGCAGGGCGGAAAGAATGGCGGCGTCGTCCCAGCCGTCGAGGCCGGTAAAACGCGGATCGGAATGTTCGGTGGCAACGGGCGCGCTCACGGCTTCCGCCTGTGCGCAATCGTTCCGATCAGCATGTCGCCCCTTCGTGGCATGCACAATCCTCCTGTTCCCTCGATAATGCCAAAAAAATACCACTTGTCCAGTGGGGGTGTTACGAAATTGTCGTGAGCAACGGATATGTGCCTCCGGAATTGTCCAGAAATTTGGGAGTTTCTGACTTTTTACGAAATTTCCGGTCTTCCAGCTTGGCCAATGGTCTATTATTGGTATTATAGCCGCGAAGAGGGGTGCCCGGCGTTGGGCCGGACGAGGAGCGGTCCGATGAGTGCCACCATCGAGGACATTTTCAGGCAGACCGCCGGCGGGGGTGGCGGGCCGCTATACATGCGCTTGCGGCGGTCGATCGAGGAGGCGGTCAGGACCGGCCTCATCAACCCCGGCGATGCGCTGCCCTCGGAGCGTGACATCGCCGCCACCGCTGAAATCTCCAGGGTCACCGTGCGCAAGGCGGTCCAGCATCTGGTGGCCGACGGCATTCTGATCCAGCGCCACGGGTCGGGCACCTTCGTTGCCCCCACAGTCCAGCGGGTCGAACAATCGCTCTCCAGCCTCACCTCGTTCACAGAGGATATGGCGCGCCGCGGCATGACACTGAGTTCGCAATGGCTTGATCGCGGCCTTTACGACCCCTCCAACGAGGAAACCGTCATTTTGGGCCTTGGCGCCGGCGAAAAAGTCGCCCGCATCGCCCGGCTTCGGATTGCCAACGGCAATCCCCTGGCCATCGAGCGCGCCTCGCTCGCCGCCTCGGTGCTTCCCGACCCCGATGCCATCGAAAATTCGCTTTACGCCAAGCTCGACGAGACGGGCAATCGTCCGGTGCGCGCCATCCAGCGCATAGCCGCGGTCAACCTGGGCAGGCATGACGCCGAACTGCTCGATGTCGCCCCCGGCGCTGCCAGCCTGCGTATCGAGCGCACCTCATATCTGCCCTCCGGGCGGATCGTTGAATTCACCCGCTCCATCTATCGCGGCGACGCCTATGATTTCGTCGCCGAATTGCGCCTGCAAGCCTGAGCGCGACAAAGCAAGAAGTTAGGAACACCCGGCATGACCCAGACACACATGAAGCGCGAAATCGCCGAAATCCCTGCCGCCGTGGCCCGTCTGCTCGGCGAGGGGCGTCCGGCGCTCGACGCCGCGGCAAAGGCCCTTGCCGATGCCGATCCGCGCCTCATCATCACCATCGCCCGTGGCTCGTCCGATCACGCGGCGAATTTTTTCAAATATGCCTGCGAGCTGTCCACCGGTGTTCCCGTCGCCTCCGTTGGCCCCTCCATCGCCTCGATCTACGGCGTCGATCTCAAGCTCGACCGCGCCGCCGCCATCGGCATCTCCCAGTCGGGCAAAAGCCCCGATATCGTCTCCATGCTGCAAAGCGCCTCCCGCTCGGGCGCGACAGCCATCGCCATCACCAACACCCCGGCCTCGCCGCTCGCCGAAGCCGCCCATCATGTCATCGACATCTGCGCCGGCGAGGAACAATCGGTCGCCGCCACAAAGACCTTCGTCACCTCGGCGGTGGCCGGGCTGGCTCTCGTTGCCGGCTGGACAGGTGACAAGACCCTTCTCGATGCGCTCGATTCTCTCCCCCAAGCGCTGGAGAATGCCCTTGCCTGCGACTGGTCGCCTCTGGTCGAAGCGACGGCAAACGCCAGTTCGCTCTATGTGCTCGGCCGCGGTCCCGGCGCGGCAATCGCCCATGAGGCGGCGCTCAAGTTCAAGGAAACCTCGGGCCTGCATGCCGAGGCCTATTCCACAGCCGAAGTGCTGCACGGCCCCGCCGCCATCGTCCAGAAGGGTTTTCCGGTTCTCGCCCTCAGTGCCGACGACAAGGCCCGTTCCTCGATTCTGGAAACCTGCGCCCGGCTGGCCGGGCAGGGCGGCTCGGTCTTTGTCACTGATCCTCGGCCCGGTTCGGGCATCGCGCTGCCTGTCGCGCGCACCGGTCATCCGCTGACCGATCCCATCGCCCTGGTCATCTCGTTTTACGGCTTTATCGAAGCGCTGGCCCGCCATCGCGGGTTCAACCCCGACGAACCCCCGCATCTGCGCAAGGTAACATCGACCCTATGACCATGTTTTCGCTCTCGGCTCCCAGGATCTTTGACGGCCGCACCTGGCACGAGGGACGGGTCGTGCTGGTCCAAGACGGCCGCGTCAAAGCCCTCGTCCACCCTTCGGACGTTCCTGCCGGCACCACCGAAATCGATCTTGGCCATGGCATGCTGGTGCCCGGCTTTGTCGATCTTCAGGTCAATGGCGCGGGCGGCGTGCTGTTTAACGAAGATCGCAGCGTCGAGGGCCTGCGCCGGCTTTGTGCTGCGAACTTCCAGTTCGGGACCACCGCGCTCCTGCCTACCCTCGTCACCGACACACGCCAGGTCACCCGCTCCGCGCTCGATGCGGGCATCGCCGCGCATGCACAAAAAGTTCCGGGATTTGTCGGCCTGCACATCGAAGGCCCGCATTTGTCGGTCGCTCGCAAGGGCGCCCACAATCCCGCCTTCATCCGCCCCATGGACGAAGCAGACCTGCAGGCACTTGCCGCGGCCCGCCACGCCATGCCGGCGCTGCTGACCACCATCGCCGTAGAGTCCGTCGGTCCCGATCAGATCGCACGGCTGGTCCAGGCTGGGGGCACCGTTTCCGTGGGCCATTCAGATACCGGCATCGCCGGCGCGGTGCTGGCCTTTGAGGCGGGGGCATCCATGGTCACCCATCTGTTCAACGCCATGAGCCAACTCGGCAATCGCGAGCCCGGCCTTGTCGGAGCGGCGCTCGCCAATGGCGTCTGGGCCGGCCTGATCGCCGATGGCATCCATGTCGACCCGGCAACCATCGCGATTGCCCTGCGCGCCAAGACCGGTCCGGGTAAGATCTTTCTCGTCACCGACGCCATGTCCCCCATGGGGACCGACATGACCGGCTTCACGCTCAACGGCCGCGAGATCATCCGCGCCGACGGCGCTCTGCGGCTGGCCGATGGCACGCTGGCTGGTGCCGACCTCACCATGATCGATGCCATTTCCTATATGCACAAGACCATCGGCGTCGATCTCGACGAGGTCCTGCGCATGGCCTCGCTTTACCCCGCCCAGGCGATCGGCCTCGCCGAAACATTTGGACATTTGGGCTCGGGCGCCACAGCGTCGATGGTGCACCTGTCCGATGGGCTCGATGTCGAAGGCGTCTGGGTCGAAGGCGAACGGGTTATCGGCTAGCTGGCTTTTTCCAGAAGATCGACTTCCCCGATGGCGTCCGCCAGCGTCGTGCGGTCGAGCACTGCGCGCGTCGCGTCTGTCACCTTGGAAAACACGTGCCGGATTTCGCAATCGTCCTCGCTGCGGCAGTCGATGCACCGCCGATAGGCGATTTTGGACAGGCACGGCAGGGGGGCGATCGGGCCGTCGATGATGCGCAGCACTTCCCCGAAGCTGATCTCCGCCGGCGCCTTTAAGAGCAGATAGCCGCCCGACTTGCCGCGTTTCGACATCACAACGCCGTTACGCTTGAGTTCGAGCAGGATCTGTTCGAGGAATTTTTTCGGAATGTCCTGCCCGGTGGCGATTTCCGAGATCATCAGGCTTTCGCCCTCGCCGGCGCGCGTCAGCGCCACAAGGGCGCGCAGGGCATAGCGGGCTTTTTGCGATATCATCGACACGAGAGGCAGGCGCTCCTCATAAAAGGCGATTATGTCATAATTGGCCTTGCCCTCGGGTGCAACCTCTTGACCTTTCTCCCCAGGACGTATCCCAATATCGACCGATGGCGGGGAGGCTGGACATGGCGCAGGCAACAGGCATAGGCGGCGTATTCTTTCGCTCTGGTGATACCGAGGCGCTGGCGAAATGGTATGAAACCCATCTCGGCGTTCCCGGCTTCTGGGAGCAGGAGGCCGGAATGACCGTCTTTGCTCCCTTCAAGCGCGAAACCGATTATTTCCCGTCCGACAAGCAGTGGATGATCAATTTCCGCGTCGATGACCTTTCGGCCCTGATGGCTGATCTGAAAGAGGCCGGCATCGCGGTCGAAACCCGCGCCGAGTGGGACACCCCCGAAACCGGCCGTTTCGCCCGCATCCACGACCCCGAAGGCAACCCAATCGAATTGTGGGAGCCTCCCGCAGGCTGACACAGCGCTGCGGCCCACCGGGTATTTCGTTCGGATTTCCACTCTTGGGCGGCACTCACCCAGTTGCCGTGATTCAGGCGTATTCGGCGCCACTTCCATGGGTGAGAAGGCTGTCCAGCAATCGCGCACAAAAATTTTTTTGCCAATATTTTCAGCAGGTAGTACCGGCAAGTACGCCGGAGTTGCCCGGAATTCGGCAGTTTTTTGACCGGATAGTCAAAAAAGGACAGTATATCTGACGTAAACGTCGCCCACATACCCATTGCGCGATCAAACAAAAGACGCTTTGTTGCGGCTTCGGCGCGCACCGCCTGGGTCTCAAACGCCCACGCGGTGCTGGCCCCAAGTCGCAGGGAGGGATCGTCATGCAAAAAAAGATAATCCCTGCACATCGATCAACAGAAAGAGCTTAATCGTCTGACCGTGCCGTTTCGACATATTCGACCCCCAAGTCAGTATCTCGTTCCGGCCCAACAGGCGGGGGCGTTTTCTGGATGATGGCTTCCGCCATCGGCGCCTGGCAAAGGGCGCCGATGGCGGGTAATTTTTGTCAAGGGGATAAACTCGATATGCGAAACACGCTCACCGGCATCGCGGCGGCTCTTTTTGCCACCACCATGCTTGTTGGCGCGGCCAGCGCTGAAACGCTGCGCTGGGCCCGTCAGTCCGATGCACTCACGCTTGATCCGCACTCGCAGAACCAGGGCGTGACTCACACCTTCAATCACCACATCTACGAGACGCTTCTCGATCGCGATGTTGAAGGCAATCTTCAGGCGCGCCTTGCGACCGACTGGTACGTCAAGGAAGGCGACGAGACCGTTTGGGTCTTCGAGTTGCGTGAGGGCGTGACCTTCCACGGCGGCGAAGAGTTCACCGCCGAAGACGTGGTTTTCTCCATCGAGCGGGCCAAGTCCGAAAATTCCAACATGCGTCAGCTCCATGCCGACGTCGAAAGCGTGTCCGCGGTTGACGACTACACGGTCGAATTCCAGATGGCCGGGCCTTCCCCGCTCTATCCCAACAACATCACCAACACCTTCATCATGGACAAGGGCTGGTCGGAAGCAAACGACCTTCAGGAAGTCCAGGATTTTGCCGCTGGCGAGGAAAACTTCGCGGTCCGCAACACCAACGGCACGGGCCCCTACGTCCTCGCCGAACGTGATCCCGACGTCCGCTCGGTTCTGACCGTCAATGAAAACTGGTGGGGCGACGCTCCGGCGGTCACTGAAATCATCTACACCCCGATCTCCGACAACGCGACCCGCGTCGCCGCCCTGCTCTCGGGCGAGGTCGATCTGGTTCAGGACGTTCCCGTACAGGATATCGAGCGTCTTGCCGGCACCGATGGTATCAAGGTCGAGACCGGCCCTGAAAACCGCACCATCTATTTCGGTTACGCAATGGATGACGAGCCGCTCATCAGCTCCAACATCACCGACGAAAACCCCTTCGCCAACCCCTTGGTGCGCGAAGCCATGTCGCTGGTCATCGACCGCGAGGCCATTCGTCAGGTGGTGATGCGCGGTCAGTCGCTGCCCACTTGCGTCAACATGCCTCCGTTCGTGAACGGCTGGACCGAAGAGCTTGATGCCTGCCCGGAGGTTGATGTCGAGCGTGCCAACGAGCTGATGGCCGAAGCCGGCTATCCCGATGGCTTCTCGGTCACTCTCGATACTCCCAACGACCGTTACGTCAACGACGAAGCCATTTCGCAGGCCTTTGTGGGCATGCTCGGCCAGATCGGCATTGACGTGACGCTGGCGTCGCGCCCGATTGCCCAGCATTCGCCGTTGATCCTCAACAGCGAGACGGACTTCTATCTCCTGGGCTGGGGCGTTCCCACCTTCGATTCCGCCTATAACTTCAACGACCTGGTTCACACCAAGGGCGAGGACTACGGCACGTACAATATCGGCCTTTATTCCAACCCAGAAGTCGACGAAATGATTGAATCGCTGGGCACCATGACCGATCTCGAAGCCCGCAACGCCGTCATCGCCGACATCTGGGCTCAGGTTCAGGAAGATCGTGTCTTCATCCCGGTCCACAATCAGGTCCTGGCCTATGCAATGCGCGACGACATGACCCTTGCCGTGCATCCGGAAAACCAGCCCTCCATGACGGGCGTGGTCTTCGAATAAGCCGGTCGTTCAGACAGCGCGCCGCGCCACAATTTCTGTGGCGCGGCGTTTGTTTGCGAAGCCTTGCAAAGCCCGCGATTGTCGCCGGCGAATTTTCCGATAAAGTTCAAACGCAATGCACATGGGTTCGGGCCGTCCCGGACTGAAGCGCAAAAGCGTTCACGGAGACCACATCCATGCTGGCCTTCATCTTCAAGCGCCTCGGGCAATCCATACTGGTGATGCTTGCTGTCGCTCTGATTTCGTTCGTCATGTTCCGCTATGTCGGCGATCCGGTCGCCTCCATGGTTTCCCAGGAAGCCTCGATGGCCGATCAGGAATTCCTGCGCGAAAGCCTAGGCCTCAACGATCCCTTCTACGAGCAGTTCTTTCGCTTTATCGTCAATGCCCTGCAGGGCAATTTCGGCATTTCATATCGTCTTCAGACGCCGGTCGCAGAACTCATCATGTCGCGCCTGCCCGCGACCATCGAGCTGGCGCTCACTTCAGCCGCCATCGCTCTGGTGTTCGGCATTCTAGCTGGCGTCTTTACCGCGCTGAACCGCAAGAACCCCGCCGCTGCCGCCATCATGGCGTTTTCGCTGATCGGTGTTTCGCTGCCGACCTTTCTGATCGGCATCGGGCTGATCTACATCTTCGCCGTCGAACTGCAGTGGCTGCCCAGTTTCGGGCGCGGCGAGGTCATCGATTTCGGCTGGTGGCGCACCGGCTTTCTCACTGAAACCGGCCTGCGCTCGATCATTCTGCCCGCCATCACACTGTCGTTGTTCCAGATGACGCTGATCATGCGCCTGGTGCGCGCCGAAATGCTCGAAGTGCTGCGCCAGGACTATATCAAGTTCGCTCGCGCCCGGGGCCTTTCCAAGCGTGCCATCAACTTCTCGCACGCGCTCAAGAACACGATGGTCCCCGTCATCACCATCGCCGGCCTGCAACTGGGCTCGATCATCACCGGAGCGCTGATCACCGAAACCGTGTTCCAGTGGCCCGGCATCGGCTCGTTGTTTTTATCCTCGGTCGCCGTCGTCGATGTGCCGGTCATGGCCGCCTACCTGATCTTTGTCGGCTTCGTCTTCGTGATCGTCAATCTCATCGTCGACATACTCTATTACGTCGTGGATCCGCGCCTGCGGGTCGGCGCGGCAAAGGGGCACTGAGCAATGAACGATATAACCCCCACAGCCCCCAAAGGCCGGCTTGCCCGCATCATCGATTCCGATATCTTTTATTCCTACCGTACGTCGCCGGTGGCCATCGTCTCCTCGATCGTTGCCACGGTGCTGATCCTTGCGGCCATCTTTGCGCCCTTTATCGCCCCCTATGATCCCTTCAACCCGCGCACCCTCAATCTCATGAACGGGTTTACCCCGCCCATGAGCGAAAGCTTTTCGGGCAGCTTCTTCCTGCTCGGTTCGGACCATCAGGGCCGCGACGTCTTTTCCGCCATTCTCTACGGCTCGCGCGTCTCGCTCATGGTCGGTCTGTCGGCCATCCTGTTCGCCATGCTGCTCGGCGTCACTCTGGGCCTGATCGCGGGCTATCGGGGCGGGCTGACCGACACCATCATCATGCGCATCGCTGATATCCAGCTTTCCTTTCCCTCGATCCTCATCGCGCTTTTGATCTTCGGTATCGCGCGCGGCATCATTCCACCCAACCAGCGCGAATCCATGGCGATCTTTGTCCTGATCTTTTCCATCGGGCTTTCGGACTGGGCCCAGTTCGCCCGGACCGTGCGCGGCACCACGATGGTCGAGCGGCAAAAGGATTACGTTTCGGCCGCCCGCATCATAGGGGTCAAACCGGTTTTCATCCTGATCCGCCACATCCTGCCCAATGTGCTCGGTCCTGTTCTGGTCATCGGCACCATCGGGCTGGCCCTCGCCATCATCGCCGAAGCGACGCTCTCGTTCCTCGGCGTCGGCGTTCCGCCCACCCAACCCTCGCTGGGCACGCTGATCCGTATCGGCCAGCAGTTCCTGTTCTCGGGCGAATGGTGGATCCTGTTTTTCCCCGCCATCACGCTCGTGCTCCTCGCCCTGTCGGTCAACCTTCTGGGTGACTGGCTGCGTGACGCCCTCAATCCAAGGCTGCGCTGATGAGCCAACCTGTTCTTTCCGTCAAAGACCTTTCCGTCGTCTTCCATCTGCGGCGCGGTGACTTCACCGCCGTCAAATCCATCTCGTTCGACATCATGCCCGGCGAAGTGCTCGGCGTGGTGGGCGAGTCCGGCGCCGGCAAATCGATGACCGGCACCGCCATCATGGGCCTTGTCGATTGGCCGGGTGAAATTTCCTCGACCTCGATTACCCTGAGCGGCGACCGCATCGACGGGCTCGATGAGGAAAGCCTGCGCAAGATCCGCGGCCGCCGCATCGGCATGGTCATGCAGGACCCGCTGACCTCGCTCAATCCGCTCTTTACGGTCGGCGAGCAGTTGATCGAAACCATCCGCCGCCATCTGCCGCTCAGCCAGGACGAGGCCCGCACCCGCGCCATCGCACTTTTGGCCGATGCGGGCATCCCCGATCCCGAAAGTCGCATCGATTCCTATCCCCATCAGTTCTCTGGCGGCATGCGACAGCGCGTGGTGATCTCGCTCGCCCTCGCGGCTGAACCTGAACTGGTGATCGCTGACGAGCCCACCTCGGCCCTCGATGTTTCGGTTCAGGCTCAGATCATCAAGGTCTTAAAGCGCCTGTGCGCCGAGCGCGGCGTTGCCGTAATGCTCATCACCCACGATATGGGCGTCATCGCCGAAGCCGCCGACCGCATGATCGTCATGAACAAGGGCGAGATCGTCGAGACAGGTTCGGTGGGCGACATCATCAATCGTCCCAAAATGGACTATACGATCAAGCTGATCGAAGCCATTCCCTCGATCACCGCCCAGAACCCGCGCTACGCGGCGGCGGTCGCCAAGGGCCACAGCTTTGCTTCGGAAAAGACCGACGAACCGCTCGTCGTTGTCGAAAATCTTTCCAAGCAGTTCGATATCTCGGGCTCCTTTCTGGCCCGCATCACCGGCCGCAACCGCAACATCGTCAACGCGGTCAATGGCGTGTCCTTCACCATCCAGCGTGGCCAGACTTATGGTCTTGTCGGGGAATCGGGGTCGGGAAAATCGACCTGTGCGCGCATGATGGTCGGCCTTTTGCCGCCCTCTGGCGGCAGTGTCAGGCTCGAAGACACCGACATCTGGTCCAAGGGCGCCGAAAAAAAGCGCCGCTCGAAAATCCAGATGATCTTTCAGGATCCCTATGCCAGCCTCAACCCGCGCTGGCGAGTGGGCGAAATTATCGCCGAGCCCATGCGGGCGCTCGGCATCGCCAGAAAGCCCGGTGAAATCGCAGATCGCGTTGCCGACCTGCTCGAACGCGTGCGGCTCGATCCGGTCTCCATGCGCAAATATCCCCACGAGTTTTCCGGTGGCCAGCGCCAGCGCATCGCGATTGCCCGCGCGCTTTCGAGCCAACCCGAATTCATCATCTGCGACGAACCCACCTCCGCTCTCGACGTTTCCGTCCAGGCTCAGGTTCTCGAGTTGATGAGCCGGCTGCAGGAAGAGTTCGGGCTCACCTATCTGCTCATCAGTCACAACCTCGCAGTGGTGCGCCAGATGGCCGATGCTGTGGGCGTCCTGCATCACGGCAATCTGGTCGAAAGCGGCCCCGTCGAACAGATCTTCAGCGCCCCCAGGGCCGACTACACCCGCATGCTGCTCGATGCGGTCCCCGATATTTCCAAGGTGGCCTAACGGCCTGCCCAAAACCGGTCACAATTGAAGCGCCCCATCGGCCTTGCGCCGGGGGGCGTGCTGGAGTGACATCAGGAAAAGGTGCAGACTTTTCCATCTCGATGCCGCGACCGGCCAAGACAATTTGGGGACCAATCATGCAATCCATCTCGCGCATTCTCGCCGCGTTGCTCGTCGCAATCGGTCTGGCTCTGGCCGGCTGGCTGGGCGGTCAGGCGCTCATCGAATCCCGCCAGCCCATCCGCACGGTCACGGTCAAAGGCCTCTCCGAGCGCAACGTCACCGCCGATCTGGCCTATTGGCCCATCAAGTTCGTCGCCACCGGCCCGACCCTTGAAGATGCCCGCGCCCAGCTCGAAACCTCCGATGCCGCAGTGCGCGACTTCCTCACCGGCGCCGGGTTCCCTCAAGATTCGATGCAGGTCCAGAATATCCTCGTCGAGGACCGTCTCGCCGGCTACAACGCATCCAACACCCCCGACATGGCGCGCTTCGTTCTGATCGAGGAATTCATGGTCACCTCGAACGATGTCGAGGCTATCGCCGCCGCCTCGCGCGACATCGGCGACCTTTTGCGCGCCGGCGTGGTGTTCTCCTCCGACAGCTACAATGCCGGCCCGAGCTACATTTTCACCGCGCTCAATGATCTCAAAACCGACATGCTCGCCGAAGCCACCCAACGTGCCCGCGAAGCCGCCCAGCAATTCGCCGAGGAAGCGGGCGCCGAAGTCGGCACCATCCAGACCGCCAATCAGGGCGTCTTCGAGATCCTCGCCGCCGTCGAAATCCCCGACCAGCGCTCCGAAAAGCAGATGGACAAGAAGGTGAGGGTGGTGACGACGATCACCTATTTCCTGGAATAGCTTTTCACACTCACACTATCCCAACACACTCCGTCACCCGGCCTTGAGCCGGGGCCCGGTAGCGTTCAAGATGCGCTCAGGCGTTGCCGCATACTGAATCCCGGATCAAGTCCGGGATGACGCCGTGTCGTGGTTGGCCCAAACGACCGCCTCACGCGGCCGCACATACCCGACACTCCCCGCGTATCTCCATCGTCGTGCGCTTGACAACAAACCCCTCCCGGTCCGCCCAGCCCGTCAGTCGCTCCCGAACCACATCGTCAGAGAACTCGGAAACCTGCCCGCACTTCTCGCAGATCGCAAAGGCGATCAGCCCTGAATCATGGCAATGCGGATGCGCGCAGGCGACAAACGCGTTCATCGATTCCAGCCGGTGCGCCAGTCCCATATCGAGCAGCTTTTCGAGCGCCCGATAGACCTGCAGCGGTGCCCGTAACCCGTCATCGCGCAACTGGTCGAGGATCGCGTAGGCGCTCATGGGCGCGTCGGCCTTTTCCAGCCGGTCGAGCACCAGCGACTGGTTGCGGGTGAGATCGGAATGCGCACTCATTTCTCAGGCGGCTCCCTTGTTGCCCAGCGGGACGATGGAGGTAATAGCAAATACGCAAAGCGCCGCAACCACGATCGAGGGTCCCGATGGCGTATCGAAATGCAGCGAAGCCCACAAGCCTGCAAGAACGGCGGCGATCCCGCCCAGCGCCGCATAAATCGCCATCTGCTCGGGTGTATTGGCCAGCCTTCGCGCGGCGGTGGCGGGAATGATCAACATCGCGGTAATCAGCAGCACGCCGAGGATTTTCATCGATATGGCGATCAGTGCCGCGAGCAGCACCATGAATATCAACCGTGTGCGCTCGGGGTTCAGCCCCTCGGCCTGCGCGATATCCTCGGAAACAGTGCCCGCCAGCATCGGCCGCCACAGCCACGCCAGCACCCCCAGAACGAGGGTTCCCCCGCCATAGATCATCGCAATATCGCTCACCGACACCGCAAGAATGTCGCCAAACAGCAATCCCATCAGATCGATCCGCACATTGGGCATGAGCGACACGAGCACCAGCCCCAGCGCCAGCGCCGAATGGCTGAGCAGTCCCAGCAGCGAATCCGCCGAAAGCGTGCCCCGGCGCTGCAAGAACGCCAGGATCAGCGCCACCATAACCGCAATGGCGAACACCCCCACCACGGGCGAAAATGAAAAGAACAGCGCCAGCGCCACCCCCAGAATGGCCGAATGGGCCATCGTATCCCCGAAATAGGCCATGCGCCGCCAGACGATAAAGCTGCCCAGCGGCCCCGTCACCGCCGCCAGCCCTAGCCCGGCGATCAGCGCCCGCGTGAAAAAGCTCTCAAGCATGCCTGTGGTCTCCTTCATGGTCATGCTCGCAATGGGGCCCATGCGCGTGATGGTCGAAATGGAGTTGCCCCTTGGCATCTCGCACCGTTCCATCGGGCAGATGCGCATGGTCGTGCTCATGGCGATAAATCGCCAGCGTTTCGGCCGCCCGCGGTCCGAACAGCGCCGCATATTCCCCGCTCGCCGCCACGCTGTCGGGCGTGCCCTGGCAGCACACATGCCCGTTGAGGCAGATCACCGTATCGGTGCGCGCCATCACCACATGCAGATCGTGGGAAATCAGCACCACCCCGCATCCGGTCTCATCGCGTATCCGCCCGATCAGATCATAAAGCGCCACCTCGCCGGAAAAATCGACCCCCTGCACGGGCTCGTCGAGCACCAGAAGGTCAGGCCGCCCGATCACCGCGCGGGCAATCAGTGCCCGCTGGAATTCCCCGCCCGAAAGCGAATGCACCTGCGCGCGAGCGAGGTGGGAAATCCCCACCATTTCCAGTGCCGCCGCAATCTCGGCCTTTGTCCGGCGTCCGGTCAGCCCCATCAACCGCTCGACGGTCATGGGCAGCGAGCGGTCCATGGCGATCTTTTGCGGCACATAGCCGATGGCAAGGTTTTTGGCCCGCCACACACGCCCCTCATCGGGTTTGATGATGCCCAGAGCGGTCTTGACCGTCGTCGATTTGCCCGACCCGTTCGGCCCGATCAGCGTCACGATTTCCCCGCGCGCAATGGCCATGTCCACCCCGCGCACCAGCCAGCGTCCGTCGCGTTTCACCCCGACGCCTTCGATCCGAACGATGTCGTCCCGCTCGGGAGCGGTAAAATTTTTCATGCCCGATCCTGACAGATGCGCATTGACTCAAGTCGCAATGTTATAGCATTACATCACTGTGTAATGTCATAACATAATCGTCTGGAGCCCTTCCGACAATGCCCAATAAAGCCTTCGCCCTTCTCGCCCCCGCCGCCATCGCGCTTTTTGCAGCCACCCCCGCGCTCGCCGCGCCCAATGTGGTCGCCACCATAAAGCCGCTGCATTCGCTGGTCGCTGGCGTCATGGAAGGCGTGGGTACACCTGAACTGCTCATCGAAGGCGCAGCAAGCCCGCATGGCTTTTCCCTGCGCCCCTCCGACGCCGGCAAGCTTGAAAGCGCCGATCTGGTCTTCTGGATTGGCGAAAATCTCGAAACCTTCCTCGATGGTCCCCTCGATACACTTTCGGCCGGTGCCACCAAGGTCGAGATGATGAATATCGAGGGCATGAACATTCGCGAACTTCGCGAAGGCGGTTTGTTCGAAGTTCACAGCCACGATGACGAGCACGAAGAACACGAACATGAAGAGCACGCCGAGGATGAACACGTCGACGAGGACGATCATGCTCATGAAGACGAGCATGACCATGAACATGGCGACGCCCACCTCTGGCTCGATCCGCAAAACGCCCGCTTGATGGTCGCCGCCATCGCCGACGCGCTGATTGCCGCCGACCCGGAAAATGCCGAAGCCTACAATGCCAACGGCCAGGCCCTGGCCGCCCGTCTCGATGCGCTGCAGGCCGAAATCGATGCCCGCCTCGAACCGGCCCGCGGCAAGCCCTTCTTTGTCTTCCACGACGCCTATCACGCCTTCGAGGAAAGCTTTGACATCGAGGCATCGGGCTCGTTCACGGTCAATCCCGAGATCGCTCCGGGGGCAGGGCGCATGACCGAACTCCGCGCCGTAGTCGAGCAGCAAGGCGCCGCCTGTCTTTTCGCCGAACCCCAGTTCTCCCCGCAGGTCATCGAAACCATCGCCGAGGGCACCGGCGCTCGCATCGGCACTCTCGATCCCCTGGGGGCCGACATCGCCGACGGTCCCGAACTCTATTTCACGCTGATGAACACCATGGCCGACAATCTTCTCGATTGCCTCGCCGACTGAGCCGGTTTGCCTGCCGGACCCGGTTGCCGGGCAAAGGGGCGGGGTGCCTTAGGGCACCCGCCCCACCCCGAAATCACCGCCCACATCCATGGCCTTTTCGCCACCTTAAGGGGCTGCACCGCTATCAGGCCCGAACCCTCATTTCGGTTCCTTACTGCCCAGTCCCGCCGGTGCATATCTGGATGCAAATGTTACGTTATATCATTAATAGGAGAAATCCCGTGAAGCCAAGTGCTCCGATATCCCACGCCATCCTGCTGGCCGGCATGTCTCTCCCCGGCACAGCAGCATATGCCGACGAGATTTCCGTCTGGCGCGCCTTCGTCGCCGATCAGGCCCAGGGAACCGTCAGCGTTATCGACCTCGAAGCCGGCGAAGTCGTCGACACCTTCGCGCTTAACGGTCCAGCCAGCCTCTATGTCACCTCCAGCGCCCAGCGCGTCTTTGCCGTTCAGGGCAATGCCAATATCGTCCAGGCCATCGACACCGGCATCGCAATCGACGATCACGGCGACCATGGCGATATCGAGATCACCGATCCCGCGCTGCTCGACACAGCAATCGAAGGCGAATATCCGGTCCACTTCGTCGACCATCACGGCCAGATCGCCCTGTTCTTCGATAATGAGGGCGTGGCAAAAATCATCGATGAGTCTGATTTCGGCGCAACCGAGCCGCGCATCGTACCGTCCGGCGCCCCCCATCACGGTGTTGCCGCTGCTTATGGCGATTATACGCTCATCACCGAACCGCACCCCGAAGACCCCTCCAACTTGCCCGTCGGTATCAATGTGCTCGACGCCGACGACCGGCAGGTTGGCGATACCCACGCCTGTCCCGGCCTTCATGGTGAGGCAAGTTCCGGCAATCTGCTTGCCATCGCCTGCGATACGGGCCTTCTTCTGGTCACTGACAGCGCCGATGACCCCCAGATAACCCATCTCCCCTACGATGAAGCGCTGCCCGAGGGCAAAAGTTCGACCCTGCTCGGTGGCGTCGGCATCCAGTATTTCCTCGGCAATTACGGCGCCGACCGTCTCGTTCTGATCGATCCCCATCAGGAAAGCTTCCGCCTCGTCGATCTGCCCACGCGCCGCGTGCATTTCGCCGTCGATTCCGTCCGGCCGCAGTTCGCCTATATCTTCACCGAAGACGGCAATTTGCACCGTCTTAACACGCTCTCGGGTGAAATAAGCGCCACTCTCGAACTCACCGGCCCCTATTCCATGGACGGTCATTGGTCCGACCCGCGCCCCCGCATCGCGGTGGCGGGCGACGAAATCCTCGTCACCGACCCCAACGCTTCGCAGATCCATCGCATCGACGCGGTCGCCTTCGAGCCTTCCGGCACCATCGCCGTCGATGGCCTCCCCATGGGCATCGTCGTCGCCGGCGGCTCCGGCGCCGTCCATTGACACTAAAAGGACCGCCTTTCGGGGCGGTCCCTCCTGCCATCAGACAGGGCTCTAGCGGATCGGCCCCTTGAAGATGAAAAACGCCCCCAGCGCGATAAAGCCGAACCCGAGCATGTGGTTGAGTGTGAATTTTTCGCCGAGATAGAAAATCGCAAACAGCGCGAAGACCGAGAGCGAAATCACTTCCTGAATGGTCTTGAGCTCGGCCGCCGAATAGGTGCCATACCCGATCCGGTTGGCGGGCACCGCCAGCCAGTATTCGAAAAACGCGATCCCCCAACTCACCAGCACCACCACCCACAGCGCCGCTCCGGGAAATTTCAGATGTCCGTACCAGGCGAACGCCATGAAGACGTTCGAGGCGATCAGGAGCAGGATCGGGGCAGCAAGGGAGAAAAGAGAAGGGACGGCAGCAAGGGCGGTCATGAATCAGGTCTCGGACATCGCCACGATTGGCGGACCGAAATCGAAAGCGCGCTTCCCGCGCCAAAATCAAGCCCAATCCTTATCCGCGCACGTCGAACCTTCGAAAATGTACATCCTGATGCGGCCATGGGCTGATCCGGTGCCGCGCTCGCACGAGCCTGCCGGCACCGACCGGATTTCTTCAGCGAAGTTCCTGGGCGAGCCCGATCAGCAGCCCCTCCGGCCCACGGATGTAGCAAAGCCTATACGCGTCTTCATACTGAACGACTTCGCCCACCAGCTGCGCGCCGCGATTGCCGAGCTTTTCGAGCGTTTCGTCGATATCGTCCACGGTGAACATGACGCGGAGGTAGCCTAAGGCGTTGACCGGCGCATTGCGGTGATCCGCCACAACGGCGGGGGTGACGAAGCGGGAAAGCTCAAGCCGGCTATGACCGTCCGGCGTACGCATCATTGCAATCTCCACGCACTGGTCGCCCAGTCCGGTGACCCGTCCGGCCCATTCTCCTTCGATGGTTGCCCGCCCTTCGAGCTCGAGCCCCAGCTCGCCAAAGAATTCGATCGCCCGGCCGAGGTCTTCGACGACGATTCCGACATTGTCCATCCGTTTGAGTGCCATGTGTCCTCTCTCCATATTGTCGTTTAGACCGTAAGCTCATACCTGCCTGCCAAGCGGCAGGGTGTTCTATGGGGCTCCAGCCAGATGAACCGCCCGCAAGGCGTCCATATGCGCCTCCACCGCGCCCGGCCCGGCCCGGTCCCGCGCCTCCCCTGTTGCGGCCAGCACGGGGTCGACCGGCATATAGCGGCGGCTCCAGCGGCTGATCTGCGCGATCACCGGCAGAAGTTGGATGCCTTTTTCGGTCAGCGAATAGATGGCCTTGAGGCGATGGCTGGGGTCGTCGGCCCGGGTGATGATGCCGATGCGCGTCAGCATGGCCAGCCGGTCCGCCAGAATGTTGGTGGAAATACCTTCGTCCGAGGCCAGGAACTCGCGGAAATGCCTTTTGCCCGCAAACATCATGTCGCGGATGATCAATAGGGTCCATTTGTCCCCGAACACTTCAAGGCCGAGATTGATCGGGCAGCCGGAGCGAAAAGGCGATGAGTCCATAGGGTTGACTCTATGTCTAATGGTTGTAAAAAGCAAGTGATTGTATTTTGCAATCATAAAAAGGAGGAAGCGATGACGACCTTTGTTGTGGTGCATGGTGCCTGGGCTGGCGCCTGGGGTTGGGATCTCGTGGCAAAGCGGCTCCGCGCGGCGGGCCATGACGTGCATGTGCCGACGCTGAGCGGGCTGGGGGAGCGCTCGCACCTTGCGCAACTGCCCATTACCCTGAGCACGCACATCAACGACATCGTCAACGAGATGGTCTGGCATGACCTCAGCGATGTGGTGTTGGTCGCCCATTCCTATGGCGGGTTCGTCGCCACAGGTGTTGCCGAGCGTGCGCTCGAGCGCATCGCTTCGATCGTCTATCTCGATGCCTTCATTCCTGAAGATGGCCAGTCCTTCGAAGACATCATGGGTGAGAAACTCACTGGTCCGGTGGTGCCGGCCCCGGAAATCGGCGACGGCGAATACGCCACGAAGGCCGAATGCGACCGCGTCGCTGCTCTCTCCACGCCACAGCCGACGGGCACTTTCACCGAACGCCTCAAAGTTACCGGCGCCTATCTCAAGATCGCCCGCAAGGCCTTCATCCTCGCCACCGGCTGGGATGGTTTCGGCTCTGTCGCCGCTCCGCTGCGCAACGATCCGGCCTGGACGGTACACGAATTGCCCTGCGGCCACGACGTCCCGTTGCTCATGCCCGATGAACTGACGGCATTGCTGGCAAGGGCCTGACCCAGCCGGCTCAGATCTCGCCGCGAATATTGGGTCGCACCTTTTCTGCATAGAAGGTGGCGAGGCTTTCATGGACCGATCGCGGCAATTCGGGTAGGTCCCCGGCCTCTGCGTTAACCCCGATCTGGTCGGGCCGCGAAACCCCGGCAATGATCGTGGAGACCGCCTTGTGGTCCAAAATCCAGCGCAGCGCGAAAAGGCTCATTCTTTGGCCCTCGGGCACATAGCCGCGCAACTCGTCGGCCAGTTCCACCCCGACCTCGAACGGGATGCCGCCAAACGTCTCGCCCACTGAAAATGCCTGCCCGTCGCGATTGTAGCTCCGGTGGTCGGTGGGGGAAAATTCGGTGTCGCGCGTATATTTGCCCGACAGCAGCCCCGAAGCCAGCGGCAGGCGCACGATCACCCCCACATCGCGCTCCATCGCTTTGTCGAGCAGGCTTTCGGCCGCGTCCTGGCGGAAGATGTTGAAGATGATCTGCAGCGTCGCCAGCCCCTCGTGCTCAAGACAGATCTCCGCCTCGGCGATCGTTTCCACGCTTGCGCCCCAGTTCTTGATCAGACCTTCGGCCTTGATCTCATCCATCCAGCCAAAGATTTCGCCCGCTTCGAGCACGTCGCGCGGCACGCAGTGCAGCTGCGCCAGGTCGATACTGTCCACGCACAGCCGCCGTGCCGATTCTTCAAGGCTCTCGCGTACCCCGCCCTTGGTGTATTTGTCGGGATAGAGCGCCGCCGCACGGCCCACCTTGGTGGCCACCACCAGCCCGTCGGGCTTGCCATAGAACGTGCCGATCCGGTGCTCGGAAAGCCCGTTGCCGTAAACGTCAGCGGTATCCCAGAAATTGACCCCCAGCCGCGCCGCATTGGCCAGGATCGTCGAGGCGTCATTATCCTCGATCGGGCCGAAATCGCCGCCCAGCTGCCAGGTACCCAATCCGATTTCGGAAACCAGAAAGTCGGTTTTGCCCAATCGCCGCGTTTTCATCTTTATCCTGCCTCTCCGATTGTCTGGTTCTCTCTGGTGATAAGCGAGCACGCTCTCCGATGCAATTGACGCGGGGTCATTGCGCGTGGCACATCTAGAACCGTGTTGGTTCCCCTTTCGTTGCAAGAGTCGAAACGGGAAGCAAAAGGGAACACGGTGCGGACGACCCAAAAGGGGCCAATGCCGTGGCTGCCCCCGCAACTGTAAGCCGCGATGGATTCCGGAAAATCCACTGATCCTGAGGGTCGGGAAGGCATCCGGAAGCCGATGAAGCGCTTCCAGCAAAAGTGGATATCACTTTTGCGGTTCGGAAGCGCGCCCGATGAGAATCGGGAGCCATGAGGCGATTGGACAATCGCCGAATTGCTCGAAAGTGGCCAGCCAGGAGACCTGCCAGCACAGAGAACCGGCCCCATGATGGGGGCGGCATTTCGCATTTGCACACGGAGGGTGTTGCTGTGACGACCAGAAGTTTTCCCGCGGCCGGCCCGCGATCCGTCCTGTCCGATCCGCCCTTTGCCCGTTAGGGGAGCCGATCGCGCATAGGACATGTTAAGGCGACAGGTCCGCTGCGCCCACCGCGCAGCCGCTCTGCGCGGCGCCCCCTTTCAGCCTAGATTGTTTCAGCTATTCCATGGAGGGTCGCATGACCTCGAAAATCCCGACAACCGTCATCACGGGCTTCCTCGGCGCCGGCAAGACAACCCTTGTCCGCCATCTGCTCGCCCACGCCAAGGGCAAGCGCATCGCGCTCATCATCAACGAGTTCGGCGATATCGGGGTCGACAAGGACGTGCTCGCCGGGTGCGGGGACGAAACCTGCCGCGAGGAGGATATGATCGAACTGGCCAATGGCTGCATCTGCTGCACCGTGGCTGACGATTTCATCCCCACCATGAACCAGATCCTTGCCCGCCCTGACCGCCCCGATCACATTGTCATCGAAACCTCGGGGCTGGCACTGCCCCAGCCCCTGATCCGCGCCTTTAACTGGCCCGAGATCAAGGCCGAGGTCACCATCGATGGCGTGGTGACCGTTGCCGACGCCGCCGCGCTCGCCGAAGGCCGCTTCGCCGCCAACGAAGAGGCCGTCGACGCCCAGCGCCGGCTCGATGAAATGCTCGATCACGAAACCCCGCTGGGCGAGCTTTTCGAAGACCAGATGGTCGCCGCCGACATGATCGTTCTCAACAAGACCGACCTTGTCGAACCCGCCGCCCTCGAAGCCGTCGAAGCCGAACTCAAAAAGCACATGCGCCCTGGCACACAGATCGTGCGCGCCGCCAACGGCCACGTCGATACGCTTGCCCTGCTCGGTCTTGGCATGTCCACCGAGGACAATCTTGAGGGCCGCGAAAGCCATCACGAGCTTGAGCACGATGGCGAGGGCCATGAGCATGACGATTTCGATTCGTTTTCGCTCACCATCCCTTCCGGCCCCGGCCGCGACCAGCTCCTCACCGCCATCGCCGATACCATCGCCACCCATGACGTTTTGCGCCTCAAAGGCTTTGCTGCCATCCCCGGCGCCCGCGCCCGCCTGGCCATCCAGGCGGTCGGCCCCCGCGTCAACGCCTACTTCGATAGAGATTGGCAAGAGGGCGAAGCGCGCGAAACCCGCCTCGTGGTCATCGGCGAAAGCCCCCTGGCCCGCGATGCCATCGAGGCGAGCCTGAAAAAGATTGCCGAGGCGGCATAGCGATGACAGGGCCGGATACGGAAACTGCCTATCGACGCTCCCGACTGGCGCTTGCGGCGTGGATCGTTCTGGCCGGCCCTGTCATTGGCGCACTGGTGACGTTCGTTGCCTTCATGGTCGTCGGGCGGTCCTGGGAAAACGAGTCATTCCTAAATCTTCTCCCGTTCATATTCATCGGCCATCTCGTTTACAGCTGGCAGCTTGGGTTACTCGCGGCCATCGCCGCCGCCGCACTTTGGCTGGTGGCCGATGATATGCTCTACACCACCTCACAACGCTGGACCGGCGTGATCCTGATCGGGGGGATGACCGGTGCAGTCTTGCCGCTACTCGTTCTGAGCGTCGTTTCTGGCCGCAATCAGTTGGACGCGCTTACTATCATGTCCACAGCCCTTGCTGGCATTGTCGCCCTGGCCCTCACGGTCCGCCCCTGGAGCGACCGCTGATGCATCTGCTTGCCGCCCAGGCCGGTGCGCTCCAGCAGGAAGGCGAGGCCATCGACCTCGCCCAGACCCCGGGCGATTTCGCCTTCGCTTCGTCCGCCGATAGCGAACTGGCCATGCTCGCCGCCGCCGCCGATAGGGCTGGCGAGGACGGCTTGCGGCTGGCCAATCTCATGCGGCTGACCCACAATTTCTCGGTGGACCTCTGGTGCCAAGATACCCTCGCTCATTCCAAACTGATCGTGATCCGCCTCATCGGCGGCTCGGCCTATTGGCCCTATGGCTGCGATGAAATCGAAATGCTGGCACGGCAAAAATCGATTCCTCTGGCCTTCCTGCCCGGCGACGCGGTCCCCGATCCTGTGCTGTTGTCCCGCTCCACAATCCCCGAGCCCGATTGGCACGCCCTTCACAAACTGTTTTTGACCGGCGGCCCTGACAACGCCGATGCGATCCTATCGGCCTTTCGCGCCCTCGCTGCGGGCAATCCCATCGCCCATGCCCCCGATCCCTTCCCCGCCTTCGGCTTCTGGGATCGGGAACGAGGAATTGTCGGCCAGCTGGCGCGGGATGTTTGTCCCGAACCGATGGGAACGACGCGCGAAAAGCCGGCCCATGTGCCCATTCTGTTTTACCGCGCCGTCCTCGAGGGTTCGGGCACAGCGACGCTCGAAGCGCTGATAAGCGGGCTGGAGCGTCACGGTCTGGCGCCAGTGCCCATCGTCATCTCCTCGCTTAAATCTCCCGACTGCGCTGCGTTCGTGCGCCAAGCTTTGGGTGACATCGAGCCTGCCGCCATCTTCAACCTCATCGGCTTCGCCCTTGGCATCAACGATCTCGCCCCCGAGAAAAACCCGTTCGCCCTCACCGATGCGCCGGTGATCCAGCTCGTCCAGGGCTCGCGCCCACCCATCATGTGGGAAGCCGACCCGCGCGGCTTGACCTCCAAGGACCTCGCCATGCAGGTGGTCCTGCCCGAAATCGATGGCCGCGTCGGCGCGCTGATCGTCGGCCACAAGGCCGAAGCGGTCTGGCACGAGCGCACCCAATGCCCGCTCACCGCCTTCACCCCCGAACCCGACGGCATCGCCCGCGCCACCGACCTCGCGCAAAACTACGCCCGCCTGCGCGCCAAATCGCCCCCCGAGCGCAAGATCGGTCTCGTCCTCGCCAACTACCCGCTAAAGGATGGCCGCCTCGCCAACGGCGTCGGCTATGACGCCCCCCAGTCGAGCGTCGAAATTCTCAAAACCCTCGCTGAAGCGGGCTATCATGTTCGGCCTGTTCCGCCGTCGGGCACCGCCTTCATCGAACACCTCCAATCCGGCCCTACCAACGCCCGCCCCCGGCAGGGCACTTCGGACGCCACCCTTCCGATTGAAACCTACAAGGCCTGGCTCGAAACCCTTCACCCCTGCATCCGCGAGGATGTCCCCGCCCGCTGGGGCACGCCGGAAGCCGATCCCTTCGTGCGCGGCGACGCCTTTCATCTGCCCATAAAAATCTTCGGCAACATCGCCATCCTGCTCCAGCCGGCCCGCGCCTACGATGTGGCCGAGGAGATCAGTTTCCACGATCCCAATCTCGTGCCTCCTCACGCCTATATCGCCTCCTATCTCTGGCTGCGCCATGCGTTCGGCGTCGACGCTCTTATCCACAATGGCAAGCACGGCAATCTCGAATGGCTGCCCGGCAAGGCCAATGCCCTCGACAGCGAATCCTACCCCTCGGTCCTCTGGGGGCAGGTGCCCCATTTCTACCCCTTCATCGTCAACGATCCGGGCGAAGGCACCCAGGCCAAACGCCGCACCGGCGCCACCATCATCGACCATCTGGTCCCCCCTCTGACCCGCGCCGAAACCTACGGCCCGCTCAAGGACCTCGAAGCCCTGCTCGATGAATATTATGCTGCCCTCGGCATGGACCAGCGGCGTCTGGAGAGCCTCAAACGCAAGATCCTCGATTTCACCCGCGACGCCCGCCTCGATCTCGATCTGCGCCTGCCCGACGATGAAACCGAAGCGCTCAACCAGATCGACAATTTCCTGTGCGAGTTAAAGGAAGCCCAGATCCGCGACGGCCTGCACATCTTCGGCCAGTCCCCCACCGGCACATTCGAGCGCGATCTGCTCGTCGCCTTCGCCCGCGTCCCGCGTGGAGAAGGGCAGGGGGGCGATGCTTCGCTCATCCGCGCGTTGGCCGACGATCTCAAGCTCGGCATCGATCCCCTCTCCCTCGACCTTTCCGCCCCCTGGAGCGGCCCTAAGCCGGATGTCTTGGCCACCAATGGGATGTGGCGCTCCAACGGAGACACCATCGACCGCCTCGAAGCCCTCGCCGCCGATCTCGTCACCGGCCGCGCGCCCGATCCCGACTGGACCGCCACGGTGGAAGTCCTCGATACCATCGAAACCGCCATCCGTCCGCGCTTGGCCGCTTCCGGTCCCAACGAGATCAAATCGCTCCTCGACGGCCTCGCCGGAAAGTTCGTCGCCCCCGGCCCCTCGGGTGCCCCCACCCGTGGCCGCATCGATACGCTGCCCACCGGCCGCAATTTCTATTCGGTCGATAACCGCGCCATCCCTACCCAGACAGCATGGGCACTGGGGCACAAAGCCGCCGAAAATCTCTTGAAGCGCCACTATCAGGATCATGGCCTCTGGCTCACTTCGCTCGCCATGAGCGTCTGGGGCACCGCCAACATGCGCACCGGCGGAGACGACATCGCCCAGGCTCTGGCCCTGATCGGCGCCAGGCCCGTCTGGCAGGGCGCCTCGCTCACCGTTTCGGGCTATGAGATCATCCCGCTCGCCAAGCTCGGCCGCCCCCGTGTCGATGTCACCTTGCGCATTTCGGGCCTGTTCCGCGATGCCTTCCCCGCCCAGATCGCCCTGTTCGATCGCGCCATCCGCGCCATCGGGGCCCTGGATGAACCCATCGAGGACAACCCCATCGCCGCCCGCATGCGCACCGACGCTCTGGCCATGATGGAACAAGGCGCCACACAGGACGAAGCGGGTTTGCGCGCCGGCCACCGCATTTTCGGCGCTGCGCCGGGAGGCTATGGTGCAGGCATCGGCAAGCTGGTCGATACTGGCAAATGGGCCGAAAAATCGGACCTCGCCGAAGCCGTCCTCGCCACCGGCCAATACGCCTATGGCGCCCACACCGAAGGCGTGCCCGAAAAAACGCTGTTTGCTGCCCGCCTCAAATCGGCTGATGCCGTCGTCCATGTCCAGGACAATGCCGAGCACGATCTGCTCGATTCTGATCAGTATTATCAGTTCGAAGGCGGCCTTTCCGCCGCCGTCGAAACCCTCTCGGGCCACAAGCCCGCCGCCTATCATCTCGATACCTCGCGTCCCGAAACCCCAAAAGTCCGGACGCTCGAGGAAGAAATCGCCCGTGTGATGCGCGCCCGCGTGGTCAATCCCAAATGGATCGACGCCATGAAGCGCCACGGCTATCGTGGCGCCTTCGAGATCATCGCGACGGTCGATTTCATGTTCGGCTTTGCCGCCACCACAGGCGCCATCAAATCCCACCATTTCGACCTGGCCTTCGCTGCCTTCATCGAGGACGACGTCACCCGCGATTTCCTCATCACCGCCAACCGCTTTGGCTATGATGAGCTGATCGAAAAGTTTTCCGAAGCCCGCATCCGCGGCTTCTGGACCCCCCGCTCCAATTCCGCCTACGCCTATCTCGAGGACGAGACATGACCGAACGCACCAAAAAGACCGACCGGATGACCGAGGCCGAACGCGACGCCTATCACGCTGAAAAGATGAAAAAGAAAAAGGCCGCCCGCGACAAGCTGGTCGAGGCCAATTCGAACGAAAAGGGCCTGCTCATCGTTCACACCGGCAAGGGCAAGGGCAAATCCACAGCCGCTTTCGGCATGGTGTTCCGCGGCATTGCCCACGGCTTCAAAATCGGCATCGTCCAGTTCGTGAAAGGCAAATGGCACACCGGCGAGCGCGATATTCTGGAGCACTTCCCCGATCAGGTCTCGATCAACGCCATGGGCGATGGCTTCACCTGGGAAACCCAGGACCGCCAGCGCGATCTGGCCGCCGCCCGCCAGGCCTGGGACCGGGCCAGGGAACTGATCGCCGATCCCGACTACCAGATGGTCTTGCTCGACGAACTCAACATCTGCCTGCGCTACGACTATCTACCGCTCGATGAAGTCCTCGAAACCCTAAAGACCCGCCCGGCCGACAAGCACATCATCGTCACCGGCCGCAACGCCAAGGACGAATTGATCGAGATCGCCGATCTGGTCACCGAAATGACCCAGATCAAACACCCCTTCCGCGAACAGGGCATCAAGGCCCAGGCGGGGATTGAGTTTTGAGCCGTGCCGTCATCATCGCGCTGGAGCCGGGCGACGAGCCGCTGCTCATTCGTGCGCTGCTTGAAGTCCAAGGCATTGACGTTCAGCTTCGCCGCATCGGAGGGCCGAGCGCGGTTCTGACCGCGTTCAATTTCAATGGTGGCCCGAGCGACCTTGCTATCATCACCGGCCATGGTGACGACGAAGGGTTCATAATGCCTGAAATGGCGCGCGGGATCGACACGCTCGATCTTGCCGGTAACCGCCTCCGCGCTACTGATCTCACTGGAATACGGGTAGACGCCTCAACGGTGATATCGACGGCTTGCGGCACCGGGACCGACGCTTTCGCCGCCGCCCTTCTCGCCGCCGGCGCTGCCCACTATATCGCCCCGAAGGACTACCCGGACGGCGCCGCGATAGCCCCGATTTTAAGCGGCCTCATCCATTCGGTCTTCGGCCGAGCCATGTCATGGCCCGATGGCATTGCAGCGGCCAATGCTCTGGTGGCTCCCGACGATCGCTTCCGGCTCTGGCCTGCTCCTTAAAAACACGCCCCGTCCTGCGCCAGGCTCTGCCCCAGCCGGTTGACCACGGCGTCGAACGCCGGCACGTCCATCGCCGGATAGTCGAGCCGCACATTGGCGGTTTGCTGCCCGTTACAGACAAGAATGGTCTTGGCGTAAAAGACGTGCCCGCCGCGCGTTCCGCCCCACGCCGCCCAGTCCGGAGTTTCCGAGCGGTAGGTGATCGTCCAGCCTTCAGCCTCTTCAGCCCCGATCCGCCCCCGCATCTCGGCCAGAAAATCGGCCTCTAACACCGGCCCGCCCCAGGCGGTAATCACCGCCCGCCCGTTCGAAGCGCGAAACCTTTTGCCTTCTCCAGCCACCTGGGCCGGGCCCTCGGCGGCAAAATCGGCCGGAATATCGACGGCCGCGCCGAATCGCGGGTTAACGTAACGCGTCCAGTCCGCCGCCGGAAAACTGCCGGAAACGCTGGAGAAAATGGCTATGGCAAACACAAATCGGCGCAACATGGAGCGATGATTGCCCGGCGAATATGGCTTTCGCAAGCCGCCTTGATTCCATTGACTTCGCCCGTGGTTCCGCTCCGGCCACAATTGGCGTAAACAGGGGCCTCAAAAGCAGCTGTTTGGGGCAGGGGCAAGTGAAAAGACCATCCATCGGAGACGTGGCGCGCCAGGCCGGCGTGTCGACGGCCACAGTCTCGCGGGCCATCAACGCGCCTGAAACCGTCACCGAAAAGACCCGCCGCAAGGTGCAGGAAGCCGTTGACGCCCTCCATTATGTGCAATCGGAAACCGCGCGCAATTTCAAAAAGCAGCGCGCCAACACCGTCCTCGTGGTCGCCGCCGATATCGGCAACATCTATTATTCGGAAATCTTCCGCGGCATCCAGCGCCGCGCTGAAGCCTCTTCCTATTCCACGATCATTGCCAATCCCAGCCCCGGCGGCACCCAGGATCTGATCCTGTCCAATTTGCGCAATGCCAGGGTGGATGGCGTTATCATTCTCTCGGGCCACGAAATCGCCGACCACGACCTTGAACTGTTGCAGCAGCTCTATGCCGGCCCCCCGCCCATCGTCGCCATGAGCGAGGAGCGCGGCTATATGCGCGTGCCCCATATCCTGATCGACAACGAACGCGCCGGCTATGTCGCCGGCCGGCATCTGATCGAAATGGGACATACCCGCATCGGCCACGCCTATGGCCCCCACCGCACCCCGGTACGCCGGGCCCGCGCCAACGGCTTGCGCCGCGCCATGGGCGAAGCGGGGATCGCTGTCAACGATACCTGGTTTTTCGAAGGCGGTTTTTCGGCCATTGGCGGGCGCGCCGCCGCCCAGAGTTTCCTCTCGCTCAAGGACCGCCCCACCGCCATTTTCTGCGCCAATGACGAGGCGGCCATGGGCTTTATCTCCCAGCTTCACCGCTATGGCATTTCGGTGCCGGACGATCTCTCGGTCATGGGGTTCGACGATATCGTGCTCGCCGATACCTATGTGCCCGGCCTCTCGACCGTGCATCAGCCCAAAGAGGAAATGGGGCGCCACGCCATGAATCTGGTCCTCGACATTATCGAAGGGCGTACAAAGGCCGAGCTCCCCATCATTGAGTTGCCCGTCCATCTGGTCCCCCGCGAGTCGGTCGCTCGCATCACCTGACCGCCGGGCCGAGGCTGCCCCCAGCCCCTCCTCCCCACCGCCGTCATTCCGGGCGAAGACCCGGGATCCAGTACCCCCAACCTCTCGTCGATCCGCCATATGCGCGGCGTCCCCGCCCCAACACATTGCCCACTTCCCCCAACCGTGCTAGGCGAAAAACCGAACTGCCTCACTCAACTTAAATTTTGGCGTTGAAGACCCCGCTCGTATTTTCCACCTCGCCTCGCGGCGATGAGATCGCCCGTCACGTCGCCCAGCTTCTGGGTGCGCCGGTGCATTTGTGCGGTCCGGGCCGGATAGACGCCGCGCCTCTGGCTGCCGATGCCTATCGTCAGGGCGCTCCCATCGTCGGGGTGTGCGCCACCGGCGCGTTGATCCGGCTCCTCGCCGGCACGCTGGGTGACAAGATGTCCGAACCGCCCGTGGTTGCGGTTTCCGCCGATGGCAAGGTTGCCGTGCCCCTGCTGGGCAGCCATCGCGGCGCCAATGCTTTGGCCCGCTGGATAGCGGACGGCTTTCGCGGCTTTGCCGCTGTCACAGCCACTTCCGATTCGCTCTACGATTTCTCCCTCGACGATCCGCCCCCCGGCTATGTGGTGGCCAATCCCGAGGCGGTGCGCCCGCTGATGGCGGCGCTCCTCAAGGGGGAAAAGCTGCGTGTCGAAGGCCTTTCGGGCTGGCTCGAACTGGCCGGCTATCCGGTCTCGCGCGATGGCAGCCAACTGCTCCGCCTCACCGAGAGCCCCGCGCCAGGCCCCGGCCTGCTCGTCCACCCCAAAACCATCGTTGCGGGGCTGGGCTGTACCAGCAAGGCGGCGGCCTGCGAGGTGATAACGCTGGTCGAGACCACTTTGGAAGCCGCCGGCATCGCCCCAAAGGCCCTTGCCGCGCTGGCCACCATCCACACCCATGGCAGAACACCCGCGCTTCTCGAGGCCGCCACCCATTTCGGCGTGCCCCTGCGCACGTTCACCCGCCGGGAAATCGACCGCGAGAAAAAGCGGCTGGCAACCCCTTCGGCCAGTGTCCAGGCGGCCATCGGACTTTCGGGCGTTTGCGAGGCGGTGGCCATAAAGGCCGGAAGGCTCATCATGCCCAAGCGGATCGCGGGCAATGTGACCTGTGCCCTGGGACGGGCCGATACGCCTGTCGACGTCAACCGGTTCGGAAAATCCGCTTGACGCTTTCGTGCGCCCAAACCACCGAATCCACGGTTTCTGCCTTGGGCAGAAGGGGGCGCCGGATCACGATGATGGGGATTGAAAGCTCTGCCGCCGCAGCCAGTTTGGCTGCCACCTGCGCGCCGCCCGAATTCTTGGTCACCAGATGGGTGATGCCGCGGTCTTCCATCAAGGCGATTTCGCTCGCAAGCGTAAACGGCCCGCGCGCCGCAATCACGTCCCAGTCATCGGGCAGCCCGGCCGGCACCTCGATCATGCGCGCTGTGTAATGGCAGCTGGTGCGGGCCAGGAACGGTCCCAATTCCTGCCGGCCCACCGTCAGCAGCACCCGCGCGCCGCGCGGCAGGGCGTCCACTGCGTCCTGGGCGGTCCCCACCTCGACCCAGACTGCACCCTTGGGCGCTTCCCACGCGGGGCGTTCGAGCCGGATCAGGGGTACACCGGCGTCCGAAGCGGCGGCAACGCCATTGATCGATATTTGCGCCGCAAAGGGATGGGTCGCGTCAATCAGCATGTGGATGTCATTGGATTTGATATAGGCGGCCAGCCCCTCCTTGCCGCCAAACCCGCCGATCCGCACGATACCCGCCGGAAAACGTGGATTATCGGTCCGCCCCGCCAGTGAGGTGATGACGTCGTAACCGGTTTTAACCAGCATGCCCGCAAGTTCGCGCGCCTCGGTCGTTCCCCCAAGGATCAATATGCGCTTGCCAGTGGTGTCGCGATTGCCCGAATTCATGGCATAGACTTATACAACACCTTCAAAAAGGAAATGGGGATTCGCGTGCTCGGCTGGCTCAAGCGCAAATCGATGAACAAGGGCCATTTCGCTCGTCTCGATGCCGCGCAGTTTCCGGTGTTCGCGCCGGGCTCGGTCTGGCTGGTTGGCGCCGGCCCCGGCGCGCCCGGCCTTATCACGCTTTTGGGCTATCACGCTCTGGGGCAGGCCGATGTCATCGTCTATGACGCCCTCGTTGGCCCCGGCCTGCTCGACATGGCCAATCCAAAAGCCGAAAAGATCTATGCGGGCAAGCGCGGCGGAAAGCCTTCGGCCAAACAGGCTGACATAACCTTGAAACTCGTCGAACACGCCCGCGCCGGCAAGCGCGTGCTGCGGTTGAAGGGGGGCGACCCCATGATGTTCGGGCGCGGCGGCGAGGAGGTCCAGACCCTTGCCCGCGAAAACATCGCTTTCCGCATCGTGCCCGGCATTACGGCGGGGATCGGCGGGCTGGCCTATGCGGGAATCCCCGTCACCCATCGCGACACCAACCACACCGTCGTATTCCTCACCGGTCACGACGAAAAGGGCGGCATCCCGCAGGGCGTGGATTGGGGCTCCATCGCCACAGCCTCCCCGGTCATTGTGATGTATATGGCCGTCAAGCATCTCCCCTCGATCGCAAAAAAACTGATCGCCGCCGGTCGTGATCCCGCCGATCGACTCGCCATCGTCTCCAATGCCGCCTTGCCCGATCAAACCGTTCTTGAATCTACCCTGGGCCGGGCAGGGGAACTGGCCGATGCCAACGTACCCACCCCGGCCATCATCGTCCTCGGCCCCGTCTCCCGCTACCGCGAGACTTTCGACTGGTACGCCGCCGCCCAGCGGGAGAATGCCATTGGCTGATCCCGTCCCTCGCGGCTTCATCATCGCCGCCCCGCGCTCGGGTTCGGGCAAGACCGCCATAACGCTCGGCATCGCCCGGGCGCTCACAAATTCGGGCTATCGCGTCGCCCCGGCCAAGACCGGCCCCGACTATATCGATCCCGCCTTTCTCTCCAGAGCTGCCGGCTCCCCCGCAATCAATCTCGACCCCTGGGCCATGGACGCCGCCACCCTTGTGGCCCGCGCCGCCCGGCATGCCGAGCGCCATGATACGCTGCTGATCGAAGGGGTCATGGGCCTGTTCGATTCCGCCATCGATGGCAAAGGCTCCACGGCCGACCTCGCCGCAACGCTCAACCTGCCTGTTGTCCTCGTCCTCGATTGTGACCGCCAGGCCCAGTCGGTCGCAGCCCTCGTCCACGGCTTTGCCTCATGGCGGAACGATGTCTCCATCGCCGCGATCATCCTCAACAAGGTCGCCTCCGACCGCCACGAAACCATGCTGCGCTCCGCGCTGGCAAAAACCGGCATCCCTTGCCTTGGCGCCATCCCGCGCCGCGCCGATCTCGCGCTGCCCGAACGCCATCTCGGCCTCGTCCTTCCCGGCGACATCGAGGGGATCGATGACCATCTGGCCCGCGCCGGGTCTGTGATGACCACCCATCTCGATTTCCGCCTGCTCGGCGCCATCGCCGCCCCGGTGGCCTCCGCCGCGCCGGTCCCCAGCCTTGCGCCGCTCGGCCAGCGCATCGCCATCGCTCATGACGCGGCCTTTGCCTTTGTCTATCCCCACTTGCTGGAAAGCTGGCATGCTGGCGGAGCCTCGCTGAGCTTTTTTTCGCCCCTGGCTGATCAGGCGCCAGATGCAGATGCCGACGCCGTCTTCCTTCCCGGCGGTTATCCCGAACTCCATGGCGCCACCCTCGCCAACGCAGCGGGTTTCAAAACCGGCCTTATCAAAGCGCGCGACCGCGGCGCGCTGATCTATGGCGAATGCGGTGGCTATATGGTCCTTGGGCGGGCCCTCACCGACAAATCGGGGGCGACCTACCCCATGGCAAACCTTTTGCCGGTTTCCACCGCCATCGACCGCCCCAAGCGCGTCCTCGGCTATCGCCGCCTCACCCATTCTTCGCCATTGCCATGGCCGGAAAGACTGTGTGCGCACGAATTTCACTATTCCCGGCAGGTCTTGTCCAATGGCCGGTACCCTGGCCTCACCGAACACTCCACTTCATCCCCTTTGCCGCCGTTATTTGCGGCGTTTGACGCCCTCGACACCCCCCTCGACCCCATGGGCTGCGTGCTCGATAACGTCATGGGGTCCTACGCCCACATCATCGAAAGAGGCCCGCAATGACCCGCGCCATCATGGTCATGGGCACCGGGTCCGATGTCGGCAAGTCCTTGATCGTGGCCGGACTTTGCCGCGCCTTCGCCAATCGCGGTCTGTCGGTCGCGCCCTTCAAACCCCAGAACATGTCCAACAATGCCGCCGTTACATCCGATGGCGGCGAGATCGGCCGCGCCCAGGCCCTGCAGGCCAAAGCCGCCCGCAAGCAGCCCACCACCTTGATGAACCCGGTCCTGCTCAAGCCGGAAAAAGATACAGGTTCTCAAGTGGTTATCAGGGGGCGTCGTGTCGCCTCCATGTCGGCCCGCGAGTACTTTTCATCCCGCACCCAATTCATGCCCGCCGTCCTCGATGCGTTTGACCTTCTCGCCGCCCAGAACGATCTCGTCATCGTCGAGGGTGCCGGCAGTGCATCGGAAATAAACCTGCGCGATGGCGATATCGCCAATTTCGGTTTCGCGCAGCAAGCCAAGATTCTGGTGATCCTGGTCGGCGACATTCACCGCGGCGGCGTCATCGCCTCGCTTGTCGGCACCTTCGCCGTTATCGACCCCGCCGATGCCGATCTGATCGCGGCAACGCTGGTCAACAAGTTCCACGGCGACCCGTCCCTGTTCGATGCCGGCCGCCACTTCGTGCAAACCCGTACCTCGCGCCCTTGCCTCGGCGTTGTCCCCCATTTTCCCGATGCGTCACGGCTTCCGGCCGAAGATGTCCTGGCCTTGGAAACAATTGAACAAAATTCCGCCGAAACCGTAATCGCCGTCCCGCGTCTGGCCCGCATCGCCAATTTCGACGACCTCGATCCCCTGCGCGCCGAACCTGGCGTTCGCCTGATCATCGTCCAGCCCGGCCAGCCCATTCCCCGTGAGGCAAAACTCATCATCCTCCCCGGCTCGAAAGCCACGCGCGCCGATCTCGACTTCCTCCGCCAGCAGGGCTGGGATATCGACATCGCCGCCCATATCCGCGCCGGCGGCCACGTACTGGGCATCTGCGGCGGCTACCAGATGCTCGGAACCATGGTGGCCGACCCCGACGGCATCGAAGGAAAAGCCGGGCAAACCCAGGGACTTGGCCATCTCGCCGTCACGACGCGTCTCGAAGGGGGCAAGCAGCTCCGCCTCGAAACCGCCAACGACGCCCTCTCAGACCTGCCGCTGACCGGCTACCACATGCACATGGGCACAACCACCGGCCCCGACACATCCCGCCCCTTCGCCCATGTCGATGGCACCCCCGAAGGCGCCCGCTCGGCGGACGGGAAAATCATGGGCACCTATCTGCACGGCCTCTTTGCCGCCGACGCATTCCGCCGCCAATTTCTTGCAGACCTTGGCGTTTCCACCGACCCGCTGCTCGAATTCGATGCCATGATCGATCAGACCCTGGACGACCTCGCCACCCACCTCGAAACCCATCTCGATCTGAACGCCATCCTCGCCCTCGCCCGGGAGCCGCAATCGTGATCGCCTTTCTCGCCGCCCTTCTCGAGCGCTTCGTCGGCTACCCCGCCTGGCTCACAGATCGCATTGGCCACCCGGTCATCTGGATCGGCAAACTGATCGACGCTCTGGACCAGCGCCAGAACCACCCCGAAAAATCCTTTGGTTCCCGCAAGATAGCGGGCGCCATCGCCATCGCCATCGTGGTTCTCGCCGTCCTCATCGTCACCCTCGGCCTCCAGCAGATCCTGCGTTTCCTGCCCTTCGGCTGGCTCATAGAAATCCTCCTCGCCTCGACACTGATCGCCCAGAAAGGCCTACGCGACGCCGTCCTCGCCGTCGCCCGCGCCCTGCGCGAACAGGGCATCGAGGGCGCCCGCCGCGAAGTCGCCCACATCGTGGGCCGCGACACCGCCGAACTCGACGAGGCGGGGGTCTCCCGCGCCGCCATCGAGACCCTGGCCGAAAACACCTCCGACGGTGTCATCGCCCCCCTGGTCTATCTCGCCCTGTTCGGCCTGCCCGGCGCCGCGATCTACAAGGCCATCAACACCGCCGATTCCATGATCGGCCACCGCTCCGAGCGCCACGCCGCCTTCGGCTGGGCGTCGGCCAAGCTCGACGATCTGGTCAATTTCATCCCCGCGCGTTTGACAGCCGCCCTGTTCGCCCTGGCAGCCCGTGCCATGCCACGAGCCGACCCCACAGCCGCCTGGGAAACTGCCCGCCGCGACGCACCCGGTCACGCCTCGCCCAACGCCGGCTGGCCCGAAGCCGCCATCGCCGGAGCGCTGGGTTTCGGCCTCGGCGGCCCGCGCGCTTACAAGGGCGAACTGCTCGATCTGCCGAAAATGGGTAAGGGCAAGCGCAACCTCACCGCCGAGGATATTGCAACCGCCATAAGCCTTTACGACAAGGCCATGCTCATAGCCCTCGGCATCCTTGCCGTATGGGCGCTATTTTCGATCGTCTTCTAAAGCTTGGGCGTCTTGCCCTTGACCACCATGGGCAGCCCCGCAACCACGAAATAGACGTGCTCGCAAATCCCCGCCAATTCCTGATGCGCCGCCCCGGTCAAATCCCGGAACGTGCGGGCCAGCGCGTTGTCGGGCACGATCCCCAGCCCCACCTCATTGGAAACCAGGATCACCTGGGTGTCGGTGATATTTTCGAGCACTTCGACCAGCAGATCGACCTCCTCGGCCACGTCGCGCTCCATGCTCAAAAGGTTGGTGATCCACAAGGTCAGGCAATCCACCAGAATCACATCATGGGCCTGCGCCGCCGCAAACAGTGCCTGCGGCAGCTCCAGCGGCTCCTCGATGGTGGCAAATCGCCCCTCGCGGGCCCGTTGGTGGGCCGAAACACGCTCGATCATTTCATCGTCCAGCGCCTCGGCAGTGGCCAGATAGGCGGGAGACGCGCTGTCCCGCAGGGCAAGGCGCTCGGCCAGCGCCGTCTTTCCCGAACGCGTCCCGCCCAGAACCAGAATGTGATTTGCCAAACCTATGCCCTCCGCTGTCAGTATCGGGGCCAAAATGGCTGCGCCCGTTCAGCTCTTCAACCAGCCTGATCGCTCCATCGGGCCGATTTACGATTTGACCTCATAATACTTTCGTCCTATGCGCAAGCGCAGTATGGTCCGCCGCGAAAACGGGGAGCTGATCCGATCGTGCCAAAATACTTCCTCGGCGTTGATGGCGGCGGCACCAATTGCCGCATCCGCCTCGCCGATGCCAACCTTGAAACCCTCGCCGAAGCGCGTGGCGGGCGGTCCAATCTCCAGCTCGAAGGCGGCGATCCGGCCTATGCCTCCATTCAGGAAGGCACAAGGCAGGTGTTTGCCCTGGCCGGGCTCGATTATGGGGAAACCGCAAACACCGAGGCGTGCTTTGGCATGGCCGGCGCACGGCTGCCCTCGGCGCGCGAGGCTTTCGCGCTGCGCCCGTGGCCCTTCGCCCATGTCACCGTCTATGACGATATCGACATCGCCCGCGCCGGCGCCCATGAGGGCGAGGATGGCGCGGTCATTATTGTCGGAACCGGCTCGGCGGGCATGGCGCTGGTCGAAGGCCAGCGTTTTCAGGTCGGCGGCTGGGGTTTTCACATCGGCGATCAGATGTCGGGTGCCATTTTGGGGCGCGAACTTGTGCGCTACACGGTCGAGGCCCATGACGGTTTGGTCGCAACCTCGCCGCTCACCGAGGCTGTCCTCGCCGAACTGGGCGGCGATCTCAATGCGGTGATGGCCTGGAGTTTCGACAGGCGCCAGCCCGCCGATTATGGCGCGCTGATGCCGCTTTTCATCGAATATTTCGAAAAAGGCGATCCGGTCGCCGCCGAGCTGATGGAAATCGAGCTTGGCTATATCGATCGCTATGTGTCTTACTTCAAATCCTGTGGTGCAGACAGACTGGCCATTGTCGGCGGCTTTGGCCAGAGGCTTATGCCTTTGCTCGAAATCCGCTATGGCGATTACGTCTCTCTGCCCCGCGCCGAACCTTTGCATGGCGCTGTGATCCTGGCCCGCCAGAACGCCGCCCGCTAATTTGTTAATGACGGAGGCCCGTCCTTGTCCGCACGCATTATTCCGGTCCAGCCATTCGATTATGTGGTGTTCGGTGCCACTGGTGATCTGACCCGGCGCAAGCTGATCCCCGCGCTCTATCATCGCTTTGCCGATGGCCAGTTCGATGAGCGCTCGCGCATCATCGGCGTGTCGCGTTCGGAACTCTCCGATGCCGATTTCCAGAAATTCGCCCGCGAGGCGGTCACTGAATTTGTTGAAAAGGTCGATCAGCACAAGGATGTGATCGCCCGATTCATCTCGTGCTTTTCCTATATCGCCAACGATGTGACCGACAAGGACGGCTGGGCCGATCTCGAAAAGGCCCTGCGCACAGAACCCGAGATCGAGCGCGCCTTCTATCTCGCGGTGGCTCCCTCCCTGTTCGGACCCATCTGCGATTATCTCGACAACAAGGGCTATTGGCGCCGCGATGCCCGCGTCGTGGTCGAAAAGCCCCTGGGGCACGACCTCGAATCCTCGATGGAAATCAACGATGCGATATCCGAGGTCTTCGCCGAAGATCAGGTTTACCGCATCGATCACTATCTCGGTAAGGAAACCGTCCAGAACCTTCTGGCCCTGCGCTTCGGCAATATCCTGTTCGAGCCCATCTGGGACGCCGCCCATATCGACCACGTCCAGATCACGGTAGCCGAGGATGTCGGCGCGGGCACGCGCGGCTATTACGACGATTCCGGCGCCCTGCGCGATATGGTGCAAAACCATATGATGCAGCTTTTGTGCCTCGTCGCCATGGAGCCTCCGGCGTCTGACGATGCCAATGCCCTGCGCGACGAAAAGCTTAAGGTCCTGCGCTCGCTAAAGCCCATCACCGGCGACAATGTCTCCAAGTTTACCGTGCGCGGTCAATACAAGGGCGGCGCGGTCAATGGCGGTTCGGTCACCTCCTATCAGGACGAATTGCCCGAGGACAAGAAGGGCTCGAAAACCGAAACCTTTGTTGCGATCAAGGCCGAGGTGGAGAACTGGCGCTGGTCCGGCGTGCCCTTTTATCTGCGCACCGGCAAGCGTCTGCCCTCGCGTGTTTCGGAAATCGTCATTCAGTTCCGCGCCATCCCCCATTCCATATTCGATCATGCCGAAGGCGCGCCAAGGCCCAACAAGCTTGTCCTGCGCCTGCAGCCCGACGAGGGCGTGAAGCTGTTTTTGATGATCAAGGATCCCGGTCCCGGCGGTATGCGCCTGCGCGAGGTGCCGCTCAATCTGTCCTTTGCCGAAACCTTTTCCGAACGCACCCCCGAAGCCTATGAGCGGCTTTTGATGGATGTTATTCGCGGCAATCAGACCCTGTTCATGCGCCGCGACGAGCTTGAGGCCGCATGGCGCTGGATCGACCCGATCCGTCAGGCCTGGGACAATGCGTCAGATGCCCCCCAGACCTACACTGCGGGAACATGGGGGCCGACTGCCTCGGTCGCGCTGATCGAGCGCGACGGCCGCACCTGGCACGAAGGCGATGCCTGAAACATCTGGGAGACCGCGATGACCATTGAGCGCAACGTCTTTTCGACAAAGGACCGGCTGGCCGAAACCCTTGCCGATGCAATTGCCGAAAACCTCAATGCCGGGCTCGATGAACGCGGCACGGCTTCGCTTGCCGTTTCCGGCGGCTCGACCCCCAAACGCTTCTTCGAAGTGCTCGGAGCGCGCCAGGACGTCGATTGGGAAAATGTGGCGATCACCCTTGTCGACGAGCGCTGGGTGGACGAAAATTCCGAACGCTCGAACGCGCGGCTGGTAAAGGAACATCTTCTGGCCGGTCCCGCCGCCGTCGCTGCCTTTGTCCCGCTTTACGCCGGGACGCCCGAGCCCGACGCGGCGGGGATCGCAAAGGCCAACGCCGCTCTCGATTGCCTGCCCATGCCCTTCGATGCCGTGGTCCTCGGCATGGGCAATGACGGCCACACCGCCTCGTTCTTTCCCGGCGGCGACACGCTTCAGGACGCGCTCAATGCCGATGGCCCGCTCATCGCCATCAATGCCCCCGGCGCGGGCGAACCGCGCGTCACCTTCACACTGCCCCGTCTGCTGGCCACGCGCGCCCTCTATCTCCACATCGAAGGCGATGAAAAAGCCCAGGTGCTCGACAAGGCGCTTCAGACCGGCCCGGTCGAATCCATGCCGGTGCGCGCCGTCCTTTCACAAAACCATATTCCCGTTTCCCTCTTCTGGTGTCCCTGAGGCCCAACCAGACCCAGGGTCACCTCCTTCATCCTCGCTAAGGAGGCGACCATGACCGTAAAAACCACAATCAAGGACGTGACCGACGCCATCGCGCGGCGCTCGGAAGCCTCGCGCCGCACCTATCTCGACCGGCTCGACAAGGCGCGCGCCCAGGGCGTTTACCGCTCGGCGCTTTCGTGCGGCAATCTCGCCCACGGCTTTGCAGCATGCGGTCCCTCCGACAAGGCTCAGCTGGCTGGCGACCAGGCGCTCAATCTGGGCATCATCACCTCCTACAATGACATGCTATCGGCCCATCAGCCCTATGAGACCTACCCTGCCATCATCCGCGAGGCAGCGCGCGAGGCCGGTGGTGTTGCCCAGGTCGCGGGTGGCGTGCCCGCCATGTGCGATGGCGTGACCCAGGGCCAGCTCGGCATGGATCTTTCGCTGTTTTCCCGCGATGTGATTGCCATGGCCGCTGCCGTCGGCCTGTCCCACAACATGTTCGATGCCGCGGTTTTCCTTGGCATTTGTGACAAGATCGTCCCCGGCCTCGTCATCTCGGCTCTGACCTTCGGGCATCTGCCCGCGGTGTTCATCCCCGCCGGTCCGATGACCACCGGCCTGCCCAACGATGAAAAGGCGCGCGTTCGTCAGCTCTATATGGAAGGCAAGGTCGGGCGCGACGAGCTGCTCGAAGCCGAATCCAAATCCTATCACGGTCCCGGCACCTGCACCTTTTACGGCACCGCCAATTCCAATCAGATGCTCATGGAAATCATGGGCCTGCACCTGCCCGGCGCCAGCTTCGTCAATCCGGGCACCCCGCTGCGCGATGCGCTGACCAAAGCCGCCACCAAACGGGCGCTGGCCATTACCGCGCAGGGCAATGAATATACTCCCGCCGGTCACGTCATTGACGAAAAATCCATAGTCAACGGCCTGGTCGGCCTGCTCGCCACGGGCGGCTCGACCAATCACACAATGCACCTTGTTGCCATGGCCAACGCGGCGGGTTTGAAGATCACTTGGGAAGACATGTCTGTCCTCTCCGACGTCGTTCCGCTTCTGGCGCGCGTCTATCCCAACGGTCTGGCCGACGTGAACCATTTCCATGCGGCCGGCGGCATGGGGTTCCTCATCCGCGAACTGCGCGACGCGGGCTATCTCCATGACGATGTGACCACCGTCTGGGGCAAGGGGCTCGACGCCTACACCAAAGAGCCGCGCTATATCGAAGAAGAGCTGACTTTTGAGCCGGCACCTGCCCAGAGCGGCAACCCCAAGGTGCTGACCGTGGCCAGCGAGCCCTTCGCCAAGTCCGGCGGGTTGAAACTGCTCTCGGGCAATCTGGGCAAATCGGTCATCAAGATCTCCGCCGTCAAGGCCGAAAACCGACTCGTCCAGGCGCCAGCGCGGGTCTTTCACTCCCAGCAGGGCCTGCAGGACGCCTTCAAGGCCGGCGAATTGACCTCCGATTTTATCGCCGTCATCCGCTTTCAGGGCCCCAAGGCCATCGGCATGCCCGAATTGCACAAGCTCACGCCAGTGCTCGGCATTCTGCAGGATCGGGGCATCAAGGTGGCGCTGGTCACCGACGGGCGCATGTCGGGCGCTTCGGGCAAGGTGCCCGCCGCCATCCACATGACCCCCGAGGCCGCCGATGGCGGACCCATCTCCAGGGTGAGGGATGGCGATCTGCTGCGCCTCGATGCCGAAACCGGAACGCTTGACTACCTGGGCGATGCCGAGGAGTTTGCGGCCCGCCCGGCGGCCACCGAGGATTTGACGGACCAGCATTACGGCATGGGCCGCGAATTGTTCGCCGGGTTCCGGCAACTCGTGGGCACAGCCGATCGCGGCGCGAGCGTTTTCGCCTGATGGCGCAACACGACTTCACGCTGCTCGCCGTCCCGGTCTTCTCGCCGCTGTGCAATCTCGGCTTTGCCCTGCGGCGGGAGGTGTTCGTGATCGAGCAAAACGTGCCGCAAGAGCTCGAGCACGATGCCGACGACATGACGGCCGCCCACATCGTGGGCATCTTCGATGGCGCGGTCGTTGCGGCCGCCCGCATCCTGTTCAAGCCCGAGCATGCCAAGATCGGCCGTGTGGCGATCGCGGCGTCCCATCGCGGAAAAGGGCTCGGCGCCCGGCTCATCGAGTTTGCGGTGCAGGTGGCGGGCGAAAACGGTCAGCCGCGCTGCTATCTTGAAAGCCAGTCCGACAAGACGGGCTTTTACGCCCGTCTCGGGTTCGTCGCCTTTGGCGACCAGTTCATGGACGCCGGCATTCCTCATCTGAAAATGAAGAACTACTGAACGGTCGGGGAGGGCTTGCCCTCCCCGAACTGCCTTAGCTTGTCTCGACGCTGTGCTCGGGGGCTGCGCTCACGAGCTGGGACGCCGGCATCTGGACCAGCGCCAGGTAGCGCTCGAACTGGACCAGCACGTCCGCTATGAGCTGCTCGCGCGTCATCCCCATCACATCATAGCCTTTCGAACCATCCGAGAAATAGGTCCGCGCCTCGTGGCGCACTTCGGGCCGGCTGGCCTCAAAGGCCGTGAACGCCGCCAGAGGCTGTTCGGCGCTCTGCAGGCCGTAAACGAAGTTGCGCATCGCCTCGGACGGTGCCACCAGCGCGATGGTCCCGGCCGCCTCGTCCTCTTCCAGATGCGCCTCCCAACCGCGCTTGGCCAATTCGTCCCGCACCTGTTCGAGCGCCGCCTTGGCGTCGCCGCCGATGAAGGCCTTGACCTCCCTGAGCGTTGGCGCCTTGAGCATCAGGGCCAGCCGCCTTTGCCAGGTCAGCCCCGAGGCAGGATGGGCCGGTCCGGAATGGGGTGAGGCCGCTTGCGCGTCCTGCTGGGCAAGGTCGGCCCGCATGCCGACATAAAGGGACCACACCAGCGCAAGCATCACGAATGTGAAGGGCAGGGCGCTTGCGATGGTCGCCGATTGCAGCGCACCGAGCCCGCCTGCCAGCAATAGCCCGGCCGCCACAACGCCCTCCATGACGCACCAGAAGATGCGCTGCGCGGTTGAGGTTTCCGTCTCCCCGCCGGCCGCGATGGTGTCCACGACCAGCGAACCCGAATCCGAGGAGGTGATGAAAAACACCGCAACGAGAATGACTGCCAGCGTCGAGGTGACCGCCGGGAGCGGCAGGTAGGTAAAGAACTGGAACAGCCCCACCGCCACGTCGTTGGCCACCGCCGCGCCCAGTTCTCCGGCCGCCACCCCGGTGTCGATAAACATCGCCGTATTGCCGAACACCGTCATCCAGAAAAAGGTGAAGCCGGCCGGGATGAACAGCACCGCGACGATGAATTCGCGCACCGTGCGCCCGCGCGAAATGCGCGCGATGAACATGCCAACGAACGGCGACCACGAAATCCACCAGGCCCAGTAGAACAGCGTCCAGCCATCGACCCAGGGCGTGGGCTCATAGGCATAGATGTTGAAGGTCCGCAACAGCAGCGTATCGAGATAGAGCCCGATATTCTGAACGAAATCGCGGAAAAGATCCGCCGTCGGCCCCACGATCAGCACGAACACCATGAGCAGAACGGCCACGACCAGATTGGTTTCCGAAAGGATGCGCACGCCTTTGTCGAGCCCCGTGACCACCGAGACGGTTGCCAGCGTCGTGATGATCGCGATCAGCGGCACCTGCACCTGCGGTCCGATCGGCAGGCCGACCAGATAGTTGAGCCCGGCATTGATCTGGTTGACCCCGAGCCCCAGCGAGGTGGCGATTCCAAACATCGTGCCCACAATGGCGAAGATGTCGACAGCGTGCCCGATCGGTCCGTTGATCCGGCTCCTGAGCAGTGGGTAAAGCCCGGACCGTATGGTCAGGGGCAGGTTGTAGCGATAGCCGAAATAGGCCAGCGACAGCCCCACCACGGCATAGATCGCCCAGGCATGGATGCCCCAGTGAAAAAACGTCACCGCCATCGATTCGCGCATTGCCGCGATACTGCCCGGCTCGGCGGTCGGCGGAGCGTAAAAATGGGTCATCGGTTCGCCGACGGCATAAAACATCAGCCCGATTCCCATGCCGGCCGCAAACAGCATCGCTATCCAGGAGAGATATTTGAAGTCCGGCGTCGCATCGTCGGGTCCCAGCTTGAGCGATCCGAAGCGCCCCAGCGAAAACAGCAGCACCGCCGCGAGGAAAATGCCCACCGACAGCAGGTACAGCCAGCCGAAATTGCCAAGAATACCGGCCTGCAATGCGGAAAAGATATCGGCTGCCTGATCGGGCACCACGACCCCGATCAAAAGGAAGACGGCAATAATGATTATGGCGCCGAAAAAGACCGGTGGATTGATGACGAAACCCGAAAACATGAACCCCACTCATTTCTTGTTCAGGCCACCAGACAACAGCGGCCCGGGGCGATCAAACTGAGCAAAGTCTATCAGTGCGTGGCGGTGTTACAACCGCCTGTGGAAAACAACGCGTTTTCCCTCACGGCTTGCGCGAGGCGGTCTCCTTGAGCAGCAAATCCTTGGCCTGGTTGATCTTGGCGGCCAGAAACGCCGATCCGCCCGTGTCGGGGTGGACCTTTTTCATCAGTTTGCGATGTGCCGCCTTGATCGCCTCGGCACTGGCTCCCGGTTCCAGCCCGAGCACCTCATAGGCTTCCTCCAGCCCGCTGACGCCGGGCGCCGTGTGGGAGGCCTCGGCTTCCTCATCGCCGGTTTCCATTCCGAACTCACTGGCGAAATAGTCGCGCCAACCGGCGCGATTGGCGTCCAGCCAGCTTTTGTAAAGTGCCAGCGAGTCCGGATCATCGCCCACTTCATCATAGAGCGCCCAGCACTCTTCCGCTGAAAGGTCGGCCAATTCGCGTCCGGCAAAATGCCCCGCCCGCACAGTGCCCGAAACCGACCCCGTTTCGTGTTCGAGTTTCATGTCGAGATAGGCCGAAGAAACGCTCGAGACATTGTTCGGGCTCGACAGGCCGGCCCCGAAATCGATCGGCCCCAGCCGTCCGCGCATCAAGACGCCCAGCCCGCCCGCCGCCATGAAACTGGCCAAGAGCATTTGCCCACGCAGGCCAAGCAACGCCGCGCCTGCGACAAGTCCGCCCCCCACAACCCAGCGCAACGTGCGCACCAATTGCCGGATCTCGCCCTGCACAAAAAGTGAATAGAGATAGAGCGCGATCAGCGCCACGGCGCCGACAAGCAGCAACCAGATCATGAAAGCTGTTCGAGGAGCAGTTTCGCCGTCCCGCCCTGCTGGAGTTTGAGCGCCGCTCGTCCGCCGCTGGCATAGGCGGCCACTGCCCGCAGCAAGGCGGCCAGTTCCGCCGCCGCGCCGGCGTTGAACCGCGCATAGGCGCCCTTGGTCAGCCGCGCGAATTCCTTGAAGGCCGTTTGCGCCATCGGGTCGTGTCCTTCCTGAAACAGGAACATCGGACAGCCCAAGAGCCCCAGCTCGCCCGCCTTCTGGGCCAGCTTGTCGATATCTTCTTCCATGGCGTCGCCCACATAGACGACGGCATTGATCTTTTTCTTGTTGTGCTCGGCTCGGGCGTGGGCGAACACCTTGGAAATCTGGGTGTGCCCGCCGCGGCAATCGATGCCGGTCATAAGGCCCGCCAGCGCCCGCGCGTCGGAAACCCAGCGCGAAGCCCGGCATTCCCCAAAGCCGCGGAAATAGATCAACTGGACATCGAGCCCGCCTGTCTTGGCCACGGTTTCAAACATTTCGCCCTGCAACTGGCAGGCCAGATCCCAGGTGGGCTGGCGGCTCATTGTGGCGTCCATGGCAAACAGCAGGCGACCGCGTTCATCCGCATTCGTCGTCCTCGCAGCACTCATGGCGCCCACTTTGGCAACGAAATCGGCGACCTCCGCATGCGATGCGCGATCGGCGGTCGGAGGGGTATTGGGAGCTTTCGTCGGTGTCTTTTCGGCCACGTCCTCTCCTTTCCCTCCGAATATGGGCCGCGGCGCCGTGCCCTGCAAGGTCGGGTCGGCCGCGCCGCTTGTCTTCGGTTCAATTTTCCGGCAAAAGTTCAACTCGATACTACGACGGCCGGACCTCATCACCAAAAATGCCAATATCGTCAAAGGGCTTTGCCCGGTCCAGCCTTGCGCTGATCATAGTTGGCCTTTTGGCGCTGATAGGCATTGTCGGCACCGCAATCTGGCTGGTCGAACGCAACGGTGCCCATTTCGACGAAGTGGCCGAGGCCCGCGGTGCGCGCATTGCGGCGGTCGATTTGCGCAATTTGCTCCAGAGTGCCCAGTCGAGCCAGCGCGGCTATCTGCTCACGCTCGATGAACGCTACCTCGAGCCTTATCGCGACGTCGTCGATCGCATAATGCCCGCTTACGATCTGCTCAATCAACTGCTTGTGCCCTATCTGGCGGCCGAGCAGCCCATGATCCAGATGCGCACCGATATCGAAAACAAGCTGGCCGAGCTCGACAGGACGCTCGATCTGGCCCGGCAGGGCAATCTGCAAGGCGCGTTGGACCTGGTGCGGACCGATCAGGGCGAAATCATCATGGAGCGGATCACAACACTCCTCGACGCGATCGTCAGCGCGGCCGACGAGCGAACCTTCAATGGCGTTGTCGAACAGCGTGGTGCCGTGGGCGCGCTGCGCATCATCGCCATTATCGGCGCACTGGTCATCATCGGGGTTGTCGGTGGCGCCGCCTGGCTGGTCCTGCGCTACACGCGCGAAATCGATACGGCTCGCGCCGAGGTCGAAATCCTCAACCGCGACCTGGAGGCCCGGGTCGGCGAGCGCACACGCGACCTCATGCGCGCCAACGAGGAAGTGCAGCGTTTCGCCTATATAGTGACCCATGATTTGCGCTCGCCGCTCGTCAACATCATGGGCTTTACCTCCGAGCTCGAGGCTTCCCTTGGCCCCATCAACGCACTCGTTGACAGCCATTCCGGCGATCCCGAGGATCCGGTTCTCCTCGAAGCGCGCCGGACTGCGACCGAAGACCTTCCCGAGGCCATAGGGTTCATCCGCTCTTCGACAAAGAAGATGGATGGCCTGATCAACGCCATTCTCAAGATTTCACGGGAGGGTCGGCGCAAGCTCAAGGCCGAGCGGATCGATCTCGAAGAGCTTGTGGAATCCGCTGTATCGGCCGTGCGCCATCAGGTCACCGAATCCGACGGCGAGATAATTATCGAGGTTTCCAGCCCACCGGTGTTTTCCGACCGCCTGGCGCTGGAACAGATTTTGGGCAACCTTCTCGACAATGCCATAAAGTACCGGCATCCAGAGCGCCCCATAGCGATTACCGTTAATGGTCGGCAGGAACGCGACGGCCGTATCGTTATCGATGTGATCGACAATGGCCGTGGAATTTCCGCCCAGGATCATGACCGCGTGTTTGAGCTGTTCCGGCGATCGGGCAACCAGAATGTCCCCGGAGAGGGTATCGGGCTCGCCCATGTGCGGATAATGGCCCGCAATCTTGGCGGGGACATCCAGTTGCAATCGAACCCTGAGCAGGGAACCACGTTTACCGTTACAATCGCGCCTGATCTGCGCGCCATCGCAAAAAGCAAGGATTGATCATGACCGAGGCAAAACCAGTCACCATTCTTATGATCGAGGATGATGATGGGCACGCGCGCCTGATCGAAAAGAACATCCGTCGCGCCGGGGTCAACAATGAGATCATCCCCTTCGTCAACGGTACCGATGCGCTGGCCTATCTGTTTGGCGAGGATGGCAGCGGCGTCGTGAGCACCCATCGTCACTATCTGATCCTGCTCGATCTCAACCTGCCCGACATGACCGGGGTTTCAATTCTCGAAAAGGTCAAGGCAAACCCCCATACAAAGCGCACGCCTGTCGTTGTGCTCACCACCACCGATGACGAGCGCGAGATTCAGCGCTGCTATGATCTTGGTGCCAATGTCTACATCACCAAGCCGGTGGACTATGACGGATTTGCCAACGCCATCCGCCAGCTGGGCATGTTCTTTTCCGTCATGCAGGTTCCGGAGACCGCGTAAGGCAAATGCCCAACAGACCCGCCAAAATTCTCTATGTTGATGACGATCCCGCCCTCGGGCGGCTGGTCCAGAAGGTGCTGGGCCGACAAGGTCGCGAGATCATCCATGTCACCTGTGCCGAACAAGGCTTTGAACGGCTTGGTGGGGGCGACATCGATGTCCTCGTTCTCGATCACTATCTGGCCGACGGCACCGGGCTGAGCATGCTTGAGGAGGTGGCGGCAGGTGAGGAATCCCCACCGGTCGTCTATGTGACCGGATCGACCGAAGCGGCAATTGCCGTCTCCGCGCTCAAGGCCGGTGCGGCCGATTACGTCCTCAAGACCGTGGGCGAGGATTTTCTCGAGCTTTTGAGCAATGCTGTCGAACAGGCCATTCTGACCTCGCGCCTGCGCAAGGCGCGTGAGCAGGCCGAGCGCGAACTGCGCGCCGCCAAGGAGCGCGCCGAACTGGCTCTGGCCGAAGTCAACCATCGCGTCGCCAATTCGTTGGCGTTGGTTGCTGCGCTTGTCAGGCTCCAGGCGGCCGCTGTTGCCGACCCGGCGGCAAAGGAAGCGCTCGCCGAAACCCAGGGGCGCATCTCGGCAATTGCCGGTATCCACAAGCGACTCTACACCACCGATGACGTTCGCTTTGTCGAGATCGATGCCTATCTGGGCAATCTGGCCAACGAAATACAGATCTCAATGAGTCTCGACGGCGCCGCCGCAGACATCAAGCTCGTCGCCGAAGCCATCCGCATTCCCACCGACAAGGCGGTTTCGGTCGGCGTTATCGTCAATGAGCTGGTCACCAACGCCGCCAAATATGCCTATCGGGATCGCGAGCCCGGCGAAATCCGCGTCAAAGCCAGCCAGATCGAGCCCGGTACGTGTGAGATCATCGTCGAGGACGATGGGGTAGGGTGGACCGGCGAGGGCAAAATTCATGGCACCGGCGTGGGGTCTCGCGTCATTGCCGCAACGGCGACGGGGCTTGGCGCGACGCTTGCCTATGACGAGGTGCCGCAAGGCACCCGTGCCCGCCTGCAGATCGAAATCTGATTCGCGGGCGGCAACAATGGCTTGAAGCGACGTCGGTCGTTTCCATGCGGCTGTTTGGGTTACTGCCCCAGTTCCCGAACATAATTTGCGAACTGCTCGATCTGTTCGCGCGCGCCGCTTTCCATGCCCGAGGCGACAACGGCATCGCGGCTCGCAAAATCGTCGAAATGGGACGTGCCGATATAGCGGGTCGTCTCGCCCATATCTTCAAAGCGCTGGGTCTCGCGTCCTTCCTTGCCCTTGGTTGAAGCGAACGGGCTCTCAAATCCGAAAGTGTTCACATAGCCTTCCGGCGCATCGATCTCGACGAACCGGCCAAAAAAGGTGACCTTGCCGGCATCCCGCACGTCCTGCACATAGCGCCAGCTCCCGCCTGGCCTGAAATCATGTTCGATGATCTCCACCGGTCCGATGGACCGTGGCCCCCACCACCGCGCGACGTGTTCGCGTTCGGTATAGGCCTTCCAGACCAGCGCACGGGGCGCCTTGAAGGTGCGGGTGAAGGTAATGATTGGCTTGTCGGCCGGAAGGTCGATGACTGTGTCGCTCATTGGACTGTTCCCTGGCTTACTGTTTTGAATCGGGGTCGCCGCGCTGAAGCTCGGCAAGGTAGGTTTCGAACTGGTCGAGATTGTCGTCCCAGAACTTCCGGTAGGCATCGAGCCAGCCCTGAAGGTCTTTCAGCGGGCTCGCCACCAGCGTGCAGTAGCTGAACTGCGCGTCCTTCTTGCGCCCGATCAGCCCGGCGTTCTCGAGCACCTTGATGTGCTTGGAGACGGCAGCCAGGCTCATCTCGTGCGGCTCGGCCAATTCCCCCACGCTCGCCTGGCCCAATGAGAGCCGGGCCAGAATGGCGCGGCGTGTGGGATCGGCGAGGGCGCCGAAGATCTGGCTGAGAGGGTCGCTGGCGGGCATTGTATTCAACCGTTTAGTTGTAAACTAATTAGTTGAATACAAGCGGAACCCAAGCCTGTCAAGCGCTCGCTTGCAGGGCCCTTCCCTCCCGGACCGCTATGAAGAGATCAGAAACCGCCGCCGGTCTTGAATCCGCCGCCCTTGAAACCGCCACCGGTCTTGAATCCGCCGCCGCCAAAGCCGCCGCTGCGGGGGCGCGAGAAGCCGCCCCAATTGCCGCCCGAAGGCGGCCGTGGCGAAAAGCCGCCCGGCGGCACCGAAAACCCGCCTTTCGATCTTTTCGACCGGGGCCGCGAAGTGGGAACGATCGGGCCCGATGTGCCGGTCCAGTCCTGGGACTCCCGCCACTGGCCCCAATAGGCCGCCGCGGTCATCCCGCCCTTGAGAAATTCGGTCAAAAGATCGCCCACCAGCTTGTCATTGCCGAACCGGGACCGGGGGTCGTCATAGCGCGATTTCTTGAACTCGAACTCTATGTCCTCGAGCTCGCGCCTGCGCGCCTCGAGCACCTTGAGCCGGCTGCGTTCATCGTCGAGCTCGAGCTGCTCTTCGGCAATGCGCCGCCGCGTCTCCTCGAGCCGCACCACGATCGCGTCGTCCTCCTCGGTGCGGGTGGCCCGCGCTTCGGTCAGAAGCTTCTCGATGCCCGTGGCGCTGATCGCCTCGGCCAGCATGTCCACGGCCTTGGCGAAGGCCGGGTCGCCCCCGTCGGCAATCTGCTTTTGCTTTTCCGTCAGGTTCTCGCGCTCGTCCTCGATAGCCAGCAATTCCGCATCGATGGCCTCAACCCGCGCCTGTGCCGCCTCCAGCGCCGCACGTGCCTTCGCGCCACCGGCCGCATCCAGCGCCGCCGTCTCGCGCGCCCGAACCTTCTCGTCGAGCGCGTCAGCATCGGCGGCCAGTTTCTCGGCATGCTCGCGCAGGCGCTCGGGTATGGCGATCAGCATTGCATAATTGGGCCGCGCATCGGCAAAGCCCACCAGCCGCGCCACCCACTCGTCGAGCATGCGCGTTATGTTGCCGGCCTTGTAGGCGCCAGTGCCGTATCCGCGATCCCACAGATAGGAAAACAGCGGATCGTCGCGATAGGGCTTGCCCTTTTCTTCACGGTCCGCCTCGGCCATATCGGCCTTGCGATCGGCTTCATTGGCGACCTTTTCGGTCTCGGCCCGCTCTGCAACCAGCGCCCCATAGGCCGCGTCATTGGCCAGCGCCGCCTTGACGGGTTCGTCCAGGGCGTCGATTTCGGCCTGCCATTTCTGCGTATTTTCGAGCAGGTCCTGCCGCTCGGTGCTCAGCTTGGCAAGTTCTGTCTCCTTGCCCGCCAGCACCTTTTCCATGTCGGCCATCGCGGCGGCATGGCTCTTGAGCATCTCGCGCGCCCGGCTCTCGGCCTGGCTCAGCGTTCCGGTCAATTCGGCCCGCACCTGGGGCGAAAGCCGCACGGTGGCCAGCGCCCGCAATTGCCCCAATTCGGTCTCGCGCAGCTTGCCGACGCGCTCATTGGCCCGCGCGATGCGCTTTGTGATGTCGTCTTCCTCGCGCCTTATGTCGCGCAGCGCATCATCGAGCGCCCGCATGGCCTGAGGTCCGCTTACACTCATTGCAGCCTCACCATTGGGTAATCGCCCCGTCCATGACCGGCATGGCGTAGTCGGTATCAAGGAACCCGTACTGCTTTATGCCCAAAATGTTGCGCTGGATGATGCCGTCATCCTGCCGGTCGGCGCGCACCGCCTCATAGGTGACATCGGGCACCCTTATGGCCCAGGTCGAAACCTCTTCGGTCTGCCCTGTCTCCTCATTGGTGATCGGCAGTGTCACCGGATTCTGCTCGGGGCCGATCGCCTCGACCACGAGGTAATAATTGGTCGCTTCGGTATTGTCCTCGGGGAACCGCCAGATCCCCGTGGATTCGCCCGGCCGGTTGACGATACGGATCGAATATTCGGCCAGAAGCGTTTCATGGATGGCTTCGAGCTGATCGATCGCCGCCAGCGCGCCCTCGCGATCGCCGCGCTCGGCCGCCGCCTTGCCGCGCTCTACCCAGGGCTCGGCCACTTCGAGCGCCGACTGCACCTTGGTTTCGTTGAAAATCTGCTGATAGATCTCGTCCATCCGGGCCGGCAGTCCCTCGGCCAGCTCGATCCGCGCCGCCGCCTCCATGCCCGCCTGATAGGGCCGATAGACGAGAAAATATCCTCCCAGCACCACAGCCAGCAGCGCCGCCCCGATCAGCACGGGCCGCCCCCAGCGCTGCCGGCTCACATAGAGCCGGGCCAGCCGTTTGGAGAATGTATTGGGCGGCGGGGTATAGGTGAACCGGCTCTCGGCCAGCGCCTTGACGCCTTCCTTGAGGATATGGTCTGGAACCTCGATCCCCTGGTCGTGATAGATCTTGCGCAGGCGCTCGATCAGTTCGGCTTCGCGGGCGGTGGCCCCCAGTTCGCGAGCCACGAGATTTTGCTCATGGCGCAGTGTATCCACCACGTCCATGGCCAGCATCACATCGTCCAGCGGCGCCTTGCCAGTCTGTCCCGTTATTGCCCCACCGCTTGCCATAATCGGGTTATCGCATCCTAACGGGCCGAAACGAGGGCGTTGCCTTCAGCGGCGAGCGTTGCCAGCCGCTTCTTGCCGTCTTCGACGGCGTCACGGATTTCAGCCGAATTCTTGGTGGCCTGGTCGCGCATTTCGGAGATGATGGCGATGCTCTTTTCCTGATAGCTCACCACACTGTCGACGAGCTTTTTGACCGCATCGGCGCGGATGGTCGGACCATACCCGGCCTTGAGCGCTTCTTCCTGCACCTTGCCGCCGATGTCCGAAAGCGTTTCGAGACTCTGGCTCATGCCTTCTTTCATGGCATTGAGCGTTTCGGTGGATTCATGGAGCCCGAACAGGCCCGTAAACGAGGCCGAAAGGGCTGTGAGCACGGTTTCGTTGGTCGAAAAGAACGAGATCGACTGCTGATAGACACGCTCCTTGGCATTGGTCGTCTGCATCAGCCGCGCCATGATCACTTCAGAGGTCGAATAGGAGATCGTCAGATTGTCCGAAAGATCCTTGGCGATCTGATAGCGGCGTTCCTCGTTCTGCAGGTCGCGCACCCGTTCGTCCCGCGCCATCTCCAGCCGCGCCCGGTCGGCGGGCGTGCCTTCGGTGAACGCGTTGAGCTTTTCGGTCGCAGCCTTGAGGTCAACCTTGCGCTGCTCGAGCTGCGCGCTGGCGATTTCGAGCACTTCGAGCGCCATCACTTCGGCCTGCTTGAGCGCGCCGCGGAAGTCGCGATAGGCTTCAAGGATCGTGTGTTCGCGGTCGATCTGGTCCTTGGTGTCTTTCGAGACGTCGAGATAGGTGTCGCGAATCTTGTCGAACCGCGCCGCGATATCGCCGCGCGAAACCTTCATCCACACGTTCGAGGCCCGCTCGAAAATATCGATCTTGCCGTCCTCGAGCTGGTCGACCATGCCCTTGGCATCGTCACGGATCGAGTTGAACGATTTTGTGATGTCCTCGTAGCGCTCGCCCACATTCATGGCAGCGACCTGAGTGCGCACCACCTCGTTAAAGGCACTCGCCTGGGTCAGAACGCGCCCGATCAGGATGACTTTTGTGTCGTCGAGATGGGTGATTTCGGCCAGAAGTCCGGTGATCGGCGCTTCGCCGGACTCGCCCTCGGGCCATAGCCCAAGATCCTTGATCGCCGCCACGGCCTTGTCCAGATACTGGAGCGGTTTGTCCATAAGCTGGGGAGCTTCGGTTTGGGTCATCTCGGTGCTCATTGCCCACGTCCCTGTTGCAACTTTGGCAGATGTGGTGACATGATTCCGCCTTGCAACAGATAAGACAATTGCGCATGCACAACATGGCGCTGTTTTATCGCCATTGGTGCCAAAAAGCCGCATACACGGTGTTTGAGTTAAATGAAGAGGAAGACGGCTTGGATTTCGGTGGACGCTACAGGGTCGAAGCCAATCGGCTCGCGGTTTGGAACGCGCTCAACGATGCTGAAGTGCTCAAGGCCTGCATTCCCGGCTGCAAGTCGATCCGCTGGGTGTCCGATACCGCGCTCGAACTCGAAATCTCCGTCAATCTCGGCGTGGTCCAGCCAACCTTCAAAGGCGATCTGTTTCTCTCCGATATCGATCCGGCCATAAGCTATACCCTGACCGGTCAGGGCAGGGGCGGGCTGCTGGGCAAGGCCCAGGCCTCGGCCGATATCACCTTGATGGATCTCGATACGGCCACGCTTTTAAGCTTTGAGGCCACCGGGGGCGCTTCGGGACAGATCATGAAACTGGGCAGGGCCATCGTCGGCAATTCCGCCCAGAAGGTCATAGACGGCTTTTTCGAACGTTTCGGCACGGCCATGGGCGCCAGGGTGGTCCCTTTGGAGCCGCAGCTTTAAGCGGATATCTTCGCGGTTTACCGCAATCCCAAAATTTTTTGCCCAAATGGTCAAAAAACTGAAATTCTCTATTGCGTCTGCCTTGTTTGCGCGATTGTATCTGAACCCATCGCGCGTGGAAATGCACCGGCCGTCGCCGGGCCCCTTTCTGCAGCCCGTGAATAGGGAGCATCAATCATGTCCAAAACAACAAAGACTGGCATCGCCGCCCTCGCCGGCGTCGCCCTGACCACACTTCTGGCCGGCACGGCCCTTGCCGATCCCGCGCTCGTTTATGATGGCGGCGGCAAGTTCGACGCTTCGTTCAACGAGGCGGCCTATACCGGCGCCGAACTGTTCAAGACCGATACCGGGCAGGACTATCAGGATCTTGAAATTGCCGGCGATGCCCAGCGCGAACAGGCCATCCGCCAGTTTGCCGCGCGCGGCAACAACCCCATCGTTCTGCCGGGCTTTTCCTGGGAAACCGCACTGCGCGCCGTTGCCCCTGATTTCCCGGATACCTCGTTTGTCATCATCGACACCGTCGTTGACGATATCGACAACGTGCGCTCGGTGGTCTTCAAGGAGCATGAAGGCTCCTTCCTGGTCGGCGCGCTGGCTGCCATGGCCACCGAAACGGGCACCATCGGCTTCATTCCGGCCTTCGATTTCTCGCTGCTTCAGGCTTTCGGCTGCGGCTACAAGCAGGGCGCCGCTTACGTGAACCCCGACATCGAAGTGATCGAAACGGCCATCGGCACGGGCTTTGATGCGTTCAACAACCCCGGTGGTGGCACCGAAGTTGCGCGCAGCCAGATCGATCGTGGCGCGGACGTCATCTATCACGCCGCAGGCGGTGCCGGTGTCGGCGTTCTCCAGGCCGCGGCGGATGCCGGCGTTCTCGGCATCGGTGTGGACTCCAACCAGAACCATCTCCACCCCGGACAGGTTCTGACCTCGATGCTCAAGCGCGTTGACGTTGCCGTTTACGACGCCTTCGAAGATTTTGCCAATGATGAATGGACCAACGACGTTCAGGTCCTCGGTCTCGCCGAAGAAGGTGTCGGGGCGGCTTTTGACGAAAACAACGCCGAACTGATCACCGACGAGATGCGCGCCATGGTTGACGAGATCACGGCCAAGATCGTCTCGGGCGAAATCGTCGTTCACGACTACCGCGAAGACGAGTCCTGCCCGGTCTGATTCGTCGCCCCTTTAAGGGAAGGGTCCGATAATGGACACGCAAACCGAAAACGTTCAGCGGCCGGCTCCGGCCGCTGACACCTCTCTTGCGATCGAACTGAAAAAGATCAACAAGAGGTTCGGGCCGGTTCACGCCAACAGGGATATAGACCTGGCCGTTGCGCGCGGCACGGTGCATGGCATCGTGGGCGAGAACGGGGCCGGAAAATCGACCCTGATGTCGATCCTCTACGGCTTTTACCACGCCGACAGCGGCGAGATCGTCGTCAACGGCCGCCCGGTCGTCATTCACAATTCCTCCGACGCGCTGGCGCTTGGCATCGGCATGGTTCACCAGCATTTCATGCTGGTCGACAATTTCTCGGTCATCGAAAACGTCATTCTGGGTGCCGAGGATTCGGCGCTTTTGAGCCCCAGTGTCGAAAAGGCGCGCCGCGAGCTGCAGCGCCTTGCCGACGATTACGGGCTCAATGTTCCCGTCGATGCGCTGGTCCAGGACCTGTCGGTCGGCCAGCAGCAGCGGGTGGAAATTCTCAAGGCGCTCTATCGCGGCGCTGATATCCTTATCCTCGACGAACCGACCGGCGTGCTCACCCCGGCTGAAGCCGATCACCTGTTCAAGGTGCTCAAGACGCTGCGCGACGAGGGCAAGACCATTATCCTGATCACCCACAAGCTGCGCGAAATCATGGCGATCACCGATACGGTCTCGGTCATGCGTCAGGGCCAGATGGTGGAATCGCTGGTCACCTCGGAGACCAGCCCCGAGCAATTGGCCGAACTCATGGTGGGCCGCCGCGTCCTGTTGCGTGTTCACAAGGAAGAAGCAAAGCCCGGCGACGTGCTGCTGGACGTCAAAAATCTCGTCGTCACCGATGATGCGGGCACCGAGCGGCTCAAGGGCATCTCGCTCAGCGTGCGGGCCGGCGAAATTCTCGGCGTGGCCGGGGTCGCGGGCAACGGGCAGTCTGAATTGCTCGAATGCGTAGCCGGTATGCGCGCCGCCAAATCGGGCACCATTTCCATCAACGGCCAAGACGTGACCGCCGTCAACGAAGACAGCGCCGCCATGCTGCGCCGCAACGGTCTGGCCCATGTGCCCGAAGACCGTATCCGCATGGGGCTGGTCACCAATTTCTTCGAGTGGGAAAATGCCATTCTGGGCTATCATGAGAATTACGGCAAAGGGCTGATGCTCGACGTCAAGGCCGCTCGCGCCGAAGCGCAGCGCCATATCGAAAAATTCGACATCCGCCCCGCCAATGCCGATCTCAAGACCGCCAATTTCTCAGGCGGCAATCAGCAAAAGATTGTCCTGGCCCGTGAGATGGAGCGCGACCCCGACGTTCTGATCGTCGGCCAGCCGACCCGCGGCGTCGATATCGGCGCCATCGAATTCATCCACAATCAGATCATCAAGATGCGCGACGCTGGCAAGGCCATATTGCTGGTTTCCGTCGAGCTTGATGAAATCCGCTCCCTTTCGGACCGCATTGTCGTCCTGTTCGATGGCCAGATCGTCGGGGAAGCCGATCCGGTCACCGCCGACGAGGGCGAACTGGGCCTGCTCATGGCCGGGGTCAAGGCGGGCGAGAAAACCAAATCCACCGAGTCGAGCCAATGAGTGCGTCCATGCCCTTGCCCCGCTGGGTCGATGTCATCCTTCTGCCGGTGCTCAACGTCACGCTGGCCTTCATCATCGGGGGCATCGTCGTTCTGATCGTGGGTGAAAACCCGCTAGAAGCCGTGCGTATCATGCTCTATGGCGCCTTCGGCTATGGCTACGGGTTCGGCTTCACGCTCTATTACACCACCAATTTCATCTTTGCCGGCCTTGCCGTCGCCGTGGCCTTTCATGGCGGGCTGTTCAATATCGGCGGCGAAGGGCAGGCCTATGTCGGCGGGCTCGGCGCCATCCTGGTCGCTCTGGCCGTCGGTGGCTTGCACTGGGCCTTCGCCCTGCCGCTCATCATGATCGCCTCGGCGCTTTTCGCCGGCGCCTGGGCCTTCATTCCCGGCTATCTGCAGGCCAAGCGCGGCAGCCATGTGGTTATCACCACCATCATGATGAACTTCATCGCCACCTCGATGATGAGCTACATCATCTCGCGCATTCTCAAGCCCGAAAACATCAACTCCGACGAGAGCGCCCGCATCGTCGATGTGACCCGTGTGCCGTTCCTGTCCGAATGGATACCCTTGCTGCGCAACACCCCGGTCAACATCTCCTTCATCCTCGCCATTCTCGCCCTGGTCGGCGTCTACATCCTGATCTGGCACACCAAATTCGGCTACGCCCTGCGCACCATGGGACACAACGGCACCGCCGCGCGCTATGCGGGCATGTCCAACGCAAAGCTCATCATGGCCACCATGGCCATTTCCGGCGCGCTGGTCGGCATGGTCGCCGTCAACGACACCGCCGGCGCCCACGGACGCCTGATTTTGGGTTACGTCGCTGGCACCGGCTTTGTCGGCATCGCCGTGGCCTTCATGGGCAAGGCGCACCCGATCGGGGTGGGGCTCTCGGCGCTGCTCTTCGGGGTGCTCTATCAGGGCGGGCAGGAGCTGGCCTTTACCATGCCCGCCATCACCCGCGAGATGATCGTCACCATCCAGGCCCTCGTGATCCTCTTCACCGGCGCCATGAGCAACATGCTGCGCCGTCCGGTCGAATTTGCCTTCATGGCCACCCGGCAGAAGCGAGACCCCGATCCCGTGCCGCAAGAGAAGGGGGCATAGGCGATGGAAGACATTATCTCGGTTCTCACCACCACCATCCGCGTCTCGACCCCGCTGATCCTCGCCTGCCTCGCCGGCCTTTACTCCGAGCGCTCCGGCATCGTCGATATCGGGCTCGAGGGCAAGCTGCTCGGCTCGGCCTTCGGCGCCGCCGTCGTGGCCTCGGTCACCGGCAATGTCTGGCTCGGGCTCATGGCCGGCATCGGCGTATCACTGATGTTTTCGGCCGTGCACGGCCTCGCCTCGATCAATTTCCGCGGCAATCAGATCATTTCCGGCGTGGCGCTCAATTTCCTCGCCTCGGGCCTCACCGTCTTTCTGGGCGCCGCCTGGTTCGGCCGTGGCGGCAACACGCCCGCCCTGTCCGGCGGTGCCCGCTTTTACGGCATCGAATTGCCCTTCGCGCGCGAGCTGGCCGGCGTTCCGGTCATCGGCCCCATCTATTCGGGGCTCCTGTCCGGACACACGATCCTCACTTATCTCGCCTTCCTCGCCGTGCCATTGACCGCATGGGTGCTCTGGCGCACCCGCTTCGGGCTGCGCCTGCGCGCGGTGGGCGAAAATCCAAAGGCCCTGGACACCGCCGGCATGTCGGTGAGCTTCCTGCGCTACAAGGCCCTTGCCATAACCGCCGTTCTGGTTGGCACAGGCGGGGCGTATCTCTCGACGGCCCAGGCCGCCAGCTTCTCGCGTGAAATGAGCTCGGGCCGTGGCTATATCGCGCTCGCGGCGCTCATCTTCGCCAAGTGGAGACCCTATCCCGCCCTCGGCGCCTGCCTCCTGTTCGGCTTCCTTGAAGCCATGCAATACCGCCTGCAAGGCGTCGAACTCCCGCTGATCGGCGCTGTCCCCACCCAGGCCATGCAGGCTCTGCCCTACGTCCTCACCATCCTGCTGCTTGCCGGCTTTGTCGGTCGCGCCATCGCGCCCAAGGCGGCCGGCCAGCCCTATGTCAAGGAGCGGTGATGGCAACACTTTCGCCTCAGGACAAAACCCTGTTCGACGCAGCCGAGGCCGTCCGCGCCCGCGCCTACGCGCCCTATTCGAACTTCCATGTCGGCGCCGCCATCCTTGCCGATGACGGAAACATCTATTCGGGCTGCAATGTCGAAAACGCCGCCTACCCGGTGGGCAATTGCGCCGAACCCTCGGCCATTGCCGCCATGCTGGCCGGCGGCGGCAAGCGCATCGAAAAGATCTTCGTGACGGGCCCCGGCACAACCCCCGTCACCCCCTGCGGCGGCTGCCGCCAGCGCATCCGCGAATTCGCCTCCGAAACCACTCCGATCATCTGCCTCGGGGTCGAAGGCGAGCCGCTCTTTACGACGCTGGGCGAACTTCTGCCGCACTCTTTCGGCCCGGAATTTTTGAACCGGGCCTAAAAAGGCATTTGAACCATGGCCAAGGCACAAAAGACCATCCGCAATCTGGCGGGCGATACCCCGATCGATGCCGCGCTGATCCTGGGCTCGGGCCTGTCGGACATCGGCGACCTGCTGACCGACAAGGTCACGATCCCCTTTTCCGATCTCAAGGGCTTCCCCCAGGGCGGCGTTTCCGGCCACGGCAAGGATCTGCTCATCGGCCAGATGGGCTCCCGGCGTCTCGCCATCCTCACCGGCCGTCAGCACTATTACGAGCATGGCGACCCCGCCGCCATGCGCCCGGCGCTTGAAACCCTTGCCGAACTCGGCGCCAAAACGCTGCTCCTGACCAATTCCGCCGGCTCGCTCGATCACGACGTTCCGCCCGGCAATCTGATGCTGCTCTCCGATCACATCAATTACGCCGGCGTCAATCCGCTGATCGGCGAGGATACCGACGCCCGCTTCGTCAACATGGTCGATGCCTACGATCCCGAGTTGCGCGCCACGACCCACGCGGTCGCCGCCCGCCTCGAAATCGCCCTCAAGGAGGGCATCTATATGTGGTATTCTGGCCCCAGCTTCGAAACGCCGGCCGAAATCCGCATGGCCCAGACCCTGGGTGCAAACGCGGTCGGCATGTCCACGGTCCCCGAGGTGATCCTGGCGCGGTTCCTGGGCCTTAAGGTCTGGGCCTGTTCCTCGATCACCAATATGGGCGCCGGCATGGCTCAGGAGGTCATCTCCCACACCCAGACCAAGGACGTGGCGAAATACGGGGCCGAGAAATTGAAGCGCCTCATCCCGGCGCTGATGGAGGAGATATGAGTCTCAAGATCGTCGACAGCCAGAGCCACGCCACCGGCCACAAGCGCAATCCGGGCTTTCCGCTCGATCTCGATTGGGTCGAACGCGTGCGCATGAACCGCTCGGCGCTCGAACGCCGCGCCGGAACGATCGGCGCCCGCCGCTCGGTCAAAAAGGACCACCAGCTTGCCTGGCTTTTGAAGGCCGTGTCACTGATGGATCTGACCACGCTCAATTCCGATGACACGCAGGGCCGGGTCGAACGCCTGTGCGCCAAGGCCCGCAATCCCATCCGCGCCGATCTGGTCGAAGCCATGGGCGTCAAAAAGCTGGGCATCACCCCGGCGGCGGTCTGCGTGTACCACAATTTCGTTGCGACCGCCGTCAAGGCGCTCGAGGGTACAAATATCCCCGTCGCCGCGGTTTCCACCGCCTTCCCCCACGGCCTGACCCCCCTCAAGATACGTCTTGCGGAAATCGAGGCTTCGGTCGAGGACGGCGCGAAGGAAATCGACATCGTCATCGAGCGCGGCATGGTGCTCAGCGGCGATTGGCAGGGACTTTACGATCAGGTCCGTGCCATGCGCGCCGCCTGTGGCGAAGCTCACATCAAGACCATTCTTGGCACCGGCGAGTTGGCAACGCTCACCAATGTCGCCAAGGCTTCGCTGGTCTGCATGCTGGCCGGCGCCGATTTCATCAAGACCTCGACCGGCAAGGAAAAGACCAACGCGACCCTGCCCACCTCATTGGCCATGGTCCGCATGATCCGCTGGTTTCATGAGCAGACCGGCATCGAGATCGGCTACAAGCCGGCCGGCGGCATTTCAAAAGCCAAGGACGCGCTCACTTATATGGCGCTGATGCGTGAGGAACTGGGCCGCAACTGGCTCGAACCCCACCTGTTCCGCTTTGGCGCCTCCTCGCTTTTGACCGATATCGAACGCCAGATCGAACACGGCATCACCGGCCACTACGCCGCCGATTACCGCTTCGCGATGGCCTGAAACAATGAGCTTGTTTGGCAGGGGCCGGACGAGCGCAGCGAGGACCCCGGCCAACTTTTTGGCCGCCCCGCCGGAGCGCCAGCAATTGGCATAGCGAATAGCGTCATGCCAATTGCGATACGGCGCGTGAGGCAAAGGAGACTACAATGACCAAAGTGGCGGAAATCTTTGAAACCCTCGAATACGGCCCGGCCCCCGAAGCGCCCGGCCCGGCCCTCGATTGGCTGGCGGCCCATGGCAGGAAATTCGGCCATTTCATCGATGGTGATTTCACGAGGCCAGGCAAAACCTTCGCCTCGACCAATCCGGCCAATGGCGAAAAGCTGGCCGACATTTCCGAAGCCGGCAAAGCCGATGTGGACAAGGCCGTCAAGGCGGCCCGCGCCGCGTTCCCCGGCTGGTCGCAACTGAGCGGCTTTGAGCGCGCCAAATATCTCTATGCCATCGCGCGCCAGATTCAGAAGGAAAGCCGGCTGTTTGCGGTTCTTGAAACCCTCGACAATGGCAAGCCGATCCGCGAAACCCGCGACATCGATATCCCCCTCGTCGCCCGCCATTTCTATCATCATGCCGGCTGGGCCCAGCATCTGGGGAAATCCTTCCCCGACCATGTGCCCTATGGCGTTTGCGGTCAGATCATCCCGTGGAATTTCCCGCTGCTGATGCTGGCCTGGAAGATCGCTCCGGCCCTCGCGGCGGGCAACACAATTGTCCTCAAGCCCGCCGAATTCACATCGCTGACCGCATTGCTGTTCTCCGAAATCTGCGCTCGCATCGGCCTGCCCAAGGGCGTCGTCAATATCGTCACCGGGGCCGGAGATACCGGCGAGGCCATTGTCACCCACCCCGATATCGACAAGATCGCCTTTACCGGCTCCACCGAGGTGGGCAAGATCATCCGCCGCGCCACTGCCGGTTCGGGCAAGGGTCTTTCGCTCGAGCTGGGCGGCAAATCGCCATTCGTCGTGTTCGAGGATGCCGATCTCGACAGCGCCGTCGAAGGGCTGGTCGATGCCATCTGGTTCAATCAGGGGCAGGTGTGCTGCGCGGGCTCGCGCCTTCTTGTCCAGGAATCGATCGAAACCGCCTTCATCGCCAAGATCAAGCAGCGCATGAAAACCCTGCGCGTCGGCGATCCGCTGGATAAATCCATCGATATCGGCGCGCTCGTTGCCCCCGTTCAGGTCGAACGGGTTCTCGATCTTTTGAAGGCCGGCAAGGCCGAGGGTGGCGAGTTCTATTCGCCCGATGGCGATATGCCGCAAAAGGGGTGCTATGTCCGCCCCACGCTGGTCACCGGAATTTCTCCGGCCCACACGCTGGCGTCCGAAGAAATCTTCGGCCCCGTGCTCGTCGCCATGAGCTTCCGCACACCCCAAGAGGCGGTAGAGCTGGCCAACAACACCAAATACGGTCTCGCAGCATCGGTCTGGACCGAAAACGTCAATCTCGCCCTCGATATCGCCCCTCAGATCAAGGCCGGCGTCGTGTGGATCAATTCCACCAACCAGTTCGATGCGGCGGTGGGTTTTGGCGGTTATCGCGAATCCGGCTTCGGTCGCGAAGGGGGAAGGGAAGGCATGGCCGCCTACCTCAAGCCCGCCTGGGAGAAAAAACTCAAAGCCGCCCCGGACGTGAAACGGCCCACCCCGGCCGACACAAGCGAAACAACCGGCATCGACCGCACGGCAAAGCTCTATATCGGCGGCAAGCAGGCCCGCCCCGATTCAGGCTATGCAAGGTCCGTCCTGTCGTCCGGCGGCAAGCATCTGGGCGAAGTGGGAGAGGGTAACCGCAAGGACATCCGCAACGCTGTCGAAGCGGCCCGCGCCGCCTTGGGCTGGAGCAATGCCACGGCCCATAACCGCGCCCAGGTGCTCTATTATCTCGGGGAAAATCTCGACTATCGCAAAACCGAATTTGCCGATCGCATCCGGTCGATGACCGGGGCGTCGGCCAATGCGGCGCGACGCGAGGTCGATCTTTCGGTCGAGCGGCTGTTTGCCTTTGCCGGCTGGGCCGACAAGTTCGATGGTGCCGTTCACAATCCGCCCGCCCGCATGATGGCGGTGGCCATGGTCGAACCGGTTGGCGTTATCGGCATCGCCGCCCCGCTCGAAAGCGCGCTGCTCGGTGCCGTTTCCCTGCTCGCCCCGGCCATTGCCATGGGCAACACCACGGTCCTGATCCCCTCATCGGCCTATCCGTTGGCCGTCACCGATTTCTATCAGGTGCTCGAAACCTCCGATGTCCCCTCCGGTGTCGTCAACATCGTCACCGGCGATGCGAAATCACTGGCCACAACCCTGGCCGAACACGATGGCGTGGACGGCATCTGGTTCGCCGGTTCTCTGGCAGACTCCACCGAAATCGAAAAGCTCTCGGCAGGCAACGTCAAGCAAAGCTGGACCACCCGCGGACTTGCCTTCGATTGGGCCGACCCGGCATTGGAGGGCGATTACCTCCTAGGCAAAGCCACCCAGATCAAAAATGTCTGGGTGCCGTACGGAGCCTGATACCAAAAGGGCAATTTGACGACGCCCTCTCCACATCCCCAACTGTCATTCCGGGGTTTATTCCCGGAATCCAGGGCAGGGGCCGCGACACACGCAAACCTGGGCGGTTAAGATCGGAGCCTGAACCATGAACGAGAAGATCGAAGTCGAAAACTTCACCTCCCCCAACCACAAGACGCGGGTCGATAAGGCCAAATACATGGCGGTCCGCGAAGCGGTGATGAAACACATTCCCACAACCGAACCGGGCGCCACCCCGGCCGATCTGATCGCCGCCATCAAGCCCGACCTGCCCCAGGACCTGTTTCCCGGCGGCGAAAAAGCCGGCTGGTGGTTCAAATGCGTCCAGCTCGATCTTGAGGCCAAGGGCATATTGAAGCGCGCGCCCAAATCTCCTGTCCGGCTCCACAAGGTTTGATCTCGGTTTGCGCGTCTCAGGTACACAGTTTGGCATTATGGACAAGCACTCGCTGTTTCTTCCTTCTCCCCTCGGGGGAGAAGGTGGCGCGAAGCGACGGATGAGGGGGGCTTCTCTGTGACCCTTCTCCCCCAGGAAGTGATCGCGAGAAAACGCGACGGTCTTGAACTCGATACAGCCGATATCGCCGGTTTCGTCGCCGGACTCACCTCGGGCGCTGTCAACGACGCGCAGGCCGCCGCCTTTGCCATGGCCGTCTATTTCCAGAACATGACGCGTAATGAGCGGGTGGCGCTGACCCTCGCCATGCGCGATTCAGGCCGCGTGCTCGATTGGTCCGATCTCGATGGCCCCACGATCGACAAGCACTCGACCGGCGGAGTGGGCGATAATGTTTCACTGATGCTCGCGCCGATCCTGGCCGCCTGCGGCGCTTACGTTCCGATGATTTCCGGCCGCGGTCTCGGGCACACCGGCGGCACGCTCGACAAGTTCGATTCCATACCCGGCTATATGACCAATCCCGACATCGACACCCTGCGCCGGGTGGTCAAGGACGTAGGGTGCGCCATTATCGGCCAGACCGATGATCTCGCCCCCGCCGACCGGCGGCTCTATTCCATCCGTGACGTCACAGCGACTGTCGAAAACATCTCGCTCATTACAGCCTCCATCCTGTCCAAAAAACTCGCCGCCGGGCTCGATGCCCTCATCCTCGACGTCAAGACCGGCTCGGGTGCCTTCATGAAGACGCTCGAGGATTCAGTCGGGTTGGCCGAAAGCCTGGTATCGGTCGCCAATGGAGCGGGGCTGAAAACCGGTGCGCTCATAACCGACATGAACCAGCCGCTCGCCTCTGCGGCGGGCAATTGGCTTGAGGTGAAGAACGCCATCGATTTCCTCACCGGTGCCCATCGCGACCCGCGCCTCGAAGAGGTAACGCTGGCTCTTTGCGCCCACGGACTTGTCCTCGGTGGCATGGCTCTCGATTATGATGACGGGTTTATCCGCGCCAGGGTTGCGCTCGACAGCGGGGCCGCCGCCGAGAAGTTTTTTGCCATGGCAAATGCGCTAGGGTCCTGGCACGATTTGGAAAAATATGTGCCCGGTCCAGTGGGCGTGGTAAGGGAAGTGCACCCAGTGTCCATTGGGCGTGTAGCCCAAATCGATGTACGTGGAGTGGGCATGGCGGTGGTCGTTCTGGGGGGAGGACGCACCGACCCAAATCAGAAGCTCGACTACCATGTGGGCTTTGATCGCCTCGCCGGCATCGGCACGAAAGTCGACCCGCAAACCCCCATCGCCCGCATCCATGCTCGCGACGAGGCCACTGCCGCAGAGGCCGAAAGGCGCCTTCTCGCGGCTTACGTGATCGATGAGGATGCGCCTGAACATCCTGTTATCTATAGTGAAATTCCGCCCAAGGGAGGCCAGTGATGCCCCGCGCGATCTTATGTCTGCTCGATAGTTTCGGCATCGGCGGTGCCCCCGACGCCGCCGATTTCGGCGATGCGGGCGCCGACACCCTCGGCCACATCGCCCAGGCCTGCGCCGATGGCCGTGGCGATATCGAAGGCACCCGTAAGGGTATGTTATATCTGCCAAATCTCGACGGTCTTGGCCTCGGCGCCGCAGCCGAGCTCTCCACCGGCACGGTCCCGCCCGGCCTGAGCAACACCCCCCTCGGCGGGCGTTGGGGCGTCGGGCGCGAAGTCTCCATCGGCAAGGACACTCCCTCGGGCCATTGGGAAATCGCCGGCGTCCCGGTCCCCTTCGCCTGGGGCTACTTCCCCAACGAAAACCCCGCTTTCCCATTGGAATTGCTGGAGAAAATTTACGCGGCCGCAGGTCTTGAAGGCTCCCTCGCCAACACCCACGCCTCGGGCACAAAGGTCATCGAGGACTTCGGTGAAGAGTCGATCCGCACCGGAAAGCCCATCTTTTATACCTCGGTGGACTCAGTCTTCCAGATCGCCGCCCACGAGGAGCATTTCGGTCTCGAAAACCTCTACGCGCTCTGCGAGACGGTCTTCAAGTTCACAGCCCCCCTAAAGGTCGGTCGCGTCATCGCCAGACCCTTCCTCGGCGAAGATGCCAAGAGCTTCAAACGCACCGGAAACCGGCGCGATTTCGCCATCGATCCCCCCGAAGACACAGTGCTCGATCGCCTCAAATCGGCAGACCGGCAGGTCTATGCCATCGGCAAGGTCTCCGACATCTACGCAGCGCGCGGCATCACCCACAAGATCAAGGCATCGGGTAATATGGTGCTGTTCGATCGCACGCTCGAAGCCATGGACATGGCAACCGATGGCGCTCTGATTTTCACGAACTTCGTTGATTTTGATACAGAATTCGGTCACCGGCGCGATCCCGGCGGATATGCGGACGCCCTCGAACAGTTCGATCGCCGCCTCCCCGAACTCATCGCCAGGCTCCGCGACGACGATCTTCTGGTCATCACCGCCGATCACGGCAACGACCCCACATGGCCCGGCACCGATCACACCCGCGAGCAGGTGCCAATCCTGTTATTTAGCCGCTCTTTGGACAAGGGGAGCATTGGCTTGCGCCCCGTTCTGTCCGATATTGGCGAAACAATTGCCCACTGGCTGGGCATCGCGCCGGGAAAGCACGGCACGAGCGCCCTGTAACGATAAAATAAAAAGAGCGGCCCCATCATGCAGAACGTGACCATCGTCGATCACCCCCTTGTCCAGCACAAGCTCACCATCATGCGCTGCAAGGACACTTCGACCGCCAGCTTCCGCCGGCTGCTGCGGGAGATCGCGCATCTTCTGTGCTACGAGGTCACCCGCGATCTTGAGCTCGAATATATCGATATCGAAACCCCTGTCGGTCCGACCCGTGCGCCCACGCTCAAGGGCAAGAAGCTGGTATTCGCCTCAATCCTTCGGGCCGGCGAAGGGCTGTTGACCGGGATGCTGGATCTGGTCCCTTCCGCCCGCGTCGCCCATATCGGGCTCTATCGCGATCCCGAAACACTTGAGGCCGTCGAGTACTATTTCAAGGCACCATCCGACGCCGCCGATCGTCTGGTGATCGTAGTCGACCCCATGCTGGCAACCGCAAATTCCGCTATTTCGGCAGTTCAAAAACTCAAGGATCGCGGCGCCAACAACATCCGGTTCCTGTGCCTTCTGGCCGCGCCTGAAGGCGTTGATCGCTTTACGACGGCCCATCCCGATGTGCCGATCTTCACGGCCAGCCTCGATGAAAGGCTCAATGAACACGGCTACATTGTACCCGGCCTGGGCGACGCCGGCGACCGGATGTACGGCACGCGCTAGAGTGCTTCCAGGATAAGTGGGCACCACTTATCCGGTCCGGAAGCGCGACAAAACAAAGGCTTAGAGCAATTGAAGCGATTCGTAGAAACGCTGAAATGCTCTAATTCTTGAGCGGCAATCCAAGGCTGATAAGTTCGGCCCTCAGCGCTTCGGGCGATGAAAAGTGGATGGCTTCCATGCCAACCGCGCGGGCAGATACAACGTTGGCCTGATTATCGTCGATAAAGACACAGGATTCCGGCGCGAGCCCGTAGCGGTCGCAGAACAGCCGGAAGATGCGCGGATCGGGCTTGACCATTTTTTCAAGTCCGGAGACCACAACACCGTCGAATTTTTCGAGAAAGCTCCACTCGTCGAGCACGGAGACCCATTTCTCCCAGGAGAAATTGGTGATCGCAAAAGTCGGAATCTCCGCTTCGATCAACTCGTTGTGGATATCAACGGTCCCTTGAAAGATACCGCCGATGGTCTCCTTCCAGCGTGTGTCATAGGCTTGGATTTCGCGCCAGTAGCGCGGAAACCGCGTAATCAGCCGCGCCACGCCCTCCGCATAGATATCGCCCGCGTCAAATTCGAGGTTCCAGTCCTTGGTGCAAATGGACTCCCCGAACCACCGAGCCTCTTGCTCGGTCGCAAACAGCTTACGGAACAGGTGCATCGGGTCCCAGTCGACAAAAACGCCGCCAAGATCGAACACGGGAATGAGAGGCTCTGACATTGGGTGGCTCCGACCGGGGGTGAGCTGATTTCATGTCAGGTCGGCGCGCGATTTGCAACGGCACTATTCGTCGCGATTATGGGGCTAGGCTCCCTTCGAACGAACACTCCGGCAAGGCGGATAGGTGACAGCGATTAACAGCCCCAGCCCCAGCATCCGCCGCCCCAGCCGCCGCCCCAGCCACCACCCCAGCCGCCGGATGAGTCATCATCATCGTCATCGTCCGTGGAATCGCCGCTATCGGAAGAACCGGTGTCGTCACCAGATGAACCCTCGTCTTCGCCTGTCGAGCCATCGTCTCCCGTTTCACCGGTCTCGGTCTCGTCGACAACTTCCTCTTCGCCTTCGAGCGGTTCGGCTCCGCTCACGGGAGAACCGTCTGGCGAAAAGCCAAAGTCGACCACGTCCTTGCGTGTGGTATGCAGGGAGCGCTGCTGGAGGGAAAGCGTGCTGTCAAAGACGGTTCCGAACAGGGGAGTATAGTCATAGCTTGCCTCAGCGACGACCACATAACGTCCATCAGCCAGCGCCTCCATGTTGGAAGGGAGCTCGTAAGTCTCTCCGTTACTGGCTTCGATCTCCCAATTCCGCGCAGTTGCGCCCGTTACAGTGGTCGAACCGCCCTCCACCTCGATGATGGTGAGGCGCAGTTTTGTCCGTTCGAAGTCGAACGGACGCATGATCGCAATCCCGGATTCGAAGAATGCGTGCACCTGATCGCTGGTGATCCCGTCTTCCTGAGCCACCAGATCGGACACTGTGGAAGCGACCTGGCCGAGCTTTCGATCGATGGCCAGCCCCTGAGTCACATCGGTTGCTCCGAGATAGGTCAACATCAGCACTGGAACGATCAATGCGAATTCGACAGCGGCGATGCCCTTCTGATCTCCCACGATCTGCTTCAGTGGGCCGATTAAATGTTTGCCGAGCCTGCTCATAGCGTAAAGGGCTCCGTTCGGATGACGTGAGTGGTCGCCAGGAGCCGCTTGCCGTCGGCCGTTTGGCCGGCATTGAGGCCCGGAATGTTGAAAAATGTCGGCCATTTGTAATAGGCCTCGACCATCATGGTCTGAAGCGGTTCGGCGCTGGCAAATGAGTCTTCCATCGTCCAATCGCCGCTATCGGGGTCTATGGGGTCGGTCATCGAAAAGCTGCCAAAATCATCGATTGCCCGCACTGACATCCGGATCTGATCGCAATCAAACAAGCCGTAAAGCCTGGAGCAGACCGCTTCCCGATAATTGGCTTCCGAGGAAATGTAGGCGGACTGCCCGGTGCGGATCAGCCGTGAAGAATCGATAATTGCCGTATCGAGGGCATAACCGGCAAAAAAGGCGAGTGCGGTTTCCAGCGTTGCCCCGATGAAGGCGAAAAACACAGGGCCGACGACGGCAAACTCGACAGCCGTCACACCTCGGTTGCAGCGCACAAAGCGTTGCGCAAGACCGCGCACAAGCCACGTCTCGCTCAATACCTTCTTTGCGGTGGTCCCCATGCCCGCGCTCCATCTGAAATCGCTGGGCACAATACGCAAAAGCTCACTAACCGAAAGTTAGGGTTTGGTCACAGCCACCCGCCATTTGCAGCCAAGGTAAACCGGGACTTAAGAGCTGAGGATAAATTGGCTTTAACGGCTGGCCGCGCCGTCGATAATGCTGCTCGAAGAGATGACATCCGAGGTGTAGCTGGTGTCGTCTCCCAGCATGATGACGGGCTGGCAGTTGGGTGCGCAGGCCATCGAGGTTCGCTGGGCCCCCATGAAGACCGTAACGGTGTCGGAGGTGAGTTGGGCCACTTCCACAATGGTGTCGGCTATGGGATCGCCATTGGAATCGAGGATGATCATGTTGGTGCGGCCAAAGCTCTTGCCGGTCAGGATCAACGTCTGGGGATCCTGTATCGTGACATCGGCGATTGCCGGATTGCCGATAATCACCGTGGCTGCGGGGGCATTGATGCGAAGCACCCGGGCCATATTGGTGTTGACAGTGACGGTGACGGCGTCCTGGTCCTGGGCGATGGCGGGACCCAGGCCGTATCCACCCATGAGAAATACTGCAGCAATCAAGGTGCTGCGCAACTGACCCGGCATGATTACAATTCCCGCCCCGATTGACATGGTTACCCGATCATGGACGTCAATGGTTACGATTTGGCAAACGGAGGTCCGATGCGACGGCCATATATATAAAGACAGGGTGGAGCGAGAATAGTTAGAATGTTACGGGCCATGGAAACGATTTGCTAGTCATGTTGAGTATTGGTGCGGAACAGGAGGTTTTGAAAAGCCCGATTAACTCAATTTCAACTGGCGGAGACTAGCTTGGCGCCATGTTCGATGTGTGACGCGTCGAACGATGCAGTCACTCGAGGACGCACGAACAAGGAGCTTAGTCATGAATCTGTTCAAGAAATTCGTCGCCGATGAATCCGGCGCTACTGCCATCGAATATGGTCTGATCGCGGCGCTGGTGGCGGTCGTCATCATCGCCGGACTTTCGCTTGCCGGGCCGGCGCTGGAAAGCACGTTCTGTACGATCGGCGAGACTTTGTCTTCAGCGGCCGATATCAACGGCACATGCTAATAGTGGGCTTTTGAAGCTGAGAAGGGGGGCATCAGCCCCCTTTCTTTTTTTGATTTGTTAAGCAGAACGCCGCTAGAGATGTACGAGTAAGGCGCTTTGGAAGGACAAGGGCTAATCGTGTTAAGGGCATTCATCAAGGATCAGAGGGGAGCGACCGCGATTGAATACGCACTGATCGCGTCTCTTGTATCGATCTTTGTCATTGGAGCTCTGACGATGTTCGAAGCAGGATTCACCGATCTGTTCCAATACATCTCCGACAATATTTCTACCGAGCTTTCGTCCGGCGGCGGTTAAGGGTGGTTGGCGTGATTAATCCAATACTTGCTTTCGTCTTCCCTCTTCTAATGGCTTTCGCCGCCTGCTCGGATCTGCTGACTATGCGGATTTCGAATGCGCTTGTGGCTGCTGTTGTCGCGGGCTTCGTGATCGTCGCGCTGATCGTGGGCATGAGCCCGGCACTCATTGGGATTCATCTGGCCACGGGCGCGCTGGTCCTGGTGGTTACTTTTACTCTCTTTGCTCTGGGCTGGATCGGTGGGGGAGACGCCAAGCTGGCGGCAGGGGTCGCCATGTGGATGGGCTTTGAGTTCATGCTGCCCTTTCTTCTTTATGCGGCCGTCCTGGGCGGTATATTGACCTTTGCGCTTGTGATAAGCCGCCGCTACGCACTTCCCGCGCCGCTTCTGAGCGTTGGATGGATCGCCCGCCTGCACCATCCCAAAACCGGTGTGCCCTACGGCATTGCCCTGGCGATCGGCGCCATGCTGGTTTATCCCCAGACCTTCATCTATGAGCAACTGGTGACCAGTCAGGCGGTCCAGCAAACACTGCTTGATCAATTGGGCACACTGTAAGCCTTCCTTCGCGAAGGTCGGGAACCTCCTTTCAGCTTACGCAAAAGACCTGCCTTAAACCATTGGTTAACCTTTGCAAAAAAGCATCGATTAACCAAGTTTTGACCCTTTCCCGGCAATAGTTGTCCGATCACGCCCACAAGCGCATCCAGATTTGCGCTCAGGGGCTGATCGTTGGGGGCCGGAAGTGTCGAGACGTCCTGTCTCCCAAAAACAGTGCAAGTGCCTCAAAGGGCATGGGCCAGCGGGAGTTTAGGGTCAGATGAAACCGGCGCGTATTCTGCTCATCGTGGTCGCTATCGTGGCGGGCGGGCTCGCCGCGTTCCTGGCGACGCGCGGCAACAATCCCCGTCCTCAGCAAGAGTCGGCCACCGTCGAATTGCAGCGCGAGGCGCGCGCTCAGGTTCTGGTAGCCAATCGGGCAATCGGCCTAGGGCAGCGCCTTACCGAAGCAGACGTGGGCTGGCAGGATTGGCCCGAGGGGGCGCTGCGCTCCGAATTCATCACGGCCAGCGCCGTTCCCGATGCGCCCCAGCAGGTGGCTGGCTCGGTGGCACGCTTCGAATTTTTCCCCGGGGAACCCATCCGTGAAGCCAAGCTGGTCAACTCGACACAGGGCTATCTTTCGGCTGTTATCGGGCAAGGCATGCGGGCCGTCTCGGTCGCGGTCAACCCCGACTCCGCGTCGGGCGGTTACATCGTTCCAAACGATCGTGTCGATATCGTTCTCACCCGCTCGGGTGGCGATTATTCGGAGACAATCCTCTCCAATATTCGCGTTCTGGCCATAGGCACACGCCTTGGCGAAGCCGGCACAACGGGCGGGCAGGTCGATCCCGACAATCCTTCCTCGCAGGTCTTTGAGAGCGCCGAAATCGCGACACTGGAGGTGACGCCGGCCCAGTCGGAGACGATCCTGCAGTCTGGATCCATCGGACGGCTGACGCTGGTTCTGCGTTCGGTCGTCGATTTTGGACAAACCGTGGCAGACGACAACAGCGGAAGCCAGACGGTGAGGCTCGTTCGCTACGGCCAATCACAATCGATCACATCCAGCGCCCCGCGTAGCGCGCCCCCTTCGGGCACGTCGGTCTCGGCTCTGGACAACCCCGCTGCTCCAATCGAGCCGGCTCAGCCGTCTTCACCCGTCATCGAGGTCAGATAGATGTTCTTCGCTCCGAAACAGCCTTTCGCCGCTCGGTTTGATCTGATGCGCGCTTTGTTGACGGGTTTGATGCTTGCGGCGCTGGCGGGCACCACGCCGGTCCTTGCCGCCACCTCTCCACATTTGCGCATAGCCCAAAGCGAGCTGGGGCGCACTCAATACGTGGAAATCGGGGTCAACAAGTCGATCATAATCGATCTGCCGGTTGAAGCAGGAGAGGTTATTGTATCCCAACCAGGCGTCGCCAACGCGCTGATGCGGACGCGTACGCGCGCTGTCATTCAGGGCATCGCGGCGGGCGAAACCAACATCCTGTTTCTGGACTCTTCGGGCGGCGGCATCGCGGTGATCGAGATTTCCGTGGCCCAGGACTCCTCGGGCCTTGCTGCAACCATCAATCGTCTGCTTCCCGGCTCACGCGTCCAGGTTCAGTCCTTTGCCGATTCAGTCATTCTTTCGGGCGACGTTCAGTCCGGAGATGACATGGAAAAGGCGGTCGCCATAGCGGCGCAGTATGTCGGAGGCGAAAGCAATGTAACCTCAGTCATCAACGTCGCAGGCGGCCAGCAGGTGGCGCTCAAGGTCGTCGTAGCCGAGATCAAGCGCGACGCCGCGCAGGCACTGGGCATCAATCTGTCCGGGTCGCTCTCGGTTGGCGCGCTCAATCTGGGCTTGAATTCGGCACCCGCAACCGGGGATTCCGCTGGCAGCTATTCAGGCGATTTCAGCCAGGGCGGTTTCTCAATCGACGCGTCGCTGCAGGCGTTGCAGAGTCAGAACGCCCTGCGCCTTCTCGCTGAACCGGTGCTCACGGCAATGTCGGGACAAGAGGCAAATTTCCACGTTGGCGGCGAGTTGCCGATCCGCGTGGTTAGCGATGGTGAAGAAAGCTACGACTACAAGGAATACGGTATAAAGCTGAATTTCTCACCGACTGTGCGCTCGAATGGCTTGATCGCGCTGGATATCAATACCGAGGTTTCCGAGATTTCCGATACGATTTCGGGTGCTCTCAATACGCGCAGTGCCTCGACATCGGTGGAACTGCCAGCTCACCAGACGCTGGCGATTGCAGGGCTGCTCGAGGAGCGGACACGGCGCCAGATCAACGAATTGCCCGGGCTCGGCAACATCCCCATTCTCGGCGCGCTGTTCCGGTCTTACGAATACAGCACCTCCCAAACCGAACTGGTGATCCTCGTCACGCCCGTGATCGCCCAGCCAAGCGTGACCCCGGTCGCCACGCCGGACGACTTCTATCAACCCTCTTCAGATGCCGAAGCCATCTTTCTGGGGCGCATGGAGAGCATGTACGGGGTCGGCGGCGCGGCGGGCGGACAGTTCCGTGGCTCCGTTGGTTTCATGCTTGACTGATCCCTTCGCTCCGGCATTGCCGCCGGGGTGCCTTTTTTGAGACGTCCCGTTTGGGGTAGAAACGATGAACTTTATCGACAACGATGATCGTGCAAATGCATCCGATGCACCCGCCGAGACGGTAAGCGGCGCACGATTGATCCCGCGTATCACGATTCAGGCGTTCTGCGAGCACTCACAGACCGCGCAAATCATCGAGGACACGACCCACGATCGGCGGATGTCGAAGGTGGCGCTCACGACGCACAACGGTGGATTGGAGGGGGCGGTCGAAACCTACCGCACCAACCCCACACCCAACCTCATCCTCGTTGAAACCACATTGCCAGCCGATCAGATCGAAGGCGCCCTGGGCAAGCTGGCGGAGGTGTGCGACGCCTCGACCCGGGTTATCGTCATCGGACACGTCAACGATGTGATGCTCTACCGCAGCCTCATCCGCGCCGGTGTTTCCGAATATTTGGTCATGCCGTCCTCAAGCGCGACCATCATCAACGCCATAACCGACCTGTTCGCCTCCGAAGGTGCGGCGCCAATCGGCCGCTCCATGGGCTTCATTTCTGCCAAGGGCGGGGCCGGGGCCTCCACTGTCGCGCATAACGTCGCCTGGGCGATCGCCCGCTCGATCAGCCAGGACGTTCTGGTTGTCGATCTCGATCTGCCCTTCGGGACAGCCGGCCTCGATTTCAATCAGGATCCGCCCCAGGGCGTCGCCGATGCGGTCTATGCCAGTGACAAGATGGACGCGGTGATGCTCGATCGCTTGATGAGTAAGGCGGCCAATCACATTTCCCTTCTCGCCGCACCTGCCACGCTCGATCGGGCCTACGATCTTTCCGAACGCAGTTTCGAGCAGGTTATCGAGCTCAGCCAGAAGACCGTTCCCGTTGTCATTCTCGACATCCCCCATCTCTGGACAAGCTGGGTGCGCCACACTCTGGCTGCCGTCGATGAGGTCGTGATCGTCGCCGAGCCCGATCTTGCCAATCTGCGCAACGCCAAGGCCATTGCCGACGCGGTCAAGGCGCTGCGGCCGAGCGATAGCGACCCGCTTATCGTGGTCAACAAAACGGGTATTTCCAAGCGTCCTGAAATCCCGCCGGCCGAGTTCGCTTCGTCCATTGAATGCCGCCTTGCCGCTCAGATCGGCTTTGAACCGGCCTTGTTCGGAACCGCTGCGAACAATGGACAGATGATCGCGGAAGTTTCGGCGACTCATAAGGTCAACGACACCTTCCGCTCGCTTGGTCTTGAGCTCACCGGGCGATCGAGTGCTCAGGCGACCAGCCGGCCCTCAGGAATCCGTATCCCCGACCTGTTTCGCAAGCGCAAGCGGGCGTAATTACAAGGAAGGCTTTAAACGATGTTCGGCAAGCGCGCGAGTTTCGGTGGCAACACCCAGCCGGCTCCAAGTCGCCCGGCGCCTCTTCCCGAGGCACCGGAGCTTGAGCATGCCCGCTCGCAGCCCTCAGGTGCCACAACCGAGCCCCCACGGACGACACGGATCGAAGATAGCGTTGATACCGTCGAATCCACGGGTCGTGACAAGAACTATTTCCAGACCAAATCCTCGATCTTCTCGGCCCTGATTGACTCGATCGATCTCTCGCAGCTCGCTGCCATGGATCAGGATTCCGCGCGCGAGGAAATTCGCGACATCGTCGCCGAAATCATCGCTCTCAAGAACTTCGTCATGTCGATTTCCGAGCAGGAAGATCTGCTCGACGACATCTGCAACGACGTTCTGGGCTATGGCCCGCTTGAGCCGCTTCTGGCCCGCGACGACATCGCCGATATCATGATCAATGGCTCTCAGCGTTGCTATATCGAAGTGAATGGACGGGTGAAGCTGACCAATGTGCGCTTCCGCGACGATGCGCACCTGATGAACGTTTGTCAGCGCATCGTGAGCCAGGTCGGTCGCCGTGTGGATGAATCCTCACCCATATGCGATGCGCGTTTGCCTGATGGCTCTCGTGTGAACGTCATCGCTCCGCCGCTTTCGATCGATGGCCCTACGCTGACCATTCGTAAGTTCAAAAAGGACAAGCTGACCTTGCCTCAATTGGTCAAGTTCGGCTCGATTTCCCCCGAGGGTGCCGAAGTCTTGCGCGTGTTGGGCCGCGTGCGGGCCAATGTCCTGATTTCCGGCGGTACCGGTTCTGGCAAAACCACATTGCTCAACTGTCTTACCGCCTTCATCGACAAAGACGAGCGTGTCATCACCTGCGAAGACTCCGCGGAGCTGCAGCTACAGCAGCCCCACGTCGTCAGGTTGGAAACCCGCCCGCCCAACCTTGAGGGCGAAGGCGAAGTCACCATGCGCGAACTGGTCAGGAACTGTCTTCGTATGCGTCCTGAGCGGATCATCGTCGGCGAAGTGCGTGGCCCCGAAGCGTTCGATCTTCTCCAAGCCATGAACACCGGCCACGACGGATCCATGGGCACGTTGCACGCCAACTCTCCGCGTGAGGCCCTTTCCCGTCTGGAATCGATGATCACCATGGGTGGGTTCGCGCTCCCCAGCCGCACCATTCGCGAAATGATCGTATCCTCGATCGACGTGATCGTTCAGGCGGCCCGCTTGCGTGACGGTTCGCGCCGTATCACCCATATTTCTGAAGTGCTCGGTATGGAAGGTGATGTCATCGTCACTCAGGACGTGTTCCTTTACGACATCATGGGAGAAGACGCCAACGGCGCCCTGCTTGGTCGTCATCGGTCCACCGGCATCACCAAGCCCCAGTTCACCGAGAAAGCCCGCTACTTCAACGAGGAAATTGCGCTCGTTGAGGCTCTCGAGCGCGCCAATGTCGAACAACATGAACTGATACGCTGACCATGAGCCCACTCATTCTCGCCATCCTCGTCGTGGTCTGCGTTGGAGCATTGGGTATCGCCTTCGTGCCGGCGCTGGCTGGTTCGAGCCGAGCCGACAAGCGAATGAAAGCGCTTCAGGCCGATGTGCAGGTGCGTCGGCAGACTGTCACCGCGGACAAGACCAGAGAGACGCGCCGCCGCACGGTTCAGGATGCGCTCAAGCAGCAATCGGACGCTCTCAACGCGCGCCGCGCCAAGACCACCTTGAAGCACCGGATATTTCAGGCGGGGATCAAGACCTCGGTAAAGGTCTGGATTCGCAACTCCATCATTCTGGGCATCGGCATGTTTGTCGTTCTGATCGTGGTGCAGGTCCCACTGCTCTATGCTGCAGTCTTTGCCATGGCCAGTGCCTATGTCTTGCCCAATGTCTATCTGGGCTGGCGGCGCAAGAGATACCAGAGCGCCTATCTCGACGAATTGCCCAACGCCGTTGAGGCTATCGTACGCGGTGTCAGGGCGGGCATGCCGCTCAACGACTCCATTCGGCTCGTTGCCAGGGAAGTCAAACAGCCGGTGCGATCGGAATTCATGCGCGTTCTCGACCAGCAATCGGTGGGCAAAAGCATGGCTGAAGCCGTCCCTGTGCTTTTTGATCGCGTCCCTTTGTCCGAAGTCAACTTTTTCATCGTTGTCATCACCGTCCAGCAGCAATCGGGCGGCAATCTTTCCGAAGCGTTGTCAAACCTTGCCATCGTTCTGCGCAACCGCAAGAAAATGAAAGGCAAGGTCAAGGCCATGAGTTCGGAGGCCAAGGCTTCGGCGATGATTATCGGCGCCTTGCCTGTCTTCGTTATCGGTGCCGTGTCCGTTATCAGTCCCGGCTATCTGGCGCCGCTTGTCACCACCAGTGTGGGCAACATCTGCCTGGGCGTTGCCGCGGGCATGATGATGACGGGTGTGTTCGTCATGAACCGCATGATCCAGTTCGACTATTAGGGAAGATTCCGCGTGAGCCTCGCTGACCAGATAGTCAATCCCGATTTCCTTATCGCAGTTTTCGCGGCGATTTCGGCTGCAGCCATCGTCTTTACATTCGGCTCACAGATATTCGAGCGCGTCGAGCGCAAGGACCGCATGAAGAAGGTGGCCATAGAGCGCGAGCAGATGAGGGCGCGTGAAATGGCCCGTTTGCGCAATCAGGCCGAAGGCAAGGAAGGCGGGCGGGGCAACATTCGTGGTGCCGATGCGCGCACCTATATGAAGTCCACCGTCGAGCGCTTCTCGCTCCAAAAGGCATTTGTGGACGAAAACACGATGGACCGCCTCGCTCAGGCCGGCCTGCGCGGCCAGGGCGAGCTGACAAAACATCTGTTCGTGCGCTTCGTTGCGCCCTTCCTCTTTTTTGCGCTCGGAGCTCTCTATCTCATCTTCATTACACCAGGTGGCCGCCCGCTCTTTCTCAATCTGGTTTATGCCTTGGGCGTGGGGCTGATCGGCGCATACATCCCCGTTCTGATGCTGCGCAACAAGATCCAGAAACGCCAGCGCTCGATCAAGAAGGCGTGGCCCGACGCGCTTGATCTCATCCTGCTCTGCGTTGAATCGGGCATGTCCATCGAGCACGCGATCAAGCGGGTCGCCAAAGAGGTCGGGCTGCAAAGTGTCGAACTCGCCGAAGAAATGACCCTGACAACAGCAGAGTTGTCCTTTCTCGAAGACCGGACCCGCGCCTATGACAATCTTGCCCGACGCACCGGGCTCGATGGTGTACGTTCGGTGATGACAGCGCTCATCCAGGCCGAACGCTACGGTACCTCGGTTGGTCAGGCCCTGCGCGTCATGGCCGAAGAAGGGCGTGAAGCGCGCATGATGGAAGCTGAAAAAAAGGCGGCGGCGCTACCACCCAAGATGACCGTCCCGCTGATCGTCTTCTTTCTGCCGGTACTCTTCATAATCATCATGGCACCGGCCATCATCACAGTGACCTCGCTCTGATCGGGCCGCGCGGGCTGGTGTGAAATCGCTGTTCAGGCAGGCGTGTCGTTGCGGATGGCCTGCCAGCGGTCCTGCTGGGTCAGAAGCGCGCGAATATAGTCCATGTTGGCCTGGACCTGCTCGGGCGGGAGTTCTGCAGCGTAAATCGCGCGAGCTGCCTCGAACTGACCCTGCAGGCCGAGGACGAGGGCCAGGTTCTGGCGCACCTTTGAATTGGCACCGGGCATTGAGGCCGCCTGCCGCAAATTGGCCTCTGCCTGCACGAGCTCACCTGTCATGGCGTAGGAAAGCCCTAAGTTGGCATAGAGCCGCGCTTCCTGGGGTGCCAATAGCAGGGCTTGGGTGTAAGCCTGCCGAGCTTCGACCGGGCGTCCCATCTGATCGAGAATGGCGCCGCGCACCGAAAGCGCATCCCAATCCGGTGTTACGGGGTTCATGGCGTTATCGACCACCCGGAGCGCTTGTTCGAACCGGCCGGCTGCCGAGAGTGCCTTGGCATAGGCCAAGCCCAATTCGGCGTCTCCTTGATGGACCGAAATGAGATTTTCGAGCACGGTAACGGCGGGTTCGGTTTGGCCGGCGGCCCGCAGGGCGGCGGCATAGTGGATGCCGAGTACCCTGTTGCGCGGGTCCTGGGCGTAGCGCTGGGACAGGTCGGCAACGCTTGCCTGGATTTGCGGGCCGGAAAGATTGGCGTAATCAGCATTCAGTGCACCGGTGCGATTGGTGGCGCATCCGGCCAGAGCGATGGTGGCGACGCCCGCCAGCAACACCAAACCAATTCTGCCCATTCCGACCCCCAGCGCCCTGCGCTCGCGCGTGCAATATTCCATTCCAGAAGTAATTCATTAACCCTAACGCCGGGTTAAACGCGTTCGCGTCGCGATTGCGGTCTTGGGGCGCTCCCGCTACAAACGGGCTTGATCCCGACCTGGAGTTTTTCATGCCCAAGACCACACCGATCATCTGCGTAGCTGAGAACGGCATTGACGCCGCCAACATAAGCGCGGCGCAGAAGGCCTGGGCAAGGAACAATGACTTTTCAGGCCAATCGGGCAAGCTCCTTGCCCTGCCTGATGTGGACGGCAACATCGAGGCTCATCTTTTCGGCCTCGGGCCGGATGCCAACCGCTCAGCCCTGATCCTGGGCCTGGCTGCTTCAGCGTTGCCCGCAGGTCTATACCGGCTGGAAGGCAGCTTTGGCGATCCCACACTGGCTGCCTTGGGTTTCCGGTTGGGCGCGTATGGATTCGACCGGTATTCGAAGTCCAAGGAGCGCCCCGTCCTCGAACTGCCCGAGGGCGCCGAAGCGCAAGAAATTGAAAACCTTGTAAATTCGGTATTCATCGCCCGCGATCTGGTCAACATTCCGGCCAATGATCTGGGCCCGGACGCGTTTGAGGTCTGGATCGCCGATTTTGCCAAAGCGCATGGCGCTGCGATCAATGTCGTCCGCGGCGATGATCTGCTGGAGCAGAATTTTCCCATGATCCATGCTGTTGGTCGCGCCAGCGATCAGGCGCCACGTCTGGTGGACTTTTCCTGGGGCGACCAGGCTCACCCCAAGCTGACCCTTGTTGGCAAAGGCGTAACCTTCGATACGGGAGGGCTCAACATCAAGCCCGGCAGTTCCATGGCGCTGATGAAAAAGGACATGGGCGGAGCGGCCAATGTGCTTGGGCTGGCTAACGCCATAATGGCCGCCGGCCTCAAGGTGCGATTGCGCGTCCTGATCCCGGTCGTTGAAAATTCGATTGCCGGCAATGCATTCCGACCGGGGGACGTTCTGCCCTCCCGCAAGGGTCTGACAGTCGAGATCGGCAATGCCGACGCGGAAGGGCGGCTGATCCTCGCCGATGCCCTCGCTTTGGCCGACGAGGAAGATCCGGACCTTGTCATCGACATGGCGACTCTGACCGGTGCCGCCCGCGTGGCGCTCGGTCCGGACCTGCCGCCTGTCTATGCCCGAGATGAAGCCTTCGCGAAAACGCTCGTCGAGCACGGCATGGCGGTCGACGATCCGCTTTGGCCCATGCCGCTCTGGAACGGCTATGACAAGCTGCTGTCTTCAAAGATCGCCGACGTCAATCACATCTCGACCGGCGGGCTGGCGGGATCGATCACCGCCGCACTTTTTCTCAACCGGTTCGTCAAACCCGAGACCGAGTGGATGCATTTCGACATCTTCGCGTGGGCACCCGAGGCCCGGCCGGGTCGTCCATATGGCGGCACCGATCAGGGCATTCGGGCACTCTTTGGCGTGCTCAAAACCCGCTACGGTCAGTAGCCCCGTCCCCGGTCGACAACGTTGCGTAAAGGCTTGCCGGCCTGATGATCGGCAATAATCTGCGAGAAATAGCGGACCCCGCTGTGCTCGTTGGATATCGCCGCGATGTGGGGTGTGACGAAACAGGTTTCGATCTCCCACAGTGGACTGGTGCGGGGCAGGGGCTCGACTTCGAACACGTCGAGACTGGCCGCGCCGAGCGTGCCGTCTTTAAGTGCGGCAACGATATCGGCTTCCTTCTGGTGTCCGCCACGGGCTGCGTTGATCAGCACCGGTCCGCCCACCAGTCGGCCCCTGCGCAGCGCCTTGAAGGTTTGCATATTCAAAATGCCCCGCGTTTCCTCGGTCAGCGGCAAAAGGCAAACCAGTATGTCGGTGGCCGCAAGGAAGTCCGCGAATCGTGCGTCTCCGGCAAAGCCTTCCACACCCTCAATCGACTTGGCAGAGCGGCTCCAGCCATTGACGGCAAAACCGATGGCCTTGAGCTTTTCGGCCGCGTCTGTCCCAAGCACGCCCAGGCCCATGATTCCCACTGCGATTTCGTGGCTTGCCGGGGGATAAAGCTGGCTCCAGACTTTGGCCTTCTGATGGGCCGCGTATCGCGTGAACAGCCTTTGATGCATAGTGACCTGTGAGATGACATAGTCGCTCATGCAATGGGTGAGTTCGTCGTCGACAAAGCGAATGACAGGAACGTCAGGAAGCGAGGGGTGCTCAAGCAGAGCATCGACACCCGCACCCAGCGACAGGATGGCTTTGAGATTGTCCAGGCCCTCGAATGCGTCGGGCGCCGGCTTCCAGACAAAGATGTATTCAATTTCTGCCGGATCGAATTCCTCACCACGCGTGACAACGCGATAGTGGGGCATTGCCTCGCGGAACCCTTTCGCCCAACCCGCCTCATCGATGCCGGTTAAATGCAACAACAGAGCCATTGAATCCTCCCATCTGTCCCTAAAGAAAAAGGCCGCACCCTATGGCGCGGCCCAATATACATGTCGTCGCTCAATAAACGATCAGTTGGCCGGCGTTTCGGGCGCGGCCTCTGGCTCGTCCGCGTCGATCACCACCGGGTCGTCCCCTTCAGCGGACTCCTCGAGATTGAGCTCCTGGACCTCTTCGACAACCGGCTGCTTGGCGGGGGCGGCGCCACCCGTAAGCTCGATGGGATTGTCCGAAATCGAATTGAGGAACACGATCAGTGCGGCGCGATCTTCGACATTGGCCAGTCCCGGAAAGCTCATCCGCGTGCCAGGCGCAAAATCGGCCGGGCTTTCAAGGAATGCGCTGAGATTTTCCGGCGTCCATGTCTCGCCCTCGGCACCCAGCGACGCCAGTGCGTCCGAATAGGAATAGTCCTCGTGCTGGGCGATTTCCGCCCCGACGACATTGTAGATGCCCGGTCCGACGCGGTTGGCGTTTTCAGCCGAATAGTCGTGGCAGGCCTGGCAGCGAACGATCAATGCCTCGCCGTCCTCAGGTGTCACGGCCGCCAATGCAGCGGTCAGTTCGTCTTCAACCGGCGCCTCATCGCCGCCCTCGCCCTCGCCGCCCTCGGCGGGTGCAGCTTCTTCCTCGGCAGGAGCCTCGGGAAGCGGGAAGGGATCGTCCGAATTTTCGCGCAGGAATGCGATAAGATTGGCGCGATCTTCAGGGTTGGACAGGCCGGCAAAGCTCATCTTGGTGCCCGGCGCGTAATTGCGCGGGCTTTCCAGAAAGGCGTCGAGATGTTCGTAGTCCCAGATTTCGCCATTGGCCCCAAGCGTTGCCAGCGCATCCGAATAGGCAAAGCCCTCATGGCTGGCGATGGGGTGGCCGACCACCCCGTAGATGCCGGGTCCCGTGCGGTTCTCGTTCGACGGAGAATAATCGTGACACGACTGGCACCGGGTAATCAGGCTTGCGCCTTCTTCGGCAGAAGCTGTTTGCATGCGGGCAGCAATCGAGGGCACTTCCGGTGCTTCTTCGCCGCCGCCTTCGCCTTCGGCAGCGGGCTCTGGAAGGTCATAGCTCGCGCCACGTCCCTCGATCGGAGCGTAAACCTCGTCAGCGATGAAGCTGACACCCATCACAAAGACCAAGGTGCCCAGAATCGCACCAAAAATCTTGTTGAGTTCAAATGAATTCATAACCTCGGTCTCTCCGTACCGTTATCCCCGCCCGAGCGCCGGCAGCAGAACGCAAAACACGGGCCCTCGATCGGCGATCCGGGAAGCAGGGCGTTTCCACACCTGCGCCAAAGCCACGGATTCGACCGTCAAGCCCGCGCGCGGACCATATAATGGAAGCAACGGCCCACGCAACCGCCATAGGCCGGGTGCGACAATCCCGCAAGCCAAATTTTGCCGTCCCAGCGTTCAATTGACACCCATTGGTCGGGAGGGTTAGGTGCGCGCGCATTCATTCTTTGGGACCACGCCTATGTCACGCAAGATCGCCTTTCAGGGAGAATTGGGAGCTTTCAGTCACGCCACGGCTGTAGAGCTCTTTCCGGACGACCAGCCGGCCCCCTGCGTGACGTTCGAGCAAACCATCGCCGCCGTGCAAACGGGAGAGGCCGATTACGCCGTCGTGCCGGTCGAAAATTCCCTTTATGGCCGCATCACCGATATTCACCACATTCTGCCCGAAAGTGGTCTTTATATCATCGGCGAACATTACCTTCCCGTTCGCATGAACCTGTTGGGGGTACGTGGCGCGACACTGTCGGACATTGAGGCCGTACAGTCGCTCTCGGTCGCTCTGGGTCAGTGCCGCAAGTTCATTGCCAAACACAAACTGCGCACCATCAATTCGGTCGATACCGCTGGATCGGCCCGCGAAGTCGCCGAAAAGGGTGATCGGTCGATCGCTGCCATCGCCTCGCGCTTTGCCGCCGAAACCTATGGGCTCGATGTCATTGCCGAAAACATCGAGGATGCTGCCCATAATACGACCCGCTTTTTGATTATGGCGCGTAACCCCATATCGCCCAAGCCGAACGGGACGAAAATCAAAACCACCTTTGTCTTCCGCGTTCGCAACGTTCCCGCAGCGCTTTACAAGGCTATGGGCGGATTCGCGACCAATGGTGTCAACATGACCAAGCTCGAGAGCTATATGGTCGGCGGCTCGTTCACGGCGACCCAGTTCTATGCCGATATCGAGGGACATCCCGACGACCACAACGTCAAGCTGGCGCTTGAGGAACTGGGGTTTTTCTCCGACCATTTCAAACTGCTCGGAATCTATCCGGTAGCCGACTCCGCGCCGTGAAAGAGTCCCACTGACCTCTTGCAAACCCGTTCCCGATGCAGCACATAGGGGACGGGAGGTTGGTGGCGGACGAACCGCTCGCCAACCGGGTCAGGTCCGGAAGGAAGCAGCCCTAACGAGTACGGCACGGGTCGTCGTCAGCCTCCTGCTCTATAGCGCCATTCGGTAATGGCGCGGCAGTTCCCCCAGCAACGGCCCGCGATGGTGACCCCCCAGACCCCAGCAACGCCCTATCAGGTTCTGGCCCGGAAGTACCGGCCATCGAGCTTTGAGAGCCTTGTGGGGCAGGACGCGATGGTCAAGACGCTGGGCAATGCATTTGCGACCGGCCGTATCCACCACGCCTTCATCCTGACCGGCGTGCGCGGCGTGGGTAAAACCACCACCGCCAGAATTCTTGCCCGCGCCTTCAACTACGCCGATGAAACCGGGCCGCATGCAACGCTCGATCTGTCCAGAGAAGGGGTTCATTGCGCCGAGATTATCGCCGGCACCCATGTCGATGTCATGGAAATGGATGCCGCATCCAATACCGGCATTGATTCCATTCGCGAAATCAACGCAATGACTCGCACCCCGCCGATGAGCGCACCCTATAAGGTGTTCATCATCGACGAAGTGCACATGCTTTCGACATCGGCGTTCAACGGGCTTTTAAAGACACTCGAAGAACCGCCACCTTATGTGAAGTTCATCTTCGCAACGACGGAGATCCGCAAGGTCCCGGTGACCATCCTGTCGCGCTGCATGCGTTTTGACCTGCGGCGGATTTCGCCCGAGGTGATGACGGGGTATCTCTCAGGACTGCTCGAGAAAGAGGCCATACCGGTCGAACCCGAGGCCCTCTCGATGATCGTGCGCGCCGGGGAAGGCTCCGCGCGTGACTGCCTTTCGCTGACCGACCAGGCCATCGCTCACGGTGGCGGGCAGATCAGCGTGCAGTCGGTACGCGACATGTTGGGGCTCGCGGATCGGGCGCGGATCATCGATCTCTTTGAGAAACTGATGGGCGGCGACATCGCTGGCGCACTCGACGACACGCGCGCGCTTTATGATTCGGGCGCTGATCCGACGACGATTATCACTGATCTGGCCGAGTTGACCCATCTGGTAACGCGCATCAAGATCGTGCCGTCGGCCGCCGAAGATCCGGTGCTGACACCTGACGAACGCAGCCGCGGGGCCGAACTGGCCCAAAAGCTCGGTCTTCGCATCCTGACCAGAACCTGGCAGATCCTGTCGAAAGGACTCGCCGAGATCGCCCAGTCGGGCAACGGTCTGCAATCGGCGGAAATGGTGCTGATCCGTCTTGCCTATGCTGCTGATCTGCCCAGCCCTGACGAACTGATCGAAAAGCTGACAAGCCAACCGGGCGATTCCGGCCCGGTGCCGTCTGCTCCGGCCCCCAATGGTGGTGGTGGAAATCATGCGCGCGCCTTTGCGCCGTCCGCAGCACCCGACCCGTCACCGCAATCGGCGCCGCGCACCGAAGCGCGTGCTGTCCCGCAATCCTATGAGCAGATCGTCGCCCTGGCTGGCGAAAAGCGTGATATCGCTGTCAAGCATGCTCTAGAATCCGATATCAAGCCGGTGTCCTTTGAAGTTGGGCGCATCGAGGTGGCGCTGACGCCTTCTGCCAACCCTTCCATCGTGCCTATGCTGTCGGCGAGGCTCAAGGAATGGACGGGGCGCCCTTGGCTCGTCACCATCTCGACCAAGGAGATCGCGGCACCCACTTTGCGTGAGGCGCGGCGAGCGGCCGAAGATAATGCCCGAAACGCGGCACTCGAAGACCCGTTGGTCAAAGCCGTGATGGAGACCTTCCCCGGCGCCAGGCTGGTGAACATCAAGTCGCGTCCTGATCTGACCAACGAGCTGGAAACGGCAGCGCAGGATTTTGAAGCTCCCATCGAGCCGGAGGAAGACGAATGAAAGATCTTATGGGCATGATGAAGAAGGCCCAGGAATTCCAGCAGCGGGCCCAGGAGATGCAGGCCGAGGCAGCCGCCCATGTGGTTGAAGGAACGGCCGGGGCCGGCATGGTCACGGTGACCATGACCGCCAAAGGCGATCTGCAGGGCGTCAAGTTCGATCCTTCGCTGCTCAAGCCTGAAGAGGCTGAAATCCTTGAAGACCTTATTGTTGCCGCTCACGCCGATGCGCGCCGCAAGGGCGAGGAATTCCTGCAGAAAAAAATGGGTGAAATGACCGAGGGTCTTCCGATCCCGCCGGGCATGAAGTTCCCGTTCTAGGAATCGGGGCGACATGGCGAACACCTCCGGCGGGCCGGAAATCGAACAACTCATCCAGCTTCTCTCGCGCCTGCCGGGTTTGGGCCCGCGCTCGGGCCGCCGCGCCGTTCTTCATCTGATAAAGAAGAAAGAACAGCTGATGGCCCCGCTCGCTGCTGCGCTAGAGCGTGCCATTGAGGCTGTCAAAGTCTGCCAGACCTGCGGCAATATCGATACCATCTCCCCCTGCACGATCTGCTCGGACCCGCGCCGTGCTGAATCGGGGTTGTTGATTGTTGTCGAAGATGTGGCCGACCTTTGGGCTCTTGAGCGCGCCGGTATCGGGCAGGTGCGTTACCACGTGTTGGGAGGTGTACTCTCCCCGCTTGACGGGGTGGGTCCCGACGATCTTTCCATTGATCAGCTGATCCGTCGAGCGCCTGACTATTCTGAAATCGTTCTTGGGGTTAATGCCACTGTCGAAGGGCAGACCACGGCCCATTACATCACCGATCGGCTCGCCGATACCGGAATCACCATAACCCGTCTGGCTCACGGCGTCCCGGTTGGTGGCGAACTGGATTATCTCGACGAAGGGACGCTCAGCCAGGCCCTCAAGGCCCGCACCCGATTTTGACCGGCATTTGCCATTCGCGCGCCAGCCCGAAATTCGTTCACTCGGGCTTGTCCTCGTAGCCTTCGTTATCGGGTTCGCCTGTGATGCGTGAAATCGCGTCATCATCATCGGGTGACTGGCTTTCGATATGATCTGCCGGATCAAAGCTGGTCGCGGCATCTTCAGGCGCGGCGCGACCGGCGCCCTCCAGCGCTGCGATGGCCGCCTGGACCTCATCGCGCAACGTGTCGATATCGCTCCCGACATCGGATGCTTCCAATCCCGCGAGGTTGTCTGAAATCTCGCGCAGGCGGTCGAGTCGCTCCTCGGCCGGGCGGCTTTCGTCGTAGAGATAGTCATTAACCTCATCCAGGCTCATGGGCATGAGTGTGGCGCGAGGGTTCGCCTCATCGCCGAGCGCCTGATCGACCGGGATGACGCGACCTTCATGGGGATGTTCTGCCATCGCTCTCCTCCTTGGCATGATCGTGCCGGGACAACGCGGCAGCCTTGCCAAGGTTGCCAGATCATTCGAGAAGTGAAGGCCGTTCCTCTTCGAATTCCAGCGCTTCGATCTTCTCGCCCCGCCGCGTCACCTTGCCGGTTGAAATCAGGATGTCGTCGATATCCTGATTGGCCTGCCGGAAATGGTTCTGGAGCTTGTTGACCCGCTCATTGAGGCGTCCGACATCGGCGAGAAGCGCGACGACTTCCTTCTGGATGATATGGGCCTGCTCGCGCATGCGCACGTCGCGCAGCAACGCCTGAATCACCTGTATCGACAGCATCAGCAGCGAGGGCGACACGATGACCACCCGAGCCCGTGCCGCCTTCTGTACGACGTCCTCGAACCGCTCGTGCAGATCGGCAAAGATCGATTCCGAGGGCACGAACATAAAGGCGGTATCTTGGGTTTCTCCCGCGATCAGGTATTTCTCCGAAATCGCCTTGATGTGCGTTGTGCAATCGTTGCGAAATCCGGTCATGGCGGCGCGCACCGCCTCGGGGGTTTCCGCATCGGTGATCCGCTGCCAGCCTTCGAGGGGAAATTTGGCATCGATCACCAGCGATGGTGCATTGTTTGGCATATGGATGAGCGCATCGGGCCGTGAATTGTTGGAAAGCGTAACCTGAAACTCATATGAATTGGGCGCCAGACCATCGGCGATGATCGCCTCCATGCGCCCCTGACCGAATGCGCCGCGCTGCTGCTTGTTGGACAGGATCGATTGCAGCGAAACAATTTCGCCCGACAATTGGGTGATGTTGGTCTGCGCTCTGTCGATCACCGCAAGCCGTTCATTGAGCTTGGTGAGCGTTTCGTCGGTCTTGGTTCGATTTTCAGTCATCGACTGGTTGACCCGGTGCGAATTGGCATCGATCCGCTCGGTGAGAACCCGGGCAAGATCGGAGGTTCGCGTGCCGAAAATTTCGCTCATGGTCTGCATGCGACCAGTCATTTCCGACTGAATGCGCATCATGTCGGCCATGTGCCGTTCCATTTCGGCATTGCGCGCGGCATCGATTGCTGCCTGCTCCTCGCGCTGCCGTGCGGCGCGGGTCTGCCCGATCAGGACGATAATGAGCCCGAGCACCGCTATCGCCAGCCCGCCGGCCAGGGCTTCAAGGATGGTTATGGGCGTTCCGCCGATGTCAAAGAGCACTGTTTCCATAATGTTCTTGTTATCTGATTCGCCCCTTCCCATATCCGCTTTGCTTGACCCGCGTGGTACACCTGCATTAACCAGTGCGTCACACACCAATTCCGAGATTATTGAATGGCCGTACGCGAAATCCTCATCCTGCCCGATCCTCTGCTCCGCAAGGTGGCCGAGCCCGTCGAGGCGTTCGATGAAGACCTCCAAAAGACCGTCGATGACATGTTTGAAACCATGTACGACGCGCCCGGCATCGGGCTGGCCGGTCCGCAGATCGGCTATATGAAGCGTGTGGTGGTGATCGATCTGGCCGACGAGGAAAATCCGGACTCCGGCAAGATCGCCATGGTCAATCCCGAGATCGTCGGCCTGAGCGAACAAACCGCTGTGTCCGAGGAAGGGTGCCTGTCGATCCCCGAGCTCTATTACGAGGTCGAACGGCCCGCCGAGGTCACAGTCAAATATTTCACACCGCAGGGTGAGGAAATCACCCGCCACGCGACGGGTCGCCTTGCGGTCTGCATGCAGCACGAGATCGACCATCTCGATGGCGTGCTCTATATCGACTACCTTTCGCGCCTCAAGCGCGACCGCGTGAACAAGAAGTTCCAGAAAAAGGCCCGGCTCGCCAGCTGATCTGCGCGCCGTCCATCCGTCTCGAAATCGAAGGGCAATCCGATGCGCGTCGTCTTCATGGGCACCCCCGATTTCGCCGTGCCCACGCTGACCGAGATCGTCATGCGCGGTCATGAGGTCGTTGCGTGCTATACGCGTGCGCCCAGGCCCGCGGGACGCGGCCAGGCCGAGCGTAAATCGCCGGTGCACCTGGCGGCCGAAGAGTTCGGCATTCCGGTGTTCACACCGAAAAATTTCAAGGACTCCGCCGACGTCGCGACCTTTGCGGCGCTGGGCGCGGAAGTGGCGGTGGTCGTCGCCTACGGCCTGCTGCTGCCGCCTGCGGTGCTTGAAGCGCCCGAAAAGGGATGTCTGAATTTGCACGGCTCGCTCTTGCCGCGCTGGCGGGGTGCCGCGCCCATCCAGAGGGCCATCATGGCGGGGGACGAGCGCACGGCGGTCTCGGTGATGAGGATGGAAGAAGGGCTCGATACCGGTCCGGTAAGCCTTGTCGATTTCATCTCCATCGGCCCGGACATGACGGCGGGCGAACTCCATGACGAAATGATGCGCACCGGCGCGGACCTGATGGGCCGGGCGCTGTCGGCGCTTGACCGTGACGCTCTCGAATTCACCGCTCAGCCCGATGATGGCGCCACCTACGCCAAAAAGATCGAGAAGGCCGAGACACGGATCGATTTTTCCCGGCCCGCACAAGAGGTTCATAACCATGTCCGCGGCCTGTCGCCTTTCCCTGGCGCGTGGTTCGAGATCGAGCTTGGCGGCAAGCCGGTGCGGGTCAAGGCGCTGCGCTCGACCTTGACCGAAGGGCAAGGCGAGCCTGGCACCGTGCTTGAGGGGCTGACGATTGCTTGCGGGCAAGGCGCCGTGCGGTTCAGGCAGGTACAACGCGAAGGCAAGGGTGCAATGGATGCTGAAGCCTTCTTGCGCGGGGCGGGCGATTTGACCGGGCGCCAGGTGGGCTGATGCCCCGCTACAAGCTGACCATCGAATATGACGGAACGCCCTTCGTGGGCTGGCAGCGCCAGGCCGATGCGCTTTCGGTGCAGGAAGCAATCGAAATTGCCATCGAAGCCTTTTCCGGCGAGGCCGTGCGCACCCAGACGGCGGGCCGCACCGATGCGGGGGTTCATGCACGGGGGCAGGTGGCCCATTTCGACCTCGAACGCGAATGGGACCCCTTCCGCGTGTCCGAGGCGCTGAATTACCATCTCAAGCCCCACCCGATCGCCATTCTGGACTGCCAATTGGTCGGCGGGGACTTCGAAGCGCGCTTTTCGGCCAAAGCGCGCCATTATCGCTATTTGATCCTCAATCGCCGCGCCCGTCCGGCTCTGGAGGCCAACAGGGTTTGGCACGTGGCGGTGCCGCTCGACGAGAAAGCCATGCAAGAGGCCGCGCAGACCATTCTGGGGCGGCACGATTTCACGACCTTCCGGTCCGCCCAATGCCAAGCCAATTCCCCCCTTCGCACGCTGGACAGGCTGGACGTCAAGCGTGACGGCGATCTGATCATCATCGAAGCGTCGGCGCGCGCCTTTTTGCATCATCAGGTGCGCTCCATGACCGGATCACTGAAGCTTGTGGGGGAGGGGCGCTGGCCAGTGACTGGTCTGAAGGCGGCGCTCGACGCGCAGGACAGGTCGCGGTGTGGGGCCATGGCTCCATCCTCCGGGCTCTACCTGATGGCGATCGATTATTAGTCCAAGGGGAGCTGGGCGAGGATAAATACCGCAAGGATCATAGCAAAGAGCTGAGCCGCCAGCACCATGACGACCTCGCTGCCCCGCAACCCTGCAATGATACGCAGAATGTTGATTTCTGCGATAAAGGTGGCGATGGCGATGGCTGCCCACAGCGTCAGGATGATCGCGACAAGCGTTTCGCCCGCTGTCGGGCCAAGCATCAGCGCGCCAGCGAAAGCGACACAAAACGTCACTCCAACCAGCCCTCCGACCGCGATGGCATTGACCCAGTTGCTGGCAACCATGACGGGTCGGAAACCATGCAGCGCATCAAGGCACGGCAGGACAACCCGCAGCGCGACGAAGCGGGCTGCGATCAGGGTGCCGGTGATGAAGAGTTGACCGGCAGGCGACATGGTTTGCCGGGCCGCGGCGCCCATTTCCGTAATGGCCGTGAAGACGACAAACGCCACAATCAGGGCAATGAAGCTGCCTGCAAGTCCACGCTGGGAGAAGTCGAACCGGGAAAGGGCATCGGGGCGCCCCAGCATCAGGTTCCAGGTACCCCCGACAGCCGAGGCGCCTTCTTCGATCAATTTCGATCGGCGGTCTACCACCCCGGTCAGATCTCGGGGGTGGGCACGGGACCGTAAAGAACCCCCACGGCAAGCAGGGCAACCAGCATGCCTATGGTCTGGACGACGATGAGCATGACGATCTGTCCGGCCTTCATGCCCACCACCAGCCGTGCATTGTTGATGCGGGCCAGAAAACCGATGACCACGGCCAGAAGCAGGATCAGTTCCGCGCTGGTGGTCACCAGCGCGACAAAGGCGAGTGCGATCGAGACGACGGCGTTCACCCAGTTTTCGACTGTAACGAAGGCCGCGAACTTCTCGGTGAGCCCGGTGAGGCGCAAAACGACCCACGACCCGCCCATGATCCCGGCATAAAGCAATGCATTCTGAACCAGCGCGGCGAAGGTCGAGACCTCAGCCTCTCCCGGGGCCACAAGCGCCGAAATGAGAAAGGTGACGGCCACCGAAACCAAGAGCGCGATAAAGCTTGAGATGAGCCCGCGCATGTCGGTGAAGAAATAACCCGGCGCGTCGCGCCGCCCCACAATCAGCCGCCAGGTTCCGGCAACAGCGGAACGGGTTTCTTCCAAAAGGGTCGGCTGGGCTTGGGACACGAAAGAATGGCTTTCTAAAAGGCGTTGACCAACATGTAGAGGGCGATGGGCAGGACCGCAAGCAGCACGAACAGGGCCAGCCCGTACCCGATCGCGGTGGGGAGGCTCAGCCCGTTTGCCTGTGCCAGCCGGAAGCCTAGAATGCCGGTAACGGCCAGTATGGCGCCGGCCAGCGGTACGCCCAGAAGCGTTGCGAGACCCTCGACAAGTTTCATCGCCGCCAGAAGGTAGAGGCCAGGAACCACAAAGCTCGCGGTGGAACCGGAAAAGGCGCTCAGGCGTGCGACCAGTCCCGTGGCAATGAACAGGGCCAGAAGCGGAAGCAGATGCTGGACGACGACAAGTGCCATGGCCAGGGGCGGGGGAAAGCCGAACCGCAGCGTTGCCAGAACGATGGCAACCAGAACGGCGGCGCCAAAGGCAAGGAAACCACCATTCATGCCCTCGGCGTCAAAGCGAAAATGGCTTTGCCAATCGGGGCGCCTGCCCAGGATCTTCGACCAGCCGGCTCCGGCCTGCTTGAGCGTTTCCAGTGTCATGCCTGCTTCCTTGCCAGAAAGCTGGCGATGTAGGTGGCGTAAAATTCGGCCAGGCGCTCGACATCGGCGACCGGTACCCGCTCATCGACCTGATGCATGGTCGCTCCGATCAGGCCGCATTCGACGACAGGGCAATAAAGCGAGATGAACCGTGCGTCCGACGTCCCCCCGATGGTCGAGAGGAGCGGGCGGACGCCGTTGAAGTCTTCCATCACGTCGCACAAATGAGACACGTGCCCCTCGGGCGGGGAGATAAAGCACCGCGAGATGGGACCGAGCTGTTCGAATTCGAGATGACAGCCGCGCAATTCGATTGCGGCGAGCCGACGGTGGATTTCGGCAAGCAGTGTCTCGCCGGTCCAAATGTCGTTGAACCGGACATTAAAGCGCAGCGTGGTGCGTTCAGGGATGACATTCGACGCCGGATTGCCGGTGTCGATCGCGGTGACTTCGAGATTTGTGGGCTGGAAGTGCTCGGTACCGTCATCGAGCGGCACGTAAAGCGCTCGCACGATTTCGGCTGCGACCGGCATGGGATTGTTGGCGCGCTGCGGGTAGGCCGCGTGCCCCTGCTTGCCGATAACGGTTATCTTGCCCGAAACCGACCCGCGCCGCCCGATCTTGATCGAGTCCCCGAAGACCTCGAACGAGGAGGGCTCGCCCACAATGGCGAAATCATATTTCTCGCCTTGCGCCTCGGCCCATTCCATCAGCTTTTTCGTGCCGTTTACCGCGTCGGCTTCTTCATCGTTTGTGATGGCGAGAGAGACCGTGCCCTTTTCCAGCGCGCCAGTTTGGGCAAGCTGCGCCACGGCACCGCAGAAGGCGGCGACGCCGCTTTTCATATCGGTGGCGCCGCGGCCCCACATGACGCCATCAACGATTTCGCCGGAAAACGGATCATGGGTCCAGGCGGTGACATCCCCAGGAGGGACAACGTCGGTGTGACCGGCAAACAACAGATGTGGTCCGGGCTCTTTGCCCTTGCGGGTGGCGTAGAGGTTGTCGACCGGATAGGAGCCGTCGCCCTCGAACTTCAGCCGCGTGCAGACAAACCCGAGCGGAGAAAGGAAGGCTTCGAGCACGTCGAGCACGCCCTCTTCGATCGGGGTGACCGAAGGCCGGCGGATCAGATCGGCGAGCAGCGGGACGGCGCGATTGCTCATGATCGCTAGTCGCGCAGAAGATCGTTGATCGAGGTTTTGGACCGGGTCTTTTCATCGACCCGCTTGACGATCACCGCGCAATAAAGGTTCGGGCCGGGTTCTCCATTGGGGAGCGGTTTGCCGGGGAGTGAACCCGAGACGACCACCGAATAGGGCGGCACCTTGCCGTAAAAGATTTCGCCCGTCGTCCGGTCGACGATCTTGGTCGACTGGCCGATGAAAACGCCCATGGAAATGACCGAGCCTTCGCCCACCACGACGCCTTCGACGATCTCGGAACGCGCGCCGATAAAGCAGTGATCCTCGATGATGACCGGTCCGGCCTGAAGCGGTTCGAGCACACCCCCGATGCCCACGCCACCGGAGAGGTGCACATTCTTGCCGATCTGGGCGCACGAGCCGACGGTGACCCATGTATCGACCATGACGCTCTCGTCGACATAGGCGCCAAGATTGACGAAGGACGGCATGAGGATGGCGTTTTTGCCGATGAAGGCCGAGTGCCGCACTATGGCGCCGGGGACGGCGCGGAAACCTGCGGCGCGGAACTGGCTCTCGCTCCAGCCGGCAAATTTGGACGGCACCTTGTCCCACCACTGCGCGCCACCCGGGCCGCCGGGAATGGCTTCCATGTCGTTGAGGCGGAAGCTGAGCAGCACGGCCTTTTTGAGCCACTGATTGACCACCCACTCCCCGTCGGCAGCTTTCTCCGCAACGCGCGCTTGGCCCGAATCGAGCAATCCCAGCGCCTGGTTGACGGCATCGCGCACTTCGCCGGTCGTCTGGTAATTGACACTATCGCGGGCCTCAAAAGCGGCATCGATGGTTGCGGCAAGCTCACTCATGGACATGGGAATTGCGGGCCTTTTAGTCTTGGCAGAAGGAAGGGAGAATTCGGCGCGGACCTTAACCGAAGCGATTGGGTGGGGAAACCCATATTCGGCTTGGGATGCCGGCTGGAGGAGGGCTTTCTTCAAGACATGCAAGAGCCGCCGACGGCGAGATCGCCTCGGCTTGCTGATGACTTTCTTGCTGGTCGCGCTTCCGAACCGAAAACCGGTTCCCACTTTTTCTGGAAGCGCTCCAGACAGACGGCATGGGGCGATGAACGCTCCGCATGTTTAGTTAGTATATGAAGCGATCATCGCCCCACGCGCCCGGGATTTTTGGCTTAGTCGCCCTTCAGAAGGCTAGGGTCAATCCCTTCTCCCTTTCGAGAGTACGACGGCGTTAGCAAAATCGCGCCAGCCTCGAAACCGAGATCAGGCGGCCGGTTCACGCCGTCCGGCGCTTGTGACGTTTGGGCCTTCCCTGCGGCGACCCGCAAGGAACCCGGACCGACCCCGCCCAAACGTTCGTTGCGCTTGCGTCCATGTGCGCGGGTTCGTGAAAGGGAGTATGGGGGAGGTTGAATGGGCGGGGATAAGTTTCTTTGCGGCTGGGGCGTGTGGCGACGCATCATGATGGATTCCGGGAATAAATCCCGGAATGACAATGGGGGTGGAGAGGCGAGACGGCAAAGGCACGAACCTTTGCGAATCCCCGGTCAACCCGCAGCGACAATGAGCTAAGCTCTGCAGCACACATCGGCGTCAGGATCTTGGAAAAATCGCCACCCATCCTTAATACCGCCCTGACATAGTAAACAGAACTGAAAGACCAAAAAGGAGCCTGATGATGGGCCGCAAACGCCATTCCTCGCTGCGTTCGTCCAAGGAGGATATGGAAGCCGTACGCCATTCGCCGCATACGCCGCAGACCGAGTCGGCGGCGTATCGACTGGCTTTCGCTGACGAAGAGTTTATGACCAGCGAAGACCTGCGCGGGGTCCGCTTTCAGCTCGAATATCTCAAGATCGAATTCCGGCTTCGCGAAGCCAATGTCAATTCGACGGTGGTTCTGTTCGGCGGCGCCCGCATCCCCGAGCCCGGCAAGCCCGCCTGGGCGGCAAAGACCGACGAAGCCAAAAAGAACCTTGAGGCCAATTCGATCTATTACGAGGAGGCGCGGCGCTTTGCTCAACTGGCCTCGCTGACCTCAAAAGCCACCGACTTCACCGACTATGTGGTGGCAACGGGCGGCGGTCCGGGGGTGATGGAGGCGGGCAATCGTGGTGCCGCCGATGTGGGTGCGCCCTCGATCGGCTACAATATCGTCCTGCCGCACGAACAGGCGCCCAATACCTATGTGACGCCGCAGTTTTCCTTCAATTTCCATTATTTCGCGACGCGCAAGATTCATTTCCTGATGCGCGCCAAGGTGGTGGCGATCTTCCCGGGCGGCTTTGGGACGATGGACGAGTTTTTCGAGGCCCTGACCCTTATCCAGACCGGGCGTATGGATCGCATTCCCTTGCTGCTGTTTGGCAAGAAATTCTGGAGCCGGGTTCTCAACCTCGAGGCGCTGGCCGAAGAGGGGACGATCTCGCCCGACGATTTCAAGCTCTTCAGTTTTGTCGATACCGCCGACGAAGCCTGGGAGATCGTGCGCCAGACCTACAATCTGCCCAGGATCGAACACCCAGCCTGAACCGGAGGGGTTCAAGAAAAGCATGCCCCGGACATGATCCGGGGTGGACACCATTTATTCGGTTCAAAAGCGCGACAAACAAAAAAGGGCCCGCCGGTGTCGACGGGCCCTCCGGCAATCACCAGACTGCTTACTGGTTGGCAGTGATCTGCACGTTCAAAAGGTCGACCAGAACGAAGGGATCGTTTTCCACTTCGGCTTCCATGCCTTCGAACTCGGAAAAGGCGATGGGCTCTTCGGGCTCGACCGAGATGGTGAAGTTCTGCGGGTCGGCAATGAAGGTGTTGACCGCGTTTGTGACCATGGTCTTGAAGGCGGCGTTTTCAACCTCTGCCAGTGCCATCGGAACCATGAACTGCAGGCCGGCCTTGAAGGTTTCGCCATCGACGCCCTGTTCGGCACCGATGAAATCGAGCACTTTCATGAACAGTGAATCGTCGTCATAGCGCAGCGCACCGTCGACCAGCTTCACATCGGCCATCTTCTCGAGCATGGCTTCCGACATATCCGCCATCTGGTCTTCATCGATCTCGATGCCGGCTTCGGCCATTTCGGCCATCTTGAGGTTGACCTTCATGAGTTCGCGATAGAGCTCTTCGGTGTAGCCCTCGACGGCAAAGTCCAGTGACAGCGAACCGAGTTCATCGACCACAAAGGAGACGTCATCGACACTGGCCGCGCCGGTCTGTGGCCACCAGGTGCCCGAACCCGACATCGAAGCGCTGAGTTGGCTGAGGCCGAACGCTTCCATGACCTCCTGGGCTTCGGGCTCTTCGATGGCGCTCAAATCGCCGCGAATGCCGCTGACCTGATAGGCTGAACTAAGACCGCCCTCGGCCGTCGGCTCCTCCATGGTAACTTCCATGAGGTCGATGGCAAAAAGTTCGGTGCCGCTCTCGTCTGAAATCGACAGCGGTCCCGCTGAAATGCGGTCATAGAGGTTGAATCCGATCTCGATGACCGAATCGAGGCCCGCATCGGCCGGCAACACGATGCCCTCGGCCGCGATGTCGACGAAGCTGACGGAAAACCCTTCCTCCTCATCGGTATATTCGAAGTCGGCGATGGTCGCCCGCTCGGCGCTAAAGCCCCCCTCGGCCGTCTCCACCACGCCGGTAAACACCACATCGCCCGGAACGTCGATATCGTCCTGGCCCGGCATCGAGATGACGAAATCGGAAATCGTTACCGTGTCACCTTCGGCCGTGGCCGAGCCATAGGCAAAGGAAACGCCCATCAGCTTGCTGGTTTCGACGAGCCGATCGGCAAAATCGGTGGCTTCAAGCGCCAAAGCGGCCTGGCTGGTTCCCGCCAAAAGGAGGGCGGCAAGGGAAAGGCGAGATAGGTTTTTCATGACGGTCCCCGTTTTTCGGCGTCTATCACGCCATTTTGCAACAAAGCTGCGAACTTATACCATTGCTGCCACATACGGCCAGCATTGACGGTAATGCATTGAGATGACTTTTCGATCACGCCAATCGGGCAAAAAAGCGTCAGCGGCAACGCGCGAGAAAGGCCACGATATCGTCAGTGATGTGATGGACATGGTCCAGATCTTCGCCCCGGCCAAGCTCCCACGCGTCGCACTGGTCGTGTTCGAACCCTGAACCGGCCACGACCTGCACCGTCGCCATGCCGATTGCATGAGGCACCCGCAGGTTCTTCTCCAGATCGTCGAACATGATGGCCTGCCTGGCCCCGATCCCGTGTGCGTCCAGAAAGTCCGTGTAGGCGATTTCCAGCGGTTTGGGCTGGTATTTGGCGGCCTTGATATCGAAGATGCCCTCAAAGAGCGAGGACGCCCCCAGGCGCGCGAGAACGGCCTCGGCGTGCCCGGCGCTGGCATTGGTGAAGATGAATTTGCGCCCAGGCAAAGCGGCGATGGCCTCGACGAGTTCGGGATGCGCCTCCACCGGTGAGTAGTCGATGGCATGGACCATTTCGAGATAGTCGTCGGGGTCGATGGCATGGAACTTCATCAGCCCGTTCAGCGTGGTGCCGTGGTCGCGGTAATAGGCCTTCTGCAGATTGCGCGCCGCTTCGAAATCGAGTTGAGCGACCTTCATCACATAACCTGTGATGGCCGTGTCGATCTGGGCAAACAGATTGCACTCACGCGGATAAAGCGTGTTGTCGAGGTCGAAAACCCAGTCCGTGACATGGTCGAAATCGAGGCGGGTGGAGGCGGCAGGCGGGTTCATGTGGTTCATAGTCCCATTATGCCCCAAATCGATGAATGGGAGATGACTGGAAACGAAGGTGTGATCGGCCCCCCCCCCCTATCGCACCATCAGCGTTCCCGCGCCATGTTCGGTGAACAGCTCGAGCAGTACCGAATGGGCAGTCTTGCCGTTGACGATCACCACGCCTTCAACGCCCCGATCGAGCGCTTCGATGCAGGTTTCGACCTTGGGGATCATGCCCCCCGAGATCGTGCCGTCGGCGATAAGCTGCTGCGCTTCGCGTACCGAAAGCTCGGGGATCAATTCGCCATCCTTGTCGAGCACCCCCGGAACGTCGGTCAAGAACAGCAGGCGCTTGGCAAATACCGCCCCCGCGATCGCGCCGGCAAACGTATCGGCGTTGATGTTGTAGGTGTTCCCGTCCCGGCCCGGTGCGACGGGCGCTATGACCGGGATCATCTCCGAGCGGGCCAGAAGATCGAGCAGCGTGCGGTCGATCTCGACAGGCTCGCCGACGAAACCGAGGTCGAGAACGCGCTCGATATTGGAGGTCGGGTCGACATATTTCTTGTTGGCCTTTTCGGCAAACACCATGTTGCCGTCCTTGCCGCACAATCCGATGGCCCACTCGCCCTCGGCGTTGATCATCGCCACGATCTCTTTGTTGATTGAGCCGGCCAGCACCATTTCCACGATCTCGACGGTGCGCTTGTCGGTCACCCGCAAGCCGCCCTCGAATTTGGATTCGATGCCGAGCTTTTTGAGCATGTCGCCGATCTGCGGGCCGCCGCCATGAACCACGATCGGGTTGACGCCCGATTGTTTCAGCAAGGCCACGTCGCGGGCGAAAGCCTTGCCCAGTTCGGGATCGCCCATGGCATGGCCGCCATATTTAATGACCACCGTCTTGTTCTCGTAGCGCTGCATGAAGGGCAGGGCCTTGGACAGCACTTCGGCGTCGTAGGCGTTTTCAAGTCCGTCGGCCATGAGGCAAGGCAACTCCGTTTGGTCTTGAAAACTTCTCTAACCCGAACGCGCGCCCCGTGAATAGTCCTCGCCAGGCGCCTTGTGATCCAATTACGGATGAAGCGCGTAGTAAAAAAAGCAATTGTTACGCGATAGGGAGGGCGCCTATGGCCGATACCGCTGAAATTGCCGATCTTCTGGCGCGTGTCGCTCTGCGCGATCGCGACGCGTTTCGTGCCCTCTATGCCCGCACGAGCGCGAAACTTTTTGGCGTGAGCCTGCGTATACTCTCCAACAGGAGCGAAGCCGAGGACGCCTTGCAGGACGTTTTCATCAAGGTCTGGCAGCGTGCGGAGGGCTATCGCCCCGATGCCGCGAGCCCCATGACGTGGCTGATTACCATTGCGCGCAACAACGCTATCGACAGGGTGCGTGCGCGACGGTCGGGTCATACAGATATTGACGAAGCGTTCGATCTGCACGATTCCGGGATGACGCCTGAGCAGTCGGCAATGAACGCCGATGACGGCAACCGGATCGAGCAGTGCATGGAACAACTCAAGCCCGAACGCGCCGAAGCGGTGCGCCGGGCCTATGTCGAAGGCGAAAGCTACAATGAACTGGCCGACCGGCTGGGCGTCCCGCTCAATACGGTACGCACCTGGCTGCGCCGGTCGCTCCTGGCCTTGCGCGACTGTCTTGGAGCATAATAGACGAAACGATGAGCGATTTTGACGACAACGATCTGAACCGGGACGAAGAGCGCCGCGTGGCGGTTGCTGAATATGTGCTGGGACTGACAAGCGCGCAAAGCCGCGCCGCAATGGCGCGTGCAATCGAGTCGCGCCCCGATCTTGCTGCCGAAGTTGCCTATTGGGAGCACCGCTTCTCCGCCTTTAATGAAGATTACGTGCCCACAACGCCCTCGGCGGGGCTCTTGAACAAGATTGAGCAAAGACTGTTCGCCGATGTGGCCGCCAAAACGCCCTGGTACAATTCGCTCCTGCTCTGGCGGTCGCTGGCCGGGGTCGCGGCCGCTGTGGCCGTACTCTCGGTTGGTCTCAATCTGCTCCTGCCGACCGTCGAAACACCGCTCGATACCACCCAACTTGTGGCGGCGATGCAGACAGTCGACAGCGACGTGAGCTTTATCGCGCGCTATGATGCGGGCACCGGGGCCTTGCGGGTGAGCGGTACCGGCTCGCCGGCCGGTGCCGGCAATGATTATGAGCTCTGGTTCATCGAGGGCGACAATGCACCGATCTCTATGGGTGTGATCGATGTGGCCGAGGCCCAGACCATTGCAGTCGATGAGACGCTGCGCGGCCAGTTGGCTCAGGGCATTACGCTCGCCGTCACGCGGGAAGTCGAAGGCGGCTCGCCAACCGGCGATCCCCAGGGCCCGGTCGTGGCAGCCGGCCCGATTGCCGCTATCTGACATTTTTTTTTCGAAAAGCTGAAACTTGTTGTTCTCACGCTCCGTAACTGGTCCCGAACTTCCCCAAAAAGGGGAGGTCAAAACAGATGATCTTTTAGGAGACGAACACCATGCAGACCCGTGCTATTGCTCTTTCAGCCCTCCTGGCCACCTCGGCGCTGACTGGCGCTGCTTTCGCGCAGGACAACCCGATGGTCGGCGGCGCGCCGATGTCGCCGGACATGAACATCGTCGAAAACGCCGTCAATTCGGCCGACCACACGACCCTGGTCGCTGCGGTGGAAGCTGCCGGTCTTGTCGAAACGCTGCAGGGCGATGGCCCCTTCACAGTATTCGCCCCGACCAACGACGCCTTCGCCGCCCTGCCTGAAGGCACCGTCGAGACGCTTTTGATGCCGGAAAATCTCGAAATGCTGCAGCAGGTTCTGACCTGCCACGTGGTTGGCGTGGAAGCAACCGCGGCTGACCTTGTGGGCATGATCGATGCCGATGGCGGCAGCCACACCATCGAAACGCTGGGCGGCTGCATGCTTGAAGCCACCTATGATGGCGACACTGTAACCATCACCGACGAAAACGGCACGGCCGCGACCGTCACCATCGCCGACGTCATGCAGTCCAACGGCGTCATCCATGTGACCGACGCGGTTTTCACGCCGGCCATGTAAGCAACAGGCACCGCGGCTCAGCGTTCGCCCCCAATCCTGACAATGAGCCGCAAACTGCGCCCGGCCCGCCCTCCGTCGGCCGGGCGCAACCATGTTCAGCCCCGATACACGCGGGTTTGACTGGATCGCGAGGCAATTTGCTGGGATAAACGCCGCAAGGAGAATGACCATGATCGACCGTCGCAATTTCCTGCTTGCCGGCACCGCCGCCACCAGCGCCGCCACATTGGGCTTTGTCCTGACTGCCAAAGGCGCCGAGGGGGATTTTCCCTTTACTCTCACCGAAGCCGAATGGCGCGAGCGGCTCGACGACATGCAATATTATGTGCTGCGCGAGCACGGCACCGAGCGATCCTTTACCTCGGAGCTCGACAAGCTCTACGAGCCCGGCATCTATCATTGCGCCGGCTGTGCGCAGGCGCTCTATTCGTCGGAAGCCAAATATGACAGCCGCACCGGCTGGCCCAGCTTCTGGGAAGCGCTGCCAGACGCGATCGGCACTTCGATCGACACGACATTCATGATGGTGCGCACCGAATGCCATTGCTCGAACTGTGGTGGACATCTGGGCCATATTTTCGATGACGGACCCGAACCGACCGGCAAGCGCCACTGCATCAACGGCGTCGCCTTGACGTTCGTCCCGGCCTAGGGTCTGTATGCGGGATCGTTAGTCTGCGGTCCCTCCCCATGTATCTCACCATCATTGAAACGGGCCTCGTGCCAGAGCCATTGCGCGGCCGGTTCCGTCCCTATCCGGAAATGTTTGCCACCATGCTGGCCCGCCATGGCGCCGGCATCACACCCCGCTTCGTGCCTGTGCTCGAGGGGGCGCCGCTGCCCGATCCCGCAAAGCAGGAGGCCGTGCTGATCACCGGTTCGCCAGCCGGTGTTTACGACCCGCTGCCCTGGATGAACCCGCTGCGCGATTTCATTCGCCAGGCCCATGAAAGCGGCACCAAGATGGTGGGCATCTGCTTTGGCCACCAGATCATCGCAGACGCCTTGGGCGGAGATGTGCGCAAATCGGAAAAGGGATGGGGACTGGGGCGGCACGTCTATGACGTCATGCCTGTTCATCCCCATTTCGTGCCGGGTGTCGAAAAATTGGCCATAGCCTGTTCCCATCAGGACCAGGTGATAGCGCCGCCGCCAATGGCCAGAGTGATCCTGCGCAACGAATTTGCGCCCAACGCAGGGCTGGTCTATGCCGGGGGCAAGATACTGAGTTTCCAGCCTCACCCGGAATTCGAAGACGATTATGCCAGCGCGCTGATCGATCTGCGGCGTGGCAAGGTTTCTGACGACACAGTCGAAGCGGCGCACGATTCGATGAAGACCCGCTCGGACAGTGTGGTCCTCTCGGGAGCCATCAGCCGGTTTCTGACCAGCTAAAAGTGTGATCAGGAAAAGTTGCAGACTTTTCCGGTTCGATCACGCGCCAAAGCAAAGACTTAAAGCCACAGATCTATTCAATCGGGCTGCGACTCTAAAGACCCTCGCGCAGCCGCGCCACTTCCCGCCGCAACACATCGATGCCCAGGCCCTTCTCACTGGAGGTGAGAATGATTTCGGGGTGAGCGGCGGGGCGCTTGGCGATGAATTTGGCCGTCATGTCCACTACGCCGCCAAGGTCCTTTTCGCTGAGCTTGTCGGCCTTGGTCAGCACCACCTGATAGGACACGGCAGCCTTGTCGAGTTCGTTCATCACCGTGGCATCATTGGGCTTGGGGCCGTGGCGCGCATCGACCAGCACATAGACGCGGCGCAGATTTGGCCGCCCGCGCAGGAACTGGTGGATCAGCTTGTTCCACTTTTCGACTGCCGGCTTCGGGGCCTTGGCAAAGCCATAGCCCGGCATGTCGACGAGCCGGATGCCGCCCTCTTGGGGGGCGAACAGATTGAGTTCCTGAGTCCGGCCCGGCGTATTGGACGTCCGGGCCAGCGCCGATTGGCCGACAAGGGCGTTGATCAGTGAGGATTTGCCGACGTTGGAGCGTCCGGCAAAGGCAATCTCGACGATATCGTCGGCCGGAAGATCGGAAACGCGAACGCAGCCCTTGAGGAATATCCAGGGGCGCGCAAACAGCAGGCGGACAGTTTCAGGCAAATCGGTCATTTTGGGCGATCCAAAAAAGAAGGGCCGGTTTCCCGGCCCTCGCGCTTGTCGCTATTCGGCAGCCTTGGGCTTGCGCTTGAACGAGCTCTTGATGTTGCCGAGCAGGTCAACGGTCACGCCATGGCGCCGCATGATGAACCATTGCTGGACGACCGAGAGGAAGTTGTTCCACGCCCAGTAGATCACCAGACCCGCCGGGAAGGTCGCCAGCATGAAAGTGAAGATCACCGGCATCCAGTTGAAGATCATCGCCTGGGTGGGGTCTGCCGGGGGCGGGTTTAGCCGCATCTGCACCCACATGGTGATGCCCATGATGACCGGCCAGATACCGATGGCCAGGAACGAGCCGATAACCGGCACCGCACTGGGATCGTAAGGCAGAAGGCCGAACAGGTTGAAGATGTGGGTGGGATCGGGCGCCGCCAGATCCTGAATCCAGCCAAAGAACGGCGCATGGCGCATTTCGATGGTAACGAACAGAACCTTGTAGAGCGAGAAGAACACCGGGATCTGGATCAGGACCGGCCAGCACCCCGAGATGGGATTGATCTTTTCGGTCTTGTAGAGCTCCATCATCGCCTGCTGCTGGGCAGCGCGATCGTCCTTATGCTTTTCCTGGATTTCCTTCATCTTGGGCTGCACGCGCCGCATATTGGCCATCGAGGCATAGCTCTTGTTGGCCAGCGGAAAGAACAGCGCCTTGACGATGACGGTCACCGCCAGGATGGCCAGGCCGAAATTGCCCAGGAATTCGTAGAGCAGCCGGATGAGATAGAACATCGGCTTGGTGATGAAGTGGAACCAACCCCAGTCGATCATCAACTCGAACCGGTCGATCGAATAGGCGGTCTCATAGGAATCGATGATCGATTCAACCTTGGCTCCGGCAAAGGCCAGGCTCTCGTGCGACGCGCTGCCGCCTGCAGGAACAACGACAGCGTCCTGGGCGACGAAATTGGCTCGGTAGTCATGACCGCTCGGCGCGCTGGTACCGTGGAAATAGCGCGCGTTGATCGCCTGTTCCTGCGGCGGAATGATCGCGGTGGCCCAGTATTTATCGGTAAAGCCGAGCCAGCCGCCCGTCGAGGCGAAATCGAGCTGGCCTTCGTTCTCGAGGTCCGAATAGGAGCGCTCGACCAGATTGGCATCGCCAAGAACCCCGATGGGGCCTTCGTGCAGAATGAAGAAATTCTGGGTCTGGGGCGTATAGAGCCGCGCGATGCGCGAATAGGGGAACAGGGTCACATCGCCGGCGCCCGAATTTTCAACGCTCTGGTCGATGGTGAACATGTAGTTCTCATCGACGCTGATGGTGCGGCGGAAAATCAGCCCCTCGCCATTGTCCCAGACCAGCGTCACCGGTGTTTCGGCGGTCAGCGTGTCGCCGCTTTCAACGCTCCATTCGGTCTGCCCGGTGGGCAGCGCCACATCGCTTCCCTGAGCGGCAACCCAGCCCTGTTCGAGATAGTAGGGAACGTCCGAGCCGACCGGGGACAGAAGCGTGATGGTCGGGCTGTCGGGGTCGGGGGTCTCGTTGTAGCGCAACAGATGGAGATCATCGATGCGCGCGCCGGTCAGATTGATCGAACCGGAAAGAGCGTCTGTTTCGATCGCCACACGATCCGAGGCGGCAAGGGCATCCTCGCGCGTCGCAAAGACCTGGGTGCCGGTGTCCGCCGATGGCGCCGCGCCGGCAACGCCATCGGCGCTGGGGGCCGCCAGGTCTGCACTATCCTGAGCCAATTCCTGCTGGGCCGAAAGTTCGGCCTGGCGCTGGGCCTGATCGAGCTGTGGTCCTGCGATAAAAAACTGCCACCCAAAGAGCACGAGCATGCTCAGGACGACGGCCAGGATCATGTTGCGATTGTTTTCGTTCATGGCTTTGGATGTCCGCTTGGCGCTTGGGCCGGTCTGTGCAGGCGCGCGATGGCCTTGCCGAGTTCGCGCGTCAAATTGTCGAACGGTTCGGACAGGCTTTCGCGCCGCCCGATCAACACATAGTCGTGGCCGGCGACCAGCCGGTCCGAACAGGCCCTCACAGCTTCACGCAGCCGACGCTTGATGCGGCTGCGTTCGGGCGAATTGCCGGTCTTTTTGGTCACGGTGTATCCTACACCGGGAGCAAGGTCGGCAACAGGTGTGGCCTGCAACACAAAGCCGCGCCTGGCAATTTTATTGCCCCGCGCGGCTTTAAGAAATTGCGCCCGTTTTTTCAGGCGCCGTATCGGCAATGCCGGGCTATCCGGCATATCGGAGCGAGGCCCGACTTATGCCGAAAGCCGCTTGCGCCCGATCGCGCGACGGCGATTGAGAATCTTGCGGCCGTTCTTGGTCGCCATGCGGGCACGGAAACCGTGACGGCGGGCGCGCACAAGATTGCTCGGCTGGAAAGTACGCTTCATTATGGTTCATCGCGCGCCGGTCCGCGCGATCCTCTGGTTAAGCTTGTCTGTTGTCTTTAAGTCTTGCGCGAAAGGGAATGGGACAAGCCGTCCCGGGCCATCGGCAAAGGTTGGGCGGCTTATAGGGAAAAGGTGGGGGCAAGTCAATTGTGCTATGGCCACAATCGCGTGTGTTCTCTGGCGCTGGCCAGCGCGCTTTGGCCGCGCTAAAAGCGGGGCAATAACCCATCATGGATTCGGCCGGGGTCTTGGATCAAGGTCAAAGGTTGAGGGCAGCCGCGTGGCGCAGGGCGACAGGATCGATCTTTGCATCGTTGGAGCCGGTCCGGCCGGGATAGCGGCGGCCGAGCGTGCGCTGGCGCGCGGGCTGCGTGTCGTGCTGGTCGAAGCCGGAGAGTTTGGCGGCGTTGCGCACAATTGGGGGGCTCTGCCGTCCCAGGCGCTGGCCGCCGCAGCAGAGCGAGCCGACCATATTCGCAACGCCAGGAATCTTGGCCTGGGCACCGATGAACCGCGCATCAATTTCGCCCGCATCAATGCGCGCATTCGCGCCATGATCGAAGATGCGAATGCGACCGTTTCTCCCGAGCATCTGGTCGGCCAGGGCGTCGAGATCGTCAAGGGCCGGGCCCGGTTCACCGGCCCGGCCACGATCGAGGTCGCGGGACGCTCGATCAAGGCGCCCCATTTTCTGCTCGCCACCGGATCGCGGCCCATCCTGCCAGACATTCCCGGGCGCGATGGTGTACCGTTCTTTACGCCAGAAACCATTTTCGAGCTAACCCGCCGCCCGTCTCACCTGATCGTCGTAGGGGCGGGCGCGACAGGGTTGGCGCTGGCCCAGGCCCATTTGCGGCTGGGCGCCAAGGTTACCGTCGTTGAAATGCTCGAGCCATTGGCCGGTGAAGACAGCGAACTGGTCGATATCGTGTTGCGGCGTCTGCGGGCCGAGGGGCTTGAGCTGCGCATCCACACAGGGATCGTTTCTATCGCCGGCGGCAATGAGCAGGTTGCCCTCGATATCAAGGCCGGACCCGATGAAGAGCGGATCGAGGGCACCCATTTGCTGTTCGCAACCGGGCGGGAGCCCGATTTCGAGGGATTGGGCCTAGAGGCTGCCCGTGTGCGCATGCAGGGCGCGCGCCCGGCGCTGGCGCGGTTTGGCCGGACTTCGAACCGCCGCATCTTCCTTGTCGGCGACGCCGCCGGACATGTCGGGGTTCACGCGGCGCGCCACAGCGCCGAGCTCGCTGTGGATGCCATAGCCGGTTCGGCAGGCGCCGAGGGTCTGGTGCCGCACGTCGTTGATACCAGCCCTGCCATTGCCAGGATCGGCATGACCGAGCCCGAAGCCAGAGCACGATTCAAGGATCGCTTCGAAATTGTCCGCATCGCGCTGGCCCAGACTGACGCGGCCCTGGCGCGCGCCGAGCGGCATGGCCATGCCAAGATCATTCTCGACGACTCGGGCAGAGTGGTGGGCGCAGGCGTGGTGGGCCCCACTGCCAGCGAACTCGTGCCGGTCTTTGCCCTTGCCATTGCGCGGAAAATGACGCTGTCCGAACTCGGTGGGCTTGTCGTGCCATACCCATCTTTCGCCCAGATCATACCCCTGGCCGCCGCCGAATATGCCCGGGGCCATCCCGGCGCCGCGTTCACAGGCTGGCGGCGTCTGCTTAAGCGTTTGTTGCCATAGGTAAAATCGGATTGTAGGCTGGCACAATGACACGCGACATCGCCAAGGTGCCTGGCCCGTTCTCCGGCCTCTCCATAAAGATCATAGCGGCGATCGCGCTGGTCATTCTTCTTGTGGAAGTCGCTGTTTTCCTGCCCTCGCTCGCCAATTATCGCGTTGGCTGGCTCGAGGACCGGCTGCGTGTCGGCGGCGTGGCCGTGCGGGTATTCGACACCGCCCCCGACGTTATGGACCTGCCAGCCGAGATCACCGACCCGCTCTTGCAGGCTGCCGGCGCCATCGCCATCGTCTATCGCCGTGAGGGACAGACCGATCTGATCGGGCTCGAGGCCGTGTCCATGCCCGAGCAGCCCCATCTGGCCGATCTGCGCGACACCAACCCCATGCGGTTGATTGTCGAGGCGCTCGATACTCTGTTTCTTGGGGGG
>SWCF01002269.1_pt1 | contig 130431 bp, 126 predicted proteins | sample 4690081 | NCBI WGS metagenome assembly SWCF01 (sample SAMN10267280, study PRJNA491770) | bioreactor metagenome | isolation source: DHS bioreactor inoculated with | place: Japan: off Shimokita Peninsula
TCAGCGTTGCCCGGTTTATGCTGCATTAATATTGTCGCCAAACAATTGGATGATTATTCCATTTACACGAAAGCGTGTTCACTCCCAATATTTGAAGATGTATTTATCTTATCTTCAAGCTTCCTCAACCAATATCTAAGTGCACTAACCTTGATTTGATTTTGTTCAGCCCATGCAATTTGAGTAAGATTACTAGTTTTGTAGTCCTCTACACGATTAATCCAAATTTCTCTGTTTTCTTGTAGTTTCATAAAAAAAGAAACACCTCCGATTATTATCTTTGGTGTATTATCTCATGATATTAATATGGACTCCATATGGGTGCTATTTGATGGATACATTGCTTCTGTTCTAATAACACTTTTTTCTGTGCCAGCCATAAGTAAACTCCTCCTTCTTTATCTAACTTTTAAAATATAAAAACCTCTACCAGAAATTTCCGTTAGAGGCCCCATATCACAAATATTATATATACTTACTTTTCAAGTATTTACGTTTTTTATTCATATTCATTAGTCGATCTGTATTTTTGCATTCTTATTGTAATTTTAGCCGTATCTCTGTCAGTTCATTTAATACTTATCTATCCTAGTTGTTGCTATTATACTCTCATCAATATTAGCATTAAACAGTTCTAACTCTTCTTCAGTAAAGCAAATTTCAACTTTTTCCCATATGCCATTGCCTATTTCCAATGGTATATGCATCTTAATGTCATCAGCTTTTAAAATATATAATTTTATTTTTGGCTTCAGCTTCCATATATGAAATAAATATTCCTCTGAATTACTTGCAACTTCCCATTCATTTCTGGTTATATGCACTTTTATTTTTCCTTCATGACTACTAGCTTTTACTTCTATCCTTAAAGGATCTGTCTCATTTTCCGATTTTTGAGAAAGAATATCATAGCCTGATAAATTTGATTCAATAGCTTGCCATTTAGGTTTTATATGTGTTCTGTTTTCTTCATAAATACAAGAAAGTCTCTCTCCATACCTACCTATCGTTAAGTATACATCTTCTGATAATCCTCTGACAATAGAAGATAATTTATCCCACCATTGTATTACTTCTAAATCATAATTACCTAGTAATCCTGCTTCATCAAAACATTGCTCTACTTCTGGCGGAAAAAATTTAGTAGCTTCTCCCCTTCCGTAGCAGATTAGTGATGCCCAGCTTGGTTTATAAATTTCTATCAAATGTGCTATCTGTATCCTTAGTTTGTTCTTTGCTGAATCTTCTTTTAAAATCTCTTCCCCTAATTTCGTTACCTCTAATCTGTTATGAACATTTAAGGTTATCCAATTACATCTTAATGATGTATTCAAGACACTTTTAGCATCTGCTACCTCAAATTTCTTGAACATTGTGGGAAATTCTACTCCATTTATTTGATTTACTTTTACAAAGTTTATAAATGATTGTGATGAATATAAAATACCAACCGAAAAACTCATATTCTTATATTTCCTTTCCTAAGATATGCCCTATAGCATCATCGATATCATTTTCACTGATCTCTTCTCCTATCTCTTCATCTGCATACTCATATTCAAATCTCAATGAAGAGTCATTGAGCACCTCTGCCATAAGATTTATCTTTGTTTCTAGTCTTTTATTAACAGAATCGTCAATGGTATTGGAACATACAACAACATCAATTAAAGTTTCAATATCTTTTGGTAATCCAACTCTATGAATACGATCCATTGATTGTAAGAACTGAGCTGCATTATAGTTTCTATCTAGATATATAGCGTTATGACATACCTTGTGGAGACTGATACCCTCACTAGCAGCCGCTGGATTAGCAACTAGTATATAAGCGTTTTTATCTTCATGAAATTTTTTTATTTTTGCTTCCCTTGTTGTAATATCTTCCTCGTCACCCACATCTACGCCACCATGAATATAATCAGCTCCTAAATCAGCCAGTCTCTCTGCGATTAATTCGACATTCTCCACGAAACTTGACCATATAATAGTCTTCTTTCCATCATAAGCCAATTGCCTTGCACGGTTGCAAACATACTTTATCTTAGGTCCGTCACCTTCTCTCAATACGTCTTTAAGCAGTTGATGATTTGCAAAATCGGTCTTTGCTAAAAGAGCAGGATTGGAGGTTAACTGAATTAATCTTAGTACACTTCTTCCCATCGCCCTTAATTTAATCTTATCTTTGGCTTTTAGTAATTCTTCTGCTTGTCGAGCAGCTTCTGACCTTAGTAGTTCATATAACTTTCGTTGACTTTCGCTCATCTCTACAGGCCTTAATTTGACATCTGGCCTTCGTAATTGCAAATCATCTTTTGTTGTCCTGACATAGATAGGCTTTATTGCATCAATAACAGATTCTCTAGTAACGTTTATCTCTGGAAATAGAAAATTAAACTGTGGAATCAGATCTTCTGCTCCTTGTGGCATAGGAGTACCTGATAAAATCAGCTTATATTCGGGGATATTTGATAAACTAAGTACTGACTTTCCATGTATCCCTCTATATCCTCTTTTCATTCTGTGGCTTTCATCAACAAAAACAAAGAACTCATTTTCACTAATATACTTGGCTAACATATCTTCGACTTTCGGCAGTTGATGATATGTTATCATTATTATTGAAGGCTTCTTTTCTAACTTTTCTTTAATACTGTCATATCCTCCCACTAATCTGACTATTTCAGGCGGACACTCAAGGCATTCATTAATTTGCTCATCCCATGCAGGAAAAGCATTTTTGGGAGCAATAATCAATAGCTTACTATCTTCTTTTTTATTAAGATAGTAAAATGCTAATGCTTCTGTGGTCTTCCCCCCACCGGGGACACTGAAAGATGCTCCGGCGGGAAGACAGGCTAATTTTGAAACATTTCTTACCTGAAAATCTTTTAAGTCTCTTTTAAACCCCACTAGTTTTAGCTTCTGTTTCACTTCTTCACAGCTCATAGGTGAAACCCCTTGCGCCTTCTGATATAATTCTTGCTTCTCTAATGCCTTCGCCATCAATTTCTTGGCATTTTCATCAAAGTCTAATTCAAGTCGATGCTTAATTATTAAATGCTTTAAGTCCCTCCTAATAGTTAAAAATCTCCACCAAGGAATATTTAAGCTATTAGATGAAGTATACATAATTTCGTCCTTGCTACATTTTTCTTCACACAACCTCCGTATTTCAATCCAATCAAATCCACTTTCATCCACTGCCAGCTTTACTAAATTAGTTAGAGGATTATACTTAATACTTAGCATTCATTTACCTTCTCTCTAATCTTGTTGATAAGTTCACAAATAGTATCTAGTTGTGTATCCACACCTTCTTTGTTTGTTTTATCATCAAAAGAGTTTAATGCATCAGTTAGTGCAGTATTGGCCTTCTTTAGTTGCCTAACTACAAAATTCTCTTTGTTTTTTTCATCTTCTAAATTTTTTTGCCGTTCTATTACTTCTCGTATTGTAGTAATTATCTTCTCACGATTTGATTCATCCTCAATGGCTACCGATAACTTCCCTAACTCTTTTCGTTTTTCCTCTTCCTCATCTGCTTCACCAAACAAATCTATCTGGCTGCTAAATTCGTCATTATACTGATAATTTTCTACTGGAAGTTCGCTCTTAAGCTCTTCTTGAATTTGATCTAGATATTTTGCAACATTGCCAATAGCAGCATAAACTCTGCCCAATCCAGCTTCATCTGGACTGTCAATTAGCATAAATGAAAGATTTTGAAATATTCCCTTTTCAACTTCATCTCTCGAAGTATAAGCCGTTCTACCTTTCCTTATCTGCTCAAATGCATATTCCTTATCTTCTATTTTAGAGTATTGTTTTGGAATCCCCCTGCTTTCTAAGTATTGTTCCCCGTATCCAAGAATATCTAGCAGCTTTCTTACCTCGCTAGACTCTATTCCGTATAACTTAGCTAGTTGGTCATCCGTATATTCATAATACTCTTGTCTTTTTCTTAGCATACATGCTTTTGCAACCCAAGTGTACTCAGCTTTTATATCCTTTACTATTTGCAATGTAGCTTCTAGTTCATCGATATCTTCTTCGTCACAAGGTGGAAGAATTATTACATCAATATGGCTAAATCTCTTATATTCCTCTGTGTCTCCATAATACAATTCTCTCATTGCACAAAGACGTCTATTCCCGTTAATCACGAATCCATTGCAATCGAGAATTAATGGTTCATCCTGTTTCTCATCTTCGAAAAAATCGATCAAATTTATGCCTTTGTCATGTAGCATGGATTTTAATATACCATGTTGAATCTCTTGCTTTCGTTCTACTTCTGGGTCACATTCAAAATAATTATCCTCAAGTTCTGAATGTTTCTCTAAATATTCTTCTTGCGCAGCTTGAGTCCTACCATTCGCTAACCTATATTTAGGCATATCAATAGAGACTTTATGTACATCAAACAATTGCAGATCCCCCTGAAATTTCAGGGGTTGTTTATATTTCCCCTTTCTCTTAACTAATTTTGTTATTAGTTCCACCCTTTTTGGTAAAGCATAACCATATTTCATAATCCTACCTCCCATTTATTATTTTTTTAGATTTCTATTCAATGCCAACCAGAACAATTGGTATTGTTATTATGTGTTTAAAGAGTTCTAGTTCTCTTTGAGCTCTTTCATAGTAAGCAATATTACTACCTATTGTTAATGCCGCCTTTTTTGTTGGAATAATGTAAATTGCAGAAGTTGCTTTATCCTTTCTATACAAGGTTTCTAGCTTTAGAGTGTCAGGATAAAATCTCCCCATGTTGCCTGTTTGAAAACATAGACCTATTCCATTTTTCATAGCAGGTATCGTTATTTTCAAATCCCTATCTACTTTAACTTTTCCCGACCATCCTAATTTTGTTATTTCTTCTAGAAATACATTCCTCAATTCTGTTGCTGAAAAACTATTGAAATCATACCTAATTTGCTCCAATAAATCTCTTATATCATCAAAATCTTCATTTGCAACTGCGTGTATTCCAAAGTTATGAGAAAAAACTTTTGTAATCATTGTTATCCCCCTATCTTTCATAAAAAATATTTATTCCATCGCTATTCACTTTTTTTAAGTGAATAGCGATTTATTTTTTAACTCTCCTAAACAGGAGAGTATTTAACGTTTGTATAGATATAATATTGACCTGTGTCGCTTGTTCTAACTTCCCGCATAATTAACCCATAATCATAGAGTTTCTTTAGCCTATTGCTAGCGTTGTTTATCGCTATGTCCTTTATCTCTGAGAGCTCTCTAGCTGTTAGTTGTTTTCTTTTCATAACAAAGTCAAAAGTTTCTTGCAGGTTATCCTCAATGTCTCCTAGTAGAAATATTTCACTATTATAGCACAGTACAGGAAGTCCTATTTTTTGTCCATACTCTTTCGATAATTTCTGCTGTTTATACAATTGAGCTCCTTGAATATTTTCAAGTATTTGCTCGTTATAGTTACATAATATTATGCATAAATGAAGTTTTTCAGTTATAATCCTATAGACACTTTCAAAAACTATTTCATCAGCACATGAAACATCACATACCTCGATCTCACTAAAATCAAAAACTAAATAGTTTCCTTCTTTGGCCTCAGTTATTATTCCAAATACTAATTCTTTAACCTTTTTCCCGTCAGGTCTATATGTCAATTCATACTTATCTTCTAAGCCAGCTTCTTGAGCTAGGGAACTTAAATTAATATGAATGCAATTGTTTATATCCATCTAATCACCTTTTCACTTTTTTTTAGTGAAGTCTTACCTAAAGACTACCACTACATATAGTATTTGTCAATATATTTATATTCATTTCTTAAAATTATTTCTATCTGTGTTCCTATGGTATCAAATTTGCAGTTCTTATCTTCTGTTCTACTACTATTTATACCCATGGTTATAAAACCCTTTAGGGATTTTATCGTAATATCTCCGTTAAATCTTGCTATATTATCTTTTATTTTTTGAAGCCCAAATCCTCCTGATCCATCGTCTCGACCACTAAACCCATTCTGTAACGCTGCATATAGATAGTCGGTATCATTCGAATATAATTCCCCATGTTTTTTCTGAATATGTTTTTTTATACCTATCCCAGTATCTCCAATCACTAGCGATATTTCAATAAAATTTCTTCTAACATACTTTTGAAGCATAAAGTAACACGATCCCATTTCTTCTGTACCTGTAGAGTGCTCCAAACTGTTATTGCATAGCTCCATAAAAATAGTTTCAATACTTCCTATGTGTTCTTTAAACTTTTCTTCAGAAAACCAAATCTTTAGAGCTTCTCGTATCTGTAGTCTAGTTTGTTTTCTCAGTTTTCCCGAGTCAATCCTTGTTAATTCTACTATCGGAGAATATTGCTCTCTTTTTTTATAGATGTCCCATTTAATACTTTCTTGCTCAACGGTTAGGGGCAAATCTCTAAAAAAATTATTTTTATCCATATACGTATATATATTACTATCAACGTTCCTAATTCCAACAGTAGTTTTTGTTTTACTATATATCGTGTGTGTTAGTAATATTAACATCATCAATCCAGAAGGCTTGACTATATCAATATTAGTGAAATCTATTACAACTTTCATTCCTATACCAATACTCTCAATAGCCTTCATGAAATTGTCAGCCTTATCCCAATCATTTATATCAGAAATAGCTATTATAATTTCTTGGTATCTCATTTTAACCCCCATATGTTAATTAAATTTTCTGCAAAAAAAATAGTATCTATTCTCAGATATATATATCTAAGTAAATTTATATGTGGCAGATATCTCTGCCACATACTTTTATATTAAACCATATTTTTTAGCTAATCTTGCATAGCTTTTTGATCTCTCTTCCGGCTTGGTCTCCTCTAAAAGGATTTTATAATCTGCTTGGCAAATTTTAATATTACTGATTATTAACGGATATTTTTTACTTACTAATCTAGCTTTTTTGTCTTTTCTAGCGACCATACCCATCGTTAGTTGTTTGGAACTTTCACTGCTTTCTAATAACATTATCCTATTTCCAAAATACTCTGCATCTATCTCTTTGCTATAATCAGTCACTTCTCCATTTTCGTAAATATAAAGAGGAAATTGAATATCCCCAATTTTTTCAATAAACTTACTAATATCAGTAAACTCAATATCTGTTATCAATGAATACTTAGAAAATGGCTTTTTACTAATTATACTTTTAAGTTCCTTAGTAAGATATTCAATATCAATTTCTCCATTATAAACTATATTATATTTTGCCTTAGCATACTTCTTCCTTCTCTTATCTTCTTCCTGCTCCATCTGCTCATTAATAACATTACAAAATAGAATATTATCATAACTTTTTACCAATTCTTTTGTTTCTTGTATTTTCTTCATCAATATTTTAGCATATTTCAGCATTCTTAAGTCAATAATAGTTTTCCAATATAGTGGTTTTAAGTAGTCTTGTATAGCATAATAACCTTGTATTTCATTCCATTTGCTGTTCACAAACCTCTGTCCTGCATTATTAAATATCTCCTTAGATTCAGTTGATATATCTAGACCAAGATACTTTCTATTTAGCTTATTTGCTGTAGCAAGCAATATTCCTGTTCCTGCGTATGGATCAAACACCACATCATTTTCGTCGGATGCTAGTAAAATGATTCGTGCCATTAACTCAGGGGGGAAGGGACACGCATGATTAAGAATTTCCTTTTCATTTTTTACTTTTGAACCCCAACTACCTTGTGGGGGTATAGAGAATCTCCATATGTTGCTAGGAGCCATTCCCTTTGGGCTATATTTTTCTGGATGCTTTACCCACCAATGCATGGGTTCTATTATCTTTATTCGGTCTTCATAGTATTTATAATTATCTTTATCTTTCGTAAATACTAGAATATATTCAAAAACATTTCTGTTTTGACCTTTTCTTGAATAAGGCAATGTTTTAACTTTATCCCAAATTATCGTATCTTGATGCACCCATTGAAGGTCTTCTAAAATACTTGCTATAGCATCAGGTAACCTATACATCTCCTTGTCCCGTTTTACAGTATCAATATTCAAATATAGAGAAGCGGTATTTTTACATATTTTCGTTACTCCCTGAAAAGTTTTTCTAATATCTTCTAAATATTCTTCATATGTTTGATTATACCCTATCTGATCTTCGATGGTTGAATACACTTTAGCATCATAGTAGGGTGGTGATGTAACCACCAAATCAACGAATGGTTCAACATCTTTAAAATACTCTTCAATTTTTGTTGATGTTCCAATTATATATTGATTTAATTTATCCTTATCTATTTTCTGGCCATTAATATTTATTTCTTCATGTTGCATTGCAGTATTCCTCCCTATTGTAATGATTATATCAAATTATTTAATAAAGATCCAGCATTTATATTAAAATATATTTATTCTTACAATAATAAAATCTCACCTTTTCAGGTGAGATTTCCCTTAATATCCAGAACCTATTAGCCATTATATTAGCTCTTTTTCTGCTGAAATATTTGTACGATGCTATTAATAAGCAAGACCGTTAACGGGGTAAAAAAGGTAAGCATGAAACGACTATTATCCTGTGGATCCTGAGAAAAATTGACAAATTTGAAAAATACTATCGTTGCAATTAGCACTAATAATAACATTGTAATTAAGGGTGTAAACCTACGATTAAACAATGCAACCTTTTTACAAATCTTTATAGGTACATTATACTCTACATCGCAGCATTTTACATTAATATTTATATCATTATCACCAATATCAATATTCTTTAATGCAATATAATCTCTAATCTGAACCCCATAAAAGCTCTTACCGTTAATACATACCTCTCTATCTTTGTTTCTAAATTCTTCAGGTTGATAGATCATAAACTCTAAAAAGTAGCTTTTATTATCGTACATTAAATATTGCCCCATATCATTTTTCTTACAAATATCTTTATTATTATCGACGATATTAACAATTCTAAAAAATGGATATTCTTTTAACTCATTCTTCTGCTTTGGTTCAGTGTTCAAATTTGGAATTATTTTTAGCCTGTTATATAGCTCTTGCAATGTAGGTTCTATGAGTGCCTTATCAAATTCAATGTTTGGACCCGCAAAAGCAAATCCTCTTTCTGCCCCAGGTTTAGGTATTTCTGAACATCCAAAGTTAATTTTCAGAGTTGCTTTTAACTTATCAATATCATTAAACCCTACTTCGGTCGAAATAAACTCTCGTGCTATATACTCTATATAGTATAACCCTTCATGTTCAATCGCTGAAAGTATTGTTAGATACCTAATAGGGTGAGCAAATTTAAACTCTTTTTCTCTATTTTCTCCACTTTCTTCTTGATTTAAGACCCAGAGTATAGCTGTATAAGTATTATCCACATTATTATTTTTCATTTCTTCAACAAAAGAGTTATTGACATATTTCCCTCTATATCTCAATACACCTTTGGCACCAATAGGCATGGAAAGTACCTGCAAAAATATTCTCTGATATTCAGATAATGCTGGCCACTTAAATAGGTGCATAATACTCTTATTTGTTATTCCTTCATCTTTATCAATTTTTATTAGATGTCTTGGTGTTTCTCCGTAATTATGGCTTAAATGCTCCCCTAATAACGCATCCCATTTTGTAATAGTTTTATAGCGATCATATACTAGTTCGTGAGTTTGAGCAAAGTTCTTGATGTTTTCATTACGCCAGTTAACGGGAGTATAATTCAAATCGTATTCAATAAGGCAAAAACGTAATGGCAGTAAGCTATTTAGGCTAGCTACTTTATTATAAAAACCTTCTATCTCATCGATTGGGGTCATATTAGAACCAAAGGTTGGGTAAATATCTATTCCCGACTTAACAAGTCTTTCAAATGCTTTCATTATACTATCATAATCATCAATTTTAGTTCCTGTTACTTCATAGAAGCTATCTTTACTTAATCCATGAAAGCAAGGGTGTATACATAAATTATTGTACTCCCCAAGCTTACTTAATTGCTCATCACTTACTACAGATACTCCCTCTTTTGTTGTACAAAAGGGTATTAAATTTGTCTCAGTCCAAAGTAAAATATCATTTTGTAATTCTCTTTTTCCTATTTCATCTAATATTTCAATTATTAACTTTGGCGCTAAAAACGGCTCTCCCCCTGTTATACGTAAAATATTTGAGTGTATCCCCTTTTCTAAATCTGAATTTCTCTGAAGCAAAAAATCATCTATAATTTTTTTGGCAGAATACCATCCTGTCTTAATGTTGTAATCACTTTTTCTGCCACCACTACAGTTTCCCTGAGCAGAACATTCAATACAGTCATTCCTCAGACATTCTTCTAAGTAACAATGCCAACAATCTATAGGACATCTCGAAATATGAACTGAAATCAATCTATTATATTTTTCCCACTCACTTTCTTCATCTCTACCGAGCTTATGGGCAGCTATAACAGGATAATCCATAAGGCTATCTTTAAACACATTTAAAGTACTATCATATTTTTTACTAAGTTTACGTCCCTTTTCAGGTTTAACTGGCTCAAATATCCTAAAATAAGGTTGAACAAATCCCTCCGCACTCATTACAGATGATTTTCCAAAGTCTGATATAATCAAATACTCATTTTTATCATCTATAGACCTATTAATACTCTCCGATGTCTGAATAGTTTTCCTTATCAATGTATCTAATAATGGGGTATCCGAGTTAGTTTTTAATGCGTAATAGTCCATCATATCAGCCATGCAAGACACTCCTTAATAGATTTTGTACTTCAAAAAATTTATTTAATAATTCCTGTTTTGTAACAGTCACAATGTCTTGTACCAATTTAATTCCCCCTCACAAAATTGGCTTTAGTGCTAAATCTTTGATCATATTAGTTATCGTATTTCTACATCTAGCTTTGAATACCCTTCTTTTTTTATTGCATTACACTTCTTACTTAAGTATCAACTATTGATTTCTTTGTCCCTTTAACCTATTTCTTTTTCCATTATGCCGCTGAACCCTCATCTTTTTGCAATTTTGACTCTCAAAACCCTCGAAAAAAGGCCCTAGATAAAACCCTATAGCCCTTGTTTTTACTAGAGGAAAGAGTGCGATTTTGAAACCATGTCGCTGTTTCTAGTGCACATTTTTTCGAGTTATGTTTTGCTCTTTACAAAAAACCGCAGTCATTTGTGGTACGGTTCACCCCTCATAATCCTAAACCCTCTATAAATCTGCTCTAACAAAACCACCTTCATCAGCTGATGGGGAAAAGTCATGGGTGAAAAGGAAAGCTTAAAATCTGCCCGATGTAAGACCTCCTTTGATAAACCCAAGGAGCCGCCAATAATAAAGCAGACTTGACTGTTTCCAGTTATCGCAAGCTGTTGGAGCCTGTTTGAAAGCTCCTCAGATGAAATCAGCTTCCCTTTGATCTCAAGGGCAATTACGTGGCTTCCTTCCTTTACATGCCTTAATAGGGCTTCTCCCTCTTTTTGCTTTACCATTTCCATTTCTGAATCGCTTAAATTTTCCGGAGCCTTTTCGTCGGGTACCTCTATTAGCTGCAATTTACAATAGCGAGATAATCTTTTTGTATATTCCTCAATGGCCTGCCTAAAGAATTTTTCCTTAACCTTGCCAACGGTTAGAATGGTGATATTCATTAATCTTCACTCCTTAAAACTCCAATAAAAAAGCCGAGTCAATTCCCGGCTAGACGACTAGATATTTTGGGGCATCATCACAAAAGTGGCAGCTGCTGGGGGCTGTCCAATCTGAAAAGGATAGGGTATCCAGCTCATATAAATCAGGCGGCTGCTCGTACAACTCAACAAACTCATCTATGGCTTCCTCTAAATGCTTATTACATACGACATACATGGTTTTCACTCCAATACGATTCTTTATCGTGCTTCTAACCCTTATTATCTGTAATTTTAAATGCTTCATTCTACCTGACATTAAATACTTATTTTAATATTATATAGTAAATTTCCTATTTTTACAAATGCAAAAACCAAGCACTAGGGCTTGGTTTCCATACAATTTATTCAAAGGTAATCTGCAATACCTCTTCTTCACCATTTCTTAGAACTGTTACAGAAATCTCATCTCCTGGTCTGTATTGATAAAGCTCTCGGTGAAGTGCGCCCATGGTCCCAACTTCTTTATCTCCCAGTTTAATGATAATATCTCCTGCCATCAATCCTGCCTTATGTGCTGCAGTATCTGCAATTACCTCTGCTACATAGACCCCTTCATCGGCCTGAAGCTTGGTTCCGGTAATGCTTTCAAAGACATCGGTATTGACACCTGAAATTCCCATTACAACCCTTGTAAATTCACCATTTTCAATAATTTCCTCTACAATTGGTCTTGCAGTATTAATCGGTATTGCAAAGCCAAGGCCTTCACCACTTTGTATCTTGGCAGTATTGATTCCAATTACCTGGCCCTTGGCATTTAATAATGGTCCACCACTGTTGCCAGGGTTAATGGAGGCATCGGTCTGAATTAGATTTTCAATCGTTTTATCATTGTCAACGGGAATATTTCGATTTAATCCGCTGACCACCCCCTGGGTAAGGGTTCGCTCAAAGTTTAATCCCAGAGGGTTACCGATGGCAACGGCAATCTCACCTACCTCAAGGGAATCGCTGTCTCCTAATTCAGCAACGGGCAGGTTGCTGGCTTCCACCTTAATAACAGCTAAATCTATGTCACTGTCCTGCCAAACCACCTCCGCACTAATTTGCTCTCCATCATGGAGTACAACGGTGAGATCTTCTCCAGCTCCGTCTCCAACTACGTGGGAATTAGTTAGGATATAGCCTTTAGCGTCAACAATAACTCCCGTTCCCAGACTGGGAACCTTTCTTGTGCCAAAAAAATCTCTTTGTAATGTATAGGTTGTAATCCCCACTACCGAGGGCATGGCCTTTTTTGCCACTGCTGAATATACAGATAGGTCTGACCCTGGTTCAATGGTTATGGGCTGCTGCATTCCGTTGGAGGAAATCCCCCGTAGGCTCAATATTTCTGGTAAATAGAAATAACCAACTGACATAGTAAAAGCACTTCCAAGGAGGGCCCCCACCAAAATCAATATGAGCAAGCTAAAGCGTGACTTCTTTTTAGCCGGCCTTTCCTCGGGTACTTCATTAAATGACAAGGGCTTTTCTAGCTCTATTGGCTCTACAATCTGCTCTGCTTCATATAACTCTTCTGTATGCTGCTGATCCCTTTCTTCTCCATCCATCTGTTCTCTGTTATTTACGTCCATTACAATACACCTCCAAGTATTTATAAAATGTAGTAAAAATTCCATTAAGACCAGTTGATTATATTATTGCCATTATGGGACTTAATGAACAGCCCTAGCCTTTAAAAATTTATCGATAAAATTCCTTTGTGAAAATACCCTTGATATTGCAAAATTAAACATACTTTAGACAATTAAGACTGCATTTTTTAGCTTTATTGTTACTGATTAACATCGTCGTAGCCCTTTCATAAGTACAGTATATACCGTAATTGTGTCAGTGATGTGACAGGATACGGAAATTTAAAAACAAAGCAACTACGTGGCGTCTTTCATAGCAGGCTGTTGCGGCAGGAAAGTTACCATGAACGTAAAAATACTGGAATGTTATCATTCCAGTACTATGTAATCATATATACTATTTCCAAAACTCATATAGGTTGCTCACCCGGTCCCTTAGGGCCAGATCAAGCTTAACATCGCTGCCTACGGCAATCTGATTCATCTTAAGAATCCCCTGGATTGTTGTTAAAGCTAACTCAGGGAAATTATTCTCCTGGCTCAAGTGGGCCAGCATAATACATTTTACATTCTTTTCAACCAAGTCTACAATGGCATTCCCTGCGGCCTCATTGGAAAGATGCCCCCGCTCTGATAATATTCTTCGCTTTAAATAGTATGGGTAGCTGCCCGCCTTAAGCATCTCTTCATCATGGTTAGATTCTAATACCACCAGGTTTGAATCCCGTACCTGCTCCTGTATATCCTCGGTCATGTAACCTAAGTCTGTTGTGATACTGATTTTTACCCCCTTGTTTATAAAAGAAAACCCTACAGGATCATTGGCATCATGGGATATACTGTAGGGGGATACGGTGAATCCACCCAATTCAAACAGGGAGTTGGTTTTAAAAAAACGGATATTCTCTGAACTAATTTTCCCTAGCTTGTGCTCCATTCCCAGCCAAGTCCCTTCATTGGCATAGATGGGAATATTATACCGACGAGAAAGGATTCCCGCCCCCTTAATATGGTCAGAATGCTCATGGGTAATCAACAGCCCAGATAATTTCCAGGGGTCTACCCCAATTTCCTCCAGCTTGCCTTGAATTTGCTTACCGCTTAAACCAGCATCAATTAATAGATTACTGCTCCCATCAGTTATTATATGACAATTACCACTGCTGCCACTGGCTAACGAACAAAAACGGACTGTCATTACTTAGCCTCCAGTTCTTACTACAACACGTATTGGTCTTATTCCTCTATTCTTCTCACACTTGCCCCTAAATTCACCAGCTTTTCTTCAAATTTATCGTAGCCTCGCTCAATAAAATGAACATTTTCTATTTCAGTTTCGCCTTCAGCCATCAGACCTGCCACTAATAGGGCGGCCCCAGCCCTTAAATCACTGGCACAGACCTTAGCTCCCATTAATTTCTTTACCCCTTGAACGACAGCAACTCTACCCTCTACCTTGATGTCCGCTCCCATTCTTTTCAGCTCATCAACATGCTTAAATCGACCTTCAAAGATGGTTTCTGTCACCATTCCGGTTCCCTTTGCCATGGTCAAAAGGCTTGACATGGGCTGCTGTAGATCTGTTGGAAACCCAGGATAGACCAGGGTTTTAACACTGATATTCTTCAGTGGCCGACAGACATGTACCCGTAGGGAATCACCGTTTTCTGTGATCTCAACCCCCATCTCCTTAAGCTTTGCTGTAATAGCTTCCAGGTGCTTTGGAATAACATTGGTTAATGTTACATCTCCCCCTGTGGCTGCAGCAGCAATCATGTAGGTACCAGCTTCAATTTGATCTGGAATCACCATATGATTACAACCCCTTAAGGATTTAACCCCTTTAATTTTAATTACATCTGTACCTGCCCCACGGATGTCTGCTCCCATACAGTTTAAGAAGTTAGCCACATCCACAATATGGGGCTCCTTAGCGGCATTTTCAATAACCGTATTTCCTTCGGCCATGGTTGCTGCCAGCATAATATTGATGGTTGCTCCTACACTGACCACATCTAAAAATATCTCTGCCCCTGCCAGTCGTTCTGCCTCGACAGAAATAATGCCATGCTCAATAGTTACCTTGGCACCCATGGCCTCAAAGCCCTTAATATGCTGATCAATTGGTCGTGTACCAATGGAACAGCCTCCAGGGTAAATCACCTTAGCTCGCTTAAATCTACCTAATCCAGCTCCTAAAAGATAATAGGAAGCCCGAAGTTCCTTGGCCATTTTATAATTGGCAAAGCATTGCTTCATATTCGTTGTATCAATTTCCAATGTATTAGTATCCCTTTGAACCACAGTGGCTCCAAGGTTTTTTAATATTTCGCTTAAGGCGCCTACATCGCTAATCTTTGGCAGATTTTCAATAACGCATTTATCTCCTGCTAAAACCGCAGCAGGAATAATGGCTACTGCAGCATTTTTAAAGCCTCCGATTTCAACTTGGCCCTGTAGTTTTTTTCCACCTTCAATAAGTATCTTACTCATATATTCACTGACCTATGTCAGCTGTCCACCACCCTTTAGTTTATTTTTCCTTAAGTGCCTAGACCTTAGCTGTAAGGTATCTATCAAATATTTTACATAATTCCTTATTTTACATAATTTCGCTTAGATTATAATTGTATCATTTTGATTACAATTTGTTAATGGTAATAATAACTAAAATTTCGAAATAAATTATTTCACAAAAAAAACAGAAAAAGTCCATTATACTTTTTCTGCTTTTTTGTGTAAATCCCTTTATTTTTTTGTATGAATCCTTAATTTTTTAAAGCTTCCACATAATAGCTTTTTCCATTTTCAAGGGTGATCTTCCAGGCAGGAAAGGCTGTTGCCGATTCTATTTGCTGCCAGGTGGCAAGCTGTACATTATAGGGGTTAAAATAATAGCCTATTTCAATATCTGTTATGACAACATCTCTTCTATGGTCCTTCACAATGTCATTCATTTTCTTTAGTAAAGCCTCTGCAGCTGAAATAATGATTTCTTTTTGATCCTGGGTTTTATCAGGTTTCAAAAGCATTGCTTCCATCCCTACGACACCCTTATAGTTAACATAAACATAAATATAGCTTTCTCCCAAAAACTTTCCTTTATAGGTTTGATTATACACTAACTTGTAGAGGGGTGTATCTCCATAGGCCTTTTCTGTTCCCAGATAGACCTGCTTTAGTATAATATCATCCCTAAGCAGGTTATGCTCTTCTAAAAACGAATTACTAATCTCTATTGCTTTTTCATCATCAATCCGATAATCTACAACTTCTTTTTTCAATTGACTATACTTTAGCCGCTTGTTGCTTTCTATCGTTAATTGGGCCTCATCATTTTGGTAGATATTTTCCTCCACTGTTTGATAGCCTTTTCCAAGAAACTGCTCTGCTGTGGCTTCATGATCAAAGTTTTCGTACCTAACTACCAATACGGGCATTGAAAAAATTTCTTTAGGGATTTCCTCCTTGATTGTAATGCCATACTCAGCTAGATGATTTTCGACATCATTTATATATTCATCGCTGATAAGACGTAAATCATTACTATAAAAGATATCTTTTCCAATGTGGTAAATCAGAAAGATGTTGGTTATGATAAAAGCTACAATTAAGATGTTTTTTGCCTTTGACCAATCCATTATACCACCACCAACTAATTTAGACGACTGCTATGGAGTAGCTCTCCCTTATAGCTGTCAAAATAATACACTCTATTTTTAATTTCAAGGGTCCAGCTGGGAATCAGCCGCTGTGTTTTGACACTCTCCGTCTGATCATAATAAATTAACTGCAGAGATTCAATATTTTCAAAGAGTTCAATTTGCTCTATAGGATATTCCTTATCGGGATTATCCTCTACATATTGAGCCTTTATTAATTCAAGGTTTTTTTCTATAATCTGAGGAGGAGAAAGAATCTTTTCGGCAGTAAGCGGTGCCAGATTCATTTTATTTCTCACAAGGCGTCTGTAGGATTTTACACTACTTCCATAAACCTCTACCTCTATGAAATGCTTCATATTATTGCCCGTGAAAACCAAGGGGTATCCCTCTAAATCATTCCCAAAGCCAAAATAGTAGCCCTTGTCAATCTGCTTGATTTCCTTTAAGTATGTGCCCTCTGGGAATCCGCCATGATCCATCACAAAGCCCACAGCAATGTCTAAGGATTCCAAAACATTATTACTGGAAACACTGCCTATTTCGGCGTTGTACTCCAATCTTCCCAGGCTGTTGATTCGAACACTTTTTTCCCCATAGCCATAGAGAAATACCACGGCCCCGCTGGTTTCTCGAATTGTTTTGACAAAGTCCAGATTCCCGTTAAAGAAGGTCTTTGCCCGTTCAATGACAGCAAGCTCGTTATTTACATCAATCTCACTTTCCACAAAATACTGAGGTACAGCTTGATTATAATTTAATGGCACTGGGGTCAGGTTATTAACAGAGTTACTGAATAAAGGATAATACTTCACAAAACCCCGCTGGTCATATTCATCGATAAAGTTCTTCAAATCCTTGTTTTCGTAATCTGCTAAGGTTACCTCAAAAACATTGCCTTCTTTTCCTAGGATGAAAATTTTTCCCTTATTCAGGGCAGGAATTAATATCTTTTTGATTTCTCTGATATTACGGGCAATGTTGCTGTCATATACATCAAAAACCGTCGAAACCAGTACGGAAGGTATGTTATCACCAAATTCCATCTCAACAAATTTTATCTGATTGTTCTTAATATATTCTTCATAGGTAGTTAATTTTATATCAGATTCTCCTGTAAAAAAATCGAGAAGAAGATTTTTGGCTTCCTGCCAAGCTACCTTCATCTCTGTATCATTTAAAACAGTATACTCATTATTTCGTAAATCCGCACCAAAGCTATCGCCACCAAAGCCTAGAATAATCTTCTGTGGAGAAATTAGCTCTTCTCTAGCCGTCTCAATTACACGCTGCTTCTGTTTTTCATTACTTGCCTCTGACTGGAGAATAGACAAGGGTGAATCAAACCAAATTCTTTGGGTCAGTAGAAAGCTTAAAATTACCAAGACTGATAATATTAGACTTTTAATTTTTTCCCTGCTCATCCTTTTCACTCCAGCCTATTACTTTCTCCCCGTAATGGTTTTAATCAAATCCGTCGAGTCAGTAATATTCCCTTCTATCAGCTTTTTCTTTACTTCCTCTAGCTCTTCCACATCCACATATCGGGTTATTGTTTCAGTAGAATCATCATCATAGGTTGCTGTTACGACAATTTTATTCTTTCCTTTTTTTAGTTCTACCTCAGCCCAACCTCGTTTTAGGGCACCGATTTCCACAGCGATGGGATCGTAGGCTAAGGCAAACTTTTCTTTGCCAAGCTCCAGACTTGAATTGTAATAGATTTCAATTGTTATATCGGTTCCTTCCAGGGCAGTCATTTCTAATACCATACTTTTCTTACTGATGGTTAGGTCCCGTTCTGGGGTAATTAGCTGCAACCCTTCATCTGCCAATTGAGCGGTTTCTGCCACAGTAAGCTGTACCGGCTCTTCTATTGGCATTTCTGGATTTCCAAAGACACTTGAAGTTCCTAATATAATAAGTACAATCGTACATGAAATCACTTTTTTGATCATACTAATTCCTCCTGAAAAACAGATTATGGTTTTACATACTATTATTATACAAGAATAATATTACAACCATATTACAAGGAAATTAAGAATAAATTACACAGCTGTTTCCTGTAAAAGCGGTAGTTTTACAATCACTCTGGTACCCTGTTCTTCCTGGCTTACTATGTCAATGCTTCCCTGATGTGCATCAATAATTTCCTTAGCAATGGATAGTCCCAAGCCAGTACCGCCCATCTCCCTTGATCGGGCCTTGTCAACTCGATAAAATCGTTCAAATAATCTGGGTAGGTCTTCCTTTGGAACACCAATACCTGTATCCGTAATATCAACCACACCATGGGTTCCGTTATTTTGAATTACAATATCAATTCTACCTCCGTCTGGGGTGTACTTAATTGAGTTGCTGATAATGTTTAGTAGTACCTGTTCAATCCGATCTTCGTCGGCATACAAGCTGATCGGTTCTTTTGCCAGCTGATAATACAGGGTTTGACTTTTATTCTTTGCAGCTACCTGTAATTTTACAACTACCTTTTTTAGAATTTCATTTAAATCAATTGTTTTTTTATTCCATTTATTTTTCTGATAGTCTATATTACTTAGCTGAAGTAAATCCCTTACTAAACGACTCATTCGATCTGCCTCTCCATCAATTACCTGCAGAAATTGCATTGTCAACTCACGATTCTCAATCGCCCCGTCGATTAAGGTTTCTGTATAGCTTTTAATGGTTGTCAAAGGTGTCTTTAGCTCATGGGACACATTGGCGACAAATTCCTTACGCATTTTTTCCAGCTTTTCATGCTTCGTTACATCCTGAAGCAACAAAATAATTCCCCCAAAAGCTCCCTTTTCATTGTTGAAGGGGGCATAATTGGCTCTTAATATTACATCGTTGTTTAAGACCATCATTTCACTACCTGAAAGACTGCTTTCCTCCTGCCTTAATCTATCTATGGACAGGTGCTCGTTATAGGCGGTAAAGATTTCATCGTAGGAAACGCGATTCAGGTCTTCCTCTCTAATATTGAGCATTTCCAATGCTCTGGGGTTTACATGTAGAATTTTTCCCTCCGCAGTAACCGCCACAAGACCATCGGCCATATAGGTAATAATGGTATCCATTTTCTGCTTTTCGTTAGACATCTCCTGGAGTACAGATTTTAAGCGGGCCGTTAAATAGTTAAACATTGAGGCCAACTGCCCTATTTCGTCACTGGACTTAATTTCTACCACCTGATCAAAGTCACCCTTAGCCATTTTTTCAGCCTTAATGGTTACGTCATTGATCGGTGTGGTAATGCTCTTTGCAATTAAATAGCCTAATACTACTGTAATGAAAAGGGCTAGAAAGGTAGCACGAATTAATATCCAGGTAGATTCTCGAAGGGTTTTATAAATGACATCCAGATTTTTGCGCAGATAAATAGCCCCGATTACTCGACTATGCTCATCGTGAACTGGATAAACAAGGTTCTTAGAGCTTACAGCCTCTCCCCTTGCAACGTCCATTTCCCGATCTTCACCATTAAAGGCTGATAAAATTAAATCCGGCTCTAATATTTCTGTTGCATTATGATTAAGATAGGTTAAGTTAGTGCTGGCAATAATTGTAAAATTACTATCCTTCTCTATTACGTAAATTTCCATTCCTACTGCTGCTGTTTCCTCATATCGAATAATATTCTCTTGAATATCCTCTCGATTATTAACCCAATCAATGTCTTCCAGGGTTAGCCTGACATTGCTTGCAATTCCCCTGAGATTGCTGCTGACTTCGCTTAAATGATATTCTTGAAACTGCTGAAGTAAAAATGCCCCAATAATAGCCATGGCAATAAATACAAGGAGGAAATAGATGGTGATGAATTTCCACCTTATGCTTTTGAACATACTTATGCCCTCCTAAAATAATAGCCGACTCCCCTTTTTGTCATTATATACTTGGGACTGCTGGAATTATCCTCTATTTTTTCTCTAAGTCTTCGAATGGTCACATCTACGGTACGAATATCACCATAATATTCATATCCCCAGACCTCCTTGAGAAGCTGCTCCCTGGTGAATACCAGCTCTGCCTGGGTGGCAAGAAAGCGAAGTAATTCAAACTCCCGTGAGGTCAGTTCCACCACATTACTTTCTTTCTTCACCTCATATTTATTAAAGTCGATCGTTAAATCCCCTGAGGACATTACTCCAACTTTTTTATCTCCGTCAGTAATGTTATTTCTCCTAAGATGGGCCTTTACCCTGGCCAGAAGCTCACGCATTCCAAAGGGCTTTGTAATATAGTCATCGGCACCCATTTCCAGGCCCAAAACCTTATCTAATTCTTCTTCCTTGGCTGTCAGCATTAAAATAGGCATTGTGAAGCTTTCCCGAATTTTTCGGCACACCTGAAAGCCATCGACCTTTGGCAACATCACATCTAATAGTACTAAATCAGGATTAAACTTTGCTACCTTATGTAACGCTTCCTCTCCATCAAAGGCGGTTTCAATTAAGTAACCCTCCTTTTCAAGATTAAACTTAACAATCTCTGCTATAGGCCTTTCGTCTTCCACAATCAGAATCTTCTTTTCCATCACTTAAATCACCTCATAAAGGATTTAATCTTTATTATCTTTCTACTAAGCTATATGATTTTCCTGCTGGTAAATTATTTTATTATTTATTGAACCACTAGATTTATCTATCCACACTTTTCAAGGGCCCTGGTCCCTGCAAATCTTACCAGCCTGGATTTTACAGGGAAACATGAGGCCCTTATTGTTGTTTAAAGGTCTTTTACCTTTTCTATTTAACTATTCTGCAATGGGAAAATAGGTTTCAAGCTTATCACCCTTTCCGAGGGAATCAATCACCTCTAGCAGGGCTGCTTCACCATTTTGTTCCACATAGCCTTTTACCGTGCGGAAGGCCTTAGTATAGGCCAGGTATTGATCCAGCTCATTAAAGGATTGATATAGCTGCTTAAGCGTATATTCTGACGAAAGCTCAACCCCTTTCCCCCACTCATATCCGTCTACAGCATATTCATAATAGAGACTTACCCCTTCAGTAAACCATTGGGGGAAATTGCCTCCCCCAATATGATCAGTAAATAGGTGTACCAACTCATGAAGCACAGGCCCCTCACTGTAAAATATGGCTTCCATGTTTTCTTGGTCTGAAATCCAATGACTTGGATCTAAAATATGAAGACTATTACCAAAATATACCCCCATGGGCGGATGATCCTTCTTTAAAAAGGTAATCTTCATCATTTCCTCTGGATTATCATAAAGGATCAAAGGAATTTTGCCCTGGGGCTCGTATTGAAAGGCCTCACTAACAGCCCTATACTTATCCTCTGCGGTTTTGACAATTAAGTCAAGGGTTATCTCATCTATGGCCCGATACTTTATAACAAAGTGGTCTGTTTCCAACTGCTGATAATCCCTTACCTGAAGGGCCACCAGCTGCTTCTCAAAGCCCCTGATTAGAGGTCTTGCCGAAGCTACCACCACCTGGGCCCTCACATTGGCCAATAGAATGAATAATATACTTGTGAGCAGGAGAACTTTATAGAAATTAAATTTACGCAAATTCTTTCTTCCCATAATAATCCCCCTTTTCTATTGCGATTAAGAGAACACTACCCATTATAACATAAAATTATGTAAACTTCCAGAAAGGAAAAATTTACAACCTTTTGTTGATATCTTCATCTTTTTTATCACTTTTTCTTACCCATGGCATACCTTATATTAGAATGTTAATAAAGGAGGACCTGCTGTGTTTGGATATAGAAATATCGTTGATGATTTAGTGGTGGAACGACTGATGGAGGCCGAAGGAGAAGATATACCCGTTATTATAACCGCTAAGGATTGCCAATGCGAAGATCTAGAATCCTTCGTTCAAAGCCTGGGTGGTACAATTAAGCATAAATTAAATATTATCAATGCCGTGGCAGTTCAGCTTCCTTCGGTGGGTGTACGAAGTGTAGCTAGGGAAAGGATCATAGAAAAGATTTTTTTCGATGACATGGCCTTCAAACTAATGGATATTGCTGCTGTCACCGTTGGTTCCGATTATGCCAACGAAACGGGACTAACGGGTAAAAATGTTGGCGTAGCAGTCATCGATACAGGGGTGCATCCTCATAACGATTTAACCACACCAGTTAACCGTATCGTTGCCTTCCATGACCTAGTAAATAAAAAGACCGAACCCTATGATGACGATGGCCATGGTACCCATGTGGCTGGAATTATAGCTGGAAATGGTTTTTCTTCAAGGGGAAAATATATGGGCGTGGCCCCCGATGCCAACATTATTGGTGTCAAGGTCTTAAATCAAGATGGCGGCGGAAGTATTTCTGATGTAATTGCAGGTATACAATGGGCTATTGAAAATAGACAACGCTATAATATTAAAGTCATGACCATGTCCCTGGGAACAAAGGCTAAAACCTCCTATCGTCAAGACCCCTTATGCCAGGCTGTTGCCGCAGCCGTTGGAGCAGGAATTACTGTTGTCACCGCAGCAGGAAACAATGGACCGAAGGAGGCAACAATTAATTCTCCCGCAATCAGTCCCAGCGTAATCGCTGTTGGTGCCTGCGATGACCGAAAGGCAAGTCAGCCCAGTGAGGTTACCATTGCAGATTTTTCTAGCAGGGGACCTACCGTTGACGGAATTACAAAGCCCGATATCCTGGCTCCAGGAGTAAGTATACATTCCTTAAGCCATGAAGGAAATGGGTACACAAGCCTTTCTGGTACCTCCATGGCGACTCCCATCGTAGCTGGCTGTGCTGCATTGTTTTATGAGCATGATCCCGCTGCTTCACCGCTTAAAGTGAAGGATACCATTGTTGGCAGTGCCTTACAGCTTGGTATGAGCCCTGATGTAGAAGGGGCCGGTCTTTTAGATATTCGTAAGATCGTTGGTACGATGAATCCTCCCCCAGCTCCAAAGACTCCCCTAAATTCCATAGGCAGTGGTAATTCCATAGGCCTGTTCTCAGGCTTTGGCAGTTGGTTCTGGGTACTACTGATAGTCTTACTGATCTTGATTTTATAGTTTATCCTTGTTTTAAAGAAAGGATTATTGGGTATAAAATAAGCGTGACCATGGTCGGTCACGCTATGTTGTTTCTGTATCGATCAATATTTTACAAAACTTAATGGATTAATTGGCGTTCCATTTTTTCTAACCTCAAAGTGTACGTGAGGTCCTGTACTTCTTCCGGTGTTTCCTACATTGGCAATATGCTGACCCTTGTAGACCCGTTCACCCTTTTTCACCAATAGTTTGCTGCAATGGGCATAGTAGGTTTGGTAACCATTTTCGTGATCAATAATGACCAAGTACCCATAGGCTCCATTGGTGCCGGAAAAGGATACCTTGCCCCCATCTGCCGCATAGATTGGGGTACCGGTTTTATTGGCAATATCAATGCCGGTGTGTACTCTTCCCCATCTGCTGCCAAATCGTGAGCTTAGGGTTCCCCGAGATGGATTAGAAAATACTCCAGTTGCCATGGTCTTAGGACGAGCCTTTGTTCCTTCAGCAACAACCCGTGTTGTGGGTTCAGATAAGACCTTTTCCTCTAACACCTCTCGGTTTACCTCGACGCCATTTTCCTTAATTAAATAGCCTTTGATTTCCCGTGAACCCTCTTCCCCCTGGGTAATGATCTTACGATCACCCTCATAGAGGGAATCTGTCTCTTCGTAAACGGTTTCATAGGCCACCGTTTCGGTTAATTCTACATATTCCTTAGTCATTACTGATACATAAGACTTTGGCACCACTAAACTGATCTCCTGCCCTATTTTTAATTTATCAGGATTCAGCTCAGGATTTGCCCTTTGTATTTCTTCAACTGATAAGTCGTATTTTCTAGCAATCTCCCAGGTGCTTTCTCCGCTTTGCACTTGGTGGGCTTTTACTTCATCAGTGCCCTTAGTAATATAATTAAGGGCATCTTCTTTGTCTCTAATGATGCCGCTGCTGCTCATAACCCCTACCAGCTCAACTGACTCTTTAAAATCTACTGCTTCATATTCTTGCTCCGAATTTATGTAGGGTTCCTTTAGGGCATCTAAAACAGCTTCTGCAGTTTTCATATCCTTTACCAGGGTGACCTCATTTCCATCTACGACAATGGCTACAGCCTTAATTTGAATGTCCATTAGTCTTTTAATATTATTAACAATATATTCTTCCTTGGTTAAGGCCTCATCGTCTGCCCTTGTGGACTTTAACTCAATTTCATCAGTCAAATCAATTTCCTGATGGTAAGTTGTCTTTATTTCTTCCTTTGCAACCTCAACAGCACTCCAAAAATCTGCCTCTTCCCTCACAATCCCCATCTTATGACCCTCTACATAGACCTCATAGGCCTTTAGGGTGTTATTCATCCATTGATTCGTCAATAAGGCAATGGCTAAAATAGATACAATGGAAGCCGCAATAATTGAATATTTTTTGCGATTTTCTGGACTCAGCTTATAATAGGCCCGTTTGGCATTGTAAATGGTTTGTTTTATGGTAAGTTTTATATTTTTTGCAGTAAGACTGGATTTTCTGAGAAATAGATTAAGTTTTCTTTGAACTTGCTTCATAAACCTTTGGTTCATTTGGATTATCTCCTCTCAAAGCTGGAAATTCAAGAAACCGCCAGCATAGATATTTTGAAGAGTGTTTGATTGTCGTACAGTACTTTAATCCTATTATTTAAGAATTCCTTAGGACTTTTGTAATATTTTCGTAATAATCACCTTATAATTATATAATAATCATTTTACTTTATTCAACCCCAAACTAGTGTTCTTTTTCCCGTTTATTGTTCCCCTATCCTTAGTTATTATTCAAATTCAGCCTTTAACCACTCTTTAAAGATATTATCCAGCCTTTTTTCAGTATTATTTTGGCAGCTTTCAAAGAAGTTCGCTGTAGTGGCATTTTTAAATTGATAAGCTAAATAATATTCCTTGAGACTCTTTAAAAAGGCCTCATCTCCCATTTCTTCCCTGAGGGCCTCCATAAAAAGGGCACCTTTACTATAGACAATACTGCTGTATTCCCGGGAACTATCAAATTCCTTGAGGCTTCTAAGAATCCCCTCTCCCTTATCAGGCTCCAGTTTTGTGAAGCTTTCATATTGGGCCTTCATCATCTTTTCATAGATTTGTTCTTTAATATGTTCCCCATACTTCTCTTCAAAATACATTAAAGTGGCATATTCTGTCAAAGCCTCATCCAGCCAGGGCTCTTTTACCTCATTATTGCCAACAATTCCATACCACCATTGATGGGCCACCTCATGGGCGATTACATATTCCAGTGGAAAATTTTCCTTCATCTGATATAGCCCTTTGCTGATCATCACCAAATTAGGGTACTCCATTCCTCCCAAATGAAAATCGCTTGAGACCACCGATAACTGTTGATAGGGATATTTCCCATAGAGCCGGTTAAAGATGGCAACGGCATCCATGCCATATTGAAGGGCCTCTTCTTTTTTTACCTCATCCAGGGTGTAGGACCTTACTTCAATTCCGTCAACCTGACCCTCAGCCTCAACAAAATGCTCACTTAAAACAATAGAAAAATCCCTTACATTTTCAGCCCTAAGCTGGTAGGTTTTTTTTCCCCTTCGCTGCTGCTCCTTTACTAAATCCCCAGTGGAAGCCATTTGAAAATTCTCTGGAATCACTAGCTTCACATCATAGGAAGCAATATTACTATAGAAGGGGTCCCCGATAGGGTAGTAAGGGTCTAGATTCCACCCTGCTGCGTCATATACAGCTAAAATAGGGTACCAATTGTTAATGTTTATTGTATCGTCTCCATAGCCCATTCTTCCAACGGCATTGGGCAGCTGAACCGTATATTCAAAGTAAATTACCGTTTCTTCCTGGGGGGCTAAGGCCTTGGACAGGGTCACCCTTAAGATTGTATTAATATCGCCCATTACCTTATGACTCGCCTGCTTATCATTTTCCTTTACCTCTTTAATCTCAATCCAACCTGGGCTAAAACCATTAGGGTAGGCAAAGTCCCGCTCAGCCTTTTCAAAGGGGGCTAGATCCTCTTCTTTAAAGGCATTAGGGTAGATATGAAAATAGAGCTGATCAAGTGATGTTTCGTACTGATTTTTAAGGGTAATACGTTGAGTGGCCTGTACCACCTTGGATTCAGGTTCAAAAACGGCCTCAATGGCATAATGGGCCATGGCACCATCCACAGCCCGAGGATTTGAAGCACGCTGAATTGACTGCCCTTGAAAGAAAAATTGTAATACAAGGGTTAGCATTAGCACCCCCCCTGTTATTCCCAGGGTTTTAAACTTTCTATTCATATTCCAAACTGAATCCACTTAAATTCTCCTTTCGCTAGTACCACCTTGCGTCATCTGAAAGATAAGGTGTGAGGAATGTTTTCTTAGAGCAAGGCGGCGGAATAAGCTATATCGAGCAATATTGGCACGCAAGGTGCCAAGAATACTGCTATTTAAATTTTATTTCTAATTAGCTATTTTATTCCATAATTCATTGAAGGAGCTTATCCACAATTAAATAAACAGAATAACCCTGGGGTTCTATGTTATAATAGACAATAAAGACTGTAATAATGGAGTGATTTATATGGGTTTTATTAGGAAAGCACCTTCCATTGATTTAGGTGAGACTTCTATAGAGAATATCTTTATTGACGTTTATATGCCAATGGCCAATGGTACCTATGTAAAGGTGTATTTATTAGCCTATAAATATGCCCTGGATGCCGATAAAAATACTGAGGTGAATAATGCTACTATTGCAAAGCAGCTTAATATTCCCCTGGAGGATGTGCTGGCGGCCTGGGATTTTTGGGAAAGCAAGCAAATTATTAAAAAGCATTCTCCCCAAAACGAGGAGGACCCCAACTACACTGTGGAGTTCGTCAGTCTAAAGCAATTGTTTATTGACAATAACTATAGGCCTCAGCTCCTCCAAAGAGCAAAGGAGCCTGACTTGGAACACAGCCTTACCACTAAGGATTTAGTAGAGGCCAACCAAATTCCCCTAATTAAGGAGATGTTTCTTGACATTAACAAGATCATTAACAGGCCCCTGGTTCCTAATGAAAAAAGAGTGATCCTTGAGTGGTTTAATAATTATAACGTTGACCCGGCTTTGATTGTAAAAGCCTTTAGCTACTGTAAGCATAAGAAAAACATCAAAAATGTGAATTATGTAGGGGGCGTCATCCGTAACTGGTATGATCAGGGTATCTCTACCCTCGATCAGCTGCAGGAACACTTAATCCGGCAAGGGGAACGCTATGGTCTATATGATCGGGTCTATAAGGCCCTGGGCTTCCATTTTAGAGATCCTGCCGAGTCGGATATGAAAATTATGGACCAATGGGCAGATACTTTTCAGCTTTCTATGGAGGTCATATTAAAGGCCTGTGAAGCTGCCAGTAAAACCGCTAATCCCAACATTAAATATATTGATAGTATATTAACCTCCTGGCACCATAAGGGTGTTAAAGAGATAGAAGATATTGCCCTATTAGACAGCAAGCCAAACAGCCCTAGGGAAGCGACCCAGGGAAAACAAAATGAAAAGCAATCTCGTTTTAAGACCAAGTTTCACCTTTCTGAAAGCCGCTTTGATAGCTATACGGCGGAGGAATTAGAATCTCTGATACTTAGAAAGCAACGGAATAAATCAAAGGGCTAGGGGGGAAATAACATGCTTGCAGAACATATGAAGGAAATTTTAATGGAATATGATAAAAAAAGGGCCCACGCCAAGGAGCAACGGGAAAAGCGAGTTCAGGAGGTCTATCTGAAGATCCCAAGAATTGCAGAAATTGATAAGGAAATAAAGCGGGTCGGTCTGACGATTTCAAGGGCTATTTTAAATGAGGTAGGAGACCCCGTACAAATTTTGATTGAGCTAAAAAATAAGCTGGAATCCCTGAAACAGGAGAAGGCCTTTTTATTAACTGAAAACAATGTACCGGTTCAGTATTTAGAAACCCAATATCAGTGTAGCCACTGTCAGGATCAAGGCTTTACCTCTACCGGCGAAAGGTGCCGATGCCTGAAACAGCAGCTGATTAACCGAGCCTATTCCATGTCTAACCTGTCAACCATTTTAAACAAGGAGAACTTTCAAACCTTTGACATCAACCACTTTTCCAATGAGCCCTTTGAAGGACAAGAGGTGAGTCCTAGGGAAAACATGCTTGAGATTTTAAATATCTGCGAGGGCTTTGTCTTTAATTTTGAAAAAAATAATGGAGAAAATCTTCTATTCTACGGCCCCACAGGATTAGGAAAGACCTTTTTAGCCAACTGTATTGCCAAGGCTCTGCTGGATAAGGGAAAAATCGTTGTTTACCAGACAGCCTTTAAGATATTTGAAATACTTGAAGAAATTCGCTTCCATAATCAACAGAATAAGGGTAAATATCAGCTGTTATTTGATGCGGACCTTCTCATTATCGACGATTTAGGGACCGAGATTACCAACACCTTTACTAACAGTGAGCTTTTTAATATTATCAACAGCCGCCTACTGGGCAATAAAAAAACTATCATCTCCACAAACCTGAGTCCTAAGGACTTTGGGATAAGATACGACGATCGAATCGGCTCCCGATTATTTTCAAAGTATAACGTGTTGAAATTTTATGGAAAAGACCTGCGCTGGCAGGTATAGCCCATAAGAAAAACCTTACTCAAATTAATGAGTAAGGTTTTTTTAGATTGGTGACCCCTAGGGGAATCGAACCCCTGTTACCGCCGTGAAAGGGCGGTGTCTTAACCGCTTGACCAAGGGGCCAAATTTCAACAGCCCTTGGTATCCCTCACCAAGAACCGCCGAATTAAGTAATGGTGATCCATCCGCGACTCGAACGCGGGACACCCTGATTAAAAGTCAGGTGCTCTACCGACTGAGCTAATGGATCCTGTTATTGCCCACAGTTATATATAATAAAATAGATTACTTTAGAAGTCAATACTTTTTTGTCGAATAATGAAAAAAACTCCCTTCTGCTTCTGCCAAAGGGAGTTTTACAGAAAATATATCGTACCGTTATATTGATAAAGTCTGCCACTGTATTAGAAAATCTCTTGTCGTATAATGGTCTGGCTTCTTTTGGGTCCTACGGAAACAATCTTTACGGGAACCCCTACATAGTCTTCAATGGCCTCAATGTATCGCTTTGCATTTTCAGGCAAATCCTCAAATTTTTCAACCTGAGAAATATCCTCCTGCCACCCGTCAAGCTCCTTGTAGATAGGCTTACATTGGGACAACACCTTTAAATCAGCAGGGAAGTTCTCTATTACTTCACCATTGTATTCATAACCTACACACATGTTGATTTTATCAAAACCACTTAATACATCCATCAACATTAATGAAATGGAGGTCAGTCCATTGACCCTTGAGGTGTAACGAACCATTACACCATCAAACCAGCCGCATCTTCGAGGTCTGCCGGTGGTGGTGCCAAATTCTCTTCCCTTTGTTCTAATTAAATCCCCCACTTCATTTTCAAGCTCTGTGGGGAAAGGCCCCCTTCCTACACGGGTAGTATAGGCCTTCACCACTCCAATTACTTCGCCAATCATCCTTGGCCCAACTCCAGCCCCAATACAGAAGCCCCCAGAGGTAGGATGAGAGGAGGTTACATAGGGATAAGTACCTAGATCAATATCCAGCAGGGTTCCCTGGGCGCCCTCAAACAAAACCTTTTCTCCCCTTGTAAGGGCATCGTAGACAAATACTGTAGTATCCTTTACATATTTACGTATTTTATCAGCATACTGACAATAGGTATCATACATATCCTGAGGATCAAAGCCTGTGGCCCCATAAATCCTTTCAATAATCTTATTTTTTCTTTCTACCTGATAAAATAATCTCTCTTTAAAATGATCCTTGTCTAAGATTTCACCAAGGCGAATACCCGAACGTTCTATCTTATCCATATAGCAGGGTCCGATACCTTTTTTGGTGGTACCAATTAGATCATTGCCCCTGGCTTCCTCCTCCAGGGCATCAATCTTTTTATGATAGGGGAAAATCACATGAACCCGTTCATCAATCATCAAATTGGAGGTGTCAACACCCTGGGACTCTAACACTTCAACTTCCTTTAAAAAGCCCTCTGGATCAAAAACTACCCCATTTCCAATGACATTTTGTTTATCCCCATACAATACTCCCGACGGAAGCAAATGAAATGCATATTTTTTATCTTCAACAATTACTGTGTGTCCTGCATTGTTTCCGCCTTGGGCCCGAACAACCATATCGGCCTTACCTGCAAGATAATCAATAATTTTACCCTTACCCTCATCGCCCCATTGGGCTCCAATAATTACTACTGATGGCATAAACTCCACCCCTTATTCGTAATTTTAATCTTATATCCTTAACTCCTTCATCATACTATCACAAATCCCCCCTTTGGTCAATAAATAGTCGAATGTTATTGATTAAAAATCAAATAATATTCGATAATTACCGAATATATCTATTTCTATTATGCTAATATTTTTGAGTTTCACTCCCCCAAAATATACGGAACTTAGTGACTACTCAAAGCAAAAAATCAAAAAAGAGCCAAAAATTTTTACATTCTCAGCTCTTCTTTTAAAAGCTAACTATTTACCTTCAAAATATGCATTTAAATCAGTAACTAGATTGGAAACATCGATCCCATGAACTCTTCCAGCATCTCCGATGCTTTCCATTGTAGCCCCTGGGCAACCTAGACAATGTAATCCATATCTCATAAAGATAGCAGCTGTCTCACGATCCATTTTTAAAACATCCATAATGGTCATGTCTTCAGTAATCTTAGCCATTCATACTACCTCCTTTTATATAAGTCTCGAATTAATTTTATCATTTATGAAAAAAATTATCAACAAAACACTTGTACAGTGGCAAATATATTATCCACAATCTTAACATGGTTTTTCACAGGGATATCCTTAAGACAAACCAGTGAGGCAACTTTTTTAATTAACAGCAAAACCGTTGAAATAACTTATTTTCAAAAGATAACTTAATAAAAAGTTCATTTACTTCGATGTCTTTATCCACATATACCACAGAACTATGCACAGGTGTTCGGTGGATATTGTGGATAATTTTCCTTATTCCTTAAAAACATTTCCTTAGTTATATACATATGGATAAACCTGCACTTTAATTTTTTATGCTCTATCCTAAAAAATCCCCTGTATTTCATCAGGTTAGGGTCTTTAAATATGGGCAAGCCCTGATCTTCGAAATCGTTATACTCAAGGCCTTTCATCGTAAACCCGCTGTTGAGGTAGCATTGCTGCGCCCTTTGGTTAAATTCTGCGACCCTTAGGTCCAGACGATTCATCTTCATTTTTTCAAAATAATAAGGAATAAAGCTTCTTAAGCTATCTGTACCATAGCCCATACTTAAATTTGCTGGATCAAAGACTATACCCAGCTCGCTGATTCTTCGAAACAGCTTAATATTCCTAAGGGATAGATAGCCTACCATCTGGTTCTGTTGATTAAAAACAGAAAAGCTTTTTTTAGAAAGGGTATAGGTCTTTTTATGATACCAATAATCCCTTTCTGATTCATTCATTTTTGGAAACGTATAGGATCGAAATAAAGGATCAGTATGGGCCCCCCAGTCTTGCATTATGTCCACATGATCTCTTCGAAGCTTAACGATATATGTAATTTTCCCCCTAGCGACAACCATTTATACCCCCCATTATCCTTTATATTTCTAATATTCCCGATAAGACCTCTACAGCCTTATATTTATCCCTCTCTATATTTTTCGTAATCCAGGAATTTTTGAAAGTTCCCCAGCCAAATTAATTCCACAGAGCCTGTTTCTCCGTGACGGTGCTTTGCAATAATTACTTCTGCTAGATTCTTTTTATCACTCTCTGGATTATAGTATTCGTCACGATATAAAAACATTACGAGGTCAGCATCCTGCTCAATAGCTCCAGATTCCCGTAAATCCGATAGAATCGGCTTATGATCTGCCCTGAGCTCTGGAGCACGGGAAAGCTGGGATAAGGCAATAACAGGACAATCTAATTCCTTAGCCATAATTTTTAAATTTCGAGAAATTGCAGAAATTTCCTGCTGACGGTTTTCTGACCTTCGGTCCCCCTGCATTAATTGAAGATAATCCACAAGAACTAAATCAAGGCCCTTTTCCATTTTCAACCGACGACATTTTGACCGCATCTCCATAACAGAAATTCCCGGGGTGTCATCAAAATATATTTGGGCTTGGGATAGGGGAATCATGGCCTGGGCGATTTTTCCCCATTCCTCTTCATCTAGATTCCCTGTTTGAATTTTATTTAAATCAACCATAGACTCTGAGGCCAGCATTCTTAGCATAAGCTGTTCCTTTGACATCTCCAAGCTGAAGACTGCCACTGATGCTCCTGCTTTTACAGCTGCATTTTGGGCAAGGTTTAAAGAAAATGCCGATTTACCCATGGCAGGCCTGGCGGCCACTAGAATTAAGTCTGTCTTATGGAGCCCACTCAATTTACGATCCAAGTCTATAAATCCAGAGGAAAGACCTGTAATGCCCTTTTTATTTTCATAAAGCTGTTCAATCTGATCAAAGGTCTTAGATAACAGCTCCTTAATAGGGGTAAATCCCTCTTGGAACCGATTTTGTGATAAATCATAGATATGCTTTTGGGCCTGCTCGATAATTTCTTCTACTTCTAAATCCTCTGACCCATACCCCAGGGTAATTATTTCCTCCGAAGCATTAATCAGCCTTCTTAAAGTGGCCTTTTCTTCAACAATTTCTGCATAATACCTTACATTAGAAGTTAAGGGCACCGCCGAGGACAAGCTCGTCAAGTAGAGAATCCCTCCAATGGCATCAAGGGTTCCCCTGTTTTTCAATTCCACCGTTAAGGTGGTTAAATCAACAGGCTCATTTTTGTTGAAGAGATTATAGATGGCCTCAAATATTTCCTCATGGGCTTTTTTATAAAAGTCCTTTGGTCCCAAAATTTCTAAGGCAACTAAAATTGCCTCCCGATCCAATAGCATTGAGCCCAATACTGACTGCTCTGCTTCAATACTATGGGGCGGAATTTTATTAAATTGATTTAATCCCTCCATAAAGCTCCTCCTATTTAACGAAGGGCTGGAGTGTTACTCCAACCCAATAGCCTATTCTTCTATTACATGTACCTTTAATTTCCCTGAAACAGTTGGGTAGACCTTCACCTCAACCTCTGTTACTCCCAATACTCTAATAGGTTCAGGTAATACCAGCTTACGCTTGTCTATTTTTATCCCATGCTTTTTATTCAATGCCTCGGCAATCTCCTTACCGGTAACAGAGCCGAAAAGCCTTCCCCCTTCTCCGGACTTTGCTTTTAATTCTATAGTAAGACTGTTGATCTTTTCTGCCAATTCCTTGGCCTCTTCTAATTCCTTTTCCTTTTTCATCTCCTGAGACTTTTTCTGTTCATTTAGCGTCTTCATATTACCGCTGGTAGCTTCCATGGCTAGATTTTTGGGGAAAAGAAAGTTTCTGGCATAGCCATCGCTGGCGTTGACCACATCGCCCTTTTTTCCTTGTCCCTTAACATCCTGTAGTAAAATTACTTTCATTTATCTTCACCTTCCTCAAAGTATTCTTCAATTACCTTAACAACTTGTCTAATGGCTTCCTCCATGGTATAGCCCTCTAGTTGGGCTCCTGCCACGGTTAAATGTCCGCCGCCTCCCAGCTTTTCTAAAATCACCTGGACATTAATGTCCCCCAAGGATCTGCCACTGATAAAGATAACCCCATCCTCTTTTTTCCCTAATACAAAGGAGGCGGTAATGCCAAGGATATTTAATAACTCATCAGCCGCCTGGGCTGCAATTAGCTGAATATTTTTCACATTTTCACAGGTAGAAATGGCCACGGTTTCTCGTATAATCTTTGCTGATTTTACGACCTCTGCCCTTGCTAAAACAGTATCATAGTCATCCTGAAACAGCTTCTTTACTACAACTGTATCGGCTCCTGCCCTTCTTAACAGGGAAGCTGCTTCAAAGGTTCGAACTCCTGTCTTAAAGGTAAAGTTCTTTGTATCAACAGCAATTCCTGCCAGCAGGGCCTCTGCTTCCACTTGGTCAACATTCACCTTATCTTCCATATAGTAGAGTACCTCTGTAACCAGCTCACTGGTTGAGGATACATAGGTTTCATGATAATTTAACACTGTATTTTCAATAAACTCTGTACCTCTTCGATGATGGTCTATCACTACAATATTATCTGTCATTTTTAAAAGCTCAGGGTATTCTGTAAAGCTTGGCCGATGGGTATCCACCACCACCAGCAGGGTATTGGGCTTTACCCGTCCCTTGGCTTCCTCATTAGTAATAATAGCCTTTTTGTATTCCTCTTTTCGTAAAATACGATCCATCAGCACCTTAATAGCGGGGTTGGGGCCATTTAAAACGATAAAGGCCTCTTTATTAAGGTTTCTGGCAGCCCGATAAACTCCAATGGCAGAGCCAAAGGCATCTAAATCTGAATTTTTATGCCCCATAACCATTACATTTTCAGACTGCTCCATCAGTTGCTTAAGGGCATGGGAGATAACCCTGGCCTTCACCTTTGTTCGTTTTTCTACGGCCTTTGTTTTACCCCCGTAGAAGTTTATCTTTTCTATTCGCTTGACCACAGCCTGGTCGCCACCACGACCCAGGGCCAGGTCCTTGGCTGCATTGGCCAATTCACAAGATTTTAGGGGAGTTTCTCCCTCTAACCCTACGCCAATGCTAAGGGTTAAGGGAAGCTTGTTTCCTAGACTGATTTCTCGAATTTCATCTAAAAGCTCAAATTTACGGCTTTCAAGCATGGCTAAATGCTGTTTTTCAAAGACCACAATGGCTTTGTCCTTGGAATACTTACGCATTATTCCATTGACTCGATTTGTCCATAGATTCAACCGATGATCAATTTCTGCCACCAGCATAGGCCGAACAGATTCTTCTGTGGTCTGCATAACCTCATCGTAGTTATCCACCTGAATCAGTGCTACCACTGGCTTTGTATCCTCAAATTTCTTTCTGATCTGATGATACTCGGTTTTTTCAACCCAATAAAGCATAATAATATAATTTGAAGCATGATCCTTAGATAGTTTAATAATATTATACAATACAGAAAAATATCGTTCATTAATTTTTATTTCACTAATCTTGTCCTTTTTATTTTGAAGCACATGCTTTAGGTCAAAATCAACAACAAGGTCCTGTATATTCTTTTCGAGAATATCTTTACGATCGATAATTTCAAGAAATTTAGAGTTATACCAGGTAACTGTTCCATCAAACTCAATGATAGTAAGGGGAATAGGCAAATTCAATATGGCCTGCTTTGTGGCAGAATCGATGTCCGACGAGAGACCTTCAATGTATTGAGTCCATTCCTCTCTTCTGATATTACTTATTTTTAGATTATAATATATCAGATAGGCCAGCACAAAAACACCCGTAATCCCAATCACATGATTGTAGAAGGAGATTAAAACAATAAAGACAGAGATGATGATTAAATAAATTCTCGTGTCGGGTATTAACAATTTAAAAAAACGGTTTCTCATAGGGTTTCCTCCTAAAATTGGTTCTATCGGGCTTTCCTATCGAGTTCTTAGTCTCCGCATATCAAATACTGAATCAATTAGGCCCATTAAAGCGATCAGAGTTAATAACGGGCTGATAATTACAATAAGTAGCAAAACAGCAATACGAAAGGGTTTAGGGAATTTCAGCTTCTCCAACAAAAAACTAATAAAGGCCATCCCCTGGGTAAAAAAGATAAAGGTAAAGATTACTAATACATTGGCCATCAGGGTATTGGTATAGATACCCTCAAAAAAACCCGTTAAATAGGTTAATATCATAATGATAAAGGAACCTAAAACAATGTTCCCAGGAAGCTTATAATTGCTGAACTCTGGTAAGCCCAATTCTTTATTTCCCAGTTTCTTTAATATTGCCCCTGAAGTAAAATAATTAATGAAGGACACTAATATAGAGTGAACAACCACCACTCCTGGAAATACCATCATAAAGGTATCTACCATGTCCTTTATATTATTTACCTGGAAGTTCATACTCATAAGCATTTCTGTTTGATTTCCAATGGCTTCCTGTAAAAGGGCTGTAATCTCATCCATTACATTAACATCAAAGGCAAAAGAGTAGACTTGAATCATTAAAAATGTGGCAAACACAGTAATTGCTGTACCCATGGCAATCACACTAAACTCTTCATGTCTCTTTCTGATCAGGTGACCCATAGACAAGGCCATAGGTACAAATACCATTAGATCGACTATCGCAAAAACTGGATCAATTAGAATACTGATCAATATCAAGGGAATGATCAAGGAAAAATAGCCATAGGCTACTCCATGTCTTGATACCAATACGATGAAGGGCGTTGGCAGCAGCAGCGTCAGTAACAGCAATGGGGGACTATAGACAAAACTAATTGCAAAGATGACAGCAATTATTCCAACTAAAATAGCTTCTATTAATCCCCGCTTGTTTAATATATTATTCAATTTAAAATCACTCCTAAGTCCTTATTTTTCGTGGTTTTTCAAATGCTGGCTCAAGCTCGAAAGATCACCATACCATTTTTCCAAATGGTGATCCTCTATCATATGGAGTTTTGCCATTTCCTGTACTTTTTTATCAACTCGGTAATAATCTATTCCCAGCCTTTTACCTAAGGAGTAGGTTACTAATATCATATTGGCCAAAATTTCTAATAATGCCTCTTGACCATCCTTTACTCCCTTGGTCATTACTTCAAATAGCATTGCAGTGCTGCTCAATAGTTCACATTTCAAAAACTCAATCATTTTCAAGTTCTTTCCTATGTCAATATTGTTTTTTTCCTTAGACATATTATCACCCCTGTTAATTACAATATTTTATCTATTCCCCAAAAATGCTATTTTTGCTCTCTTCTTCTTATGAAATATTCGATTCAAGTTGAAGTTTTCCTTCCTGTTTTGTACTTAGAACCTTAATACATTATATAACAAGATACCCTTTTTTTAAATCAGAATATATTCTTCTGGGCATTTGCTAAAATAGAGCTCTCATAATGAAATAAAAAAAAGATCGTCAAACGATCCATGAATAATCTTTTATTTGTAGAAAAGTCGCCTACAAATAAAACAGTTTAAAAAGTTTTTTTAAACAGCTATTCAGCATTTCTCCACTAAATAAAGAAATGTATCTGGCTTTCAAACTTACCCTTACAGCATTCTACCGGTTAGTATCAGCAGCACTAGCCCAGGTATCCCTAGCAGACCAACTATTAACGCATTTACAGGATTAATCACCAAGGCTAAATTAAATAAACCTCCAATTAAATTAAACACCAATAGCACGATGCCGCCAATTATACCATTCCATAGAAATTTAAGGATCAGCTTTAACGGAACCAGCAATATCCAACCGACCATATACAATAAAATTAAACCAACACCATAGGCTAATATAATATTAAGCTCCAGTCCCATATTCATTCCTTCACCCCAATCATTAACTTTAAATCACATCATCATATCTAAACTTTTACCGAAAAATAAAAAATAGGAGTATCATCTACTCCTATATTATATCTGTTGCCCTTAAGGAATATGACAGGCCTAATGAAAATTCACCTTAATTCCTTCTTTTTTTGCTTGCTTTAGTAGGTAGGTATAACGGCTTTTAGCTGCTTCTAACCTATAGATCGCATGGTCTACCAAGTCTGGATCAGAAACATGATTAAAGAATTTTTCTGCATCTTTCCATTCTTCATGGGCTTTCTGTACCATATCTACAAAATGTGCCCCTTCATCCACCATATCTTCACGATCATGATAATGATTGAATTTTTCATACAGTGCCTCTAAAAAATCATTAAATTCTTCCATAAAAGCAGATTTCTTTTCAGTAACCCTTTCCTCATTCATTATTTTCACACCCCTTTTTATCATTCTTTTTACATGTAAGCATAACCATTTTTTAATGATTCAATACCCTTATTAATCTTTAATCTCTAAAATTATGATGTTTAACTTTCCCGGGAAATTTGAGTTTGAGATAGATATAAAAAAATCGACCACAGAGTGATCGATTAAATTTATATAACTATTTATGATAATGTAGTTGCAGATTTTTTCGCAGGCTTTGGTTTCATGTAGTATTTCGATTTTTTAAGTGTTAATTGATGAATGACATACTGATGGGCTTTCAAAGAGCTATCAATTATCTCCTGATCAATGAATTTTTGTTGTCCGAGGTAATCTTCAAAGTCGAAAACATTGATTACGCTACACTTAGAATCTTTAAAATATTGGCTCATATTACTTTGCCAATTTAAAAAACATGACTTTGAAGATTCTTTTATCAGCTGTTTTGCCTCAATAAACCAGGTCACACCACTATAACCATCATTTAAGGCGTCAATTAAAATTCTATCTGCATTATGTTTAATTATCAGACTTTCTTCAGATTGTACAGTATAAGTAAGTGGACTTTCCATAATTAAGCCTGCTTTTTGACTGATTTCTGGCATCCAATGGTGGTTTATGTTTTGTTGCAGTTCATCTCCCAAGAAAAATAAAGTGAGCTTGTTATTCTTCATTTCCTGCTGGATAAGATGTTTTAGGTTAATGTTTAAATGATCTATTCCATAGTAATATAAGGCTATGAATGTACATTCAGCCTCCTTGTACCCCATGCATATTGCCCCTTTCTGTTTTGAGCACTATCGCCTGCCTTTCATTTATAAATCTACAAGCGTCTTCTTCAATGTCTTCGCTTCGCTAGGTATTGCAATTTACTGCTAGGTATTGCAATTTACTTCTTCTTATATGTGTTGTTACACTACTCTCATAGATTTAATTGATCCTGATTTTTCTTCTAATGGATCAAGTTAATGATTGTAATGGGGATATAGCTAATTTTAAGACTTTTTTTCTTTTCTATATAAATTGGCAATTCCTTTGTAACATGGTTTTTTACTAAACCGTTTTACTTAATGAAATTTCCTAATATTCTTTTATTTCGCTTTATAGCTATACTTCTAAATCATATAAAACAAACTTATTACGCTATTCTAAATAGAAATTTGAATGGTAATTACATTGTAATAAATGTTAGTTTTATTGTCAAATAAATCCATTTAAAAATAAAAATTATTTTGATTTATTCACAACTAGTGTTGGCCTAATAAGTCAACTAGAAAGCTCTCAACGGAAATTTATAAAAGACAGCAACAAGCAATACTGAAGATAGTTTTTTTGTTTTTAACTCTTATAGTACCTATTCTGATATTTAAAAACTGTGACAGCATTATATCTGTGCCGATTTTTACCTTCAATAGGTTTTCATCCCCATCCCTTATAACGTAATAGCAATTGATTCTTTTTGCAGGCTTTATTGATGGATTTGAAAAAACACGCCTAAATCGTTACATGAATCTATCATATTTTAAAATATTTTAGACCCTTTTCTAGGAATTTTTAAACAGGCATTTCAGAATTATAGCGATTAATTATGTAAAATACTTAGCTTTAGCTTGTTGTTAGTCAATTTTTCGTATAACAAGCTATTATTGACACTAGTCCTAATCAATTGTATATTTATAGTAGATGTAATTAAGTAACTTTTTTGGAAATAACCTATAAAGGAGGGAAAATGAACAAATGAGGATTATGAGTACGGGAGAAAAAATAAAAAAGTTAAGAACGGACATCGGACTCAATCAAGATGATTTGACCAACGATGAAATCACCCGAAGTCTAATCAGTATGATTGAAAACAACAAAAGAAATCTAACCTATAGGGCTGCTAAGGTCATTGCTGCTGCCTTAAATCAATACTACCCTAACCTAGGTAAGAAAATTACTCCCGACTTTCTATTAGAAACAGAAATTGAACAGGCCCAGCGAATAATAAAAGAAAAGCTCGAAGAAATGCGGCAGCTATTCGAAAACCCCTCACCCCAGAATGAAGCCCAGGTGCAAAAGGGAATTAAGGGCCTTATTGAATTTGCCAAGGAATGGAAGCTTGATTCAGTGGTGGCAGAGCTACAAATGACCCGAGGAAAATTTTACTACGAGACTTACCAATATAATGATGCTCTTCAAGATTTTTTCAGTGCTCAAGCCTATTATCTTAAAAGCGAACAGTATGACAAGGTGGCCTCTTTATATAATTTAATGGGTACCAGTCATTATCAACTGATGCTGATTGACCAAGCCTTATTATACTTTTCTCAACTAGAAACTATTCTTGATCTTCATCGACCCCAAAACTATGACAGAATGAAAATGCTATTAGTTTTTAACCAAATGCTTTGCTATCGAAGACAAAATAAGTATGACTTAGTGTTAAAAGGGGCTTCCATATTTAAGGAATTACCCTATTATGATGATGAATACTATCAAAGAATGTCCATTATTGAAGCTAACACCTATCGTGATATACAGCATTATGACAGAGCCATTAAACTTTATAATAAGTTGCTAAAGAAGCCTGATAAGCTAACCATTGATAATTTAATGTTAGTGTACGAAAATTTATCTGATTTATATGAAATGAAAGAAGATTATCAAAAAAGTCTTCATTATATTACTATTGCTCACGATTACACAGAAAAAATTAATAATTTCTATATTCCTTATCTATTTCTCCGCAAAGCTAAATTAAATTTAAAACTAAACAAAATAGATGAGGCAATTCAACTTATTAATAATGGCTTAATGATTGCTGAGAAGGTATCTGGAATAGATAAATTATTAGACTTACATTTTCTAAATATTGAAATCAACCTTCAAACTAGCAAATATTTTGAAACTGAAAATAGTCTGCATCAATTAGAAAAATTTATAACCGTTAATGAAATAAATGATAAACTGATAGCGCTTTATACTTATTTTATTGAGCTATATTGCAGGACAAATAACATTGAAAAATGCTTGGAATATACTCGCAAAGTAAGGGGCTTTAAATGGGTAAGCTAAGGCTAATTGTTGTTTTCTATCTTTTAAAACTATAAAGAAGATAAGGAGCGTTACTATGAAAAAAATACTTAAAAATATAATTGCTACCTTTATGTGCCTCTTGGTTTTCTTTGGTAGCAGTTTTACATTGGCCTATGACCTCTCATCAAGAGATCATAAACAACAAGGCTTCACCCAAACAAACGTCACTTATGATTATGGATCTATTAAACTTATGGGTGATCCTATGCCTGGACCGTTTTAAACGAGGAAGATACATGGCAAAGGATACCTAAATTGAAAAATTCACTTTCAATTTAGGTATCCTTTTTATATTCTTTAGAACATCAAATCACAAATTTTCTTATTTCCCCTCTAATTAATGTTTTCATTTAACATGTAGAAAAGTAGTCCGTATAACATCTGATTAAGCCCCATTTTCTCATTTATTGAAGGCCTATCTATTATCTGATAGGCCTTACAATATTAGGTGATAAAATAATATGATTTATGAAATAATTTACTATATCTGTTTAAACTATACAATATAATCTTTGCTTTAATCAGCCATCTTTTATAATTGATTTATATGGTAATTTATGGTATAATCGAAATGTAAATACTAGGAATTTACTATAATTAATTTTGGGGGTATATTATGCTTAATAGAAAAAAAATTAATTCAATAGTCATTCTTGGACTATCCTTTATACTTATAATTACAGGGTACTATATAAAAGATATCATTAAACTCAATAAAGATACCAGTAGGCCCACAATTACTGCAGATAAGGTTTATATTTATTATGGAATAGATAGCAGTGCAACTGTTTTAACCAATGAGGAAGATATTTTAGAAATGATAGAACTATATAATAACATGGAATTAGGTCCCATTAGTAGACAAATAAATCCTGTAGACTATTATTCTGTTGTATATTATAAGAATGATAAAAAAGTTGTCCATCTAGATGTTTATAACAATCGTTTAATGAATACTGATAGTAATGAATTATATAACAAAAACGACGATGTTCTCGGCTACAGTATAGCAAGAAAAATGTATCACCGTTAAATAAAAACCAATGAAAACTAAACACTATTTTTACTAAAAATCATATTTATTGATGTTTTTAAGTATTAAAAAAGTGCAGTATCAACCGAAATATGGTGATAACTGCACTTTATATTTCTAATACTATATTTTAGATTTATGGCGTACCTTCCTTACAATTTTCCCATAATCATACAAAAAAGTTGCATAGGCCTTACTACACTAAATGTGGTAAAATATTAGTGATATTATCTTCTTGAATGCCTACTAAGGGTTGTCCTGAGGAAATTATTACTATTGTTGAGTATAACGTTTTCAAGACACAATGATGTTTTCTATAGCGTATGGAGGAGATTATGAAGCATTTAAAAAAATATTTGATTTTTGCCCTGGCTGTAGCTATTTTTGGTGAAATTAATTTCTATCCCTTTAATAGTACACTTCGATTTTCAGCAGCCATCATTGCACTAAATTTAATACTCTTGATCGAGGAAGAGATTTCTCCTTTTTACGTTTGTATTTCCTCAGGTATTGCAGTATTTTTGCAAAGAAGCTTACTGGGAATGCTATTCTCTTCCTTAGCACCCTATGAGGTATTACTTCTGCACGGTCCTTCTATTGTTTACTATATTGTTTATGGGATATTTGTCTCATTCCTGAAAATAAAAGTTAACAAACACAGACTAATACAGATGATTCTATTTCTAGCCTTTAGTGATATACTAGGTAATATTGTTGAGCTTTTCTTGAGACAAGATCCCTTGTCTGCTCCATTTATGCAAATGGTCACTATGGTAGGAATTACAAGAAGTGTAAGTGCCTATTTGATTTTTCTTTTCTATAAAAGGCAGGAGCTTTCTTTGGTTACTCGAGAACATCGAAAGAAGTATGCACAGTTGAACCTATTGGTATCTAATATTCAGGCAGAAATGTTCTATTTAAAAAAATCTACCCGAGATATTGAAAACGTTATGAAAAAAAGCTATGCCCTCTATGAGGATACTAAAGACGATAGTGATTTAAAAGAAAAGGCCCTGAACATTGCTTTAGAAATCCACGAAGTGAAGAAAGACTATTGTAGGGTGCTTAAGGGCTTTGAAAATTTTTTAGAGGATTACGAAGAAAATGGCAGAATGATGGTGGCAGATATGTTTGCTATTATTCGTGAGAACACCTGCAGATATATCAAGGAAAATAAGCTTAATATTATTATTGATTTTAGTTATGGGAATAACTTTCAGGTGCAAAAATATTATCATCTTTTTACCATCCTAAACAACCTTATCATCAATGCCATAGATGCCTGTGGCCAAGATGGAAAAATTCAAGTATTGCAAAACAGCAATCAAGATCATATTCTATTTCAGGTTATTGACAACGGTGAAGGTATAGAAGAAGTGATTCTTCCTTATATTTTTAATCCTGGCTTCACCACAAAGTTCGATGAAAAGAGTGGTAGGCCTTCTACGGGAATTGGTTTGTCACATGTAAAGAGCATGGTGGATGAATTAAAAGGGAAAATAAATGTAACTTATGATTTAGAAGAAGGAACGACCTTTGAAATTGTAATACCAAAACAAATTTTGATTGGGTGATATTGATGACAAGTAGTTATTTAATTATTGATGATGATATCAATGTAAGAAAAATGCTGGGATATTTAATTATGAAAAATAACCTGGGAAAGGTTATGGAAGAACTGGATACTGGAGAGCATGCACTAGAGGAAATTATGTTTTATCAGCCTGATATTGTTCTGATTGACTTTCTACTGCCACAAAGGGATGGTGTGGAGATCATACAATCCTGCCGTTCCCTCGGATATAAAGGAAAATTTATTATGATTTCTCAGGTAGATAATGATAACATGATTTCAAAGGCCTATGAAAATGGTATTCTTTTTTTTATACACAAGCCCATTAATTATATTGAAGTCATAAATGTGATCAAGGGTGTATGTCAAAACCTTCAATTAGAAAAATCTGTAGCAATGATTAAAAATGCAGTCTTTCATATTGAACAAGAAAAACAGCCTGATGTTCAAGATAATTATAAGGAACAGATAGATTATATTTTTACAGACATAGGCATTATCGGAGAATCGGGATGTAAGGATTTGATAAGGTTTATTGAACAGGTTATCTCCCTGAAGAAGAAAAAGAGACCTTCCAATTATCAGCTACAGGATATCTACCGACATCTGGCAAAAGAAGAAGGGTTTTTGAACGATACAGTGATTCCCACTAGAACCATTGAGCAAAGGATCAGAAGAACGATTTTAAAGGCCCTAGAAAATATTGCTGTACTGGGCAATGATGATTACTATAATAGTAAGTTTTTAGAGTATAGTGGTTTGCTATTTGACTTTAAACAAGTGAAGCAAGAAATAAATCATATGAATGACCCTAAAAAGGACAGAGGGAAAATTTGTGTGAAAAAATTTGTAGAAGGGGTTATTTCAAAATTGAATTTTTAGAATTCTGAAAGTTTTTTTGCATAACCTATAAATAAATTAAATTTTTTTAAAATTTTCCATTCATTTTCTGTCGCATTTTGTTGCATTTAGTCGTATATGGTAGTGCACCTCTTATAATTAGTATGTAAACGTTATCATCAATTAATTATAGGAGGTAGTCACATGGTATTACAACTGGATGCTGTTCAATCAGTGGCTCTAGCAGTAGTGGTTCTATTATTGGGGCAAGCAATTCGAGGAAGGGTAAAGATATTGGAAAAATTCTGTATTCCTGCACCTGTTATTGGGGGATTGATCTTTGCAATAATGGCCCTATGCTTAAGGCAAGCTGACGTCATACAATTTGAATTTGACACAACACTTCAAAGTATATTAATGACAGCGTTTTTTACCACTGTAGGCTTTACAGCCAGCCTAAAGCTGTTGAAAAAAGGTGGAATTCAAGTTTTAATATTTTTAATTTTAGCAGTTATTCTGGTAGCACTTCAGAATGTAATTGGTGTTGCCCTTGCAAAGGTTTTCGATTTAAATCCTCTAATCGGTCTTTCCACAGGATCTGTTCCGATGACAGGGGGACATGGAACCTCAGGTGCCTTTGCTCCGTTATTTGAAGATAGAGGTGCCATAGGTGCTTCGACAGTTGCCATGGCTTCTGCCACTTTTGGTTTAGTCTGTGGAAGTATGCTGGGCGGTCCTATTGCAAAGCGATTAATTGAAAGAAACAATCTGCTAAAGGATAAAACTGTAGTGTCATCCTTTGAGGTGAATGAGGAAGCAGCGGCAACAACAGAACCCCTTGTTTCTAAGCACTTTTCTACAGCTGCTTTTCAAATTATCATCGCCATGGGATTCGGTACAATTGTTTCAATGTTTATTGAAAAAACCGGTATCACATTTCCGCCTTACATAGGTGCAATGTTTGTGGCTGTAATTATTAGAAACGTATCAGATTTATCCCATATCTACAAGGTGCCAAGCACTGAAATAGATATTTTAGGTAATGTTTCTTTATCCATTTTCTTGTCTATGGCCCTAATGGGATTAAGGCTATGGGAATTGGCTGACTTAGCTGGCCCAATGGTTGTAATGCTATTTGTTCAAGCACTTCTTATGGGAACATTTGCTTACTTTGTAACCTTTAATGTAATGGGAAGAAATTATGATGCAGCAGTTTTAGCAGGGGGCCATTGCGGATTTGGAATGGGTGCTACCCCTAATGCCATTGCGAATATGGAAGCTATTGCAAGCAATTATGGCCCAGCTCCTGCAGCATTTTTTATCATACCCTTGGTGGGAAGCCTGTTTATTGACTTCTTTAATGCCGGAATTATTACTGCATTCGTAAATTTGTTCTAGCTTTATAATCATACTTTTCTATCGTGGAATTGTGTCAATCACAGATAGAAATTACTTATGAATTTATTCACAGATAAAAGTTATATTAAAAAGCTGATGCCCATGAGATATAAAAATCTATTTTCCTATGGGCATCAGCTTTATTTTAATATTTAAAAGAATAGTTTGGTATCTCTATAATAAAATGTGTTTTATCAAGATAAATCAGTAATTAGTTTGTTTACCCCGTCTATTACCTCTTGAAGGCCATGTTTTTCTAACCTCATACATACTCTGGCATCTTCATCGCAGAGGATACATCGCCTGGTTTTTAACCCTACAGCTCCTCTCCCTATTGAACTGCCATCTTGTTGATATACATCTATATCAAAGATTCTGCCTAGGGGATGATTGGTCTCTAAATCAAGGGCTGTTTTTTTAGCCTCCAATGGGGTCAGCGCTACCACCATTAAAAGGCTCTTACCATCCTGGCCCGAAAGGGTTTTTGTAAAGATGCTATGCTGGGTATAGCGAGAAATCGCTAATTTCCGTAGCACTTCAAAGGCCTTTATGGCTTGAGGCGTATTTTTATTGCTGCCAGGATAATTAATTTTACTGCAAACCACAGGCAATTGATATTGGTCAATTAGGTCTAATATAGTATTGTACCTATTTTCCCTGTCTTTTAAAATATCGTCTATCAATGGGGAGTGTCACTCCTTTTTATTGTTTCTATGATCGGTTTAGCCCCTTCTGACCTTAAGAAATCATAGGTTGTAGCAGGAACCAGGCCCTTCATGCTACTCCAATCTCCAAGTTTGATTAGTCTTCTTACTTCTGAAGCACTGATGGCCTTATCTTCAGAATTCAGTCTGGTCACCTCTACAATGCCGATACCCTGCTCTGGTAATATTTGCTGTAAAGCACGATTATACTGACTGGTAACACTGCAGTAGGGTTCTGTTCCAATATATCGCTTTTCAATATTAAAGGCAGGAGCGATGTATTTTGCAAAGATACCTGCATCCAGCTTTGTATAGGCCTCTAGCCGCTCTCCTTCTTGTCTTAAAAAATAAGATGGGAAGGTGGCAGAAGAAATAATATAGTTTCCTCCTGCCAGAACATGGACATTTTCTAAATCCTCTACACCTTTTCTCACCAGCTCCTGTCTTACTTCAAAGGGGAAAAGGGATCGATTTTCCTCCACAATGAATACTACTACTTCTTCGTTTTCTTTTGCTGCTTTTTCAATTATGTATCGATGTCCCAGGGTAAAAGGGTTGCAGTTCATTACCAGGGCTGCTTTTTTCTCTTTGGAAAGTCTACTCTGCTTATACATTTTTTCTGTGTATTTCTCCACATTGGCCATTCCCCCCTCTAATAGGGAGACCTCCTCTATCGTATATACTTCCTTAAAATTAAGCCCCTTAAATATGGGTAGGTTTTTAGGCTGTGTAAATACAAAGGTCTCGTATACCCCTTTATCAAAGAGTAGATTGGTAATATGGGTTACAAGCTTTGAGGCTATCCCCTCACCCTGAAGCCCTTCCTGTACTGCAAAGCACTTCAATATATTCCCGCTGTGAGAACAGGTTCCTATGATTTTATCTCCCGCCTTGGCTACCACCGTATAGGTAATATCTTGATCAAAAAATAGGTTAAAAGTTGAAAGAAAACCTTCAACTTCTAGCCTTTGATCGGTATTTAAGTCTATTTTTTCTATGCTAATATCCTGCATAAGATCAATCCCTTATCTTGTTAACCACATCAATTACGGTACCATCTCGATACTCTATAACGGCCACCACTTCATTATCACACTCAATTTTTTCTGGCACACCCGTCATCCCTTCAGCCATTTCCTTTAGAGCTTCAATGGTCATCACCGGTAGGTTTATTGCCTTCAGTTTTTCTAATAGATCCTGTCTTTTGGGATTTACGGCAATTCCTCTTTCTGTGACCAGAACATCGATGGTCTCCCCTGGGGTAGTCACTGTCGTAACAGTATCTACAACGATGGGAAGTCTCCCCTTAACCAGCTGTGTAACCACAATAGCAAGCTTCGCTCCTGCTGCCGTATCACTATGTCCCCCTGATCCCCCCATAATCACACCACTGGAGCCGGTAGTAACATTAACGTTAAAGTCTGTATCTATTTCCGTTGCCCCTAAAATCATGACATCAAGGTTGTTTACAACGGCGCCTTTATTATGGGGATTTCCATACATTGAGGCTGACATACCCTGGTGTCTTTGATTATCTCGATAGGATTCAACTGCTTTTAAATCAAAGCATTGTACATCAAAAAGGGATTCAAATAATCCTGACTGAAACATTTCCACCATATACCCGGTAATTCCGCCGGCTGCAAAGCTACCTTTAATCTGTTTCTTTTCCATCAACTCTTTCACATAGGACGCTACTGCTAATGAGGTTCCTCCGGCCCCTGTTTGGAAGGAAAAACCATCCTTTAATAGTCCTGATATCTCGATTAAGGCCGCAGTCATCCTGGCGATTTTCAACCCCACAGGGTCCTTTGTAATTTGGGTGGTTCCTGATACAATGCCCGTTGGATCCCCAATCCGATCTACCTTTACAACGTAGTCTATCTGTTCCTGGGTAATCTCAATGGGACAAGCAGGATAAGCCACAAGGTTATCGGTAACAGCAACTGTTTTTGAAGCATATAGTGCGTCTGGAATGGCATAGCCCAAGGATCCGCAGGCTGCTGGCCCATCTACCCCATTGATATTACCGTAGGTGTCACAGGTGGGTGCCGCAATAAATGCTATATCAATGGAAAGGTCGCCCGCTTCAATGGCTCTGGCTCTTCCTCCATGGGTATGCATCACTGCCGGGGTCTTCAATTCTCCCTTTGAAACAGCCTCTGCCACAGGACCTGACATATAGTTGGCATAGATGCCAGTCACTACACCATTTTTCATATGTTGAACTAATGGAGCATGAATTGGAAATATGGAGCTGGCAGCCACAGTTATGCCCTTCACACCCATTTTAGCAATTTCCGCTAAAACCATATTCAAGACAAAATCACCGTTACGTAAGTGATGGTGGAAGGAGATCGTCATTCCATCCTGTATATTGCATTTTCTGATAGCTTCTTCAATGGAGGCCAATACCTTATTTTCTCCTGGCACAGCAGATTTTAACACCACTGATTTCTTTGTGATCTCTCCTAAGCTTGCAAAGGCCCCTTTAAATGGTCTGACTGTTCCGTAGCCTTGGATAGATTCAGGAATTTCTCTTCCAAGTATATTTTTCATATCTACCACTCCTTTATCAAGCCTGCAAGCTTTGCTTTTTTAATTATAGTTTCTGCCCTTGCGATAATCGGTGCATCTACCATTTTGCCATCTAGGGAAAACACTCCCTTACCCTCTTTTTCTGCTTCCTTCATTGCATAGATAACTCTTTGGGCATAGTTTATCTCATCTTCTGAGGGTGCAAAAATTTCGTGAATGGTGTCCACTTGCCTTGGGTTAATGGCAGACTTTCCTGTCATACCTAAGGATTTAGCTCTGTGAATATCATTGATAAAGCCTTTACAATCATTCATATCGGCAAAGGGTGTATCAATGGCATCTATCCTATGGGCTCTACAAGCAGCAGCAACCTTGCTTCTTGCATAGAAAATCTCTTCCCCATCTCTGGTTCTTTTAATTCCAAGATCTGCGGTTAAGTCCTCTGCTCCCAGCAATATTCCAATTACCCGATTAGAAGCTTCTATGATACTGTGTATATTTTCAAGGCCATAGGCGGTTTCGATTAAGGGAAAAATCTTGATGCACCCAGCTTCAAATCCTTCCTCTTGCTCAATTTTTGTTAAGATTTTGCATACAGCCAATACGTCTTCCTCTGTTGCCTTAGTTACCATTATGGCATCGGGCTTTACGCTCCCTATTTCCTCAGCATCCTTTAGGCCGAAGCCAGATGAAAGGGGGTTAATTCTTACAACAACCTCAGTATCATAAAAATCTACATTCTTAATGGCATTTTTGACTAAGATTCTGGCTGCATCCTTTTCTGTAATACTTACTGCATCTTCAAGGTCTAATATGATACTGTCTGCCCCAAGAATGCCTGCACTTTGCAGCATGCTAGGATTATTTCCCGGCATAAATAGCATGGTTCTTCTAAGTCTCTCCATGAAATCACCCCTTTACATTGCCCTTTTTACTGCGGTTTCTACCCTTGCTCTTATGGTATAATCCAGGGCTCCTCTATCCTTAGCAACTATGTGTATATGCTTAATCTCCATGCTTTCTAATGTTTCTAAAATTGCCTTTTTAATTTGCTTTCCGAACTGTTTCATTACAATGCTTTCAAGGTCAATGATAATCCCATCCCCCTCATTAGGCTGAACCATAATATATATGTCATTGGATTCCATCGTACCTGCCTTTGCTGGAGCTTTAATCTTCATTGCTAACACCTACCTTTGTGTTTCTAAATATTCCTGCTGCCCTATTTTGTAATAGTTGTTACCCTTTGCATCAATTACCACAACCAGTGGAAGATCTTCGACATAAAGCTTTCTGATGGCCTCGGCCCCCAGGTCTTCATAGGCAATGACTTCAGCAGATTTAACACATTTAGCTGTTAGAGCAGCGGCACCACCTATGGCTCCAAAGTAGACAGCCCCATGCTTTTTCATGGCTTCTATCACTTCTTCATTCCGCATCCCCTTACCAATCATGGCTTTTAACCCCTTCTCTAAAAGCTGAGGCGTATAGGCATCCATTCGATAGCTGGTAGTGGGGCCGGCTGAACCGATCGGTTGTCCTTCCTTAGCCGGAGTAGGACCTACATAATAGATTCCCTGGTCTTTTATATCAAAGGGCAGCTCTTTACCCCCATCTAAAAGCTCCACAAGTCTTTTATGGGCAGCATCTCTAGCAGTATAGATGGTTCCTGTAAGTAAAACACTGTCACCTGCCTTCAGGTCTTCTATTTTTTCCTTGGTTAGGGGCATTGTTATTCTTCTACTCATTTTATAAACCTCCTATAAATGGGCTTCCCCATGTCTTGTTGCATGACAGTTGATGTTTACCGCAACAGGTAATCCTGCAATATGTGTTCCGTAGGTTTCTACATTTACTGCTAAAGCTGTTGTTCGACCGCCAAAGCCCTGGGGCCCTATTCCCAGGTTATTGATTGCCTCCAATAATTCTTTTTCCAGTTCTCTATAGAAGGGCTTTTGATTTCTTTCATCTGTGGATCTTAAGAGTGCTTTTTTAGCAAGGAAAGCCGCCTTATCAAAGGTTCCTCCGATCCCAATGCCTACAACAATAGGAGGACAGGGGTTTGGCCCTGCCTCCTTTACTACTTTAAGAACGAAATCCTTAACCCCTTCAATACCATCCGATGGCTTTAACATTTTAAGCTGACTCATATTTTCGCTGCCAAATCCCTTTGGAGCAACTATAACCTTGAAGGTATCTCCTGGAACAATATCATAGTAGATTATAGCAGGAGTGTTGTCCTTGGTGTTTACCCTTTCAATAGGATCATTTACTACAGATTTTCTTAAATATCCCTCTGTATAGCCCTGTCTTACTCCTTCGTTAATAGCATCCTCTAGGCTTCCTCCAGCAACATGTACCTCTTGCCCGATTTCTAGAAATACAACTGCCATTCCCGTATCTTGACACATGGGTCTTGCTTCATTTTTGGCAATATCTGCATTTTCCATTAATACCTCTAGGATGTTCTGTGCAATAGCAAAGTCTTCATTTGACCTGGCTTCCTTAAGCCTTGCCCTGATGTCCTCTGTTAGATAGTAATTTGAATCAATGCATAGTTTTTTTACGGTCTTGGTAATTTCAGAGACATGGATTTCTCTCATTTTACAGCACTCCCATTAATTTATTCTTCTTTTATGCCAGTACTGGTTCTCTTCTTTTTGCTAAGGCCAGTACTCTATTCATTTCGTTATTGACGATCATAAATCCTTCATCAACGCCCATTCCTGGTTTCGCAAGACATTGATCGGCAGCGCAGGCAATAGCGATATTAGTACATACCTGGGCAGATCTATCGGTTTCATTACAGGTTCCACCGCTATAGGCACCTATTCCTTTTTCTTTGCAATAAAGGATAGATTCTACAATATTGTTAATTCCACCAAGGTCTGGAGTCTTAATTTGAATCATATCTGCTGCTTCTTCGTCTACAAATAATTTAATGTCTTCCCATGTATTGCACCATTCATCAGCAACAAGTTCTACACCAATGCCCTTTGATTTTAGAGCTGTTCTCAAGGCTTTCATAGCCTTTATCTGGCCTTCTCTGTTTTCAACATCCATGGGTCCTTCAATTCGGAGTTTAAAGGGATCGGCAGCCTTTTCAAGCTCTCCAAGATAATTGGCCATCTTTTCCGTATCATTGTCAAAGGCTTGCCCGATGGTACCATAAACATCAATATGCATAATAAAATTATCTTCTTCGCTGGCCCTTAGGGTCTCTATCCTGTTTTTTAACCAGCCAACATATTCCTTAAGCTTCTCTCCATTTTTTCCTAGTTTGGTCTCAACATGATTAAATAATGCGTGGGGAAGCACATCTGCCCCTTTAATGATCATTTTGTCTACATTGTTATATCTATCATCTCCAGATTGGGTGAAGATGGGAATTCTCTTAAACGCTACATTTGTATTATACTCTTCTCTAATTACTTCCGCCATTGTTACCTTATTTGCTTTAGAAACTGCATCAAGAATTCCTTGAGTAATACCATATCTGATAGCAGTATGAAGTCTTTTTCCTGCTATTGTCATGTTATCCACTTCTTCAGCAAGTTCTTTAAAGCTTGTTAGCTCTCTCCCAACAAGTTTTGGAACAATGTGCTCTTCTATAATAGGAATGAATTCATCTGCTAAGAATAGCGGGTCTCTTCCCCCTGCTCCTGAATATTGAACGGCAGCACAGTCTCCATAGGCCACCTGACCATCTTCTAAAACAAACATTACTGAAATAGCCTCTCCCGCCTGTCTAATATTGGTAAATCCCTCGGTAACAGGCTTTCCTACATAGGTAAAGCCTTCATGCTTGGCCCCTTGCTTAATGGCTCTTTGGTCATCAAAGTAAAAACCTGTTCTTCCTGCTGAGCATATAATGTCGATAATTTTCATTTTAGCGTTCCCCCAAATTTTTATTTGTTTTCTGGTCTACCTACAAGTGTTCCTTTACCTACAGCGTATATATCATCAACAACCATTTGGAAGCTCACATTTCTTCCTTCAGTTTTAGCCCTTGCTTCTAATAATTGTCTGTTGAAATCTTTAATTTCCTTTGACATCGGAATGTTACCAAACTCCAGGTATCTAACGGCCCCATTGTCATCTCTGGCTGGAAGAATTTTACCTGCATTGTATTTGCTAGGCGCAAAGGGGATATCCATTACTCCTGTTTCAAAAGCCTTTACAGTACCTACCGCTAGATCTCCCTTACCTAATTCAAATACTTTGTCTAAAATACATTTTGTTTCTGCTTTAATCAGGTCCATCTCTAATTGCAGTTCTTTTGACATTGATAATCTTTGGCCCTTTAATAGGTTTAATGTTTGCTTTGTGGCCTTGATTCCCTGGGCGTTGGCTTCCATTGTAGGAATCCCAATGGCCTCATGAGGTGTTTTAACAATTACCTTTGTTGCTCCTGCCAGGGCTGCAGTGGCGGCCCCCCAAGAGATTACGCCAAATGCCTTTGATTCATCAGCCGGAAATCCTCCCATCCATTGATGGAATACTGTGGTAAGCTCCACTGCATAGCCATAGGTTTTAAAATATTCTTCAGCCTGTTCTACCAGGGCTCTTATTGCCCCCACATCCTGCACCAGGTTTCCACACTGTCCATAACCTAATGTAAGATTTCTAACACCCTGTTCTGCCGCTAACAATCCCTCAATTATCGCCACAGCGTTGGACATACTGGGGGGTACAAGGGTTCCTGTCAAGGGACCAAAGGGCTCTCTGTTGATTTCAATGCCCATTTCCTCATACATTCCAACAAGTCGGTCACAATATTGCCAGTCTAGAATTGTTTTTTGTAAACTAACGCTTTTGGCGTAGGGAATATTGTAGGATATTCCACCACCCTCATTGGAGGTCCATCCTCCCGCATGAATTATCTCAGATAATAATCTTGCATCGGGAGTACCATGTCTTGCTTGAAGAGGCAGCTCTACCGCATCTAATATCTTTCGGCAGTTCTCTACCCCGTGATTTACTACAGGGAATCCATTTAACATGGAACGTTTTTCCTTTATACTTTCCTGAATTCCTACCTCACACTCATTATATCGATTTTGTCTTGTATAGCTGTCAATGGTATTAGGCAGAAGGTCTGCTCCCCCTTCATTTTGAAGGTATTGTAAAAGCTTAATGTGTTCATCCACCAGGGCAACTCCTGCTCTAGGCTGGGCCAGCGTTACACCTTCATCCTTTGCTTTTCTTAGCTTCTCTGCAAAGTTTTTATGCTTAGGAACTTTCTTCAGATATTCTACTGCCTCCTGCAGATCTACGTCCTTCCCCGTTGGCCAATGGGTCAGTATTTCCCGTCTTTGTTTCATAAATTCTTCTTCATTCAGCCTTTTATTTTTAAGTTCCATTATTTTCCTCCCACTATGCGTTTGCAAGATATTTTTTTAGTATTCTAATTGCTTGATTAGGGTACTTTACTGCCATTAAGCCCATTGAAGAAAGAATGTAGGCTTTGTCAATCAACAGTTTTGGTTGTATTGGCTTTAAGTACTTAGGATTTTCTTCACTATATAAGCCAGCCTTTAATATTTTTGCTGGATTCTGGCTGTGGATCAGTACACCACCTGTACCGATTACGTATTTTGTATTGGATAGGTCCTTACCCGTTAGGGAATAAACCTTTCCCATGGGCGTATAAACATCTTCTATGACACCTACATGCCGTTCCATGGCTACTTCTGTGGCAGCCATGCTCATGGCCTCATCAAATTCTATCTCCTCAGGCGTTTTAGGAATTTCATTGACATGCTGGGCAAGATAATTGCATCTTTCCTGAACATTATAGGGTAAATTAGGAGCAAATTTTTTAATTTTCTTTGTAGCTACCGTATGACAAAGGGATTCAGCACTTACCCGCATTCCCAGGTCCCCCTCTACGGTTCTCTTGGCATAGGGCTCTTGCAAACCAGTTTTCATAATACCCGCCTTTGTTGGTTCTCCCTCGGCTATGGAATGGATATCTGTTGTTGCTCCCCCAATATCTACGACAATTAAATCTCCAATACCCTCTTCCTCATCGGTTCCATTAGCTAATATTCTTGCTGCGTTTAAAACCGCGGCGGGAGTTGGCATTAGAATACCATTGATAAAGGATTCTACACCCTTCATTCCTTTTGCTTCTACAATCTTTTTCATAAAGATGTCTCGTATCGCTTCTCTTGCAGGCTCGACATTTAGTACATTAAGCCTTGGCATAACGTTATCTGTTATTTCGTAATCAATCCCTTGCTGTGTAAAGATTTCTTCGATTTCATCATTGGCCTTTCTATTTCCTGCAACCACCACGGGTACATCCTTTATATTCATGGCGATCATTTTTGCGTTGTGCAGGATGCAATCTTTATTGCCCCCATCGGTACCACCGGCTAATAAGATGATATCTGGCTTCTTCTGTATCATATCTCTAATTTCTCTTAATGTTAGATCATGGCTATATACTTCTAGTATCCTGGAGCCTGCCCCTAGGGCAGCTCTTTTTGCAGCCTCAGCCGTGAGATCGGGCACCAATCCAACGGCAATCATCTTCAGTCCCCCTGCAGCACTACTGCATGCCAGCATTTCATTAATTTGAATGTCTTTTCCTTTGCACTTTTCATTCATAATACTGTATGCATTTTGAAAACCAATCATAATATCACTTTGCACAGTGGTCAGTGCTTTTGCGTTGGTAATAATCTCTTCATTGTCCATATCCACTGCAGTAAGCTTTGTATAGGTACTGCCAAAGTCAATCAGTAATAGCGCATTCATGTTATCACCCTCAAACTAGATAATTTTTAAGTCTTCCATTAGATCCTTTATGCCTGCTTCTGGTGATGTTCCTGGAGCATATACACGATTGAATCCCATATCTTCAAACCGCTTTTGTACCGGAGCCCACTCCTGCTTTCCAACTACAAGATTTCCTCCCGCATATAATAATATATCCTTTAACCCTGCCTCTTCACATTTTTCCCTTAATCCTCTACAGTCGATTTCTCCATGGCCATAAAGAGATGATACTAAAATGGCACTTGCATTGGTCTCAATTGCTGCGTTGATAAAATCCTCTTGTGAACTAAGTACCCCTATATTAATTACTTCAAATCCTGCTTCGGTAAAGGCATGATCTAATACCTTATTTCCAACTGCGTGGCAGTCTGCTCCAATAACTCCTAGTACGATATTATTTTTCATAATGTTTGTTCTCCCCTTATAGATGATTTTTTATTTCCATAATCCTGTTTAGGATTGCCTTAACTGAACCTTGATCAAGCACATAATCAAATTGAATAACTTCTTTTTCCTTCCCAACTAACCGCCTTACCTCTTCTCCCCTTCCGGGTGAAACAATTATTACATCAGAGCTATCAATTACCTGAAGTACTTCTTTTTCATCTTTACTGATCGTACCCTCTAACGTAAGAATTTCTAAGCCGGCAGATTTTAATGCAAATTGAACCTTAAAGTAAAATTCCTTTGAAAGGGTGATTTGCCCAAACCTTGTTCCTTTTGGATATTTAGCAATTCTTACAATAGTTTCTAGGTTAGGGTTGCTGGCAATGCCATATACTTCTTTTTTAAAATCCCTAATTAACCCCTTCACTTCATTTACATGATTAAAGGCAGTAATGATAATATGAGATTGATTAATGGTTTCTTCTATTGCTTCATTTCTGTTTTCAAGCTCAGCCACAGTCATCGGCAGTACATTCAAATCCGTAACCCGGCTTAATTCATCGGCGAAAAATTTTGCCTGCTCTATGTTACATTCTACAAATACAGCATTAATATTTTTTATAAAAAATTCCCTCTCTTTTACTCTTTCATGTACAATGGCAATAAACTCTTTTGCATTAAGGTCCATCTCAATAGCTTCTTCTAGGGCGATATCAATTAGTCTTACAATCTTGTTTTTTGTTGTATGTTGTTTCCATGTCTTACCTTCTTCTGCAACAAAGGTTCCCCTACCTTGATAGGATATAAGTACTCCTTCTTGTTCCAATAGGTTGTAGGCGGCTGAGATGGTATTTCTGCTTACTTTTAGTTTTTGGGATAATTCTCTTTCAGTCGGCAGCTTCTCACCTATTTTTAATCTGCCGCTTTCTATCTCGTCAATAATATGATTTTTTACTTGTGTATAAATTGGTACGCCGCTTTTTCTTTCGATTTTCATTAACTAACCACCACCTCTTTCCATCCTTTAATTGCGTATTGGATTAGTCCAATTTACTTCATATTCTACCATTTTGATAAATTTGTCGATATCGATATTTCGCTATATATTTTAATTTTCAACAAGTAAAACGGTTTCAGACTAATCGATGCGATCATATCTTAATTTTGCTATCATTTAATCACGTTTTCTCCTGTTTTCAATAAATGAAACATTGTAATTTCAATCTTTCATCCGCTGTTTTTTCTGTTATTTGCAAGTGGCTTTATAGAAATATCCAAAATTAATAGGTCCAATTTTTAAAAATTGGACCTAATTAATTCTACTTCTATTTATTATTGAGAGAAAATTATAATGAATCCATAACCTAACATGTTGGTTGTTACACTTATATTAGGCTATTACTTGTAACCACAATGGACTATTGGAAGTTTTTACAAATATTTTGCTGCCATTAGAATGAAGGTGGCTTTTATCAACCTCTCATTTTTTTGAATTCCAGACTGATTATTACTTACAAAAATCGGCCTTTGTAATGGGCAAAATTTTTTTAAAAAAATATGTTCTTTTTTTAAAACTGCTTGGTTTTTAAGCTTATTTTTAATAATTTATATTATCTAACCATGCACAAATGATAATTTTCCATTCAATACAAGGTAGTAGGCACTTATTTTAGAAACGATGTATAAATATGGCCAGCCTGAGGTGTATAAGCATGATTACAATTGAGTAACCAAATAAAGAAAAAAACTTTATATATAGGTTTACAAATGACATAAAGATTTACTCTTTATTTATTGAAAGGCAAACACAGTCGACTAGAGTAGCCTTAGTAGATAATTAAAAGGAGATGGTATTATGCCAAATATTGGAGACAGAAAAACAAAAACAGAGTATCTATCAATTGCAGATGCTGTTAGAATGGGGCTTGCAGGATTAACAGCTGTAGCTGTAACTACTGAAGTGTTGACCTATTTAGGTTATAAAGTGCTTACTGGCTTTCTGGGTACTTCGACAGCAGCATTGATTGGTGCAACAATAGCTGAGGAGTTAGAAAGTATTGGAAGGTTTAAGTTTGTAATTACACAAGAATATGTTACTTACAAAATATTTGATACACATGAGTGGGTTGATTTTACAGGATGGGATGTTGTTGATATGAAATTATCTATAGTTTCATAGTAAATATTGGGTTCTATCTAATAGTACATTAAAATAAACATAGTTTTTAAAACATAAATACAAAAAGAACTTCCTTGGTTAATAAAGGCATGAATATATAGCTCAAAAGGGAAGTTCTTTCACTTTTATAAACTCTGAATAAAATTCCTGAACATGTTGTTAATTAATATAGAATGATAATCCTATATATATAAAGCCTATAGTTATATATGAAACAGTCACCAATCTAAATTTTTCTTTATATATGTTTAATAATGAATTTACGTTATATTTGTATAATGAGTCATTTTTATTAGGTTCAATTAGTACCTTTTTAAAAGATATAGGTTTTATATTATAAGACTCGTGAAGCGGTTTGTCATAAAGATCTTTTATGATATTTTCAATTACTACTTTATCAGTATTAAATATGATGTAGCTATTATCATCAATGTTATATTCACTTGATTTTGTTTTAAAAAGATTTATGTCATGTACCCATTTCTTCATATCATTTAATAATTGTCTTATATCATACATTATAATTACATTTACTATAGCGCTTATAAATAATACGATTCTATGAAATTGATCTGACTTTATTATGAAAAGGGTTACAATAATAAAATGGGTAGCTAACAAATGTCGTATTGAATCACAAGATAAAATTAAAGTTTTTTTGCTAAATAAAATAAGACCTAAGCATATCCAAAATAACCCTAATATCAATAGTAATATTCTCATGAAATTCACCTCCTTGTAAAAAATTCCCTTTACTTTAACATTATATTAAAATGTATTTGGTTTATCAACAATTCCATATAGAATTTTATACCCTCTATACAACACGTAAAATAACTTTGGCTTTTATTGTCGTGGTATATAGAATTGATTCAGTTTCCCCCACATCTTTATATCTTCAAGTATAATAACTTTTAATATAAAAAAGCCTCTTTCCAAATCACACTTAGAAGAAGGCTTTTTGTATATTTATCTAATCATTATCTGTTTTCCCAGCTCCCAGGCCTTATCTAGTTCAAAAAGACATTGTATTAAATACAGGGCCCCTTTAAAGCCCACGAAGGGGGTATAGGGATAAATTGAGTGCTTTAACAGGTTGGGATTGGCAATTTGCATCGTCAGCCTGCTTTGATGCTTAAATTCCAGTGTGGCCCCGTCGGCCATTAAAAGATACAGGGGCGTTTCTTCAAGATATTGCTCAATTTCAGTCTCCCTCAACTGGCATACTAGAAGGGCCTGCCATTTTTCAGGAACGTGGTTTTTGATTTCAGCAGACAGCTTGTGTCTGACAATTATTTTATTGATTTTTAGACCTAACTCTTCAACAAAATCTGCAAGGCCTATTACCGTATCATAATCCCCGATCAGGGCTACATCTTTAATGTCTTTTTCCCTTAACATAAACTGATAACTCATGAGATGTCTTTTGATCTGACTGATCCATTGATTTAAATAGCTTTCATCCACCTCTTTATTAAAGGCCTCTTCAATAGCCCTAATCCACGAAACAGTACCTGCTAACCCATAGGGTCTGCCGTAATAATAGGGTATACCCAGGGAATCTTGCAATTCCTTTGCCGCCTTTATTCCCTCGGCCCTTACCACCAGATTAAATTCTGCCTGGCCTGCGTCCTCGATTTCATTAAGGGTGGTGTAGGCAGTAAAGAGGGTGCCGCAATAGGCCCCAAAGCCATCCCTCATCATGACCTTAATTTCTTCCGCATCAGAGAGAAAGTTAAACTGATCGACATTGGTACCAATTAAGCCATAATGATTTTTCCTTGTCAGCTCGGTTTTAGGAATAAGCTGCTGGCAAAGGAGCCTTAGGGTTTTTTCGATGCCCAGGGTATGATCTCCATGGTAGCCGCCGGTGGTAATAGGGATCAGCTTAGCCTTTATCCTTGACTGCATTTCATAGCATACGCTTTCAATATCGGTACCAATAACCGCCGATATGGAGGAGGCCATAATAAAAATATATTTAGGGTGATGATTTTCATTAATTTCAACAATGGCCTTTTCAAGCCTTTCATGGGTGCCAAAGGAAATGTCGGTTTCGTCGATATGGGTTGTATAAACATTGGCCTTATGGCTGCCATTTAATTGCATCATTCCCTCCTGGGCAAAATGGGTGGTGCCTGCTGGGCCGAATTCAATAATGAAAATATCCGCTATGGTGCTGAGGGTCCATAGGGTACCCATTCGATCTGAGGGAATAGGGAAAAATTTATATAGCTCCATGTCGTATACCTCCCTTTGAAGCCATGATCATGATTTTTTCCTTCATTTCCTCCTGCTGACCATAGCTTAGCATAATTTTTTCAATGGCATAGAGGGGAATTTCAAAGCCAAGCTTTTTTGTTACATCATCTAACGTAACCTGTACAATGTTTCGCTTCATTAGATTCATTGGATTTTCATGACCTATATAGAAATCTGGCTTTAGCTGGTCATAGATTGATTGCATCGGGGCAATATTGGCAATTCTGCTGATGTAGGGGTTTTGTCCCTTTTCTTTGATTTCTTCCATATATATATCGTCATTTTCATAAAGCTCTCTGACCTGAACTAAAAGAGGAATCATTTCCAAATCACACAGAAAACTTGCTACCTCCAGGGCCATCATGGGAGTGTTTCCGTAGATAAAGGTTTTTTCCTTCAGCATAGTCCTGGCTTCTTCTATCAGCGCCCTTAATTGGTCCTCTTGTCTTTGCAGCTTAACTAACAGCTTGACTTCAAGGGAAGTCTCTAGTTTTACATAACAGGCTTTAATTCGATCGATGGAAAGATGCCTCTCAAAGTAGACATACTCCATATTAAAATGCTTCTTCATGGCCTTAGCCAGGGGCAGGGCAACAAAATCGGTTACGATATTCAATTGAGCTCCTGGAACCTGACTAAGCTCTGCAATGGTACAACTTGAAGGTACAACGGAATGAATGTCAACACCGGCTTCCCTCAGCAGCTTAACTAACTCGGTTTCTTCAATTCCATGCTGACGATGACCTAGAATATTAACCGTTTTAGACTTTCTTTCCTGGGGCTCCATCAAGGTCACCAGCTTCTCAAGACACCTTTCCATTCCAGGTATATGGCTATTACATTTAAAATGCTCGGTAGGAACCACTAATAGCTTTGCCTCCACTTCATGGGCCATGGCCTTACCCATGGCCTCAAAATCCTCGCCGATCAGCTCCAGTACACAGGTTGTTACGATCATAATTGCCTTAGGCTTTATTTTTTGATCAATTTCAATGATGAACTCCTTTATTTTTTCCTCACAGCCAAAGGTAATGTCGTGTTTACTGGCTACAGCCGAATAAAAATTATCCTTTCCCCTTTGCCTTAGATAGGCAAAGTCTTTGGCATAATAGGTGCATTCCTGGGTGCCCACCACCAAAACCAACAAATCTTTGATAAAGGAAGCAATCATGGCGACTCCAAACAAGGGGCAATGGGTTCCTGGAAAAATTGCATGGGAAAGGGATTGAATGTCTTTATTGGTCTCAATATCCCTTAATCTTGCCAGACCTGTTAAATCATATTTTTTCATGTTCACACCTCTTTTCACAGCCTTTACAAACACCAATAGGGTGGATGATAAATTCACCCTTTAATAGATCCCTTCGGATACACACCTCTACATTGTAGACTGATTTAATTAAGTCCTCTGTTAATACCTCAATGGGACTTCCCTCTGCGACGAGGGCCCCGTCCTTCATCACCACCACCCTATGACTGTACTTGGCAGCCTGGCTTAGGTCATGCAGTACCATAATAACAGTCAAGTTCAACTCTTTGTTCAGGTTCTGCACCAGCTCCATCACCTCTAGCTGATGACAAATATCCAGGTAGGTGGTGGGCTCATCCAATAACAAAACCTGAGGTCTTTGGGCTAGGGCCATGGCAATCCAAACCCGCTGTCTTTCCCCCCCCGAAAGGGCCATTGCCCGTTTATCCTCAAAGCCCTGCAAGGAGGTATGGCTAATTGCCCATTGAATAATTTCCTCATCCTCTTGATTTTTAGGCTCAAACCACCTTTTATGGGGCATTCTTCCATAATAGATCAATTCCTTTACGGTAATGTCCTCAGGGCTTTTGTTATGCTGAGAAAGAGTTGATATTTTATGGGCAATGTATTTGACATTCATGGTACCCATGTCTTCCTTTTCAAGATACACAAAGCCGGATTTTTGCCTTAAAAATCGTGATAGGGTTTTTAACAGGGTTGACTTCCCCGAGCCATTGGGCCCGATAATAGAAACCATTTGACCTGGCTCTACCTTAAAGGAGAAATCCTGTACAATCACCTTTTCTGAATAAGCAATACACAAATTTTTTGCTTCTATCATTAAGCATGCCCCCTTCTTAAAAGATACAGGAAAAAGGGTCCGCCAATGACCGCCATAATGATCCCTACGGGTAGTTCAATGGGATTCATAACGGTTCTGGCAAAGGTGTCACCTAATAGCAGCAGGCTGCTGCCCAATATAACACTAAAGGGAAGCAGGTGCTTATAATCTGACCCGATTAAGAGCCTTGAAATATGGGGAACAATCAGGCCTACAAAGCCGATTACCCCCACCAGAGCTGTTGATATGGCCGCAATAAAAACCGCAACCAAAGAAATCAAAACCCTAAACCGATTAATATCTACCCCTAAATTGTTGGACATTTCGTCGCCCAATTGCAAAATATTGGCCTTTCTAATGCAAAGCATGGCCAACGTTAGGCCGATGAAGCTATAAATAGCCAATACCCGTACATCATTCCAGGTTTTTCCCGTTACACTGCCATTGACCCATAGCAAAACCCCTTGAATTTTATCACTATGCAAAATTGATAGCAGAGAAGTACCTCCCCCTAAAATAGCATTGACGGCCACACCTGCCAGTATAATTCTTACGGGCTTGATTCCGTCCTTCCAGGCCAGGCTATAGACCAGTCCGCAGGCTATGGCCCCACCTATGAAGGCCATTAAGGGAACTAAATAGCTGTAATGGGGCAAAAGCAGCATAATAATAATTGCCATCAGGCTTGCCCCAGAAGAAACCCCGGTTAAACCGGGGTCAGCCAAAGGGTTTTGCATGACAGCCTGAAGCAAAGCCCCTGCCACAGCCAAATTAGCCCCCACCATTATGGCAATTAAAATTCTGGGCAGCCTAATATTCATGATGATATTTTTATCAGCAGTCATTTCACTGCTGAAGATAGCGCTAAAGATGCGATCATAGCTGTATTCCACGCTGCCCATTCTAATTGAGAAAAAAGCAATCAGTATAAGCAGCAGAAAAGAAAAGGCAATGGTAAGGGGCTTTTTTCCCTTGTTCTGCTCTATCATGTTTTAGTCTCCTACTGATATAGTATTTCTGCCATTTGTTCCAATGCTTCAATGGCTCTAATATTGGCCGTAACCCCAAAGTATTCCGGGTCTAAATCATAAACACGATTATTTTTAACAGCCTCCAGATTTGCCCAGAAGCCCTTTTGAAATTCCTTTTCAAATGCGGCCTTGCTAACTTCAGGAGAGACATGGGTGAGCCTTAATATCATATCAGGATTTAGGTCTGCAATGGTTTCAAGGCTAAAGGGTAGATAGGGCATCGGTCTGGCTTCTCCCAGGGAATCGGTCACATTAATTCCCCCGAGCATTTCTACCAGTCCTCCTGCATAGGAATGCTTTGTAGCCAGCATAAAGCTTTCGGGTGTCCCGAATATTACCAATATCCTTGGGGCCTCTTTTTCTTCTATTGAATCTAATACCTGCTGCTCCCGCTCCTTCATCTCATTAAGTACTGCTCTAGCCTCTTCTTCCTTATCAAAATATTGGCCCAGGCTTTCAATGTTTTCTAAAATGTTTTGATAGGAATTGTTGGAAAGAAACATGGTTTCGATATTTTTACCTGTAAAAAGGGCTTCGATGCTTTCTTTCAGGCTTGCATCGGTAATATATAGCCCTGGGTCTAAGGATACCACCTTTTCTAAATCAGGGTTCATGGGCATACCGATTTCAGCAACACCATCAAATCTTTCAGGTAAGGTTTTTTCTGTTGAAACCACCCCTACCACATCTACATCAATTAAATCTAAAATCTCTGCCGAGGCTACGGTACCTGCAATCACCCTTTTGGGCTCCTCTTGATTTGCCTCTGAAACGACCTCCTGGGGCTCCTGGGGAGCCTTTGGTTCAGTACTAGAGGCTTTGTCGCAGCCGGTAAGCAGTGCTACAGTGCAAAGACTTAATAAAATTAGCTTTTTTAATTTCTTCATTCCGCTGATCCCTCCATTATTTTTTTTGCTAATTTATAATAGATTCTACTCATTTCACTGTCAGGAAAGGCCTCAATAACAGTTTTTCCTTTATTCTCTGCCTCCTGTACCAGGCCATTTCTAGGTATGTAATGATAGATACTGGTGTTGATTTCCTGGCATAGCTTTTCTACTAACTCCTGTTCATTTTCAACATTTTTAGCATTTAAAATTAATCCCTTAAGCCGTGCATAGCCCCTGTCTTTAAACTGTCTTACTGCATTGGTAATATTAGAGGCTGCATACATCGACATCATTTCTCCCGAGGTAACAATATAGACCTCCTTGGCGTATTGATTTCTGATTGGCATGGCAAAGCCGCCACAAACCACGTCTCCTAAAACATCATAAATGACAATGTCTGGCTGGTAGGTTTCAAAGGCATGTAATTCCTCTAGCTTTTCAAAGGCAGTAATAATCCCCCGACCTGCACAGCCAATTCCAGGGGTGGGGCCCCCGGCCTCTACGCATAACACACCATTGTAGCCTGTAAACACCATGTCCTTTAAATCAACATCATCATTTTTTTCCTTTAAAACATCTAATACGGTGGGAATAAAAGCACCCTGCATTAAATTTTTCGTTGAATCGGCCTTGGGGTCACAGCCTATTTGCATCACCCTATAGCTTAATTTACTTAAAGCAGCCGATAGATTTGAAACGGTAGTCGATTTTCCTATTCCTCCTTTCCCGTAGATAGCTATTCTCTTCATGGCCGCTGCTCCTCAGGAAGCTGACCTAATATTTCTCTAATAAAATTTCTGGCTGCCTCAAAATCCTTTTCATTGGGATGCTTCGCTGCCTCTTGATGTCTTTTTAGCCTTTCCTCTGTCATATGGTGGGGCCCGTTGGCACCGGACTTTTTAAACATTTCTGTTATTTTAGGATCAATTTTTCCCTGACAGAGGAAGTTCCCCAGCAGGATATTATTCTTTTCAATAATTTCAGTAACATTTTTCAGGGTAGTTTCGGCATGCTCCGAATCGGGATAAGCCCCCAGGGTTCCAAAGGTAGCTATATGCTTACCCTTTAATTGCTCCATAAAGGCTTCCATCTCTCTATTGGGCCTAGCTCTGTCTACCCAGTAGCCTAAAACTAATAATTCTTCTTCTATTCCTTGACTACCATCCTTTAAATCGTATATCTTAGTAGTAGGCATGGCCTTTAATATTTCGTAGGCAACCTTTTTTGTATTACCCGTTACAGAAGAAAATACAATGGCTTTTTTCATTTGAAACCTCTCCTTAAATGATAATTTCTATCAAATACTTTACCCATACATATTATCCTATTCATTCTAGAAACTTTTTTAATATATTTTGATTTTTTATAATTTATTTTGCAGTTTCTTTTTTTTGAAAAATAAAGTATGATATTATTAGTTAATAATAATTATCATTGTAAGGAGTGTCGATCATGATTACAGATATTTGTTTTCCCAAGCAAAATATCGATGAGATTTATGGACATTATGAACTTGAACTCTCCTTGATTGAGAAGGTTGTAAATGGAGAGGTAACAGGGGCTTTAAGACTGCTTGATGCGCTTTTTGATGATAGACATTTGTATCCCTTAGATGAAAGATGTGCCCTTCGCTCCATAAAAAATCATATGATTACCCTTTCGGTACTGCTGTGCCACAATGTCATTAAGAAGGGAGTATCGCCCTATAGTGCTAAGGCCAAGAACCAATCCTTTATTAAGCTGATAGAAAACAGCCCTTCTAGGCTTGCCCTTATGAATTTAGGCACGCTATTGATTAAGGCCTATTGTACTCAGGTGACCTCTCGATTGACCCAGGCCAGCGACACCCACATTATTAAGGCTATTAATTACATACATAATAACCTGGGTGAAGACCTGACTCTTGAGCGGGTATCGGAGCATGTCAACCTAAGTCGCTGCTATTTCTGTACCCAATTTAAAAAGGAAACTCAGCTTTCCTTTTCAAATTACTTAACCTATGCCCGAATTGAAAAGAGTAAGTTTTTGCTTACCCACTCTGATAAATCCATACTTGATATCGCTATTTTATTGGGCTTTAACAGTCAAAATTACTTTACAACCCAGTTTAAGAAATTTACTGGTATGACGCCGAAAAAATTTAGGGGTTCGGGATCGGTGGAACAAAGTGGCTATCGCCACGTTTGTTTTCCAGGGAACCCATGGGTTCCCTAGGACACTTCGCTGTACCCTCCTTATTTTAATAAGGGGTGACGCCCCCCTTAACAACCCCCCATTTCATAGGAAAAAAACGAACTTTCCTAGAAAACAAAAAAAGAATCAGGCCCTAGGGGATTTCCCTAAAGCCTGACGTTACTTCATCAATTTAATTTACTTATATTTAGCTTAAATAAGCTCTGAACATCCAAGATGTCTTTTCTAGGTTTTCTAAGGCTCCTACAAATAGATCAACTGATACTTGATCATCATGGTCATCAGCAACCTTTAAAGCAGCCCTTAATTCACCAATTAGAGTGGCGAAATCCCCTTGAAGCACCTTAATAACATTATCTCCTGTTATGGCTTCGCTGTTTGCTTCCTGTAGGGTAGCAAGGGATAGATATTCCTTCATCGATGCTGCAGGTCTAAAGCCTAGGGTTAAAATTCTTTCTGCCACTTCGTCTAATTCTTCGGCAGTATGATCATAGAGTTCTTCTAATTTTGAATGAAGTTGGAAGAAACCTTTACCCTCAACATTCCAATGATAGTTGTGAAGCTTAGTATATAGTACGTGTAGATTTGCCAGATATTGATTTAAAACCTTTGAAACTTCCTCTCTACCCTTAGCCTCTAATCCTATTTGTACATTCATATTATTGTTCCTCCTTAAAATTTTTATTTTTATTTAACAGACATTCTTGACAAATGCCTTTATAATAAACACTCTTTTCACTGATTTTAAAATTTTTCAGCTCACCAACTCCAATTTCGTCTGTCTCAATTCTAAAATCATAGATTTTACCACACTCATTGCATTTAAAATGCCCATGATTCCCTATGTCAGCATCATATCTCGCTTCATTTTCTTCAATGGTAATAATTCTTGCAATATCAGCTTCCATAAAAAGTTTTAATGTGTTATAGACGGTTGTCTTTGATAGGGTTGGAATTTCGTTAATTAAAGCCCTGTATATTTCCTCAACTGTTGGGTGTGTATCCTTGACAACCAAGTATTCCAGTATCTTTATTCTGGCGTAGGATGGCTTGATATGCTTCTTTAGTAGATACTCACTAATATTATCAATTAGGATCTTCATGCCACCAGCTCCCATAGTATTGATTTTTTGTAATCAATTTAAATTTGTAATCATTACAATTGTTCCTGTCTTATATATACCATCCTGTTAAGGTCCTAAACATATTATTTCAAATATTTTTTGTTTTAATGATTTTTTTTCTATTTTCATGATTTTTTATGTTTTTCTAGCTCAAAACCCAATTAATTGCATATAAAAGCCCTCCCCATAAACTTCTTTCTCTGAGGAAGGCAATTATATAATTCATTAAACTCTAGTGTAGGTATTTTTCAGGATAATCAAGTATCCTTTGCAGCTCTAGAAAAAATTGACCCACATGGGCCCCGTCTACTAAGGCATGGTGGGCCTGAATAGAAACGGGCAGCTTAGTTTCTTGATTCTCTTCAAAGTATTTACCCCAGGTAATTCGGGGAATACAGTCCACAGGCTTCATATGGATAGGGTGACTTACACTGGTAAATGACACCCATGGAAGGCTGGTAATGTATATAACATCATCTTGAACGATTCGATCCTTAATATTAATATGGACCTTGGCAGCCTCTATCCTTTCTGCGGTGTTGGCAGAGAACTTTTGAAAATCCTCGGTATACTGTGATGAACAATAGTTAAAAACACCTTTTTCAGCCATAACGGTAAAGGATGGATGGACCCTTTCATGCTCAATTACTGTTTTTTCTCTTATTCGGTAGCACAGTGCCTCTACAGAATTGGCTGCCTTGGTAGCAGCAAAGAGCAGTGATATAAAAAATGGCTTCTTTGTTTCTCTAATAAATCTGAGAAAGTTGCTTATTTCAAGATTACTGCAAACATTAAAATGTGGGTAATCTAGCTTGTTAAAATATTGAAAGTGCTCTTTACGTTCCCACGTATCGATGTCTATGATTTTCATTGATATCCCCCTTGCTCGATTAGTATAATAAAACAAATAGCGTATCCTTTTAGCTCAATTTAGAAAAGAATCATATTACTGTAGAATATTTGTCCTTATATGTTTAAAATCTATCTTCCTGAACCAATATTTCTATTATGTGCAAATCACTTTTTATATTTGTTTAGGGCATGTTCCAGAGATATTTCCAAGTCAGTACTAGACTCATTTGGCAGTCAAATAAGTGAAAATAGCCATTGTCTTATCTGCCTATGTAAAAGGGGTTGAATTTCTGGGTATGTCAAGTTTTCAGGCAATCCTTCGAATAACCTCACCTCTCCTATTTCTAAGGCAGGCAGCTCCCCTAATTCCTGAATAACACTATAAAATAATCTTCCATAGGAGATACCTCCATCTCGGGTAACAGAGTAATCACACACTGGCTGTATTTGAAAGGCTTCTGCCCCGGTTTCCTCGTACAGCTCTCTTTTTGCCGTATCAAAAATTGCTTCATTCTCTTCTCTACGGCCCCCTGGTATTTCCCAGGTTGTTCTTTGTCTATGCTTTACAAGGACCCATTTTCCCTGAAACGACGCACTGATAACTGCATATTTAAGGACTTCTTCCTTTACTTGACCTATTTCTAATATCTCCACCTGCATTTTATGACTCCCTTCTAAAAATACTGTTCTATGGGAATTCGACTTATTCTACCCATGTCCTCCTGAAATAACTAAAATATCATTACATAGACCCAACTTATCAAGTATTACGCATAGATAAAAGCAGCTGCCCAGGGCACGCTGCTTTCTTTTTTTTATCTTTAATTAATCTTTTTAGCCCTATCTTTCCTTCGTTGATTTTCTAATGATTAATTCTGTATCAAAAACCATATCCTTTGGATCTGGCTCTTTTCCACTGATGACGTCTATCAGCATTTCTGCTGCCCTATGGCCCATTTCATAGTTTGGCTGCCTTACCGTGGTCAGCTCTGGGTCTAGGAGTCTGGCCATATAAATATCATCAAATCCTACAACACCCACGTCCTCTGGCACCCTTAGGCCTTCTTCCTTTAGAGATTTTATTACTCCCACAGCGATAAGATCATTGCCACAGAAAATGCCGTCAAAGGCTTCTCCCCTGGCAATCAGCTTTTTAACAGCTTCATATCCCCAGTCAATCTTATAGTCACCCTCCAGCACCAAAATACTCTGTTGCTGAAATTCCTTTAGTGCCTTCTTATATCCTTCAAATCGATCTAGAGAGGGTTTATTAACTAAAGGGCCTGAAATAAAAACAATCCTCTTATACCCATATTCAAACAGATGCTTTACACCCTCGTAGGCTCCAAGTCGATTATTCCCTGTTATTTTTGCCTTAATCCCTGCAAATTCTATCTCCCTATCCATTAAAATAACAGGTATCTTTACGTTCATCGGGTTTTTAAAGCCTTCAATCCGTTTTGAAGAAGCCGTAAAGATGATACCATCCACCATTTTCTCCAGTAACATCTCTATATATCTTTCTTCCTTTATCGTTCTGTCATCGGTATTGCAGTAGATGACATTATAACCCTCTTGATTAGCCTTATCCTCTACACCCCTGGCGATCTCAGGGAAAAACGGATTGGTTATGTCAGGAATAACCAAGCCAATGGTGTGGGTTTTTTTAGTCACTAGGCTTCGTGCCATGACATTGGGTACATAGTTATGTTCCTTCATTAAATTTAAAACCCTATCCTTGGTCCCTTGGCTAATATTACCAGCCTTATTGTTGATGATCATGGATACAGTTGTGGTAGATACGCCTGCCATCTTGGCAATCTCTTTTATGGTTATCTTCACGGTGCTTCCTCCACATTTATCAATATCAATTCTATTATACCATTACATTCCAGTTCTACAATACTGGCTTTCTATAAATTCCAGAACCTCATGAAGCCTGGGGATTGAGGTTTGGGCCCCAAGCTTAGTGGTGGCCAGGGCGGCAGCACCGCTGGCAAAAGCTATCGTTTCATCCAGATTTAATTTATATCTGACAGCCAAGGCCCCATTAAAGGTATCTCCTGCCGCGGTAGGATCCACATCATCAACTGAATAGCCTTTAAAATACCTTTGCTGAGAAGCGTCCATATAGAAGCATCCCTTAGCCCCTAACGTAACCACTACTTTTTTGACTCCTAGATCCAATAGATGCCTTGCCCCAGCCTCGATGTCCTCTAATCCTGTCAATACCTTCAACTCGGTTTCATTGGGGGTGATTACCTCGATAGCGTCAAACAGCTCCTTTGGCAGCTCATTGGCAGGCGCTGGATTTAAAATCACCATCTTGCCATATTTTTTAGCCAAGACTACAGCCTCCACTACGGTTTTTACCGGCAGCTCAAGCTGTATCAAAAGAATATCACATTGGGCAATAAGCTCCTCATGGTGTTTAATATGGGCTTGATCTGCCTTCCAGTTAGCCCCTGGGTATACTATGATCTGATTTTCTTTTTCCTCACTAACGGCAATTAGGGCTGTGCCCGTTGCATCAGAGACTACCTTGATTCCCCTTACATCTATCCCTTCATTGATGAGATGTTCTATCATTTTTTGGCCTGCGGGATCACTCCCTACTGCCCCAATAAAAGAGACCTCAGCCCCTAGGCGTTTAGCTGCCACTGCCTGGTTGGCTCCCTTTCCTCCTGGTATGGTAGAAAAGGACTTTGCCATAAGGGTTTCCCCTTCCTTTGGCAACCGATTGACTGTTACACTATAATCGATGTTAATACTACCGACCACTGTAATTTTCATGGAATTCACCTCACTCATTGAAACCCTTCATGCACCTTAGGGTGATTTTTGTTAACTCATCTATGGTCAGGTGCTCATAGCCTCTTACATAGGTCTTCATCTCTTGGCCAATAGGCTTTGTCCATTTTTCATTGATTCCTTCATCCCAATGGGTGATTCCTAAAATACTGCCAATTTGTGCGGCATTACAGTCTACATCTAGCCCTGCCATGGCGGTAATCTCCATAGTCTTGTCAAAGTCATTGTTACCGTACCACAGGGCAACCACTTCAATGGCTGCGTTGGGATAGGCATGAACCAGGTTGTATTGATAGAACTGTTTTTCGCAGGCAATTAGGGCTTCCTCGTAATTATCATATTTCTTGCATACATCCAGGGCAAATTGTACCGCAGCTTTATATTCACTGTCATCGGGCAGCATGGCGATGGTTTTCTGTAAAATGATCCTTACATCCCGCTCTACAAAGGCCAGGGAGGTCATCACTGCATTAAATACCTCCCCAATGATGCCGTTGTTATGATGGGAGACTTCTCCATCCATCCATGCTAGCTTTGCAGCCAGATAAGGATTACCGGGGGCCACCATACCACAAACGGCACCTCTCATTTGGGCTCCGATCCATTCTCGATAGGGGTTGCTCCTATACCCGCTTTCAGGAGGATAAATCCCCAGCATCAGGTTTCGAAGAGCCACATCCTCAGCAGACCAGCCATAGGGTACTAGGGCCACCCAGCTTTCTGCAATATCCCTTGAGGTCAAATTCTTTCCCTTGGCTTCCAGAGCCGCTAAAAATGCCAGCTCATAGGTAATATCATCATTATAAGTGCTCGGTTTTTTTAAATAGCCATCTATACTTTTAAAGTGATCCTTGATCGTCAACCGATGGTATCCCTCCAGGGCTGTTCCAAAGGCTCCAGCACATATTTGGGCCAGCCATCCCATGTACACTTTTTTATATAGCTTTTCCTCATTTGAATCTATCTTTACTGCCTGGGGCCAGGCTACTGACTTTTGAAACTCATTCCAAGAATCATAAATTCTATATTTCCAATAGGATGAACCTGGATCAATGGGGGCATTATTTAATTCATAATAGATCTGGGAGGTTATTTTGATCAGCTCACCATAATCGTTTCGTTCAAGCGCCTCATAACCTTTTTGCAACAGTACTTCGGCCTTTTCCACATTTCTCCCCAGATTCTCCACGTCTTGAACAGCTCCTGCAATTAAGGTAGAAGGGGCCTTTGATCCGGGGGCAACACTTTTCCACATCACTGTAATTTTACCAATTTCATGGGCTTGAAGCTCATCCATGGTCCAATCCGTTTCTTCTTCTTCACATATGGTCAGCTTTGCTTCCAACACCACTTTGTTGGATATTTGCCATGCCTTCATGCTGCGTCACCTGCCTTTATTCTTTATTCTTGTCTAGCGTCTAAAATTCGTAAGGATTCAAACAGCATTTCTGCGAACCTGTCTCGATCTACATCAAATAATACGGTGGCATTAGGTATCTCGCCCTCCTGAAGATTTGAATTTACCACTGTCATCCCTCTTGTTACCTCACTTTTTATTTCCACATCCACTTGGCAGGGCTTTGCTGTAAATATCTCAGGCTTTAATAGCCATGCCACAGCACATACATCATGGAGAGGGCTTCCTACGAATCCAAATCGCTTACTAACCTGTCCATAAAAGTCCAGCAACTCTGCCACCAGTTTAGATACCTTACCCATTCTATGAAATTCTTCAATTTCCTCATCCCATATCTCCGCCCGGTGAGTCACATCCAAGCCACTCATAATTATGGGAATTCCAGCATCAAATACGATTTTGGCCGCCTCAGGGTCTACATAAATATTAAATTCTGCACAGGGGGTTACATTCCCCCCAAGGGCCGCACCTCCCATAAGGGAGATTTCTTCGATTTTATCTGTTAGTTCAGGATACGCCTTTAATAAAAGTGCAATATTGGTTAGGGGGCCTGTGGGAACCAGGGTTATTTTTCCCTCGGTATTTTTAATTAAATTCGCCATAAATTCCACTGCATTTTCCTCAACTACCTGAAATTTTGGCTCAGGCAATAAAGGGCCATCCATCCCCGTATCTCCATGGGCATCGGCCCCAGTTCTTAAGGGCCTTAAAAGAGGCTTTTCAGCTCCCTTCGCCACCTTGATATCTTCATTAACAAAGCTGAGTATCTTAAGGGCATTGAGGGTAATTTTCTCTACTATATGATTCCCCCCTACCGTCGTAATTCCCAATAGGTTAAGCTTGTCCTTATGGGCTAGGGCCATGAATATGGCAATGGCATCATCGTGCCCTGGATCACAATCAATAATAATATTTTTCATCCTTTATCCCTCCAACTTTGTTTTCTTTTTATTTTCTTTAATAGAATATACCACCAGGCCTATAACCGTTGCTACATAGGGAATGATGGTAACGAACTCTGCGGGAATATTCATAGAGCCTAGGGAGTTAGAGATGGCATCTGCCACACCGAATAACAGGGAGGTCAATGCAGTACCTAGGGTTGTGCCCCTTCCCATGGCCTCTGCTGCCAGGGCAATCCAGCCTCTGCCAGCGGTCATATTTCTAGAAAACCAGGATACATATCCCATCGACATATAGGCCCCGCCTAAGCCCGCTAAGGCTCCGCTCATTAATAATGCAATAGCTCGGGTTTTATTGACGCTGACACCTACTGAGTCGGCAGCATTGGGATTCTCTCCTACTGCCTTAATTCTTAATCCCAGGCTGGTTTTCTTGAACATTGCGTAGATCAAAATGGCGGCAAGAATCGATAAATAGGTTAATACATTATGTCCTGAAAAAATGGGCCCTATTATAGGTATGTTTTCAATGATAGGAATATTCAGTGAAGGCAATACCTTGCTTGCCAATGAGGCTGAAGTTCCCTTATCATTGGTTAAAAGATAAAGAAAGAACACAGTTCCTCCATCGGCAAATAGATTCAGGGCAATACCCCCTAAAATAATATGGGTTTTAAAATGGAGAGTAAAGTAGGCTAGTACAGCTGTTACTGCCATCCCTGCCAATACAGCTCCTGCCAGCCCCAGCCAGGCACTCTGAGTGAAGGCACTGACAACTACCCCCGTAAGGGCTGCAATCAGCATGGTTCCTTCCAGGCCAATGTTCACTACCCCTGCTCGATCAGAGACCACGGCTCCCAGGGCTGCAAATAGAATGGGGGTTGTTACCCTCAGTACAGAAAATCCAAAGGTTGTGGAAAAAATAATATCTAATAAATCAGGCATTGTTCTTCACCTCCTTTAAAAGCATTCGCTGTCTGTATGCCTGGAGGAATTTTTCAGCAGATATTAAGAAAATAATCACCGCCTGCATAATAGCCACCATTTCTGCAGGCACATCAGACATTCTGGCCATCATATCGGCCCCTACCCGAATGTAGGCTAAAAACAAGGCAGCACCTACCGCTCCAAAGGGATGATTCCTTCCCAGCATGGCCACCAAGGCCCCATCAAAGCCGTATCCTGGCAGGGACTGCCACTGGAATCGTTTATACATCCCTAGAATCTCTGTGGCACCTCCCATTCCGCCAATTATTCCGGCAATCACGTGGGCATAGATGATAACCGAAAAGGTCTTTAAGCCCGAGTAATCGGCAAACTTTCGATTCATTCCTGTGATTCTCAAGGCATAGCCCCAGGGGGTTTTGTATAAAAATAGGTAGGTGAAGGCCACCATAGCCACCACTAATAGTAAACCATAGTGAATCCTTGTTCCTGAAATCATAACCCCTAGCTTAGCTGTTGGCTGGAATTTGTAAGAAACCGTAGCCAGGGCCTGGGGGTCCCTTAAGTAATAATTAACGATATATAGTCCTAATCCTAATAAAATATTATTGAACATCAAGGAGGTAACCAACTCATTGGCATTCCACTTGGCCTTTAAAAATCCAGGAATAAAGCCTATAGCTCCTCCCACCAGGCCCCCTGCAAGGATGGCAATTACAGGGTGGATTCCACCGGGTACTTTTACGAAAATAGCTACAATGGCAGCCATCACACCACTGAAATAAAAGATTCCTTCTGTTCCCAGGTTAAAGAGATTTGCTTGAAAAACAATGGAGGTGGCTAAGCCAGAAAAGATAAGGGGAATAGCCATTTCAACTACATTACCTAAATGTCTTTTTGATTGAAGGGGGCCAAAAATAAAGGTCCTAATCGTATCTATAGGCTGTTCACTGATAAACAGTATCACCAAAAAACCGATGATCAGGGCAATCAACACGGCAATAACAGATCGTAATATCTCAAATTTCATTTCCTTATTCATGCAATGCCCTCCTTATCTGCCGGTCTTCATGTCTTTTAAGCCCCAGCATACATAGACCAAGCTCTTCCTCCGTTACTTTTTTGGTATCTTCAAAATACGCTACAATTTCGCCCCCATACATAACCAGCAGGCTATCACTTAATTCCATTACTTCATTTAGGTCAGCAGATACCAGCAGTATACCAGTTCCAGCGTTTCTAAGCTCGATAAGCTTTTCATAGATGAAGTTGGCCGCTCCAATATCGACTCCCCTGGTGGGCTGTTCCGCCACTAAAATCATGGGATTAGTTGAGCATTCCCGCGCCACTACCACCTTTTGCATATTTCCGCCTGAAAGCATTCTGATTTTCTGTATAGCGTTAGCACATTTTACCTTGTAATCATCAACCAGTCTGGCTACCAATCCATCTATCTTCTTGTGGTCTAGCAGTAAACCTTTACGATAATTTTCCTTGTCATATTGATTGGCCATGATGTTTTCTTTAATACTGCCATCCATGGCCACACCCTGGGTCATTCTGTCCTCTGGAACATAGCCAAGACCCATATCTCTTATTTGTTTTACAGTTAATGATTCTATGTTTTTACCGTTTATCTCCACTTCCAGAGGCTTACTCTTTCTATTGCCTGTAATGATTTCCACCAATTCTCGCTGTCCATTTCCCTCTACTCCAGCAATACCTACAATTTCTCCCCTACGAATGGAAAAACTAATATTGTTTAAAACCTCTTTTTTAGAACGGTTCTCAGCCCTTAGATTTTTCACTTTTAATACCATTTCTCCATAGGAGGAATCCTCTTTTTGGTACTTGGTGACCACATCTCTCCCTACCATCAATCGGGAGATTTCTTGCTCTGTTACTTGGGCCGTATGGTAGACCCCAACCTGCTTCCCCTTTCTCATGATGGTAATACGATCGCTGATTTCCTTCACTTCCTTTAATTTGTGAGAAATGAAGATAATGGTGTGTCCCTTCTCCTTTAAGGTCTTCAACTCCCGGAACAAAAGCTCTGTTTCCTGGGGGGTTAGAACAGCCGTAGGTTCATCCAAAATTAATATCTTGGCTCCCCGTAAAAGAGATTTTAAAATTTCCACCTTTTGCTTCATGGCAACCGATAGGTTCTCTACCTTAGCCAGGGGCTCTACAGGAAGATTGTACTTCTTTGATAGCTCCATCGTCATGGCCACTGCCCTTTCCATATCCACAAAGGTATTTTTCTTTGGCTCCATCCCCAGGACCATATTTTCTGCCACCGTAAAGGAATCAACCAACATGAAATGCTGGTGAACCATACCTATTCCATTGGCAATGGCATCGTTGGAGGATTCCATCTCCAGCTTTTTCTCCTTAAGATATATCCCTCCGTTGCTAGGCTTTTCCATGCCGAATAATATTTTCATCAACGTGGATTTTCCCGCACCATTTTCTCCCACAAGGGCATGAATTTCACCTTCCTTCAGGTAAAAATCAACTTCTTCATTGGCCAGCACCCCATTGTTATATACCTTTGTGATTTTCTTCATTTTTAAGAGATATTCAGTCATGGCTACACCTCCCTTTTCCTTTACTTTATATGAAAACAGGCTCCCTAAAAAAAGAGAGCCCTATGCCAATTTGTATTACTTCACTGATTCTCTAATTTCATTCATTTCTTCTGTACTTAATCCAAAGGCTGTGCCTACCTCAATTTCCCCATTTGACAGCTTAGCTTCAATTTCTTCCATTTGGGCTTTAATCTCATCTGTTACTAACTCATTATAGAACTCATTCTTTGCAAGACCAATTCCATCCTCTGCAAAGCCTAAGACTTCGTATTTACCATATTCTAATGTGCCTTCCTGATGCATTTTTACTGCCCTTAGGATCGCTTTATCAATATTTTTGATAGCTGAGCTTACGATATGCTTAGATTTTTCAATGTCTGTCTCTTTAAACAGCATGGCTTGATCAGAATCCACTCCAATAGCATACTTATCTAGTTCTTGGGCTGCATCCAGCTGTCCAAGACCACTTTGTCCTGCAACGTTAAATCCAATATCAACACCTGAATTGTATTGAGATAAAGCCATTTCTTTACCCTTAGCTGGGTTTACGAAATCTCCTATATAAGAAATATTGACCTTTATTTCTGGCTCTACATATTTTGCTCCCTCTATATAACCCAGCAGGAAGTCATTGATTCCAGGGTTATCCATTCCCCCAAGGAAACCGATTTCCTTCTCTGGGTTTGCCATTGGCATATCTGAGGTTGTCACCATAGCGGCCAATGCACCAGCTAAGAAGGAAACCTCATTGGTTCTATAAAACATAGCATATAAATTTTCTGATACTTCATCATCAGAAGTATCAAAGTTAATGTATTTTTTATCTGGATACAGGGGGGCTATTTCATTCAACAGCTCTGTCATTTCCCAGGAACCACTGATAATAATATCCCAGTCCTGTTCTGAAACATCCACTAGGGTTGGCTCCCATTTTGTCTTATCTAAACCCATTTCAATTACCTTTGTTTCTGCGCCTAATTCATTCTTCACCATTTCCAGTCCTCTGTTAGAAGCATCAAAAAAGGACTTGTCTCCTAAAAGACCTGGAATCAGTAATACTACCTTTAATGATTCTCCTTGGCTTTTATTGGCATCTTGATCAGGTGTTTTCTTTCCATCTGCGGCACATCCTGCTAAGACTGTAAGTAATAATGCAAAACATAATATGAGGCTGAGTGTCTTTTTCATCTTTACTTTCCTCCCATGGTTATATTAATAAAACGTTTTAGTAAACCGTTTAACTAAATTATAGCATCATTATTTTCTGAATGCAATATAGAAGTAAACTAGACTAGATATCTTTTATTTTCAAAGTGTCATTCATCCACAACATTAGTTGCCCTCTTCATTAACAAAGCACCTTGATATCTATATACCAAGGTGCTCGTAAATGATTACTATTAATTATATTGCTTTTTTATTTTACACAAATGGCATCAATCTCCACCTTTACATCCTTTGGAAGACGAGAAACCTCTACAGCACACCTTGCGGGCTTATGTCCATTAAAAAAATCAGCATAGACTTCATTCACATCTTGAAAATCATTCATATCCTTAAGAAACACGGTGCATTTCACAACATCAGTTATACTGTAGCCAGCTTCTTTAATGATAGCCTCAACATTCAATAATGACTGCTTAGCCTGACTCTTTACTGATTCTCCCACTAGGGTCATGGTTTCTGGTACAAAGGGAATTTGACCTGAAACGTAAAGGGTTCCACTTACCTCAACGGCCTGGGAATAGGGTCCTACGGCTGCAGGAGCATTTTTTGTATTGATATATTTCTTCATATTATCAACCTTTCTTTTACTTATTGTTAAGCCCTTACTGATTGGTCAAATAATCCAGGGCAATCTGAGACAAAAGGGCTGAACCATTTTTTAAGACCGTTTCATCGATATTAAATTTTTCATGGTGGTGGGGATATACAATTCCTTCAGTCTCATTCCTTGCTCCCAAGAATATGAGGGCCCCTGGTACTTGATCTAGGTAAATGGCAAAATCTTCTCCTCCAGTTACCTCTTTCATTTTGGTAATGCTCTCTTCTTCAAATAGGTTTTTAGCGGCCCTATAAGCTATCTGAGAACACCTTTCATCATTAATTGTTGGGGGTGTTCCGTATTCATAATCAAATTCTATTTCTGCTCGGTAGGCTTGAGCAGTGTTTAGGGCTATTCTTTCAATTATATTGGGTAATTTGTTTCTAATATCTTTATTAAAGCAGCGGCTTGTGCCTTCTATTAAGGCTTCCTTTGCAATAATATTAAACTTCTCCCCTGCAGTTAAATGGCCTACACTAATGACAACCGGTTCAAGGGGATCGATTTCTCTGCTTGCTATTGTTTGAAGATTCATTAAGATGGACGACGCCGCAATGGCAGCATCTATTCCTTGATGGGGGGCTGAGCCATGGCCTCCTTTTCCATAAACCTTTAAGGTAAATTTATCTGCCGAGGCCATTCTAGGTCCAGGCTCAAGGGATATTTTCCCCTGTTCTAAATCTGCCCATAGATGAATAGCATAGATCGCTGATAAATCATCTAATTCACCTGTTTTTATGACCTCCTTTGCCCCTTCAATGGTTTCTTCTGCGGGTTGAAAAATCAGTTTGACCTTGCCCTTAAGCTCTTCTTTTAGCTCATTTAAAATCTTCGCTGCCCCTAGGAGCATGGCGATATGTCCATCATGACCGCAGGCATGCATAATCCCATGGTTTTTAGACCTATAGTCTAATTCTGCTGCCTCTGAAACCTTAAGGGCATCCATATCTGCCCGAAGCCCAATGGCTGGGCCCTCTATGCTTCCTTCAATAGTTGCAATTACTCCGGTATTGGCAACAGAAACATAGGGTATGTTAAGGCTATCAAGCTCTTCCTTTATCTTTCGAGATGTGTTTTCTTCTTGCCAGCTCAATTCAGGGTAAGTATGAAAATATCGTCTTAGACCAACGATATAGTCTTCATATTTTTGTGCTAAGCTTTTAACTTTCACCATACCACTCCTTACTCTCTTCGTATAACCAAATCTTTAATCACCTTTGCATTTGCCGCAGGCTCTAGGGTCAACTGTTCATACTCATTGGCAACACATAGGCAAGCCATTTTATTTTTTCCATTTACCTTTACAATGCATCGACCGCAGATTCCATGGTTACAAACGCTATGCTTGTAATAGCTAATGGAGCTATCAATATTTTGTGAAATGTGATCCAGAACATCCATCACAGTCCAATTTGTATCTTCTGGCACCGGAACTTCAAATTCATCAAAGTAGCTTTCTTGATCTGTAGCATGATCATATCTAAATACTTTTACCTTCATAGTATTCTCCTCCAAAATCTATCTTTTAAACAATTTTAACGTTTATATTCTAGGTTCTTATCCAAGAAATAAGCTATTACGTTTTCTTTTTTACCCGTTGGTAAAGGAATTTTAGTGACGATGGGCTTCCGTGTCTGGAGTTTCATTTCACCCTCATCATCTCTGGCAATAATTCTAAATAGGTAATTATCATGGTCCACTTCAGGATAGTCTGAACGAATATGGCATCCTCTACTTTCTTTTCTCATCAGAGCTGCCCTTATACCCGCCTCTGCGCAGGTAAGCAGATTTTCCATTTGCAGATAGCTTACCCACTCGTAATTATAGCTTGGAGATTTGCTGTTAAAGGAAATCTGAGGTACATCCTCTGCTTTAATTCTCTCTAATTCCTTTAGGGCACCTAACAGCCCTTCTTCATTTCTGATGATTCCAAACCCTTCATCACAGACCTTCTCTATTTTTTGATATATGGTAATAGGACTTAATCCCTCGACCTTTTCAAAGGGTCTGGTTATTTTTTCAAGCAGCATATCGCTTTGGGCCATGTCTATTTCTACAGCATCTGCGCTCTTTGTAAACTCAGCCGCACTAAGACCAGCTCTATAGCCTTGACATAGCATTTCTGTCAAGCCATCCCCTACACGATTGGCTCCAAAAACCCCGCTGGTGACTTCGCCTGCTGCAAAGAGCCCTGGTACATCTGATTTCATTTTTTCATCAACCAGTATGCCCCCCATGCTATATTCAAAGCCAAGACCCACTTCGATTAATCCATCGGCTAACATTTTTTCCTTAACGATAGTCATGTCTTCGCCCTTATAATATCCACGCCTATGCCAAGCCGAGAATCGGTCAAAGAAGTTTTCTAAGGACTGTGTCAGCTTAGTCTTATCGTTATCACTGTAGTCCATGAATACACCATCGTTCTTCGTTCCACGTCCTTCTTCAATTGCCTTACCCCAGTAATACATACTAACCAGCTTACTTAGCTTCTTACCCCTAGAAAGCCGAATAATTTCCTCAGGCATATCAATTAATTTCCCGTTGGCATCCCTTACATCATATTTAATATCCCTCATATTAAATTCCATTACAAAGGGATATATGGAACCTTTCATTTCGTTAGGATACAGGGCCGTAGCAAAGGCTAATAGGAATTCCATGTCAGCTAGCTTGGCGCCTGCTCGATAGGCCATTCCTATTCCATCCCCGGTCATATCTGTAACGGTATTTTTAAGGGAACAGGGCTGAAATCCTCCCGTTCCTAAAACCACTGCCTTTGCCTTAAATAGAATGATTTCACCAGTATAAATGTCTATTCCGATTGCTCCATTAACTTGCCCCTTGCTCTTTAGAAGCTCTACGATCATGACATCTTCTATTACTTCTATTTCAGGATTTTCCTTTAATCCTTGGCGTACTGCTTTACCCCAGGAAAGTCCTGCGGATATCCATGTGGAAGGAGGCGAGAAAAGGAACTTTTGCCCTGCTCTTTCTCCCCACGCAAGTACTTCCTTAACAATTTCGGGGCTCTCCTCCACATATTGCTCTACCATATTCTGATCACTAATATAGTAGGATTCCTTGACGATGCTGTCAAAGACAATTTCTTTTGTATAGTTAGGGTCAGCGCTCTCTATGCCAAGGGTATGATGTGCACTTTCTCCATCAATTGAGAAGCCACCACCAGCCATTATGGCATTGCCACTAAAGCCTACTTTTCCTTTATTTACTAGCGTTACTCTGACGCCGGCCCTTAGGGCTGACACGGCAGCAGTAACCCCTGCCCCCGATCCCCCTACTGCTAAAACATCAGTTTCTATAATTCTTGCTATTTTTCTATTATCAACCATTACTTTGTGCCTCCTTAGTTTTCACAGGTATAGATGTGTCCACCACCACAAATAGCCAGCATATCACCGGTGATGTAGGCGCTTCTATTGGATGCTAAAAAGACTGCTCCCTCTGCTATATCCTCTGGCTTGCCCATTCTTTTTAAAAGGTATCTTGAATTCATTTTTTCCCTAAAGGCCTCTGGGTCCTCTGCGTTTTCGAAACGTTTTCTTGTCATGGGTGTTTCAGTTAACGCTGGTAAAATACCATTCACCCTAATTTGGGGTCCACAGTCAACGGCTAAACACTTTGTAAGCATTACAACGGCTGCTTTTGCTGGACAATAGGCTACCCTATCTCGAATAGGCTTAACCCCAAGCTCTGAGGCAATATTGATGATAGCAGCAGAATCTGAAAGCTTTAGCTCATTAATTGCTGCTTTACAGACATTAAAAACGGCAAAGGTATTTACGCTAAATTGTCTTTCAAACTCTTCTGCACTGGTATTTACAATGTTGCCAACCCCGGTAATACCGGCACAGTTAACAACAATATCTATTTTTTTAAATTTCTCAATACATGCCTCCACTGCCCTTTGGGCCTCTGCAAAAGAAGTTAAATCTGTTTTTAAATACCCATAATTTTCGGCTTCTATATTTGATTTATCCTCTAATCCGCAGCCAAAAACTTGAGCTCCTTCCTCTAAATATCTTTTTGCAATTATCTCTCCTATACCTGAGCTTGTACCCGTTATTAGGGCCACTCTACCTTTCAGTTCCATATATATCCCTCCTAGTCATTAAGCAAATACCACCCTATGATATAACTACTAATTTATGAAACGACTGATGTAGGTAATAACCGAATATAAATTGAAAAGAACAATTAGCACTCCCAGTAGGGTAACATACCATTTGTTTGCATATTGGCCCGCATGTTTTTTGCTCGCTGTAAAGTAGGTTATTAATAGGATAATAACAAAGCCGCCCACATTTAAAAGTCCTAAGAAGTTAACAAGTACACTCATGGCATATTTTGCAGCAAATCCGCCAAGCAGTACAAATGCAATTCCCAACCAAACGAATCGCTTAACTTTTTTGTCATCCAAGCTTTCTCCCAGATTAAAGAGACTTGTAATTCCATAGGCCCCGATTGTACTCATTCCACCAATAGTTGTGAAAAGTGCACCGAAAAATCCTGCTGAAAAAATCCACTTAGCAAAGGATCCTGCAATTGGTTCCAGTGACTTAGCAGCACTTAATGCACTGGTGGCTTTTATGCCCGCTGGATGTAACACCGCAGCACCAGATAAAAATGCTCCAACACTAAAAATCGTGAATAACAGTGCAAAGAAAACTTGATCCCAGGCGATGAACTTTAGATTCTTTGGGCTTGTCCAGTTATTGTCCTTGACACTAAAGGAGTACCATAAAGCTGAGGTTCCAGGGGCTGAGCCACCAATAATTCCTGCTACGATAGCCGCATCCTTCATTGATGGCAGTCTTGGGACCATTCCTCCTGCCACTGCTGCAGGATTTGGTTTAATAATAATTAGGTTAATCAGATATAGAACTGCAGTCAGTGTAACCATTACTGATGCCAGTTTAACTGCATTTTCTTTACCTGAAGCAAATATATAGCCTGCGAAGCAAACGATAAGGAAAAAGGCTGCTATTGCTAGGGGGCCTGTTATCCCCAGCATGTATTCCACCAGGTTTAGCATGGCCGACCCCTGGGCAAAGACAACCATATACCAAGTGATTAACACTACAGATAGCAATACCTTGCCAAAGGCAGAACCTACCTTATCGCTGATAAATTCGAAAACGTTTTTTCCTGATAACGCAGCAACCTTTCCGCCGATATAGGCTACCCCGCCGTTCATTAATCCACTAAGGACTACAATCCAAAGAAGCATATATCCATGATCAGCACCGGCCCCTAAGACTGCTGCAAGGGTTCCTGGACCCATGGCAGCAGACATCAGGATTGACCCGGCACCAACAAAGGAAAATATATATGCCATTTTTTTGAAAAAATTTCCTGAAGGCATATTAAAATCTCTTACTACTGGAGTTGTTATTGGTTTATCCATTGTATATTCCTCCTAAGTTTTTATCGTTTATCAGCTTTTATTGTTCACCAGCATTTTTGAAAACCAAGGACATTAGTCTTCTTTCTTTTGTATCAGGAGTGTACATTTATCATTGCCGTCCAATATATTGTTCGTATGAGTACATGTAATCTCAGGACTATAAGCAGAAAATTTTGCTTGATCCACATAGCAATATAATCTGGCAAGCTTTGGATCCATGTCCTCAAGCCATTGCTCAGCAAGGGGACAATAGGAAACATCTACCTTCAGCTCTTTATCTTTTTCTACCATTTCGCTTGAAAGATCCCAGGCTAATTTAGGCAGGTCAGGAATTTGAAAATAATTTGAAATTGTTAACTCAAGGTCTTTATCCTTCACACCCTTTTGTATTCTTTCACCACAGGTTTTACCAAATAATTTTACTGCCTCCAAAATAATATCTTCTGCCTGATCTCTGCCAAGCTTCTCTACCAGGGTTTCTGCAAAGGACTGATATAGCATTGCAGTTCGCTTCGCCATTAAAACCACTTGATTTCTAGCTTCTTCCTTTAAAATTTGTTCTGACATGTAAACCCCTCCATTTTTTATTATAGTTAGTTTCCCTATTTCTAACAGCATTGATTATCCATGGCTAAAATAACACTTCTGTCTACCTGTGACATACCCTCTTGGCTTACCTTCCCTAGATTTCGTAAGGTTTCTTCTATCGTAGCTGCTACAATCCCATTACCTGCAGGCACCTTTATTCCCTCTCGTGCCAAGAGAGCTCCTTGCCAAGCCATACTTGCGCTGGCAGAAAGCTTTAAGGCACAGCCTACTTTCCCGCCATCACAAATCATTCCAGCTAGGCTAGATATAATATTAACAATAGCTCTATCTATATCCTCCATTTCTCCCCCTAACAAATAGGCAAGCCCTGCACTGGCCCCTGCACCAGCAGCTACACTACATCCGCATATGGGAGATAATCTCCCGGTATGCTCTTTTATATAAATATTGACTAAATGGCTTATGGCTAAGGCCTGCAACACCTTTTCCCTGGAAGCCTTCAGACGTTCTGCAGCCCTGGCTATTGGAATAATCGTCACTAATCCATGGTTACCGCTTCCGGCACTGCTCATGACAGGTAACTGAACACCATCCATCCGTGCGTCACAGGCCGCAGCTGTGTAGCATGAAACTTCATTGTTTAAGTCAGTGCCTAAAAGTCCTTTTTCCGTTAGTCTTTTCCAGGAGCTTCCTATTCCCATCCCACCTTTCATCTCTAATCCCGCTTCAGCCATGGCCATGTTTAGTTCAATTCCCTCTTGTAGAAACTCCAGGGAAAAAGTGGGTATACTTAAAACGTTTTCAATTAATTCTTGTAGGGTATAGTTAGTTAATGCAATTTTTTCTTTATCAGCTTTCTCTTTATCTCTCTTATCAAGAATGATTTCGCTTCCCCTTTGGAGCAGTACTAGGTTAGTATGTCGACCTGAGGCTACGGCCCTGCTAACGCCTTGATCAGAACTTACTTCCACATCAATATAGACCTTTGGAGAATCATACAACACCTCTACTTCAACAGGGGCTTGCTCTTGCAGTTGTAAAGCTCTCTCTAAATCAGCTTTTGTCAGTGAAGATAAAATATTTAGGTCATAGATCGGTTCACTGATGGAGACCCCTAAGGCAGCTGCCATTTCTACCCCCGTATGAACAGTTCCAGGAATGCCGACAGCTTTTGCATTTTTATAAATATTACAGCTTACATTTAATTTAATTTTTTCAACTTTTCCTTGTACCAAGTTAAAAGCATGAGCAGCTGTAAGGGCGATTGCAACAGGTTCGGTACAACCCATGGCTTGGACTACTTCTTCTTTTAACATGCTTAGAATCTCACTTGGACCCATAGTTTCTTTGCCTCCTCATTATAGTTTAAAAGCATACACTAGTAACTATGAGCAATTCTTGTGCCAACTTTTCCTCTTTTGCCATTATTCAGTGATTTACTCCTTTATATGAATTTTAGGCCCTATAATCCTTTTATTATCATCTCAAAAAAGAGAAAAGCCATCTCATTTTTGAGATGGTTTAAGGATATAGAATCGTATCTTCAAAGGTGAGGGTAATTTATTTTATCCCCAGGCTTCAATTATCTCATGATTGAGATAGTTTTCTATATAATGTGGCCCGACTGATTCCAAGAACCTGAGCAGCATTTTCCTTTCCATCATCAGTCCACCCGAAGCGTTCTAAATATTTGCTAATTATTTCCTTTTCGTAATCACTGACCATTTCCTTCAAGGTCTTTGCCCTGGTGTCTAAAAATGTTCTAAATCGGTCTTTTATATCTTCTAGGTCGATATCCTTACCCTGTGCAAAATTAATACCATATTCAACGATATTTTCTAGCTCCCTTACGTTCCCTGGCCAAGAATAACCCAATAAAAACTCCATGGCCTCAGCAGTAAAGCCCTGTATATTTTTTTGAAATTTTTTATTATAGGTCTTTAAAAAATGTTCTGCAATTACAGGAATATCCTCCTGTCTTTCTCTAAGTGGCGGCAAATATATAGGGATGACATTTAAACGATAGTAAAGATCCTCTCTAAACATCTTCTTTTCAATTAATTCCTCAAGGTTTCGATTGGTAGCCGCCATGATTCGCACATCTAATTCGATAGGCTTTACGCCGCCTATCTTTGTTACCTTTCTGTCTTGTAAGACCCTCAATAATTTAGCCTGAAGGAACAAGGGCATATCTCCTATTTCATCTAAAAAAAAGGTTCCCTTGTTAGCCAGTTCTATTTTCCCCGGTTTACCCTTACTATTGGCCCCTGTAAAAGCGCCTGTTTCGTAGCCAAAGAGTTCACTTTCCAACAATGTTTCTGGAATGGCACTGCAGTTAATACCAATAAAGGCATTTTCAGCCCTGGGACTGGCATTATGGATGGCCCGGGCAAAGATTTCTTTACCTGTTCCACTTTCCCCTACGATAAGTGTGGTCGAGTCAAAATTAGCCACTTGTCTGGCCCTTTTCTTTATTTCCTTAAGCTTGGGACTGGCTCCAATGATATTGTCAAAATTAAAGTCCGTGTTCTTTTCCCTTGCTCGAAAGGCAAATTTTTGAATGTTCTCCAGGTCGGTAAAGGTACATATCGCTCTAGAAATATTACCCTCTTGATATATTAATTTCACCGTAGTGAGAAATCCACTTTCTTTAAAATATTCTTCCTTGTCTAATATATCTTGATTCTTTTCTATGGCTTTCAATATTAAGGATCTAGGCCAAATATCTTGAATATACATTTCCGATAATTCTTTTACTGATTGAGACAAACCCAATAGATTGATAGCCTTAGGATTAATATTTTTAATTTTGCCTTTATCATTAACACAGATAACCCCTTGATTCACATTTTGAATAACAGCATCCAACTCCTTATTATTAGCTGCTATTTCTTCAAAAAGAACCGCCTCCCCTACTTTACTGGCCAGCAGCTCTGACATTTTCTTTAAAAAAATCAAGAAGTTATCTTGCCTTTGCTGCAGGTACTTCTTTTGATTCTCGTTAAAAGCAAAAATACCTATAACACCGATGGCTTGACCCTGCCAAATTATAGGGGTACAGATCTGAAAGGTTTCTATGCAGTCGTCTCTTGTAGTACAATTCAAACAATCTTTACCTTTTCCAGGGTTTTCAATAAGAATAGTTTCTTTACTCGTAAGAACTTTGATAAAGGCAGACCCATGTGGTACATAATTTTGGATCTTTTTTTGATAAGGTCCTGTCCCCGCTACGCGAACTAGATTGGAATCAACAATAGTAACATTACTATTAACAGTGGCCGCAATAGCTTCCGCTATCTGTTGAACCCCTTGGACTACTTTTTGAAGTAACATTAGACTATCCCCTCATTTCACTATTTAGTATATATGTGAATTTTTTATTATACACTTTACCCGTCTATTTTGAATTCTCCTCTTAGTAGTCACGTAACGGTAGTTGTATAGCCTATTCATAAATAAACAAAAAATAACTAAAAAGGTATTACCCTATTATCAGCCTTAAGTAGTCTTTCCCAGTAAACTACAATGATAAGGGGTATTTCCTTATGAATAAGATAACACTTCACTAAAGTAATTGCAAGGAACAACTTAAGGTTTTTTTCTTTTTAAGGATAGTCTAGGGAGGCGGAAAGCAAGAATTTGCTCCTAAAAAACGAACTCAAAAATGTAAATTATATAACTTTTCAAATTTTACATTTTTATTAATTTTACTATATTAAAGCGCTAATTTCCTAATCGGTGATAGTATTTCTCTCATTTTTGGAAAAAAATTTATGGCACCCATAAAAACTTGGGTGCCATTTATCCCTTTTACTTTTCAGTAGAGATTTATTTCAACTGAAGCTTTTGTAATAAAAATATTATACCTTATTGGATACGAATGGCCTTAACAGGGCACTTTTCTATCAGTTTTTTGGTATTTTCCATATTGTCTACGATATTGTCACTATTCCTTAGCCTAGCCTTTTTATTTTCTATCTGAAAATTACCTGGTGAAATTCTAGCACAGATACCACATCCAATACAGTACTGTTCATGTATCCTTATTTTTCCATGGTTTCTATCGGCTATGGCTTCAACTGGTATCGTTTCCTTTTTTACGATCATTGAGGCTAAGTGGGCCATTATAAAAATTGATATAGTCGTCAAAATCCATCGCAGGCCCATAAATTTAAGTCCTAAAAACTTAGCTTCATTTGCAAGCATCGGCACCTTAACAACTGCCCATGCACTTAATATAATTACAATGTTTGTAATACTTGCACCTTTACTTAATAGCAGCTTAGAGATAGGAAAAGCCGCGTAAATGGGTCCCGCCGATAAACTTCCTAAAGCAAAAGAAAAAATGCTGCCTTTAATTCCTGCCTTTTCACCAAAACCATTCATTATGACTTCCTTCGGAACCCATGCCTCTAGGATGGAGGTGAGAATAAAAACAACGGGCATAATTTGAAGCATCTCGATCACATAATAAATGCTATTTTGAACAGACTGATGGGCTTTAGCAGGCATAACGATAAAAAGTATTATATACATTACAATAACAATCATTAATAATTTATTTTTTCTTATAAATGAAATCATCCTCATAGTAGTACCCCCATTATAAGCGCTATCATTACAGCAAAGCCAAAGCTTAAAATGTTGCGTGTTAAGGCAAATTTTAACCCAAATTCTTGTTTTTCAAGGGGAAAAGTCACTACCCCTACCATGGTCAAAGTAGTTAAGAATGCCACCCCAGGAACAATACTTGCTCCAACATCGACTAAGGAACCTACTAAAGGGAAAGCGACAAAGGCAGGAATTAACGTTATACTCCCTACCAGCGCAGATACGATTGTTGATAATAGGTTATTTGTCTGCCCTAATATACTTTTGATGCTTTCAGGTGGTATAAATGTTAGTAACAATCCAATTAAAAATAAAATACCAAATATCTCACCAATCATATTGCCCATCATATTTTTTGCCATTTTCATAGCGTTTATGGTCTTTTGCTTATTCTTTTTAATGGATATAATAAAGGCAATAATTGTGATTACCCATAGTACCCTTGTAAATATATCCATACTATTCACCCCTATAATCCTTTGGATTCGGTGATTTGATTACAAAAAATTCTAACACTTCTTCGTGCTGATTATTTACATTCATTTTTGTATTAAAGGGTATGTTGATTATATCCCCAGCACAATATATCTGTGTCTCGTCTTCATTTAATTTTATCGACATGTTCCCTCTGATTAAAACCATGTAGACATTTGAATTTGAAAAATGCTCAGGTAGTCCTGTGCCAGTAGTAAGGACCATATGGTTTAGATGAATATTGCTATCATCTATAATCCTCTCTATGGTCTTTTCTTCTGTAATAGCGTACTTGTAGTGTTTTTCTAACATAATAGCTACCTCCTTTAATATTCATTAGTTATATATTATAATTAACTGACAGAGAATGCAGTTACCATGGTAACTAATTAGGAGGTGATAAAATGCTTCAATCATACATCCCTTTAATTAAATTAAATAGACTCTTTAAGAACATCCCACAGGAGCAATTTCCCGAGCTTTTTATCTATGGCTCTTATTCAATAGACACCTATAAAAAAAATAGTATTATTCATTTTGAAAGTGAAATGTGTTTAAGTTTAGATATTATACTTAGGGGAGAAGTTATCATTCAAAGGATCGATGAGAATGGAAATGTTTTGACTATTACAGATTTTCAATCTGGTGATAATATCGGCGGAAACCTTTTATTTTCTAACAATCCCTTCTATCCCATGACTATCATCGCTAAATCAGACACAAAAATACTTCATGTAAATAAAAATCTTGTACTTAAATTATGTCAATTAGACATGGATTTCTTATATGAATTTTTGACCTGTATTTCTGATAAAACAACGATCTTAACAAATAAGATTAAGGCGATTTCTGCAAAATCGATCAAAAATTCTATAATAGACTTCCTGAAATATGAATACTATTTACAAAATAATAATCAAATTAAGCTCTCTATGACAAAAAAAGAATTAGCTGAGAGATTGGGAATTCAACGTACATCCCTTTCTCGTGAATTAAATAAGATGAGAAAAGACCAACTGATAGAGTTTGATACCCATTCCATTACAATTACAAATTTAGATTTAATCAGGTAAGTATTACAATATCCTTAATAACATTGACATCAACTAAAAAATTATTATTTTACTAAAAATATCTCAGATTAATTTTCGTAATGTTTTAAAACAAAAAACAGATCCCGAAGTGAACTGCTCCACTGTCTACTTGCAGGGAGCAGTTCAAAGAATCTGCCTTTTAGGTTATTGTTTTTTTAAGACCTTATCATTACTTTTACTGTATTTCTATACCTGAATTTTGTAATAAATCATCTGCAATAATGGCAGTACCTTTAACAATTGTACCTGACTCTATTTCTGGTTGAACTGAGGGATTTCCTGTATACTCATTACCATCAAATTGTACCTGAGAATAGAAAGGCTCTATTCCTCCACCAGATATATACATAATTAAGTCCTTCCAGCCATTAGTCGAATTATCACTTATAATGATTGGATTTCGTACAAGTGTAAGCTTTGTAGCTAATTGATATTCATCATTTTTATTTTCAAAGATTAATGCGGTAGAACCGCCACTACCAGACACATAAGGCCCTACCAGGTAAGTGAATATTTCTGGTTTTTCATCTCCATTAAGATCAACTTTATTATAGTAATATCGTAGTACCCCATCGGTTTCTTTGTTATAATCTAAGGCTTCAGTAATGGCCTTTTCTAATTTTTCATCCCTCGCTGTTTCAGATTTTTCGTAAGAAACATTTGAAAAGTCGAGATCCTCTGATTTAAAACTTATTATATTATCATCGGTTTTATTTTGATTTTCAATAACTACAGGCTTTTGATCACCCTTTACCTTTGATTTGTAATTATGGCCGTATACAGCTAACCCAGTAGCACATACAGTAATTAATAAAATACTGATAACTTTTTTTTTCATTTTTTTGCTCTCCCTTCATTTTTGCCAATAAGTAGTTAAAATGGATGCTATAAATTAATTATAGTACTATTAGGAAATATAATCATTTCAAACTGGTAACAAACTGGTAACAGTTATATTTCCCCTTAAAAACCTGGGATTGTGATGTTCAGGAAAGCAAAACTAATCGGCTACGTAGCGTCATGCAAAGCAAGTTGTTGTGGCAGAAAAGCTACCATAACCAAATGACACGCTTCTGGGGTATTTGTCTATATCAAAAAAACAGGAGTCTTCATGTATGAATTCTCCTGCTCTTTAAAAGTACCTATAGAATTAATTAGCTTTTGCAGCTTATTCTCTTATTTTTTTGTTTTGCTATTATTATTCAGTTCTGCCCCATTTCATTTCTTCACCATGTATATCATATTTTTTTCTCTTGGCTTTAATTTCTTCAACTGATATTGAATATACATTGGTCCGTTTTAATCCTGCCTTGATTGCCATAGTGAAATAATCCATTTTATTGGGAGCATATTTTTCACATATCAATTTCAAAGCTTTTATTTTTTCCTTGTCATCATCAACTAATTTTGCCTTACCTGCCACTACAGCAGATTCAAACTCTGTGGTAAAAACTTTACTAATGAGCATTGTGGTTTTTGATTCATCCTTGATAATTCCATCTAATTCCTCTTTAGTATAGTTTTCAGGGATTTTTGTCTCTCCCACAAATGCTATACTAACCTTAGGATTTTTCTTCAATATTTTTACCTTACTTCCATCCATTGCTGAATGAAAATACAAAATATCTCCCTCTCTTACAATAGAAAGAGGAATTCCATAGGCTTCATTATTCTCATCAACCATTGAGAGGACCCCATATTTAGACTTATCTATGACCTCAAAACCAAATTCTCTGCTCATTTCTCTGTCTTTTCGTCTCATAATTTTCACCTGCCTAATTAATACTACTTTAGCTTTGTTGATTTTCCTACTTACCTATAGCTAACACTTCAAATATAAATTACAGCCCTTATTCTTATTGATTACAGTAAGAACTTCTACATATAGCTTATAATCTATAGTATTCATATTTCTCAAAAATATAAGAATACAAAAAACCAGGAGGCTTCATGGGTTTCATTCATGAATTCTCCTGACCTCTTACATAGCTACAGCTCTCTCCGCCCCTCCAGGGCCTTGGTTAGGGTCACTTCATCGGCGTACTCCAAATCTCCCCCTACTGGTATTCCGTGGGCGATACGGGTCACCTTAATTCCCATAGGTTTTAACAGTCTTGCTATGTACATGGCTGTAGCCTCTCCCTCAATATTGGGATTGGTGGCTAAAATTACTTCTTCTATGGGATGGGCGCCTATTCTTGTCAACAGCTCTTTAATTTTTATATCCTCTGGTCCGATTCCATCCAAGGGGGATATAGCCCCATGAAGCACATGATAAAAGCCTCTAAATTCCTTAGTCTTTTCCATGGCCACCACATCCCTGGGATCTTCCACCACGCAAATCAACCCATCATTACGGGATTGATCGCGACAAATAGAACAGACCTCTTGATCGGTTAAATTGGTACAGACATTACAGTACCTTACATTTCTTTTCGCATCTATAATAACATCCGATAGCTTCTCAACAGCCTCCAAAGGCTGCCCAATAACATGAAAAGCCAATCGTTGGGCTGTTTTTCTGCCGATTCCCGGCAACTTACTGAATTCTTCAATCAAGGCAGCAATTGGTGCCGAATAATAGTTCATTTAGCTTCACCAGACCTTCTTTAGAACAATCCTGGTAAATTCATATTACCTGTTATCTTTGACATTTCCTTGGTAACAATTTCGTCCGCTGTTCTGATGGCTTCATTTACTGCCGCTAGAACCAAGTCCTGAAGCATTTCCACATCATCGGGGTCTACCACTTCTGGCTTAATGTCAATTGTCAAAATTTCCTTCTTTCCGTTGATTTTAACTGTTACTGCTCCACCACCAGCACTAGTTTCAAACTCACGATTGTTCAGCTCCTCTTGGGTTTGCTCCATCTTCTTTTGCATTTGCTGAACCTGCTTCATCATGTTATTCATATTAGGCATACCGCCCATTCCTTGAAATCCTTTTCTCGCCATTATTATTCCTCCTTAATTAATATTCCATCTTCTAGCTTTCTGTCTTAGAAGCTGATAATTACCATTCCTCAATCAACAACCATTATATCATAAATTTTTCCAAAAGGGCTACTCTTCCACGATTTCCAGCATTCCCTTTGGAAGCACAGCCTTTAATTCATCTATGGGGTCCTTATCCTGGGATTGAAAATTACCCATCTGACTTTCCATAATTAATGACAATCGTACTTGCTGCCCGGTTATTTCCATAATCTCTTCACAAATCATCTCTTTATTTTTTTCCTTGTCCAGGGCCTCACGATGGAAGCCAAAGCCATCTCTAAAGCTAATAATTAACAAGTCGCCCTGTAGGTCAACAGGCTGCCCCTCCATCAGAAAGGCTTTTATTTGTGCCTTTTTCTTTTGTCTTAGGGCCTCTAGTATGTCTGCCCATTTTTCCTGTATCAGCTTTAGGTTAGGGGGCGTTGTTGCTGTCTTGGTACTTTTTTTCTTAGGTTTTTCTGGTGGCTGCACTTCTTTATTATTGACAGCTGCCTCCGATCTATTCTTTGTCCCAGAGCTCACATGACTAGAAGCTGCCTGCTGCTTCACTTCTGCAACGGCATCGGTTAGAGAGCCTGTTGCTCCCCCAGACTTTATGGCCCCTTCAAGGGCCTCAATTCGAGGGATTAAGGCATCAAGGGAATTTTCTGTCTCAGGCCTACAAAGGGTAACAATGGCTACTTCCAGCATAATTTGAGGCTGAGCTGCATATTTTGCCCTGTATTCTGCATCAGAAAGCTGATAAATACACCGGGTAATTTCTCCCTCAGAAAACTGGCTGCCCTGCTCCGCTAGCATCGCCTTAAGCTCACCAGAGCTGAAAAAGCCCCCTGCCTGTACCTTTAGCTTAAGCATCAACAGCTGTCTAAAATGATTGATTAGATCCTTAATTAATAGTTGAGTATCCTTACCTTCTGCTATTAACTGCTGAACAATTCCCAGGGCCGCTGCAGAATCTCTTTTCTTTACAGCCTGGGCCAGCTGGTATAATATTTCTTCCTTAGTAAGTCCCAGGGTATTAACAACCTCATCATAGGTTAAATCTCCCTTACTAAAGGCAATACATTGCTCTAAAATACTCAGGGAATCCCGCAGAGCTCCCTTGCCATTTTGGGCGATTATCCCCAGGGCCTTCTCTTCGAAGGAGATATCCATGGCCTGGCATATATGGGTTAATCGCTCAACAATATCCGTTAACTTAACAGGCTTAAAGTCAAATCGTTGGCATCGAGATAATATGGTGGCAGGCAGCTTATGGGGCTCCGTGGTTGCCAGGATGAAAATAACATGGGAAGGAGGCTCTTCTAGGGTTTTTAAAAGAGCATTAAAGGCTCCTCCACTGAGCATATGGACCTCATCGATAATATAGACCTTGTACCGCCCCTTAGCAGGAGGATATTTTACATTTTCACGAATTTCACGAATATGGTCAACCCCATTGTTAGAGGCAGCATCAATCTCAAGTACGTCCATAATATTTTCAGTAATGATCCCTTTGCAAATTTCACATTCATTACAGGGATTCTCTGCAACAGGATTTAAGCAGTTCACTGCCCTGGCAAATATTTTTGCCGTAGAGGTTTTTCCTGTACCCCTTGTTCCTGAAAAAAGATAGGCATGGGAAATTATCGATGTTTTAATTTGATTTTTTAAAGTAGTAATAATGTGGTCCTGACCCACCACATCCTCAAAAACATTGGGTCGCCACTTTCTGTATAATGCTTGATATGCCATTTAATCACCTTCAGTTCATTTCAATATGTTTATTATAACACATGGTTTAATCGAATACACCACTGGCCTTTAGAAACAGAACCTCTCTATAGCAGAAAATTACCTTAACCGTAAATGACCGACTTCTAGGGCATTTGCTAAAATGAACTTTCCTAGAACAACATAAAAAAGGATAGCTTTTCCATTGGAAAACTATCCTGTATATACTGATTTTGGACACGACTTATAACATTAGTTTACCAAAAAATTTGTATATTGACAAGTATAATTTTGAATAATGAAGAAAAAACTCTATTATGCTGAACCTATCAAGAAAATACCATTAGACCCCTTCAGGACGTGTTTGTCTTTAGAGATTTAATCCCTTACAATAGTTTTATGTTTTTAGTAATTGATTATATTAGGGAGGGATACCATGCCGGCAACTGAACATCCTAGCTATTCAGAAGAAAATCACCATCTGAAAAAAACCCTTAATTGGGTAGAAAAAGAAAAAATCCGATTGGAGAACCATGAAGACACATTAAAAAAGGAAATTCTTCACATACGAAAAACTGTAAGCCATCTTCAAGATGAACGACTTATTGCAAAGCAACAGCTTCACCAATTTACTGCAAAGGATTTAAAGATTATGGACTATGCCCAGTCCAGTCCTTATTTTGGTCGAATTGATTTTCAGGAAAATGCAAGACTAGAGCTTGAAGTAATCTATATTGGCAAGCATGGCCTTCATGACAATGAGAAGGAGATTCCCATCGTGGTCGACTGGCGGGCTCCCATTGCTGATATCTATTACAGCGGTCATAGTCAAGAGGTCTTCTACAAGGCCCCCTATGGAGAAATCTATGGTAAAATGTATCTTAAAAGAAGATACGAAATATCCCAGGGGGTATTGAAAGCAATCTATGATGAAAAGACATCAGAAGATAAAATAGAAGACAGCCTCAAGGGACCCAGTGACTTTTTAGTTGAAGCCTTAAATCGTTCTAACCAGGGTCGATTAAAAGAAATTGTGGCTACCATACAGGATCAGCAAAATAAGGTTATAAGAAGTGATATGTTAAAGCCCCTGGTAGTCCAGGGGGTGGCAGGGGGCGGCAAAACCACCATTGCACTGCATCGTATGGCCTATTTAATTTACAACAATCGTCGTAATATCCAGCAGCCTAATTATATGGTTGTAGCTCCCAACCGATTGTTTCTAAATTACATCTCTGAAATCCTTCCTGATTTAGGGGTAGAGGATGTGTTCCAGACAACCTTTGAGGATTGGGCTCTAGGTGTTATTAAGAAAAAACTTAAGCTTACACAACGGGTTGATCAGCTTAATTTTTTAATGAGGAATTATGGAGAATCAGGTCAAATTGTGGCTACTGCTGCAAAAATAAAGGGCTCTATTCTATTTAAAAAGGTAGTTGACAATTTAATCAGACGTTTGGAGCATCAATTAATTCCCCCCGCAAATCTATCCATCGAAGGAATTGAAGTCCTTCAATCTAGGGCCATTTATCAGGTCTTTATCACCAGTAACCTCCATCTGTCCCTTAGAGAAAGGATAATAAAGCTTAAGGAATACCTAAAAAATAAAATAAAAAATGAAATTAAAGATGCCCATGAAAAAATCGAACGGATTTATGACGAAAAGCTACAGGCAATAAGACAGTCAAACTCAGATATAGAAGAGATAAGACCTGTAATTATTCGTATCTATGATGAGCGGGATGAAAAAATAAAGCAATTCAAAAAGTGTATCTCTAAAGGGGTTGATACCTATATTGCCTCCTTACCGAAATTAGACACCCTCTCCTTTTATAAAGAGATATTCGAAAGCAACGAGATGAGTAAGGCCTTTGAAGCTCGAATAGGAAAATCCTTATTTACCTCCATAATAGGGAAGATTAGAGAGCAGCTGGCTATAGATCTATACGAAAACGAAGACCTTGCACCCATAACCTATATTAGAATCAAACTCCTTGGTATTGATGATAAAAACAAATATAATCATATTGTTGTGGATGAAGCTCAAGACTTCGACGAGTTCAAACTGGCGGTTTTACGGGAGATATGTATTAATGATTCCTTTACCTTTGTAGGAGACTTATCCCAGGGAATTTATTCCTACAGAGGTATCAACAGCTGGACCAAGACCATGGAGCGGGTTTTTAAAGATCGAGACTACTACTATCATATATTAACCACCAGCTATCGTTCTACCGTTGAAATCGTCAACTTTGCCAATGAAATAATCAAAAAATGTGAGGATCTGGATCCTGTTTTAGCCGAGCCGGTTTTTAGAAATGGAGAGAAGCCCCATTTAATTCATTGTGCCGATGAGGCTCACATGATTAATACCGTAATCCAAGAAATAGAAGGTCTTCAAAGAGATCAATATCAATCTGTAGCTGTTATTTGCAAGGATCTTGAAACTACCGAAGGAGTCTATTCATTACTAAAAAAGAGGATTAAGGATGCATACTTATTAACAGACCAAACAACTGATTTTAAAGAGGGGGTTGTCATTATCCCTTCCTATCTTTCAAAGGGACTGGAATTTGATGCGGTACTTCTATGGAATGTCAATGATACCAGTTACCTGCTTAATTCAATAGATGTAAAGCTACTCTATATTGGAGCCACCCGGGCCCTCCATAGACTGCAGCTCTTCTATGAAAAAAGTCCCTCAAAAATTATAGATCAACTTGACCATAGCTTCGTTATTCATAACAAAGCCGCTAATGGCTGATTCAGCAATATTGTTTGTGGCAGGAAAGTTACCATAACCCCTAATGTCTGGATTCTGACGCATTTGCTTAGAGGTAGTAGAACTTTCCTAAAACATAAATTGAAAAAAATAACTTGCCTGAGCTATCATCTACTGCTTCAGGCAAGCTATTTCATTCCTATTTCTTTTAAATTACATTTTCGGCATTATTAACGGCAGCCCATATTTGAAAAATAGCTCTATCGAGACGGATTTTTCTATTAACCCAGCTGCCCACCCATCCGGTGATGCCATGGCCATTGACAGAAAAATCATATAGGTGATCACGACCATGATGAGCCCCTTGCAGGCCCCGATGGCAAGTCCCCCCATTTGATTTACAGTACTTAACAGGGGCAGCTTAAATAGCTGATTGCATACCCTGCCTGCCAGCATCATAAGGGCCCTAATGATAAAGAAAAGAAATAACAGGCAAAGTATATTTAAAATATAAGTAGCAATGTTCACTATGATTTCTTCCTTTAACATTTCAATCCCTTGATTGGCATACATATCAATACTGGCTTCCTTAACAAGATATTGATCCATCCACTTCCACAGTCCTGTAGAAGCAGATTCGCCACCCAATCCATTGATAAAAAATTTTTCAAACAGCCCCTCAGATCTTCCGTCCACCAAGCCTTTTATTTTATCTAGTATTCCAGTATTGTTTTGGACCCAGATCGACAGGTCTACATGGTACCATTTAGCCCCTAAAAAAGCAATAATGTAGCTTGCCAGACTAAAGATTGTCCATATCATTCCCTTTTGATAGCCTTGGGCTAAATTAATTATCAATAAAATAATAACAATAATATCTAATAAGCTCATATGACCCGCTCCTATTATTGAATTTTATAAAAGGAAAGCTTCTCCTTTGTGATTACCGCTATATTCCCCTGGGGGAGCAATAATACTTGTTCAATGTCACCACTATATTTAAAGCTCACTTCTTCCTCTGCCCTTTCATTCCATAGGTAAATTGTACGATCTGAATAGGTTATACTTTTACCATTTAATATATCTAGTCCATTCATATGATCTTCCAGAATGCTTTCACCAAGCAGTTTTCCCGTTGAATCATATATTTCTAATTTATTTTTTGGCCTACCTTGTATAAAGCTGTTGCTTTTCTCTTTTTTTAAGTAGAGGGCCAGTAATTCCTTTCCCTCCATAGCAATGTGCTGAATTCCCTCTGACTGTACCTTCCAATTGACCTCATTTTTTGCAGTAGTATGTACCACTTCATTGGTAAATATAAAAATCCTTTCTTCCTCATGAAACCCAATTCTTAATGGAATTTGTTCTCCCATTTTTTCTATGCCAATCAGATTTCCCTTCAGATCAAATTCCATCAGGCTTCCTTCTATATCTCCGTTGACCACCGTGGCTGTATATAGTAGTACCTTATCTGCCTTGCCTGATATGGCACAATTAATAATTTCACCTTCACTAATGATCCCTTCACCAATTCTTTTTCCTTGGGTGTCAAAGGTTTCAAAGTTTCTTAGGGGTCCTCCCTGGGGTTTATAATATGCTAAGACATAGCCTTCATCGCACATTTTAATATCATCAATTACTTCCTCTAGCAGAATAGAATAAACTAGTTCTCCCTTATTATTCACCTTTATTACCTGTTTTTTAGCACTGTCTACAATCAGAACTTCTTTACTGCCGGTTATCATTGTAGGATTAGTAACCCCCAAATGTATACTCCAATTTTGCTCGCCATTCATGTCATAGGCATATAAAATACCGTCCCAGTATTGGAGCAACTGCTGATCTAGTCTGCCATAGTTTATTTGACTGCTATGGGGTAATTCTAGTTCCCTTAAAATCATCAATTCTCTTTCTGGTCCGCCAAATTTATCTTCAAAGTAGGCTAGGGTTTTAGGGTTGATCACAACCAAGACAATCATTACAGCCGCCATAATATAAAGAATTCTTTTTCTTGAATTCATTTCTATGCCTCCTTGTTTCACGTGAAACAAAATATCCTATTTGTATATATTCATCAAAAATAGGAAAAGTCCTTCAATTAAACTAGTGCTCTACATCATTTAAATGACGATAAATTGCCCAAGAGCAAGGCGAAGGAGGAAGCCATATTGAGTAGTATGGCGACTGACGACAACTATAGAAATTTAATCAGCCTAGAATTTAATTGTGCTAGCAAATACTTGTTTAGTCAGAAACAGTCAGATTAGTTACGACGGAATACCATCAATAAAAGGAGTAAAATTCCTAAGTAACCAAATAACGGATAAAAGAACATAATTAATCGCTTGAACCCAAAAAGTGCAAAGGGAATTCCCATTAAAACCACAATGACCCTGGTCCACTGATTTGACAGGTTAAACATGGATGAAAAATTGTTAATGGAACCAAATCCTGTAGCAATGGCAGTGGTATACATGGAAATCCACAGAAAAAGCGTATATCCCTTCATTAATCCACCCCCAAGACCTTGGGCCACAGCCATCATAGGAACCTCCAGCTGATAGACCGATGAATATTCACTAAGCAGGCAAAGTAATATTGCCAAAGCCATGATCCCCAGGCCCAAGCCCCCTAGGATTCCACCATATCTAGCAGCCTTTTTATCATAGATAAAGGGCCGTAATCCTGACATAATCACCACTGCTGACAAACTATTAAAGCTTACATATAGCATAGCCGACCAAGCCCACCCAGCAATAAAGTATATTAACTCCCAGGGACGACTACCCCAAGGAATTTGTATTTCTTCAATATTCTTTATTTCATTAAATAATCCTCGATAATAATGCTCATTTTGATAAAGGGTACAGACAGATAATAATAAAACCATCAATAATAAAATCGGCACAACAAAACGATTTGCCTTGGCTATACCATTCATTCCATAACAGAAGGTCAAATAGCAGAATACTGTCATTAACAATACGCCATAGGTATTGGATATCCCGAAGTAGGCTTCTATGATTGCTCCTCCCCCTGCTACCATTACGTAATAACTGATTAACAAAACCATTGTCATCAAGAAATTGATTCCAAAGCCTCTATTCTTCCCCAGGTGATAATCAATTAAGTCTGAGAAATTATTGAACCCTTTTTGATAGACTAGGCCCAAGACCTTTGCTCCTAACAACATGAATAGGATGGTTGCCAATAGAGCTGCTAATATCCCCAGCTTTTGATAGATCCCAAAGAACTGAATAATCTCTTGTCCCGAGGCAAAGCCAGCGCCGATTACAGTGCCCATATATACACTTGCTATGGTGTAGATTGATTTTCTTCTTGTCATCATCCTTCCCCCCATCTACTAGTACAATATGAGCCTGGTATGTGAATATATTCCAAGGCCTGTTCAATTATAAAATTCCTTTGTTCTAAAGGAATAAATTAACATAGGCTCTTCTATAACATATTGGCTTTTTTCCGTATCAAATGGTTTTTTTGGGGAAAACTGATGAAGTAGAAATCATATTTTAACCCTTTTCTTAATATTCTTTATACATAGGTTGAGTTATTTAAAGGGTTAAAGCTTTTTATATATTAAATCACGCAATACTTTAATCCCACTTCTCTATAGCAATAAATTAGTATTTTAATTAATTTTAATGTGCTGCTATCAACCCTAATGACACCCCTGGAGGAAATAAAAATGTCTATACTTCAACCTGAAAATAAGGACTCCATCAATGTTAATATCCCCATGGCCCATATCGATTTTAGTATGCTATTGATGGATCACCTGAAGCTTTATTATCAGCTGCCCTACAAGGAGTTGGTTATTTTATGCATTGGAACAGATCGTTCAACCGGTGATTCCCTAGGCCCATTAATAGGCTATAAGCTAATGAATTCCCTAAATCAATATCCCGATGTACATTTATGGGGGACTCTGGATGATCCTGTCCATGCAAAAAATCTTCATGATAAAGTCTCACAAATTAAAAACATTTACCAAAATCCCTTTATTATTGCTATTGATGCCTGTCTGGGAAAAATGGAACGAATTGGATACATTAAGGTAGGAGCTGGTCCCCTAAAGCCAGGGGCCGGGGTCAATAAAGATTTACCCAGTGTTGGAGATATTCATGTTACTGGTATTGTCAATCTCTGTGGCTACATGGAGTACCTTGTTCTCCAAAACACTCGTCTTAGCCTGGTGATGAGAATGGCCGAAACCATTTCCGAAGGGATCAAATTTACACTTTGGAAGTTAAAATCCCAGCAATATCAAATGGAGCTTTCTCTTCAGAATACACAATCTTAAAATCATATATTCTTAGTCTTTTGTTTTTCCAGGATGAACAGAACCCCCCTATTGCAGCAATCAAAAAACTGCAATAGGAGGTTTCTCTGTTTAATTCTTATTAAAATTTGTACAAATGAAAGTCCTTAGATTAGCTAAATAGACCACCGTATCTTCTTTTTTCTATAATGTAGATTATTTCATCAATCCCCTTTTCTCTGCCATTAATTAAAACCGCCCCCATTTCATTACTATTACTGCCATTGTTTATGCTCTGCAATCCCCCGTAATTATCGGTATAAATAATTGCATCCACAGGACCGGAATAATCAAAGGGAACCACATGATAACCTCGCTTAATTAAACTTGCCTGGATATACTCTAGGTCATTTTGTACGGCTATCCGTTTCATTAACAACACCTCCTTACTATATTTTTCCTAGTAATGGGTTGTTTCATACTACCTTAGGACATCTATTTTAAAATTCCATATCTATTTTATGATATTAATGGCCCAGAGGTGCTATTAAGAAAGCAAAATTCTTTGTTATTTTTGCCTCTTATACTCTCGTTTCAGCAACTTAAATAAAATACTACTACAATTAGGACAGCCATTCCCACTTCGACTAAGGGGATACTTGTTCCGGAGTAATTAATTACAAGAAATTTAATAGTCGCAAAAAAAAGAAAACTGCAGACCCTGTCTACAGTTAAATATCTCATAAAATTGAAACCTATCAATAAGTTCATTGTATTTTTTACTCGAGATAAGGTAACCGGAATTAGTATTTTCATAGTTAAAATTTCAAGACACAAAAATCACATTCCTCTGAATGCAATTTAAGTCTATCTGAATTATTAGTTTATGAATATCACTTAGATACTACGCTGTGCATAGAAAACCTCACTTTAAATCTCTAAAGGAAATATCATTTATCCTAACTCCATGTCAATTATCCTCTAAACAGGCTTAAAAAGTCACTTTTTCTTTTAGATAAAAAGATAAATTAAAATACTCTACAAAACCACAGGCTAATAAATATAGTGTCACATATAAGATGGGCATACTTTTTAAATTGATAATATTGTGATATTATTCAAATCTTATTTCTAATTTAAGCTTTGATTGTTAGTCTTCGTTTACTATATGTTTTTCCTTACTTCATTACCTTTAATTTTGTATTTACAATTTCAAAGGATGCCTTATGTCCCCCTTTAATTGACTTAAGCTTAATAATTTCACCATCCAAATTAATTTTTAACGGTCCTTCTCCTTCAATAGTAATTGCCCTGGTTCGATGGATCTTAACATGCTTAATTCGACTATGCTTTCCCTTAAAAACACTTGGAAATAAAAATAGAAGCTTAAGCCTGGACATTTTTTCAATAACACAAACATCAAAGCAGCCATCTGTCAGCAGCGCATGGGGGGCAATTTTCATTCCTCCACCATAATATCTGCCATTACAAATGGCCACCAGCATGATTTTTTTAGAATAGGATTTTCCTTCCTCATTAAACTTAATCAGCATAGGTTTGAAATTAATAAGGACCTTAATCAAAGCGATGACATAGGCATAGGCCCCCTTAAACCAGCGTTTAATTTTGTTAGTATAATCTGCAATTTCTGCATCTAATCCTATAGAGGCAATATTAATAAAGCATTGATTGTTTACGCTTCCTATATCAATTAGCTGAGGAGTACCATTAAAAATTAGCTTAAGGGCCTCCATTGGATCCCTGGGAAGACCTAGGGTTTTAGCAAAGTCATTCCCTGTACCGCAGGGAATGATTGCCAACACTTTATCGCTTCCTACCATACCATTGGCTACCTCATTGACGGTTCCATCACCGCCCACTGCAATATAAACATCATAGTTTTCTTTGATATAACGGTTGATTACCGCCGTTGCACCACCGTATTTCTCTGTCTTTATAATTTTGAATTGAATTTTTTGTTCTAAACAAAAAGCTCTAATCATAGGAATAAGCTTATTTCCTTTATTTTTACCTGCTACGGGATTTACGATAAAAAGATATGACTGTTTGGACATTTAATTTACCTCACGATTAATTCTAGATCCTTTCATTTCTGCGTGATCTAAAACATTCTCCTTTGCTCGATCTAATGCTTGCAATTCTTCTACTGATAAGGGGTAGTTTGATACCCCATCCTTTACAGGTTTCGCATAAGAGACAGTTTCTGTTCTCCCATGGATACCTGAAATAATCACTCCATCATTATTTGCATCCAACAGGGCTATTGAATAACTTAGATCACTGCCTGTATCATGAAAGGCATTATATCGTATCATTCCTACCTTTTGAACACAAAAGCTCATTCGATTTTCTAAAATATCCAGCTTTCTGTAAAGGCTATTCTGCTCCCCATGGATTGCTTCAACTCTTTCCAGGTGCTCCATTAAAATAGGCTCAATATTTTTGCCGCTGGTGCCCTTAACCAACTTTTTGTATTTATCCCTTAGACTAGCTGTTATAGCGTAGTTAATGCTAAGTAATAAAACCAGCAGTATGTTCATAAAGCAGCAAGCAATGATGATTGGCACACTATATTGTTCGATAAAAGCTACTAACCACTGCATTTATTTTTTCCCCCTTCTATTGACTGCATAGTGAATGATTCCAAGGAATGGTATTGGATTAGGATATTATGCTCAGTAGCAGATGAGCTAATCCATAATCTATAATAATTCTACAATGTTTTTGCATTTTCCTTCAAGTATTATTACATAAATATAATCATGTATATTTTAACTATTCCCCTATTCTATTATTTAGTTCCTGATTTGAGTTGAAAATTACTCCGTTTCCCTTTGTTCAGCAAGCTGTTTGTTGCAAGAAAGTTACCCTAACCACAAATGACTGGCTTCTGGGTCATTTGCTATAAATAAAATTCTCCTATAAAGAACAAAGTTGCTAGCGCCACGTTTGTTTTCCAGGGAACCCATGGGTTCCCTAGGACGCTTCGCTGTACCCTCCTTATTTTAATAAGGGGTGACGCCCCCCTTAACAACCCCCCATTTCATAGGAATAAAACGAACTTTCCTATGAAACAAAGAAAAGGATGCCTGGGCATCCATAAAAAAATCTTGCTATTTAATAATTCACATTAATGTAACTGACTACAAATTTCTTTAATTGCAGCGACTACCTGTTGGAGCTCTTCTTTCTTATTGAAATAACCTATGCTAAATCGTACTGTTCCCTGCTCAAAGGTTCCAATGGTTTTATGAGCATAGGGGGCACAATGAAGACCTGGTCTTACGGCGATGTTAAATACCTTATCTAAAATATAAGCAATCTCAGAAGAGTCCTCCTCATTAATATTAATAGATACTACCGCTGCCTGCTCTTTGGCATTATGAGGCCCGTATATTTTAACCCCTTCAATTTTCTTTAGCTCATCTATAAAATATTGAGTCAAGGCTTCCTCATGGCTTCTAATGTTATTTAAGCCAGCTTCCAGAATAAACTCAATTCCTTTAGCTAATCCTGCAATTCCTGGCGAGTTAGGGGTTCCACTTTCATATCTGTCTGGAATGATGTCAGGCTGAATTAATTCCTCTGACCTGCTTCCGGTCCCCCCCTCTTTAAAATGCATTACCTCTACTCCTTCTCTAATATAAAGAATTCCTACCCCTTGGGGGCCCATTAATCCCTTATGACCAGGCAGAGCCAATAGATCAATATTTAATTTTTCAACATCAATTTCGAAAATTCCCGCTGTTTGAGCAGCATCCACTAGAAAGAGTATACTATGTTCCTTAGCAACTTTCCCTACTTCCTCCAGTGGCATTAGGGTTCCTGTAACATTGGAAGCATGGGTCATCACAATCAGCCTGGTGTTGTCTTTAATAGCCCCCCTAACGGCATCAACCTCTACTCTCCCTGCGAAATCACATTGAATTATGGTATTTTCAATTCCTAGTTTTTCTAACGTTTTAATAGGACGTAAAATTGAATTATGCTCCATACTTGTGGTGATTACATGATCTCCTGGTCTTAAAACTCCTTTTATTGCTAAATTAAGGGACTCTGTCGCATTCCCTGTAAATACCACCTGCATTGGATTATCAATATTAAATAGTTTAGCCACATTTTCCCTGGCGGCAAAAATTTGTCGTCCAGCCTCTATAGCCATTTTATGTCCAGAACGACCAGGATTAGCCCCGGCTTCTCTCATTTGATTCATAATTGCTTCATAAACAACCTCTGGCTTTGGGTAGCTGGTTGCAGCGTTGTCTAAATAAATCACCCATTTCCCCTCACTTTCAAAGGATATCATTGTTTCTATACTATATTCATTTTTTTCAACATTGTCACTATTAGAATGATATGGACAATAGGTTGTTTCACGTGAAACAAGCTCACTTATTATTTATCTAATAGCTCTATGATCCTTTCTAAATCCTCATCACTATAGTATTCTATCTCAATTTTTCCCTTTTTAGTCCCTTTAGAAATGGTTACCTTTGTGCCCAAAATCTTTTTTAAATTATCTTCCAGTTCAATTAACTCATAGGATTTTTGTTTCTTCTCCTTCTTAGTTGAAGTCTTCTTAGAAGTAATCAGCTCTTCTACCTGACGAACATTTAACCCCATTTTTTCGATATGGAGGGCCAGTTGATATTGCTTATCATGGTTAGAAATTCTCAATAGAATCCGTCCATGTCCATTAGTAATCCTACCATCCTTAATCATGTCAATTACCCGTTGATCTAAATGAAGTAATCTTAATATATTTGCTATATAGGGTCTACTTTTTCCAAGGGCCTCAGCCAACTGCTCCTGGGTAAGATGATATTGTTCAAGTATTTTTTTATAGGCCAGAGCCTCCTCTATTACATTTAAATCCTCCCGCTGTAAATTCTCGATTAAAGCAATTTCCAGCAGCTTGTTTTCTTCAAAGCTCCTAATAATACAGGGAATTTCCTTTAGTCGTAGTTCTTTGGCTGCCCGCCATCGTCTTTCTCCTGCAATTATTTTATAGCCCTTTTGCTCCTTCGCTACAATAATTGGTTGAATTAGTCCATGGGCCTTTATTGATGCTGCTAATTCCGATAGGCTTTCTTGATCAAAATCCTTTCTTGGCTGGTCTATGTTGGGATAAATATGATTAATATCTAAGGAAAATACCTTGTCCCCTTCTGTAGAGCTTTCTTCAGTTCCACTGACAACCTGTGGAATTAAGGCCTCTAATCCCTTACCCAGAGCACGCTTTTTTGTCTTTGTCATCTACACCACATCCTCCTCTAAATCTAAAAATTCTTCGGCCAATTCAATGTATGCCTCTGCTCCCTTAGACCTTTCATCATAGTAGATTACTGGCTGTCCAAAGCTTGGTGCCTCAGCCAACCTTACATTTCTAGGGATAATTGTTGTATAGACCTTTCCTTTAAAATAATTTTTTACTTCGTCCACCACCTGAATCGACAAGTTGGTTCTTCCGTCAAACATACTTAATACAACCCCTTGTATCTCTAAATCGGGGTTGAGGCTCCGTTTCACCAGTTGTATTGTATTCATTAGCTGACTTACCCCTTCCAGGGCATAGTATTCACATTGTATCGGTATTAAGACACTATCAACAGCAGCCAGGGAATTAATCGTCAATAGGCCTAAGGAGGGCGGACAATCTATAAAAATGTAATCGTAGCTCTCTCGAATCGTATCAATAGACTGACGTAATTTGATTTCTCGATTATTCATGGCTGCCAGCTCTATTTCAGCTCCCGCCAATTGCACACTGGAGGGTACAATATGTAAATTTTCGTACTCGGTTTCTAAAATGGTTGATTTTAAGTCCACCTCATTGACAATGACATCATAGATACTGTAGGGTAAGCTCCCTTTATCGATACCAAAGCCACTGGTGGTATTTCCCTGAGGGTCTATATCAATAATACATATTTTTTTTCCTTTTTGTGCAATACAGGCACTAAGGTTAACATTTGTGGTTGTTTTACCGACGCCACCTTTTTGATTAAATACAGCAATCACTTTAGCCAAGTCAGACCACTCCTTTGGTTTCTATCCATCAACAATACAATTAATTTCGATAAATAGAAAATTTCACCTTCTTTATTTCATAATTAATTCATATTTTATCAATAATCAGATAAAAAAGATACTACCCTTCTCACAAGAAATATAATTTAATCGCTTTATTTTCTGTATTATTTCTATTTTTTCTTGACGAATCATAGTAATAGAACAGGGTCTTTTTCATAAATAAAGGGCTTATAAATTAAAGATACAACGGTTTAATTCAACTTTAATATTATCTTTTTCTAGGAGGCATAAATATGCTCAAAATCATTATTACAACCTTTGTCATTGTCTTTATAGCAGAATTAGGTGATAAGACTCAAATTCAAACCATGCTGTTAGCCTGTCAATCGAAATCCATATGGCCTGTATTTATTGGTTCCTCTCTGGCATTAATTATGAGCTCCCTTGTAGGAGTGCTGGCTGCCTCTTATCTTCACAGATTTATTAATCCCCACTATCTTCAAACAGCCTCTGGGATAGTCTTTATTATTATTGGATTTTTAACCCTTTTTGGAAAGCTGCAATAAAAAAAGATTACTATCCCCCCATAGTAATCTTTTTTTATTAATACCTGTCATTAGTTTTTTGGTATTTTTACAGTTACCTCGATATAGTCTCCTTTGTCAATTTGATTAAACTCTGCTTTTTCCTGCTTATCCTTAATGGCATCATAGGCCTGCTTAATCGTATTGATATAAATTCTATAATTCATAAAGCTTCTTATCTTTTGATTCCCCTTCGGTTCCTTTTCTTTTCCTATTTCTTCTAATAGGGCTTGTATAATCTCCTCTGTTCGCTTTACATTATAATCATATTTAATAATTTTCTCCAGAGCAATCATCCTCAGGTCATCGTCTGGCAACTTTAATAGGGCTCGAGCGTGTCTCTCAGTTAAGTTATTTTCTAATAATAGATTCTTTATATCTTGCCTCAATCGAAGAATTCTAAGCTTATTTGCAATAGTAGATTGATTTTTTCCGATCTGAAGTGCTAATTCCTGTTGGGTGAATCCATGGTCCTGTATTAGGTTTGCATAGCCTTCTGCCTCTTCAAGAAAGTTTAAATCCTCCCGCTGCAGGTTTTCAATAATCGCTAACACTGCGGAATCCTTGTCATTATAGTCACGATGAACAATTGCAGGAATACTTTCTAAATTTGCCAGTTTTGCAGCCTTAAGCCGACGTTCCCCTGCGATTAATTCATATTTTTCTTCACCAATTTGTCTAACACTAATTGGCTGCAGGATTCCGTAGGCCTTTATGGATTGACTCAACTCTTCCAGGCTAATTTGGGCAAAGGCTTTTCTTGGTTGATATGGATTAGGAATGATAGTATTAATAGCTATTTCGATTACTTGTTTTTCGGCAGTATTCATGGATTTAATCCCTCACTTCTTCATGAATTCATTAATAATTTATTCGATAAAAAAAAGTTGAGTCCTGCAATAAAAAGGGCCTATTTCTAACTTTCGTTTTACAAAAAACAACCCTTTTCCCTTAAATAATAGGTTCTTTACTTGGTTTCCCAGCTTTTCTTGGGTATTTTGTCGGAGTTTGTTTCACTTTTTCAATTACCACAATTCGATGTTTAATATCGCTAAAGGGAAGCTGAGGGGTTAGTTCCTCCACCACCTGCCCCCCTAAGACAGAAAGGGCCTTTTTGGCTTCCTTTAATTCTACTTCTAACTGGGGACCCTTCTGGCAAATAAAATATCCGCCTACCCTAACAAAGGGTAAGCAATACTCTGCCAATACATTCATTGAGGCAACTGCCCTTGCCACGGCAAAATCAAATTGTCCCCGATAGTTTTTATTTTGTCCAAAGTCCTCTGCTCTGCCATGGACAAAGTTAACCTCTTTAAGTTCCAGAGCTGAAGCAACCTCTTTTAAAAAATTAATTCTCTTGTTAAGGGCATCAAGAAGAGTCAACTGAAGCTCTGGAAAAAGTATTTTTAAAGGAATCCCAGGAAAGCCTGCCCCCGTGCCCACATCGATTAGAGTCCCATCAGACTTTAATTGACTAACTTGTAAGCAAGTTATGGAATCTAAAAAATGCTTAATAATTACTTCCTTCGGATCCTCAATAGCTGTTAAATTCATTCTCTGGTTCCATTCTAGTAATATATCCTTGTATTTTAAGAGCTGGTTGATCTGTTCCTCTTTAATGGTAATTCCCAAATCATCGCATCCCTGATGCAGCATTTCCTTGAGCCTCATTTATTTTTCCCCTCCTCTTTGTCTGCGTCTTTGCTCTAAATAAACAAGCAGCACAGAGATATCAGCAGGGGAAACCCCTGAGATTCTTGAGGCCTGTCCCACCGATAGGGGGCGTATATCCGTAAGCTTTTGTCTTGCCTCTAGTCGAAGTCCGTCTATTATATTAAAGTCTGTGTCCTCGGGAATCCGTTTATTCTCAAGCTTCTTAAATTGATCTATCTGTCTCATCTGCTTTTCGATGTATCCTTCGTATTTTATGACAATCTCACACTGCTTTTCGACTGGACCAAGGACATCTTCCCTGCCTTCTATTTGTCTAATATGAGCATAATTAATTTCAGGCCGCTTTAAGAGATCATATAGGCTTATACCCGCCTTTAAGGCAGTACTGTTAAGCTTCCCTAAAATGGGATTTGCCATCTCAGGCGAAACAGTGGTCCTTTTTAAACGCTGCATCTCTGCTTCTATCATTTCCTTTTTTGACGTCATCTTATCGTATCTTTCCTTTGTGGCTAAGCCCAGTCTATAGCTTTTCTCTGTTAATCTCATATCTGCATTATCCTGCCTTAGAACCAGCCTATATTCAGCCCTTGAGGTCATCATTCGATAGGGTTCGTTAGTACCTTTGGTAACCAAATCATCAATGATTACACCAATATAGGCCTCGGAACGATCTAAAATAAAGGGGTCCTTCCCTTGTATTTTAAGAACTGCATTGATACCCGCCATCAACCCCTGGGCCGCAGCCTCTTCATAGCCTGAGGTTCCATTAAATTGACCGGCACAAAATAAATTGGCAATATGCTTTGTCTCCAAAGAAGGCCTCAGCTGAGTAGGATTTATACAATCATATTCAATAGCATAGGCAGGTCTCATCATCTTTACATTCTCCAAGCCAATTACCGATCTTAGCATCTGATGCTGCACTTCCTCCGGTAGGCTGGTGGACATACCCTGTACATACATTTCCTTTGTATCTAATCCCTCGGGTTCAATAAAGAGCTGATGGGTAAGCTTGTCTTTAAAACGAACAATTTTATCCTCTATAGATGGACAATATCTTGGTCCCACCCCTTCCATATCTCCTCGATAGAAGGCTGACCGATTAATATTACTCATAATGATTTGCTGTGTTTTTTCAGTAGTTCTGGTTAACCAGCAGGAATGCTGCTCGATGTTTAAGGAATCGTTTAAAAACGAGAAGGGTACCACCTCTTCATCCCCTGGCTGAATAGACATCTTATCATAATCAATGGTATCCCTATGGACCCGTGCGGGTGTTCCAGTTTTAAACCGCCTTAGCTCACATCCCAATTGTTTTAATTTATCTGACAAAAATAGGGCTGGGTATAACCCATTGGGTCCCGATTCATAATTAATCTCTCCGATAAATATTTTGCTTTTTAAATAAACCCCTGTAGCCAATATAACAGCCTTAGCATCGTATTGGGCTCCTGTCCTTAAAACAACGCCCTTAACAATATTTTCCTCCACAGTCAGGTCTGTTACCTCTCCTTGAACAAGCTCTAAATTTTTTTGGCTTTCTATAGTTTTTTTCATTTCTATATGGTATTTTGTTTTGTCTGCCTGGGCCCGCAAGGAATGGACTGCTGGTCCTTTGGCTGTATTAAGCATCCTGCTTTGGATAAAGGCCTTATCAATATTAATGCCCATTTCTCCCCCTAACGCATCAATCTCCCTAACCAAGTGCCCCTTTCCAGTTCCGCCGATGGAAGGATTACAGGGCATCATGGCTATGGCATCCAGGGTAAGGGTTAGTAATAGGGTGCTATATCCCATTCTGGCCACAGCTAAAGCTGCTTCACAGCCTGCGTGGCCTCCTCCAACGACAATTACATCATATGAACCTCCATGATATTTCATCCTATCGCTTCTCCTCCATTTATAGACTAGTCTAAGGTAATATTAGCCTTCTATTGCTCAAGTGCCTATTTACCGATACAAAAGTTCTTAAAAATATGGTCGATTAAATCTTCCCCTACAGTATCACCGGTTATTTCCCCAAGATAATCCCAGGTATTTTTATAGTCAACCTCGATAAAATCCATGGGCAATTTTTGATTAATGGCCTGAATCCCTTCCCTTAAGCTATTAATAGCTCTCTCTAGGGCATTTTTATGCCTGATGTTTGTTACCATTAAATGATCCTTTGCCCGAACCTGCCCCTGGTAGACCATTTCTTCAAGGCAGGTCTCAATTTCTTCAAGCCCTTGGCCTTCTAATAGGGATGCCTTAATCATTCTCTTGGTGCCGATTAAATCAGTAATTTTATCTATATCAAGCTGACCAGGCAAATCCGTCTTGTTAATAATAACCATGGACTTTTTATTTTGAATTAGATCAATTATCTCTATATCTTCCTCAGTTAGCTCCCTTGAGGCATCGAGCATTAAAATAACCAGGTCTGCCCGATTAAAAAATTCCTTTGTCTTCTGTACCCCTATTTTTTCAACAATATCATCAGTTTCCCTTATTCCTGCCGTATCAATCAGCTTCAAGGGGATTCCCTTGATATTCAACTGCTCCTCAATTACGTCTCGGGTGGTTCCTGGTATTTCTGTTACGATGGCCCTTGATTCCCTTAACAGGGTATTGAGTAAAGAGGATTTCCCCACGTTAGGCTTTCCTACAATGACTGTACTTAAGCCTTCCCTTAATATTTTTCCTGTATCAGCGGTTTTCAGCAATTTTTCCATTTCTTTTTCCAGACCAAGGCTTTTTTCCAGTAATAAATCCAGGGTGATTTCATCCACATCCTCCTCAGAAAAATCGATGGAAACCTCCACGTGGGCCAGTAGCTCTAAAATCTCATTTCTAAAGCCCTCAACCCGTTTAGAAAGACTTCCTTCCAGATGATTCAAGGCAATATCAAAACCCTTATCGGTCTTAGCACTGATTAAATCCATTACCGCCTCGGCTTGGGCTAAATCAATTCTTCCGTTGAGAAAGGCTCGCTTTGTGAATTCGCCTGGATCAGCGGCCCTAACCCCTTGCTTTAATATCAGCTCCAGAATTCTCCTAACGGGAATCATGCCACCATGGCAGTTGATTTCCACAATATCCTCCTTGGTATAGGTATTAGGGGCCTTCATAAAGACAGCCAATACTTCATCTATCTTATCACCCTTCTCTGGGTCATAAATAAATCCATAGGTCAGCCTTCTTGGAGTAAATTCACTTAATTTTTTATCCCTAACCGACTTAAAAATTAGATCAACGATCTTTAACGCCTGATCACCACTAATGCGAATGACGCCAATCCCTGCTTCTCCAGGGGCTGTGGCGATGGCTGCAATTGTGTCATCAATGAACATAAATCCACCTCAATTTAATATTGATTCAGCTCATTCTCATAAAATGTGCTGTCATTTAACCCTATTATACCAAAATAATACAGGTTCCATTACAAAATTAATAGGGTCACTTGCTATTTCCCCATACATTAGAAAAAACCCAGTAACAATACTGGGTCAGCTCTATTTCTTAAGTGTAATGACGACCTTTCTAAAGGGCTCATCACCTTCACTATAGGTCTGTACAAAAGGATTTCCTTGAAGGGCAGAGTGAATAATTCTTCTCTCGTAGGGGTTCATCGGTTCTAAAACAACCGTTTTCCCAATTTTCTTTGCCTTTCTTGCCATCTTATTGGCTAACCGAATTAAGGTTTCTTCTCTCTTTTCTCGATAATTTTCTGTATCAATAAAAACCTTTAAATAGTCTTCACGATTCTTATTCACCACTAGACTTACTAAGTACTGTAAGGAATCTAATGTCTGACCTCTGCGTCCAATAATTACTCCCATATTGGGCCCGGCTAATTGAATATTTAAACTATCTTTTACTAACTGAACTTCAATTGATGCTTCAATCCCCATCGATTTCAAAACATCCTTCAAGAAATTTTCTGCATCTTCCTCAGGATGGTCGATGACTGTCAATTTTACTCGAGCCATTTTTGTGCCAATAATTCCTAAAAAACCCCTGGTTGGCTTTTCAAGTATTTCTATTTTGACTTGATCTTTATTCTTTTGTAATTCCTTAAGACCCTCTTCAATAGCTTCTTCAACAGTTTTACCGGTGATTTCAATCAAGCTCATATTAGTTAGACACCCTCCTTTGTCCCTGGAACAGGTCTTTTGAGAACTAATTGTTGGACTACTTGGAATCCATTACTCACAACCCAATAAAGACTTAATCCGGCAGGAAATCCTCTACCCCACCAGAAAATTAAAAATGGGAAGAAATAAGTCATCATTTTTTGGGATGGGTCTGATTTATTAGCTCCAGCCATAGTTACACTGGATAAAAAGGTAAGTAAACCAGCTAATATTGGCAAAATCCATGGATCAGGATCAGCTAGGTTCTTCATCCATAAGAAGGCAGTATTAATGGACTCATAGGCCGCTTGGGATTCAAATACATAGATCCCTGGTTCTCTTAAAACCGCAAACAAACCAATTAAAATGGGAAATTGAATCAATAAAGGTAAGCATCCTCCAAAGGGATTGATCTTATGTTCTTGATATAGCTCCATTGTCTTAACATTTAACTTCTCTTTATCATTTTTATACTTTTCCTGAAGATCCTTTAGCTTAGGCTGAATTTCTTGAATTCCCTTCATTGATTTCATTTGCTTGATGGTCAAGGGTACCATCAATAATTTAACAATTACAGTAAAAATAATGATTGATAAGCCATAATTGCCGATAATATCATAAATCATTTTCAGCAATAGACCCAAAGGTTTGGCCAAGGCACTCAAATTCAAAACCCCCTACTCTCATTTATTTCTTTAAAGGGTCATAGCCTCCAGGATGAAAGGGATGACACCTCATTATTCTTCTTATGGTTAAATAGGTTCCTTTAAAAAAACCATAGGTTTGATATGCTTCAATACTATAATTAGAACAGGTCGGATAAAAACGACAGGTTTGTCCCTTTAAAGGAGATATATGCTTTTGATAAAAGCGAAGGAGTCCTATACAAATTTTTGCCATTTATTCATCACTCCATACGCATCCATTTACTGCATTAGTTTCATTTTTCTGAATAAATGAAGCATTGCACTTTCTACCTCTTTATATGTAGCATCCTTACATCCAATTCTGGCCACAAAGACAATATCATATCCATTTTTGATTCGATCTTGATTTAATCGATAGCTTTCCTTTAGTAATCTTTTTACTCGGCTTCTAACTACACTTTTCCCTACCTTTTTCGATACAGTAAAGCCAACACGGCTCATTTCAGAATGATTGTTAGCTACATATATAATAAGTAGCTTATTGGCCATGGATTTTCCCGATTTGTAAACGATTCTAAACTCTCGATCCTTTTTTAACATATTGTTGGCCTTCATATTTCTCCAGCTCCCATAATTACAGAAAAAGGCCACATAGTGCGGCCCTTATGCAGTCAATCTCTTTCTGCCTCTTAATCTACGTCTTTTTAAAACGTTTCTACCATTCTTAGTACTCATTCTTTTTCTGAAGCCATGTTCCTTACTTCTTTGTCTTTTCTTTGGCTGATAGGTTCTTTTCATGAAAAACACCCCCTTCAAGTACTACATCAGTACTTCTATCTAATCAATATAATATTCAAATTAATACTACATAAAGAGTACTTAAAAATATTGACACAAATAGATTATAACGATATTGATAGAGGCTGTCAAGATAAAAGCATTTAGGAATCTGTGGATAAACCTGGTGTGTATTAGTTTTTTTTGTGGATATTTTTTTAAAATTGTTGAAAACTCCTATATAATTTGATATTATATTAATACTTGTTGATAACTTTGATAAAACTATTAACATTAATCACATTTATACACATTATGTGGATAGCATTGTGCATAACTTAGAATTTTCCCATATTATAAATAATTATGTATTTGAGCATCTATTTTTTTTTGTGCATAAAATAATCATTGCTATTGTTGATAACTATTTTATATAATGAAATAGACCCCGTTAATCACAATTTATCCACATCTATCCAATAAAATCTGTTCATAACTGTTTTTTTATGAATCGTTATCAATTTTTTTCAAATTTATTATATTATGTGGATAAATTTGAGGATAAAAATTTATTTTTTAATTACATAGATTTACAACTTTATTTTTTAACATGATAAAAACTATAGATTAACAGTTAGGGGGCTGTTTTATGCTGGACAACCTATCTGAAATTTGGGATAGAACGCAAAACTTAATTAAAACCGAATTGACAGAAGTGAGCTTTAATACTTGGATTAAAACAATTGAGCCAATTTCAATGGAAGAAAATCAAATTATTCTCGCTGTACCCAATGACTTTACAAAGGGCATTTTAAATACTCGATATGCTACGCTTATTAGTAATGCCATTAAACAGGTCACTTCTAAGAAGTTTGAAATTGAATTTATCGTTCCTACTGAAGATAATGTGAAAAACATTAAAAAAGAACAAACTAAGCAAAAAAATTTACTGGATCCAACGATTTCTTCCACTAATCTTAATCCTAAGTATACCTTTGATACCTTTGTTATCGGTAATAGTAATCGTTTTGCCCACGCAGCCTCTGTTGCTGTTGCTGAAGCACCGGCCAAGGCCTATAATCCACTCTTTATTTATGGGGGCGTTGGACTAGGGAAAACTCACTTAATGCATGCCATAGGTCATTATATATTAGAAAATGATCCAAAGGCGAGGGTTGCCTATGTGTCCTCTGAAACCTTTACCAATGAATTGATTAATTCTATAAGGGATGACCGTAACGTTGAATTCCGCAATCGTTATCGTAATGTAGATGTCTTACTGGTTGACGATATCCAGTTCATTGCAGGTAAGGAAAGAACCCAAGAGGAATTTTTCCATACCTTTAATGCGCTTCATGAATCAAATAAGCAGATTATTATTTCCAGTGACCGACCACCAAAGGAGATACCAACCCTAGAAGATCGTCTGCGATCCCGCTTTGAATGGGGGCTGATTACTGACATACAAGCTCCGGATTTTGAAACTAGAATTGCTATCCTGCGAAAGAAGGCTCAAATGGAAAACATTGATGTACCAAACGAGGTTACCATTTACATAGCAAAAAAAATCCAGGCGAATATTCGAGAATTAGAAGGAGCCTTAATTCGTATTGTGGCTTATTCTTCCTTGACCAATAGCGATATCACCGTTGATTTGGCCAGTGAAGCCTTAAAGGAAATCTTTTCATCAAAACCGAAGCAATTAAACATACCGTTAATTAAAGAAGTCGTTTCCAAAAGATATAATGTGAAGCTAGAGGACTTTGATTCTAAAAAAAGAACTCGGGCCATTGCGTACCCCAGGCAGATTGCTATGTACATTACAAGGGAATTGACAGACCTGTCTTTACCCAGAATAGGGGAGGAATTCGGCGGAAGAGATCATACAACTGTTATGCATGCCCATGAAAAGATTAGTAATGATATTAAAGCAGATACTAATTTAAAGGAGCTTATTGAATCGCTTATTAAAGAACTCAAGGGCGACCTATAACTGCTCACAAATTATTGTGTATAGCCTGTTGATAGTATTTTTGTACTTTCATCAATCTGATTATGTGGATAAAAGATACCATAGTATAAACATATTATTCACAGCCCAATTTCAATTAATCCTATGATCTAAAGGGGTTATACACAAATTAACAGGCCCTATTACTATTACTACTATATTTTTATCTTATTTATCTCTAAAATTGCCAGGGAGGTTATCCACAATGCATTTTATCTGTTCTCAAAAAAATTTGATGCATAGTATTTCTATTGTTCAAAAATCTGTCTCAACCAAGACTACACTGCCTATTTTAAAGGGTATCTATTTAGAAGCCTACGCTACTTGCTTGAAGCTAGTGGGCACTGATCTAGAGGTAGGGATCGAAAACATCATTGAGGCTGAGGTAATTCAAGAGGGGACTGTTGTAATTGATGCTAGGTTGTTCAGCGAAATCATAAGGAAACTACCAGACGAAAATGTAGAGCTGCATCTTCAGGAGAACAACCAATTACTAATTAAATGTGCCTCAACGGAATTTAATATTTTATGCTATAATGCCTCTGACTTTCCAGAGCTTCCCCTTATCGAAGAGGAAAATAGACATGAAATATCCCAGGAACTCTTTAGAAATATGATTCGACAAACAGTATTTGCCACCTCACAGGATGAATCAAGGCCAATTTTGACAGGGGTTTTAATGGAGATTGAAAATGAAAAATTAAATATGGTGGCTCTTGATGGCTATCGATTAGCCCTAAGAAAAGGTAAAATAGATGGTACTGACACCAACAGAGTAGTGGTGCCGGCCAAAACATTAAATGAAATCAGTAGAATTATGAATGCTGACGATGAAAATCCTATTACGATTACTTTTACTGAAAACCATGGATTATTTACTATAGGAAACACTAAGCTGATTTCCAGATTATTAGACGGAGAATTCATTAATTACAATCAAATTTTACCTAAGGAATATAAATCCCAGGTAAAAATAAATACAAAAAATCTGCTGAATAGTATAGAAAGAGCCTCATTATTAGCTCGTGAAGGTAAAAATAACTTAGTGAAGTTTACAATTAATGATGATAAAATGGTGATTACCTCTAATTCTGAATTAGGGAAGGTTTACGAAGAAATTAATATACAGCTGGAAGGGGAAGATCTTGAAATCGCCTTTAACTCCAAGTATTTTATTGATGCCCTAAAGGCAGTGGATGAAGAAGAGGTCTACCTTGAGTTTACTACCAATATTAGCCCGGGAATTATTAAGCCTGTAAATAATGAAAATCATGTCTACTTAGTTCTACCAGTACGATTATCAGCCAATTAGTGACCCAGCTTAGCTGGGTTTATATTTTTATTTCATAGGAAAGTTCGTTTTTTCCGATGAAATTGGGTTTTAAAGAGGGGCTTTCACCCCTTATTAAAATAAAAAGGGCACAGTGAAGGTTCTAGAGAACCCAGGGCTACCTGGAAAATAAACGTGGCATTAGCTACTTTGGCTCTGTTAGTTGTTCTAAATAGATATCATATTTTATATTAAAGGAGGGTTAGCGTGAAAAAGCAGGTGAAGATTGAAGAGGAATTTATAAAGCTGGATCAACTTTTAAAGTACAGTGATGCAGTTAGCAGCGGTGGAGAAGCAAAGTTAAGAATACTAAGCGGTGAAGTTAAGGTCAATGGCATCACCATATCCCAAAGAGGTAAGAAGATAAGGCCAGGGGACGTGGTTCAAATTAGTGAAATAGAAATACATGTAATCCAGTAGGCTGCATCATTTAAGTGACGCATAGTACTAAAGTATTTCCTAGGATGAATAGGAGGTTAACTAATGATTGTTAAAGAAATAAAGGCCCTCAATTTTCGAAATTATGAGGCACTGCAATTAGAAATTCATCCTAGATTAAATATATTTGTTGGCCAAAATGCACAGGGAAAGACGAATATAATTGAAATGCTGTATCTTTCTGCTATGGGAAAATCCTTCCGAACCAGTAAAGATCAAGAAATGATTCAATTCAATAAGTCTCAGGCCTATACTAAAATTAATATCCAAAGGTTTTCAGGAGATAAAACCATAGAGATAAAGCTGGATGCCATGGCAAAGAAAAAAATGAAAGTAAATCAAATCCCCTTGGTAAAAAGGGGAGAATTATTGGGAAATCTTAATGTGGTCATCTTTTCCCCTGATGATTTAAAAATTATTAAAGAAGGACCAGGAGAGCGCAGACGATTTATTGATAATGAAATATCCCAAATATATCCTAAATACTACTATACCCTTAATCAATATCAAAGGATTTTACAGCAGCGAAACAAGCTTCTAAAGGAAAATAGGGGAAAAAAGATAGACCTTGAAATCTGGAATGACCAATTAATTAAATATGGTGCTACCATAATTCTATATCGGAAAAGGTTCATTAAAAGAATTGGAATTTTAGCAAAGCTAATGCATCGAAAAATAACCGAGGAAAAGGAAACCTTAGAAATACAATACGATAGCAATGTTCCCATACAGGAAAAGGAGGAAATCACTGATATAACAGCAAAATTTTATGCTAGACTTCAAGAACAACGAGGGCTGGAGACAGCACGAGGCGTAACGATGGTGGGACCCCATCGGGATGAACTAATCTTTAAGGTGAATCAAATGGATGTAAAAAATTATGGTTCCCAGGGGCAGCAAAGAACCTCAGTCCTTTCCCTGAAGCTAGCTGAGTTGGAATTAATCAAGGGTGAGGTAGGAGAATACCCCGTCCTTCTTTTAGATGATGTAATGAGTGAATTGGATCTTTCTCGACAGAATTATTTGATCCATAATTTAAAAAACATTCAAACCTTTATTACCACCACCATGATCGAGCAATTAAATGTGGAAAAGGTAGAAAATAAAAATATATACTCCGTTTCGAGGGGAATAGTAAGTAAAATCTGACTTAATTTAGAAAATATGAGGTGACAGTCTTTTAATCCTGTAAGAATAAGGTTATAATAGAGAAATGGATAAAATAACAGGGGTGATGCATATGTTTCTCCATCTTGGAGGAGAAGTTGTGGTACCTGTCAAGGACATTATTGGGATTTTTGATATGCAATCAACATTAAAATCAAAGGGGAGTCAGCAATTTTTAGAAACCTGTAGGGAAGAGGGCTTTGTACAGGAGATTGTTCAAGAAGAGGCAAGATCCTTTGTTATTACAGAAAAGATAATAAAGTCGACAAAAAAAAGTCGCTCAGTCAGAAAAACGATTGTGTATTATTCACCCATATCAGCTTTAACCTTGCAAAAGAGAGCTGGATTTATAGAAGATGTTGAAAAATTCTAATCTGCTAGGCATTTGTTACTGAGTACGGTTACTTATTGTCAGCAGATTATTTCTGTATATTCATTAAAGCTCAATAGACTTAAGTCGTTTAGGAGGTCATGTTATGGAAAAGAACGTACAAGAATATGGTGCCGAGCAGATACAGGTACTAGAAGGTCTTGAGCCGGTTAGAAAAAGACCGGGTATGTACATTGGTTCAACTGGACCAAGGGGACTGCATCATCTAGTTTATGAGGTGGTCGACAATAGTATTGATGAGGCACTGGCAGGCTATTGCGATTTAATAAATATTACAATTTTAAGGGATAATGCCATTAAGGTAGTGGATAATGGAAGAGGGATTCCTGTTGATATACATCCCAAAACTGGTAAATCAACCTTAGAAACTGTTATGACAGTGCTGCACGCCGGTGGAAAGTTTGGAGGAGGAGGCTATAAGGTTTCCGGTGGGCTCCACGGTGTGGGTATTTCTGTTGTGAATGCCCTATCTGAATATGTAGAAGTAGAGATTAGGATTGATGGAAAGCTATATTTTCAGCGATATGAAAGAGGTAATCCCCTTTCAGATGTGAAGGTGGTTGGGGAAACTGATGGAAAAGGTACAACAACCCTATTTAAGCCAGATGCTGAGATTTTTGATGAAACTGAATTTAAATATGAAACCCTTGAGTATCGTTTAAGAGAATTGGCCTTCCTGAACAGAGGGGTTAAAATTATCCTTAAGGATGAGCGGGAAGGGCAAGAACGGGAAAGTGTTTTTTATTACACTGGAGGAATTATAGAATTTGTCAAGCATCTTAATAAAAATAGAGAAGCGATTCATGATAAGGTAATTTACTTTGAAAAGGAAAAAGAGGATTCTGTGGTGGAAGTTGCAATGCAATATACAGATTCCTACACAGAGAACATTTTCAGCTTTGCCAATAATATTAATACCCAGGAGGGAGGAACCCATTTAATTGGGTTCAAATCAGCCCTAACAAGAATCATCAATGATTATGGCAGAAAATTGGGCTTAATCAAGGAAAAGGATGGTAATCTACAGGGTGAGGATATCAGGGAAGGTTTAACCGCTGTTGTATCAGTGAAGCTGACAGATCCTCAATTTGAGGGGCAAACAAAAACCAAGCTTGGAAACAGTGAAATGCGTGGAATTGTTGAATCCATCACTGGGGAAAATCTTGAAGCCTTTCTTGAGGAAAACCCAAATGAGGCGAAGGTTATTATTGACAAGGCCCTTAGGGCCCAAAGAGCCCGGGAGGCTGCTAAGAAGGCTAGGGAGCTGACCAGAAGGAAAGGTGTATTAGAGAATACCTCCTTACCTGGAAAATTAGCTGATTGCTCAGAAAAAGACCCTGCCCTCAGCGAAATTTATCTTGTAGAGGGTGATTCTGCAGGAGGAAGTGCTAAGCAGGGAAGGGACCGAAGCACGCAAGCGATCTTACCCCTCAGAGGTAAAATATTAAACGTAGAAAAGGCAAGATTAGATAAAATATTAAATTACAATGAAATAAGGGCGATGATTACTGCCTTTGGGACAGGCATTGGTGCAGATTTTAGTACAGAACGATTACGATATCATAAAATCATTATCATGACCGACGCCGATGTTGATGGTGCCCATATTAGAACCCTGTTATTAACCTTTTTCTTTAGATATATGAAACCGTTAATTGAAATGGGTTATATCTATGTTGCTCAACCACCCCTCTATAAAGTAAAGAAGGGTAAAAATGAAAAATATGCCTATTCTGATAAAGAGTTAAATAAAATATTAGATGAGTTAGGAAGAGACACTAAGGCTGACATACAGCGATACAAAGGGCTTGGTGAAATGAATCCAGAGCAGCTGTGGGATACTACCATGAATCCAGAAACACGAACCCTGCTTCAAGTCTCCATTGATGATGCTGCTGCAGCTGATGAAATATTTAATACATTGATGGGAGATAAGGTTGAGCCAAGAAGAGTTTTCATTGAAAAGAATGCAAAATATGTTAAGAATTTAGATATTTAATGGGGGGATAAAGAATGATAGAAGAAAATGACAAAATTGTCCCTATAGGTATTGAAGATGAAATGAAAAAATCCTATATTGACTATGCCATGAGTGTAATTGTTGGACGTGCCTTACCAGACGTAAGGGATGGTTTAAAGCCGGTCCATCGAAGAATACTATATTCCATGGTTGAATTAGGTTTGACACCTGATAAACCCCATCGTAAGTCTGCCCGTATCGTTGGTGATGTGCTGGGTAAGTATCATCCCCACGGAGATTCAGCGGTCTATGATGCCATGGTAAGGTTAGCTCAGGATTTTTCAACCCGTTATTTATTAGTTGATGGGCATGGAAACTTTGGATCAGTTGACGGTGACGGAGCTGCCGCCATGAGGTATACAGAAGCAAGACTGTCTAAAATTGCCCTGGAAATGATTAGAGATATTCAAAAAGAAACCGTCGATTATACACCAAACTTTGATGACACCTTAAAGGAGCCTGCTGTATTGCCAAGCCGTTTCCCGAATCTACTGGTAAATGGATCTAGCGGTATTGCTGTTGGAATGGCTACCTCTATTCCTCCCCATAATTTAAGGGAGGTTGTCAATGGATTAATCCATATGATTGATAACGCTGATGTTGAAATAGAAGAGTTAATTAAATATATAAAGGGACCAGATTTTCCTACGGGAGCTCTTATTATGGGAACCGAGGGGATAAAGGAGGCCTATCGAACCGGCCGTGGAAAGGTAAAGGTAAGGGCCGTTGCAGATATAGAGGAACTGAAAAATAACCGTCAACAGATTGTTGTAACTGAAATACCCTACCAGGTAAATAAAGCAAAGTTAATTGAAAAAATAGCTGATTTGGTTAGAGACAAAAAAATTGAAGGAATCTCAGACCTCAGGGATGAGAGTGATCGAAACGGAATGAGGATTGTCATTGAGCTAAAACGAGATGCCAATGCCAATGTCGTATTAAATAAATTGTACAAGCATTCCCAAATGGAAGACACCTTCAGTATAATTATGATTGCCCTTGTTAACGGTGAACCTAAAATTTTAAATTTAAAAGAAGTGCTATTCCATTACATTAATCATCAAAAAGAGATTATTACTAGAAGAACTCAGTATGATTTGAGAAAAGCCGAAGATAAAGCCCACATTTTAGAGGGATTAAAAATTGCCCTTGATCATTTAGATGAGGTAATCGCCTTAATTAGAGCTTCAGAAAATACCCAGGTGGCAAAGGAAGGTCTGATCGAGCGATTTGCCCTCTCAGAAAAGCAGGCCCAAGCAATCTTAGATATGAGATTGCAGAGACTTACAGGCTTGGAACGGGAGAAAATTGAAGCCGAATATCAGGAATTACTTCAATTAATTAAGGAGCTGAAAGAAATTTTAGCTAATGAGAGCCTTATATTAAATATTATTAAGGAAGAATTAATCGAAGTTAAAGATAAATACGGTGATGATAGAAGAACTGAGATTGCCCTTGATGAAGGAGAAATTAATATTGAGGACTTAATCGATGAAGAGGATGTAGTAATTACCTTAACCCACTTTGGGTATGTTAAACGATTACCCTTAGACACCTACAAGAGTCAAAAAAGAGGTGGTAAGGGAATATCGGGGGTAACCACAAGGGAAGAGGATTTCGTTGAGAAGCTGATTATTACCTCTAGCCATGATTACATTCTATTTTTCACCAACAAAGGAAAGGTCTATCGGTTAAATGCCTATGAGATACCAGAGGCAAAACGGCAGGCTAAGGGAACAGCCATTGTAAATTTAATTCAGCTTACACCTAATGAAAAAATTGCTGCAGTCATTCCTATGAAGCGACAGTGTGATCAAGAATACCTGGTGCTTGCAACAAAAAAGGGAATTATCAAAAAGACTGAGCTATGTCAATTTGAAAATACAAGAAAGACTGGATTAATAGCGATCAATATTCGAGAAGATGATGAGCTGATTAGTGTAAGGATGACGAATAATAATCAAAATATTGTATTTGTAACTGCTGGAGGAATGGCAATCCAATTCAATGAAAATGAAGTAAGGGACATGGGTAGAAGTGCTATGGGAGTTAAAGGAATTAACCTGTCTAAAAATGATGAAGTCGTAGCTATGGAAATTACCGATGAAGATAAAGATATTCTAGTCGTCAGTGAAAGAGGCTTTGGTAAGCGTACAGATGTAGCGGAATATCGACTTCAATCAAGGGGAGGAAAGGGTGTTAAGACCTTTAATATAAATGGGAAATCAGGAAAATTGGTTGGCGCAAAGATAGTAGACAATGAGGATGATATTCTGTTAATTAACAATGATGGAACGGTTATTCGATTAAATGTAAATGAAATTTCTAAGATGGGAAGAGTCACCAAGGGAGTTACATTGATGAAAACCGATGGGGAGCAAAAAATTGTTTCCATAGCTTTGATTCCTCAGCATGAAAAGGAAATTGAATAAATTCTTTTCAAGATCATCATATTATAGTCAGGAGGTTCATTGTGATGGTGAACCTCCTGTTTTCTATAAGCAGGCAACATAAAAAAATAAGAGAACTAAACAATGTAATCTTTAATATTTTTGTTTAATTCATATTAAATTCCTTTTTATTATGTTTAAAGCCCAATAACAATGGGTATATAAAAATTTGCAGAGTCTATAGAGGGGGTTAGATGTTATATGTCATTACAAATAAGAAAAAATTATGATGAACAGGAAAATCAGTGGAATATGGAACTAACGGGAGAAGTAGATATCTATACTGCTGGTCAATTGAAAGAGACCTTTATAAAATTATTAGAAGAAAAAAAAGTCAATATAAAGATTAATGCAGCCCATCTCGAATATATTGATAGTACTGGATTAGGAGTTTTGATTGGTGCATTAAAAAGATTAAAGCAGGAAAATAAAAATATTATTATTTACAATATCAAGCCCAGCATCAAGAAATTATTAAATATCACCGGTCTAGATAAAATATTTATTATAGAGGGGTGAAATTAAATAATTATGTATAATATAAAGGAGCAGAAAGAAATGAATAAAACAAATAAGGATGAAATTAAATTATCTATACCCAATAAACCGGAATATGTCAGTGTTGCCAGATTAACAGTTTCTGCAATTGCCAATCGTATGGGCTTTGATATTGAAGAAATAGAGGATATTAAGGTTGCATTGGCAGAAGCCTGTACCAATGCCATTACCCATGGCATTAATGATTATGATAATTTTCAGGTCAGTTTTATGATAGATGAGGATAAACTGACTGTTTCTGTTTGTGATAGTGGTAGGGGCTGTGCCGTAAAGGAAATTAAAAATCCAGATTTTAATCATTTAAATAATGAAAAAGAGGGAGGTTTAGGTATTTTTATTATACGCTCCTTAATGGATAACGTCGAAATTACTTCGGATCTTGGCAGTGGGACAACGATAACAATGACAAAATACATGGGGGATGGTTACTAATGAAAAATGTAGCAAAGGCTACTGAATATAATAAAGATCAATCCCTTAAAAATATGAATGAAAAAGAATTATTTAAAGAATATAGTACAAATAGAAAAGTTGAGATAAGAAATGAGCTGGTTAGCCGTTATCTATATATAGCTGAAATTCTATCAAAAAAATTCATTAATAAAGGTATTGATTATGAGGATATCTATCAAGTTGCATCCTTGGGCCTAATTTATGCGATTGAAAGATTTGATATCAGCAGAGGCTTTGAATTCTCCAGCTTTGCTACTCCAACCATTATCGGAGAAATAAAAAAGCATTTTAGGGATAAGGGATGGTCTATTAGAGTACCAAGGCGGATTCAAGAGCTTTCTAAAAAAATTAATGCGGCCAAAAACACATTGCATCAAAAACTCCAAAGGACACCAATGATAAAAGATATTGCGGCATATTTGGAGTGTACAGAGGAAGAAATTATTGAAGCAATGGAGGCCAGTCAGGTATATACCCCAAAATCATTAGATCTAACCTATGATAATGATGGGGAAGATAAAGATATTCAATTGATGGATTTAGTAGGAGAAACAGATAAAAACTTTGATCTGATTGAAAATCGTGATTTTCTGGATAAGGCCATAGAAAAATTAAACGAGATCGAAAAAAAGGTTCTAATGGATCGATTTTTCAGTCATAAAACTCAAATGCAGGTTGCTGATGAGCTTCAAGTATCACAAATGACTGTTTCAAGAATGGAAAAGAAAATTATTGAGAAGTTTAGAAAAGAACTTACCAGAAGTTTAGAATAGTGCTTAATAAATATAATTAGTGCCTGTCAGATACTAAAAGAGACAATATATATAAATACTTGACAGCATATCATAAAAATGATATAGTAAATAAGTCGCTTCTGACAGGCCCTTGAAAAAGACCGATTGGAAGAGACTGACAAGAAAAAAAGCGTTGACACATTGATTTGAATGTGATATAGTAGTTAAAGTGCCGCTTTGGTGGCTTGGGGCGTAAGCCCTTGAAATATCAGGTCTTTGAAAACTGAACAGTATAGATATTAAGCCAGCATAGATAAGTCATCTTATGATGACAACCCAGAAATTTTTATTTAAGAGTTTGATCCTGGCTCAGGATGAACGCTGGCGGCGTGCCTAACACATGCAAGTCGAGCGGGCTGACACTCAACACTGAGAATTCAGTATTTAAGCTTTTGGATAGCCATCGTCAAGGACGGAAGAATGGAGTCCTTCACGGGTTTTAAAGTGGCTAATCCATAGCCTAGAGAGAAACTGAATTTTGAGTGTTGAGTGGAAGCTAGCGGCGGACGGGTGAGTAACGCGTGGGCAACCTGCCCTGTACAGAGGGACAACAACGGGAAACCGTTGCTAATACCTCATAATACCTTTAGAAGGCATCTTCATAAGGTCAAAGATTTATCGGTACAGGATGGGCCCGCGTCTGATTAGCTAGTTGGTGGGGTAATGGCCCACCAAGGCGACGATCAGTAGCCGACCTGAGAGGGTGATCGGCCACACTGGA